>Ga0070714_100000002_pt1 | contig 386673 bp, 353 predicted proteins | sample LARL83metaG_FD_65450 | JGI IMG/M metagenome (GOLD analysis project Ga0070714, IMG submission 65450) | Corn, switchgrass and miscanthus rhizosphere microbial communities from Kellogg Biological Station, Michigan, USA - LAR L8-3 metaG | ecosystem: Host-associated > Plants > Roots > Rhizosphere... | reverse complement strand
CCACCGAGGACTTGACCGATTCCTCCACCACTACAACACTCGACGCGGCCACTCCGCCCTCGGCGGCCGACCACCCATCAGCCGGCTCGCCGCCTGACAACAACGTGTCAGGTCACGACAACTAGGACCGGCGGCGGCGCAGGATTATCGCGAGCGCGATCAGCACCGCCAGCGCGGCGACGAACGGCACCATCCGCTTAGCGACCGCCGGGCCGGCCGAGCCCAGCAGGTTGATCGGCTCCACCTGGCGCGGCGGCGTGATCTGGCGTGGCGCACTCGTCGGCCCGGTGCCCGGCGCGGTCGAGTCGGCGGTGGCCTGTGCACCGGCGGCCAGGTCGGCCGCCGGTCGCTCGCCGGCGGCAATCTCGGCAGCGGCCGGAGTCGGTTGCTCGATGGCTGGCGCCTCACGTACATCGTCGGCCGGCGATTCAGCCGGCGACTCGGCCGCCGGCGCCGATTCTGCCGCGATAGCAGGGGATTCCCCGACGCTCGGCTGCGCCGATGCCGGTGCCTCCGCCGCTGCGCCGGCCGGCCCGGCCAGCTGACCGGCCAGGCAGTCGGCGAACTGGCCGATCAGCTTGTTGCCCACGTCCACCATCACGCCGCGGCCGAACTGGGCCGGCTTGCCGGTGATGTTGAGGTCGGTCAGCACGGTCACCCGGGTGCTCGACTCGCCCTCGGCGACCAGCGTCGCGGTCACCTTCGCGTTCGCCGTGCCGTTGCCCCGGGCGTCCCGGCCGTGCGCGTCGATCACCGCGCGCCGGTCGGCTTCGTTCTTCTCCACGAAGCTGGCTTTTCCCTTGTAGGTCAAGCCGATCGGGCCGAGCCGCACCTTCACCGTGCCGGTGAAGTCGTCCCCGTCCACGCTGTCCAGCGCGGCGCCCGGCATGCACGGGGCGACCCGCTCGATGTCGAGCAGCACCTGCCAGGCCTGCTCGATCCCGGCCGGAACGGTGAAGGTGTGTTCGAGCTGCAAGGACGTTCCCCTTTCAGATGCTGACCCTTCTCAGATCCCAGCGGCGGTCAGCACCGCTCGGCGGGTCAGCACGGTCGCCAGGTGTTCACGGTAGTCGGCCCGGCCGGACAGGTCGCTGGGGGCGCTCGTCCCCTCCGCGGCGTGCGCGCTCGCCGCCCGGACCGCCGGCTCCGCCGCCTCGACGCCGGCCAGCGCCTGCTCGACCGCCAGCGCCCGCAGCGGCGTCGGACCCATGTTGGTCAGGCCGATCCGGGCCTCGGTGATGGTGCCGTCAGCCCGGTGCACCGCCGCCGCCACCGCCACGATCGACCAGGCCTGGGCGACCCGGTTCAGCTTCTCGTAGTGGGTCGACCAGCCCGGGCCGAGCTTCGGGATCCGGATCGCGGTGAGGATCTCGTCCGCCGCCAGCGAGGTGGTCAGGTAGTCGACGAAGAACTCCGCGGCCGGCACCGTCCGCTCGCCGGACGGCCCCAGCACCCGCAACTCGGCGTTCAGCGCCAGCGCCACCGCCGGCAGGTCACCGGCCGGGTCGGCGTGCGCCAGCGAGCCACCGAAAGTGCCCCGGTGCCGCACCTGCCGATCAGCCACGGTGCGAGTGGCCTGCGCCAGCAGCGGGGCGTGCTCGGCGACCAGCGGGTCGTGCAGCACGTCGGAGTGGGTGGTCATCGCGCCGATCCGGATCGCATCGCCGTCGTCGGTCACGCCGACCAGCTCGTCGATGCCGCCGAGGTCGATCACCGTTTCCGGATAGGCCAACCGCAACCGCAGGATGGGCAGCAGCGACTGGCCGCCGGCCAGCACCTTGCCGTCCTCACCGGCCGCGGCGAGGGCGGACACCGCCTCGGCCGCGCTGGCCGGCCGGACGTAGTCGAAGGACGCCGGGATCACAGCTGATCTCCTTCCGAACCGCTGGAACCGTCCGAGGTCGAGGTACTGGCGCCGCCGTAGGCGACGGTGCCACCGGGTGCTCGTCCGGACTCTTGAGAACCTTGCAGCGCTCGCCAGATCCGCTCCGGGGTGCACGGCATCCGCACGTCGTCCACCCCGAAGGGGCGCAGCGCGTCCACCACCGCGTTGACCACCGCCGGGGTCGAGGCGATGGTGCCGGCCTCGCCGACCCCCTTCACGCCGAGCGGGTTGGTGGTGGACGGGCTGGTGGTGCGGTCGGTGACGAAGTGCGGCAGGTCGGCCGCCGACGGCAGCAGGTAGTCCACGAAGGTGCCGGTGGTCAGGTTGCCGTCGTCGTCGTAGATCGCCTCCTCGTACAGCGCCTGCGCGATGCCCTGGGCCAGGCCGCCGTGCACCTGGCCCTCCACGATCAGCGGGTTGATCACGTGGCCGATATCGTCGACGCAGACGTAGCGCCGGATGGTGGCGAAGCCGGTCTCGGTGTCGACCTCGATCGCGCACAGGTGGGTGCCGTGCGGGAACGAGAAGTTCTCCGGGTCGTAGGTGGCGTCGGCGTCCAGGCTCGGCTCCACCCCGTCCGGCAGGTCGTGCGCGACGAACGCGGCGAAGGCCACCTCCTGGATGGTCTTCCCCTCGCCGGGCACCCCGCGCACCGAGAACTTGCCGTCGGCGAACTCGAGGTCGTCCTCGTTCGCCTCCAGCATGTGCGCGGCGATCCGGCGGGCCTTGGCCACCACCTTCTCGGCTGCCTTCACCACCGCGATGCCGCCCACCACCAGCGACCGGGAGCCGTAGGTGTCCAGCCCCTTCGGTGACGACTGGGTGTCGCCGTGGATCACCTCGACGTCGGAGAACGGCACCCCGAGCTGGTCGGCGACGATCTGGCTCCAGGCGGTCTCGTGGCCTTGGCCGTGCGCCGACGCGCCGGTGACCACCTCGACCTTGCCGGTGGCCAGCACCCGGATGGCGGCGTTCTCCCAGCCGCCGGCGCCGTAGGACAGCGAGCCGAGCACCCGGGACGGCGCCAGCCCGCACATCTCGGTGAAGGTCGAGATGCCGAGCCCCAGCTGCACCGGGTCGTTGCGCCGCCGGCGCTCGGCCTGCTCGCGCTTCAGCTCGTCCCAGCCGATCAGCTCCAGCGCGCGGTCGGTGGCCGCCTCGTAGTTGCCGCTGTCGTAGGTCAGCCCGGCCACCGTGGTGAACGGGAACTCCTCGTGCCGGATCCAGTTCTTCCTGCGCAGTTCGAGCGGATCCATGCCGAGCTCGTGCGCCAGCTCGTCCATGATCCGCTCGATCGCGAAGGTCGCCTCCGGCCGGCCGGCGCCCCGGTAGGCGTCGGTCGGCGTCTTGTTGGTGAACACCCCCTCGCAGACGAACCGGTAGGCCGGGAACTTGTAGATGGCGTTGAACATGAACGCGCCGAGCACCGGCACGCCGGGGGAGACCAGCCGCAGGTAGGCGCCCATGTCGGCGTACAGGTGGACGTCCAGGCCGGTCACGGTGCCGTCCCGGCGGGCGGTGATCGTGATGTCCTGCAGCTGATCACGGCCGTGGTGGGCGCTCATCAGCGACTCGGACCGGGTCTCGGTGAACTTCACCGGCTTGCCCAGCCGGCGCGCCACCAGCACGCAGATCACCTCCTCGGGAGTGACCTGCAGCTTGCCGCCGAAGCCGCCGCCGACGTCCGGCGCGATAACCCGTACCTGGTGCTCGCCGACGCCGAGGGTCAGCGCCAGCATGGTGCGCAGGATGTGCGGCACCTGGGTGGCCGACCACATCGTGAAACCGTCGCCGACCGGCTGCACCACGGTCGAGCGCGGCTCCATGAACGACGGGATCAGCCGCTGCTGGACGAACCGCCGCCGCACCGTCACCTCGGCGCCGGCCAACGCCTGCTCGATCGGCTCCCCGGTGCCGGCCGCGCCGGACTCGAAGGCCCAGGTGTAACTGCGGTTGGTGCCGGCGTGCTCGTGCACCAGCGGGGCGCCGTCCGCGACCGCGGCTTCCATGTCGAGCACTACCGGCAACTGCTCGTACTCGACCTCGATCGCCTCCAGGGCGTCCTGCGCGCTGGCCCGGTCCCGGCCGACCACCACCGCGACCGCCTCGCCGACGTGGTTGACGGTGTCCACCGCCAGGCTCGGGTGGCCCGGGTTCACCATGTCCGGGGTGACCGGCCAGGCGCACGGGATATTGCCCTGACTGTCGGCGAAATCCTGCCCCGAGAAGGCCGCGATCACGCCGGGCCGCTCGCGGGCCGGGCCGACGTCGATCGAGCTGATCCGGGCGTGCGCCATCGGGCTGCGCAGGATCGCCAGGTGCAGCATGCCGGGCAGCGTCAGGTTGTCGGTCCAGTTGGTGGCGCCGGTGATCAGGTGCCGGTCCTCCTTGCGCCGGCGGGGCTGGCCGATCTCGGCCGCCGGCCGGTCGGTCACCGCGGTCATGCCGGCACCTCCGTCCGGCTCTCGCGCGGGGCCGGACTGCCATTGGCCGAGGCGTGGCCCGGACTCTGCTCGGACTCGCCGGCACCGGACATCGCCCGGCCGGCGGCCTGCACCGCGGCGATGATGTTCTGGTAGCCGGTGCACCGGCACAGGTTGCCCTCGATACCCTCGCGCACCTCGTCCTCGCTCGGGTTCGGGTTCTCGGCGAGCAGGTCGCAGGCGGCCATGATCATGCCCGGCGTGCAGAAGCCGCATTGCAGCGCGTGTTTGTCGTGAAAGGCCTGCTGCACCGGATGCAGGCTGCCATCCGGATTGGCCAGCCCCTCGACGGTGAGCACGGTGCCGCCGTCGGCCTGCACCGCCAGCACCGAGCAGCTCTTCACGCTGCGACCGTTGAGCGACACCGTGCAGGCGCCGCAGTTGCTGGTGTCGCAGCCGATCACCGTGCCGACCTTGCCCAACCGTTCCCGCAGGTACTGCACCAGCAGTAGCCGGGGCTCGACCTCGTCGGCGTACCGCACCCCGTCGACCGTCACGTTGACCCGTGCCATCCCTACCTCCCGCGCCCTCGGACCGACCCTGCGGTCGCCGGCGCCGAAGATGTGCCGGCGATCACAGCCAAGCCGCATGAGACCCGGCGCGCAACCCGAGCCGGGTAGGGGTTTGATAGCAGGGCGCAGGTTGCAGCAACGTTGCAACCGCTGCTCAGGAGCTCAGCAGCGGCTCCGACCCGGTCGGCGCTATCTCGCCGTGGATAGGTCCGGCGCCCGCCCGCAACTGACCACCGGTGCCGCCCCACCGGGCCGCGATGATCTCCGCGGCGATCGAGACGGCCGTCTCCTCCGGCGTCCGGGCGCCGATATCCAGCCCGATCGGGGCGTGCAACCGCTCCAGCTGCTGCTCGGTCACGCCCAGCTCGCGCAGCCGGGCCAGCCGGTCGGCGTGGGTCCGGCGGGAGCCCATCGCGCCGAGGTAGGCCAGCGGCAGGGTGAGCGCGAACTGCAGCAGCGGCACGTCGAACTTCGGGTCGTGGGTGAGCACGCAGACCACCGTGCGCTCGTCCAGCTGGCCGCCCTCGTGCTGCGCGGTCAGGTAGCGGTGCGGCCACTCCACCACGACCTCGTCGGCGTCCGGGAACCGCTTGCTGGTGGCGAACACCGGACGGGCGTCGCAGACGGTGACCCGGTAGCCCAGGAAGCCGCCGATCCGGGCCACCGCGGCGGCGAAGTCGATGGCGCCGAACACGATCAGCCGCGGCCGGGGCGCGTAGCTGGCGACGAACACCCCGATGTCGTCGACCCGCCGCTCGCCGTGCGCGCCGTACCTGATCACCCCGGTGCGGCCCTGGGCCAGCATGCCGCGGGCATCATCGCGCACCGCGTCGTCCAGCCGCTGCGATCCCAGACTCCCCGATTCCGGACCGCCCGATCCCGGACCATCCTCCGGCCTGATCACCAGCCGGCGCCCGCGCTGGCCGTCCGGGCCGTCCACCACGGTGACCACCGCGACCGGCCGGCCGGCCCGGATGTCGGCCACCACCTCACCGAGCTCGGGGAAGTCGGCCTGCGACACCCGTTCGACGAAGATGTCGATGATGCCGCCGCAGGTCAGCCCGACCGCGAACGCGTCGTCGTCGCTGACCCCGTACCGCTGCAGCACCGGCACCCCGGATTCGAGCACCGCGCTGCCCAGCTCGTACACCGCCCCCTCGACGCAGCCGCCGCTGACGCTGCCGACCGCGGTGCCGTCCTGGCCGACCAGCATCGCCGCGCCGGGCTGGCGGGGCGCCGAACTCCAGGTGCCCACCACGGTCCCCAGCGCCACCTGGGCACCGGCCTGCCACCAGTCGGCCAGCTGATCGAGTACGTCACGCATGCGATATCACACCGGCCAATTCTTCCAGGGCGGCGAAGCTGTGGCCGGCCACCAGCTCGTCCAGGTGCGGCAACGCCGCCTGCATGCCGGCCGTCGCCGGCGCGAACCCGTCCCGGCCCTTGTGCGGGTTCACCCAGACCAGCCGGTGCGCCAACCGGGATAACCGGGCCAGCTGCTGGCCGAGCGCGCTGGGATCGCCACGCTCCCAGCCGTCCGAGCAGAGCACCACCACCGCGCCGCGCGCCACCCCGCGCTGGCCCCAGAGGTCGAGGAAGGCCTTCACCGCATCGCCCAGCCGAGTGCCGCCGCTCCAGTCCGGCACCGCCGCGCCGGCCGCGGCCAGCGCGGCGTCCGGGTCGCGCAGCCGCAGCTGCCGGGTGACCCGGGTCAGCCGGGTGCCCACCGTGAAGGTCTCGGTGCCGGCGGGACGGCACCGGGTGGCGGCCTGCGCGAACCGCAGCAGCGCGTCGGCGTACGGCGCCATCGAACCGCTGACGTCGATCAGCAGCACCAGCCGGCGCGGTTTCTGCCGGTGCCGGCGCCGGCTCAACCGGCTGGCCTCGCCACCCCGGCGCAGCATCTGCCGGACCGTCCGGTCGACGTCGATCCGGCCCCGGTTGGCCGGCTCGTACCGCAGCGTGCGCCGGCCGGCCACCCGCGGCGCCAGCAACCCGAACAGCCGCTGCAACTCGGCCCGTTCGGCAGGGCTGAGCGCGCTGACGTCCTTGTGCCGCAGCTGCTCGTGCCGGCTGGCCTGCACCGCGAACGGTGGCGCCTGGTCGGGCCGCGGGTCGGCGGCGCCCGGCTCGGCGACCTCGAACGGCGCCGCCCGCAGCACCCGGGTCGGCGAGCCGGCCGGCCGGGCCGGCGGCGCGGACCGCGGCGAGAAGTAGAGCGCGAAGGCCGCGTCGTAGCGGGGCAGATCCTCCGGGTCCGAACACAGCGTCAACCGGCCTGCCCAGTACACCTGGTTGACATCCAGCACGTCGAGCACGTCCACCGCGGCCAGCATCGCCTGCACCCGTTCCGGCCCGGCGGCCACTCCGGCGTGTCGCAAAGTGCGGGCGAACCCCACTACCAGTTCGGTGAAGTCGCGACCCGCCGCCGCACTCAGCCCCGCCGTCTCCATCGGATCAACCGGCCAGCTCGGCCAGCACCGTGTCGCGGATCCGGCTGGCGTCCTCCTGGTACTTCAGCACCGCGCCGAGGGTCACCGCGGCCCGCTCCGGGTCGAGGCTGCTGGCGCCGAGCAGCTGCAACGCCTGCGCCCAGTCGATCGACTCGGCCACCCCGGGTGGCTTGAGCAGGTCCGCCTCGCGCATCCGGCGGACCGCACGGGCGACGTCCCGGGCCAGCGTCTCGGTGATGCCCGGCAGCCGGCGGCGCAGGATCGCCACCTCGCGCTCCAGGTCCGGATGCGCCACCCAGTGATAGAGGCAGCGCCGCTTGAGCGCGTCGTGCACCTCGCGGGTGCGGTTCGAGGTGAGCACCACCAGCGGCGGCTGGGCCGCCCGGATGGTGCCGAGCTCCGGGATGCTCACCGCATTGTCGGCCAGCACCTCGAGCAGGAAGGCCTCGAACTCGTCGTCGGCCCGGTCGATCTCGTCGATCAGCAGCACCGAGGGGCTGTGCTCGATCGCCCGCAGCACCGGCCGGGCGATCAGGAACCGGCGGCTGTAGAGCGACCGTTCCAGCTGTTCGGCGTCGGTGGCGGCGCCGGCCGTCTCGGCGGCCCGCAGGTGCAGGATCTGCCGGGCGAAGTCCCAGTCGTAGAGCGCCTGGGTGGCGTCGATGCCCTCGTAGCACTGCAGCCGGACCAGCTCGGCGCCGGTCACCTCGGCCAGCGCCTGGGCCAGGCTGGTCTTGCCGACCCCGGCGTCGCCCTCCAGGAACAGCGGCCGGTGCATCTTGATCGCCAGGTAGGCAGCGGTGGCCACCCCCTCGTCCGGCAGGTAGCCGGTGCTCCGCAACGCCTCGGCCAACGCGGCGGGGGAGTCGGGCTGATCAGCAGCGGTGCGGTCCGGCATGCCCTCCAGCATGGCCGGTGGCCCGGACAGTTTCCAGCGCGGCCGGCCCGGTGGCGTGAGCGGTCGGGAAGATCAGCCGACTCGCTACCGTGGTCAAGGTGAGATCGACGAGCAGGGTCGTGCGCAGCCGGCTGCTGCGGCACGGGCTGCTCGCCCTGGCGCTGGTGCTCACCCCGCTGGCCGCCGGCCTGCTCGCGGTGGTGCTGGCCCCGCCGGACCGGATCACCGACGTCGGGCTGGACGGGCTGAACGTCGAGGTGCGGCTGGTGCCCGGCCGCAACACCACCCAGATCGACTCGGCACTGCTCGGCGGCCTGCGCACCAAGGCCCCGAGCATCGCGGGCAAGCCGATCGGGCTGACCATCCGGCCCAGCGACCTGGACCTCACCCTGTTCAACTCCTCCGGCGCGCTGGACCACAACGCGATCGACGTGCTCGGCCACCTGTTCGCCGACCGGCAGGCGCAGCAGGCCGAGCTGACCCGGCTCCGCAACGGCGTGATCCGCTACTACGGCACCGTCTTCTGCGGCACGGTCTACCTGGTCGCGGCGATCGAGGGGCTCGGCCTGGTCTACGCCCGCCGCCGACGGCGACAGCTCGCCGGGCTGCCGGCCGGCGAACCGGCCGTCCGGTTACTGCGCACCGACCAGCGCGGGGTGCGGGTGCTGGCCGGCGCCTGCTGCCTGCTGCTGGTGGTGCCGGCGGTCTACCTGGCGTCACCGCTGAGCAACCGGAGCACCCGGCTGCACCCGGACCCGACGCTGGCCGGCACCTTTCTCGCCGACTGGCAGCTGACCGGGCCGTTCAGCGTGCTGATCAAGCAGGCCGCCACCAGCATCGACACGCTGGGCAAGACCGAGCAGACCTTCTACGACCAGGTGTCGGCCAACCGGGCGGCCGCCTACGTCCAGCACTACGGCTCGGCCACCCTGCCGCCCGAGAAGGACCTGGTGCGGATCGCGATCCTGGACGACCTGCAAGGCACCAGCGGGATGGCCCGGATCGTCGGCGAGGCAGCGCAGGCGGTGCACGCCGACGCGATCCTGAACCTCGGCGACCTGACCGCCACCGGCACCGCCCAGGAGGCCTACCTCTCCTACCTCAAGAGCTACACGGTGCAGGTGCTGGCGCACTACGCCGGCAGCGTCCCGGTCTACAGCTCACTCGGCCGGCACGACACCCCGACCGTGGTGAACTACGCCGAGAAGCTGCACATCACCGTCGCCGACGGTCAGCCGCACAAGGTCGCCGGTATCAGGATGCTCGGGGTGAACAGCCCGTACATCGTCAACTTCGGTGACGCGGCCCGGCTGAAGGACCCGGACGTGACGACCCAGTCGGTGGCCACCACGCTGCGGGAGCGGGCCTGCACCGACCAGCCGTTCGCCGTCTACGCCCACGACCAGGAACTGCTCACCGAGCTGATCGGCTCCGGCTGCGTGCCGCTGGTGATCGGCGGCCACTCCTACACCGGCGAACCGCCGCGCAACGTCAGCACGCCGGACGGCACGGTGCGCACCCTGATGCTCGGCAGCACCGGCGGCCACGGCGCCGGGGACGGTCTCGGCGGCCTGACCACCCCACGCAACGACGCGCCGTTCGACCTGCTGACCATCGACAAGAGCACCGGCGAGGTAACCGTGGACACCACCACGGTGCATCCGGACGCCTCGGTGACCGTCACCAGCACCCGGTTGGACGTACTAGCCGGCGACCAGCGGAACAGGTTGAGCTGAGCTCAGTGGTTGGGCGTGGGGAAGTCCAGCATGCCGGTCTCCACCACGTCGGCGGCGATCTCGCGCAGCTTGCGGTGGGTGTGCTGGCTGGCCATCCGCAGCAGGTCGAAGGCCTGGGTCTGGGTCAGCCGGTGACGGCTCATCAGCACCCCCATCGCCATCCCGATCTCCCGGTTCGACCCCTGGGCCGCGCGCAGGTTCGCGGCCTCGTCGGCGGCGTGGGCACCGTCCAACGCGATCGCGGCGTGGGTGGCGAAGACCAGCCCGACCAGCGCGCTGTCGTCGGTGAACGCGTGGTACTGGGTGGAGTAGAGGTTCAGCGATCCGATCGTCTCGGTGTCCGCGCCGTCGTGGATGAACAGCCGCAGCGCCAGCATGCTGTGCACCCCGACCTCGATCGCGGCCCGCTTGCCGAACGTCGGCCAGCGCGGGTCGTGCTCCAAGTCGCCGGTGCAGAAGGCGTGGTCGCTGGCGATCGCGTCCACGCACGGTCCGGACCGCAGCTCGTACTGGATCGTGTCGACCTGCCGCGGCAGCTCGCTGCTGGGTGCCAGCGTCTTGTACTGGGCGCCCCGGGCGACGGTGATCCCACCCGCTTCGGTGCCCGGCACGGTACGCAGCGCAGCCTGCACGATGCCCTGCATGGTGTCGTCCGGCGACTGCAGCCGGCGCAGCTCGCGGGCGACCTCGGCGAACCGCTTCGCCAGCTCGATCGGGGCAAAGCGATCGGCGGTGGCCGACCCGGCCGGGGCCGAGCCGGTGGAGGATTCGGGAAGCTGGTCGTAGTCCGCCACGTCGTGTCCTCTCGGCAAGCGGCACGCTCGGCTGCGCCGGCCCCTGGCCAGCCAGCCTGACCCCGCTAGGTGGTACACGATAAACGAACCGGCGGGCGGAACCTAGCCACTCCGGCCAGCCGGTGACGCTCTGCCCAGCGGGGCTGACGAGAACGTCCCGGCGCGGGCCTAACGATAAGGTCGGTGTGGGCGAGATACGCGCGGCCCGACGGCGAACAGCCGCCCCGGGCGGCCCGCGCGAACCGCAGGACGGAAGGCCAGGACGTGACCAGCAACGACGCCGGTGGGTTCGGCGGGTACGACTTCGTGATCGTGGCGAACCGGCTGCCGGTGGACCGGATCACCGAGCCGGACGGCAGCACCAGCTGGCGTCGCAGCCCCGGTGGCCTGGTCACCGCGCTGGAGCCAGTGATGCACAAGACGGACGGAGCCTGGGTGGGCTGGTCGGGTTCGGCCGGCGAACCGTTCGAACCGTTCGACTCAGACCAGATGCGGCTGGTGCCGGTCGGCCTGTCCGAGGACGAGGTCCGCGACTACTACGAGGGATTCTCCAACGGCACGCTGTGGCCGCTGTACCACGACGTGATCGCGCCGCCGCAGTTCCACCGGGCCTGGTGGGACTCCTACGTCCGGGTCAACCAGCGGTTCGCCGACGCCGCCGCCAGCCAGGCCAGCGAGGGAGCGGTGGTCTGGGTTCAGGACTACCAGCTGCAACTGGTGCCCGGCATGCTCCGCAAGCAACGGCCCGACCTGCGGATCGGCTTCTTCAACCACATCCCGTTCCCCGGATACGAGATCTACGCCCAGCTGCCGTGGCGGCGGCAGATCGTCGAAGGACTGCTCGGCGCCGACCTGCTCGGATTCCAGCGGATGAGCGACGCCACCAACTTCCTCCGGGCCTGCCGCCGGGCTGCCGGCCTGACCACCAAGGGCAGCACGGTGCGGCTGCGCGACGGCCGGACGGTGCGGGTCGGCACCTTTCCGATCTCCATCGACTCGGCCGGCTTCGAGCAGGTGGCGCGCCGGGACGATGTGCGGGCCCGGGCGGCCGAGATCCGCGCAGCGCTCGGCAACCCGCGGCTGCTGCTGCTCGGTGTCGACCGGCTCGACTACACCAAGGGCATCTCGCACCGGCTGAAGGCCTACGGCGAGATCCTGGCCGACGGCCGGCTCAGCTCGCCGGACGCGAAGCTGGTGCTGGTGGCCAGTCCCAGCCGCGAGCGGGTCGAGCAGTACCGGGCGTTGCGGGACGAGGTCGAGGTGACCGTAGGCCGGATCAACGGCGAGTTCGGCGAGGTCGGCAGCGCGCCGGTGCACTACCTGCACCAGTCCTACCCGCCGGACGAGATGGCGGCTCTGTTCCTGGCCGCCGACGTGATGCTGGTGACCTCGCTGCGCGACGGGATGAACCTGGTCGCCAAGGAGTACGTGGCCTGCCGCTACGACGAGACCGGCGCCCTGGTGCTGAGCGAGTTCACCGGCGCCGCCGACGAGCTGACCAGTGCCTTCTTGATCAACCCGCACGACATCGCCGGCCTGAAGGACGCCATCGTGGCGGCGGCGAACGTCCGGCCGGCCGAGGCCCGGCGCCGGATGCGCGCGCTGCGCCGGCGGGTGATGGAGTACGACATCGCCCGCTGGGCCGACAACTTCCTCACCGCGCTGGACTCGTCCGGCGACGGCGCCTGAAACAGCCGATCCGAGCCTCAGCCGGTGTGGTGCCAGCTGCGGCCGCCGTCGCTGGTGGCCAGCACCTCCGGCGACTCGGCGCAGTCCTGCTTGCCGGTGCACGACCGGACGGTCACCTGAGCCACTCCGTGCTCGGCGTCGGCGAAACTGAGCGCGTCCACCGGCCCGGGCAGTCCGACCGGGTGCACGGTGACCTGGCTGTGCCCGGTCACCAGGTGCAGCGTGCTGCTGCCCGGTTCGGCCACCACGATCTCGGACGGACCGGCGGCCGCCACCGGCGCCAGTACGCCGGAGCCGAGCCGGCTGGCCAGCGGCACCCGAACGCCGGGCACCAGCGCGCCCGGGGTGCCGGTGTACAGCTGCACCGCGGCCGCACCGGCGTGCTCGGTCACCGGCACCGTCACGCCGACGGCGCCGGCTAGCGGCTGGCCGATGCTCGGCGCTGCCGGATCCACCCCGAACCGGGGTGCCACCGCACCGCCGACCGGTACGGGCACCCAGGTGCGGCCGGCGTCCGGGCTGGCGTAGAGCCGGGTGCGCAGCGGTCCGCCGGTGAGCAGCAGCCGGCTGCCGTCCCAGGCCAGCTGACCGCCGGCCGGCGCCTGCCGGGCGACCAGCCGGCCGCCGGCGTCCTGCACGTACAGCTGCGGGCTGTCACCGTCGTTGGCGGTGCCCCGCACGGTGGCCAGCACCGCCAGCCGGCCGCCGTCGGGCGACACCGCCAGCTGGGCCTGGTCGGTGGGGATGGTCAGCGGGACGGGGCTGGCCTGCCAGCTGCGGCCGCCGTCGGTGGACCGCTGCAGCCGCATGCCGGCGGCGTCCACGGTCACCGCGGTGACCCGGTCACCGGCGACCACCACGCTGTCGCCGGCGGCCGGCTTGCCGGGCAGCCGCAGGCTGGTCCAGTGCGCGCCGGCGTCGGTGCTGACCAGGGCGGCGTCGTGCGCGTCGACCAGCAGTGCGTGCCCGGCGCCGGAGACGACGGCCGCGGCCGGCACGAAGCCGGCCGGAGCGCCGACCACGGTGTCACCGGCCGCCGAACCGGCCGGCGGGTGCGTGGAATGGGACGAACATCCGGCGAGCGCCGCGATGCCCAGCAGGGCGAGGACGCTGCCCCGCAACGTAGCGATGGTCATCTTCTCGCCTCCTTACAGGCAGCCGTTGTTGCCGTTGTAGGCGCCGTTGGCGACCGCTGGGCCATTCGAACAGGTGCTGTCGATGTTCAAGGTCACGCCGTTCCAGGTCTCGTTGTGGCCACCGGCGTACTGCTTGTGCCGCTGGTGATTGGTCCAGTGGCTGGTGCTGACGCACGGCATCGAACTGGTCGAGATCACCCCGTCGTAGTCGGCGCCGTCGATGAAGTTCGGCGGTGGCGAGTTGCTGGCGAAGTCGTCCAGGAATCCAGCGCAGGTGGAGGTGTAGATGCCCGACGGTTGGGCTGGTGCCACCGCCAGCTGGTCGGTCCAGCCCTGTACGAACGCCTTGGTGGCGTTGATGCAGGTGGTGGTGTTGCTGCCGCCGGCTTCCATGTCGTAGATGACCGGCGAGTTGGCCGCCATGCCGAGTGCGATCAGTGCGTTGTAGGCCGACTTGGCCTCGGTCTGGCCCTGGCTGTAGGCGGTGCTGGTGTTGGTGGAGAAGTGGTCGAAGCCGGAGAGGCAAGGGTTCTGCGGTCCGACCCAGAGCGGCAGCAGCGCCCAGCCCTCGTTGGTCACCGTGGTCACCCACGACTTGGTGAGGTTCGGCTGGCTGCAGGCGCGGTCGATGCCGCCGATGTAGATGCCCCAGACCAGAAACGGGGTGTTGGTCCAGAACGCCTGCATCTGGGACGTGGACGGCGCGGTGCACGAGTCGCCGCCCTTGCCGATGGTGGTGTAGCTCTGCGGGGTGGCCGAGGCGGCGGTCGGCTGCACGGCGGCGCCGGCCAGGCAACCGGCGATCAGCAGCAGCGCCGTGCCGAGGGCCGCGGGCAGCGACCGCCTGCGGGCAACAGTGGGGGAGAGGCCGGCCGCGACCGCACGCGACCCGCCGAGGATGCGGGGGAGCATGCGCCCGAGCATGCCCGGAGATGTAGGGCTATGTCCAGATGTTGACCGCGTCTCGAACCTGTGAAACTCGCGCCGGGTTACCAGTCGCTGCCGGCCACCCGCGCGGACTCCGCACCACCGGGCTCCTGCCGGCCGCTCGGGTCGTTCCCGGGAGCCAGCCGCGCCTCGTCCGGCTCGCCGAGCGGCTCTCGACCCTCGCCGTCGCCGGCCGCGCTGCCGAACCGCCGGACGAACTCGGCCTCCAGCTCGCCGGTCCGGCTGGCGTGGTTGGCCCGCTGCGCGTCGGTGCCGTCCCGCCTGATGTCGTCCTGCTTCTGCTTGAGCTGCAGCAACTCGTGCCGCAGGTCGTCGTCGGACAGGCGCTCGGCCGGGATGCCCTGGGTCATCGTCGGATGCCTCCTCGTAGCCCGGACCGCCCGGGTCGGAGCTGATTGTCCGCAGGCGATCGGCTGGTTTCACGGTACCCGAGCTCGGCTTCCAGCCGGTCGCACTCGGCGGCCACCAGCGGCCGGAGCGCCGAGCCGGCCGGCAGCAGCCCGAGCTGCGCCTGCCACATCGGCAGGTCGTCACCGCCCCAGCGGGTACGGGTCCAGGCCGCGAGCAGATCCGGCGACCCGGCAGCCAGCACCGCGGCACGTAACTCGCCGGCCAGCCGGTCCCGCAGCCGGCGGATGCCGGGTGCGTCGGACTGCGGCAGCAGCGGGCCGGCGTAATGCCGCAACGCGGCGCCGACATCGCCGCCGGCCAGCGCCGTCCGCACCGCTGCCCAGTCCGATTCGACCGGCGCCACCAGCCGGTACGGCCGGGAGGTGAGCAGGTCGGCGCCGAGCAGCGTCCGCAGCCGGAGCAGTTCGGCCCGCACCGTCGAGGAGATGTGATCGTCGGAGTAGAGCCCGGCCGCCAGCTCGTCGCCGGACAGCCCGTCCGGCCGGCTGGCCAGCAACACCAGGATCTCGCTGTGCCGCGGGCTGAGCCGAAAGCTGCGGCCGGCGATGGTGGCCACGCAGTCCGGCCGGCCCAGGGCCGCCACCCGCAGTCCGGCGGCCGGTGGTGGCCGCCGGGCGGCGGCCTGGTCCAGCAGGGTCAGCCGGCCGAGTTCGGACTCGGCAAGCCGGGCGGCCGCCCGCACCAGCGCGCTGGTCTGCGGGGTGCCCACCCCGGCGCCACCGGTGATGTCGAGGACGCCGAGCAGCTCGGCGGTGACCGGGTCGTGCACCGGGGCGGCCACGCAGCTCCACCGGCGCACCGGCCGGGCGAAGTGCTCGGCGGCGTGGATGGTGACCGGCGCGTCCAGCCGCAGCGCGGTACCGGGGGCGTTGGTGCCGGCATGCTCCTCGTCCCAGCGGGCGCCTTCGACGAAATGAATCCGTTCCGCCCGTCGCAGCACGGCCTGCGGGCCGCTCACCCACAGCAGCTGGCCGTGCGCGTCCGCGACCGCGAGCACGCTGTCGCACTCCTCGGCGGCCCGGCCGAGCACGTCGTAGAGCAGCGGGAAGACCCGGGACAGCGGGTGTTCCGCCCGGTAGCCGGCCAGCACCTCCGAACTCATCGTGATCGGCGCCGGATCCCCGGACACCGCCACGCCGGCCGCAGCTGAACGCCGCCAGGAATCGGCGACCAGCGGCCGGACGGTGGCACGGCCGCGATTCCCGGCGAGGTAGTCCTCGGCCGCGAGCGCCTTGCTGCGCCGGCCTGGCATGCGACAAGTGAAACCGAGCAGGCCGACTATTGCCACTGCCAGAGCGGCGACGGCAGCGGTTACCCTGCCGTCACCCGCCGGTCCTCACTATTTGTGATCTAACGCTAGCCATCAGTAACCAGAGCCAGCCTGGCTCGTCGGGACTCGATCATGCATAGTCTCGACTGTCAGAGGCCGCCGGATCAGACACCAGACAACCGGAATTACTGACCGCCATCACGAGAATTTATTGACCGCGCGCCCGCCGTCGGCACGGAGCGGCCCCGGCAGCACGGGCGCCCGGCTGACCGGCGGCAGCCGGCCGGCCGGTGCCGGCCCCGGCCGGGCATGCCGCAGCATTTGTGACGCACGAGCATTACCGGGATTTAATTGAACGGCCGTTAATAGGAGCGCCTGGATCAAGTTAACTAACCGTGTTTGAACGATCGACGCTGCGCTACCAGTGGAATGCTTCTGGGCCTAACCCGCACTGCCGCTGTTGACATTTTCCACCAGGCCGTCCAACAACCGATCCAGGCCGGCGGTAAAGCGCGCCGGCAGATCCGGCTTTGCCAGATCAGCCGCCGCTTGGCGGGTCCGCGGAAAGCGTTCTGGGTCAAGGCTGAGCAGCGCCTCTTCCATCTGCTTCAGCGTGCTGGAGCGCTCGTCCGACGGCGCGAGCGACACGATCGACAGCGGGGCTGTCTCGTGCAGCACGAAGCCCTGCACGTAGACCAGCAGCACGTAGCTGGCGTGCACCGCCTGGCGCTGGTCCATGCCCAGTCGACCGAACAGGTCCAGCAGTGGCTCGAGCAGCAGCGCCAGGTTCGGCCCGATCACCAGGCGGCTGGAGATCACCTTGGCGGAGTCGGGATGACCGAGCAGGAAGGCCCGGTACGCCACTGCCATCCGGCGTAGCGCCTCCTCGACCGGTTCGTTCTCCCGACCGCGCTGCTCGATCTGCTCGACGTAGACCGTCTCGAACGCCAGTCCGAGCAGTCGGTCGACCACCAGGTCGAGCATGTGCTCCTTGCTGGCGACGTACCAGTAGACCGACGCGGCCTGGATACCGAAGCGATCCGCCAGCCGGCGCATCGACAGCGCCTCCAGGCCGTCCGCCTCGATCAAGTCGATTGCGGTGTCAACGAGTAGTTCGGTCGTGATCGGTGTCCGCTTCGCAGCTGCTTTTTCCTGCGTCGAACGGGGCATGCAGTCAACTCCAGTATGTCCGAATTCTCGGTGACGACGCCGTGCAGAACGCACTCTAACCCCATTGCCTGCCCCTGCGCGTCCCGCCACCCCAATACTTCCCGGTACCGGCAGCACATATTCTCGGAAATTCTCGCCGGCCACAATGGTTTCGGCCCTGTAGCCATCCACAAAGTGGGCTAAGCGGTGCCCGCCCGGATATAGCCGGCCTACCCCTTAGTCACCCATGATGTTCAGAACGACACGATCCGTGTTCAGAAGATCGCTTCGGGCTTGCTGGAAAGTTAGCTATTGCCCGGCTATGTGGTGATCCGGTGCGGTCGCCGACGGCCAGCGGGACGACCGCTCGATCAGCCCGCCGTGCCATCAGACGCCCAGCGCCCTGCGCGCTGGGAGAGCCGGCTCGGTCACCAGTGCTAGCTTGACCTCAGCTGGACAGCCAGCCGTTCCTCTCCGCGAGGAGTGCTGCCCATGCCCGCTCCCGCCTCGTTGCTGTTCATCGGCACGGCGCCCACCCTGATCCGCTACGGCGACCTGACCATCCTCACCGACCCCAACTTCCTGCATCGGGGTGAGCGGGCCTACCTCGGCTACGGCCTCACCGCGAAGCGGCTCACCGAACCGGCTCTCGGCCCTGACCAGTTGCCGCCGCTGAGCGGGATCGTGCTCTCGCACCTGCCCGGTGACCACTGGGACCGGCGCGCGCAGCTACCTGCTGCGTGGCGAGCGGGCCGCGATCAGGGTCACCGCGCCGCCCGGCGGCTTGATGGTCACCATGGATGGGGAGCAGGGCGCCGACCTGGTGCAGCTGGTGCGACCGCGGGCGGCGATCGGCGTCCACTACGACGACTACCCGCTCTTCACCTCGCCGCTCTCGGAGTTCGTCGAGGAGATGGACCGGCGCGGGCTGTCGGACCTCGTCCGGCAGGTGCACCGCGGCCAGACACTGGACCTGACCGATCTGGTACGTGGCGGCGACCAGCCAGCCACCGGAGCAATCGAAGGAGCCCGATGACCGACCCACAGCAGCAGGACGAGCCGAGCAACCGGGACGAGGCACTGAACGAAGAGCCGGTACCGCAGGCCGCCCGGCCGATCGGCGCCGGTCCAGGGACCGCCTGGCACGCCGTGTCCGGCACCGGCGATGCCGAGTACGGCGAGCCGGTGGCCGAGCGCAACGACGCCGCTCGGGCCTTCGCCACCAGCGCGGACACCCCGTTGGAGAGCGACCTGACCCAGGGTGTCCCGCCGACCGAACCGGGAACCGCGGAGCCCGGTACCACCGGGTTGCCCGCTGGCGACCCGGCCGCGCAGTTCCCGGCCGAGGAGCGCGGCGTTCCGGACGCCGAGCCTGACGAGGACCTGGCCGAGGGACCGCCGGACGGCCGCTGACCGGCTTGTGAGCGGCTCACTCGATCGTGTGGCAGTGAGCCGCTTGCGGCTCACTCGATCATTGCAGTATGCATATATTCGAAGGACGGCTGAACAGCAGCCGGCGGACTGCCCCGGAGGTTCGAGAGGCTGCTCGAACCGGACAAGAGGACGGCCATGTCGGAACCGACCCCAATTCCGCTTCCCTCGGTGCTGGATCCGGACCGGGGACACCTGCTCGGCAGCGAGAACGCCGCGGCCGACCCCGAGGCGCAGCTCAAGCAGCTGAAGCAAGCGTTGGACGACTCGTGCCGGTACGGGCAGCAGCTCTGGCAGGCGTTGGACGGCCAGCGCGGTTATCTGTTGCACAGCCTGCCGCCGGACCCGCGCACTCCCGGCCTGCACCGGACCACCGCGGCGCCGACCGGGCCGGACGACGAGGACGGCTGGCAGAGCTGGATGGCAGCCTATGCCGACGCCCACTCCGCACTCGCCGGCCCGCAGGGTGATTCCGGCTTCGGTATCAGCGAGGCGCAACGGGAAGCGCAGAATCGGCGAACGGCGCCGAGCGTGCGGTTGCTCGCCGACCACCCGGAGCTGCGGTCGACCCCCGCCGTCGGCAAGATCCGGGTGCGGTCCCGGATCCCGGAGATGCTGGGAGTGGCGGCGGTGACGCTGGCGGCCCGAGCGCTGCTGGTCCGGCAGTTGCACCGGCGATGAGGATCGTCGGGCCGCTGCTGAGGCTCACCTTCAGCCGCGAGACGCTGACCGGCCGGGCCGCCAAGGCGACCGGACGGGCCCTGAACGAGCGGGTACACCTGGCACCCGGGCTGCGCAAGCAGCTGGACAAGGTGTTCCCGAGCAACTGGTCGTTCATGCTGGGCGAGATCGCCCTGTACTCGTTCATCATCCTGGTGCTCACCGGCACCTTCCTGACCTTCTTCTTCGACCCGTCGCTGAACCGGGTGCACTACGACGGCAGCTACGTGCCGCTGCGCGGGGTGGACATGTCGCGGGCGTACGCCTCGACCCTGCACCTGAGCTTCGACGTGCGCGGCGGCCTGCTGGTCAGGCAGATTCACCACTGGGCCGCGCTGGTGTTCATGGCCGCGATCATCGTGCACATGTGCCGGATCTTCTTCACCGGCGCGTACCGCAAGCCACGCGAGCTGAACTGGCTGATCGGGCTGACGCTGCTCATGCTCGGCATCGTCGAGGGCTTCGCCGGCTATTCGATGCCTGACGACCTGCTCTCCGGCACCGGGTTGCGGGTGGCGTTCTCGATCGTCGAGTCGATCCCGGTGATCGGCACCTGGCTGGCCTTCCTGATCTGGGGATCGGACTATCCCGGCAGCGAGATCATCGGCCGGCTCTACATCGCGCACGTGCTGCTGATCCCGGGCCTGATCATGGCGCTGATCGGCGCGCACCTGGCGTTGATCGTCCGGCAGAAGCACACCGAGTTCCCGGCCGCCGGCCGTACCGAGGAGACCGTCTCGGGAGAGCGGCTCTACCCGGCGTACGCGCTGAAGTCCACCGGCTTCTTCTTGATGCTGGTCGCGGTGCTCGCGCTGCTCGGCGGCCTGGCCCAGATCAACCCGGTGTGGCTGTGGGGTCCGTACGACCCGGCCCGGCAGACCTCAGGCGCCCAGCCGGACTGGTACATCGGGTTCCTCGAAGGTTCGCTGCGGCTGTTCCCGCCGATCGAGATCCACCTGTTCCACCACACCATCTCGCCGGTGTTCTGGCCGACCGTGGTGCTGCCGCTGGTGATGTTCACCGTCGCCGGGGCGTACCCGTTCCTGGAACACCGGCTGACCGGTGACCACGAGTGGCACAACCTGCTGCAACGGCCGCGGGACGCGCCGGCCCGCACCGCGATCGGCGCGATGGCGGTCAGCTTCTGGATGGTGCTGAACGTCGCCTGGGCCGACGACATGATGGCCAAGGCGTTTCACCTCGACATGGACACCGTGGTGGTCCTCCTGCGGATCGCCTGCATCGTGGTGCCGCCGATCGTCTTCTTCTTCACCTACTGGATGTGCCTGGGCCTGGAGGAACACGACCGCGAGGTGCTGCTGGAGGGCATCGAGACCGGGTTGATCCGACGGCTGCCGAACGGTGACTACGTCGAAGCCCACCAACCGCTCGGCCCGACGGACGAGCACGGCGAGGGGCTGCTCGCCTACGCCGGCGCGCCGGTGCCCAAGCGGATGAACCAGGTGCTGCCCGAGAACACCCCGAACGGGTTCGTCCGGCCCCGCGCCAAGGCAGCCCGGCACTCGCCGGAGCCGACCAACCGGCCCGACCCCGGCGCGGTTCGACCGAAGCGGAGGGTTCGATGACCAGCACGGTGCCCAAGCGGACGGTGCCGATCGGCAGCGAACACCCGATCGACCCGCCGCCGTTGAACCGGCAGAGTTGGCGGCGGGCGCTGGCGGCGATGCTGCGCACCACCGATCACAAGACGATCGGCAAGATGTACCTGGTCACCGCGCTGTTCTTCTTCCTGTGCGCCGGTGTGATGGCCTTGTTGATGCGGGCCGAACTGGCCCGTCCGGGCATGCAGTTCTTCACCACCGAGCAGTACAACCAGCTGTTCACCATCCACGGCACCCTGATGTTGTTGCTGTACGCCACCCCGCTCGCCTTCGCGTTCGCGAACCTGCTGGTACCGCTGCAGATCGGCGCGCCTGACGTCGCCTTCCCGCGGTTGAACGCCTTCTCCTACTACGCGTTCCTGTTCGGCGGCCTGATGGTGCTGGGCAGCTTCCTCACCCCAGAGGGCGCGCCGGGCTTCGGCTGGTTCGCCTACGCACCGCTGAACGACACGCTGAACACCCCGACGGTCGGCGCCAACTTCTGGATCATCGGGCTGATCCTCTCTGGCCTCGGCACCATCCTGGCCGCGGTGAACATGGTGACCACGGTGATCACCCTGCGGGCGCCGGGCATGACGATGTTCCGGATGCCGATCTTCACCTGGAACATGCTGGTCACCAGCCTGCTGGTGCTGATGGCCTTTCCGGAGCTGACCGCGGCCCTGGCCGCGCTCTGGTTCGAGCGCAACCTGAACGCCCGGGTCTACACCGCCGATGCCGGCACCCCGATCCTGTGGCAGCACCTGTTCTGGTTCTTCGGTCATCCCGAGGTGTACATCGTGGCGCTGCCGTTCTTCGGCATCGTCACCGAGATCTTCCCGGTGTTCAGCCGCAAACCGGTTTTCGGTTACAAGGGCCTGGTGTTCGCCACCTTCGGCATCGGCGGCCTGTCGATGACGGTGTGGGCACACCACATGTTCGTGACCGGCCAGGTGCTGCTGCCGTTCTTCTCGATCATGTCGTTCCTGATCGCGGTGCCGACCGGCATCAAGTTCTTCAACTGGATCGGCAGCATGTGGCGGGGCTCGCTGACCTTCGAGACGCCGATGCTGTTCTCCATCGGCTTTCTGGTGACGTTCCTGTTCGGCGGCCTGACCGGGGTAACCCTGGCTTCGCCGCCGTTGGACTTCCACGTGTCCGACACCTATTACGTGGTGGCGCACATGCACTACGTGCTGTTCGGCACCATCGTGTTCGCGTCCTGGGGTGGCATCTACTTCTGGTACCCCAAGTTCACCGGGCGATACATGAACGAGCGGCTCGGCAAGTGGCACTTCTGGCTGACCTTCATCGGCTTCCACACCACGTTCCTGGTGCAGCACTGGCTCGGCGCCGAGGGCATGCCGCGCCGGTACGCCGACTACCTGCCCAGCGACGGCTTCACCACGCTGAACACGGTGTCCTCGATCGGTGCGTTCATCCTCGGGGTCTCGATGCTGCCGTTCCTCTGGAACTTCTACCGCTCGTTCCGGCACGGTGAGCCGGCCACCGCCGACGACCCGTGGGGGTATGGCAACTCGCTGGAGTGGGCCACCTCGTCACCACCGCCACGGCACAACTTCCACAGCATCCCGCGAATCCGGTCGGAGCGGCCGGCCTTCGAACTGCACTACCCGCACGTCGTGCCGCTGCTAGACGCCCAGGCCTATGGCAGCAAGCACCCCAGCGAGGCGACCGACCAGCAGGTCACCGTCGAGTCACCCGGCCGGTTGTAGTTACCGTGGTGGGGTAAGGCGAAACCCGCGATCGAGAGGATGGGCGTGGCATGGCAGAACAGGGCAACGTGCGGCCGGCCGGCGAAGGACTGTCGGATGAGGAGATGGCCGACCAGGTGGCCGGCCAGACCGCCAGCGACCTGAAGAACAGCGACGTCTTCGAGCGCGAGGCCGATGGCGCCAGCACCGACACCGAGGCGGCCAAGGCCTCGGCGGACGAGCTGGCGGGGGAGTAACAGGTTCGAGTGCCCGTGGCAGGCGGCCGGCTACTCGCTGGTCGCCTGCTGCAGGTAGACGTAGGCGTGCTGCAGGAAGTCCGCGCCGGCCACCCCGGCGAAGGTGGTCATGGTCAGCCGGGTGAGCTTCGGGGCGAGCACCAGGCCCAGCGCGAAGGCGGTGGCCACCCACTGCCCGAGGCACATCGGGCAGGAGATCAGCTCGCCCGCAGAGTGCCGCAGCCCGTGCCCGCGCACCTCCTCCTTGAGTTCGCCCGGCGCGCTCAGGCCGGCGTAGCTGGTGAACGGCGAGCGCAGCGGGCTGGTCACCGGGTCCTTGGCGATGGTCCGGGCGAGCCGGTGGGTGGCCAGCGACAGCAGGGCCACATCCCAGGGCGACACCTTCTCCGGCGCCCGCCGGCCCAGCCGCTTGGCCAGCACGCCGGCGCCGAGCGTCCCGGCGCCGTAGAGGCTCATCAGGGTGAGGTAGCCGGCCAGCGGACGGTCCTCGGCGCCGTCGCGGTAGGCCGCGCCCTGCTGCCGGAACCAGCTGCGGACGGCGGTGACCGGGGTGCTCATGGGTTCGTCGACCTCCATGCCGACCGGCGCTCATCGGCGACCGGTTCCTCAGGGTGCGGCTGGAGGTTGAGCCGATCTCACGATACCGATCGGCCGGACGGCGGGTCGGAGCCGGATGGTTCACCGGGAGACCTTTGCCGTCCGGTATATTCGAGTCCGTCGTCGCCGCCCTGTGTCCGCGGTCTTCACCGACATTCTGGCCATTCTGCCGGAATGCCAATTCGGACCGGGGTATAAATCGTGTGGCTGCCTAACCTCTGCGCCGACTGCGCGCGCGCCAGCGACGACGGGAAGTCCCGCAATGGCCGTTGACGAACAGGCTCTGACCCGGAGCCTGGATTCCCTCGCCGCAGCGCTCGCCGAACTGGACGGGCCGCGAGTGTCATCGGTGTCTGCCTACCTGACCGCCACCGTGTCGGCCGCGGCTGAGCTGCTCGACGTCGAGTACGTCGGCATCCTGCTGCTCGACGACGCGGGCCGGTTGCGTGCGGTGGCTTCCAGCGGAGCGCTGGCGGCGGCGGTGGAACTGGCCCAGCAGCAGCTGGGTGTCGGGCCGGGTCCGGACACGGTGGCCGAGGGACGCACCGTTGCGGTGTCTGATCTGACCGATATCGCCGAGTACGCGCCGTTGACGGCGACCGTCGGCCCGCTGGGCCTGCGGGCGGTGCTGTCCGCGCCGATCACCGTCGAGGGTGACGTGACCGGCAACCTGAACCTGATGCGTACCGATACGCACCACTGGACGCAAGCGGAGGCCCAGGCCGCGGAGGCGTTCGCCGGCGTGGTGGCCGAACTGCTCGCCACGGGTAGCCGTCCGCTGGCCGATGCCGTCCCCAATGGACGGTGGCCGCAGCCGGCCGGAACCGAGGAGTGAATCCGTTGGGCACCCACGTTGACGCTGCCGCACTTGCCGCGAGCTTGCGCCGGCTGCAGGACCGGCCGGCCGGCCACGGCCTGCAGAACTCGCTTCAGCAGGTGGTCGATGCCTGCGTGCAGCTTTTCTCGGTGACCGGCAGCGGGCTGATGGTGGCCGACGCCGAGGGCGCGCTGCGCTACGCGGTGGCCACCGACGGTCCCAGCCAGGAACTGGAGGAGATCCAGTTCGAGGCCGGTGAGGGGCCCTGTGTGTCGGCCTTCGTCGCCGACCGGCTGATCGAGACCGAGGACGCCTCGCAGGATGATCGCTGGCCACGGGTGGCGCCCCGGATCGAGGCGTTGAAGGTGCGCGGCATGCTTGGCGTACCGGTGCACCTGTCCGGCATTCCGGTCGGCAGCCTGGATGTCTACCTGGATGTCCCGCACAAGTGGGACGAGTCCGAGCGCAGCGCGCTGATGCGGTACGCCGTGATCGTGGAAGCGATGCTGGAGGCCGCGGTGGCGGCCGATCGGGCCGGCGAGCTGGCCGAGCAACTGCACTACGCCCTGGACTACCGGGTGCCGATCGAGCGCGGGGTCGGCTACCTGATGGCGCGGGACGGCGTGGACCACGCCGAAGCGTTCAACCGGCTGCGGCGCTCGGCGCGCAGCAGCCGTCGAAAGATCGGCGTAGTCGCCGAGGAACTGTTGAAGACCGGCCTGCTGCCGGAGGAGAACTGATGATCGATTCGTCTACCAGTCCTGAGTTCGTCGCACCGGATTCCATCGACCTGCTCACCCTCGATCTGGCGGTGATCGGCCGGCAGCTCGCCGCCGGCAGCGAGCTGGACCCGGTCGCTGCCCGCACCGCGGTGCTGGCCGGGGTACTGCATGCGCTGCCGGCGATCAGCCGGACCAGCCTCACCAACCGGGCCGCGCCGGACCGCCGGCCGACCACCCTGGCCGCCTCGGACGACACCGCGCTGTCACTGGACACGGTGCAGTACGGCCTGGGCGACGGCCCATGCCTGACGGCCGTCGCCCAGCTCATCTCGATCCGTTCGCTGGACCTGGCCGCCGAGGAGCGGTGGCCGTCGTTCGCCCGGGCGGCGCTGACCCGCACGCCGGTGCGTTCGGTGATCAGCTGCTCGCTGGCCGACGGCGGGCACGCCGGCACCTCGCTCAACCTGTACGTCGACCGGCCGATCACCGAGACCGACCCTGACCACGGCCGGATCGCCGCGGTGGCCGCCGCCTGCGCGCTGGCGTTGACCGCCATCGAGCAGCGGCACCGAGCCGATCACCTGGACAAGGCGCTGAGCAACAGCCGGCAGATCGGCATGGCAATGGGCATCCTGATGTCCAGCCAGCACCTGAGCGCGGACCAGGCCTTCGACGCGCTGCGAGTGTCCAGCCAGCACAGCCACCGCAAGCTGCGGGACGTTGCCGAGGACGTCCTGCTGACCGGCGCGCTGCCGGAGGGCCGGCTGCCCTGGCACTCGGCCGGCAGCTGACAGCTTCGGGCTGACCTGCCTCAGCCCCTGGCGACCCGGGCCGCGACTGCCTTGATCGCCGCCCGCACCGCGGCGGCCGGTGGCGGAGCGCCGGCATTGGACGCGTCCACCTCCGCCTCGAGCAGCGGTCCGGTCAGGTACGTGACGGTCTGGTAGAGCGGGATCTGCTGGCCGTTGGCACTGACCTGGATGCTGGCGGTGGTGGTGCCGGCGACGTTCGGCGGACCGCCGTTCGAGCCGGGCACCGTCTTGACGTCGACGCTGACTACCTTCGCACCCTGCGGCAGGGTCGGACCGATCAGCGAGCTGATCAGCTGCCGGTAGCAGCCGTCGAGCTTCGGGTTGTGGATCAGTGCGATGTCGGAGTCGAGGTCGGACCGGGACTTGTAGCTGCTGGCCGAGGACGAGATCGACGCGTCGGCAAGGGTGAACTCCTCCGAGTTGACGTCGGCGACCTTGTCGGAGTCGGTGTTGCGGCCGCCGACACAGCTGACCAGCTTGGCGGTCAGCTGCTTGTCGGTGCTGTCCGAGGACTGCGGCGCGCCCTTCCAGCCGGCTGGCAGGTCGGTGCCCTGCAGGGTCAGCCGCTTCAGCTGGGCGGCGGTCGCCGGGGTAACCGAGGGCGACGCGCTGGCGGACGGGCTGGTCATGCTGGAGTTGCCTGAGCCGACCGTGTCAGCAGGGCCGTTCCTGGGAGAGCTGCCACAGCCGGCCAGCAGCAGGGCGGTCGCACCAACGGGCAGAACTGCGCCGGTGGCGCGCTTAGCGGACATACCGGCCACCCTACGGTGCGGGCCGTTCGGTCCTACTGCTTGGCCCGGTCAGCCTGCAGCATGACCGGCATGACGCCCTCCGAGGTGCGTAGCCGACCGGTCGCGGTGCCGCAGCGTGGGCCGGACCCGGCTCACCGGTTGGCGGCTGCCGGCGCCCTGGTGGCGGCGCTGGCCGGCGCGGTCTACCTGCTGATCGCGGCGATCAGCCGCTGGCAAGTGCTGCTCGGTGGGCTGGCGCTGCTCGCGGCGCTGGTGCTCGGCGGCTGGTACGCGCTCTCGCGCACCGGGCTGCGGCGCACCCTCGGGCTGCTGCTGGTGGCGGCCAGCCTGGTCGCGTTGCTGGTGCTGCTCACCGCCTCGTCGAGTTTCCGGGTGCTGGCGGTGGCCGGCGGCCTCGGCATCTGCTCGGTGCTGGCGGCCGGGTACGCGTTGACGCCGAGCGCTTCTTCCGGCTCCCGGGGTGCCACCGCGGTGCGGGCCGAACATCCGGTACTGCTGATGAACCCCCGCTCCGGCGGCGGCAAGGTGGGCCGGTACCAGCTGGTCGACCGGTGCCAGGCGCTCGGCATCGAGCCGGTGCTGCTGCGGCCGGGGGACGACCTGGTCACCCTGGTGGAGTCGGCCATCGCACGCGGCGCCGACCTGGTCGGGATGGCCGGCGGTGACGGCTCGCAGGCGCTGGTGGCCTCAGTCGCCAGCCGGCACGGGGTGCCGATGGTGGTGGTGCCGGCCGGCACCCGCAACCACTTCGCGCTGGATCTCGGGTTGAATCGCGACGACGTGCCGGGCGCGCTGGCCGCCTACACCGACGGGGTGGACCGGGTGATCGACCTGGCCGAGGTGAACGGCCGGGTCTTCGTCAACAACGCCTCGATGGGCGCGTACGCGACGGTGGTGCAGTCCTCGGAGTACCGGGACGCGAAGGTGGCCACCACCGCGGCGATGCTGCCGGACATCCTCGGTCCCGGCGCCACCCCGGCCGATCTGCGGTTCGGGTTGCCGTCGGGGCAGCGGGCTGACACCGCGGTGCTGCTGCTCGTGTCGAACAACCCGTACCGGTTGCAGCACCTGCGCGGCGGCGGTGTCCGGAGCCAGTTGGACGGCGGCACGCTGGGCGTCGTCGCGCTGCAGGTCGGCGGCCCGCTGGACCTGCAGCGGCTGCTGGCGCTGGAGCCGCTCGGGCAGCTGCCGCGGTTCCCGGGGTGGCACGAGTGGGAGGCCGCCGAGTTCGAGGTGGCCTCCGCCAGCCCGGTGCCGATCGGGGTGGACGGCGAGGCGCTGACCATGCAGCCGCCGCTGCGGTTCGTCAGCCGGCCTCGGGCGTTGACCGTCCGGCTGCCCCGGTCAGCCGCGTCCGGTGGTGCGGCGGCGCCGGTGTACCTGACCTCCGGTTCGACGTTCGGCCTGCTGTGGCAGCTGATGCTCGGCCACTCGGCATAATCGCCAGATGAATCGTCCTGGTCCGATCGGCCGGCTCGACCGCCGCATCTCCCGCGCGGTGGCCCGGCTGCGGGTGCCGTGGTTGGACGTGCCGCTGCGTGAGCTGAGCAGGCTGGCCAACGAGTCGCGGTTGTGGCTGGTGATCGGCGCGGTGCTGATCGCCGTCGGCGGCCGGCCCCGCCGAGCCGGATTCGCCGGGGTGACCGCGATCGGGGCGAGTTCGCTGATCGTGAACGTCCCGATGAAGCTGGCCGGTGGCCGTCGGCGGCCGGACCGGACGGGGCTGCGGGTGCCGCCGCGGCGGTGGGTGCCGATGCCGGGCTCGACGTCGTTCCCGTCCGGGCATGCGGCTTCGGCGGCTGCGTTCGCGACCGCGGTCGGCACGGTGCTGCCGCCGCTGCGCTGGCCGCTGCGGGTTCTTGCTGCGGTGATTGGCTTTTCCCGGGTGTACGTCGGGGTGCACTACCCCAGCGACGTGCTGGCCGGCGCCTCGGTCGGGGCCTCCATCGGTGCCACCGTCGGCCGGCTCAGCACCCGGATTCAGCACTGACGTCGCTTGGCGACTCGCCGATCGCAGGCTCCATCGGGACCGCGCCCAGCGGCTTTCTACGTCATCGCAATCCTTGTTATATGCAAGCGTTGCCTGCACACTGAAAGGAGGACATGGCGACGAAAGGGCGTTGACACCGATGACCGAGGCTCCGTCAGGTGAACAGTACGAGCTGACCGCAGGCGGTTACCAGGCTGTCGTCGTCGAAGTCGGTGGCGGAATCCGCTCGCTGCGCCACGGCGACCGGGACGTGCTGCAGCCGTACCCGGTGAATGCGATGTGCGATGCCGCGCATGGTGCGCCGCTGATTCCCTGGCCGAACCGGCTCGGCGACGGGCGTTACTCCTTCGACGGGGTCGAGTATCAGCTGGCGCTCACCGAACCGGAGAAGCACAACGCCATTCACGGGCTGCTGCGCTGGCGATCGTGGGATCTGCTGGAGCGCGCGGCCGATCACGTAGCGGTCGGTACCCGGCTGCACCCGATGCAGGGATATCCGTTCACCCTGGACGTCCGGATCGACTACCGGCTGAGCGAGCACGGACTGGTGGTGCGCACGACCGCGACGAACGCCGGCACCGAGGACTGCCCGTACGGGTGCGGGCAGCACCCGTACCTGTCGCCAGGGGACGCCGACATCGACTCGTGCAGTCTGGAGTTCGGGGCGGCCACCCGGATCCTGACCAGCCCGGACCGCCAGTTGCCGACCGGAACCGAGCAGGTCGCCGGCACCTCGTACGACTTCAGCCGGCTCCGCCAGGTCGGAGACCTTCACATCGACTACGCCTTCACCGACCTCGAACGCGACGGCGACGGCCGCAGCTGGGTACGGCTGCATGCTCCGGACGGGATGACCGCCCAACTCTGGGTCGACGCCGGCTACCCGCTCGTGGAGCTGTTCACCGCCGACACGCTCAGCGACGACCGGCGGCGGCGAGGGCTTGGCGTCGAGCCGATGACCTGCCCGCCAAACGCGTTCCAGACCGGCGAACGGGTGCTGCGGCTCCGGCCCGGCCAGTCGGCGAGCACCGAGTGGGGCGTCCAGCTCGTCGCCGGACAGGGGAGCACGAACCGGTAACCGACAGAGAACGGAGGCGCAATGGAGCGCGGCAATCTGCAGACACAGCAGGTGGATCACAGCACCCGGCTGACCCGGGCGATCGGCGATATCACCAGTTGGCTCGGATCGTTTCCGGCGATCCTGGTGTCCTGCTGCCTGGTGGTCGCCTGGTTCATCGGCGGCCTGTTCATCGGGCTGGCGAACAATACCTACCAGCTCGTCATCAACACCGGCACCACGATCATCACCTTCTTGATGGTGTTCATCATCCAGAACACCCAGAACCGCGACGGCTCGGCCGTCCAGGCGAAGCTCGACGCGCAGAGCGAGGTGTTGCGCCGGATCGCCGAGAAGCTCGACGTCGCCGATGACGAGGACCTGCTCACCAGGCTCGTCGGCGTCGAGGACGCCCCGGCCCGGGTGATCAGCGAGGATCAGGACCAGGTGCGCGGGGCAGCGGTGCGCACCGGCCGGTACGGCGCCGCCCGGAACGGACAGCGGTCCTGACGAGGGTGCCGGTTCCGCCTGCCGAATGTCATTCGGCCGACAGCACCGCGGTGTAGATCGAGCGCACCAGAACCCCAGCGCCGCCGGATGAACCCGGTCGACGTCGTACATCCCCAACCGGTAGGCCCGCAGGGCAGTCCACTGGGTCCGCACCAGCCGCTCGCTGATCGGCTGGTCGGGGCTGATCTCGACCACGATCGGGGCCAGCTGGTTCACCAGCGCGCGAGCGTAGGCGACGGTGAACACAGTGCCGCCTCGCGCGGTCGATCGACCCGTCTGACATCTGTCTGATCGGCCGACCGACGGTGTCGGTGAGTGCGTCCGCTGCGTCGAGGCCGGAAGGCCGGTTCGCTGTTCGATGCTCATTGTCGGCGGCTGCATCTCGGCTGGACGCCGGCGCGCCCGGCAGCTGACCGCCGGTGAAGTTAATCACTCTATGTACTGCTGATCCAGTATGAAGTGCCTGTTGGCAACTTCGGCGCTCCCCGCGACTATTCACCGAAACGGCGTTAAGGCAATGTTTACGGAACTTTGGGGGGCCAATGGAAAGGCTACGGCGCGCAAGCGCCTTCCTGACGGTCGGGTTGACCGTCATCGCAGCTGCCATTGTCGGGATCGCCGACGCCGGGCCAGCGGGGGCGGAGTCGACGTCGACGTCCTGTGCCGGGGTACCGGGCAAGTCATTCGGTTCTACCGGGTGGCCAAACCAGTGCTGGATGATCAACGACACCAACGTGACCGGCTCTGGTTTCGATCGGGAGACCTGGGTGCTCGATCCCGGGGTCGGCAACTTCCTCACCCGTGATCAGCTGATCGCACACGCCGGCGACTACGACAGACTCGGCTTCAGTGATCGGTTCCTCTGGTAAGCCCCGATGACCCAGGTGCACCCGGCACCGGACTCGGAGTGGTCGGGGTGCCACGTCCCGGACTACCGCTCGAACCTGACCTTCTGCCGCAACGTCAACGAGCAGCCCGCCAAGACGATCGGGCAGGATCTGACGCAGGACGACACGCTGGATGCGCTCGCCTACGGAGACGATTGGATCGCGCTGGCTTGCGGAAACTTCCACCTGCCGGTCTCCGGCGCCGCGACGCCGACTCCGGTGATCCGCGGCTTCAAGTTCAACGACGCGAACCGCAACGGCGTGCAGGACAATGGCGAATCCGGTTTGGCGGGCATCACCTTCGCTCTGAGCAGGGTCGCAAGCCTGGTCGGCCAGCCCAATGCCAGCAATCTCGCAACGGTGACCAGTGACTCGGCCGGAAACTTCAGCTTCGCGCTGAACAACGACGAGGGGCCGGGCACCTACCTGGTGACCGAGCAGTTCAGCTCCCAGTGGCCGAACACCACCGCGCTGTCGCAGAGCGTCGTGGTGCCGGAGGGCGCGGACAACGGGGAGGGCTTGCCCCGGCTGAACTTCGGCGACCGGCAGGAGGTCCCGCCGGTGGCGATCGCCGCACCGCAGCAGGTCGATCAGGACTCGGCGCAAGGAGCGCTGGTGACGCTTGACGGCTCAGCGAGCTACAGCCCGACCGGTGATCCGCTCAGCTACCGGTGGACCTGGCCGTCCGGCAGCGCCGACGGGCCGAACCCGCAGGTCACGCTGCCGCCGGGTCTCAACGAGGTGACGCTCACGGTCAGCGACGGGATCGATACGACGACCACCGGCACGACGGTCATGGTCTACCCGCCGATCACCGCGACGCCAATCGATGTGTCGGCCGTGGAGGGCACCGGTTTCACGGCGCCCGTCGCTACCTTCACCGATCCGGACCCGAACGGTGTGGCCTCCGACTACCGCGCCGCGATTGACTGGGGCGACGGCACGCCGGTCGCTGAGGGCGTGATCACCAAATCGGACAACGGCACCTTCACCGTCAGCGGCCAGCACACCTACGTCGAGGAGGGCAGCTATCCCGCATCGGTCACCGTCACCGACGACGATGTTGCTTACAACACCGCCACGGTCGAGGTGGCCGGGACCGTCGCCGATGCGCCGATCGTCGCCACTGGCCTGGACTTTCTGAGCACCAACCCGGTCAACCGCAGCCTGGCGACCTTCGTCGACCGCAATCCCACCGGGCCGCTGGCCGACTTCAGCGCGACGATCGACTGGGGCGATGGCACGCCATCGAGCAGCGGGGTGGTCACCGGGCCGACCGGCGGACCGTTCACAGTCTCCGGCAACCACACCTACTCGAGCTTGGGCTACAAGACGATCACCATCCGCGTCACCGATATCGGTGGCAGCACCGACACCGCAGTCGACCATGTGCTGCTGTACGCGCCGAGCGGCTTCGTCATCGGTGATCTGAACTCGGCAATTGGCGGCCACGTCACCTACTGGGGCGCGCAGTGGTGGAAGCTCAACAGCCTCACCGGCGGCGCGGCGCCAGCGGCCTTCAAGGGCTATGCGAACACCCCCGGCGCGAGCGACACGGTCACGGCTTGGACGACCAAGCCCGGCAACAGCTCTGAACCACCGGCCACCGTGCCGACGTTCATGTCGGTGATCGTCGCCGGTGATATCGCCCAGGACGGGTCGACGATCAGCGGGGACGCTCCCCACATCGTCATTGTCCAGACCGACCCGGGCTACGCCCCGGACCCCGGACACGCCGGTCAGGGCATGGTAGTGGCGAAGCTGCGGTAGCACCGGCTGTCGAGCGCGGCGGTCGGCCACCCTAGCGGCCGGCCGCCGCGCACTGGTGAGCGCTCAGCCCAGGGGACCGGATCTGATCGAAGGTCCGAGTCTCCACCACCGGATTGCCACTTGCCCCGGCCAATCGGGCGCAAGACAAAGGGCCCCGATCCCAGCGTTTCCGCGGGATCGGGGCCCTGAGGCTGTCTCAACCAGCGTGTCCGAGGGGGGACTTGAACCCCCACGCCCGATAAAGGGCACTAGCACCTCAAGCTAGCGCGTCTGCCATTCCGCCACCCGGACGAGTGCGATCAGGAGTCTAACCGACGCCCAGCGCGCCCCACACGAGACCCACCGGTCACACCGGGGGAGACAGGCCCAACGGCCCTGTCCCGGCTCGCCGGGGGTGCAGAATCCTTGCGCTGGAGGCTCATGGCAGAAGGGGGACTGGCCCATGACCACTGTCGATGCCGCGCCCCGGCGCGGGCTCATCGTCACCGCGCAGGTGCGGGCGACCATCAGCCAGCTGGCCGAGAGCGGCCGCCGGGTCGCCATCCTGCTCGACTGGCCGGCCGCCGCGGGCTTCGAGTCCGCCGACGACTTTCAGCCGGCGCCGTGCGACGTCATCGTCGCCCATGTCGACGGCTGCCCCGTCTATGTCGACCTGCGGCAGCGCAACGCGGCGCCGGCCGGCAGCGTCTACCTCGACGTCGATCCCAACAGCGGCAACCTCTGCCTGCGCGGGCCTACCGTCCAACTAAGCCTGAGCCGCGCTAACCGGCCCGGTGGTCCTGACCGCTGACCGCGTACCCGGCGCCGAACACCCAGATCAGCAGCAGTACCAGGGCCAGCGCCGCCACGTCCGCGAGCGCCACCGACCGGGCGAGCAGCCCGGCCGCCGCGATCAGCAGCGCCACGGTCAGCGGTAGCGCGGTCAGCTGCAGCCACTGGGGGAGCACCCGGCGCCGGCCGAGTTCGAACCCGGCGCCGGCCATCACCGCCAGCGCGATCAGCTTGGCCCCGTCCAGCCGGTTGACGGTGTCGAACAGCAGCCGGGCGGCGCCGGCGTCGGTCGCGCCCACCGAGCTGGTCAGCGCGATGTCGAAGCCGAGCTGCACCCCGGAGACCGCCGCGGCCAGGCAGCCGGCCACCAGAAAAGTGATGTCACTGGGCCGTGACCGGGCCCGACTGGTCGCGTACTCGACCCCGAGCACCACCAGTACCAGGCACAGCGCCGCCACCCCGTGTACGAGCACCGCCTGCACCAGCGCGGACGTCCGGTGGTTGGCGTAGTGGGCGGCGATCTCGGCGCCGGAGGCGTCGATCGCCGGCCCGGAGGTGTGCAGCAGCAACCCGAGCACCCAGGCCAGTACGAACCCGATCGCCCCCAGCAAGGGCATCAACCGGCGGCCCCCGGACCTCGCCATCGCATCCCCCGCGCCGCTTTTACCCTGCTCTACAAGGACAAACTTAACGCAGGTTTCGCCAGAACGGCGGAGGTTGCGGCCAACGGGACCTTCGGCCCTGTGGACCTCCCGGCCACCCGGCGACCCTGGACCAATGACCGAGACAGCGACCGCGGTCCAGCCGGCGGATCTGCCGCGCCGGCTGGTCGACGAACTCGATCCCATCTTCGCCCCGCATATCCCGCCACGGGTGCTCGCCCAGTCGGTCGAGCAGGCGCTGCACGATCTGCGGGGGTCGGTGTCGGCCGAGGCGCTTCCCGAGATGGCCGTCCGGCTCGCTCGGCACCGCCTGCAGAGCATCGCCAGCCGCTGAACGCGCTGAACCTCACCCACTGAAAAGCCGGTGCCGGCCGTCGGCGTGCGACGACCGGCACCAGGACGGCCAACTAGCTGAGCGTCAGCGCGGTGTCGTCCAGCACGAACGAGGTCTGCTTCTGCGAGTCTTCGGTGCCGGTGAACTTCAGCGTGATGGTCTGCCCCGCGTAGCTCGAGACGTTGAACGTGTGCTGGCTGTAGCCGGTGTTCGCGTTCAGGTTCGAGTACGTGTACAGCGAGCTCAGCACGGTGCCCGAGGTGTTCAGCACCTGCAGCTTCAGCGTGTCGTACTTGCTGGTCGTGGTGGTCTCCGCCGTGTCGATGTGCATGTAGAAGCTGAACGACGCGGTGCAGCCGGCCGGGATCGTCACCGTCTGGCTCAGCGTGTCGGTGGTGACTGCGCCGTACCCGTCCAGCCAGGCGTCCCAGCTGCCGGAGTGCGGCTTCTCGGTGGTGCTGTTGTTGATCACGTCGCTGGTGGAGTTCCACGGCGGCGCGGTGCCGGTCTCGAAGCCTGGGTTGCCGAGCAGTTGCCCGGAGCAGCCGCCGCCGGTGGCGCCGATGGTCCAGCTGAAGCTGGTCGAGCCGGCCGCGCCGGTGGTGTCCTTGGCGGTCACCGTCACCGAGTAGCTAGCCGCGGTGGTCGGCGTGCCGCTGATCTTGCCGGTGCTGGAGCTGATCGACAGCCCGGCCGGCAGCCCGGTCGCCGAGTAGGTCAGGGTCTGCCCGGAAGCGGAGTCGGAGGCCTGCAGTTGCAGGCTGGTGGCGGTGCCGACGGTGCCGGTCTGCGAACCCGGGTTGGTCACCGTGACGATGTTGCCGCCGCCCCCGCCGGTGCCGAACTGGATGTCGGTGGTGGCGTGCAGCTCGATGGCGTTCGGCGCCACCCCGGTCTGGCCGTGGTCGAAGTCGAAGAAGCCGACGCCGGTGACGGTCACCGGGGTGTTCGCGGTCTGGAAGCTGCCGGTCGCGGTGTACTTGGCGTCGAATTCCCGCCGCGAGTTGGTGATCTGGCTGCTCAGCACGCTGCCCGAACCGACGCAGGCCGGGTCCGGGATCTCGGCGATCATGGTGTGGCCACTGCCGTCGCTGAGCACCAGGTGGTAGTCCGAGTCGGCCTCGAGCTTGTACTGGGTCAGCGTCGCCGACACCCGGTAGACGGTGGTCTCGGTGGGCGACACCCGGTTGTTGGACGGCAGCGAGGACGGCGCGGGGATCGCGTCCAGGCTGGCGATGGTGGTCGAGCTGACCGACGACAGGTTGATCTTGCCGGCGTCGGCGTCGGTGCCGGTCTTCACCGACCACCGCTCGACCCCGCAGCTGCCGGTGGATGAGTTCGGCGCCATCCGGACGTCCTCGTGCTCCTCGGCATCCGGCTCGCCCGAGCGCCGGTGGATGGTCGCATCCGCCACCCCGGCCCCGACCCCCACTGCGGCGATCGCCAGCACCGTGCCGAGAATCGCCAGCCGCCGCCTAGTCATCTTCATCTGCGCTGCCTCCACGCCGGACCTATCGGCCCGGCCGCCGTTACCGTGAATCGGATCTTGACGGATGATCCCTGACAAATGCCACGACGGCTAGAGACAGCAGGTAACCAGTTGGCGACATTCCGCTAGCACGATCGGCTCAATTACCGTAAACCACCACCCGGCGGTGCTAGCCACCGTTGTGCAGCACCGCCGCGCCGCTGAACCGTCCGTCGGCCAGATCGCGCAGCGCCCGGTCGGCGGCCGACATCGGATAGCCGGTGGTGGTCGGCGTGATGCCGAACCTGCTGGCCAACGCCAGGAACTCGGCACCGTCCTGCCGGGTGTTGGCGGTGACGCTGCGCAGTTGCCGCTCGTCGAACAGTTGGCCGGCGTAGTCCAGCGGAGGGATCGGCGACAGCCAGATGCCGGCCACCGCCAGCGTGCCGCCGGGTGCCAGCGCCGCCAGCGCGACCGGCACCAGGTCCCCGGCCGGCGCGAACAGGATGGCCGCGTCCAATGGCTCCGGCGGGGTGCCGTCGGCCGGCCCGACCGAGTCGGCCCCCAGCGCCCGGGCCAGCCGCTGGTTTGCCGGGCCGCGGGTCAGCACGTGCACCCGGTAACCCAGGTGTAAGGCCAGCTGGGCGGTCAGGTGCGCGCTGCCGCCGAAACCGTAGAGGCCCAGCGCGCCGCCCGGCGGGGGATCGGCCCGCAGCAGCGCCCGGTAGCCGATGATGCCAGCGCACAGCAGCGGGGCGGCTTGCTCGTCGGTCAGCGCGTCCGGCAGCCGGTACGCGTAGGCCTCGTCCACCAGGCACTGGTCGGCGTACCCGCCGTCGAGGTCCCAGCCGGTGAAGCGCGGCGCCCGGCACAGGTTCTCCCGGCCGGCCCGGCAGTACCGGCACGTGCCGTCGGTGCCGGCCAGCCAGGCCACCCCGACCCGGTCACCGACCGCGAACCTGCCGGCCGCCGGACCGCGGTCGGTCACCACCCCGACCACCTCGTGCCCGGGGGTGACGCCGGGTCGCTTCGGCGGCAGGTCGCCCTCGGCCAGGTGCAGGTCGGTGCGGCACACCCCGCAGCAGCGCACTGTCACCAGCAGCTCACGTCCGGCCGGCTCCGGCGCCGGCCGCTCCACCCGGCGCAGCGGTCCGCTCGCGGACCGCTCACTCCTACCCAGCGGTCCGCTCGCGGACCGCTCAGTCCTACCCAGCGGTCCGCTCGCGGACCGCTCAGTCCTACCCAGCGGTCCGGCCGAGATCGGCCCCGGCCGGTCGACGATCCAGCTCAGCATCGCGGCCTCACCCCGCCAGTGACGTTCGGCCCTGTCGCCGGATTGCCCGATCGCGACAGGCTGGGCATCTGTTTCGCAGGGACGCACGGAAGGTGGTTGCCATGTTCGCACGGATCGGCGACTGGCTGCTGGTGGAAAGCCGGAACGAGGACCGCCATGCCCGGCGCGGGCAGATCGTCGGGGTGGAGCGCTCGGACGGCCTGCCGCCGTACCGGGTTCGCTGGGCCGACACCGAGCATGAGGCGCTGGTGTTCCCCGGCCCGGACTCCCGGGTGCTCACCAGCGAGCAGCTGGCCGAGCACGACCTGGCGGTGCACCACCTCGACCTGCAGGACGCCGGCCCGCAGCCGGGCAGCTGAAGCAGCTGACGATGCCCGCCAGTGAGCCGGCCAGCGACAACCCGCTCGGACCGGGCCTGCCGCTGGGCAGGTACCGCGGGGTGCAGCTGGCCGCGCACTGGTCGGTGCTGGTCACCCTGGGGCTGCTGACCTTTCTGCTCGCCACCAGCGGCCTGCCGACCGGCGCCCCGGGCTATCCGGCGGGCGACTACTGGCTGGCCGGCGCCGCCGCCTCGCTGGCCTTTCTGGCCAGCCTGGCCGCGCACGAACTCGCGCACGCGGTGACCGCCAAGCACTACGGGTTGCCGGTCCGCCGGATCACCCTGTGGCTGCTCGGCGGCTTCACCGAGCTGACCGCAGAGGCCCGCACCGCCCGGGCCGAGGCGCTGATCGCCGCCGCCGGACCGGCCACCAGCCTGGCCCTCGGGGTACTGGGCGGCGGCGCCGCGGTGCTGGCGGCGCTGGCCGGCGCCCCGATGCTGGTGATCGACACGCTGGCCTGGCTGGCCGTCACCAACTTCTTGCTGGGCCTGTTCAACCTGCTGCCGGGTTCGCCGCTGGACGGCGGCCGGCTGCTCGCCGCGCTGCTCTGGTGGCGCTCCGGTGACCGGCGGCGTGCCACCCGCACGGCTGCCTCGGCCGGTTCGGTGCTCGGCGTGCTGCTGATCGCGCTGGGTCTGGTCGAGGTGATCGCCGGCATGCTGGGCGGCCTCTGGCTGGTGCTGGTCGGCGGCTTCCTGCGGGCCAACGCCAGCGCCCAGGCCAGCAGCGTCGAGCTCACCGAGCTGGCCGAACTGGCGGAGCTGCGGGTTGCCGACGTGATGCGGCCGGTGACGGTGCTCGCGCCGTCGTGGTGGACGGTGACCGACTTCGTGGCCCGCTGCTCACCCGCCACCGCCGTCCAGCGCACGCTGCCGCTGGTTGATCCGGACGGCTCGCCGACCGGCCTGATCAGCTGGGCCGACCTGGTGCGGGTGCCGGCCGCGGCCCGGGACCGGACCCGGCTGGCGGAGCTGGACAAGCACCCGCACCCGGTGGTGGTGCCGGCCGAGCTGCCGCTGCCGGAACTGCCGCCCCGGCTGGCCGGACGGGCCGAACCGGCGGTGGTGGTGGCCGGCGGCCGGGTGGTCGGACTGGCCGGCCAGACCGAGCTGCGCCGGGTGGCGGAGCTGCGCCGGCTCGGCTGGCATCCCCCGGCTGCAGCCGGAACCACGGCACCAGCTGGAACCACGGCAGCCGAGACGCCGCCTGGCCCGGCCCTGGTCGGCGGGAGCGGCGGCAAGGAGGCCGACCGGCGCTGGTAGGAAGGAGTAATGAATCCCACCGCCGCCGACGAGGTCGCCCCGCTGCTCTCCGAGCTGATCCGGATCAACACGTCCAATCCCACCCACCCGGAGCGTCCGGCCGCGGAGTGGGTGGCCGAGAAGCTGTCCGAGGTCGGCATCGAGGCGACCGTCCTGGAGCCCGAACGCGGTCGTGCCTCCACCGTCGCCCGGGTCGCCGGCAGCAACCCTGACCGGCCGCCACTGCTGATCCACGGCCACCTGGACGTGGTGCCAGCCGACGCGTCCGAGTGGTCGGTGGACCCGTTCGGCGGCGAGATCAAAGACGGTTACGTCTGGGGCCGCGGCGCGGTGGACATGAAGGACATGGACGCGATGACGCTGGCGGTAATCCGGGACTGGGCCCGCACCGGCCGCCAGCCGGAACGCGACATCGTGCTGGCCTTCGTCGCCGACGAGGAGGCCGGTGGCCACTACGGCGCGCACTGGCTGGTCGAGCACCACCCCGACTACTTCGCCGACTGCACCGAGGCGATCTCGGAGGTGGGCGGCTACTCGATGACGATCCGGGACGACCTGCGGCTGTACCTGATCCAGACCGCCGAGAAGGGCATCGCCTGGCTGAAGCTGCGCGCCGAGAACCGGCCCGGGCACGGCTCGATGATCCACCCGGACAATGCGGTCACCGAGCTGGCCCGGGCGGTCAGCCGGATCGGCGAGTACAAGTTCCCGGTGCACCTGACCTCGACCATGCGCGAGTTCCTGACCCGGGTCGCCGACGTCACCGGGCTGCCGATCGACCTGGACGACCCGGAGGCGGCGCTGCGGCATTTCGGCGGCGCCGCCCGGATGCTCGGGGCGACGCTGCGCAACACCGCGAACCCGACCATGCTGCAGGCCGGCTACAAGGCCAACGTGATCCCGTCCAGCGCCGAGGCGACCCTGGACTGCCGGTTCCTGATCGGCTACGAGGATGAGTTGTACGAGACCATCGACCGGCTGATCGGCGAGCACGTCAGCCGGTCGACGATCACCGCCGACATCGCGGTGGAGACCACCTTCGATGGTGACATCGTGGACGCGATGGCCGCCGCGGTGAAGGCCGAGGATTCGAGCGGGGTGCTGGTGCCGTACCCGATGTCCGGCGGCACCGACGCCAAGTCGTTCTCGCTGCTGGGCATCCGCAACTTCGGGTTCTCCCCGCTGCTGCTGCCACCGGACCTGGACTTCACCGCGCTGTTCCACGGCATCGACGAGCGCGTTCCGGTCGAGGCGCTGCAGTTCGGCGTCCGGGTGCTCGACCGGTTCTTGACCTCCTGCTGAGGCAGGTCGCGCCAAGGTGTGCCCGAGGTGGGCACGCCCTGGCGCAACCCGAGCGAGCTCAGGCGATCAGGCCGGGCAGCTGATCCTGATCGAGCCCCCGCCGTTTGCGGCGCAGCAGCACCTGGCGGGTTCCGTCGGTGTATTTGCGGACCCGGGCCAACTCCCAGCCGCCGTACTCGGCGTGCAGCGCGAGCCGCACCGCCGCGTTCACCCTCGTCACGTCCGAGGGGATCCGCAGCGGTGCGTACTCCCAGTCGGGGTCAGCGTCCGCCATTTCGTTGGTCGCCATCCTTCAGATTGTGCACCCGCCCGGCGGCGGGGGGACCGGCAGCCGCTGAATCCGCCGCCGGCCCCGCCGGCTACTTGACCGCGGCGTTGTACTTGGTGATCAGAGCCTTGGCCTGGCTGGCCGCGTCGTCCAGCGCCGCCTTCGGGTCCTGGCCGGAGGTCAGCACCGACTCGATCGCGGTCTCCACCAGTGCCCGCACCTGGGGAAGGCTGCCCAGCAAACAGCCCTGGGTGGCGGTCGTCGACGGGCTGGCGGCCAGCTCGTCGATGGCGGTCTGGAACTGCGGCTTCTGGGTCAGCCACGCCTTGTCGGTCGGGTCGTTCAGCGCCGCCTTGGAGACCGGGAAGTATCCGGTCTGGGTGTGCCAGTAGGCGGAGTTCTCCGGCTGCACCAGGAACTTCACGAACTCCCAGGACGCCCGCTGCTCGGCCGCCGAGTGGCCAGGGCCGTCAATCCACAGCGACGCGCCGCCGATGATCGGGCCGCCCGGGTCGGAGCTCTGCACCTTCGGGAACGGCGCGGTGGCGACCTGGAACTTGTTGCCGGCCGCCTTCAGGTAACCGCCCAGCACGCCGGTCGACTCGAAGCCCATGCCGACCGTGCCGGACTTGAACGCCGCCTGCGCGTCGTCGGTCTTGCGGCCGGTGTTGGTGGCCAGGCCGTCGGCCAGCATGCCCTTCCACCAGCTCAGGAACTGCACCTGCTCCGGGTCGTCGAAGGTCACCGAGTCGGCCCGGCTGCTGCGTCCGTTGTCGTTGTTGCAGTAGGTCTTGCCGGCCTCGGCGGTCAGCTGCTCGAAGTACCAGCCGTAGATCGCGGCGTTGAACGGGTACTTTGCCGCGCCGGAGGACTTCAGCTTCATCGCGTCGGTGCGGATGTCGTCCAGCGTCGCCGGCGGCTTGGTCGGGTCCAGGCCGGCCTTCCGGAACGCCGTCGCGTTGATGTAGAGCAGCGGCACCGAGGAGTTGAACGGCATCGACTGCAACTTGCCGGCGCGGGAGTAGTAGCCCTTGATCGCCGGCTGCAGGTCGCCCAGATCGTAGTGGTCGACATCGGCGAACGACTGCACCGGGATGGTCTGGCCGGAGTCGGCCAGGAAGCCCGAGCCGACGTCGTAGACCTGCACCAGGGACGGGGTCTGCTTGGCCTGCACGGCGGCCTTGTACTTGGTCACCGTGTCGTCGTAGCTGCCCTGGAAGACCGGCTTGACGGTGATCTTGCCCTGGTGCGCGGCGTTGAACTTGGCCACCAGCGCGGTCAGCGCGTCGGCGTTGTTGCCCTTCATCGCGTGCCAGAAGGTGACCGTGACCGGGCCGCTCTTGTCGAGCGCGCTGGCCGCCGGCGCCTTGTTGTCGGAGCTGCCGGACGAGCCGGAACTGCCACCGCTGCAGCCGGCGGTCAGGGCCAGCGCGGCCACCGCGGTGCCAGCCAGCGCCAGCTTCAGGTAATCGGGCTTCATCAAAGAATCACCTTTCCGGTACGGGGGTCTGTCGAGAAGTTCAGCGGACCGCGCCGGCGGTCAGGCCGCGGACCAGGAACCGCTGGCCGAACGCCACCAGCGCCGCGGTGGGCAGCAGCGCCAGCGTCACCCCGGCCAGGATCAGGCCCGGGTTGGCCTGCTCGGCGTCGTTCAAGGACGCCAGCCCGATCTGCAGCGTCTGCATGTTCGGCGAATCGGTGATCAGCAGCGGCCAGAGGAACTGGTTCCAGGCGGAGAGGAACACGAAGATCCCGACGCTGGCCAGCGCCGGCCGGGACAGTGGCAGCAGGATGGTCAGCAGGAACCGGCCGTGGCTGGCGCCGTCCAGGGTGGCCGCGTCGCGCAGCTCCGGCGGGAAGGTCCGGAACGACTGCCGCAGCAGGAAGGTGCCGAAGCCGCCCGCCAGGAACGGCAGGATCAGCGCCAGGTAGCTGTTGCGCAGCGAGTGGTCGGCCATGAACAGGTAGTTGGGAATCACGATCGACTCCCACGGCACCATCAGGGTCAGCAGGAACACCGCGAACAGGGTGCGCCGGAACGGCAGCGCCAGGAACACGAACGCGTAGGCCGACAGCACCGCGCAGACCAGCTGGGCCAGCGTGATCAGCAGCGCGACCACCGTCGAGTTCAGGTACTGCCGGCCCAGCGGCACCGCCCGGAACACGCCCCGGTAGTTGCCCAGGGTCAGGCTGTGCGGGAACAGCGCCGGCGGAGCTGACGCGATGTCGGACGGCCCCATCAGGCTGCCCACCACGGTGTAGTAGATCGGGAACAGCACCAGCAGCGCGACCACCAGCAGCGCCAGCACCCGGGCCAGCCGGCCAGCGCTCGGACGGCGCCGGGCCCGGCTCGGCGCGGGTGCCCGGGTCTCCGTCCGGCTCGCTCGGGGAGCGGCCACCCGGTCGGTCGTGGTCACCGGTAGAACACCTTTCGTTCCAGCACCCCGAACTGCAGCGCGGTGATCACGATGACCACCGCGAGCAGCACGATGGCCTGCGCCGAACCGGTGCCGTAGTCGCTGGCGCCGTTCTCGAACGCGGTGTGATAGATCCAGTAGACGAGCGTGGTGGTGTGGCCGGTCGGGCCGCCCCGGGTCAGCACCCGGATCTGGCCGAAGCTCTGCAGGCTGGCGATGGTGTCGACCACGACCAGGAAGAACAGGCTCGGGGTGATCAGCGGCACGGTGATCGAACGGGCGATCCGCCAGGTGCCGGCGCCGTCCAGCCGGGCCGCCTCGTACAACTGCTCGTCCACCCCGCCGACCCCGGCCAGCAGCACCAGCATGTTGTAGCCGACGCTCATCCAGACCGTGGTGATCGCGATCGACAGCAGCGCGGTGCCCGGCTTGGTCAGCCAGTCCACCGGTCCGAAGCCGAGTGAGGTGACCAGGTAGTTCGCGATCCCGATCGCCGGGTTGAACAGCGCCGCGAACACCACCGAGGCGGCCGCCACCGAGTAGGCGAACGGCATCGCGAAGGCGGACCGGAGGATCCGCAAACCCCGCAGCGGATGCTGCAACAGCAACGCGAGCACCAGCGACAGCAGGATGCTCGGGATCACCGTCAGCAGCACGTAGCCGGCGGTCACCTCGAGCACCTGGCCGAACTGCGGATCGCTGAACACGCCGCGGAAGTTGGCCAGCCCGACCTGCCGGTCCGGCCGCCCGAACAGGTCTTGCCCGGTGGTGCTCAGCTGGAAGGTGCGGACCAGCGGCCAGAAGATGAAGAGGGCGAAGACCACCAGCGACGGTGCCACCATGGCCAGGCTGAGTGCCCGCTCCCGCCCCGACGCGGCCCGGGCGGGCTTGCGCAGCACCGCCACGTTGCCCCCATTGCTGAATCTCGCCGATCGGCCCAGGCTGCGCCCGGACGGCGCCAAACCCGCTGCTAGTTCAGCGAAGCGCGCTGAACGGCATGGTAACCATTCACCAACGCAAAGTTGCGCAGGCGGGTCGATCGGGCCTACCCCGCGGTGTCTGATCGGCGCTATCGCGCGGTATCTGATCGGCGCTATCGCGCGGTCACCGTCACCGTGTGCAGGCCGGTAGCACCGGACGGGAACGGATCGGTCGGGTCGGCGTCCTGCGGTCGGCCGGTGGCGTCGAACGCCCGTACCCGCAACTGGTGCTTGCCGGGGGTGGGCGTCCAGGTCCACACCCACTGCCGCCAGGTGTCGACCGAGGGCACCGGTGCCAGCCGGGCCGGCTGCCACGGCTGGCCGTCGACCTGCACCTCGACCCGGGACACCCCGACGTGCTGGTCCCAGGCCACCCCGGCCACCGGCACCGGCCGGCCGGCGGTCAACCGCTGCGAGCCGGTCGGCCGGTCGATCCGGCTGGCCAGTCTCACGGGCCCGCGCGGTGCCCAGCCACCCCGCACCCAGTACGCCTGGCGCTCGGCGAAAGTGGTCGCCTCGAGGTCGACGATCCACTTGCAGGCCGAGACGTAGCCGTAGAGCCCGGGGACCACCATCCGCACCGGGAAGCCGTGCGGCACCGGCAGCGGCGCGCCGTTCATGCCGATCGCCAACATCGCGTCGCGGCCGTCCAGCACCACCGAGGTCGGGGTGCCGATGGTCATCCCGTCGCTGGAGGTGGCCAGCAACTGGTCGGCGCCGGGGGCCACCCCGGCCTCGCGCAGCAGCGGCGCGAGCAGCACGCCGCGGAACAGCGCGGTGCTGATCAAGTCGCCGCCGACCTCGTTCGAGACGCAGGTCAGAGTGACCCAGCGCTCGACCAGCGGGCGGTCCAGCAGGTCGGCGTAGCGCAGCGTCAACTCGCGAGACACCCGGCCGTGGATGCGTAGCTGCCAGGTGTCGGGGTCGAGTTGCGGGACGGTGAGCGCGGTGTCGATCCGGTAGAAGTCTGCGGCCGGGGTGTCGAACGGCACCCCGCTGACGCCCAGGTCGTAGCCGGCCGGCGCGGGCGCCGGGCTGCCCGGCGGCGGCAGCGTGATCCGGGCGCGAGCGGCCGCGGCGTCGAACCGGGACCGCTGCAACAGCCGGCCGCCGAAGCCGGTTGCCACCGCAGCGCCGGCCACTGCCAACCCGGCGGTCAGGAACTGCCGCCGGTCGGCCAGCAGCTGGCCGTCCGGCCGGCGGCGGGGCTGCCGTCCGGTGCGGTCACGCTCGGCCGCGGCCACCAGCCGGGACAGCGCGAACAGCCCGGCCAGGGTGCCCAGCGCGGACGGAACGATGTCGGCCGGGCGGCCGGCCGGCGCGGTGGCTGCGCAGTAGCAGCCGAACAGGCCCAGCAACCCGATGCCGACCAGGCCGGCCGCCAGCCGCCGCGCCGCCAGCAGCCCGATCAACGCGGCACAGCCGGCCAGCAGCAGATAGGTGCCGGTGAGCAGCGCCGACTTGTCGCCGGTGCCGAACTGGCTGATCGCCCACCGCTTCACCGGTTCGGGGGTCAGCACGATCACCCGGTTGCCGACCGCGATCACCGGCGCGGCGGCCGGCCGGATGACGGCCGCCGCCAGCTCGCCCACGCCCAGCGCCAGGCCGCCGGCGAGCACGCCGGCCAGCAGGGCCCGTCCGGGTGCCTCGGTCATCGGCGTCCATTCTGGTCTCGGCCGCGGGAACGGATGATCTCGGTACGGACACGGTCCGGGCGGCGCGCCGATGGCCGGTTGCGCCTTAAGTGGCTCTTAGATAACTTGCGTCGGCTGCGCAGTCGCCAGCTCCTTCTGCGATCGATCGGGAATCATGCGTACTCTCGCGCGCCTTGCCGCCCTACCCGCCGCCGGAGCGATCGGCCTGGCCACCCTGCTGGTCGCCGCGCCGGCCGAGGCGCTCGTGACCGTGCAGCCGAGCATCACCGGCAGCGCACCGGCCAGCGCGCACCTGGGCGACCCGGTCACCTTCAGCTACACCATCTCGCTGCCGACGACCGTGTACGCCACCAGCATCGCGACCCACCAGGACGCCGCGCTGCCGGCCTCGGCGACCGCGGTGACGCTGGACAACAGCCCGGTGCCGGCCGACCAGATCACCCGGTCCGGTGGCGACCTCACCATCCAGACCGGTGCCGCCCCGTCGGACGGCCTGGCCGCCGGTGACCACACGCTGACCTTCACCGCCGCCGTGGCCAGCCCGGACCCGGCCGACACCAGCTCCAGCGCGACGCTGCACTACAGCCCGACCCCGCCGCCGATGCTGGTCGCGCCGGTGCTCGGCGGGTCCGTGGACTCGGCACCGGTCACGATCGCGATCAACCAGCCCGACCTGTCGGTGGTGCTCACCCCGGACAGTGGCGAGGACCAGGTCGGCCTGCTCGGCACCGGCCAGGACATCGACTTCGAGGTGGACGTGGCCAACCTTGGCTACGGCAGCCCGACCAGCACCCTGACGCTCACCCTGCCGACCGGCACGAAGCTCGGCGCGGATGGGGTCAGCTGGGACTCCGACGGCAGCACCGTCACCTGCAGCCCGCTGGACGCCAGCCACCTCAGCTGCCCGCTCGGCGCCCTGGCGCACGACAGCGGGGACGACCCGACGCTGAACATCGACCTGACCACCACTCCCGGCGAGCCGGTCGGCACCGTCGGCACCATCACCGCGGCGGTCGCGCCGGACGCCGGACAGGGCACCGACACCGACCGCGGCAACGACTCGGTGAGCGCCCAGCTCGAGTTCACCGGCGCCGCCCGGCTCAGCTACACCATCACCCCGGCCAAGAAGCAGATCCCGCTGGGCGGCAAGGTGGACGTGACCCTCACCGTGCACAACGCGGGCCCGCAGCCGGCGCCGTCCACCGTCGGATTCGCGGTCGTGGTGGGCTCGCAGTTCGACGTGGTGAACTTCACCGGCCGCACCGTCCCGCCGCCGGCCGCGCTGCCGCTGGCCCGGCTGCACAACCTGGGCACCGTGGTGAAGCCGGGCGTGACCGGCGCGGTGGCGCCCGGCTCGGCTCCGGACGGCGGTGGCAGCGCGGTGCTGTGGTTCGTCGGCGACATCCCGGCCGGCCACTCGGTCACCGCGACGCTGACCCTCAAGGCCCGGCAGTTGGGCACCGCCAAGGTGGGCCTGCTGGCGATCTCCGGCGCGGCCGACCCGAACTGCCCGAACTTCGACTGCAACCCGACCACTGTCCCGATCTCCGTGGTCGCGGTGCCGGCGCCGGTCGCGCACGGCGGTGGCACGCCGATCTCCGGCGGCACCGGCACGCTGCCGGACACCGGTGCCAACACCGGCCCGGCGGTGCTCGGACTGGGCCTGCTGGTGGCCGGTGCCGGGCTGCTGCTGCTCGGCCGGCGGCGTCCGGCCGTGGCCGCCCGCCGAGTGCGCTGAGCCGAATGCTTTGGCCCGGTTGCGTCAAGCCGGTCGGCGGTCGGATCAGTCGCTGATCCGACCGGCGAGCAGGCCGGCCAGGGCGGTCCGGCGCGGGGTCGCGCCGATCTCGCGCACCGCCCGGGCCAACGCCGGACCGCTGCCGTGCACCACCGACAGGTGGCGCTGGGCGCGGGTCAGCGCGGTGTAGACCAGCGGCCGGGACAGCATCCGGCCGGCCTCCGGCGCCAGCACCACCACTACCGCGAGGAACTCCGAGCCCTGCGCCCGGTGCACGGTGATCGCCCAGCCGTGGCTGATGTCGGCCAGCGTCTTGCCCGACACCTCGGCCGGGCCGCCGCCGAAGTCGATGGTGACCACCCCGCCGGCCACCTTGGTCACCGTGCCCACCTCGCCGTTGGCGAAGCCGGTCGGGGTCACCTCAAGGTGGTTGGCGGTGGCCACCACCCGGTCGCCCGGATCGAACCGCTGGCTGGTCTTGCCGAACGGGTGCGGGTTGAGCCGGGCCTTCAACGCGGCGTTGAGCTCGATGGTGCCAGCCGGACCCCGGTGCACCGGAGTCACCACCTGGATCTGGCCCGGGTCGATGCCCAGCGCCCGCGGGATCGAGTCGGTGACCAGCTGCACCACCCGGTGCGCGCATTCGGCCGAGCCGCGGGCCGGCACCACCACCACCTCCCGGTCGGGGGAGTCCACCGCCGGCAGCTCACCGGCCCGCACCGCGGTGGCCAGCCGGGCGATCGCGCCGCCGGCGTCCTGCCGGTAGAGCCGCTGCAGCTCGACCACCGGCACCGCCGCCGACTCGATCACGTCGGCCAGCACCTGACCCGGCCCGATCGAGGGCAGCTGCGCCGAGTCGCCGACCAGCATCAGGTGGGTGCCGTCGGCGCAGGCCCGCAGCAGGGCCGCGGCCAGCTCCACGTCCAGCATCGAGGCCTCGTCCACCACCACCAGGTCGGCGTCCAGCGGCCAGTCCGGGCCGCGGGCGAAGCCGGCGGTGAAGTCCACCTCGCCGGACTCGCCACCGCCGGCCCGCGGCTGCACCCCGAGCAGCCGGTGGATGGTCATCGCCTCGGCGTCGCAGAGTTCGGCCAGTCGCTTGGCCGCCCGGCCGGTCGGCGCGGCCAGCGCCACCACGGTGCCGGACCGCTCGGCGGCCCGGACCACCGAGGCCACCGTCCGGCTCTTGCCGGTGCCGGGGCCGCCGGTCAGCACGCTCACCCCGTGTTGCAGGGCGTTGCGGACCGCGCTCCGCTGCACGGCGTCCAGACCGTCCGGGTCGGGTTCGTCCCTCTTCTTCGCGGCCTTCTTCGACGAAACAGCCGGCCCGATCGGCTTCGCGGTGTCGAGCAGCCGGCGGACCGCCTCGGCGATGGCCCGTTCGGCGGCGAAGTACCGGTCCAGCGCCAGCAGCTCGCCGACCCGGTGCGCGGTCTCGACGGCGCACGCCTCGGCGATCGCCCGATCAGGGTCGGCGACCCGATAGAGCCGCAACTCCTGCGCCACCCGGTCGGCCTCGACCAGGGTGTGCCCGTCCCGGGCGGCCCGGGCCAGCACGTGGCCGACCAGCGCCCGGGACCGACGGGGATCCGAGGGCTGGACGCCGGGCAGGGTCGCCCGGGCCAGCGCGTCGGCGTCCGGCACGTCCACCCCGGGCAGCTGCAGCAGCCGCCACGGGTCGTCGCGCAGCAGCCGCTGGGCGGCCGGGCCGAACACCTCGACGGCACGGCCGGCCAGCCGGGCCGGCAGCTCGGCGGCCACCAGCAGCTCGACCACCTCGTAGGCCGGCGCGGCGGCGATGAACGCCGACAGCAGCCGCCCGGCCCGTTGCCGGCCGACCTTTGGCAGCCCGGCGAGCGCCTCGGCGGTCACGTCCTCAGGCGCGTCGATGCCCTCGTCGGCGAGCACCCCGGCCAGCGTGCTGCCCAGACCCGGCCACAGCCCAGCGGCGCAGAAGGCACGGAAGACCAGCCGCGGCTCGACGGTCAGCGGACGTCCTCGGGGTAGCCGCGGTACGGAGCCGAGACGTCGTCCAGGGCCAGCTGGATCTCCAGCGGCAGCTCCACCGCCAGCGACTGCAGCGCTGCGGTCAGCTGGCCGAGGGTGCGCGCCCCGACGATCGGCGACACCACGCCCGGCCGGTTGCGCAGCCACGCCAGCGCGACCGTGATCGGCGAGGTGGCCAGGCCGTCGGCGGCGGTCGCCACCGCCTCGACGATGCCGACCTGGCGGGCGTCGGAGTAGCTGGCCAGGCTGCGACCCCGCGCCGCGCCCCGGGAATCGGCCGGAATGCCGCCGCGGTACTTGCCGGTGAGCACGCCGCCGTGCAGCGGGGAGTAGGGCAGCACGCCGAGGCCGAGCTCCTGGCAGGCCGGCACCACCTCGCGCTCGACCCCCCGGTCCAGCAACGAGTAGCGCACCTGGTTCGAGACCAGCGGTGCCCGGCCGGGCACCGCGCGTTGCCAGGTGGCCGCCTGGGCGGTCCGCCAGCCCGGGTAGTTCGACACGCCGACATAGCGCACCTTGCCCGAGCTGACCGCGTAGTCCAACGCCGACAGGGTCTCCTCGGCGGGCACCCCCGCGTCCACGGTGTGCACCTGCCACAGGTCCAGGTGGTCGACCCCGAGGTTGCGCAGCGACTCGTCCAGCTGGCGCAGCAGCGAACCGCGGGAGGTGTCGACCGTCCGCTCGTCGCCGTCGAACGACATGCCCGCCTTCGAGGCCAGCACCAGTTCCGAGCGGGGCACCAGGTCGGCGATCAGGGCGCCCAGGATCCGCTCCGCCTCGCCGTGCGAGTACGACACCGCGGTGTCGACGAAGGTGCCGCCGGCATCCCGGAACGCCACCAGGATGGCGGCCGCCTCGTCCGGGTCGGTGCCGTTGCCCCAGGTCATGGTGCCCAGCCCGAGCCGGGAGATCTTGAGGCCGCTGCGGCCCAGCGTGCGGTGCTCCACAGCCAGAACCTACCTCCGACGACCCGGCGGCGGTGCGGTCGGACACGGCGTGCCGGAGCAGCGCCGTCCGGCTGAGTAGGGTGAGGCGGTGCAGCTGGGACTGAACCTCGGTTACTGGGGAATGGGCAACGACGCCGACAACCTCGCGCTGGCCCGCGAGGCTGACGTGCTCGGCTACGCCTGCGCCTGGGCCGCTGAGGCCTACGGTTCGGACGCGCCGACGGTGCTGGCCTGGGTCGGCGCCCAGACCACGCAGATCGGACTGGGCAGCTCGATCCTGCAGATCCCGGCCCGCAGCCCGGCGATGGCGGCGATGACCGCGGCCACCCTGGACACCCTCTCCGGCGGCCGGTTCCGGCTCGGCCTGGGCGTCTCCGGCCCGCAGGTCTCCGAGGGCTGGCACGGCGTGCGGTTCGCCCACCCGCTGGCCCGCACCCGTGAGTACGTCGACATCGTGAACCTGGCGCTGGCCCGCAAGCGGGTGCGCTACGAGGGCAGCTACTACACGCTGCCGCTGCCGGACGGCCCGGGCAAGGCGCTGCAGCTGACCGTCCACCCGGTGCGCGAGCACATCCCGATCTACCTGGCCTCGGTCGGCCCGAAGAACCTGGAGCTGACCGGCGAGATCGCCGACGGCTGGCTGGCGATCTTCCTCTCCACCGAGTTCGTCGGCGAGCAGCTGGAGCGGATCGCCGCCGGCCGGGCCAAGGTGGGCAAGACCCTGGACGGGTTCGACGTGGTGGCCAGCGCCCCGCTGAGCATCGGCGAGGACGTCCACGCCGCCGCCGCGCCGATCCGGCCGTACGCCGCGCTCTACATCGGCGGCATGGGCAGCCGCGAGGTGAACTTCTACCATCGGCTGGCCGGTCGGATGGGCTTCGAGGAAGAGGCGGCCGCGATCCAGGACCGGTTCCTGGCCCGCGACTACGAGGCGGCCTCCGCGGCCGTCCCGTTCGAGTTCCTGGACGCCACCTCGCTGATCGGGCCGCCCGGCCGGATCGCCGAGCGGATGGCCGCGTTCGCCGCCGCCGGGGTCACCACGCTGAACGTGATGCCGCAGGGCGGCACCCTCGACGAGCGGCTGGACAGCCTGCGGATCGCGATGCAGGCGCTCGCCGACTCCGGCACCGCCGGCTGACCCGGTCGAATGCGAGAAAGGAACCGCTGAACCGATGAGCGCTGCATGAGCGGCACCGTCAACGCCGTCCAGGCCGTGGTCTACGGGCTGGTGCAGGGACTGACCGAGTTCCTGCCCGTCTCCTCCTCCGGGCACCTGCGAATCGTGCAGGAGTGGCTGAACCCGCACGCCGACCAGCAGGGTTTTACCGCGTTCACCGCGGTGATCCAGCTCGGCACCACCCTCGCGGTGGTGCTGTTCTTCTGGCGGGAGCTGGTGCACATCGCGGTTGCCTGGCTGCGCGGCCTGGTCGACCGGGAGCTGCGCGGCACGCTGGAATACCGGATGGGCTGGTACCTGATCCTGGCCACCATCCCGGTCGGCGTGCTCGGGTTGCTGTTCTCCCACCAGATCGAGACCGGCGCCCGCAACCTGTGGGTGCTGGCGATCGCGCTGATCGTGATGGCGCTGGTGCTGCTGGTCGCCGAGCTGCGGGGCAGGCGGGACCGGGACGAGGAGGAGCTGAACCGCCGGGACGCGGTCACCGTCGGCGCGGCCCAGGCGCTGGCGTTGATCCCGGGTGTCTCCCGCTCGGGTTCCACCATCAGCGCCGGGCTGTTCCGCGGCCTGGACCGGGTCGCCGCCGCCCGGTTCTCGTTCCTGCTCTCCATTCCGGCGGTGGTCGCGTCCGGCCTGTTCGAGGCCCGGCACGTCGGCGGCCCGCACGCCCCCGGCATGGGCGTGACGATCGTGGCGACGCTGATCTCGTTCCTGGTCGGGCTGGCCTCGATCGCCTGGCTGCTGCGCTACATCGCCCGGCACTCCACCTTCATCTTCATCGGCTACCGGATCGTGCTCGGGGTGGTGCTGCTGGTGCTGCTCGGCAGCGGCGCGGTCGCGGCCAGTTAGGGGACTCAGTCGATGGCCACGGTACTGCTGCTCCGGCACGGGCTCACCGAGCTGACCGGCCCGGTGCTGGCCGGACGCACCCCCGGCGTGAAGCTGGACGAACGCGGCCGCCGGCAGTCGCAGGCGGCCGCCGAGCGGCTGGCGGTGCTGCCGCTGGCAATGGTCGCCACCAGCCCGATCGAGCGCTGCGCCCAGACCGCCAAGTTCGTGCTCGACGCCCAGCGGGCGGCCGGCCGGACGCCGGCCCGGCGGGTCGAGCGACGGCTGGCCGAATGCGACTACGGCGACTGGACCGGCCAGCAGATCAAGACGTTGACCAAGGATCCGCTCTGGAAGGTGGTGCAGGCCAACCCGTCCGCGGTCACCTTTCCGAACGGCGAGGCGATGGCCGCGATGGCCGAGCGCGGGATCCGCGGCATCCGCGAGCTGGACGCCGCGATCACCGCCGAGCACGGCGATGCCGCGATCTGGGTGGCCTGCAGCCACGGTGACCTGATCAAGGCGATCCTGGCCGACGCGCTCGGCATGCACCTGGACCTGTTCCAGCGGATCGTGGTCGACCCGTGCTCGGTCTCGGCGATCCGGTACTCGGCCGGCCGGCCGTTCGTGCTGTTCAGCAACAGCACCTCCGGGGACCTCAGCGCCTACCAGCCGCCGGCCGGCAAGCGCCGGCGCCGCGCGGTCGCCCAGGCCACCGTGGGCGGCGGCAGCGGCGCCGGTTCGGTATAGCCAGCGTCTAGGCTGATAGCAATGAGCCGCCAGATTCATTACTTCGACCAGCCGCGCCGGTTCGTCGTCGGTACCGTCGGCCAGCCGGGCGAGCGCACCTTCTTCCTGCAGGCTGCCGACGCCGGCCGGGTGGTGAGTGTCGCCCTGGAGAAGGCGCAGGTCACCGTGCTGGCCGAGCGGATGGAACAGCTGCTGCTGGAGATGAGCCTGCAGCCGGCCGACACCGAGCAGCCCGACACCGAGCCGCTGGAGAGCCCGATCGACGAGGAGTTCCGGGTCGCGGCGATGGCACTTGCCTACGACAGCGAGGCGAACCTCATCGTGATCGAGGCCCAGGCGCCGGCCGAATCGGCCGAGGAGGCCGAGGCCAGCCTGCTGGAGGACACCGACGACGGCCCGGACGCGCTGCGGGTCCGGCTGGCCGGTGCGGCGGCCGCCGCGTTCGTCGAGCGGGCCCGCCGGGTGGTCCAGGCCGGCCGGCCGCCGTGCCCGCTGTGCAACCAGCCGCTCGACCCGGCCGGGCACGTCTGCCCGCGCAGCAACGGTTACCGGCGCCAGGTGCGGTTGGGAACGAGTGAATGAGCTGACCCCGCCGGTGACCCTGCCGGCCGCCGACGCGCTCACCCTGCTCGAGTGCGGCGAGCTGACCGTGGAAGGCAGGGTCACCACCGCCTCGAACGCCACCCTGTACTGCCGGATCGAGTTCGAGGGCGTCGCGGCGGCCTGCGTCTACAAGCCGGTGTCGGGGGAGCGACCGCTCTGGGACTACCCGGACGGCACGCTGGCCGAGCGCGAGGTGGCGTGCTTCGTGCTCAGCGCCGCGTCCGGCTGGGACATCGTGCCGCCGACCGTCCTGCGCGCCGGCCCGCTCGGCACCGGCATGGTGCAGCTCTGGGTGGCCGAGGACGAAGGCTTCGACATGATCGCCGCGATCAACCGCGGCGAGCTGCCCCAGCTGCGGCGGGTGGCGTTGCTGGACGCGGTGCTGAACAACTCCGACCGCAAGGTCTCGCACCTGCTGCCGGCCTACCGCGACGGCGAGCTGCACGTTCACGGGGTCGACCATGGGGTGAGCCTCGGCGTCGCCAACCGGCTGCGCACCGTGCTCTGGCAGTGGGCCGGCGACGAGATCCCGCCGGACGGGCTGGAAATGCTCGACCGGCTGGACACCGACTGGGAGTCGGCCGGTCCGGACCGGCCGAGCCTGGCCGACACGCTGGCCGAACTGCTCACCACCGCCGAGGTGCGGGCCACCCGGCACCGGGTGCGCCGGCTGCTGGCCAAGCGCCGGTTCCCGACCCCGCCGACCGACTGGCCGGCCATCCCGTACCCGCCGTACTGATCAGCCCGGCACCGCGGTCAATCCTGCACGGCGCCGGTGGTGGCCAGTTGGTCCAGCCGGCGCAGCGTGTTCGTCATCCCGGTCCGGTTGCGGCCGGGGAAGCCCAGCAGGATCAGCCCGATCTTGTTCTTGGCGGTGCGGGCGTCCCACTGCTCGACCACCTCGGTGCCGTCGGGCACCTCGGTGAAGGTGTAGCGCCACAGGTGCCCGTTGAAGTGCCGCCAGGCGATCAGCTCCGGTTCCCGGAACTCCACCACCCGGTTGACGATCTGGTAGTTCGCGGCCAGGTGCATGTCCATCCCGAAGGTGGCGCCCAGGCTCAGCCGGGGCGGCGCTCCCTCGCGGAGCGCCCGCACCGAACCGGAGCCGTCGATCACCGGGTGCTGGGCCGGGTCGGCGACGATGTCAAACAGCGCCTGCCGGTCGGCGGCGATGGTGCGGCGGACCGTCACCAGGTACTTGGAGTCCGGCTCGATCGGGTTGGCTGCCATGCAGTGATTGTGGCCGAGCCGGCTCGCCGGCAACCACCGGGAGGGACTGTCGGTGACACCGGATAGCGTGACGGGTATGCGCTCTTGGACCGCCGCCGACGTACCCCGACTGCCCGGCACCGGCCGGCCACTGCGGCTCTACGACACCGCCACCGACGAGGTGTCGCCGACCGCGCCGGGGGAGACCGCGCGCATCTACGTGTGCGGCATTACGCCGTACGACGCGACCCACCTCGGCCACGCCGCCACCTACCTGGCCTTCGACCTGGTGCAGCGGGTCTGGCTGGACGCCGGCCACCAGGTGCGGTACGTGCAGAACGTCACCGACGTCGACGATCCGTTGCTGGAGCGGGCGAACGCCACCGGCGAGGACTGGACCGAGCTGGCCGGCCGCGAGATCGAGCTGTTCCGCACCGACATGCGCGCGCTGCGGCTGCTGCCACCGACCGAGTACGTCGGCGTGGTCGAGTCGGTGGACGAGATCGCCGAGGCGGTGGCCAAGCTGCTGGCCGACGACCAGGCCTACCGGCTGGGCGAGGACATCTACGCGGTCACCGGCGGCCGGTTCGGGTACGAGTCCCGGTACGACCGCGCCGAGATGCTGCGGCTGTCGGCCGAGCGCGGCGGCGATCCGGACCGGCCAGGCAAGCGGGACCCGCTGGACGCGCTGCTCTGGCGCGGCCAGCGGCCGGGGGAGCCGTCCTGGCCGTCACCGGTCGGCCCCGGCCGGCCCGGCTGGCACGTCGAGTGCTCGGTGATCGCGCTGAACCGGCTGGGCATGTCGTTGGACGTGCAGGGCGGCGGCTCCGACCTGCGCTTTCCGCACCACGAGTTCTCCGCCGCGCACGCCGAGGCGTTGACCGGCCGGTGGCCCTTCGCCCGGCACTACTGCCACGCCGGCATGATCGGGCTGGACGGCGAGAAGATGAGCAAGTCCCGCGGCAACCTGGTGTTCGTCTCCAAGCTGCGCGGTGCCCGGGTCGACCCGATGGCGATCCGGCTCGCGTTGCTGGACGGGCACTACCGGGCCGACCGGGAGTGGACCGGCGGCCGGCTGCCGCTGGCCGAGCAACGGCTGGCCCGGTGGCGCGCCGCGGTTGCGCTCGACCGCGCACCGGCGGCGACCGAGTTGCTCGACCGGGTGCGCGGCTGCCTGGCCGACGACCTCGACACAGTCGGTGCGATCGCCGCGATCGACCGGTGGGCCGATACCGCGCTGGAGCAGCCAGCCTCGGCCGACGAGCCGGGCGCTGGTCGGCTGGCGGCCGACCTGGTGGACGCGTTGCTTGGAGTACGGCTGACTCCCGCGCAATAGGTCAGTCGGCGTCGGCAGGTCAGTCGGTGTCGGCAGGTCAGTCGGTGTCGGCAGTTCGGTCGGCGTCGACAGTTCAGTTGGTGTCGGCAGTTCAGTTGGTGTCGGCAGTTCAGTTGGTGTCGGCCAGGTCCAGCCGGACCACGATCACGCTGACGTTATCCCGGCCGCCGGCGGCGACCGCCTGCGCGACGAGCTCCTCGGCGGCCTCCTGCGGGTCCACCCGGGCGGCGAGCACCGCGGCGATCTCGGCGTCGGACAGCTCGTTGGTCAGCCCGTCCGAGCAGATCAGGAATTGTTCGCCCGGTTCCGGCCGGCGCAGCTCGATGTCCGGCACCGGTGGCGGCTGGATGCCCAGCGAGCGGGTCACCACGTTGCGCCGCGGGTGGTGCAGTGCCGCCCGTGGATCGAGCAGCCCGGCGTCCACCAACTGCTGCACCGCGGAATGGTCGGTGGTCAGCTGCTCGAGCCGGTCGCCGGCGAACCGGTACACCCGGGAGTCGCCAACGTTGAGGATCGCCCACTGCCCGTCGGCCAGCCGGATGACCCCGGTCAGCGTGGTGCCCAGGCCGTACCGCTCCGGGTCGCGCTGCCCCTCGTCCAGCAGCCGGGCGTTCGCTTGCTGCACGGCCTCGATCAGGTCGGTGACGTCCAGCTCACGGGCGGGTTCGGCCAGCGACGCGAGCTCGGCGATGGCCAGCGCGCTGGCGACCTCGCCGGCGGGCTGGCCGCCCATCCCGTCGGCGACCAGGAACAGGCCGTCCCGGGCCAGCAGCCGATCCTGGTTCTGGGACCGGAGCCGGCCGACGTCGGTGGAGCAGCCGTAGCGCAGCGAAAGGACGGTCACTACATCGCTCCCGGCGGGCTGCCCTTGTCGCGCCGTCTCAGGTAGCGCTCGAACTCCCGCGCGATCGCGTCACCGGAGGCCTCGCGCATCTCGCCCTCCTCATCGCGTTCCTCGAGGTTGCGGATGTAGTCGCGCACGTCCTCGTCCTCGTCGGCCATCTCGTTCACCAGCTTCTGCCAGTCGTCGGCCTGGCCCGGCAGCTCGCCGAGCGGGACCGCGATGTCGAGCACCTCCTCCACCCGGTGCAGCAGCGCGATCGTCGCCTTGGGGTTCGGCGGTTGGGCCACGTAGTGCGGCACCGCGGCCCAGAACGAGATGGCTGGCACCCCGGCCAGCACGCACGCCTCCTGCAGCACCCCGACGATGCCGGTCGGCCCTTCGTAGCGCGACTTCTCCAGGCCGTAGCGAGTGGCACTCGGCGTGTCGTACGAGGTACCCGTCACCGGCGTCGGCCTGGTGTGCGGTGAGTCGGCGAGCAGCGCGCCCAGCGTCACGACGGTGCGGATGCCGAGTTCGCGGATCGCCTCCAGCAGCTCCTCGCAGAACGCGCGCCAGCGCATGTTCGGCTCGATGCCGCGCACCAGCACCAGGTCGAACGCGGCTCCGGCCGGGCGGCAGACGGACAGCCGGGTGGTCGGCCAGGTGATCCGGCGGCTCACCCCGTCGACCTGGGACACGGTCGGCCGGTTCACCTGGAAGTCGTAGTAGTCGTCAGGATCGATCTCGGCCAGCGGCGTCGCCTGCCAGGTCAGCTCGAGGTGCTCCACAGCGCCGGTCGCCGCGTCTCCCGCGTCGTTCCAGCCCTCGAAGGCAGCGACGAGAACCGGGTCCGTCAACTCTGGCCAGTTCTCGAACTCCATCATCTCCCCAGCTTAGGACGGCTGGCCGACACCGGGTGAGCGGCGGGCCGACACGGGGTCAGCGCCGGGCCGGCACGCGCGGGCGTCACGCCGGGCCGCGAGGACCGGCCGACGGCCGGCTGGCCGGTACATTGGGCCGGTGCGGCTATCGGCGGTGTTATGGGACATGGACGGCACCCTGGTCGATACCGAACCGTACTGGATCGCCGCCGAGTACCAGCTGGTGGAGGCGTTCGGCGGCCAGTGGTCGGACGAGCACGCGCACGCCATCATCGGCAAGCCGCTGCTGGTGTCGGCGACCTATCTCCGCGAGCACGGCGGGGTGCCGCTCAGCCCGCCGGAGATCGTCGAGCAGCTGCTGGCCTCGGTGATCACCGACACCCGCCGACGGGTGGTCTGGCGGCCGGGGGTGCGGGCGCTGCTGGCCGAGGGCCGGGACGCCGGGCTGCCCGCCGCGATGGTCACCATGTCGTACCGCAACCTGGCCAGCACGGTGGCGAACCTGTTGCCGACCGGCACGTTTCGCACCCTGGTCACCGGTGACGAGGTGCGCCGCGGCAAGCCCGACCCCGAGCCCTACCTGCTGGCCGCCAGCCGGCTCGGCGTGCCGCCGGCCGAGTGCCTGGCGATCGAGGACTCGCCGTCCGGGATCGCCTCGGCCGAGGCCGCGGGTTGCCGGGTGATCGCGGTGCCCAACCAGGTGCCGGTGGAGCCGGCGCCGACCCGGGTCATCGTGCCGACCCTGGCCGGCCGGACCCTGGCGGAGCTGACCGAACTCGCCGGCAGCAGCCGCCCCGCGGCCTAGCCCACGCCTGGCCGGGTGAGGGTGGTCTTGCCGGCGCCGTTGCGTCCGACAGGCCGATCTTGTTCCCGTTGGAAATGGTGAAGTCGGCACCGCTGAACAGCAGCCGGCTGCCGACCCTCGCCTCCAGATCGCGTGCTGCGATCATGAGCGGCTCATGTTTTGACCCCATTCCACCCGGATAACGCTGATCGACCCGGAGTGGGGTGGCCGGCCGGCGGGTCAGCCGGTGGCCAGCACCGCCGGCGGGGTAGCGGTGAGCACCTCAGGGGCAGGCTGAGGCCTGCCGAGCGGTCTGGTCAGCGGTCGCTCCGGCCGACGCGCCGGCGGGGAACGGCGGCGGGGTGCCGCCCTTGGCCGGGCACAGTTGCTGGTGCGAGCACCAGTCGCAGAGCCGGGACGGGTTCGGCCGGAAGTCGCCGGTCAGGCTCGCGGTCGCGATCGCCTTCCAGATCGCCTGCACGGTGCGTTCGAACCGGGCCAGCTCGTCCTCGGTCGGCTGGTAGCTGAGCGTGTCGCTGTCGGCCAGGTAGATCAGCCGCAGCTGGCGTGGCACCACGCCCCGGGTGCGCCAGAGCACCAGGGCGTAGAACTTCATCTGGAACAGTGCCTTGGCCTCGAACGCCTCGCGCGGCGTGCTGCCGGTCTTGTAGTCGACGACCCGGATGTCACCGGCCGGCGACACGTCCAGCCGATCGATGTAGCCGCGCAGCCGCAGCCCGTCCAGCACCACCTCGACCAGCTGTTCCCGGCCGGCCGGTTCCAGCCGGGTGGGGTCCTCGAGGGTGAAGTAGTTCGCCACCAGCGCCCGGGCCGAGTCCAGCCAGGCCGCCAGCTCGGCACTCTCAGCCTCGGTGTCGGCGGCCTCGGTGTCGGCGGCCTCGGGGTCGGCGATCTGACCGAACAGCGAGCCGAGCTCGGGCTGGGCGGCGACCAGCTCGTGAAAGGCCGGCGCCACCGCCGCCTGCGCGTTGGCCACCGTCCGCTCCGGCGCCGGCAGGTCGTAGAGCCGTTCGAGCACCGCGTGCACCACGGTGCCGCGCAGCGCGTCGCGGGTGGGCGTCTCGGGCAGCCGGTCGATGCTGCGGAACCGGTAGAGCAGCGGGCAGGACTTGAAGTCGGCGGCTCGCGACGGCGACAGCGACAGCGAACCGATCACCGCCGGCGGCAGCGGTGCGTCCGCGGCTGGACCCGCCTGGCTCTCAACCGGCGCGATGTCCGGCACAGCGTCCGGTACGACGACCGGCGTCGGCCGGACGGACGGACGGGCAGCCAGGTCGGCGGGGGAGCTCATGGGAGAAGACCTTAGGCCGACCCACCGACAGAAATCGGTCCCGCCACGCTGCGCGGCGCCGGCTCACAGCCAACGCAGGTGGTGCACCGGCCAGATCACCGCGAACGCGCGCCCGATCACCGCCGACCGGGCGACCGTGCCGAACATCCGGGAATCGAAGGAGTTGCAGCGGTTGTCGCCCATCACGAAGTACCGGTCCGGCGGCACCCGCACCGGCGCGAAGTCGGCGGTGCCGTGGCAGGCCGGGTCCACGTACGGCTCCACCAGTTCCTTGCCGTTGATGAACACGTGGCCAGCGTGGCCGCTGATCACATCGCCGGGCAGCCCGATCACCCGCTTGATCAGCTGCTTGTCCTCCGGTGGCGCCAGCGGCGGCCGGTCGAAGACGATCACGTCGGTGCGGGCCACGCCGGAGAACCGGTAGCTGAGCTTGTCGACCAGCACCATGTCCGGCTGGCAGCCGGGGCAGCCGTGCAGCGTGGTCTCCATCGAGGCGGACGGGATGTAGTACGAGGCCACCACGAAGGTCCGCAACCCGACCACCACCACGGCGGTGACCGCGATCAGCAGCACCCAGTGCCAGAGCCGGCCGAACTGCCAGGCCGCGGCGGTCGGCTGGATCGCGGCGGGCTTGCGCCGGGCCGCCTTGGGCTGGCCTGCCTTGGACTGGGCCGCCTTGGGCTGGGCCGCCTCGGGCTGGGGCACCTTGGTCGCGGTGTCGGCGCGCGGGCTCGTCGGAGCCGGGTTATCGTCGGTGAGCGGGCCCATCACGCTGTGCCGGGAACCCGGTTGCCGGTTCCGCCGGCGCTGCTGCACCCGGGCCTCGATCCGGGCACGCAGCTCCCCGCCGGCGGCAGCCGCCGGCTGCGGGTCGTCATTGGCCACACCCACAGGCTAGGGGTTCACCGGCCCGGTGCGGCGCGCCAGCCGCGGTGAGTTGCGCCGGTCGCGGCGCGGACGGATCAGCGAAGGTGTTGGACGGCTGCATATCCCTCCGATCGGCCGGCAGCCCAGAACGCTGAACCGAGTCGCCGCGATCCACCCGATCGTTGCCGCAATCCGGCGGGCTTGATTGATCGCGCTCCGTAGGATCGTTGTGGTGAGCAGCCCCGAGGCACCGGTCCGGCCACCGGCCGACCAGCCGTCCGGCCCCGCCCGGTTGCTGCGGCTGGGCTCGGTGCTGGGCGTCCCGATCTTCGTCACGCCGAGCTGGCTGCTGGTGCTCGGCTTCGTCACGCTCAGCTACGCGGGGTTCCTCCAGCAGGCGATCCCCGGCACGTCGACCTCGGTTTCCTACCTGCTCGCCCTGGTCTTCGCCCTCGCCATCGGCGTCTCGGTGGTGCTGCACGAGATCGGCCACACCGTCGCGTCCCGGCTGCTCGGCCTGCCGGTGCGCCGCATCGTGGTGTTCCTGCTCGGCGGCATGTCCGAACTGGAGGGTTCGGCCAGCCGTCCGCGCGACGAGTTCGCCATCGCCGCGGCCGGCCCGGCGGTGTCGTTCCTGCTGGCCGCCGTCTGCTGGCTGCTCAGCCTGCCGCCGGACGCCAACTCGGCGGCCGCGGTGCTGTTGCTGCTGCTCGCCTGGAGCAACCTGGTGATCGCCGCCTTCAACGTGCTGCCGGGGCTGCCGCTGGACGGTGGCCGGCTGGTGCAGGCGCTGGTCTGGCGACTCAGCCGGTCCCGGTTGACCGGCGTCCGGATCGCCGCCTGGTGCGGTCGCGGGCTGGCCGCGCTGCTGGCGCTGGCGATCCTCGTCGGCAATGCCCTGGTGCGCGGTGGCGCCCAGTCGGGAGTGCCGCTGCTGACGGCGGTGGTGCTGGGGCTCGGCTTGGCCGGCTTCCTGTGGTTCGGCGCCGGCCAGGCGCTGCAAGCCGCCGAACTGTCCGGCCGGACGGCCACCCTGCAGCTCGGCGCCCTGGTGCGTCCGGCGGTCTACCTGCCCGGCGACACGCCGGTGGCTGAGGCGTTGCGGCAGCTCTCGGCCAGCGGCGCCCGGGGCATCGTGGTGATCGACCCGGACGGGCGCACCCGGGCACTGGTGCGGGAGGCCGCGATCGCCGCGCTGCCGGCCCAGCGGCAACCGTGGACCACGGTGGCCGAGCTGTCCCGACCGCTCGAGCCGGGGTTGCTGCTGCCCGAGGGGCTGCCGGGTGACGAGGTGCTGGCCACGGTCCGCCGGACGCCGGCCAGCGAGTACCTGGTGGTCGGCCCGGACGGCACCAGCCGGGGCGTACTGGCGGTGGCCGACCTGGCCGAGGCGCTGAAACTCCGATACCGCCAGCGGTGACCGGGGCTGCGCTACCGGCAGCGGTAACAGGCCGCCGCCGGCGACCGGCTAACCTTGGCGCCCGTGCCCGCAGATCCTTCCTTTGCCGCCGGTGACCGGGTTCAGCTGACCGATCCGAAGGGGCGGCAGCACACCGTCACGCTGGTCGCGGGCAAGCAGTTCCACACCCACCGCGGCGCCATCGAGCACGACGCGCTGATCGGCGCGCCGGAGGGCTCGGTGGTCACCTCGACCGCCGGCACCGCCTACCTGGCGCTGCGGCCGCTGCTCACCGACTACGTGCTGTCGATGCCGCGCGGCGCGGCGGTGATCTATCCGAAGGACTCGGCCCAGATCGTCGCCCAGGCCGACATCCACCCCGGCGCCCGGGTGCTCGAGGCCGGCGCCGGCTCCGGCGCGCTGACCTGCTCGCTGCTGCGCGCGGTCGGCCCGACCGGCAGCGTGCTGTCGTACGAGCGTCGGGCCGACCACGCCGAGCACGCCGAGCGCAACGTCGACACCTTCTTCGGCGGCCGGCCGGCGAACTGGGAGCTGCGGCTCGCCGATGTCGCCGAGCACCCGGCGGACGAGGTGGTCGACCGGGTCATCCTGGACATGCTGGCCCCGTGGGACGTGCTGCCGGCGGTCGCCGCGGCGCTGCGGCCGGGCGGCGTGCTGCTCGGCTACGTCGCCACCACCACCCAGCTGTCCCGGCTGGTGGAGGCGCTGCGCGGCGCTGGCGGCTGGACCGAGCCGTACGCCTGGGAGTGCATGCTGCGCACCTGGCACGTGGTCGGCCTGGCGGTGCGGCCGGACCACCGGATGCAGGGGCACACCGCGTTCCTGGTGACCGCCCGTCGGCTGGCGCCCGGCGTGGTGGCGCCGACCCGGCAGCGCCGGCCGGCCAAGGCGGTCGAGTTGGAGGCCGCGTTCGGGCTGGCTACGGAGCAGGACGAGCAGGGTGGGCCGGTCGAGCCGGCACCACGCCGACCACTGCCGTAAACAGCGCCGACGGGGGAACCGCCGCCGCAGACGACCGGACGGTCAGCGGGGGAGCGGTCAGGCCTCCGGGCCGGCCACCGGCACGCCGTCGGCGGCCCGGCGGACGTGGATGCAGTTGCCCGGGCACTCCTTGGCCGAGTCGATGACGTCCAACCGCAGCCCGGCCGGCACCGGCACCTGGGCGCCCGGCGCCTGCTTGAGGTCGCCGTCGGCGTCCTTGACATAGGCCAGCCCGTCGACGTCGAACTCGAAGACCTCGGGCGCGTACTGCACGCACAGCCCGTCACCGGTGCACAGCTCTTGGTCGATCCAGACCGTCAGGTCGGCCTCGCTCACCTGCTGTCCCCTCCGCCGGCGCCCAGCCGGCCGTCACTCGCTGTCGAACGCAGCAGCGGCTCCGGTCGGTGGCCACTTCTTTCCGCCACTACCGGTCAGCACCGTCCGTGCTGCGCCGCAATCACAGTCCAGCCTAGATGGCTCGCGATTTCAGACCGCGTGTGTAGGGTGAAAATCCAGCAGGGAGCGATGAGCTTTCCACTAGAGGAGCAAGCGACATGGCGGAAGACTTCAGCGAACGGCGGCCTCACGACGGGCCCACCGCGGCCGAGCTTGCCCAGGAGATCGAACTGCTCCGGGCCCGGCTCTCGGAGTCGCCGCGCCAGCTTCGCGGTCTCGAAGATCGGCTACTCGAAGCGCAGGCCCGGGTCGCCTCGCTCACCGACCGTAACGAGCGGCTGGCCGACACCCTGCGCGACGCCCGCGACCAGCTGGTCGCACTGAAGGAGGAGATCGACCGGCTGGCCCAACCGCCGTCCGGCTACGGCATCTTCCTCGACCGGGTGGACGAGCACTCGGTCGACATCTTCACCGGCGGTCGCAAGCTGCGGGTCGCCGTCTCGCCCGAGGTCGGCATCGAGAGCCTGCGGCACGGCCAGGAGGTCATGCTCAACGAGGCGATGAACGTCGTCGAGGCGCGCGGCTTCGAGCGGGCCGGCGACGTCGTCATGCTCAAGGAGATCCTGGACGGCGGTGACCGCGCCCTGGTGATCGGGCACACCGACGAGGAGCGGATCGTCCACCTCGCGGAGGTGCTGCGTGACCAGCCGCTCCGGGTCGGCGACTCGCTGCTGCTGGAACCGCGCTCGGGCTATGTCTACGAGCGCATCCCGAAGAGCGAGGTCGAGGAGCTGGTCCTCGAAGAGGTGCCGGACATCGACTACACCGACATCGGCGGCCTCAGCTCGCAGATCGAGCAGATCCGGGACGCCGTCGAGCTGCCGTTCCTGCACGCCGAGCTGTTCCGCGAGCACCAGCTGCGGCCGCCGAAGGGAATCCTGCTCTACGGCCCGCCCGGTTGCGGCAAGACGCTGATCGCCAAGGCGGTCGCGAACTCGCTGGCCAAGCAGGTCGCCAAGGTCCGCGGCGACAGCGAGAAGGGCCGCTCCTACTTCCTGAACATCAAGGGTCCGGAGCTGCTCAACAAGTACGTCGGCGAGACCGAGCGGCACATCCGGCTGGTGTTCCAGCGCGCCCGGGAGAAGGCCAGCGAGGGCACCCCGGTGATCGTCTTCTTCGACGAGATGGACTCGATCTTCCGCACCCGTGGCTCCGGCGTGTCCTCCGACGTCGAGAACACCATCGTTCCGCAGCTGCTCAGCGAGATCGACGGCGTCGAGGGCCTGGAGAACGTGATCGTGATCGGCGCGTCCAACCGTGAGGACATGATCGACCCGGCGATCCTGCGGCCCGGCCGGCTGGACGTCAAGATCAAGATCGAGCGGCCGGACGCCGAGGCGGCCCGGGACATCTTCGGCAAGTACATCCTGCCCACGCTGCCGATCCACGCCGACGACCTGGCCGAGCACGGCGGCTCCACCGAGGCCACCGTGAACGCGATGATCCAGCACACGGTGGAGCGGATGTACTCCGAGAGCGAGGAGAACCGGTTCCTGGAGGTCACCTACGCCAACGGCGACAAGGAGACGCTCTACTTCAAGGACTTCAACTCCGGCGCGATGATCCAGAACATCGTCGACCGGGGCAAGAAGATGGCGATCAAGGACTTCCTGACCACCGGCCAGCGGGGCCTGCGGGTGCAGCACCTGCTGGCCGCCTGCGTGGACGAGTTCCGTGAGAACGAGGATCTGCCGAACACCACCAACCCGGACGACTGGGCCCGGATCTCGGGCAAGAAGGGCGAGCGGATCGTCTACATCCGCACCCTGGTCTCCGGTGGCAAGGGCACCGAGGCCGGCCGGGCGATCGACACCATCTCCAACACCGGCCAGTACCTGTAACGCGCAGGGATAAACGGCTGGCGCCTGCTGCCACGATGGAGCGGTGTCCGACCTGCTGACCAGGCTGCGCGGGCTGGCGATCGACGTCGGCCCGCTGCGGCGCTACCGGGATTTCCGGCTGCGGACGGTCGCCGCCAGCGTCTCGGCGTTCGGCTCGTTCTTCACCATGATCGCGGTGCCGATCCAGGTGAAGCAGCTGACCGGCTCGACGGTGGCGGTGGGCCTGGTCGGGGCGGCCGAGTTCCTGCCGATCATCGTGGTGGGCCTGCTCGGCGGCGCGATCGCCGACCGGTTCGATCGCCGCACCGTGGTGCTGTTCTCCGAGCTGGCCGCGCTGGCCTGCACCGTGCTGCTGCTGGTCAACGCGGTGCTGCCGCACCCGCAGCTCTGGCCGGTGTACCTGATCGCGGCCGGCGCCGTCTCGGCCGGCTCGATGCAACGGCCCAGCCTGGACGCGATGCTGCCCCGGTACGTGCCGCACGAGCAGATCCCGGCCGCCTCGATGCTGAACAACCAGTGCTGGGGGCTGGCCAACATCGCCGGGACCGTGCTCGGCGGGGTGCTGGCCAGCTACGACGTCCGGCTGGCCTACGCGGTCGACGTGGCCAGCTTCGCGGTGTCGCTGGCGGTGTTCCTGCGGCTCACCCCGCTGCCGCCGAGCGCCACCGAGGTCATCCCGGGGGTGCGCGCCACCGTGGCCAGCATCGGCGAGGGCGTCCGGTACGCGGCCGGCCGGCGGGACCTGCTCGGCACCTACCTGGTCGACACCATCGCGATGACGATGGCGATGCCGACCGCGCTGTTCCCGTTCTTCGCGGTGGTGCTGCACGCGCCGTCCGCGGTCGGGTTGCTGTACGCGGCCGACTCGGTCGGCGGGCTGCTGGCCGGCGCGGTGTCCGGCTGGGTGGTCCGGGTACACCGGCACGGCCTGGCGATCATCCTGGCCGCCGGCAGCTGGGGCGCCGCGATGGGGCTGGCCGGCCTGATGCCGAACCTGCCGGCCGCGCTGGCGCTGCTGGCGGTGGCCGGCGCGGCGGACATGGTCTCCGGCACCTTCCGGGGCGCCATCTGGGACCAGACCATCCCGGACGAGCTGCGCGGCCGGCTGGCCGGTCTGGAGCTGCTGTCGTACTCGATCGGGCCGACGCTGGGCAACGCCCGGGCCGGGTTCATGGCGGTCCGCGGCGTCCGGTTCGCGATCAGCGCCGGCGGCGCGCTGTGCGTCACCGGGGTTGCGGTGGCCGGCGCGCTGCTGCCCGGCTTCCGTCGCTACGACAGCCGCACCGACCCGCACGCGGTGGCCGAGCTGGAACGCCGCCGCGCGCTCGGCGTGCAGGCCGGCGCCTGACCGGGCACGGGCTTCGGGCCCGCGGCGGAGTGCCAGCACGTAGCCTGGACGGATGAGAGAGGTGCGGACATGACCGTGGTCCGGGTGATGGGCACCGAGGTCGAGTACGGGGTGAGCCTGCCCGGCAGCCCCAACGCCAACGCGATGCTGCTCTCGGCCCAGGTGGTCAACGGCTACGCCTCGCTGCTGCCGGGTGGCCGCCGGCGCCGGCCTGGCTGGGACTTCGAGGAAGAGTCGCCGCTGCGCGATGCCCGCGGCTTCGACCTGTCCGGGCCGAACAACGTCGCCGAGCAGTTCCTGGACGACGAGGAGGACGCCGGGCTGGCCAACGTGGTGCTGCCCAACGGTGCGCGGCTCTACGTCGACCACGCCCATCCGGAGTACTCCACCCCCGAGGTGACCACCCCGCTGGACGCGGTTCGGTTCGACAAGGCGGGGGAGTTGGTGATGGCGGCCGCCGCCCGGCAGGCCGAGCAGCTGACCGGCGCGGTCATCACCCTGTACAAGAACAACACCGACAACAAGGGCGTCTCCTACGGGGCGCATGAGAACTACCTGATGAGCCGGTCGACGCCGTTCGCCTCGATCGTCAGCCAGCTCACCCCGTTCTTCGTCACCCGCCAGGTGGTCTGCGGCGCCGGCCGGGTCGGGATCGGCCAGGACGGGCACCAGCACGGCTTCCAGATCAGCCAGCGGGCCGACTTCTTCGAGGTCGAGGTCGGGCTCGAGACCACCCTGAAGCGGCCGATCATCAACACCCGGGACGAGCCGCACGCCGACGCCGAGAAGTACCGCCGGCTGCACGTGATCCTGGGCGACGCCAACCTGGCCGAGCTGTCGACCCTGCTGAAGGTCGGCACCACCTCGCTGGTGCTGGCGATGATCGAGGACGGCTGGCTGACCGACGAGCTGAAGATCGCCGAGCCGGTCCGCGAACTGCGGGCGGTCAGCCACGACCCGTCGCTGACCCACCAGGTGCGGCTGGCCGACGGACGCCAGCTGACCGCGCTGGAGATCCAGCGGGAGTATCTCGACCGGGCCCGCAAGTACCTCGACGACAAGTACGGCTCCGAGCTCGACCAGCCGACCGAGCAGGTGCTGACTGAGTGGGACTCGGTGCTGACCCGGCTGGCCGAGGACCCGATGCTGCTGGCCGGCGAGCTGGACTGGGTGGCCAAGCTTCGGCTGCTGAATGGCTTCCGGGAGCGGGACGGGCTGGACTGGTCGGCGCCCCGGTTGCACGCGGTCGACCTGCAGTACGCCGACGTGCGGCCCGATCGCGGCCTGTACCACCGGCTGGTGCGGCGCGGCTCGATGCGCACCCTGGTCGACCCGCAGCGCACGGTCGAGGCGGTACAGCACCCGCCGACCGACACCCGTGCCTACTTCCGCGGCGAGTGCCTGCGCCGCTACCCCGAGTCGGTGGCTGCGGCGTCCTGGGACTCGGTGATCTTCGACGTCGGCCAGCAGTCGCTGGTGCGGGTGCCCACCCTGGAGCCGCTGCGCGGTTCGCAGGCGCACGTGCAGGACCTGCTGGACCGGTGCCCGACCGCCAAGTCGCTGGTGGACGAGCTGCTCGGCCGCTGAACCGGCCGGCTGCACAGCGGGCGCAACGCGCCGATCGTGCCGATTCCGCCACCGGCAGTACCGGGTGGCGGGCTGGCTACTAAGGTCGGTGGTATCCGTCGCGGTCGGTGTGGACCGACGGCGCGGAACGCACCCAGCGGAGGTAGCCATGGCAAGTCAGGAAGGCGGCCAGACCCGGCCGGCCAAGCAGCGGGACGAGGTCGACGAGGTCACCGACGAGGTGACCAGCGACGTCGCCGAGCGGCACGAGAAGCTGACCGACGACGTGGACGCGATCCTCGACGACATCGACGAGGTGCTGGAGACCAACCCCGAGGACTTCGTCCGCAGCTTCGTGCAGAAGGGTGGCCAGTGACCGAACGTCTCGGCCAGCCAGGCCAGGGGTTGCTGCGCTATGCCACCGCGCCCGGCTCCTCGTCCTTTCTGGAGTTCCTGTCCTCGGCCGCGTCCGAGCTGCTGCCCGGCCAGCGGATGACCGCGCTGGACGGGGCCGGCTCGGCGCAGCCGCCGACGCTGACCCACGCGACCACGATCGTCGCCGCCACCTTCGACGGCGGCGTGTTGATGGCCGGTGACCGGCGGGCGACGATGGGCAACCTGATCGCGCAGCGGGATATCGAGAAGGTGTTCGCCGCCGACGACTACAGCCTGGTCGGCATCGCCGGCACCGCCGGCATCGCGATCGAGCTGGTCCGGCTGTTCCAGGTCGAGCTGGAGCACTACGAGAAGATCGAGGGCACCGCGCTCACCCTGGACGGCAAGGCGAACCGGCTGGCCACCATGATCCGCGGCAACCTCGGCGCCGCGATGCAGGGGCTGGCGGTGGTGCCGCTGTTCGCCGGTTTCGATCCGGACGAGACCAGCCCGGCCGAGGCCGGCAAGATCTACAGCTACGACGTCACCGGCGGCCGCTACCCGGAGCAGTACTACCACTCGGTCGGCTCGGGCTCGGTGTTCGCCAAGAGCTCGTTGAAGAAGCGCTGGCGTCCCGGGTTGACCGAGGACGAGGCGGTCGAAGTGGCCGTCGAGGCGCTCTACGACGCCGCCGACGACGACTCGGCGACCGGCGGTCCGGACCTGACCCGGCGGATCTACCCGGTGGTGTTCGCGGCCACCGCGGACGGCACCCGGCGGGTTCCGGACGGCTCGCTCGACGCCGTGGTGCGCGCGCTGCTGGAGCGACGCACGGCGACCCCGGGCTCCTGACCCGTCCTTCGGCTGACCCCGCCCTTCGAAACCCCGGCGAACCCCTGAGACTGGAGAACCTCAATGTCGATGCCGTTCTACGCCTCGGCCGAGCAGATCATGCGCGATCGCTCGGAATACGCGCGCAAGGGCATCGCGCGCGGCCGCAGCGTAGTGGTGCTGCACTACGACGACGGCGTGCTGTTCGTCGCCGAGAACACCAGCCCGGCGCTGCACAAGGTCTCCGAGATCTATGACCGGATCGGCTTCGCGGCGGTCGGCAAGTACAACGAGTTCGAGAACCTGCGGGTGGCCGGCATCCGGCTGGCCGACCTGCGCGGCTACTCCTACGACCGCCGGGACGTGACCGCGCGGGCGCTGGCCAACGCCTACGCGCAGACCCTGGGCACCATCTTCACCGAGCAGCAGAAGCCGTACGAGGTGGAGCTGTGCGTCGCAGAGGTGGGCAACACCGCGGCCGAGGACCAGCTCTACCGGCTGTCGTACGACGGCACCATCGTGGACGAGCCCAACTTCCTGGTGATGGGCGGCCAGGCCGACGCGGTCACCACCCGGGTGCGGGACGCCTACCGCACCGGCCTGCCGCTGTCCGAGGCGATGGCGGTGGCGGTCCGGGCGCTCGGCTCGGTGGGCGGCGAGAACGGCAGCGCCCGCAACCTATCCGCCGACAGCCTCGAGGTCGCGGTGCTGGACCGCAACCGGGGCACCCGCAAGTTCCGCCGGATCACCGGCGCCGCGCTGACCAGCCTGCTGCCCGCCGCCGACGGCGCCACCGCCGAGGGCGCCAGCCAGCCGGTGCCGCAGCAGCGCTCCGCCGAGCCGGTCGCGGGAACCATCCCGCCACCCTCGGACGCCTCCGAGCAGCTGCCCGACACCGACTGAGCTAGCCGGCTAGCGGTCAGGGCGGCTCAGCCGGCGACCACCTCGCTGCCCGAGATCTTGACCGGGACCGCCGGCAGCGGCCGCGGCGCCGGTCCGCTGAGCACCTTGCCGGTGGTCGCGTCGTACACCGAGCCGTGGCAGGGGCAGTCCAGCGTCTTGCCGGCCGGCGCCACCGTGCAACCGAGGTGGGTGCAGATCGCGCTGAACGCGACCACCGAGGTGTCGGCGGTGCGGGTGATGATGATCGGCCGGCCGGCCGCGTCCTTGGCCGCGACCGAACCGCCCACCGGAATCGAGGCCAGCCCGGCCAGCCCGCCGCCGGAACCAGAGCCGGCCGACCCAGATTCCGGAACGGTTGTCGCACCGCCGGAGCTGCCCGGGCTGGCAGCCTGGCTGCACGCAGCCAACGCGACGCCGGCAGCGCCCACCGCGCCGATGGTGAGCACGGTGCGCCGGGTCGGGCCGGTCATCCCGTCGGTTACGGACATCCGTCGCCTCCTGTTCTTCGACGCCCGGCGGGCGTCTCCTGTCCGGCTATACGAATCTTCAACGCCGACTGGTTCAAGTGAACCGGACGCCGACCGGGTGCGTACTGCACACTGACCAGGGCAGCACAGCAGACGAAGAAGGCGCCATGTCCGTCCGGACGGTCCCTGCGGGGCAGCAGCTGTTGCAGGCGCTGCACGACGAACACGCCGCTGCGCTATGGGCATTCTCGCTTAGGTTGACCGGCGGTGACCGGCAGGCCGCCGAGGACGTGGTGCAGGAGACGCTGCTGCGCGCCTGGCAGCATCCGGACAGCCCGGCCTTCACCTCGGAACAGCAGGGCGCCGCCCGCGGCTGGCTCTACACGGTGGCCCGCCGTATCGTGATCGACGAGTGGCGCTCCCGCAGGTCCCGTCCGGAACGGTTGGTCTCCGACGTGCCGGAGCAACCCGGCACCGACGCCACCGACGCACTGGTGGAGTCCCGGTTGATCACCGACGCGATGCTGCAGCTGACTCCCGAGCACCGGGCGGTGCTGGTGGAGATGTTCTACCGGCGGTCCTCGGTCCGCGAGACCGCCGAACGCCTCGGCATTGCCGAGGGCACCGTCAAGTCCCGCACCCACTACGCGCTGCGGGCGCTGAAACTGGCGCTGGCCGAGATGGGAGTGGACCGGTGACTGACCCGGCGATGGAGCACGAGCGGTTCGCCTACGACGACGCCGCCTACCTGCTGGGCGCGCTGGAGCCGGCCGACCGCGTGGCCTACGAACGGCACCTGACGGCCTGCCCGACCTGCCAGCGGTCGATCGCCGAGCTCGGTGGCGCCGCCGACGCGCTGGCGCTCGCCGACTTCGAGGAGCTTGACGGACCCGGGGCCGGACCGGCGCCGGCCACCCTGCTGCCCCGGTTGCTGGCCGAGGCCGGCCGGGACCGGGTCCGGCGTGGCTGGCGGGCCGCCGCCGGTGGCTTCCTGGCCGCCTGCCTGCTGCTCGCGCTGGCCTTCGGCGGCCTGCAGGTCTGGTCACACGCGCACCGGACGCAGCCGCTGGCGCTGCAGCCGGTGGCGGCCACGTCCGGGCTGCAGGCGACCGTCCGGCTGACCGGCGACGGCGCGCACCCACGGATCCGACTGGACTGCGGTTATCCAAGCGCCGCGGGCGTCAGCTACCCGGCCCTGCCGGTGTACTCGGCCAGCTCGCCGCCGTACCGGATGGTGGTCTACAACCGGGTCGGCGCCAGCCAGGACCTGGGCAGCTGGAGCCCGCAGCCGGGGGAGACCGTCGAGCTGGTGCGGGACAGCCCGTGGCCGCGGCAGGCGCTGGCCCGGGTCACCATCGTGGACGCGCAGGGCACCGTGCTGCTCACCCGGTCGCTGTAACGGTCCCGATGAGCGGTCAGGCGGAACCGGCCAGGGAACGCAGCCCGGCCAGGCCGGCCGGTGGACCGACCGCGATCAGCACCGAACCCGGTGCCAGCACGGTGTCCGGTGCCGGGTTCGGCACGAAACCGGCACCGTCCGGCCCCCGCACCGCCAGCAGCAGCACCCCGGCCGGCAGCCCGGTCTCGGCCAGCCGCCGGCCGGCCAGGTACGAGCCGGCGGTGACGCCGGCCTGGTCGATCCGCAGCTCGAGGGTCTCCTCGTGCATCACCACGTCCAGGAACTCGGCGACGTCCGGCTGGATCGCGAAGGCGGCCATCCGGCGGCCGCCGATCAGCTGCGGGTTCACCACCCGGTCGGCGCCGGCCCGTACCAGCTTGGCGGTGGACTCCTCCGACCTGGCCCGGGCGATGATCACCAGGCCCGGGTTGAGCGCCCGGGCCGACAGGGTGACGTAGACGTTGTCGGCGTCCGAGTCGAGCGCCGCGACCAGCGCCCGGGCGTGCTGCACGCCGGCCCGGCGCAGCACCTCGTCATCGCTGATGTCACCGGTCACGCTGGCCTGGTCGATGCCGGCCAGCCGGGCCGGGTCGCGGTCCACCACCACCAGCCGCTCGCCGGCGCCGGCCAGGTGCTCGGCGCAGGCCCGGCCGACCCGTCCCCAGCCGCAGATCACCACGTGGTCCCGCAGCCGGGCCACCTCCCGGGTCATCCGTCGGTCCTCCAGGTGCCGGCTCAGGTGGCCCTCGACGATCGCCTCCAGCACCACGCTGAGGGTGTAGAGCGCGGTGCCCACCCCGGCCAGGATCAGCAGGATGGTGAAGACCTTGCCGGCCGCGGTCAGCGGCCGGACCTCCCGGAAGCCGACCGTGGTGACGGTGGTGACGGTCTGGTATGTCGCGTCCAGCAGGCCGAAGCCCAGCAGCAGGTAGCCGACGGTGCCGGCGACCAGGATGCCGAGCAGTGCCGCAGCGGCCACCCGGATCCGGCGGATCGCCGCCGGGGTCTGGAGTTCGGCATGCGGCGGCCCGGCCGCGGGCCGGCCGTCGGGTCGGTGCAGCTCAGCCGCCCCGGAACGCCGAGCCGGCGCGGGGCGGGAAACTCCCGTCGACCTGCTCGCTGGCCGCCTCGGAGAGCTGCCGCGCCAGTTGCAGCAACGCCCGGCCGGCGGCCACCCGGTCGCCGACCGCGGGCAGGTCCGGATCGGCCGGGTCCCGGCGCGCGGTGCCGACCGCCAGCCGGTCGCCGTCCGGCTGGCTCAGCCGCACCACCGCGCGGGTCTGCCGCTGGTCGCCCTCGATGGCCACCGTCATCCGCCAGAGCGTCTCGTGCATGCTCAGCCCCTCACGGGGTGATCGCCGCGGGCTTGTGGGTGATCGCCTCGATGTCGCTGACGGTCGCGTCGAAGAGCTTGTGCGCCAGGTCGGACAGCGCCCGGGCGGCCGCCAGCTCGTCACCGATCTCTGGCACGTCGGCGTCCCGCGGGTTGCGGTAGGCCATGCCGACCCCGCTCAGGATGCTGTCCCGGGTGTGCAGCCGCACGGTCGCCCGGGTCTGCCCGTCGTGCTCGTCCAGGTAGAGCGCCATCTTCCACTCTTCGGTGTGCTCCATGATCGATCCCCCCAAGAACCGAGCTCAGCTGTGTTCCACCGGCACCTTGATCGCCCGGTTGGCCGGTTCCGGCATCGGCATCCGGACCTCGAGGATGCCGTCGCGGTAGCTGGCCCGGACGTCCGACTCGCTGACCCCCTGGGGCAGCCGGATGGTGCGCCGGAACGCGCCGTAGCGGAACTCCGAGCGGTAGCTGTCCGGCCGTTCCTCTTCCTTGCGCTCCTCGCGTTGCGCCCGCAGCCGCAGGAAGCCGCCGGCCAGGGTCAGGTCGATGTCCTTGTCAGGGTCGATGCCCGGCAACTCGGCCCGGACCACGCACTCGCTGCCCTCGACGAACTCCTCGACGTGCAACGGGTTGACGATGCTCTCGGTGAACCGGTCGAGCACCGCGCCCCCGGAGAAGAAGTCTCGCAGCGCGGCCCGGAACACCCGGTCGATCCGGTCCTCCGGCCAGCTCTCGGTCGATTCCGGCGCGTGCCGATCGCGCTTCATGATCGTCATGATTCGGTTCCTCGCGTTCCGTCCTGCCTCGGTTGCTGTGGTCATCGCTACCAACTCCCGGCTCGGGGCCGTCGTCTCACCCTCTCGGGCTGGCCGGAGCGGTAACAGTGCCATTCGTCCCGACCGGCCGGCGGTCTCGATTTCTGCTCGAAGCAGGCGGCAAACCGCCCGCGAGCGGCGTCCGCTGGCTAGGGTGGTACCCGTGCAGCGACGTATCTTCGGTATCGAGAACGAATACGGCGTGACCTGCACGTTCGAGGGTCAACGCCGGCTCAGCCCGGACGAGGTGGCGCGCTACCTCTTCCGCCGGGTGGTCAGCTGGGGGCGTTCGTCCAACGTCTTCCTGCGCAACGGCGCCCGGCTCTACCTGGATGTCGGCAGCCACCCCGAGTACGCCACCCCGGAGTGCGACTCGCTGGTCGGCCTGGTCACCCACGACAAGGCGGGGGAGCGGATCCTCGAGGGCCTGCTGATCGATGCCGAGCGGCGGCTGAACGACGAGGGCATCGCCGGCGACATCTACCTGTTCAAGAACAACACCGACTCGGCCGGCAACTCCTACGGCTGCCACGAGAACTACCTGGTCGCCCGGCACGGCGAGTTCAGCCGGATGGCCGACGTGCTGATCCCGTTCCTGGTCACCCGGCAGCTGATCTGCGGCGCCGGCAAGGTGCTGCAGACCCCGCGCGGCGCGGTGTACTGCCTCAGCCAGCGGGCCGAGCACATCTGGGAGGGCGTGTCCTCGGCGACCACCCGGTCGCGTCCGATCATCAACACCCGGGACGAGCCGCACGCCGACGCCGAGCGGTACCGGCGGCTGCACGTCATCGTCGGCGACTCGAACATGAACGAGTGCACCACGCTGCTCAAGGTCGGCAGCGCGGACCTGGTGCTGCGGATGATGGAACAGGGCATCAGCTTCAAGGACCTGACCCTGGAGAACCCGATCCGGGCCATCCGCGAGATCAGCCACGACCTGACCGGCACCCGGCAGGTGAAGCTGGCCAGCGGCCGGATGGCCAGCGCCAGCGAGATCCAGCGCGAGTACTACGAGAAGGCCCGGACGTTCGCCGACACCGCCGGCACCGACCCGGTCACCGAGCAGGTGCTCGACCTCTGGGGACGCACCCTGAAGGCGGTCGACTCGCAGGACCTGAGCCTGATCGACCGGGAGATCGACTGGGCCACCAAGTACCAGCTGATCGAGCGGTACCGGTCGAAGTTCGACCTGCCGCTGTCGTCGCCGCGGATCGCCCAGCTCGACCTGACCTACCACGACATCCGGCGCGACCGCGGGCTGTTCTACCTGCTCAGCGGCAAGGGCTCGGTCAGCCGGGTCAGCAGCGAGGTGGCGGTGTTCGAGGCGAAGAACGTGCCGCCGCAGACCACCCGGGCCAAGCTGCGCGGGGAGTTCATCAAGCGGGCGCAGGAGACCCGGCGCGACTTCACCGTCGACTGGGTGCACCTGAAGCTGAACGACCAGGCTCAACGGACCGTCCTGTGCAAGGACCCGTTCCGCTCGGTGGACGACCGCGTCGAGAAGTTGATTGCCTCGATGTGAGCCGCTCCGCCGACGTTTCGGTGCGACGCGGGCGGGGCGCTACCTCCCGCGCCGGTAGCCGTGGCCTAACGTTGTCGGATATGGCAGCCCGACGACAGCAACGACTGGTGTCACTGGTGCTCTGCCTGCTCTCGACCCGGCAGTTCATCACCGCCGAGCGGATTCGCGACACTGTCGAGGGGTACCAGGTCACCGACGGCGTGGCCAACCCCGACGAGGCGTTCAAGCGCAGCTTCGAACGCGACAAGGCCGAGCTGCGCGAGCTCGGCATCCCGTTGGAGACCGGACGCAACTCGGTCTTCGACACCGAGGACGGTTACCGGATCGCCCGCAAGGACTTCGAGCTGCCGCCGATCACCTTCACCGCCGACGAGGCGGCCGCGGTCGGCCTGGCCGCCCGGCTGTGGAGCACCGCGTCGCTGGCCACCGAGGCCCGGGCGGCGCTGATCAAGCTGCGGGCGGCCGGCATCGAGATCGATGAGCCGGAGACCGACGCGCTGCCGCCGCTGGCCGGCAACGAGCCAGCGCTGCCGCCGCTGCTGGCCGCGGTCTCCGGGCACCGGGTGGTGCAGTTCGGCCATCGCAAGCCGCACGCCGAGGCGGCCGACCGGCGCACCGTGGAGCCGTGGGGGGTGCTGTCGTGGCGGGGCCGCTGGTACGTGGTCGGGCACGACCGGGACCGGGGCGAGACCCGCAGCTTCCGGCTGGACCGGATCGTCGGCGAGGTGCGGACGCTGCCCGGGCCGGCCCGCACCAGCCGGCCGGCCGAGCTGGACATGCTGCAGCTGGTGCGCGGGGCGAACCACCTGCCGGACCGGCTGGCCAAGGTGACGGTGGCGCCGAACCGGGCCGGCCAGCTGCGCCGGCTGGCCACGGGTGTCGAGCATGGCGAGGGTGCCGACCTGCTCAGCATCGAGTTCCGCGACCTGGACCGGACCGCCGGCCTGATCGCCGCCGCGGGCGTCGACGCCCTGGTGCTGGAACCGCCGGAGCTGGTGAAGGCCGTGGTGGCGTTGCTCGAGGCGGCCGCCGGAGGTCGTCGATGAGCATGCTGACGTCCCTGCGGGACAGCCGATGAGCCGCACCGACACCAGCGACAAGGTATCCCGGCTGCTGGCCCTGGTGCCGTACGTGCTGGCCCGCGGCGTCGCCTCGATCAGCGAGATGGCGCAGGTCTTCGACGTCGAACCGGACCAGTTGCGCCGCGAGCTGGAGATGCTCTGGTTGTGCGGCCGGAGCTCCGGGCCGGAGGACCTGATCGACCTGATGTTCGAGGGCGACACGGTCTCGGTCACCTACGACGGCGGCCTGCGCCGGCCGTTGAAGCTGACCGCCACCGAGGCGATGACGCTGGCGGTGGCGCTGCGCACCCTCACCGAACTGCCCGGTGCCACCGAGGGCGGTGCCGCCGAGCGGGCGCTGGCCAAGATCGAGACCGCCGCTGGCCAGCACCTGGACACCGCCGGGGTGGACATCCGGCTGGTGACCCAGGACCGCTGGCTGCCGCTGGCCCAGCGGGCGGTGGCGGAACGCCGGGCGGTCGAGCTGCGCTATTACACCGCCACCCGGGACGAGTCCACCCAGCGGGTGGTCGACCCGGTTCGGGTCTTCACCGCGGACGGGATGACCTACCTGCAGGCCTGGTGCCGGCAGGCCGAGGGCATGCGGGTGTTCCGGCTGGACCGGTTCGAGGACGCGACCCTGCTGGACGAGCCGGCCCAGCTGCCGGAGGGTGTCACCGCCACCGAGCCGGAACCGGCCGGCCCGGCCGGCGGCGTCTACCGGCCGGCGCCGGAGCACCTGCTGGTGGAGCTGCGGCTGGGTCCCGGCTGGGAATGGGTCAGCGACTACTACCCGTGCGAGACGATCACGCCGGACGCCGGGCCGGACGGTGCCCCCGAGCTGCGGGTCACCCTGCGGGTGGCGCATCCGGCGTGGGTGACCGCGCTGGTCCGGCGCTCCGGCGGCGCGGTCTCGGTGCTTGCTCCCGGTTGGCTGGCGGCTGACTGCACGGCGACCGCCGCGAGCGCGCTGGCCCGGTACCGCGGTCAGTAAGCTCACGACCATGGTGTGGCTGGTGATCGGCGGGTGGGCCTTCGCGGTGCTGTTCGCGGTGGTGCTGCTGGGCTTCGCCGGTTACGAGCTGGCCTGGAAGGCTCGCCGGTTGCAGTCCGACAAGGCGAAGCTGGACCGGACCGCCGTGGAACTGTCCGCGCTGGCCGAGCAGCTGCGGGCGGCGGCCGACCGCGCGTCGGCGCTCACCGCGGCACCCGCCGAGCCAGGCGGCCGGACCGAACCTACTGCTGAACCAGGGCGACAGGCGCCGGCATGACCCTGATCGGCCGCCGGCTGCGCAAGCCGGCCGACCCCGAGGGCCGGATGTCGGTGCTCGACCACCTGCGGGAGCTGCGCCGGCGGTTGATCGTGGTGATGATCATCGTCGCGTTGGGCGCGATCATCGGCTGGCTGGTCTACAACCCGCTGCTGGACATCCTCAAGGAGCCGTACTGCCGCATCCCGTACCAGCACCGGCTGGGTGCGCTGAACCAGAGCCGGTCACAGTGCAAGCTGCAGTTCCGGGCGCCGCTCGACGGTTTCACCATCCGGCTCAAGGTGTCGGTGATCGCCGGCGCGATCCTCACCGCACCGTTCTGGCTCTACCAGATCTGGGCGTTCGTCACGCCGGGCCTGCGGCGTAACGAGCGGCGCTGGACGATCGGGTTCGTGCTCAGCTCCAGCGTGCTGTTCGCGCTCGGCATGTCGCTGGCCTACTTCACCCTGTACAAGGGCCTGAACGTGCTGATCACCCAGGCCGGCAGCGGTACCCAGGCCGCGCTGGACGTCAACTACTACATCTCGTTCGTGGTGCTGATGCTGGTGGTCTTCGGCGCCTCGTTCGAACTGCCGCTGCTGATCATCATGTTGAACGCGGTCCGGGTGCTGCCGTACCAGGCGCTCAAGCGCGGCCAGCGGGTCGGCATCTTCGCGGTGTTCGTCTTCGCCGCGGTGGCCACCCCGTCCACCGATCCGTTCACCATGATCGCGATGGCGCTGCCGATGCTGCTGCTGTTCGAGCTGTCGGTGCTCTGGTGCTTCGTGCACGACCGGCGCCGGGCTCGCCAGCAGCTGGCCGAGGAGGATGCGCAACTGCCGGACGACGTCGCCTCGTCGGTCGACCCGCTGCCGCAACCGCTGGAGCGGCCGGCTGAATCCGAGTGGACCGAACTGCCGTGACCCGCCGGCCGCGGATCACGCTGGTGGTCAACCCCGCCTCGAACCGCGGTCAGGCCGCCGCGGTCGGGCCGCGGGTGGCCGCCCGGCTGGCCGTCGGCGCCGAGGTGCGGGTGCTGACCGGGTCGAGCCAGGCCGAGTCGGTGGCGCTGCTGGCCAAGGCTGCCGAGCAGGCCGACGCGGTGCTGGTCTGCGGCGGCGACGGCATCGTGCACCTGGCGGTGAACGCGCTCGCCGAGCGGGAGGTGCCGCTCGGCATCGTGCCGGCCGGCTCGGGCAACGACGCGGCCACCGCACTGGGCATCCCCGCCGATCCGGTGGCGGCCGCCGACGCGCTGCTGGAGGCGCTGCGGGCCGGCTCGATCGCCCGGGTCGACCTGGGCCATTGCGAGTCGGGCCATTGCGAGTCGGGCCATCTCGAGGCAGGGGTGTCCGAGGTGGCCCCGGTGTCACCGACCGCGGATGGCCGCTGGTGGCTGGGCATGTGCTACGCCGGCTTCGACTCCCGGGTCAACGAACGGGCCAACCGGATGCGCTGGCCGGCCGGGCCGCGCCGCTACGACCTGGCAATCGGCATCGAAATGCTGCGGTTGCGGCCCCGCCAGTTCCGGCTGCTGCTCGACGACGGCACCGACCTGGAGCTGCCGGCCACCCTGATCGCGATCGGCAACGGTCCGCAGTACGGCGGCGGCAAGCTGATGACACCGGACGCCAAGATGGACGACGGGATCTTCGACCTGACCGTGGTCGGCCCGGTGTCGCGGCTGACCCTGGCCCGGCTGGCGCCCACCCTGCCGCGGGCCGGGCACATCGGGCACCCGGCGATCGCCCGGTACCGGGCCAAGGAGCTCACCCTGGCCGGGTCCGGGGTGGTCGCGTACGCCGACGGGGAACGGCTGTCGCCGCTGCCGATCCGGCTCCGGTGCGTGCCGGCGGCGCTGCCGGTGCTGGTGCCGGTCGGCGGCCGACCACCCGGGCTGTCCAGCTAGCGGCTTCAGCGCATCCGGATGCCCCGCCGGCCGACCAGCCGGACCGCCAGCCAGGTGCCGCCCAGCCAGATCACCAGGCCGGTGACCAGCAGCGCCAGGCCGCGCACCTCCTCGGTCTGCCAGGGCCGTGGCAGCATCCGGACCAGCCGCGGCGGCGTGTCGCCGACCGGATCCACCGCGTAGAGCAGCAGGTACGGCACCGCCAGGTGCGCCAGCCACGGCACGGTGCGCCGCCAGTTCCGCCGCTCTGCCCAACGCCGGCGCAGCGGCCGCACCGCGACCGGGAAGAGCACCGAGACCAGGTTGCCGACGCCCAGCCAGGCCAGGATCGGCAGCGCGACCCCGGGCACCGTCAACACCAGCCGGTGCGGCAACTCGCTGCGGACCGTCAGCGCCGCGGTGAGCATCAGGGTCGGCAGCCCGACGATCACCATCAGCGCGTAGTTCTTGGTCAGCAGCAGCCGGCGCACCCCGAGGCCGCCGGCCAGGCCACGCCGTACCCGGACCGCATCCAGGCCCAGCACGTTCGTGGTGGTGACGTCGGCCAGGATGAACACCGCGAAATAGGTGCCGACCAGGATCACCCAGTCACGGTGGGCGCCGCCGCGCAGTGGCACCCACAGCAGCCAGAGCAGCGACAGGCCCAGGTTGGCGAACACCCCGAGCAGCCAGTTGCACGGCCACTGGAACGACCAGCGCACCTCGGCCAGCACCCGGCGCGGCAGGCTGCCGGCCAGCCGGGCGGGATCACCCGGCGGCGTCCGCAACTCCTCGGCCGAACATGCCACGGCTGCCAGTCTGCCAGCGGTTCCTGGCAGTCAGCTTGCAGTCCGTCCGCTAGCCTGCCGACGTGTCGGTGCACCTGTTGTCGAAGGCTGACGCCCGCCGGATCGCGGTGCGCGCCCAGCTGCTCGACCGGCAGCGGCCGACCGACCTGATCGATACCGTCCGGCAGCTGACCTTGCTGCAGCACGACCAGACGGCTGCCGTCGCGCCGAACGCCGACCTGGTGGCCTGGAGCCGGCTGGGTTCGGACTGCCCGCGCGACGCCGTTACCGAGGCGGTTGACGAGCTCAGCCTGATCGACCTGGCCGGGCTGCTGCGGCCGGCCGAGGACCTGGTGCTCTACCGAGCCGAGATGGCCGAGTGGCCGGGTGTGGATCACGTGCCGTACTGGCTTCAGGGTCAGGCCGACTGGGTCGAGGCCAACGACGCCTTCCGCCGTGACCTGCTGGACGAGCTGCGGCGGGACGGCCCGCTCACCCAGCGGGAGCTGCCCGACACCTGCGCCTTGCCGTGGCGGTCGTCCGGCTGGAACAACAACCGCAACGTCGCGATGATGCTCGAGCTGCTGGGGCAGCGCGGCGAGGTGGCGATCGCCGGCCGCCGCGGCCGCGACCGGCTGTGGGACCTGGCCTCCCGGATCTACCCGGACGACGAGCCGGTGCCCACCGCCGAGGCGCTGCGGATCCGCAACCAGCGCCGGCTGCGGTCACTCGGCATCGCCCGGGCCAAGGGGCCAGCCAGTCCGAACGAGCCGAACGGCGTCGAGCAGCTGGGCGAGCCGGCCGTCATCGACGGCGTGAAGGGTCAGTGGCGGGTGGACCCCGCCTACCTGGGCGGGGGCTTCGACGGCCGGGTCGCGATCCTGTCGCCGCTCGACCGGCTGATCTTCGACCGCAAGCGGATGGTCGAGCTGTTCGACTTCGACTACCAGCTGGAGATGTACAAGCCCGCCAGCAAGCGCCGGTGGGGTTACTGGGCGATGCCGATCCTGTCCGGTGACCTGCTGGTCGGCAAGGTGGACGCGACCACCGAGCTCGACCGGCGAGTGCTCCGGGTGGATGCGATCCACCAGGACGAACCGTTCGATCGTCGAACGCTTGGGCTGGTGCGCGACGAGCTGGCTGACCTGGCCGGCTGGCTCGGCGTCCGGTTGCTGCTGCCGTCCGGCTGAGCAACCGGCCGTCCGGCTGAGCAACCCAGCCGAATCCGTAGGCTTGGCAGCATGAGCACGCCCGCAGAGCGCTACGCGCAGTCCCGTCGGCGGGTGAAATTCCCGACGCTCACCGACTTCCGCGCCGAGTACAGCTTCGAACTGGACGACTTCCAGGTGCGCGCTTGCGAGGCGCTGGAGGACGGCTACGGAGTGCTGGTCTGCGCGCCGACCGGCGCCGGCAAGACCGTGGTCGGCGAGTTCGCGATCCACTTGGCGCTGGCGGTCGGCCAGAAGTGCTTCTACACCACGCCGATCAAGGCGCTGTCGAACCAGAAGTACAACGACCTGGTGGCCCGATACGGGCAGGACCGGATCGGCCTGCTGACCGGCGACAACAGCATCAACCCGCACGCGCCGATCGTGGTGATGACCACCGAGGTGCTGCGCAACATGCTCTACGTCGGCAGCGAGGCGCTGACCGGGCTGGGCTACGTGGTGATGGACGAGGTGCACTACCTCGGTGACCGGTTCCGCGGCGCGGTCTGGGAAGAGGTCATCATCCACTTGCCGGACGCGGTCCGGCTGGTGTCGCTGTCGGCCACCGTCTCCAACGCCGAGGAGTTCGGCGACTGGCTGGTCGAGGTGCGCGGCGACACCCGGGTGATCGTGCACGAGGAGCGTCCGGTGCCGCTCTGGCAGCACATGCTGGTGGACCGCCGGATGTTCGACCTGTTCGGCGCCGACGACCACCAGGTGCAGGTGAACCGCGACCTGATCGACTTCGTCCGCGACCGCAACCGGATCGCCGAACTGGGCACCGGCCGCGGCCGGTACCGGCAGCCACGCTGGCGGCCGCCGCACCGGCCGGACGTGATCAGCCGGCTCGACCGCGAGGGGCTGCTGCCGGCGATCGTCTTCATCTTCTCCCGCGCCGGCTGCGACGCCGCGGTGCGGCAGTGCGTGGCCGAGAACCTGCGGCTGACCGACGAGGACGAGCGGGCCGAGATCCGCCGGATCGTCGAGGCCCGCACCGCGGGGCTGTCCGTCGAGGACCTGGACGTACTCGGCTACTGGGAGTTCTCCGACGGCCTGCAGCGCGGCATCGCCGCCCACCACGCCGGGCTGATCCCGGTGTTCAAGGAGGTGGTCGAGGAGCTGTTCGTCAAGGGCCTGGTGCGGGCGGTGTTCGCCACCGAGACGCTGGCGCTCGGCATCAACATGCCGGCCCGCACCGTGCTGCTGGAGCGGCTGGTCAAGTTCAACGGCGAGACGCACGCCGACCTGACGCCGGGGGAGTACACCCAGCTGACCGGACGGGCCGGCCGGCGCGGCATCGACATCGAGGGCCACGCGGTGGTGCTGTGGGGTCCCGAGGTGGACCCGTCCCGGGTCGCCGGCCTGGCCTCCACCCGGACCTACCCGCTGCGGTCGTCGTTCCGGCCGTCCTACAACATGGCGATCAACCTGGTGTCCCAGCTGGGCCGGCCCACCGCCCGGGAGTTGCTGGAGTCGTCGTTCGCGCAGTTCCAGGCCGACCGCTCGGTAGTCGGGTTGAACCGCCAGATCGCCCGCAACGAGAAGGCGATCGCCGACTTCGCCGAGCGCAGCCGGTGCCACCTGGGCGACTTCGACAGCTACGCCGAACTCCGCGAACGGATCTCGGCGCGGGAGAAGATGCTGTCGAAGAAAGGCAATTCCGAGCGTCGGGCCGAGGTCGCCCGGTCGCTGGAGAAGCTCGCGCCGGGTGACGTGATCCGGGTGCAGACCGGTCGCCGAGCCGGCCTGGCGATCGTGCTCGACCCGGGCGTCTCACCGATCGCCGACCCGCGGCCGCTGGTGCTGACCGAGGACCGGTGGGCCGGCCCGGTCACCCTGCTGGACTTTCCGCGCACCGTCGAGGTGCTCGGCCGGGTGCGCATCCCGCGGCACTTCAACCATCGCAATCCGGCGGCCCGGCGCGACCTGGCCTCGACCCTGCGCACCTTGCACCTGCCGTCCGAGCCGCGCGGCCGGCGCGCCCGCGGCCTGGCCGCTGACGACCCCGAGCTGGACGAGCTGCGGGCCCGGCTGCGCGCGCATCCGTGTCACGGCTGCACCGATCGCGAGCAGCACGCCCGCTGGGCGGAGCGGGCCACCGCGCTGCGCAAGGAGAACGCCGCACTGCAGCGCAAGGCGGAGAACCGGACGAACTCGCTGTCCCGCACCTTCGAGCGGATCTGCGCGCTGCTGCTCGACCGCGGCTACCTCACCGCCGACGACGCGATCACCCCGGCCGGCCGGCAGCTGTCCCGGATCTGGTCGGAGTCCGACCTGCTGATCGCCGAGTGCCTGCGGGCCGGCGTCTGGTCCGGGCTCGGCGCGCCCGAACTGGCTGCGGTCTGCTCGGCGATGGTTTTCGAGTCCCGCCGCGAGGAGACTATCGCGCCCAAGGTGCCGGCCGGCCGGGTCCGCGAGGCGCTGGACGAGACCCACCGGCTGTGGGGCGCGCTGAGCGAGGCCGAGGGCGGCCACGGGCTGCCGACCAGCCGGGAGCCGGAGCTCGGCTTCGTCTGGGCCAGCTACCGGTGGGCCAAGGGCGATCCGCTGGAGCGGGTGCTGAACTCGATCGCGGCGAACGGCGCGGAACTGCCGGCCGGTGACTTCGTCCGCTGGATGCGGCAACTGCTGGACCTGCTGGAACAGCTGGCCCGGGCCGACGCGGTCGAGCCGGCGCTGCGCAACACCGCGGCTGCTGCGGTCGCCGCTCTGCGGCGTGGAGTGGTGGCTCAGCAGGTCTAGCTCGATTGGGATTTGCCTTTGTTCATTGGGCTAAACGCAATCGACATACCTTGCACTTGGGGACGTGTTGGTCTAGAACCGAACATGTGACCGAATCAGCTCTGGTCCGCCAGTCGGTGGCCGAGCTGCGTTCGTCCCTGCGTGAGCTGCAGCGCGAGTTGGTCGCCCTGCAGTACCGGCAGGTCGCGATGTTGGCCGAACTGGAGCCCGGGGTTTCGAGTCACTCGGCCTGCGCGGACTGGCGGATCTGATCCAGGTCGAGTTGACCGTGACGCGCCGTTCCGCGAAGGCGCAGGCGGTGCGGGTGGCCCGGTTCGGTCAGCGGCGATCGGTGGGCGGCGAGCCGCTGGGGCCGGTTTACCCCGTCGCGGCAGAGGCATTCGCCGCCGGCGAGCTGAGCCCGGACCACGCCGGCGTGGTGGCCGAGGTGATCGAGACCCTCCGGCCGGCTGCCCGAGCCGAGCACGCCGAGCAGATCGAGACGACCCTGGTGGAACTGGCGGCCGAGCACGATCCGCGGACGTTGAAGCAGTTGGGGCAGCGGATCATCGCGCACCTCGACCCGGACGGCACCGCGCCCACCGGGCGGGAGCGCTCGTCCTGGCCGGGTCTGAACCTGCGGCCCGGGCCGGATTCGACTGTGCGCATCGAGGGAATCCTCACCCCGGAATGCGCCGCGATCTGGCCGGCCGCCCTCGTCCCGCTCTCCTCACAGCGCCAGTCCGACGAGCTTGGTGACGACACCCGGACCCCCGGCAGCGTTGGCACGACGCCTTCGAACAGGCCGGACGGATGCTGCTGGCCGCCGGCGGCATCCCGCAACACGCCGGGCTGCCGGCCCAGCTCATCGTCACCGTCGATCTGCACGACCTCGAACGCCGCGCCGGCCAGGCCACCACCCACCACGGCGGCACCCTGACCGTCCGCGAGGCACTCCGCTTGGCAGCCGAGGCCAAGCTGATCCTGGTGGTGCTCGACCAGGAACTCGGCCTCGTTGCGTACGGCCGCGGCAAGCGCCTCGCCACCTCCGGGCAACGCACCGCACTGTTCGCCCGCGACCGTGGCTGCACCTTTCCGGGCTGCGTCAGGACCGCCGCCGAATCCGAGATCCACCACGCCCGGGACTGGGCAAACGGCGGTGCGACCGACCTCGACAATCTCGCCATCGCCTGCGGCTATCACAACGCGGAAGCACCCAAGCAGGGCTGGACGACGGTGATGATCGACGGCCATCCGCACTGGAAGCCACCCGCCTGGCGAGATCCGGGCCGAGAACCTCGTCGCAACTGGCTACATCACTCAGAACACCTCGCTCGCACGCTCCAGGCATGGACGGCTCAGCCTGACTAACCGTTCGACCGGCGAAGGAGTCCGGTGGCTGACACGATATGAACGTGTCAGCACCGGTCATGCCCGAGGAATTCGCGACCGCTCGGCTCGTGCTTCGGCGCCAGCGCGTCGGCGATGCCGCTGCCTACCGGCAGATGTGGGCCGAGCGAGACCCGCGAGTGCCGCCGCACCGACGAATCGCACCAGATGGCCGCCCGACAGTCGAAGACATTGCGGCGCGGATAGACGCCGAGCTGCACTCACCGAAGGTCGGACTACGGACGATCACGCGATCGCGTGAACCCGATGTCATTGGCTACTGCGGACTGTTGTTCGATGGACAAAGCGTGCCCGGAGAGCCCGAGCTGGCCTACGAACTGCTGAGTCACGCGCACGGGTACGGATTCGCTACGGAAGCCGCCCAGGCCGTGGTCACCTGGGCGGCCGACGCTGGCTTCGAGCGCCTCTGGGCAGGCGTGAGGTCATGGAACGTCGCCTCCCGCAACGTTCTGCACAAGCTCGGTTTCGTCGAGACCGGACGCGTCATCCCCGATGCCGACTTCGGCGATTCACTCATCACGACAAAGGCACTTGTCCCGACCGGTCGGTAGCGTCTGATGGGAACACACCCACTGAGAACTGCTTCGGCTAATAACGCAGGTCGTGCTGGTACTCGATGCCCGACTTGCCGCCGAGCTGGTCCGGGGTGGCCGGACCGACCGGAACGAACCCGGCCCTGACCAACACCTTCTGGGACGCGACATTGTCGTGCGAGGTGGCCGCTCGAAGCGTGCGCAGTCCATATTCAACAGCGGCGATCGAACACAGTTCGTGGACGCACCGGGTCGCCACGCCCTGACCTGCCACCCGCTCGGCGACCCGGTAGCCGAGTCTGGCCGCGCCGTCGGCCAGGTCGTACAGGTTGAACCGGCCGAGGACCGTGCCGACGTCAGCCACCAGCAGGTAGTAGGCGCACTCGCCAGCCTCCTGCTCGGCAAGGGCGGCGCCGTGCCGGTCGGCGTACTGGTCGAAGAACTCATCGCCCCGATCGGAGATCGAGGCGGTGAAGTAGCCGCGATTCTCCAGTTCGAAAGCGAGGACGGCCGCTGCGTGGCCAGCCTGCAACAGTTGCAGTTCGGGCACTACTGAGCCACCGAAGCCAGCGCCTTGGCGAGCCGGTCGACGGCCGACTGCAGGCCGAACTTCTCGGCCAACGCTGCCAGGAACTCGGGGTCCGCCGGCGAGGACGGAATGACCGTGGACAGCTCCGGCACCGGCACGTCCGTCCGGCCGCGCACCACCGCCGGCGCCACGACCAGGTAGTCGGCCGCCTTGAGCACCTTCGTCCGGACGTTCGGGCTCATCGCCGGGTCACCAGACTGGGCCAGCGAGAGGATCTGCTCGATCCGGCCGTGCTTGCTGACCACCAGCGCGGCGGTCTTCTCACCGATGCCGGCCACCCCCGGCAGCCCGTCCGAGGGATCCCCGCGCAGGATGGCGAAGTCGGCGTAGCTGCCGGCCGGAATGCCGTACTGCGCCTGCACCTCGGCGGGGGTGAACTCGACCAGCTTCGACATGCCCTTGCCGGTGTAGACCACGGTGACGTTCTCGGTGGCCAGGTCGATCAAATCTCGATCGCCCGAGACCACCAGCACGTGGTCGGCGCCGGTGCCGTACCGGTGAGCGAGGGTGGCGATCACGTCGTCGGCCTCGAAGTCCTCGGCGCCGACCGCGCACAGCCCGGCCGCCTCCAGCACCTTCAGCAGCACCGGCACCTGCGGTGAGAGCAGGTCGGGCACGTTCTCCACGTCGGGGGTGCCGGCCGGCTGCGGCACCGCGACCCGGTGCGCCTTGTACGACGGCAGCAGCTCCACCCGCCAGGCCGGCCGCCAGTCGTAGTCCAGGCAGGCCACCAGGTCGGTGGGGGAGAACCGGGTGATCAGGCTCGACACCATGTCGCAGAAGCCGCGGACCGCGTTCACCGGCATCCCGTCCGGCGAAGTCACCGACTCGGGAACGCCGTAGAACGCCCGGAAGTAGAGGCTGGCCGAATCCAGCAACATCACGCGCCGCATCGGCACAAGATAGCGGCTCGGCTACCGTTCGCTCATGGTGTACGTGCTCGGCGAGGCGCTGATCGACCTGGTGTCGGAACCTGGCGAGGACGGCCCGGTGCGCTACCTGGCCCATCCGGGCGGCAGCCCGTTCAACGTCGCGATCGGCCTGGCCCGGCTCGGCCGGCACAGCCGGCTGCTGGCCCGGCTCTCGAGCGATGCGTTCGGCCGGCAACTCCGCGAACACGCCGAGCGAAACCACGTCGACCTGTCGCTGGCGGTGACCGCCCCGGAACCGTCCACGGTCGCCGTGGTCACCCTGGACGCCGACCGCAACGCCAGCTACGACTTCTACCGGACGGGCACCGCCGACTGGCAGTGGACCGAGGCCGAGCTGGCCCGCATCCCGGACGACGCCGGCTGGCTGCACACCGGCTCGCTGGCGTCCTGGACCGAGCCCGGCGCCGGCGCGATCGAACGCCGGCTGGCCGAGCTGGCCGGGCGAACCGTGCTCAGCTTCGACCCGAACATCCGCCCGGCGCTGCTGGGCGAACGAGACGCCGCGGTGGCCCGGATCGAGCGGCTGATCGCGCGGAGCACGGTGGTCAAGGCGTCGGCCGAGGACCTGGCGTGGCTCTATCCGGGCGAGGTCATCGCCAGCACGCTGCAGAGGTGGCGGGCACTCGGCCCGGCGCTGGTGGTGGTGACCGACGGCGGTGCCGGCGCCCATGCCGTCGCCGCCGACGACCGGCCGTTCACGGTGCCCGGCCGGCCGGTCACCGTGGTCGACACGGTCGGGGCCGGGGACGCGTTCATGGCCGGCCTGATCCACGCCCTGCTGAGCACCGGGCTGACCGCTGACAGCCGACTGTCCGGTGACCAGCTGCGACCGGCAATCGATCAGGCGATGCTGGTGGCCGCGCTGACCGTCGGACGGGCCGGTGCCAACCCGCCGACCGCCGCCGAGCTAGCGGCGGCGCAACACTGGAGCTAGAGCCGATGAGCGAAGCCCTTACAGGGGCTTCGCGTACACGCTGGCCGAGGCGACCGTCGAGCCGCGCACCACCAGCTCGGTGTCGAGCACCAGGTCGGACGGCTGGGCGCCGTCGGTGAGCGAGTCGAGCAGCTCCCGGGCCAGCACCGCACCCTGCTCGGCGACCGGCTGGCGCACCGTGGTGAGGTCCAGCAGCTCCGCGGTGGCGTGGTCGTCGAAGCCGATCACCGCGACGTCCTCGGGCACCCGCAGGCCACGCCGGCGGATCGCCATGATCGCGCCGTAGGCCATCTCGTCCGACTCGGCAAACACCGCGGTCGGCGGCTCGGCCCGGTCGAGCAGGTTCAGCATCGCCGCCTCGCCGCCGTCCACGGTGAAGTAGCCGAGCACCTCCAGCGCCGGGTCGGGCTCGATGCCGGCCTCCTTCAGCGCCTCCCGGTAGCCGGTGCCGCGGTGGTGCGGCGGGGTGAACCGCATCGGGTCGTCGGTGTCGCCGCCGATCAGCGCGATCCGCTGGTGGCCGAGCGAGAGCAGGTGCCGCACCGCCGTCCGGGCCGCCGCGACGTCGTCGATCCGCACCGAGAACATGCCCGGATGCTTCACCCCGAGCACGCCGACCGGCAGTTCCAGGCTGGTCAGCGCGGCGACCTCCTCGTCGGTCAGCGCCAGGCTGACCACCAGCACCGCGTCCACCCGCTTGCGCACCGGCAGGTTGGTGAAGAACCGGGCACGTCCCTCGCTGTCGCCGAGGTTGTGCAGCAGCAGGTCGTAGCCGGCGTTGCTCAGCACCGCCTCGACCGAGCCGAGCACCTCGGAGAAGAACCAGCGGTTGACGAACGGCACCACCACACCCAGCGTGGACGAGCGACCGCTGGCCAGCCGGGCCGCGAACGGCGAGGCGACGTAGTCGAGTTCCTGGGCGGCGGCGAGCACCCGGTCCCGGGTCGCGGTGGCCACGTCCGGCAGCCCGCGCAGCGAGCGTGACACGGTGGCAATCGAGACGCCGGCGAGTTTGGCGACGTCCTCGATACTGGCGGCCATCGGCCTCACCCTCCTGAAAATCTTTACAGCACGGTATTCCAACGCCCCCGTTCCGGCTAGACCGGCACATCAAGCCTGCCGGGGGCACGTCGTACTCAGCATCGGCTGGCAGACTCCTCAGCTGTGGCAAGCCTGCTGAAGAACGGTCGCATCTACTCGCCCTGGGCCCGGCACGCCTCGGCCATGGTCGTCGAGAACGGCCTGATCGCCTGGCTCGGCGACGATGCCAGCGCAGACAGCATGCAGGTTGACGAGGTGATCGACCTGCGCGGCGCGCTGGTGGTGCCCGGATTCGTCGACGCGCACGTGCACACCACCGCGACCGGGCTGGCGCTGACCGGCCTGGACCTGGCCGCCGCGACCAGCCTGGCCGAGGCGCTGGCCGAGGTCGAGCGGCACGCCCGGCGCTCCGGCGGCCGTCCGCTGATCGGCTCCGGCTGGGACGAGACCCGGTGGCCGGAACGGCGTCCGCCGACCGCCGCCGAACTTGACCGGGCCAGCTACGGCGGGGTGGTCTACCTGGCCCGCACCGACGCGCACTCGGCGGTGGTGTCGTCCGCGCTGATGGCAGCCGTCGATGGCCTGGCCGGCCTCGACGGTTACCGGCCGTCCGGACACCTGGTCACCGACGCCCACCACGCCACCCGCGAGCTCGCACTGGCCTCGATCACCGCCGGCCAGCGGACCGAGCTGCAGCTGGCCGCGCTCCGGCAGGCGGCCTCGCTCGGCGTGGTGGGGGTGCACGAGATGGCCGGCCCGGAGATCTCGAGCGAGGACGACCTGCGGGCGCTGCTCGAACTGGCCGGCAGCCGGCCGGACCTGCCGGCGGTCCGGGCCTATTGGGGCGAGCTGGGCGCGGCCGGCAAGGCGATCGAGCTGGGCGCGGTCGGCGCCGGCGGCGACCTGTTCCTGGACGGCTCGATCGGCTCGCACACCGCCGCGATGACCGCTGCCTACGCCGATGACGACACCACCGGCTACCTGCGGTTCGAGACCGGCGAGCTGGTCGAGCACATCCTCGACTGCACCGACCGCGGCGTGCAGGCCGGCTTCCACGCGATCGGCGACGCCGCCACCCGGCAGGCCATCGCGGCGATGCGGCATGCCGCCGGACGCGACCCGCGAGTGCGTACCGCCGGGCACCGGGTGGAGCACGCCGAGTTGATCGCGGACCCGGCCGAGTTCGCCGAGGTCGGCCTGACCGCCTCGGTGCAGCCGGCCTTCGATGCCACCTGGGGCGGCCCGGACGGCATGTACGCCGAGCGGCTCGGCACCGACCGGGCGGCCCGGTTGAACCCGCTGGCGGCGCTGGCCGCGGCCGGCGTGCCGCTGGCGCTCGGCTCGGACTCACCGGTCACCCCGATCGCGCCGTGGGCGGCGGTCCGGGCGGCCAGCTATCCCCGGTTCGGCGAGCACGCGATCACCCCGCGGGCCGCGCTGGCCGCGCACTGCCGGGGCGGCTGGCGGGCGGTCGGCGCGGACGGGGACGGGCACGGCCTGCTGGCACCGGGCAGCCCGGCCAGCTACGCGGTGTTCTCCGCCGGCGAGCTGGCGGTGGACTCACCTGACGAGCGGCTGGCCCGGTGGAGCACCGATGAGCGGGCCGGCGTCCCCGGCCTGCCGGACCTTGACCCGGCCGCGCCGCTGCCGCGCTGCCTGCGCACGGTGCACCGCGGCCACCTGCTGTTCGACGCCGGGGAGCTGGAATGACCCGCCGGCTCCGGCTGCCTGGTCCGGCCCAACGCGGCCGGTTGCTGATAGCGCTGGTCAGCGGGGTGCTCGGCACGCTGGCGTTTCCACCGCTCGGGCTGTGGCCGCTGGCGATCGTCTCGGTGGCCGGGTTGTGCCTGGCGACCAGGGGGCGGCGCAGCCGGCACGCGGCGTGGCTCGGGTTGGTCTACGGCGCCGGGCTGTTCGGCCCGATGCTGCACTGGACGTCCACCTTCGTCGGGGCCGGCCCGTGGCTGCTGCTGGTGTTCTCCCAAACCTGGTACGTCGCGGCACTGGCGGCCGCGTTGCCGCTGGTGCAGCGGCTGCGCTGGTCGCCGGTCGCGGTCGGCGCGCTCTGGGTCGCCGAGGAGGCGATCCGTGACCGGCTGCCGTTCGGCGGCTTCCCCTGGGGCCGGTGGGCGTTCAGCCAGGCCGAGTCGCCGCTGCGCTGGTTCGCCCCGCTCGGCGGCGCGCCGCTGGTGACCTTCGCGGTGGCACTGGCCGGCGGACTGCTGGCGGGGATGCTTTTCAGAAGAAGCGCGCTTTCCCGGGGTGAAGTGCTACCGCAGCGCGGCCTGCTCCGGCGTGGACTGAGCGGGCTGGCCGCGGTGCTGGTGGTGTTGCTCGGCGCCTGGCTCAGCCTGCCGCTGCGGCCGCACCCCGGTTCGGCACCGACGCTGACGGTGGCCGCCATCCAGGGCGACGTGCCTGACCGGGGGCTGGAGTTCAACGCCCGCCGCCGGCAGGTGCTCGACAACCACGTCAGCCAGACCCTCAAGCTGGCCGCCGACGTCAAGGCTGGCCGGCAGCCGCGTCCCGACCTGGTGCTGTGGCCGGAGAACTCCTCCGACATCGACCCCACCCAGAACCCGGACGCTGCCCAGGTGATCCAGCGGGCGGCCGACGCGATCGGCGTCCCGATCCTGGTCGGCGCGATCCTGGACGGGCCCGGCCCGACCCACGTCACCAACGCCGGCATCGTCTGGGAGCCGTCCGCAAACGCCCATCCGGGACCGGGGGAGCGGTATGTCAAGCGGCACCCGGTGCCGTTCGGCGAGTACATCCCGCTGCGCGCACTGGCCCGGGCGGTGACCAGCAAGGTGGACCTGGTCCGCTACGACATGGCAGCCGGTTCCGGCAACGGGCTGCTCAGCCAGACCCCGGCACCGGTCGGCGACGTGATCTGCTTCGAGGTGGCCTACGACGGGTTGGTGAACTCCTCGGTGCGGGCCGGCGCCCAGCTGCTGGTGATCCAGACCAACAACGCCACCTTCGGGCACAGCGCCGAGACCTACCAGCAACTGGCGATGGCCAAGCTGCGCGCGGTCGAGCACGCACGCACCGTGGTGCAGGTGGCCACCAGCGGCAAATCGGCCATTATCGACCCCACCGGAGGAGTCCGAGCCGAGTCCGGGCCGTTGTTCACCGCCGCTACCCTGGTCGAGCGGGTGCCGCTGTCGCGGCAGACTACGCTGGCCACGCGGACCGGTGCCGGCGCCGAATGGTTGCTGGTAGCAGTGGCCGCCGCCGGGTTGCTGACTGCCGGCGCGCCGGCATTCCGCCGGCGGCGCGGCAGCACCACCGAGCCGGCCGGCGGCAAGGACGCAGAGCCGCAGGACGAGTACGTGTCGAGGCCCGCCGGGGAGCCGGTCGGGATAACCGGAGAGGGGCGCGGGTGAGCCGACCCGGCAACGAGGCAGCCGCCGACCAGCAGCGGGTGCTGGTCATCATTCCGACCTACAACGAGGCCGAGAACCTGCCGGTCATCCTGGAGCGGCTGTTCGATTCGGTTCCGAGCGCGCACGCGCTGGTGGTCGACGACGGCAGCCCGGACGGGACCGGCGAGCTGGCCGACAAGCTGGCCACCGCCGACGAGCGGATCGAGGTGCTGCACCGCACCGAGAAGTCCGGCCTCGGACCGGCCTACGTGGCGGGTTTCCGGCACGGTCTGGACGCCGGCTACGACGTGCTGGTCGAGATGGACGCCGACGGCTCGCACGCACCGGAGCAGCTGCCCCGGCTGCTGGCCGCGCTGGCGCACGCGGACCTGGTGCTCGGCTCACGCTGGGTGCCCGGCGGCGAGGTGCGCAACTGGCCGAAGTCGCGCGAGGCGCTGTCCCGCGGCGCCAACCTTTACACCCGGTTCGCTCTCGGCATCGATCTGTACGACGCGACCGGCGGCTACCGGGCGTACCGGGCGTCGGTGCTGCGCGGCATCGACCTCGGCTCGATCGCCTCGCAGGGCTACTGCTTCCAGATCGACCTGGCCTGGCGCGCCGTGCAGGCCGGCTTCCGGGTGACCGAGGTGCCGATCAGCTTCGCCGACCGCGAGCGGGGCGAGTCGAAGATGAGCGGCAGCGTGGTACGCGAGGCGCTGGTCAAGGTCACCAGCTGGGGCGCCACCCACCGGGCCGGCCAGCTGCGCGGGTTGCTCCGCCGGGGCTGACAGGGCTTGTGAAACGCCGGCGGCCCCGTTCCGAGATCTCGGAACGGGGCCGCCGGCTGTCGTGAGCTATGCCGTCTTGGGGTTCTTGGGGCCACCACCGCGCCGGGCGCGGAGCACGTCCAGCCGCTCGGCCAGCACCTCTTCGAGGTCGGCGATGCTGCGGCGTTCGATCAGCATGTCCCAGTGCGTCCGGGGCGCCTTGACCTTCTTCGGCTCCGGCTCCGGCAGGTCCACCGCCTTGGCGGGGGTCCCGTCCAGCCGGCACTCCCAGGTCGAGGGAAGCTCGGCGTCGTGGGCGAACGGCACGCTGAACTCGTGGTCGCGCTCGCACCGGAACTTCACCAACTGCCGCGGCGCAGGTTCCGCCGCGTACTCGGTCTCGTAACTGATGGCGCCGAGGCGGCTGCCTCGAAGAACACGATCGGCCATGAATCATCCCTCCCCACCCTGTTCGGGTTACGTGCGGCCCAACGAACAGCGGCGCGCTATGATTCCCCGTTCGTTCCAGCGTACGCGCCAACCACGGGTGCCCCGTCCGGCAGGTCGGACATGCCCGGCGAACCGGACCCCAGCTGAGACTCAGTTCTCACGTTCGACCGGCGGCAACGCCGCTGGCATCAGTTCAGGGTCAGCTGCTCGCCGACCGGCTGGGCGGCCAACTTGCCACTGCGGTAGTGCTCCCGGCAGAGCACCTGGTAGCGCACCTCGGCGCCGGCCGCGGTGTCTGCGACCACCACCGTATCGCCCTGCCGGACCACCACGCCGTCGACCACCCGGGCGTTCTGCTGGCCGGTCCGGCCGCACCAGCAGAGCACCTCCACCTGCACCGGCGCGATCTCGTCGGCCAGCTCGACCAGCCGCTTGGCGCCGGGCAGCAGCAGGCTGCGGAAGTCGGTGAGCAGCCCGAAGCAGTAGACGTCCACGTGGTAGTCGTCCACCAGCTCGGCCAGCTGGTCAACGTGCTCGGGGTTGAGGAAGCTCGCCTCGTCGATGATCAGGTAGTCGATCCGGCGGCCCTCGGCCAGGTTCTGCAGCACCAGCCGGCGCATGTCCAGCTCGTCGGTGACCTCGATCGCGTCGTGGCTGAGCCCGACCCGGGTGGACACCAGCGGCCCCCCGGACCGGTCGTACCGGGTGAGCATCAGACCCTGCCGGCCCTGCCGGGAATGGTTGTGGTCGATCTGCAGCGCCAGGGTCGACTTGCCGCAGTCCATCGGGCCGTAGAAGAACTTCAACTGGGCCGGCATCGGCAGTGCCCGCCGGTTACCGGCGGCCGGGACTGACGCCAGCGCGCCGCCGTCAGTCACGGGACGGTGGGGAGGCGATGGAATCTGCGACACGACTGGCGAGCGTACCGGCCGGTTACCGCCGCGCTGGCAGCGAGTTGGCGGCAGATCACAACCGCGCCGGCAACGAGTTGCCGGCGGCACGGACGCCGGCAGCCAGCGGTACCCGGACCAGCAGCGCCAGCCCCACCACGAAGAACACCACCAGCGAGGCCAGCGCGTTGCGGTACGAGCCGGTGAGCTGGTAGGTCAGGCCGAACAGCAGCGGTCCCAGCCACGAGGTGCCGGAGTCGCTGATCTCGTACAGGCCGAAGTACTCGGCCTCCCGGCCGGCCGGGATCAGCCGGGAGAACAGCGACCGGGACAGCGCCTGGCTGCCACCGAGCACCAGCGCGATGCCGACCGCCAGCGCGTAGAACTCACCGGACGCGCCGGGCGCCAAGAAGTAGGCGGCGACCACCAGCGCCACCCAGACCACCAGCGAGCCGACCAGCACCTGCCGGGCGCCGTACCGTTCGGCCAGCCGGCCGAGCCAGATCGCGCCGGCGAACGCGACGAACTGCACCAGCAGGATGGCCGAGAGCAGCACGCTGTCGGACAGCCCGAGCTGCTTGTCGCCGTACTGGGCGGCCACCGTGGTCACCGTCTGGATGCCGTCGTTGAAGATTAGGAAGGCGACCAGGAACGCCAGTGTGACCGGGTAGCGTCCCAGTTCGGCCAGCGTCCGGCGCAGTTGGCCGAAGCCGCTGGCCAGCACCGAACCTTCGGTGCCCCTGACGGGGGAGCGGTCCTCCCGGGGCAGCGACCGCAGCAGTCGCCACGGCAGCACGTTGAAGCCGGCCCACCAGAGCCCCGCGGTGCACAGCGCGATCCGGGCCAGCCAGGCCTTGTCGGCCAGGAACAGGCTCAGCACGAAGTCCGCCGCCAGCAGCAGGCCGCCGCCCACGTAGGCGAACGCCCAGCCGAAGGACGACACCCGGTCCCGGTCGCCGGCGTCGGCGACGTCGATCAGCAGCGCGTAGTTCACCACCGTGGCACACGAGTAGCCGAGATAGCCGATCAGGAACAGCACCGAGCCGAGCTGCCAGTCGGTCCGGCCGATCCCGATCATGGCGATGCAGCAGGCGGCCGACAGCCAGCCGAAGCCGAGCAGGATCTCGCGCTTGGCGCCGGTCCGGTCGGCGATCGCGCCGACCACCGGCATCGCCAGCACCAGCAGCACGGTGCCGAACGAGACCAGGTAGGCGAACAGGCTGCCCGGCGCCACCGGGATTCCGACCAGGTGCAACCGGCCGTGCTTGCCGACCGCGTTCTCGGCCACCGAGGTCAGGTACCGGCCCATGAAGACGGTGATCACGATGGTCGGGAAGACGTGGCTGGCCCAGCCGTAGGAGTACCAGCCGCGCCGGGCCCGCAGCCGCTGCCCGGTGGCCAGCTGGCTCAGTTCGGCCACGCGCCACGCTCGGCCAGCACGTCGCGCAGCAGGTCCGCGCGGTCGCTCATGATCGCGTCGACGCCCAGGTCGAGCAAGCTGCTCATCTCCGCTCGGGTGTTGATCGTCCAGGCATGCACCTGCAGGCCAAGCCGATGGGCATTGTCCACGAACCGAGCGGTGATCAGCGGCAGCGACGCCGAGCCGAGCGGCACCTGGGCGGCGGCCGGCAACGCGGCCCGGTAGCCCGGCGGAGGCAGCCGGCCGAGCTTGAGCGCCGCCACCTCGACCAGCGACAGCGAGGTCGCCACCGCCGGCCCGGCAGCCCGGCGCAGTGCGACCACCCGCCGGTGCGAGAACGCGGCCAGCCGCACCCGCGACCAGGCGTCGGTCCGGCGGAGCGCGTCCAGGGTGGGGCCGATCGCCGCGTCGGCCTTGACGTCGATGTTGAACACCGCGTCCGGAAAGCTGCCGAGCAGGTCGGCCAGCAGCGGGATCGGCTCGCGGCCGAGGATCCGGGCCTGCGAGACCTCCCGCCAGCCCAGCGCCGCCAGCCGGCCGGTGGAGTTGGTGATCCGGTCCAGCACCGGGTCGTGGAACGCCACCGCCACTCCGTCCCTGGTGGTCCGGGCGTCGGTCTCCAGGTAGGTGTAGCCGAGGTCGACCGCCGCCTGGAACGCGGCCATCGAGTTCTCCGCGCCGTCCGGGGAGAAACCGCGATGGGCATAGCCGACCGGCACCGTCGCTGTCACCGGCGCCACCTCAACCGGCCGATGCCAGGCCGAGCAGCGTCCTGAGCTGCCGCACCGGCGGCGAACCGAAGCTCAGCACCGTGTCGTGCACCGTCCGGTCGGACCAGTCCGGATGGGCCGCCCGGAGCTCGCCCAGCAGCGCGCGCCACTCCAGATAGCCCACGTGGTACGCGGGTACCAGCGCCGGCATCACCTTCACCCGCTGCCATCGGTTCGCCTCCGCCTCGGGGTAGTACCCGCGCTCGGTCATGAGCCGCTGCGCCTCCGTCTCGTCCAGTTCGCCGCAGTGAAAGGAGATCTCGAGGATGGTGTGGACGAGCATCCGGAGCTGGCCCTTCAGTTGCTGCATCCGCACCGCGCCGGCTGCCTCCGCCGAGACGTCACTGCGGTACCCGCGCTCGGCCATCAACTCCTCGGCGTAGACGGCCCAACCCTCGATGAACGTGGTGCTCTCGAACACCGCCCGGACGGCACTGTCGCCGCGGTAGCGCCGGGCGTGCGACAGCTGTTCGACGTGCCCCGGCATCGCCTCATGCACGGTCAGCTCGTGCACCATGTGGCTGTTGTAGTCGCGGTAGAAGGCTTGCACCCGCTCGGCCGGCCAGTCGGCGGGCGTGGGTGAGACGGCGAACCGGGTTGGCAACGGCGCGCTCTCGAACGGCCCGACGGCCTGGCAGTAGGCGACCGCCGTCCCGCGGTCGATCTCGGGCATCTCCCGCACCTCGACCGGGTCATGGAACAGGGTCAGCAGTTCATGCCGCTCGACGAACCGGGTGGTCTCGGCCAGTGCGTCCCGGCACCGGTCCACGATGTCGGCGTTGGTCGGCGCGTCGGTGGCCAGCCGGTCGAACTCGGCTGCGATCTCGTCCCGACCGGCGTCACCCCGGGCGCCGACCAGCTCCGCCAACTCGGCCTCCACCCTCGCCAGGTCCCGGTGGGCCTGGGCCAGCAGGTCGGCCGGTTCCCACCGGGTGGCCAGGGTCAGCGCGAGCGTGCGCGCGTAGTTCCGTTCACCGAGTGGACGGTCCGGCCGCGCCCTGGGCAACCGGCTCTGCAGCTCGCCCTGGTAACGGGTGACCGCCGCGGCGGCGCGCTCGACGGCGTTGGCCAGCTCGCGCTGCTGGCCGGTCCGCTCGGCCAGCCGAGGGAGCTCATCGCTGATCAGCGCGCGTGTCGCGGACAGTCGGGCGATCGTCACCTGAAGCTGCAGCAGTGACGGATCGGTGAGCCGGCTCTGGGCCGCGGCCAGGTAGTCCGGCACGCAGCTCAGCCGGCCGGCGGCGCTGCTCAGCCGATCCGGCAGCGGCGCGAAATCCCACGAGATGAGGGCGTGCAGCGCCGGACCGGGGTCGTGCCGGATCGGGTTCCAACTCGGTTCGTCCAGCTCGGTCAGCTCCCGCGACAGTTCGTTCCGCAGAATCTCGCGGTCCACCGAGTTCGCCGGATCGAGCGCCGGCAGCGCATCGAGGCTGCCGAGCAGCCCGGTCAGCTCCGCCCTTCGCCGGACTGCCGCCGCTTCACTGGGATCGCCGAGCTGATCGTCGTGCTCGTGGTTGCCGAGCAGTGTCGCCTCACCCGGATGGGCAGCGCAGTACGCCGCGACAGCGGCCGCCGCGATCCCGGCGAACTGGTCGGCTGCCATGCGGCGGGATCAGGTCGCCGGCGGCAGCCCGAGCAGGGTGCGCAGGTGCCGGGCCGGTGGCGAGCCGAAGCTCAGGGCCGAGTCGTGCAACTGCCGGTCGGACCAGTCCGGGTGCGCGGCCCGCAGGTCGTCCATCAGCCGCCGCACCTCCAGGTACCCGACGTAGTAGGTGCACAGCTGGGTGGAGGTCAGCTGCACCCGCCGCCACTTGCCGGCCGCCTCGCCCTCCTCCTGGTAGCCACGGCCGGTCATCAGCTCCATCGCCTCGCGCTCGGTCAGGTCGCCGGCGTGGAAGGAGATGTCCAGGATGGTGTTGATGATCATCCGCAGCTGCATCTTCAGCTGCTGCATCCGCACCGCGGCGGCGGCCTCGGCCGAGACGTCGCTGCGGTAGCCGCGCTCGGCCATCAGCTCCTCGGCGTACACCGCCCAGCCTTCGACGAACGAGCCGCTGCCGAACACCGAGCGGACCATGGTGTCGCCGCGGTAGCGGCGGGAGTGCGACAGCTGCTCGACGTGCCCGGGCATCGCCTCGTGCACGGTCAGGTTGTGCAGCATGTGGCCGTTGTACTCCCGGTAGAACGAGCGGACCCGCTCGGCCGGCCAGTCGGCCGGGGTCGGCGACACCGCGAACCGGGTACGCAGCGGCGCGGTCTCCAGCGGGCCGACCGGCTGGCAGTAGGCGACCGCGATGCCACGGTCGATCTCGGGCATCTCCTGCACCTCGACCGGGTCGTGCAGCAGGGTCAGCAGCTCGTGCTGCTCGACGAACCGGGTGGTCTCGGCCAGCGCCGTCCGGCACCGGTCCAGGATGTCGGCGCTGGTGGGAGCGTCCGCGGCCAGCGCGTCCAGCTGGGCCGCGACCGCCGCCCGGTCGGCCGGCGCACCGGTCGCCGCGGCCACCAGCTCGGCCAGCTGGCCCTCGATCCGGGCCAGGTCGTCGTAAGCCTGGGCCAGCAGCTCCTTCGGCTGCCACGGGGTGGCCAGGGTGAGCGCCAGCTTGCTGGCGAACAGCGCCTCGCCGAGCCGGGGGGAGCGGTCGGCCCGCGGCAGCTGGTCGCGCAGCCAGCCCTGGTAGTCGGCGACCGCGGCCGCGGCCAGCCGGACCGGTTCGGCCAGCTCGGCCGCCAGCCCGGCCTGCTCGGCCAGCCGCGGGATCTCCTCGGTGATCAGCGCTGCGGTGCCGGACAGCTGACCGATCGCGGTCTCGACGTGCACCCGGCTGGGGTTGGTCAGCCGGTTCCGGGCCGCGGCGAAATAGTCGGGGATGGCTCGCAGCCGGCCGGCGACGCTGACCAACCGGTCGGGCAGCGGCGCGAAGTCCTGAGCGATCACCGCGTAGAGCGCCTGGCCCGGGTTGTGCCGCAGCGCGTCCCAGGAGTCGGCGTCCAGCTCGCCCAGGCTGAGCAGTTCGGCCTCGGCCTGGGTGCGCAGGATCTCCCGGTCGACCGAGCCGGCCACGTCGAGGGCCGGCTGCTGGGCCAGCCGGTCGAGCAGCCCGGTCAGCTCGGTACGGCGCCGGCCGGCCGCCGTCGCGCTCGGGTCCGCCAGCCGGGAGTCGTGCTGGTGGTCGCCCAGCACCGTCGCCTCGTCCGGGTACTCGGCGCAGTAGCCCGCGATAGCCTCGGCCGCCAACCCGGCGAACGTCTCAGATGTCATGGCGCGACCCTAGTGCACCATTGCCGGGTCGCCTTCCCCGCTCGCAAGGCCGCGGTACGTGCCGGCACCCCTGAGCCGGGACCTTCGTCGCTGGCCACCGGACCGTTTGCCCTGGCCGCGCCGGGGCCGGCCATGCCAGCGTGGCGGCACGTCGGTGAAGGAGCATCCGATGACCCAGGCCGAGCACCCGACCGCCGAGCACCCGACCGCCGAGCACCCGACCGCCGAGCACCCGACCGCCGAGCACCCGACCGCCGAGCACCCGACCGCCGAGCACCCGACCGCCGGGCAACCGCCGGCCAGCCAGCCGCCGCTCACCGAGCCGCCGGTCGGCCGGCCACCGGGCCGGCGCCGGGGCACCCTCTGGCTGGCCGCCGTGGTCGCGGCGGTGATCGGCGCCGCGGCCGGAGCCGGCAGCTATGCCGCCTTCGACCGCGACCACGGATCCTCGGCGAGCATCACCGTTTCGCCCGGGTCCGGACCGACCGCCAGCAGCGCCAGCGGGGTGACCGTTCCGGCGGCGGTGATCAGCCCGAGCGTGGTGACCATCAGCGTTGCCGGCCAGTCCGGCGCGGGCACCGGCTCCGGCGTGATCATCCGGCCGGACGGCTACATCCTGACCAACGACCACGTCGTCACCCTCGACTCCAGCAGCGCCGGTGGCGACAAGGTCACGGTGACCCGGCAGGACGGCACCGCCGAGCCGGCGACCGTAGTCGGCACCGATCCGGCGGACGACCTCGCGGTGGTCCGGATCGGCACCCGGTCCGGGCTGGCGGTGGCCTCCTTCGCCTCGTCCGGCGACCTCAAGGTCGGCCAGGGCGTGGTCGCGGTGGGCGCTCCGCTGGGCCTGTCCGAGACGGTCACCTCGGGCATCGTCAGCGCCCTGGACCGTCCGGTGCAGGCGGGCAGCACGGGGCAGGCGATCTTCAACGCGATCCAGACCGACGCCGCTATCAACCCCGGCAACTCCGGCGGACCGCTGGCCGACCTGGCCGGCCGGGTGATCGGCATCAACTCCGCGATCGCCAGCACCTCGTCCGGCGGCTCCGGCCAGAGCGGCAACATCGGCATCGGGTTCGCCATCCCGTCCGACCAAGCCGTCCGGATCGCCGGCCAGCTGATCTCCACCGGCAAGGCCACCCACGCGGTGATCGGCGCGACGGTGCAGGCCGCGCCGTCGTCCGGCACCGGCGGCCCGACCAGCGCGGCCGGCGCCACCATCAGCGCGGTGACCACGGGCGGGCCGGCGGACAAGGCGGGCGTCAAGGCCGGCGATGTGATCACCCGGGTTGGCGACCAGCGCATCGACGACTCGACCGGGCTGATCGCCGCGGTCCGCTCGCACCCGCCCGGCAGCACCGTCGAGGTCACCGTCTCACGCGGCGGCAGCTCCCGGACCGTGCCGGTCAAGCTGGGGGAGTCCAGCGCCGGTTGACGCCGGGCAGAATGACCCACCGTGACCTCGCTGGGAGAGCTGTCGACCACGGCCGGCCCGGTGCCGCTGCGCACCGCCTCGCTCGCTGATCTGGCCGCGATCATCGAGCTGTTGTCGGACGATCCGCTGGGCCGCGACCGGGAGCAGCCCGGCCAGCAGTTGGCCTACCGCCGGGCGTTCGAGGCGATCGACGCCGACCCGGCACACCTGCTGCTGGTCGCCGGCCGGCCCGGCGAGGTGCTGGCGACCGGTCAGCTGACGTTGCTGCCTGGCCTGTCCCGGGGCGGCATGCTGCGCGCCCAACTCGAGGCGGTACGGGTCCGCGCCGACCTGCGTGGCAGTGGTCTGGGGGCGTCCCTGGTGGGCTGGGTGGTCGCCGAGGCGCGGCGGCGCGGTTGCGGTCTGGTGCAGCTGACCAGCGACAAGCAGCGGGCCGATGCCCACCGGTTCTACCTGCGGCTGGGGTTCACGCCGTCGCACGAGGGCTTCAAGCTCACCCTCTGACGGTCCGTCTTGACCGGATGCGCGCGCTTGGGGCTGGCTCCGGTTAAGGTGCGCTGAATCGTTCGGGGGGAGCCGATGAGCACAGTGCACCAGGGCCGGCAGCGGGCGCCCGCCGACGAGCCCGCGCACCAGTCGCCGGCGCCGGCGGCTGAGGTGGCATCGACGGCGAGCGGCGCGGTGCCGGTTGCCGGGTTGGCCGTCGGACTTGCCCTGCACCGCCACTCGGCCGGCGCCGACCCGACCGACCCGCTTGGCGGCACCCCGATCCCGGTGGGCATCGCGGCCATCCTGCGCCGCCGGGCCGGCACCGGCGAGCCGCTGCCCGAGGAGTTCGGCCGGGCCGGCAGCGCGGCACTCGGCCGCGACCTGTCCCAGGTCCGGCTGCACACCGGGCCGGACGCGGCCGGGCTGGCCCGATCGGTGCAGGCACACGCCTTCACCTATGGCCAGGACATCTACTTCGCCCAGGGCGCGTACCGGCCGAGCGAGCCTGGCGGCCAACGGCTGCTCGCCCACGAGCTGGGCCACATCGGCCAGGACTCCGCCGGCAGTGGCCAGATCGGTCGGGCCGACGACCCGGCCGAGGCTGCTGCCGACCGGGCGGCGACCGGCGTGATCGCCGCGCTGCGACGGCGGGCGGTGACCTCGGCGGCGCCCGCCTCGGCAGTGAGCACCGAACCCGGCGATCCGGCTGCCCCGTCCATCCGCCGTACCAAGAAGCAAGCGAAGCGGGCCCGGGTGGCCCAACAACCGCAGCAGGCGCTGCACAGCGGGTATGAATCCGACGCCGAAGCCGAGTCCGAGGAGAAGGTGGACGAGGAGAAGGTGGACGAGGACTTCGCGGACGATTTCGGCGGCAACCAGCTCAGCATTTCCGACGACGATAGCCGCCACAACGAGGAAGAGGAGGAGAAAGAAGGGGCGGCCGCCGCGTCCGCGGCCCGGGTCGACTCCGACGAGATGACCGACGACTCAGAGGTGGAAGAGGAGGAGGAGGAAGAGCGCTCGGCGCACGTCAAGAAGCTGCACACCGAACTGGTGGACTCGGACGAGGAACTCTCCGACTCCGAGGACGAGTCGACCACGTACAACACGAACTACGGGATCACCAAGTTCCAGCACGGCAAGAAGAAGCGCACCCTGCTCAGCCCGACCCTGGTGATGAATCGATCGAAGCTCCACGGCTTTCGCACCGACCACTTCGTCAAGCAGGCCAAGCTCGAGCAGGCGAAGAGGAAGCTGCTGCCCGATGCCAGGGCCATTCACGACCTGATGCCCGAAGGCAGGTCGCGGGGCGCGACCACCGTCGTCTGCGCCATCCTCAAGCAGACCGACGGCCGGGCCTACCGCCGCTTCGTCTTCACCAACAAGCGGGGAAGGCCGAGCGCGAAGATCCTCGCCGGCGCGCACAGTCGCGGCTACCAGGTGGTCTCCGGCGCGCAGGCGCATGCCGAGGGCCAGATGATCCAGTACCTGGAGAGTCGCAAGGGCGTGTACCAGTTGGTCTTCATGGCCTGCGACAAGGACCATTGCGCCGAGTGCCACGCCGCCATGAAGAGCTACCTCGGTGACGACTACCTGACCAAGAGCAAGAACCAGACCGACGGCAAGTTGTACAAGCAGTGGAAGAACCCGCCGGCGCTGTACGAGGCACTGGGCCGGAAAACCGCGGCGACTGCCTTCCGCGATGCCCACGGAAATCGACCGGGCGTCAAGGCGAAGGCAAACCGGGCGCTGGCCACCAGCAAGAAGAAGGCCGTCGCAGGCGCCAAGAAGCGCAAACGGGTCAACAGCGACTCCGACTGATTCCGGTCCGCCCGTCCCGCCGGCCGCCCCGAGATATATCCGGTGCCTGGTCGAGCAACTGCCTCGGTCGACGAGCAGCACTGACCCGAGACGGGCCGTTCGGCCCTTTCCGCACCACAGCCGGGCGCGGAACGCTGGAAGCGATCAGCCGGGACGCCTGCCCGGCGCCGGAGGAGGAAGGCGGTCGCGATGGGGTACTGGGACGGCGGCCATTCCGTCGGCGGCTGGGGCATCGCGATGATGACGGTGACGATGCTGCTGTTCTGGGCGCTGGTCATCGGCGGCCTGATCGTCCTGCTCCGCGGCGGCTTGCCCAGGTCCGGCAGCTGGACCCGGTCCAGCGATTGGCCGCGGTCCGGCACTGACAGCCAGCAACCGCCGGCCGGCCCCAGCGGCAGTGCGCAGCAGATCCTCGCCGAGCGTTTTGCCCGCGGCGAGATCGACGAGGCCGAGTACGCTCGGCGCCGCCAGGTCCTCGACGATGATCGACTTTCCACCGACAGGACCAGCTAGGTGCGCATCGGAGCATCAGCGCGTATGGGTACGAGCAGGCCCGGGTAGGACCCTGGAGTGGAATTGGGACCGGAGCAGACCGGGGCGCCAGGCAGGTGGCGTGCCACGTTCAGCCTTCCGTCCACCACGACCGCGGCGAGTTCGGCCCGGCAGCTGGTGCGGACGCTGTTGATCGCTTGGGGACTCGACGCCATCGCCGATGATGCCGAACTGCTCACCGCTGAGCTGTTCACCAACGCGCTGCGGCACGCGCCGGCACTCCGGCACCAGTTGGAGTTGATGGCCGACCCCGACCACGTCCGGCTGGCCCTCTCCGACGGATCGGCGGCCCAGCCGAACCGGCGCGAACCGGCGAGTTCGGCGGTGGATGGCCGCGGCCTGCACATCATCGAGGCGGTCGCCAGCAACTGGGGGGTGGACGGCCACCAGGCCGGCGGCAAGCTGGTGTGGGTGGAACTGCCGCTCGCCGGCCAGGCCTGAGCGCCACCCAACCGGCTGCGCCGGGACGGCGCAGCTGGCAGCATCACGCAGGTGACCAGCACTCCCACCGAGGCGCAGCGGCTGCGCGACCTGGCCCGGCTGCGGCAGGTCCGGGACCGAATCGACCGGGAGTACGCCCAGCCGTTGAACGTCGAGGCGCTGGCCCGCGGCGTGCACATGTCCGCCGGCCACCTCAGCCGCGAGTTCCGCTCGGCCTACGGCGAGTCCCCGTACGGGTACCTGATGACCCGGCGCATCGAGCGGGCGATGGCGTTGCTGCGGCGGGGTGAACTCAGCGTCACCGAGGTCTGCTTCGCGGTCGGCTGCTCGTCGCTGGGCACCTTCAGCACCCGCTTCACCGAACTGGTGGGCATGCCGCCCAGCGCGTACCGGCGCCAGGCGGCTGAGTCGGTAGGGTCGGCTTCCGAATTGCCGGCCTGCGTGGCCAAGCAGGTGACCAGACCGATCAGGAATCGAGAAGCCCGGGTCACCGGCGCGCCCCTAGGGTGACCGGCATGGACATCAGCATCTCCGCGGCGTTCCTGCCGCACGACGACCCGGAAGCCTCGCTGGGCTTCTACCGTGACGCGCTGGGCTTCGAGGTCCGCAACGACGTCGGGTACGGCGGCATGCGCTGGATCACCGTCGGGCCGGCCAACCAGCCCGGCACCTCCATCGTGCTGTACCCGCCGGGCGCCGACCCGGGCATCACCGACGATGAGCGCCGCACCATCACCGAGATGATGGCCAAGGGCACCTACGGCATCCTCACCCTCGCGACGGCCGACCTCGAGGGCACCTTCGAGCGGCTGCAGGCCAACGGCGCCGAGGTTGTGCAGGAGCCGACCGACCAGCCGTACGGCATTCGCGACTGCGCGTTCCGCGACCCGGCCGGCAACCTGCTCCGGATCAACCAGGTCGACTGACCCGACGACAGCATCCAGGAGGACAGCGATGAAGACGATGACCTGCAAGCAGTTGGGCGGCGCCTGCGACCTGCAGTTGCGCGGGGAGACCGCCGACGAGGTGATCAAGGCCCAGGACAAGCATCTGCGCGAGAGGGTGGCCGCCGGCGACACCGCCCACCAGCCGGCGCTGGATCAGATGAAGGGCCGCTGGAAGCACCCGATCAAGGGCATGGGTTGGTACAAGGACACCAAGCAGGCCTTCGCCGCGCTGCCGACGGACTGAGGCCGTCCAGAACAGGCAATCGAAGAAAGGGAAAACCCGGCATGCAGCAGGCGGCCGACAGCCACGACCGGATCAGGGTGGTGGGCGCCCGGGAGAACAACCTGAAGGACGTCTCGGTCGAGATTCCGAAGCGGCGGCTGACCGCGTTCACCGGCGTCTCCGGCTCGGGCAAGAGCTCGCTGGTCTTCGGCACCATCGCGGCCGAGTCGCAACGGCTGATCAACGAGACCTACTCGGCGTTCGTGCAGGGCTTCATGCCGACCCTGGCCCGTCCCGAGGTGGACGTGCTGGACGGGCTGACCACCGCGATCATCGTCGACCAGGAGCGGATGGGCACCGACCCCCGGTCGACCGTCGGCACCGCCACCGACACCCACGCGATGCTGCGGATCCTGTTCAGCCGGCTCGGCCAGCCGCACATCGGGCCGCCGAGCGCCTTCTCGTTCAACGTCGCCTCGGTCCGGGCCACCGGCGCGATCACGGTCGAGCGGGGTGCCGGCAAGACCCAGGCGAAGAGGGCCACCTTCACCAGGCTCGGCGGCATGTGCCCCCGCTGCGAGGGCCGCGGCGCGGTCACCGACTTCGACCTGACCGCGCTCTACGACGACAGCAAGTCGCTCGACGAGGGTGCGCTGACCGTTCCCGGGTACAGCATGGACGGCTGGTACGGCCGCATCTTCAAAGGCTCCGGCTTCTTCGATCCGGGCAAGCCGATCGGCAAGTACACCAAGCGAGAACTGCACGACCTGCTCTACAAGGAACCCACCAAGATCAAGGTCGACGGCATCAACCTCACCTACGAGGGCCTGATCCCGAAGATCCAGAAGTCGATGCTGACCAAGGACGTAGAGGCGCTGCAGCCACACGTCCGGGCCTTCGTCGAGCGGGCGGTCACCTTCTCGGTGTGCCCGGAGTGCGACGGCACCCGGCTCAGCGCCGAGGCGCGCTCGTCCAGGATCGACGGGCTCAACATCGCCGACGCCTGCGCGCTGCAGATCAGCGACCTGGCCGACTGGGTACGCGGCCTCGCCGAACCGGCCTCGCCGCTCGCGGCGGCGGCCAGCCAGGTCTCGCCGCTGCTGGCCGCGCTCGGTCAGACCCTCGACTCGTTCACCGAGATCGGCCTCGGCTACCTCTCGCTCGACCGGCCGACCGGCACCCTGTCGGGCGGCGAGTCCCAGCGCACCAAGATGATCCGCCAGCTCGGCTCGTCGCTCACCGACGTCACCTACGTCTTCGACGAACCGACCATCGGGCTGCACCCGCACGACATCCAGCGGATGAACGGCCTGCTGCTGCAACTGCGGGACAAGGGCAACACGGTGCTGGTGGTCGAGCACAAGCCCGAGGCGATCGCGATCGCCGACCACGTGATCGACCTCGGGCCCGGGGCCGGCGCGGCCGGCGGCGAGGTGGTGTTCGAGGGCACCGTCGAGCAACTGCGCGGCGCCGGCACGCTGACCGGCCGGCATCTCGACGACCGGGCCACCCTGAAGGACGCGGTACGCGCGCCCACCGGCAGGTTGCCGGTGCGCGGGGCCAGCACCCACAACCTGCGCGACGTCGACGTCGACATCCCGCTCGGCGTGCTGGTGGTGGTGACCGGGGTGGCGGGGTCCGGCAAGAGCTCCCTGATCCAGGGTTCGGTGGCCGACCGGGACGGGGTGATCTCGGTCGACCAGGCCGCGATCAAGGGCTCCCGCCGCAGCAATCCGGCCACCTACACCGGGCTGCTGGAACCGATCCGCAAGGCGTTCGCCAAGGCCAACGGGGTGAAGCCCGCCCTGTTCAGCGCCAACTCCGAAGGCGCCTGCCCGACCTGCAACGGCGCCGGGGTGATCTTCACCGACCTGGCGATGATGGCCGGGGTGGCCACCACCTGCGAGGAGTGCGACGGCCGGCGATACCAGCCCGCGGTGCTGGAGTACCGGCTGGGCGGCCGGGACATCAGCGAGGTGCTCGCGATGTCGGTGACCGAGGCGGCGGAGTTCTTCGGCGCCGGCGAGGCGCACACGCCGGCCGCCCGGCTGGTGCTCGACCGGCTCGCCGACGTCGGCCTGGGCTACCTCAGCCTCGGCCAGCCGCTCACCACGCTGTCCGGCGGCGAGCGGCAGCGGCTCAAGCTGGCCAGCCGGCTGGGGGAGAAGGGCAGCATCCTGGTGCTGGACGAGCCCACCACCGGACTGCACCTGGCCGACGTCCGGCAACTGCTGGCGCTGCTCGACCGGCTGGTGGACGCCGGCCGGTCAGTGCTGGTCATCGAGCACCACCAGGCGGTGATGGCGCACGCCGACTGGCTCATCGACCTCGGCCCCGGCGCCGGGCACGACGGCGGCCGGGTGGTGTTCGAGGGCACGCCGGCCGAGCTGGTGGCGTCCCGGTCCACCCTGACCGGCGAGCACCTGGCGGCCTACGTCGGCGGCTGAGGCGGCCCGGTCGGCCAGCTCCTGGTTCGAATCCGGCCGGCCCCGGGGTCCGATTCCGAGTAGTCTGCCCGAGCGTGTTCCGGCGGCGGTGCGCGTCGGCCGGCTCGTGAGCCGGGATCGGGTTCGGGGGAGCTGTGCGCCGGCTGACCGCTGTGTTGCTGTGCCTGGGAATGGTGATCGGCGGCCTGGTGGCCCTGCTGACCGGTGCGCCGGCGAGTTCGGCGGCCGGCGCGGCCTCGGCGCCCGGCGGGATGTTCCGCCCGGTCGAGCCGGCCCGGTTGCTGGACACCCGCAAGTCGGGGAGCTTGGGTGCGTCCCGGACGGTTCGGTTCGCCGTCGGCGGCCACGGCGGCATTCCGGTCGGCGCGGAAGCGGTGACCGTCAACATCACCGTGCTCAGCCCCGCCCGGTCCGGCTCGGTGTCGGTGTTCCCGGGCGGCACCTCCTGGAACGGCGCCGGCTCGGTCAACTTCGCGGCGCGGCAGACCAAGCAGAGCATGCTCACCGCCACCCTCGGCAGCGACGGCTCGCTGGCAGCACGGAACAACACCGGCGCGCCGGTGCAGCTGATCGCGGATGTGTCCGGCTACTACACCGGCGGCACCGCTGCCGCCCCGGGCGCGTTCCGGGCGATCGGCTTCCAGCGCAGCTTCGACACCCGGGGCGGCCACCCGCTGCCGGCCGGCGGCAGCGAGACCTCGGTACCGGTCGGTGGCCGCGGGCTGATCCCGGCCAGCGGGGTAGCCGGGGTGGTGGCCACCCTGACCGTGCTGTCCCCGTCCCGGGCCGGCTCAGTCGCCGCCTATCCCAGGATCTGGGACCGGACGACGTCGATGAGTTTCGCCGCCGGACGCACCGAGCAGGACGCACTGACGATCGGCCTCGACGACCACGGCCGGATGGTGCTGCGCAACAACACCGCCGCCCCCTTGCAGGTGGTGCTGGACGTCTTCGGCTACTACCTGGCCGGTACGCCCGCCGAGAACGGCAGCCTCCAGCCGACCGCTCCGGTGCGGTTGCTGGACGAGCGGGTCAAGCAGAGTCCGGGCGACTACGGCCTGGGTCCGGGCAACGAGGTCACGGTCTATCCGGCCGCCGACCAGGCGCTGCCCCGCTGGGGCGTCCCGGCCGTGCTGCTGCGGATAACCGTGCTCGCGCCGTACCGCGCCGGCTCGCTCTCGGTCTACCCCGGCGACCGGTCCTGGAACGGCAGCACTTCGGTCAGCTTCGCCGCCAGCGCCACCGTGCAACAGCAACTGGTGACCCGGCTGGGAGCCAACGGCCAGCTCACCCTGCGCAACGACACCGGCAGCAGCTACCTCACCCTGGTGGTGGACGTCCTGGGTTACTACCTGGGGCAGGCCAACCCGCTGCAGCGGGGTTCGCGCACCGCGATCGACCAGACAGAGGGCTACCCGGAGCAGGCGTCCTGCCCGTCCGTCACCTTCTGCATGGTGCTGGAGCGGACCGGTTCGGCGCTCACCTGGAACGGCTCGCAGTGGAGCGCCCCGGTGCGGCTGCCGAACGCCGACCTGATGCACTCGGTGTCGTGCGTGTCGGCCACCTTCTGCATGGCCGGCGGAGCCGGCAAGGATCGCGACCAGATCTTCGCCTACGACGGCAGCAGCTGGACGGTCTCGACCACCTTTCCCCAGCACACGTCGGAGACCCGGGTGTCTTGCGTCTCGACGACCTTCTGCCTGGCGAGCGCCGAGACCGGCTACCGGGTCTTCGACGGCAGCACCTGGTCGGCCGCCCCGAGCCTGCCGAGTGACCTGTACCAGCTGTCCTGCGCGTCCGCCGACTTCTGCCTGGGTATCGACGGCCGGCTCGCACTGCACGCCTTCGACGGCTCCGGCTGGACCCAGCAGCAGGTCAGCAATTTCAAGCCCACCGACGTGAGCTGCCCGTCCGCGGACTTCTGCGCCGCGATCGGCAATCACGACGCGGCAACCTTCGACGGCACCCGGTGGACCGTCACCAGCGTCGACCCCGATCATCCGCTGACCACGGTGTCCTGCCTCAGCAGCAGCAACTGCCGAGCGGCGGACGAAGCCGGCGCGGTGACCAGCTACGACGGCCGGGGGTGGTCCCAGCCGGTGGCGGCCGACCCGAACGGTGGCCAGAGCATCTCGTGCGCGGCGCCGGACTTCTGCCTGCTCATCGACGGGTCGTACCGGGCGGTCACCTTCGACGGGACCGACTGGTCCAGCCCGCAGCGGATCGACTGGCCGGCGGGATTCCTGCGCGACGTGTCGTGCGCCTCGACGAGCTTCTGCATGGCGGTCGACGCCGGTGGTTACGCCGTGCGCTTCGACGGCGCCGAGTGGGACGGCCCGGTCCGGGTAACCACCGGAGTACCGCTGACCAAGGTGTCCTGCCCGGCCGCGGAACGGTGTGTGGCGGTCGACGCGACCGGGCGCGCGGCCAGCTACGACGGGTCAGGCTGGTCGGACCCGGCGCCGGTCGATCCCGGGCACCAGCTGACCGGGATCTCCTGCGCGACCCCGAGCTTCTGCGTCGCGATCGCGGACGACGGAACCGCGAGCAGCTTCGACGGCGCCACCTGGTCGACGCCGGTGGTTGCGAGCGGCCGGCCGCTGGTCGCCGTCAGCTGCCCGACCAGCACGTTCTGCCTGGCGGTGGACAACAACACGGGTTCGGTCAGCTACGACGGCATCCGGTGGTCGTCAGCCGCCTCCCGCCCGGACCTGCACGGTGACCGGCTGTCCTGCCCGACCGCTGACTTCTGTGTGCTCTCCGGCAGCTCCCCGGCGATCGGCAGGTGGCAGCACGGTTCCTGGTCCGGCATCCCCACCGCGCTGTCGAAGCCGGTGGCCGCCTCATGCGCCACCGCCCAGTTCTGTCCCGCCATCGACGGCAGCCAGGGCTGGCTGACGGCGCTCGCCGGCACCGACTGGACCATGCCGGTCGCCATGTCCGGCGGGCTGTACGAGCCGGCCATCTCATGCCCGACCAGCAGCTTCTGCATGGCCGTCGACGACTACAGCTACGCCGTCCGCTTCGACGGCTGACACCGGGTGTCGCTCTCGGTGACCAATTCGTTTCGAACCGTATCGACTGCTGTTAGCCTGCATCCGTCAGGTCGGGACGGGGTGGAGCGAGAGGGCTGGGCCGATGCAGGCTGCCGAGGACGCTGACCCGTCGTTTCGGGGCGCACTGCGGGTACGCGAGTACCGGTGGTTGTGGCTGGCCGGTGCCCAGTCCAACGCCGGTGACCAGCTGTCCCGGATCGCGATCATGCTGCTGGTGTATGCCCGTTCCGGCTCGGCGGCGGTCAGTGCCACCACCTACGCGTTGACCTTCCTGCCGGCCCTGGTCGGTGGGGTGTTGCTGTCCGGGCTGGCCGACCGGTATCCCCGGCGGACGGTGATGGTGACCTGCGACCTGATCAGGTGCGCGCTGCTGGTCATCCTCGCCTCGTCCTGGCTCACCACCCCGGTGGTGGACGTGCTGCTGGTGCTGCTGGTGCTGGTCGGCACCCCGTTCTCGGCGGCGTCGAGTGCGGTGTTGCCCGACGTGCTGCCGCCCCGCCACTACGTCGCCGGGGCGTCGCTCGGCATGACCACCGGCCAGCTGGCCCAGCTGCTCGCCTTCGCCGGCGGCGGCGTGTGCGTGGCGTTCCTCGGCACCCGCAACACCTTGCTGCTCGACGCGGCCACCTTCGCGGTGTCGGCCGCCCTGATCCGGTGCGGCATGGCGTACCGGCCGGCGGCACCGGGCGCCTCGGCGGAGGCCGGCGCCGAGTCCTACCTGGGCCGGATGGTCGCCGGCGCCGCGGTCGTCTGGCGGGACTCGCTGCTGCGCTACCTGGTGCTGTTCGCCTGGCTGGCGGTGTTCTCCATCGCGCCGGAGGCGATCGCGCCGGCCTACGCCCGGTCGGTCGGTGGCGGAGCGAGCGCCGCCGGGCTGTTAATGGCGGCGATGCCCGCCGGCACCGCGCTGGGCGTCTGGGCCTACGCCCGTCGTGGTTCCGAGGCGGCCCGGGTGCGCGCGATGCCGTACCTGGCCGCGGCGTGCGGGGCCTGCCTGCTGGCCAGCTGGGCGTCCCCGTACCTGGCGGTGTCGTTGGCGCTCTGGTTGCTGTGCGGGTTCTTCGCCGCTTACCAGATCTCGGTGCTGACCCGGTTCGTCCGGCGCACGCCGGCGCACCGCCGCGGCCAGGCGGTCGGGCTGGGTGGTGCCGGCCTGGTCGCCTTCCAGGGGATCGGTTCGGTACTCGCCGGGCTCCTCGCCAGCAACTGGTCGCCCCGGGCCGCGGTCGGGCTCGCCGGACTGGCCGGCCTGCTGTGCGCCGTCCTGCTGACGCCGGCGTTGCGCCGGGCCGAACGGGGTCCGGTGAGCGCTCCGGCGCCGGCCGCCCAGGTGGCGCCGGCAGTGTGACCGTCCTCGACCTCGGCAGCTTCAGTCGCCGAAGTAGCTCACCAACCGGTCGGCGAGCTCGTCCGGGTTGCTGAGCGCGACACAGTGGCCGCCCGGGACCTCGTCCGGAGCGATGTCCAGCCGTTCGGAGACCACCCGGCGCAGGAACGCGGCGGGGAAGATCCGGTCGTCCCGGCAGACGATGAACCTGGTCGGGACGTCCGGCCAGCCCGCCAGCGGCCACTCGGTGTTCCAGACCACCGACGACTCGCCGCGGCCGCCACGACGCAGCGCCTCCTCGGCCAGCGGACGAGGGACCCCGTTGTAGAAGCTGTCGATCGGGCCAGCCTCAGCCGACGCCTTGTTGGCTTGCGCGGGGGCCGCCTGGAAGCCGGTGTTGTCCCACCACTGGCTCGGCCGCTCACCCGGCGCCGGGACCATCCCGGCCACCAGCACCAGCAGCCGCGTCCCCGGCAGCCGGTCGGCCGCCAGCGTCGCGGTGAACGCACCGTAGGACTGTCCGACGATCACCAGCTCCCGCTGGCCGGTCACCGCCTCGGTTGCCGCGCTCAGGTAGTCGTCCAGGGTGGCGGTGCTCCGGTCGCAGGGCAGGTCCGGCGCGCTGGTGAGGTGCCCGGCTGCGCGCAGCCGTGCCTCGGCCAGGTGCCAGTACCAGCCAGTGTCCCCGGCCCCGTGGATCAACAGGAAGGTCGCCATGGTCTGCCCTCCTCCGGCAGCGCCCCTCCATGGTGCGGCGTAGGGGAGCGGCTGTCAGGTCTTCGGAGCGTGGTAGTCGGCTGACGCCCGCAATCCGTCGGCGACCAACGGCTGGGAGCTGCCGTCCAGCTGAGCGACGACGGTCAGGCCGCCCTTGGTCTCGTACAGCACGTACCGAACCTCCGCGAGGTCGTACACCCCTTGCAGGCGCAGCTCGGCGAACAGGTCGTTGTCGGTCAGCCCGCACAACCGCAGCTGCCGCCGGCGAAGCTGGCCGTCCGCCACCAGCACTCGCACCCGATGGTCGACCAGCCGATTGGCCAGCGGGTTGAACCGGGCGACGCTCAACAGCCGATGAGCTGCCACGATGGTCAGCAACGCCACCGCACCGGCGGCGTACGACTGGGTGCTGGCCAGGGCCGTGCGGCCGATGATCGCGCCGATCGCGACGGCGGCCGCGAAGTCGATCAGCGTCCACTGTGCCAGCGTCCGGCGCTCGCCGAGCCGCAGGCCGACGACGGCGGTCGCATAGATCAAGCCGCCCTTGGCCGCGACGATGCCGAGCTCGGACCAGGGACTTGCCAACCAGGACATCGGGTCTCCCACGGATCGATGAAGCGGGCGGCCCGTCAGGTCGCTATCGCGACGAGACCCGCGATGCCCAGGGCGTACAGCACGAGCACGGTCAGCGAGTCCGGCCCCATTCGGGCGACGGCCTTCCGCGGCCGGAACAGCAGGCCGAAGATGTAGACGGCGGTGAGCAGGATGCCGAGGCCGGTGAGGTAGATGTCGGTGTTCTGCGCCTGGGGTAGCACCGGCCGCCCGGAGATCAGGGTGGCGAGCAGGAACAGCACCGGCAGGAACGCGTTGCCGCCGAAGATGTCGCTCATCGCCAGCTGGGTGTCACCCAGCCGGACGCTGGTGATGCCGGTCGACAGCTCCGGCAGCGATGTCGCAGCCGCCAGCACGGTGGAACCGAACAGCACTCCGGTGAGCCCGATGTGGCCGGCCAGCGCGTCGCCGCTGCGCTCCAGGAGGTAGCCGGCCGCGAGCGTCGCGATCGCGGCGATGCCGAACACGGTGGCGGCGCGCCCGGTGGAGACCTTCCGCTGGGTCGCCTGCTGGTTCTTCTGGTGCTTGGCATGGCCCTGCGGCGGGACCTGGTTGTCCGGGGCCTCGCCGGCTTCCTGCCAGGGGAGCCGTCCGCGGGCCTTGCTCAGCAGCAGGACGCCGACCAACCACAGGACGGCGATCAGGATGGAGGCCGGCGCGAACCGGCCGAGGTGCAGCGACGCCGGCAGCTGACTGCCCATCACCGCCACGGTGAGCACCGCGATGACCAACCCGGCCTCGAGCACCAGGCCTAGGCTCGCGGCCCGGTAGCTGAGCGGGGCGCGGCGCTTGCCGCCGAACGCGTCGAGCGCGACCAGCACCACCGTCTGGATGGCGATGCCACCGAGGATGTTTCCGATCGCCACGCCGATCGCGCCGGACGCGGCAGCGGCGATCGTGATGGCGATCTCGGGCAGGTTGGTGGCGATCGCCAGCAGGACGACGCCACCCAGGGCCGAGCCCAAATGCAGCCGGTCGTCGAGGACGTCGGTGGTGTTCGACAGCCGGATGCCGGCGATCCAGATGACCGCGGCGCAGCCGGCAAAGATGACGAGCAACAGCGGGAATGCCAGCGACTGCATCGAATCACGCTCCCAAGGCCTGGCCGCATGGCAAGCGCGGGGTTGGGCTCTGCTGGCCGGCAACCCAAGCGTACCTATGCACTATGCAATGTTTCGACAGGGCTAAATCCTCGGGCGGTCCATGAGAGGCAATCGAGAAAATGTCGGTCTTGTCGTCAATGGCAGATAGGTGCCACCATCAGTCATCCAGAGTCGCGAGGCCGGGCAGCGCTGAACCGTCAGCGGACGCACCAGTCGTCGTCGAGCCGATGGGAGTTCCAGGTGATGGCGTTGAAAGCCGGTCTCGCAAGCCTCGTTCTCACGTTCTCCTCACTGACTGTCTTTTCGCTGGCCGTGGCCCAGCAACCCGCAGCGGCGACCACGCCACCACCATCGACGACGGCACCGCCGGCAGCTGTGCAAGCGGCGGCCCCGACCACCACCCACACGGCGCTGACCACGAACAACACCGCGGCGTGCTCGGCCGCCGGCTACGGGCTGTCGGGCACCGGGTACTGCGGTGCGGCCTTCGCCGGCTGGACCGACCGCTCGTCACCGACCGGCAGCAGCACCCAGCCGCTGACCCAGCCGCACGATCCGGCGGTCAGCGGAACCTGGAACATCTCCAAGGGCCGCGGCACCCAGGCCGGTGACGTGCACTCGCTGCTCTACGCCGGCAACACCACGAAGGTGCTCGCCGAGACCCAGCTGTGGTTCTGCCACGGCACCGGCGGCCAATCGGTCACCGTGGACAGCCAGGTGCTCTACCGGTACGAGACGTCGTGCCCCAGCGGCGGCACGGTCTCGCACTTCGACAACGGGTACAGCTCCGCCGACCAGGCCAAGGCCGACGCCACCGCCGACGACATGTGGGACCGCGGCATCGACGGGGCGGTCGAGGACTGGTCCGGCGACCCGAACACCTGCAAGTCCGGCACCGGTTCCTACGCCAACAATGCGCCGATGACCTCGCCGTGCGGCTCGGCCGGTGTCACCAACGTCGACCTGGCCTCGAAGCGGCTGGCGTCCTCGATGGACACCCGGCACCCCGGCATGACCCACTTCGTCATGTACGACGACGCCGCCTACAAGTTCACCCAGTGCGACACCCAGGACACCTTCCAGCCGCAGTGCGTGCAGAACAAGATGATCGCCGACTTCAACGTGCTGGCGGCGAACTGGTTCCCGGATTCCGGCTACACCAAGGTCAACGGGCAACCGGTGCTCGCGTCGTTCGTCACCGAGACCTCGGGAGGCGAGACGTTCAGCCAGTGCTCGAGCTCCAACATCTGCCACCTGACCGGCTCCTACACCTGCACCAGCCCCAGTGGCTGCTGGTCGGCGCTCTGGGACGGCATCCGGTCGAACTTCCAGAGCCACGGCTACAACCCGTACCTGATCTTCCGGCACAACCACACCCACGAGCAGTCCGACGGCGGCTTCACCTGGGTTGCCCCGTCCAGTAGCGGCACCGCCGCCAGCCAGGACGACTGGGGTAACAAGTCGCAGCTGGACAGCCAGCTCAGCACCGAGTCGAGCGCGCTGGCCAGCGGCGTGAAGGGCGCCAACGGGTTGCCGATCACCTACATCGCCGGCGCCTGGAAGGGCTTCGACGACCGGATGGCCAACTGGAGCCCGTCCTGGAGTTCCGGCAGCCCGAGGCCGTCACCCGTCGCGCCCTACTACCCGCGCATCACATCCCAGCGCTGCGGCACCAACTGGCTCGACACCTTCGCCGAGACCGGGAAGTACTTCAACACGAGCAACCAGGCGCCGTTCCTGATGGTCGACACCTGGGACGACTACGAGGAGGGCACCGAGGCCGAGACCGGCATCGACAACTGCGTCACCTCGTTCACCAGCAACCTCAACGGCAGTGCCCTGCAATGGACGATCGGCCTGTCGGGTGACGGGGCGTCCGAGCGGACCGTCGACCACTACACCGTCTGGTACTCCACCGACGGCAGCACCGGCGAGCAGCTCGCCCAGCTCACCACGGTCGCGCCGACCGGCACCGGCACCAGCGGCAGCTACAGCGTGGACCTGTCGCAGTACTGCGCCACCCTGCCTGCCACCTCGGTGCTGTACGTGCAGGCGGTCGGCAAGCCGTCGATCACCAACCACCTGACTTCGGGGGTCACCTACGCGAACGCCTGCGGCACCACGGCGCTGTCCGGCCAGGTGACCAACCTCAACACCGGGGGAGCGCTGGCCGGCGCCACCGTCAGCCTGACCGGTCCGAGCTCGGTCAGCACCACCTCGGACGCCAGCGGCAACTACACCTTCAGCGGCATCCCGGCCGGCACCTACACGGTCACCGGCACCGCCAGCGGCTACAAGGCCCGCAGCTACAGCGGCGTGACGGTGACCAGCGGCCAGACCACCACCCAGAACGTCCAGCTGACCACCACCGGTCGGGTCACCGGCACGGTGACCGGAGCCGGGGGAGCGGCGTTGTCCGGCGCGACGGTGACGTTGCAGGGCGGCAACCTGCCCACCACCGACACCGTTTCGACCGACGCCTCGGGTGGGTACACGTCCAACTGGGATCCGATCGGGACGTACACGGTCACCTGCTCGGCCACCGGCTACGCCTCGCAGACCGTCTCCGGGGTCACCATCAGCACCGGCGGCCTGACCACGGTGAACTGCACCCTCAGCAACACCGGCACGCTGACCGGCGTGGTCACCAACCTGAACACCGGCGGGGCGATCAGCGGCGCGACGGTCAGCTACAGCGGGGGATCGACCACCACCGACTCCACCGGGCGCTACACCTTCAGCGGGGTGACGTCCGGGACGTACTCGGTGACCGCGACGGCCAGCGGCTATCTGTCGCGCACCTACTCCGGGGTGACGGTCGACCCGGGCGTGACCAACACCCAGGACGCGCAGCTCAGCACGAGCGGTCGGGTCACCGGCACCGTGACCAGCGGCGGCGTCGCGGTGTCGGGCGCCACGGTGAAGCTCCAGGGCGGCAACCTGGCCACCACCGACACGGTTTCCACCGATGCCAGCGGCAAATACACCTCGAACTGGGACCCGATCGGGACGTACACCGTGACCTGCTCGGCGGCGGGCCACACCACCCAGACCGTCACCGGCGTCCAGATCACCACCGGGGGACTGGCCACGGTCAACTGCCAGATCTAGCAACGTTCCCAGGCCATCCGCGTTCCCGGAAGCCCGGTCACGGGCCGCCGGGAACGCGGCCGGCCACGATCGCGGCGTACCGGCAATGGCCCAGGTGGAGCTAGCCAGCCGCTAGGCGTGATTCGTCGGGACTGGGTACGCCCACTATCCGCACAGCGCCAGAAAGGCGGATCGCATGGTGAGTTACCGTTCCGGCTTGCGTGTCTTCTCCTCGCACCCGCGCCGTTGGCTGTCCCTGATCACCGCCGGGTTGGCCGCACTGGGTCTCACCGCCACGGGCGCCACCGGCCCGGCGGCGCCCGTGGCGAACGCCGCGGGGTGTTCGCTGCAGAACCCCATTGTCGCCTCGGGCGCCGATCCCTCGGTTTGGTATGGCAATAACCTTTACTACCTCGTGCAGTCCGACGGGGCAGCCAGCATCAACTTGCGGGCCTCGTCCACCATGGCCGGCCTGGGGAGCGCATCACCGCACACCATCTGGACGGCACCGGCCGGAACCGACCACAGCGCCGAGACGTGGGCACCGGAACTCGAGAATCTCAACGGGCAGTGGGTCATCTACTACGCCGCGGACAACGGAAACAACAACAACCACAGGATCTTCGCCATCAAAGCCAACACCAGCGATCCGATGGGCAGCTGGTCGTTCGTCGGCAAGATCGCGGACTCGACGAACCAGTGGGCAATCGATCCCACCGTGTTCTACTACAACACCGCGTGGTGGATGCTCTGGTCAGGGACGCCCACCGGCAACGGCGGCAGCGCCCCGCAGCAGATCTACATCGCGCACATGAGCGACCCGTTCCACATCGACCAGGACTATCGGCGCCTGATCGCCAACCCGGACCAGCCTTGGGAAACCTCGGTCGCGGCGATCGAGGAAGGGCCCGAGGCCTGGATCCACAACGGAAAGCTCACCATCGTCTACAACGCCAACGCTAGCTGGACCGACTCTTACGCCCTCGGCGAGCTGGTTTACAACGGTGGCGACATGACCATCTACCAGTCCTACACCAAGCGCGGTCCGATCTTCGCGTCCGCCAACGGGGTGTACGGCCCCGGCGGCGAGTCGATTCCGGTGCCGGGACCCAACGGTGTCACCTGGAACATCTACCACGGCGACACGTCCTCGGGAGCCGGCTGGAACGGGCGGAAGATCTTTGCCCAGCCGATGAGCTGGAACTCCGACAACACACCGAACTTCGGTGCGCCGACCGGCCTCAGCTCGTACGACGAATCCACCGGCGCGCGCTGCAGCTGAATCCATGTTCTGGCGCTGCGGAACTGGAATTCGACAACGGCACCAACGCTCGAGTTGGCGCTGCCCTCATCCGCCTCCGGCGCGTGCCCGGGCCCTGGGCTTGGGGAGGATTGTCATGAGGTTGGGATGAGTTCGCCGATGAGGTTCTGGATGCGGGTCTTGATCTCGTCGCGGACTTGGCGGACGACCTCGAGAGGTTGACCGGCGGGGTCGGCGAGTTCCCAGTCGAGGTAGCGCTTGCCGGGGAAGAACGGGCAGGTGTCACCGCAGCCCATCGTGATGACGATGTCGGCTGTTTCGACCGATTCGGGGGTGAGCTTTTTGGGCTGCTCGCCGGCGATGTCGATGCCGACTTCCCGCATCGCCTCGACCGCGGTCGGGTTGATGTGCTCGCCGGGCTGGGATCCGGCGGAGCGGACCTCGACCCGGTTCCCGGCGAGGGTGGTGAGCCAGCCGGCGGCCATCTGGGAGCGGCCGGCGTTGTGGACGCAGACGAACAGCACCACGGGCTTCGGCGCGGTGGGGTTGGTGTCAGCGATGGTCATGACAGCACCTCCGGCGCAGGGGAGGCGGGAGCGATAGTGGCAGCCCACCGATCGGTGACGGTCGGGTAGAGGGTGCGGACGAGCGCGAACCCGATCACGCCTCCGACGATCTGGAAGAGGATGAACGGCGCGACGGAGGCCGGTGCGATGCCGGCGAAGGTGTCGGAGAACATGCGGGCGACGGTGACGGCGGGGTTGGCGAAGGAGGTCGAACTGGTGAACCAGTACGCGGCGAGGATGTAGCCGGCGACGGCGAACGCGACCCGTTCGGTCCGTCCTGATCGGATGGTTCCGAAGATCACGATGAGCAGGCCGAGGGTGGCGATCACTTCGCCGAGCCAGATGCCGGAGCCTGCGCGGTGGTGGTGGGAGATGTTGACGGCGTCGAGGTCGAACATCAGGTTCGCGACGACGGCGCCGACGAAGCCGCCGGCGAACTGTGCGGCGACCAGCGCCGCGGCGTCACGGGTCGTGACCAGGCCTAGGGCGCGTTCGACGGCGGTGACGATCGGGTTGAACGCCGCCGAGACCGGCTGCAGCGCCAGGATCAGCGCGAGCAGCGCCCCACCGGTGATGAGCGAGTTCTCCAGCAACTGCAACCCAACGTCATGCGGTGAGAGCCGGACGGCGGCGATCCCCGAACCGATCACCGCGGCGACGAGAAACGCGGTGCCGACGAACTCGGCGACCGCGCGCCGGGCGAGCATGCTCACGAGGCCGGGACACCGATCAACTCGGCCAAGCCCTGCATCGCCTCGGTCCGGGCCCGGTAGTAGACCCAGACGCCCCGCTTCTCCCGAGCCAGCAGGCCGACGTCGTGCAGCACCTTGAGGTGGTGGGAGATCGTCGGCTGGGACAGGTCGAACTCCGGGTTCAGGTCGCAGACGCACGCCTCCCCGCCCTCGTGGGAGGCAACTAGCGACATCAGCCGCAACCGGACCGGATCGGCGAGTGCCTTGAGCAGCGGCGCGATCTGGTCGGCCTGCTGTTCGGACATCGGTTCGCAGCACAACGGTGAGCAGCACGCGACCGCATCGGCCGGTGACAGCACAGTCAATGACTTCGACATGCGTCGATATTGACAGAAGTCGATTCCGTTCGGCAACCCGAGCCGAGCCCGGATATCGACATTGGTCAATATCGAGTTGAAGGACCCGGCATGAGCCGATTGCAGCTCGTTCTCAACGTCGACAACGCCGAGGAGTCGATCGCTTTCTATCGCAGGCCATTCAACCTCGAGCCGGCGAAGGTCAAGCCCCGGTTATGCCCACATCGCCGCCGACAAGCCGCCCGCTGAGCTGATCTCCGGATTAACTTTAGATCCGATAATCTACATTATGTCACTCCAAATACCGTCCCCCGCCGGGCGAACCTGACCGAGGACCAGCACGACGGCAACTCCGGTGATGTAGCCGACCAGGACCGCCTGCGAGAAGTAGTCGGCGATCCAGCCCAGGCGCACCAACCGTGCTGCGATGAACACCAGGCCCACCAGCAGGGCCAGCACCGCCGCGAGCGCTGCGTACTTCGCGCTGCCGGTCGCCGCCAGCGGCGCCAGCGTCGTCGCGACCAGCAGTGAGATGGTGCCCTCCGGCCCGATGACCACCCGGGCGGCTGACCCGAAGACCGCGTACGCCAGCACGGGCAGCAACAGCGCGTACAGCCCGGCGCTGACCGGGACGCCGGCCAGCTCGGCGAAGGCCATGGCGGACGGAAGCGCCAACGCCGCCACGGTCACCCCGGCAATGACGTCGGTACGCAACCGTGTTCTCGAGTACGACGCCATCGACCGGACGAACGGCACGTAGCGCGTCGCCAGCGGCGGTCGACTTGCCGACGCGAAAGCCGCACGACCGTCGTAGGCCTCGCGGAAGGGCTTCACAGGCCAAGTCAAACCCCGGGGCACCGTCGACATCGGCTCGACGTCCCGATCTCCCCTAGGTGAATTCGACCGGCGGGTGATGACGGGCGATGAGATGGCTGCGAGCCTCGTCGGTGCAGGCAACGCACGCGCTGCTCGCTCGTTCGGCGACGTCATCCATGGTGGGTGATGCCCGGCGAACGGACCGCTGCAAGTCTCGGAGGCAAAGGCGTTTGCCGACCCCGAACAGCTTGCCGACCACCGACTATGAGGAGAGTTCCATGGCTACCGTCACCGACGCACCGGTCGACCTGTACGTTGCTGCCTATCTCGACCCGGACGCGGCCCGCGCCGACTGGGATGCGATCAAGCAGCTCGCAGATGACGATGTGATCAAGGTCGAGGGACTCATCCTCGTCAGCCGTCGATCCGACGGCAAGATCCACGTCGACGACAACTTCCACACCGCGCGCAAGGGGGCTGCCTGGGGTGCGCTCGGCGGCGCGGTCGTCGGGCTCATCTTCCCGCCCTCGCTGCTGGCCGGTGCCCTGGTCGGCGCCGGGGCCGGATTGGGCATCGGCGGCCTGGTGTCCCACGGCCAGAAGGCCGAGATCAAGGCCGACGTCGAGGAGGCCCTGCCGCTCAACAGTTCCGGCATCGTCGCGCTGTTCGACGAGCAGTGGGCCGCCACGGTCGACAAGACCCTGACCAAGGCAAGCAAGGTCACCAAGGACCAGGTCGACAGCACGAGCGCGAAGTCGGTCAAGACCGCGGTGGCGAAGAAGCAGGCGGAGTCGACCTCGTAGCGGCCACCGCACCGGCCGAGGTGACGATCGATGACGAGGGTTGCGCGCCCGCGGGCCAGGATGCCCTGGCGGTCACCCGCCATCGCCGTGCTGACCGTCGGGCTGCTCGTCGCCGGCTGCAGCAGCAGCGGCAGTAGCGGTGGCGGTGGCGGTAGTAGCGGTGGCAGTAATACCGGCGGCAGCGCCTCGGCCACGCCGGCCTACTGCCCCGCCGCCGACCAGCTCAAGACCTCGGTGGCAGCCCTCGGCCAGGTCGACGTCGCCAAGAACGGCGTCAGTTCCCTGACCAGCGCGCTGACCGAGGTCGAGGCCAGCGCGAAGACCTTCGCCGACGAGGCCAAGTCGACGTTCGAGCCGCAGACCACGGCATTGAAGCAGTCGTTGACCGCCCTCGACTCGGCGGTCACCGCGGCCAAGGACCAGTCGCCGGCGACCGCCGCCAAGACGGTCCTGGCGCCGCTGGCCCAGGTCAAGAACTCGGCCAGCGACCTGCTGGGCGCCGTGTCAGGACGGTGCTGACCGACAGCAGCGCCGACGACGCCACCCCGTCGTCGCGCCGGACCCTGAGCAAGGGCCGGATGGAAGCATTCAGCGACGGCGTGTTCGGGTTCGCCGCCACCCTGCTGGGCGTCGACCTCGCGATTCATCCGCCCGGTACCGCGTTGCATCAGATTCTCGAAGCCTGGCCCTCGTACCTCGCCTACGTCATCAGCTTCTTGACCATCGGCACCGGCTGGCTCGCCCATGTCGCGCTGACCGACCGGCTCACCCGGACCGATCCCATCCTCATGCGGCTCAACCTGCTCGTGCTGATGGCGGTGGTACTGCTGCCGTTCCCGACCAGGTTGGTCGCGCACGCCCTGCACGACTCGGCCGCCGAGCGGGTGTACGTCACCGGCTACGGGCTGACGCTGCTGGCAATCCGCCTCCTCGGGGCGACCCTGGACGGCTACGCCCAGTACGAACACCTCTACGCCAAGCAGGTTATCGACGAGGACCTGGCGATCGACCGGCGCAAGCGCCTGCCCGTCATCGCCGCCTACCTGCTGGTGATCGTCATCGGCCTCGCCCTGCCCGTGTTGGCGGTCGCGCTCTACTTCGGCATTGCCGTCTACGGCATCGTGCCCTTCCGCTATCTCACCCGGCTGCTGTTCCGGCACGGCGATCCGCGCCCGTCCGGCTGACCCACCCCGCGCGCACTGTGCACGATCGTGGTACTTGGCGTTGACACTCCCCTGTGTTGGATTGACCGGATCACTGCGCCACGGGTATGCACTCGGCGAGCAGGTCGACAACATCGCGCCAGGCTCGCTGTGCGTGCCGCGGGTGGTAACCCACGCCGGGGACCGTCCGATGCCCGACCGGCGGGTGGTGGAAGGCGTGCAAGGCACCGCCGTAGACCGTGAGCCGCCAGTCGACGCCCGCAGCCTGCATCTCAGCGGTGAACGCGTCCCGTTGTGCCGGTGACATGATCGGGTCTTCTGACCCCACCCCGGCCCACACCGGGCAGCGAATGCGCGCCGCCTCGCCCGGCCGGCCGGTGGTCAGTCCGTTGACTGTCCCGATCGCGCGCAGGCTGACACCGCCACGGCCGAGTTCCAGCCCGATGGCTCCCCCGGTGCCGTAACCGACGGCGGCGATCCGGGCGGGGTCGGTCCGCGGTTCGGCGCGCAACACGTCGAGCGCCGCCTGACCGATACCTCGCATGCGGTCGGGATCACCGAGCAGCGGCATGCAACGGGCCAGCATCTCCTCGGGCTCGGCCAGATAGCGGCCGCCATGCAGGTCGAAGGCGAACGCCACGTATCCCAGCTCGGCGAGAGCATCGGCCCGGCGACGCTCGATGTCGCTGAGCCCCATGCCCTCCGGCCCCACCAGCACCGCGGGCCGGCGGTCAGCGCCGGCCGGGAGCGCGAGGTGCCCGATCATCGTCACACCGTCGGCCGGGTACTCGACCGTACGCGTCGTAATGGTCGTCATGAGCCTGGACGCTAACGATCGTCAAGCCAGGTCGGGTCGATGTTCACCGAGCGCAGAACATCGCAGGCGCCCCGGACATGCTCGCACGGCAAGCCGCGGCCCTGGCTCAGAAACAGGGAGCCAGGGCCGCGGGCGTCAGCCGGCCAGTCCCACCACCAGCAGGTCCGCGTACGGCGGGTACGGCGGCGCGAAGAAGTTCGCCACCCCGGAGCCTCGCAGGAACGCGTTGCGGGCGTAGAGCAGCGGCACCACCGGCGCGTCGGCCATGATCGTCTGGTCCGCCTGCGCCCAGAGCGCCTGCGCCTTGGCCGGGTCGGTCTCGGCGCTGGCCTGCGCGATCAGCTTGTCGACCGCCGGGTTGCTGTAGTGGCTGCTGTTGTAGTTGCCGTTGCCGATCTGGCTCGAGTCGAACAGCGGCGCGATGTTGCCGGTCGCGCTCGGGTAGTCCGGCAGCCAACTGAGCAGGGCCAGGTCGTAGTTGCCCTTGCTGGCGCCCGTGTCGGCGTAGAACGAGTCGCTGTCCTCCGGCTTGAGCCGCACGTTGATGCCGGCCGCGGTCAGCCCGGACTGCACCGCCTGCGCCTCGGCCAGGTTGATGCTGTCGTTCTGGGTCAGCAGGGTCAACGAGACACCACTGGCGTGCCCGGCCTGGCCCAGCAGTGACTTGGCCTTGGCGACGTCCCCGGTCGGGTCAGCCGGGTACTTGTTGTACGACTGGTAACCGGGAATGCCCGGCGTGATCAGGGTGCTGGCCAGTTCGCCACCGATCTTGGCGCCGCCGGCGGCCACCTGCACCGCCTTCTTGTTCACCGCGTACTCCAGCGCCTGACGTACCCGCACGTTGTTCAGCGGCGCGTGCGTGACGTTGATCGCGAGGTAGCTGAGCGCGCCGCTCGGCGAGGTGGCCAGCCGCTGCGCGACGCTCGGATTGCCTTGCACCTTCGGCAACAACGCGGCCGGCACATTCGCCGAGGAGACGGCGTTGCGGTCCTTGCCCTGGTCGGCGATCAGCCGCTGGTTGATCACCGTCGGATCAAGCCCCATGGTGTAGACGATGCTGTCCGGCTGGGCCGTCCGCACCGGGTCGGTGCTGCGGTCCCAGTGCGGGTTGCGGCTCAGCACCAGCGTCGAGCCCTGCTTGAGCGACGACACCTGGTACGGCCCGCTGGCCATCGGGTGGTCGCCGTAGTGCTGGATGTTCTCGTCCTTCTGCGGCACCGGCGCGAACGCCGGCATGCTGGCGATCCACGGCCAGTCACCGCTGGACTTGTTCAGCTGGAAGACGATGGTGCGGTCGTCCGGCGTCTGGATCGAGTCCAACTGCTTGCCGTCGAACGGGCCGGAGTACTTGTCGCCGCCCACCAGCAGCGACTTGTGGTAAGCCAGCCCGCCGGACAGCTGAGCGGCGAACGATCGTTCGACGCCGTACTTGATGTCGGCGGCCAAGATCGGTGAACCGTCGGCGTACTTCAGCCCGGGCTTGAGGGTGTAGGTCCAGCGCTTGCCGCCGTCGGAGACCTGTCCGGTGTCGGTCGCCAGGTCGGGCACCACCTTCGGCGCCTCGGTGGCCGACTCCTGCCAGGTGGTCAGGCTGCGCAGCACCAGGTGGATCGTGCTGGTGGCCAGGTTCTGGCTCTTGGCCGGGTCGAGGTTGATGGTCGGCGCGGGGCTGAGCACATCCAGCTCTCCCCCGCTCTTGACCTTGTGCTGACCCGGCCCGGCGGACGTGCTGTTGGCGTGGCAGCCGGACGTGCCGACCGCGATCAGCGCGGCTACCGCGCCGACGAGCATCGTTCGTCGCATGATTCCTCGATCCTTTCGGTTGGTTCCCCGCCAGCCTCAGCTGGTGACTCTCGGGTCCAGATAGCCGTGCAGCAGGTCCACGGCCAGGTTGGCCAGCACGATCAGCAGCCCGGCGAACACCGTGCAACCGACCACCACCGGCAGGTCGGAACTGGCCACCGCGTCGATCAGCAGCGCGCCGAGACCCTGCATGCCGAACACCTTCTCGGTGATCACCGCACCGCCGAGCAGGCCGCCCAGGTCCAGTGCGAACAGGGTGAGCACCGGGGTCAGTCCGGCTCGCAAGGCATGCCGGACGAACACCCGGCGCCGGCTGAGGCCCTTGGCCCGGGCCACCGCGATGTAGTCCTCGCCGAGCACTTCCAAGACCTGGGTGCGGGTCAGCCGGGTGTAGACGGCGGCGAAGACGAAGGCCAGCGTGCACCACGGCAGGATCAGGTGGAACGCCCACTGGGCGGGGTCGTCGGTGAGCGCGATGTAGCCATTGACCGGCAGCACGTTGAACCGGAACCCGAACACCAGGATGCCCATCAGCCCGACCAGGAAGGTGGGCGCCGAGACGCCGCCCAGCGCTCCCACGGTCAGCAGCCGGTCGAGCCAGCTGTCGCGGTAGAGCGCGCAGACCAGGCCGGCCAGCACACCGGAGACCAGCCACAGCAGTGCGGCGCCGGCCGCGATCGACAGGGTGACCGGAAACCGTTCCGCGATCAGCGACGTGACCGGTCGGCCCTGCGGGAAGGAGTAGCCGAAGCAGGGCGCCGCGCAGTGCAGGGTTGCCGCGCCCGCGCCGTAGTCGCGGCCGAGCACGATGCCCCGCAGGTATTGCAGGTACTGCACCGGCACCGAGTGGTTGTAGCCGAGCAGCGCGCGCACCTGGGCCAGCCGGTCGGGCGTGCACGGCTTGCCGCAGGACAGCCGGGCCGGATCGGACGGCAGCAGGAAGAACACCAGGTAGGCGACGGCGGTCACCAGCAGCATCACCACCAGCACGCCGGCCAGCCGGCGCAGCAGATACCCGGTCATCGGCCCCTCCCCTGCCGTCCGGTCCAGGCCGTCCGTGCGGCGCGCGGGTCGAGGGCGTCGCGCAGGCCGTCGCCGAGCAGGTTGAATCCCAGCACCGCGGCGAACAGCAATCCGGCCGGGAACAGCAGGAACATCGGATCGCCCTGCACCCAGGCGATGGCGTCGCTGATCGAGCGGCCGAGATCCGGCGCCGGCGGTGGGATGCCCACCCCGAGGAACGACAGCGCCGCCTCGGTGCCGACCGCGGCCGGTACCGCGAGGCTGGCGAACACGATCACCGTCGACACCAGGTTGGGCAGCAGTTCCCGCACCAGGATCCAGCGCCAGCCGGCGCCCAGCGAGCGGGCGGCCAGCACGAACTCCCGGTTAACCAGCGACAGGGTCTGACCGCGTATCACCCGGGCGATCGCGGTCCAGCCGAAGACCGCGATCACCGCGACCACTACCAGCACCCTGGGCAGCGAGTCGGGCACCAGCGCGGTCAGCGCGATCATGAACACCAGGCTGGGAAAGGCGAACATCACGTCCATGAACCGGCTCAGCACCGAGTCGGTGAGGCCGCCGGCGTAGCCGGCCAGCAGGCCGATCAGCACCCCGATCAGCACCGCGGCGGCGGTCGCGACGATGCCGACCAGCAGCGAGGTGCGCAGGCCGTACAGCGTGATGGCGAACAGGTCCCGGCCGGTCAGCGGTTCCACGCCGAACCAGTGCGCGGTGCTGACTCCCCCGAGCGGACCGCGCGGTGCGTTGCCGCGGGCGTCGTCGAGCAGCTCGAGGTGATAGCTGTACGGGTTCTGCCCCTCGATCCGCGCCAGCAGCGGCGCGCAACTACCCGCGACGATGAGCCCGAGCACGGCCAGCCCGCCGACCAACCCCCAATGCTGGGAGCGGAACCTGTCCCAGCCGCGGGCCCACGGACCGCCGGTCGGCGGCAGCGGCTCGTCCTGGCCGGTGGCGGTGACTGAAGCTACGCCGAGCTCGGTCATCCGCACCAACCCTTCGTCGGTCGACCCGCCGAACGCTCGTCGATCTCGGCCATCCAAACCTCATTGCTCCGATAGGCATTCCCCCGGGTTTGTGTGAGGCATCTCCATGCGGACTGGCACCGAAGGCCCATGCTCCAGCCCGGCGACTCACCTCGCAACTCGCGAGTCCGCGCGACCACCGGACCCCGACGGGCTATGGATAATTGCCAGTCGTTGACGGTTACCGCTCAGGCCTGGGATCGTCCGGATATCCGTTTGCAGGCTGCAACCACACGGGGGTCACGGTGTCGGACACCACCTGCCACATGTCGATCTCCCTCGACGGCTTCGTCGCCGGGCCGGACCAGAGCCGGGAGAACCCGCTGGGCAGACGCGGACTCGAACTGCACGGCTGGCACATCGGCGACCCGCGGGCGACCGAGGCCAACGAACTGGCTGCCAGTTGGCTGATGCGGCCCCGGGGCGCGTACGTGATGGGCCGCAACATGTACGGCCCGATCCGCGGCGACTGGGATGAGGAGTGGACGGGCTGGTGGGGAGCCGAGCCGCCGTACCACGCGCCGGTCTTCGTGCTGACCCACTACCCCCATGACCCGATCGAGCTGGATGGCGGGACGACCTTCCACTTCGTCACCGACGGCTTCGAAGCCGCCTACGCCGCTGCCCGGGAGGCCGCCGGCGACAAGGGAGTCGACATCGCCGGTGGCGCCTCGGCCGTCCGGCAGGCGCTGGCTGCCGGCGTGATCGACGAGCTCACCCTCGACATCGCACCGGTGCTGCTCGGTTCCGGCGAACGGATCTTCGACGGCATCGAGTCCTTCGACTTCGAGCCGGTCGAGGTGCTGCACTCACCGCTGGCCACCCACATCCGCTACCGCCGGGTGAGCTGAGTCGTCAGTCCGCGAGGACGTGGCGAGCCTGGTCGAGGACCAGCCCGGACGACTCAGCAAACGCCGGCGTCAGCGCCGCCGCCGCGCACCCGACGTTCGCGACCCGGGCTTTGAAGCTGGTTGCTCGACGCTGCGTTGCTCGATGGGTCGGCGCCGCTTGGCAGAATCCAGAGGTCAGTCCCGCGGGTCGAGAAACGGAGCGCCGGTGAAGATCTTCATCTCCTCCGACATGGAGGGCACCGCCGGCGTGGTGAGCTGGGAGCAGTGCCGGCCGGGCCAGCAGGACTACGAGCACTACCGCGGCCTGCTGCTGGACGAGGTGAACGCCGCGATCGAGGGCGCGAACCAGGCCGGCGGCCCGCACGAGTTCCTGGTCAACGACTCGCACGGCCAGATGGCGAACCTGCTCCCGCAGCGGTTGGCCGGCGAGGCCAGCTACCTGTCCGGCCGGCACAAGCCGCTGTACATGATGCAGGGCCTGGACGAGTCGTTCGACGCGATCTTCTTCATCTCCTACCACGGCTCGGCCTCGGCCGGCCCGGCGACGCTGTCGCACACCTACAACCCGGCGGCGATCGCCGAGGTCCGGCTCAACGGGTGCTCGCCGGCGAGTCCGCCATCAACTCGCTGGTCGCCCTCGGCCACGGGGTGCCGGTGGTGCTGGTGACCGGCGACCAGACCACCGCGGCCGAACTCGCGCCGTACTGGCCGCAGGCCCGCGCTGCGGTGGTGAAGCAGTCGGTCTCCCGGTTCGCCGCCGAGAGCCTGCACCCGGCCCGGGCCACCCGGCTGATCGCAGAGACCGCCCGGAACGCCGTCCGATCCCTGACCGACTCGAAGCCGACCGCGCTGATCGAGCTGCCGGCCACCCTCACCGTCCGGCTGCGCAACCCGGACCTGGCCGAGATGGCGACCTGGCTGGAACGGGTGGAACCCGACCCGGTCGATCCGACCATGGTTCGGCTGGTGGATGACGACCCGATCCGGCTTTACCGCACCTTCGTCACCCTGGTGCTGCTCACCCGGGGCATCGCCGAGTAGCCGGATTCAGCTCAACCGAAGGTGAAGCGGGTGCAGTCGGTCGGGAACGAGAACCAGGCGAGCGCCCGCCTCGGCACGATCACCCGCAGGCCCCCACCGGACTCATCCGCCCAGGCATCCGGCTCCGGCGCGTAGTCGGGGTGGTACTTGGCGAACGCCGCCGAGAGCCGGGCGCCCAGCTCGGCCGGATCGGCCCGGGTCGGGTGCGACTCCCCCTCGACGATCACCACCTCGGCGCCGCTCTCCAGGGTGAGCGTGCAGGCCGGGTTCGCCTCGACGTTGCGGGTGTGCCGGGTGGTCGGCGCGCCGTCGTAGTAGAACCGACCGTCGACCCACACCCCCCAGCGTGGCACCGAGTGCGGGGTGCCGTCCGGCCGCACCGAGGCGAGCCAGTAGTGCTTGGACGCGACCAGCCGGCGCTCCACCTCGGGCCAGGCCAGCAGGCCGTCAGTGGTCTCGGGCAGGCCGTAGCCGTCGGGGATGACCGGACGTGACGCGGCAGGATTCGTCATGGCGACAGGGTAGGGACGCCCACCGACATCGCCGGGCGCCGCTACGCCAACCTCAGCCGGTGTAGGTGAACACACCGCACTCGCTGCTGGCGAAGATCCGATGCTGCGCCACGGTCAGCATCCCGGTCGCCGCGCTCGCCCAGCACGGCTCGACGACGATCTTGCGGGTGGCGCCGGTGATCTCGTCCAACGCGGCCAGATGCACCTCGCCCGCGTTGTTGCGGTCCAGGATCCAGAGCAGCCCGTTCTCGAGCACCGGAGCGGTCTCCATCTGCGTCGGGCGCACGTACGGACCCGCCGAGGGCAGCGTGTGCCGCCAGTAGATGTGCCCGTCGTAGAGGTTGACCGCCGAGATGGTGGTCGGCTGGTTGTTCGGCGTGACGGAGAAGATGCCCACCTGCCCGTCGAAGGCGATCGGCTGGTCCGAGGCGGGCAGCGTCCGCAGCAGCCGCCCGGTCGCCGGATCGAGGACCAGCGTGGTGGAGGTGGGCGAGGAGTACTCGGCCCGCACGTATAGCCGACCGTCGTGCAGGGCGGGCAGCGCGTTGCCGGCGCCCGGCCCGACGACCGTGCCCGACTTGACGTAGTTCCAGAGCAGGGCGCCGTTGGTGACGCTGTTGGCCTGGATGTCGCCGTCGGCGTTGTAGTACATCCGGTTGCCGGCGACGAAGCTGGTGCCGTCGGTGGAACTCTGCGGCGCCAGCGGAATGGTGAACCGGTGCGCGCCGGTGAGCGCGTCGTCGGCCCAGTCCTCGTTGGTCACCAGCCCGGAGCCGAAGGCGTTCACCAGCTGGCCGTAGCTGTCGCCGTCGTAACTGGTCCACCGCAACGCCCCGGTCACCAGGTCGTAGGCGTTGAGCATGGTGCCCTCGGTTGCGTTCTCGTGCTCCAGGTACACCAGGTTCCCCACCACCGCGGCGGTGCCGGTGAAGTCGCCGCTGCCGAACTGCTTTCGCCAGATCAGGGCGCCGGTACTCGTGTTGTACTCCGAGAGAAAGGCGCACTGGTACTGCCGGTCCAGCACCACGGTGCGGGAGCCCGCCACGCTGATCGTGCTCGGAGTGGAGCCGCCGGCCTGCGGGCAGAGCGGCGGCTCGGCGTGCCAGCTCGCCTTGATCGTGGCCGGCACCGAGTCGGCGGGTTGAGCGTTCTGGTTGGCCGGGTCGACACCGAGGCCGATCGCCGAGGTGCCACCGGCCGGATACGGCAGGTGGGTCGGCACGATCGGCGGTGTCGTGCCGGCGGCCGGAGCCATCGGCAGCAGCGCCGCGGTCAGCAGCACGGAAACGGCAAGCACAGCAGGACGAAGGCGCAGCATTGAACCCCCCATTGACGACCGGCGGACCGGCGAAGCTGATCACGTCTTACCCACCGGCGCGGGGGTCATCCGGCACCGAATTGTGACGACCGTCACCTACGTACCGTACGGTGATCGGGTGCTGACAGCGGGCTACCTGCTGGCACCATGTCGCGGTGATCAGTACCGAGTCGGCGGTTCACCTGCCGGTCGAGCGGGTGCAGCGACGCACCGTCCGGACCCTCGCGCTGTGCCAGGCGGTCGGCGCGCTCGGCCTGGGCGCCCTACCGTCGGTCGGCATCCTGCTCGCCCAGCAGGTGACCCACAGCGACATGTGGGCCGGCATCGGACGCACCGGCAGCACGCTCGGCGCGGCGCTGGCCGCTCTCCCGCTGGCATCGCTGGCGGCCCGGCGCGGCCGGCGGGTCGCGCTGGCCACTGGCTGGCTGGTCGCCGCCGCCGGCGCCCTGCTGCTGATCGCGGCGGCCCAGCTACGCGACGTCCCGCTGCTGCTGCTCGGCCTGGCGCTGGCCGGCGCCGGCACCGCGGCGCAGTACCAGGCGCGGTTCGCCGCCACCGACCTGGCGACCCCGGCGCAGAAGGCCCGGGCGCTGAGCTGGGTGGTCTGGATCGGTTCGCTGGGCCTGGTGCTCGGACCGAACCTGGGTACGCCGGGTGCCTGGCTGGCCGGCCGGCTGCGGCTGGCCACCTTGGGCGGCAGCTTCGTGCTCGCCGCCGCCGCACTGGCGATCGCCGGCCTGGCCACCGCCGTGCTGCTGCGTCCGGACCCGCTGCTGCTCGCCGACACCCGCATCGAACTGGCGCCCCGGACGGTGCGGTTCGCGGCCGCCCGGGAGGCGTGGCAGCTATGCCGGGCGGACCCGACGGTAGCCACCGCGCTCGCCGCGATCGTCACCGCCCAGACGGTGATGGTCGCGGTGATGACGATGGCGCCGGTGCACCTGTCCGACGAGGGCGGCTCGTTGACCCTGGTGGGCATCACCATCAGCCTGCACATCGTCGGCATGTACTGGCTGGCACCGGTCGCCGGCCTGGTCGCCGACCGCGGTGGCGCCTCTGCCGGCATCGGAGTCGGCGCGATCCTGTTCGCCGGCAGCTTCTGCCTCGCCATCGCCGACCCAGCGAGCATGGTGGCCGTCGCCGTCTCGTTGGTGTTGCTCGGCCTGGGCTGGTCGTTCATGAGCGTCGCCGGCGCCGCCAGCCTGTCGAGCAGCGTCACCGGTCGGCAGCGGACCCGGCTGCAGGGTTTCGCCGACGGCTCGGCGAACCTGGTGGCGGCAGTGGGCGCCTTCCTCGGCGGCCCGCTGATGGCCGTCGTCGGCTACGCCGGCCTCGCCGCCGTCGCCTGGCTGGTGATGCTGCCCCTCGGGCTGCTCGTGCTGCGGCGCCGGCGGCAACCAGCACCGGCCTGACCGTCCCCCACCCGTCCGAACTGCAGACGATGCGTCTATTCCTCCGGCCCGGGCCGCGGGCGCACGCTGCACCCGGGCGGAGGGGGCCGGATGGACGTTCTGTCGAGCAACCGCACGTTCAGCAGCCTGTCCATCGGTGACCTGCTCGCCGCCCGCGACCTCTACCACTGGCACCTGGTCAACAAGCGCAACGTGGTCGGCACCGCGATCGGCAGGTACCTGGCACGCCGGACCGACCAGTCACCGGGCACCGGCCGGTCACTGGTGCGGCAGGTCAAGCCACCCCGGACCTTCGAGGACTCCGAACTCCGGGTCGACTCCTGGCCCTGCGTGCTGGTGCTGGTCGACCGGTGGGTTGCCGCCGACCGGTTCGGCCTGGACGGCGCCGAGGCCTCGATGGACGACCTGGTGCCACGCACCCTCTACCTGCCGGACGGCCGGACGGTTCCGGTCTGCGTCGTCCAGGTCTCGCGCACCGCGCCCGACGAGGCGGTGCTGCCGCCGCGCAGCTGGCCGGCGGGCCGGTTGGGTGGCGGCTTTCCGCTGCTGGTCGACGTGCAGGGTGAGCAGCATCTGGCCACCGCCGGCGCCCTGGTCACCGACGGGCACACCGGCTACGTCCTCACCAGCCGGCACGTGGCCGGTCCGGCGGGCAGCGTGGTCCGCAGCCGGCTGCGCGGGGTCGACGTCCCGGTCGGCCGGTCGGCCGCACCGCACCTGACCCGGCTGCCGTTCGACCGGGTGTATCCGGAGTTCCCCAGCCAGCGCAGGACCTTCCTCACCCTGGACGCCGGCCTGGTCGAGGTGGCCGACCTGACCGCCTGGACCTCCCGCGGCTACGGGCTGCCACCTATCGGCGAACTGGCCGACCTGAACGAGCTGAACCTCGGCCTGCCGCTGATCGGCGCGCCGGTCCGCGCGTTCGGTGCCGCGTCCGGCAACCTGACCGGTCGGATCACCGCGCTGTTCTACCGCTATCGCAGCGTAGGCGGCTACGACGACGTGACGGACTTCCTGATCGCGCCGGACGCCGGCGGAACCTCCACCCGGCCGGGCGACTCCGGCACGGTCTGGCATCTGGTCGAGCGGGACGAGCGCACCGGGCGGCCGGTGCTCCGCCCGATCGCCCTGGAGTGGGGCGGCCAGGGCATCGTCGGCGCGGCCGGCCGGCGGTACTCGTTCACGCTGGCCGCCAGCCTGACCAGCGTGCTGCGGCTGCTGTCGGTCGACCTGGTCACCGACCACAACGTCGGCGCCCAGCCGTTCTGGGGAAAGACCGGCCACTACACGATTGCCAGCTACGCCAGCGCGGAAGTCGGCGCCGACCACCTGAAGACGCTGCTCGCCGCGAACCTCGACCGGCTGAGCTTCCCGTTCGACGACCTCGGCCACAGCGCGGTCGACCAGGCGACCACCGCGGCGAAGAAGGCCGGCGCCTTCCTGCCGCTGGCCGACGTGCCGGACCTGATCTGGAAGAACCCGCCGGCGGCCGTCCCCGGCGGCCGGGACGTCCGGAAAGGCGTCGGGCCGGAACACCCCTGCCACTACGCGGACATCGACGAGCCGGCCGCCGACGGCACCACCCTGCGCCAGCTGTGCGTCGCCGACCCGGCCAACCTCACCGTCAAGGTCTGGCAGGACTTCTACGCCCAACTGGGCCACACCACGTCCTCGAAGCGCGGACTTCTGCCCTTCCGGGTATGGCAATTCTTCGACACAATGGTCGATGCGGCACAGCGCCGGGACGTCGACCGGTACCTGGCCGCGGCCGGCCTGGTCGCCCACTACGTCGGCGATGCCTGCCAGCCGCTGCACGGCTCGTACCTCAGCAACGGGCTGCCGGACGGCACCGGCGCCGGGGTGCACACCGCGTACGAGGACGCCATGGTCGACCGGCACGACACCCTTGTCACAGCCGGCCTGCCGGACGCGATCACGACCGGGCTGCCGGACGCGGACGCCCGGGTGAGCCGGCCCGCTCCGCCGGCCACCGGCAAGGAGGCCGCGGTCGCCGTACTGCACCTGATGGACCGGACCGCCCAGGCGATCGACCCGAAGACCCTGGTCGAGGCCTACGCCGCGGTCGCCACCCGGCCGGACGACACCTCGCCGCCGGTCACCACCGCACTCTGGAACCAGTTCGGCCAGCCCACCATCGAGGTGCTGGCCGACGGCATCGGCACCCTGGCCGCGATCTGGACCGGCGCGTGGACCGCCGGCGGCGGCGAGGACGGCATCGATCCGGCCGCGCTCACCGCCCGCGATCCCGCCGTCCTGCAGGCGCTCTACCAGGACCCAGGCTTCGTCCCGTCCCTCGACCTCGACCAGATCGGGCCCCAGCTGAGCGGTTGAGCGGTTGTGCGGTTGAAAGCGGCTCAGCCGACGACGGTGACCAGCTGGTTCTCGACCAGCACGCCCAGCAACTCGGCCGCGTCCGCGGTCGCCTCGTCCGCCGAGACGTCGAACTCGGCGGCCAGCGCCTCGCCGAGCGCGCTGATCGGCTTCTTGCCGTCGATCCGGGCGATGATGAACTGGCCGATCTCGTCCAGCTCGAACGCCGTGGTGGTGTTGGCGAGCAGCAGCCGGCCGCGGAACTTGCGCACCCGGGTGGTGGGCGGCCGCTTCAGCACCGTCTCGGCGGTCAGCGGGGTGGTCTCGGTCATCGAAGATCGCTCCTTCGCCTCGGACATCGTCAGGCACCTGCCTCGGAGATACCGTTCTCGCGCTGCAGTTCCACCACGAGTTGCGGCAGGTTGTTGAGCAGGTGGGCGAGCACCGCCGGGTAGATCGACCCGGAGGCCAGGGTCAACCCCCACAGGCCGGCCGCGGCGGCCAGCTCGGCCAGGGTGCCGCGCAGCGCGCCCCGGCGGTTCGAGCCCGGCGGGATGTAATGCCGGCCGACGAAGCCGACCGCGCCGAGCATCGCCAGCGGGGTGGACCGCAGCCACAGCGCGACCGGGGCCCGGAAGAGCAGCTCCTCCCCCACCGCTCCGACCAGCGTCGCGTAGCTGCGGGCCAGGCTGTGCGACCGGCGGGTCGGCCCGAGCACGAACGCCAGCTCGCCGCCGAGCACTGCCCGCAGGTTCAACCCGGACAGCAGGATCAGGCCGGCGGCGAACAGCACCGCGACCGGATACCACTCCCAGCCGCCGGCCGACCGCAGCCAACCGGGACGGTCCACCAGCACCACCACGACCGCACCGATCGAGGCCAGGGTGCCGCACAGCGACTCCGCCCAGAAGCTGGCGCCGCTGCGCCGGCCGCGCGGCACCCGCCACGGCAATCCGATCAGCACCGCCTCGACCAGCAGCAGCACCGCGATCGCGCGCAGCGGCGTCGACCGCACGCTCAACAGGCCGACCGGGTAGACGACGGCGGCCGCCAGCCCGTACAACCGCCGGTTGTCCCAGCGCAGGGACGTCCGGGCGAAGCTGGACTGCCGGTCGGCCGGCTCGACGTCGTCGGCTAGCTCGAGCATGGTCAGCCGACCGGCTGCAGGTCGGGCGCCGCGACCGGGGCGTGCACGTGCAGGAGCCCGGCGTCGGTGGCCTGCGCGATCAAGGTAGCGAGTTCGGCCAGCGCCGCGACGCCGCCGGCCAGTTCGGCGAGCGTCCGGGTGCCGTCGACGGCCCGCAGGAACGACAGCCAGCCGGCGTCGGAGGCCTCGTCCATCACGTACTCGATCTGGCCGTTCACCGCGACGAACCACTCCGGCGGAGTGCCGTCGCCGCGCAGCAGCAGCACCGACTCGTCCAGTTCGACGACCGAGTCCGGGTCGAGCTCGGCGACCAGGCCGGCCCGCCGCTCCAGCGCCGCGGCGGTGTGGGAGTCCCAGCCGTCGACGACCACCCGCTCCGGGATCGCCGCGGCCGGCGTCCGGTGGTGGTGTGCCGGCAGGTCGCCGGCCAGCTGCTCGAGCAGGCCGAGGTTGACCACCCGCAGCAGCAGCTCCAGCTGCCCGGCCGACGGCTGGGCGGCCGCGGCGTGCGCGGTGGCCCGCACCGCGTCGGCGTCCAGGAACTCCCGCGCCCCGGGTCCGGACAGCGCCCGCTGCAGCAGCTGCTCACCGTCGGCCAGCAGCATCCGCGCGAACGCCCGGTAGGTGTGCCGCACCCCGGCACCGTAGAAGAACGGCACCTTCGGCCGCTGGGCGAACTCCGGCGGCAGCACGTGCGACACCGCGCGGCGCAGCAGCTGCTTGTCCCAGACCAGCTCCGGACGCAGCTCCGGCGGGATCGCCGCGCCGAGTTCGATCAGCCGGTGGTCGAGGAACGGTACCCGGGCCTCGATGCCGTTGCCGGCCGCGGTCCGGTCCTCGTGCCAGCAGTTGTAGAGCTGCACGTCCCGGTACTTCCACCGGACGAAGCCCTCGTACGGGTCGGCCGGCTGTGCCGGACCGGCCTCGCGCAGCTTGCTGGCCCTGACCAGGCTGCCGTCGGGTTGCCACCAGGCACCCAGCGCCGGGCTGTGGTCGGCCGCGGTGCGCAGCTGCATGGTCTGCAGCGCCTCGACGAAGCCGGGCCAGCCGGCGTCGGTGAACTGGGTCGCGTAGCCGCCGTTGAACTCGTCCGCGCCACCGCCGAGCAGCATCGCCTTGATCTGCGGCGCGGCCGAGCGCACGTAGCGGTACATCTCGTACTTGTAGAACGCCTCCGGGCCGGCCAGCGGCGTCTCCAGCAGCCAGACGAACCTCAGCCACTGGTCCGGGCTGGGCTGGCTGCCGGTGTCGAACAGCACCTGGTCGTTGGCCAGCCCCAGCGAGGCGGCGATCCGGGACGAGAACTCGGCGTCGCCGTTGGCCACGGTGCTCGCGTTCAGCGCGCTGAAGGTGTGCGGCCGGCCGGCGGCCAGTGCCGCGATCGCCGCGGAGTCGACGCCGCCGGAGAGGAACAGCCCGATCTCGACGTCGGCCATCTCGCAGTCGTGCACGGACGATTCCAACCGGGCCCGGTACTCGGCGACGAATCCCTCGGCGTCGACGCTGTAATCGGGCACGAACCGGGGGAACTCCCAGTACCGGTAAGGCTGTTCGGAGCCGGTGTCGAGGTCGAAGGTGACGATGGTGCCGGCCGGCACCAGCTCGATGTCGGCGAACCACGAGCCGACCGGCGCCTCGCTGAACCGCGGCGCCACGCTTACCATCTGGTCGCCCAGCGCGGTCGACCAGTCCAGCCGGCGCGGGGTGGCCGGGTCCTCGAACAGCGCCTTGATCTCGGACGAGAACAGGATGCGGTCGGCGTTGCGGTGGTAGAACAGCGGCTTGATCCCGAACCGGTCGCGGGCTATCACCAGGGTGTTGCTGCGCCGGTCCCAGAGCACGAGGGAGAACATCCCGCGCACGTCGTCGAGGAAGCGCAGCCCGTGCTCGCGGTACAGGTAGAGCAGCACCTCGCAGTCGGACTGGGTACGCAGCCTGGTGCCGGCCGGCAGCGTCGCCGCCAGCTCGCGGTGGTTGTAGATCTCGCCGTTGGCGATCAGCAGCAGGGCGCCGTCCTCGGTGGCCAGCGGCTGGCCGCCGGTCGCCAGATCCACCAGTGACAGCCGGGTGAAACCGAGCCGCACCGGGCCGTCCACTCCCGATCGGTCAGCGCCGTCCGGACCGCGGTGCCGGACGGCGTCGATCATCGCCTCAACGACGCCGTCCGGGTCCGGATCACCCTGCCAGCCCCGACCCAGGCGTGCCACGCCGGCCAGTCCGCACATCTATCCGCCCATCCTCTCGCAGAAAATCTCTTCGCAGAAAACTCGTCGCAAAGTTCGGTAGGAACGATCAATCCAGCGTGTCGGCGAGCAACTCTTCGACGTCCGGCCGGCAGTTGCCGCACACGGTGTTCGCGCCGCAGGCATCGCGCACCGCCTGCAGGTCGGTCGCGCCGGCCAGGATGACCTCGACGATCCGGTCCTCGCTGACCTGCATGCAGACGCAGACGATCGGGTCGAAGTCCGGGCTGGTCACCAGCTGTCGATCCAGGACCGCAGCCGGTCGTCCAGCAGCGAGCCGAACACCACGTCGGCGGTCAGCTCCACGTGTGCCAGGGTCGGGATGCCGACGATCCGCAGCCCGGCCGCCCGGGCCGAGAGCAGCCCGGTCATCGAGTCCTCGAACGCCAGGCAGCGCTCCGGCGGCACCCCCAGTGCCTGGCAGGCGGCCAGGTACATGTCCGGCGCCGGCTTGGCGGCCGGCACCTCGTCGGCGGCGACGCTGACCGGCAACGCGTCGGTCAGGCCGCCCCGGCGCAGCGCGGCGTCCAGCAGCCCGCGTGGCGAGTTGCTGGCGACCGCAACCGGCACCTTGGCCTTGACCAGTTCCACCAGCTCGGCCGCGCCGGCCATCGCCTCGGCCTGCCGGCCGACCACCTCCTCGACCAGGCCGAGCAGTTCCTTGGCGATGGCGTCGGCGGTCCCCTGCTCGTCGAACACCTCGGTCAGCAGCTCGGCGGCGGCCGGCACCGACTTGCCGATCACGAAGGCCTTCTCGGCCGGTCCGAAGCCCATGCCGCGCCGGGCGAACAGCTCGGTCTCGGCGACCGTCCAGCACGGCTCGGTGTCGATCAGCAGGCCGTCACAGTCGAAGACCACCGCGTCCGGTCGCCAGCTGGCCAGCTCGGCAGTGAGTTCACGGCTCATCGGGTTACTTCCTCCAGGGCTGCTACGAGCAGATCTACCATCTCGGCGAGTTCGTCGGCGGTCGCGGTCAGCGGCGGGTGCAGGGCGATCACGTGCGGGGCCATGCCGGTGCTGGCCAGCAGCAGGCGGGGCCGGTCGGACGCCCCGGTGGCGGCCGACCGGACCGCCATCGCCAGCGGGGCGCGCAGCTCGACCCGGGCCAGCCCGCCCACCACGCTGTGCCGCTTGACCAGGTCGATGCTGGCCAGCCGGCCGAGGGCGGCGTCCAGGGCCGCGGCGTACTCGGCCATCCGGGCGGTCGGGTCCGGCCAGCTGTCCCAGCGGTCGAGCACCGCGTCCACCGTGGCGATCGCGAACGGGTTGCCGGAGAACGTGGACGAATGGCTGCCGGGCGGGAAGACCTTCGGATCGGCAAGCGGCTCCCGGGCCCAGATCGCGCTCAACGGGGTGATGCCGTTGGTGAGCGCCTTGCTGGCCACCACGATGTCCGGCGTGATGCCGTGCAGCTGGTGGCCCCACTCGGGCCCGAGCCGGTGCATGCCGGTGAAGATCTCGTCCACCACGATCAGCGCGCCGAGCGACCGGGCGTGCTCGACCACCGCCCGCAGGTGAGCCGGGTCGGGCAGCACGCAGCCGCCGACGTTCAGCAGCGGTTCGATCACCAGCGCGCTGACCCCCTCGGCGGCCTCCGGTCCCGGCACCCCGAACAGGTCGTTGGTGCCGAGCCGGGTGACCGCCGCGGTGCAAGCGGGGTTGCAGCCGTCGCCGACCCGGTGCGGGCAGCTGGCACAGTCCGGGTACGGCAGCCGGATCACCGACGGTCCCGGCCACGGCTGGTTGGCGCGGTAGCGGTTGCTGGCGCTCAGGTGCGCGGTGAACGGCGACCGGCCGTGGTAGCCACCCTCGAACACCAGCACCGGGCCACGGCCGCGGTTGGCCGCGACGATCCGCATCGCCATCTCGATGCCCTGGGCGCCGCCGAGTTCCACGCTGACCCGGCCCTGCTGGCCGATCGCCGCCTCGAACCGGCTGTTCAGCCGCTGCAACACCGCCACCCGCTGCTCGGACTCGCAGAACGACGGCAAGCCGGGCAGGCCGGCGCAGCGACGGGCGGCCTCGGCCACCAGGCTGCTGTCGTAGCCGAACGACAAGGCGCCGTTGGCCGCCTCGGCGTCCAGGTACGGGCGTCCGGCAGCGTCCCAGAGCCACACCCCCTCGGCCCGGACCATCCGGGTCTCCGGCGGCGTCCGGTACACCAGGTCACCGGCGCCCACCCCGGCCGGGATCAGCGCCGGATCAGTCGGGCTCATGCTCGCTCCCTCTTCCCCGCCTGCCAGTCGGCGGACTTGACGGTCGGCAGCAGCGGACGCAGCCCCGGCACGTTGCACTCGATCTGGGCGGTCGCCAGCGACAGCAGATCCCAGCGATCGGAGTCTGACAGGTCCCCGTCCGGGCAGCGCGCCCAGACCGCCCGCCACGGCAGCCGGCCGGCCGCGTCGAGCTCCAGGCCCGCGTACCGGGGCCGGTCCAGCAGCCGGGCGGTGGCGGCGGCCTCGTCCAGGTCGTGCGCCGGCAGGTCGGCCTCCAGCGCGTCGACCACGGAGGCGAGCTCGGCAGTCGGCGCCGGATCGCCGGCGAGCGCGGCGGCCAGCAGCCGGCTGCCGGCGGCCAGGTCGATCAATGCCGCCTCCCGCAGCAGGTCCGCCGGCTCGTCGGCGGTGTGCACGAAGTTGAACAGGGTGGTCGGCGCGGCCAGCCGGGATCGCAGGTGCTCCGGCTTGCGCAGCCGGGGGTCGGCCGGCCCCTTGACGTCGCCGAGCCGGTACGCCGCCGGCAGCGCGCCGGGCTTCCAGCCGGGGTCGTGCAGCACCAGCGCGAGGCTGTCCGCGGCCGGCAGCAGCAGGTCGACCACGTCGGCCCGGTCGGCGCTGGCGATGTTGAACTGGTAGCGCCACAGTTCCCGGGTCAGCAGCGGGCTGAACCGGAACCGGGCGAAGCCGGCCACGGTGAAGCCGGCGGCTGCCAGCCCGTCCAGCACCGGCCGGACCCGCCGGCCAGCCACCGCGTCCGGCTTGAAGACCAGCAGGGTGCTGGCCAGCACCCGGTCCAGGCCGCCGGCCGCCAGCAGCGCCCGGGCGCCGGCCCGGAAGTGCGGGTCGCGCCGGTAGGCGTCCGCCTTTGCCGGGGACACCGTCACCGCATCGGTGAGCTCGCCGGGGACGTCGGTCTCTGCCTCGGTGACCGGCAGCTCCAGCGCGGTCACGCCGCCACCTCGACCGGGTCCAGGTCGTGCCCGCCGAGCGGCGTCGGCCGGCCGTCCAGCAGCACCACCGCGCTGCCGTCCAGATGCCGTCGGCCGGGGTCCAGCGCGATCCGGCCGTGCGCCAGCGCGGTCACCGCCCAGGTCAGCGCCGGCCGGTCGCTGAGCTGCTTCTGCCGCAGCTCGTGCGCCACCACGTCGGCGGTCGCGGGCGGCCGCGGCCCCGAGTACGCCACCCGGGGGCCGCGGACCAGGATCGCTCCGCCGTCCGGCGTGTCATCCACCACGAAGGTCGAGGTCCGGGTCGCCGGGTCGCCGCGGCGCAACGCCACCCCGACCGGGTCCAACCCGATCAGGTTCCGCCGGCCGTCCGGCCCGAGGTCGGCCAGGTCGCCCGGATGCTGGTTGATGATCCGGCCGGCGAACCGGTCCAGAAAGGCGCCGTGGATCCACCGGTGGTAGGCCAGCACCACCAGGTCCAGCGCGCCGGAGGTCCGCTCGTACGCCTCGACCCGGGCCAGCAGCCGGTCGTGGAAGGCGCGGGCCCGGTCCCGGTACCCCGCCTGCTCGGCCGGCGTGCGGCAGTCGGTCCAGCGACCGCACTCGGCGGTGAACCGGCCGGGCCACGTCTCGATCCCGGCCGCCGCCGCCACCTCGAGCGCCCCCGCCGACTCCCGGTCCGATGCGACCAGGGCGACCTCCACCAGGTCCGGCCGGCTGGCGGCCAGGTCGAGCAGGGTGCGCAGGTTCGCGCCGGTCGCCGAGACCAGCACCAGCACCCGCAGCGGTCCGGTGCTCGGGCCGGCTCCGGACGTCATCGGGCCGGCTCCGCCGGAGCGACGGCGGCAGCGATCCGTGCGGCGACCACCGGCCAGGCCGGCCGGTCCGGGTTCACCAGGTGCATGTGCCGGGCGTCGGGCACCTCGGTCAGCCGGACGTCCGCGGTAGCGGCCCAGTGCTCGGCCAGCCGGCGCGAGTAGGCCACCGGCACCGCCTGGTCGGCGTCGCCGTGCACCAGCTCGATCCGGCCGGCCGGCGGCGGCTGGTGCCAGGGGGACGCGGCGAGCAGCGCGTCCTCATCGGGTGCGGGCCCGAGCAGCACTTCGACCGCGTCGTCGCCGAGCTGGTCGCGGGACGCCGCCACCAGGTCCGACACCGCGGCCAGCGCGACCACCGCAACCGGTTCGGCCAGCTGCCCGGCCGCGGCCAGCGCGAGGTGACCGCCGGCCGAATGCCCGACCAGCACGGTGGATCGCGGATCCGCGCCGGCCGCCCAGACGGCCCGCACCGCGGCCACCACGTCGTCGCGGCACGCCGGCCAGCGGCCGCCGGCATCCGCGGTGCGGTACTCGACGCTGCCCACGCAGCCGGCCATCTTGGCCAGCGCCGTCACCGCCGGCCAGAGCGATTCGCTGTCCTTCTCGGCCCGCCAGAACCCGCCGTGCACCAGCAGCACGCAGCCGGGAAGCGCCGGGTCACCGGTGAGGTCGACGTACTGCCGGGGGTCCGAGCCGTAGCTCAGCCGCTGCCGGCCGACCAGGTCGTCCAGGTCGGGGCTCAACAGATGCCCAGTTCGACCAGCCTCTCGCGCCAGTACGCGAGCCGCTCGTCCGACATCCGCACTTCCTGCCGACGCGCCTCGTCCTCATCGGCCGCACCGACCCGCCACCACACCTCGCCGTCCGAGCGCCGGATCATGAACGCCCGCCGCTTCTGGGCCGGGCTCTGGATCATCAGCGACACGGTGTCCGGGTCGGTGAGCGTGGTGTGCAGCTGCTCGTGGTGCAGGGTCAGGATGTCGCCGGTGCGCTCCTCGCGGATGCAGCGCGGCCAGAACCGGGTCACGTCGGCGGTCTCGTCCAGTGGCTGGTCGGTGGCGTAGAGCGTGTGGTAGTAGGTGCCGTTGAGCAGGTAGGCGGTGAACGAGAAGCGGTGGTTGTGCACCCGCTCGTACTGCTTGGTGTTGGCCAGCCGCAGCCTGATCCGCAGCCCCTTCGCCGGCTCGTCCCAGATCACGATCTTGTCGTCGAGGGTGTGGATCTCGCACTTCTCCCGCAGCTCCGGCACCACCATCGCCCGGTCGACCAGGGCGGCCAGCAGCTCCCGGTCGTCGCCGATCCGGTGCGCGATCTCGCGGGTGACCTCGGCCGCCTGCTCCAGGTCGTCCCAGTCGACGGCCGGCAGCTGGCTCATCACGGCGACGGCCTGCTCGAACCGCTCCAGCGAGGTTTCTCGGGTGATTGTCATGACCGTCCTCCTCAGATGATGTCGAGCTTGTAAAGCCGGCCGACCAGCTGGTCGAACTCGGCGTTGGTCATCTGCTTGCGCTCGCGGCGGTCCGGGCGCTCCTTGTCGGCGCCGTACCGCCACCACAGCTTGCCGGTCTCCCGCTCGGTGATCAGCGAGCGCTCCTTCTCGGCCGGCCCGCGCAGGAACAGCGAGACGGTGTCCGGGGTGGTGAAGGTGGTGTGCACCTCGGTGTGGTGCAGCGAGTACGTGCTGCCGGCGGTCTGATGGGTGGCGAACCGCGGCACCGCCTTGGCGTCCACCAGCCGGGCGTCCGCGTCGTCCTGCACGTGCCAGGGGATGTCGGAGTCGATGTTGCCGACCAGCTCGTGCCTGGTGTGCCGGTACCGGCCGGTCAGGATCCGGCTGGTGAACGAGAACCGGTGGTCGTGCGGCCGGTCCCGGTGCTCCCGGGTCGAGATGTGGACGCGCAGCCGCACCCCGTTCGGGCCGCCGTCGAACACCACGATCTTGTCGAGCAACCGGTGCCGCTCGCACAGCTGCATCAGCTCGGGCTGGTCGCGCACCTGCTCGACCAGGGCCCGCAGGCCTTCCCGGTCGGCGGCGATCTCGGTCAGCAGCTCGCGGGTGGTCGCATGGGTCGCCGGCAGGTCCGACCAGTCCAGGTCCAGCTTCTCCAGGACGTCCGTGATCACGCTGTTCCCTCTTTCATCTCGGCAGATACTAGGCCTGTGACACCACGACGGGATGCCGGTCGTGCCGCGCGTCGGTGCGGTCGGCATCGAGCACCGGGGCGCTCGCCACGACGGCGTGCCGGGTGTAGCTCGGACGGCCGTCGGACGGCTCCCCGGCCACCGACAGGAAGCTGCCGGTGCGAGCCGGGTTGAGCCAGGGGTCGCGGTCGAGCCCGAGCGTGGTGTAGGCGGTGAACGAGACCAGATCCCACAGCCGGCCCTCCGACACGCCGGCCCGGCGCGCGTTCTGCAGCTGGCGGTCCAGCGGTTGCGAGCCGGCGGCCACCACGCCACCGTCCTGGTACCACAGGGTGTTCTCGGCCTCGCGGTGCAGCTGCTGGCCGCCGAGCCGGGCCGCGTCGCAGCGGTCGGTCATCAGCATCACCCGGCCCTCGCCGATCACCTCGACCGCCCGGGCCGCGATCGCGAGGTCGACATGCTCAGAGTCGAAGTTGATGCACGAGGCCACCTTGCCCTCGTGGCAGAGCCGCATGATCGCGGCCGGCACGTCGCCCACCTGCTCGGGCAGGTCGGCGAGGTTCCAGGACGGCAGGTCGTAGGCGGCGATCAGCGCGTCGCGTTCGGCCCGCGCCTTGCGGGTGCGGAAGGCGTGCTTGATGGTCAGCGGCATGTCGTTGAACAGGTGGTCGGTGACCACCCGCGCCCCGACGATCGGCGACTCGGTCTGCCAGGCGATGTCGACGATCTCGTAGGTGAGCTCGGCGGCCCGCTTCGGCTCCAGCTTGGTGTAGTGGCCGAGCGCCGGCCGCACCCCCGACTCGACCAGCGTCCGGACGATCCACGGCAGGTCCGGGTGCTCTCGGCCCAGCCGGTCGTGCAGGTCGGAGTCCTTGGTCAGGCCGTCCGGCGAGATGACGACGTACGCCAGCCCGAGCGGGCCGCAGCCGGCCAGCTGCTCCCACTCGGCCCGGGTCGGCGGCCAGACGGTGGATGCCGGGGTGCCGCCGTGGCTGGCCAGCAGCGGACCCTCCAGCGCGATCGCCGGCACGAACGGCAGCGCGCCGCGACGGCGCAGCTCATCGAAGCGCCGCATGAACGCCACGAACTCGGACAGCTTCTCCCTGGCCAGGTACACCGTCGGCACGCAGGCGACGCCCTCGGCGGCGGCGACCGCGTCCAGCGCCGGCAGGTCGAGGTCGCGGAAGTCCGAGAAATCGACATCGCCCATGCTGTGACAGTGGATCTCGACCGGCAGCCCTTCCACGAAGTAGTTGCCGTCGGCCCGGTCCAGGTCGCTGGCCGGCCGGAACGAGGCCGGCCTGCCGCCGGACAGCTCCACGCCGCCGGCGCCCACCCGGGCCTGCTGGTCAGCCAGACCGTCCGGACGCAGGACCAATCCCGCGGACAGTTGCTCGGGAGCGGTCGTCATCCGGTTCCTTTCCGCCGTTGCCGCACTGCTGCCTTCGATGAGGCTGCTGTCTTCGATGGGGCTGTCTTCGAGTGGCCCGCTCATGGCACCGCCAACCGTTGCAGCTGAAGGTTGTCCTGTGACTCGCCATCGCCGAACGCCCCCAGCTCGGCGAAGTAGTGCAGGGTCTGCCGGGCCATCGTCCGGCGCTGCTCGGCGAGCCGGTCCGGGGCGAAGCACTCGGCGGTGATCTGCTCGGCCTGCTCGGCGTCGAAGCCGCAGTGCCGCAGGTCGGCCTGGGTGCCGGCCACATCCGGGTCGAGGAAGACCGCGACCAGGCCTGGGACGTTACGCGCCGCGAAGGCCTGCTCGGCGGCGCTCAGCTGCGGCCACAGGTGGCTCAACAGGCTTGCGAAATAGGCATGATGGCGTCCCTCGTCGACGGCGTGGTCGCGGATCGTCTCGCGCACGCTGTCGGCCATCGGCTCGCTGGTCTGGTACTCCGCGAGGGTCGCCGAGATGAGCGTCTCGGACACCACCACAAACAGCAGTTCCAGCAGCGGGCGCCGGGCCGGGTCGGTGCCGGCCAGCAGCTCGTTGAGCCGGGTCAGGAAGTACGGCTGGTCCGGCAGCCGGGCCGGGATGCCGGTGACCTGCTCGATCTGGTTGCGCAGATCGGCCGAGAACAGCGCGTGGTAGGCCTCGTCGCTGTAGATCTTGTAGGCGTCCAGCCGCATCTCCGGCGGCAGTTCGACGCCGACCCGGCCGCTGGCGATGCCGAGGACGGTCCGGTTCACCACGATCGACTCCAGCGCGACGGTGAAGTCGAGGTAGCGGTACAGGTGCTGCAGCAGGATCGGCCGCTGCCGCTGCGGGTCCAGCGCGCGGACCAGCGGGTGGCTGGCCACCGGCACCAGCTCCGCCGCGATCGGCGGTCGCTCGGCGTCCGCCGCGGAGAAGACCCGGCGCGGCGACACCCGGACGCTCGCCCGGTCCTCCCAGCCGGTGAACGGGCTGCGGTACGGCACCGGCGGACTCGTCCTGCCGGCCTCCGCCGTCGATGCCACGGCGAGCCGGCGCGGGCACAGGGCCAGCGCCGCGCACCCCACGAACAGCCCAACCGATCCACACATGACGTCAGCTCCCGGTTCGATGCGTCATGGCGGTCAGATCTCGATCTCGAGGGCGAGGTCCTGGCACTGGGTGACCACCGCGTCGACCCACCCGGCGGCGTTCGCCGCACCGTAGCCGGCCATCGTGATCAGCTCCCAGTACTTCTCCGGCGAGAGGGCCGGGTCGGCCAGTTCGCGCAGCCGGCGCATCCGCCACTTGGGGATGCCGGTGCCGTACACCCCGTGGCTGTCGAGCAGGGCGTCGGCCATGTGATCCAGCGCGAGCCGGCCGGCCAGCACCGCGCTTTCGAGGTCTCCGAGTTCGAGCATACCGACGATATCTTCCAGCTTGCCCTCGGCCGAGGAGAGCGAGAAGGTCGTGATGAAAGCCCGGAACGCACTGGCCTCGACGGCCGTCCGAGCAGCCGTCAGCCAGCCCTCACCGGCGGTCGGCACCGCGCTCGCCAGCCGCTCGAGCAAGGTCTGCTCCACGTCGACCAGCGTCTTCAGGCTGCTCTCACCGGACTCGAAGCGGCGCCAGCTGACCTTGTCGATCATCTGGCGCAGCTGGCTGTCCGTCCAGTAGGCCAACTCGCACCGGTGATCACCGGCGAGCACCTCGCGCACCGCGGTGACCGAGGGCTCCAGCGGAACGCCGACCAACCGGGTTTCGCCGTCCTGGTAGGGCTTCTCGGTGACGATGCAGAAGTCGTAGTCGCTCGTCGGATTGGCCCAGCCGCGCGCTTGCGAACCGACCAGCAGGACGGCCAGCGCGTCCGCCGGCACCGCCTCGAGCGCAGTCAGCGCCTCGTGGCACTGCCGCGCCTGGTCCAGCACGGTCGCCATCACCGTCACGTGCGTGAAGTCCTTTCGAGCAGACGGTCACCGGACCGGTCAGCGGAACCGGCGTCCGTCGGTTGGTGCAGGAGTCCCGGGGGCCGCCTGGGCGGCACCCCGGGACCGGTCGGCACGGTCAGCGCCCGACCTTGTGCCTTAGCACACCAGCGCGAGCACGGTGCCCAGGTCCACCTTCTTGGCGGTCGGCTTCTTGTAAGTCCGCATTGGTTCCTCCCTTCGGAGATGGTCAGGACGACCAACCTCACTTACCACCAGAAGCAGCCACTCATCAGCCGCGTCGATGCCGGGATCCGCCCGGAAGCCCACGAGCCCAAGCTCAGCCACGGCCATCGGCCGGGACGGTTCACAGGGCTTCGATCCGCCTGCCAGTTTGGTCGTTCGTGCGCCTGCCATAACTACAGCATCGGGTGAGCTGCCCCGTCAATGCCCTTTATCTGCAATGGCCTGGGAATTGCGCTGCATTCTTTATCGCGTTGACTGCGAGCGCAAGCTACCCTTCACCGGCTTCGTAACCTATTGTGACCGAGGACGGCCGGGCCGTCCCGTTCCCGGCGGCTCGCGCCCGCCCGGCCGGGCGCGGAGCGTGGCGGGTACCGGCTGCAGAAGGAGCCCTGTTGAGTTCGACCGCCGTCCGGACCGAGCCCCGCCGCAACGCCTTCGCCCGGGTGTGGATGGCCAACACGGTCAGCGCCATGGGCACCGCCGTCACCAATGTGGCGCTCCCGCTGGTCGCGATCTACAACCTGCACGCGGGCGCCTTCGAGGTCGGCGTGCTGTCTGCCGCCACCGTCGCGGCGTGGCTGATCGTCGGGTTGCCGGCCGGCGTCCTGGTGCACCGGTTGCCGCTGCGCGCAGGCCTGGTGACCGCCGACCTGTTGCGCGCCGCCGCCCTGATCACGGTGCCGATCGCGGTGTGGTTGCACATTCTCCATCTGGCCCAGTTGGTCATCGTTGCGCTGCTGATCGGTGTCTGCAGCGTGTTGTTCGACGTGGGATTTGCGACATTTCTCCCAGCGGTCGTTCCGAAAGAGGAGTTGACCAGCCGAAATAGCCTGCTCCAGGGCAGCGAGTCGGTGTCGCAGGTGGCCGGTCCGGCGATCGGCGGCACCCTGGCGCAGCTGATCGGCGCGGCGTCCAGCCTGATCGTCGACGTGGCCAGCTACCTGTTCTCGGCGATCTGCCTGGTCACGTTGCCGTCGGTCTCCGAGCACGCCGGCTCGCGCTCGACCGGCAGCCTCGCGGCCCAGATCCGGGAGGGCCTCCGGTTCGTCCGGCGCGACCCGCTGGTCGGCCCGATGACGCTCGCGGCCACCAGCCTGAACTTCACCGGCGCGGCCATCGGCGCCCTGTCGTCGCTGTTCCTGGTCCGCACCCTGCACCTGCCCGCCGGCCTGGTCGGTGTGCTCATCGCGGCGAGCGGGCTGGGTGGCGTGCTCGGCGCCAGCCTGGCCCCGTGGGCGGTGCGCCGGCTGGGCTCGGCGCAGGCCGCCGTCTGGTCGATGATCGTCGCGCCGGTGTTCGCGGTGATCATCGCCGGCGCCACCCGCGGCCCGCTGCTGGTGCTGTTCGTGGTCGGCAACCTCGGCCTGGCCGCCGCCACCGTGGTGTTCAGCGTGGTGGCCCGGACCCACCGGCAGGTGGCGGTGCCGCCGGAACTGCTGGCCCGGGTGATGGCCACCGTCCGGTTCGTGTCGTGGGGCGTGCTGCCGATCGGCGGCCTGGTGGCCGGTGTGCTCGGCCAGTGGCTGGGGGTGCGGACGGCGCTGTTCATCACTGCCGCGGTGCTCTTCATCGGCCCGGTGCCGATGCTGCTGTCGCCGGCGCGGCGGCAGCGGAACCTGGTCGAGGAGGCGCCGGTCGCCGAGCCGGTCACCGCTCCGACGCCCGGCACCGTGCTCAGCAGCGCGGACGCCGCCGGCGCCGAGCCGGCCGTCGAACTAGCCGGCGCCGAGCCGGCCGTCGAACTCGCCGGCGACTCCGAGTAGGCAGCCGGGTGCCGGAGCACAGCCGGACCGCCGACCACGCGGAACTCCTGCGGACCGGCGTCCGGGCCGAACTGGCCGACGACCTGCTCGCGGCCGGGCTGACCGCCAGGGTGCGCGACCGGCTGCTGGTCGTCACCGAGTACCTGGACCCGGTCGACGGCGAGTCGCGGGCGTTCGTCCCGCTGGGCGGCGAGGTGGTGCTCGACCACCCGGACGCGCTGGAGACGCTGACCGAACTGGCGGCCGACCGGGTGCCGGCGGCGACCCGGCTGATCCTGCAGCTCGACTCGACGGCAACGCCGCCGGCCGGCGTGCCCTACCTGCGCTACGTCCGGGCCGGTGCGCCCGCCGGCCAAGCCGTCCCGGCCGACGGCTGGCAGGTGCGCCGGACGGTTCCGGCCGATCGCGCCGACGTGCTGCCGCTGTTGAGGGAGGCGCTCACGGTCGGTTATGCCGAGGCCGGCAGCGCCGCTGACACCGACGCCCTCGAGGAGGTTGCCGGCGCCGTGTTCAGCAGCTGTCTGACCGACGGCTGGGGTCTGGTCGTCCACCACCAGGACCGGTTCACCGGCCACCTCACCGTGGTGCCGGACGAGGACGAGCTGACCGGCGAGAGCCGGTGGGAGCTGTTCGACATGTTCGTGCTGCCGGAGTTCCGGAGCGGCCCGAGCGCCCGGTTGCTCACCGCCGCCGCGGTGGCTGCCGCCGGCGACCGTCCGCTGCGCGGTCACGTCGTCGGGGCCGACGCGCACTCCCAGCTGGTGTTCGACCGGCTGGTCGGCTCGGGCTGGCGACCCGACACCACCTACTGGTCGATCCCGCTGCCGGACGTCCGATGTCCGGCGTGACACCCGAGCGGGTGGTCGAGCTGGCCGCCGGCTGGTACCCCGACTGCGCCGACAACTGGCACACCATGCTGGCCCGGCTGCGCGCGCAGGCGGCCTCGTTCGTGCCGACCTGGCTGAGCGCGCTGGCCGCGTCCGGAGTCGAACTGCCACCGCACCTGGCCGCCGAGGTGGCCGATTCACGCCGGCGGACGGCCGCGCTCGGCGAGCTGACCAGGGCGGTGTGTGACCGGTTCCCCGAGGTGTCCGCGGTGAAGGGCATCGCGGTCGCGGACCGCTACCCGGCCGAGCTGGTCCGGCACATGAACGACGTCGACCTGGTGGTGTCGGACGAGCGGTCGCTCTGGCCGGTGGTGGAGTTCTTGCGGGACGAGCGCGGGCTCACGGTGGTCAAGTCGCTGACCCGGGTGCCGCTGCCGGACGGCCCCGCGTTGCTGGTCAGCGTCGAGGCGATGCCGGACGATCCGCTGCAGCAGCGGATCAACGCCGAGGTCGGCTGCTTCGGCTGGACCGGCGACGGCGCGGCGGTGCCCGGCCGGCGCCGGTTGCTGGCCGACCGGTACGGCCCGGCCGAGCACTTCGCGATGATCGTCGGTGAGCGGCTCGAGGGTGGCTTCTCCCCCAAGGACGTGGTGGACGCCGCGGTGCTCGGCGCCGCGCTCGACCGCGCCGCCGCGCACCGGCTGCTCGGACTGGTGACCGAACTGCGGGCGCTGCCCGAGTACCAGGAGCTCTGCGAGCTGGTCTCGGCGGCCGGCTTCCCGGTCGAACTGGTCGAGCCGCCGGCGGCCGCGGTCCGGGCGCAGCGCCGGCAGCGCGACCAGGACGCGCTGCGCCGGGCCGTCCGCCACCCGGTTGCCGAATCGCTGCGACTGCTTCAGCGGGCCGAGATCTACCCGTGCCGGGCTCGCGGCGCGCGCCGGGCGGCCTGGCGGGTGGTGGAGCGGCGGCTTCCGGTGCAGTCCCCGGTCCGCAACCGGCTGTGGGGATTCGCCGTGCCGGCACGACGGATTCCGGCCGACCTGCGGGCCGGTCTGCGTACCCCGGTCGGGAACTTCGTGCTGGTGAACGGTTCGGTGATCGGTGCGCACTGGCAGCGGAATCCGGCGGTGGAGTTCGATGTCTGAGGCGTCCGATGTCTGACGGCGCGATCCGGACCAGCGGGCTGCGCCGGGAGTTCCCGCGCCGCAAGGACCAGCCCCGAGTCGCGCTGGCCGGCCTCGACCTCGAGATCCCGGCTGGCGAGGTGCACGGCCTGCTGGGGCCGAACGGGGCCGGCAAGACGACGCTGTGCAAGATCCTCAGCACCGTGCTGCTGCCGTCCGGCGGCCAGGCGTTCGTGGACGGCTGCGACGTGGTCGCGCAGGCGGCCGCCGTCCGACCCCGGATCGGCATCGTGCTGGGTGGCGAGCGTGGCCTCTACACCCGGCTGACCGCCCGGCAGAACCTGCGCTACTGGGCCGCCATGTACGGCCGGGGCGGCCGGGCCGGGCAACTGCTGGCCGACCGGCTGCTCGACCGGGTCGGCTTGCTGGACCGGGCCGACGAGCGGGTCGAGACGTACTCCCGCGGCATGAAGCAGCGGGTGCACCTGGCGCGCGGGCTGGTCGGCGACCCCCGGGTGCTGATCCTGGACGAGCCGACGGTCGGCATGGACCCGGTGGCCGCCCGGGAGTTCCGGGCGCTGGTCGGCGAACTGCGGGCCGAGCGCCGCACCGTGCTGCTCACCACCCACGACATGGCCGAGGCCGAGGCGGTGTGCGACCGGGTGTCGTTGATCGACGGCGGCCGGCTGCTCGGCACCGCGGACCCGCGCACCATCGGCGGCTGGCTCGGCGCCTTCGAGCACGTCGACGTGACCGGCGCGCCGGCCGCGGTACTGGCCCAGGTCGAAACGCTGCCCGGAGTCAGCGGGGTGACCGAGCTCGGCTCCGGGCGGCACCGGATCGAGACCGACCGGAGCGGCGCCACCCAGGCGGTGCTGGAGGTGCTGGTCGCGGCCGGGCTGACCCGGCTCAGCACCGGCACCGCCACCCTGGAGGAGGTCTACCTGAAGGTCATCGGCGAGCGCGGGTTGCTGGTATGAGGTCGGCCGGCCTGATCGCGGCGGCGGTCCGGTTCCAGCTGGTGACGCTGCGCCGCTCCCCCGGTGACCTGCTGGTGCTGGTCACCACGCCGCTGCTCACGGTGACCTTCCTGGCCATCCTGCGTGGCGCCGGACGGCACGACGTCCAGGCCTACGGGGTGCTGGCGCCGGGGGTGATGGCGCTCTGGTCGATCGGGGTGCTGGTGTGCGGCCAGATCATCGACACCGAACGGGCCGGCGGCACCCTGGAGTTGTTGCTGGCCAGCCCGGCCGCCACCGCGCTGGTCGTCTTCGGCCGGATCGCCACGGTCACCGTGTGCAGCCTGCTCGCCATCGCCGAGGCGTGGCTGGTGGCGCTGGTCGGGTTCGGCGTGCTGGTGCCGGTGCCGCATCCCTGGCTGTTCGCGGCGACGCTGCTGTGCGGCGCCGCCGCCACCGCCGGCTGGGCCACCGCGATGGCCGGCACCTTCGTACTCGCCCGGTCCACCCGGCTGTTCCAGAACGCCATCAGCTACCCGGTGTTCGTGCTCGGCGGCGCGTTGGTCCCGGTGGCGCTGCTGCCGGTCGGCCTCCGCTGGCTCAGCCGGCTGGTCTACCTCTCCTGGGTCTCCCAACTGCTCCGGGACGCGGTACGGCCGGCCGCCGTGGCACACCCGCTGCCGCGGCTGGCCATGGTGATCGGGCTCGGGGCGGTCGGACTCGGCGTCGGACTGGTGCTGGTGCGACGGGTCTCGGCAAGGGTCCGGGCCACCGGCGAGGCGGGGCTGGCGTGACCCGGCTGCGATCTGCCGCCACCGCGTTCCGGTACGCGGTCGCGGCCGGGGTCGCCGATTACGCGACCATCTACACCTGGCGCACCTGGTGCCTGGCCTGGTTGAGCCGGGTGGTCTGCCAGGTGGCGTTCTTCGCCCTGGTCGGCCGGTTGCTGCACTCGCCGGCCGAGGTCCGGTTCCTGCTGGTCGGCAACGCGGTCGCGATGGCGGCGCTGGAGAGCTTCTTCGTGTGCGCCTCCACGGTGTGGGAACGGCACACCGGCACGCTGCCGCTGCTGGTCGCCTCGCCGACCAGCATCATGGTGGCCTTCGGCGGCCGGAGCGTGTTCTGGATGGGCAGCGGGATCAGCACCGCGTCGATCTCGCTGTTCCTGCTCGCCCCGCTGTTCGGCGTGCACCTGCCGGCCACCGCCCCGTTCGCGATCCCGTTGATCGCCGCCATCGCGTTCGCCTCGTACTGCTGCGCGCTGGTGCTGGCCGGGCTGGTGCTGCGCGCGATGGAGCTGCGCAACGTCGCGGGCAACGTCGGATTCCTGGTGCTTACCATCATCTGCGGGGTCCAGGTGCGGGCGGACTACTGGCCGCGCTGGCTGCAGGCGGTCGCCGACCTGCTGCCGGTGCGGCACGGGCTGGCCGCGATCAGACTGCTGCTCGACGGCGGCCCGGCACGTGCCATCGCGCGCGAGGGCGTGCTCGAACTGGTGGTCGGCCTCGGCTGGCTGGCCGTCGCGGTCAGCACCTTCGCCCGGCTGGCCGAGCACGGCCGGCGGACCGGCGCGATCGAGTTCGGCTCGTGACAACCTGGCTGATCTTGTAATCGGGTCTGATCAGGAACAGACCGCGTCCGTCCAGCCGCCGAGCAGCCGGGCAGCGGCCGCCGCCACCTGCTCGTTGCCGGCGGCCGCGATCCTGGCCAGGCTGGAGACCACCGGCGCCGGGTCGGCGAGGTCCTCGGCTCCCCAGTAGGCATTGATGTGCGCCAGCTCCACCGGGTCCTCGTTGTCGATCAGCACGCTGCCGGCGGCCTGCGCCCGCGCGGCGGCCAGTTCGGGGGCGGGCAGCCCGTTCCGCGCGATGTCCTCGAGAGAGTCCCGCACCACCGCCCGGACGGTGTCGACGTTCGACGGCTGGCTGCCGGCGATCACCCGCCACACCCCGCAGTCGTAGTACGCGCTGTGGATCGACTGCAGCTCGTAGGCGATGCCCAGCTCGCTGCGCACCCGTTCGTACAGCAGTGAGCCGGGGGTGCCGCCGACGGCGGCGGTGAGCAGCTGGAAGCCGGCCCACAGCGGGTCGCTCCGGTCAGCGCCGCGGCCACCGGCCACCAGGTAGGCGTAGTCGGCGTCCGTCTCGGCTGGCTGGCCGGCCAGGTCGGTGGCCGGGCCGGCAAGTGGCGGCAGCCGCTTCGGACGGTCACCGGTCCGGTCGAGCTCGGCGAAGCCGCCGCCGGCGAGTTCCTGGTAGGCCGGCTCGAGCTGGGCTGGCGAGCCGACCAGCGAGACGCACAGCGCCCCGGTCGCCAGCGCCTCGGCGAGCGCCGCTGCCAGGATGTCGGCGGACAGCTCTGGAAAGTCGTCGGCACTGCCGCCAACCGGCCGGCCCAGCGGGTGGTCGGGGAACAGCCGGGCGTGAAAGGCCTCGTCCGCCCGGTCGAGCGGATCGGCTGCGGCAGCGCGCAGTTCCTGCACCACCACCCGGCGCTCGTGCACCGCCAGCTCGTCGGTGAACCGCGGCCGGACCAGCGCCTGGCACAGCCGGCGGGTCGATTCGACCGCATGCTCGGGCGGAACTCGCAGCCAGAAGGCCATGAAGTCCTTGGAGGTGGCGGCGTTGGATTGACCGCCGAGACCGGTGGCCCAGGCGCTGACCGACCGGCCGGTGTCGGATTGCGCGGCGGACATCACCGCGTGCTCGAGCATGTGCGACTGGCCGATCCGGTCGGCCGGCTCGTCCCGGGAGCTACGGCCGACGGCGACGCAGATGGTGAACGTCCGCACCTGCAGGGTGCCGTCCAGCACCACCGGCAGCCCTGACCGCAGCCGTCGCACCTCGTACACCGTCGCCTCCGTTCGCCTCGACAACTCGAACCCTCCCGGCCGGGCGGCCGGGCGTGCCGAGGGGCAGGGCCGAGGTCCGACCCTGCCCCTCACCTCAGGGCTACTTGCCCTTGCCCTTGCCCTGAGTCTTAACCTCGAGCCGAGGGCGCAGCAGCGCCACGTGGTTGCGAGTCATGGTGCACCTCCTTTCCTGCGGTCGGGCCAACCAGCACGGCCATAGGCCGGTCCGTACGGCCGTTCGGTGATCGGCGGTCGCCGGCCACATCTCGGGGGCGCCGGAACCTCGGGCGCGTTCTTCCGGAAAGTCTTGCCGGTGCGGGCAATCGCACCATCGCAATTAGCTGTACCGCAGCTGCGCAGTCAACCTCGACCTTGCCGGCGCGGTCGGAGTAATCTGCACCGGTGCCGAATTCCACTGAAAATGAAACGCTCATCTCAGAGATCGCCGGCCGGCTGAAAGCCGGCGAGGTCCCGCTGCGTGGCGGTGAGCAAGCCGACTGGACCCGCGAAGCGCAGTCACTCATCGAAGCCGCCGACCCGCAGGATCCCACCCGAACCCTCGAGCAACTCGTGCGCTACCGGCTCGCCGGCGTGCCGCTCGGCTACCTGACCTGCCTCGAGACGTTCCTGGGCGACCGGTACGCCGTCGAACCCGGTGTGGTGGTGCCGCACCCGGCTACCGAGCTGCTCGCCTTGCTGGCGATGCAGGCGGTCGACCTGCACGCCCCGGACGGCGCGCCGCTGTCGATGCTCGACGTCGGCACCGGCGTGGGCAACGTGTCCATCGCGGTGCTCAAGCGGCGGCCGGCCGTCCAGTCGCACGCCAGCGACCTGTCCGGCGCGTCCGTCCGGCTGGCCGGCCTGAACGCCCAGCGGCTGCTGGACGACCCGAGCCGGCTGTACCTCTACCAGGCTTATCAGACCGACGACGTGGTCGGTCCGTTCGAGGCCCGTCCAGTTCGCGGTGTCAGCGTGGTCGTTTCCAACCCGCCCTACCTGGTCGAGGGCGACGAGGTGTCGGACGCGACCAAGCGCTCCGGCGTCGCGCACTTCAGCTACTCGCCGGACAACGACCCGTCGTGGTTCCTGCGCTGCCTGGTGGACGCCCCGGCCGGCATGCTGAACGACGACTGCAGCGTGCTGATGGAATGCGCCGACTGGTACCTGCCCGACCACGAGATGGTGATGAACCAGGCCGGCTGGGAGGTCGAGGTCTTCGACCGCGAGCACTACCTGTCGACCTTCGCCGCGGACCCGGCGATGCAGTCGATGACCCCGACCTCGCACCGGGTGATGCACGCCTGGCGCGGCAACCGGGGCGCGCTGGGCGGCTTCGGCGTCGACGACTGAGCTCGCCTGCCGGCAGCCGGCCGACGCCTGCTGCCGGCCGGCCGCCGCGGCGCCGGCACCGGTTCGGCGCCGTGGCGGCGGGCTACCGGCTCGCCGCGCTGGCGGGCTGGTCACCGGTCGGAGAACTCGATCGTGGAGCCGACCGGTGACGCGTCGCTGACCACCTGGGCCGCCGGCTCGGCTGCGGCCGGAACCCCGGCCTCCAGGGCGGCGGACCGTTCGACAACACCCATGTGCAGCAAGGCCTCTTCATGGTTGTCGATGTAGGCCTCGAGACCGACCCGCCAGCGCAGGTCGAAGATCGTCGGCGTCTCGTGGTCCAGCTCCACCGGCTTGTCGTCCCGCAGGTCGGCGACCAGCCGGGGCACGTCGACGGCGAACAGCTCGGTGGTCCGGTGCCAGCGCAGGCCGCCGTCCTGCACCTCGATGGTGGCGGGGTCCACGTCGGCCTCCAGCACCGGCAGCGTCATCAGGTCGAACCGGAACACCTCGTCCAGCAGGGCCAGGCGGCTCGGGTCGATCTTCGGCCTGATCTCGGCCGCCCACCACTCGGCCAGCAGCTCGCGCACCCGCGGGTCGAGGAACAGCGCGCGCACCGCGCCGTTGACCGTCATCGGGTCGACGATCGCGGTCGGCGACTTCAGCGGCTCGGCGGCCGGATCGGTGCAGGCGTCGAACCACCGGGCCAGGCTGAACAGCACCTGCGACTGGGTGAGGCCGGCGAAGTCGCGGACCGGGCGCCAGATGTAGCGGAAGAACGAGTTCTCCGCCGCCGCCCGGGCCCACAGCAGGAAGCCCTGCATCGCCAGGTTCTCCTGGAACGACATGGTGCTGGTGGCGAGCACGTACTCGAAGTCGTCCGACTCGCCGCGGCAGGTGACCAGGCCGAGCACCTCGCGCCGGGCGCTGTAGTCGGTGTTCGGCAGGATCATCAGCGGGTAGGTCGCGATCCGCGGGATGTGCAGCGACAGCTCGTCATAGCCCTGCAGGAACGACTCGGTGGTCTCGCCCGGCGCGCCCCAGATGATCTCGGCGTAGGCCTCCATGCCCTCCTCGGCCAGCCATTCGGCGAGCGCCTTCCAGTCGTTGAGCTTCATGTTGCGCCGATTCATCACGCTCAGCGCGCCTTGGTCCAACGTCTGCAGCGCGATGGTGAACGAGCTGTGCAGGCCGGCCTGCTTCATCCGGTGAACGATGTCGTAGAAGATCTTCGACTTGTTCTTGGCCCACGAGGTCTCGATCGCCTTCGGGAAACCGGTCCGCTCGCGCAACCGGATGATGTCCTCGAGGAATTCGGCGTCGCTGGCCTGCATGCCGAAGTTCGAGTCGCACAGCACGATGCTGTTCACCTTGTAGTGCGCGAAGATCTCGATCTCGGCCTGCAGCCGCTCGCGGGAGAAGCGACGGAACTTCTGCCCGATCGCACCGCCCCAATAGCAGAACGCGCAGTGGTACGGGCAGCCGCGGTTGGTCTCCATGATGGCGACGTCGTAGCGGAAGTTGCCGGCCGCGTCGGTCATCGGGATCGCGCCGGACAGGAACGGCGAGACGATGGTGTCGAGGTCGGTGATGCCGACCCGCGGTTCGGTGGTCACCAGGGTGCCGTCCGGCCGGCGGAACGAGATGCCCAGGATGTCGTCGCCGCCGGGCTCCGGGAAGGTGCCGGCGAGCCGGGCGTGCAGCAGCTCGGGGAAGGTGATCTCACCTTCGCCGTTGACGATCACGTCGACCTCGGGCGACATCCGGAAGATCCGCTCGGCCTGGTTGGCGACGTGGGTGCCGCCCAGCACCGCCAGGCCGTTCGGGTTGAGCTGCTTGAAGGTCTCGGCGAGCAGCAGCGCCTCGCGGAAGTTCCAGCCGAACACCGAGATCGCCAGCACGTCCGGCACCGTCTCACCGAACACCGCCGCAATGGACGTGCCGAGCGTGTTGCCCCCACGCAGGTTGATGATCCGGGTGTCGTATTCGGCGGCGAGGATCTCGTCGGCGTCGACGGCAGCCTTCAGGTAGCCGATGGCCAGTGGCATCGACTCCAACGGCATTGCCCAAACACCCTGCTGAACCAGGGCTACGCGCTTGCGAGCGACCATGTGTGCTCCTGCGAGTCGTCAGTATCGGTTATCGGGGCTCGTTTCCGGTCAGGCCGGCAGGCACGACTCGGCGCCGTCGTGAACCGAGTGCTGACGCACCCGCAACGGTTGCCGGGCCGTGGACCGCCGGTCGGGCCGGAACGAGCTGGATCCGTCAGTCGAGATCGGACCCGAGGACTGGGCGAGGGGAACCACGCCGTGGCGTGGCCGTGCGATGCAGCGGCACCGGAGCGCCCGGCACCGACGTCGAAGGTGGCAACCGGCCGGCTCGGCGGCCCGGTGCCAGGTTGCGCAGCCGCTGCCAGCGCTGCTGCCGGGCTTTCGCCTCGGCGTCGCGGCGGGCCAGCACCGCGGCGGGAGGCGGCGCGGCGGCCGACATCCGGGTGAACACCCGGTCGATGGCCTCGCCGAGCGACCAGGCGTGCGAGTGCGGGTAATCGTGGAAGCCGGGGCAGCCGTGCTGGACGTGCTCGAACCGCTCGAAGGTGCTCAGCGTCCATTGCTCGGTGCGCGGGTGCCGGTGGTGATGGTCGTGGTGCATCGAGTCACCGGGCAGCACCGCCACCCGAACCGGCAGGTGGTAGCAGAGGAACCGCAGCGTCCAGAGCGCCCAGCCACCGATCCGCCGCAGCCGCGGCTGGTCACGGTCCGGAGCGGCGTCGAGCAGGAACCGGCTCTGCAGCAGCAACACCATCCGCAGCCGGGCCGGCCGCTCGATCAGCGTTCCCCAGTGGTGCTCGCTGAAGGTGCCGACCAGGCCGGTCACGTTGAAGATCACGAACATCGGCACCACGTAGGCGAGCAGCAGCGTGCTGACCTGGTGGAACCCGACGGCCAGACCCACCAGCACCGCGGCGAAGCCCCACAGGGTGCCCTTGCGCAGCCAGGGATCGTTGCGCTGCCAGTCCCACAGCCGGTACCGGGTGTAGCTCAGGTACGTCCACGGCGTGCAGATCAGCCAGGCGAGCCGCCGGTAGTAGAAGGATTTCGGCTGCCCGGGTGGAAAGCCCAGCGGCATGAAGGGCGCTTCGAGATCGTCGTAGGTGCAGATCGCCCGGGTGTGATGGCTCTGGATGTGCTCCTTGCGATAGGAGTCCAGCGACGACGAGAAGGAGATGATGGACGACCAGAACGCCAGCGTCCGGTTCACCCGGTCGGAGGCGAACAGGGTCTGGTGGGTGGCGTGGTGGAAGATGTTGAACAACGCCCAGCCGCGGCCGGCCAGCGCCAGCCAGATCAGCGGCAACAGGTACCAGAACCCGGTGCGCCAGGCCACCGCGCCGAGCGCGACGAAGAGTATGAAACCACCGAAGGCTTCGACGGTGTAGACCAATTTGCTGCGTCGCACCAAGGGACGCTGTCCGACGTGCGGGCAGCCGGACACCCAGGTCACGAACGCTTCGAGCAGGATCGCCACCGGTCGCGGGAACGTCGATTGGATCGACCTGCTGACCGACTCGCGAACCTCGGAGTCAAGGTTGCGGGCCGGCTCGACGAAGGCCAGCTCCTCGCGGCGGCGCAACCCCGCATCGTCCGGCTCGGGGCTGGCATCCACGAACGGGTCCCATCCGGTAGCCGTTCCGATTGCCATGTCACAGAGGATGCCTGATCAGACAGTTCCAGCACAAGGTTAATGAACGGGTCCGAGTAGCTCGGTGTACTCGAACGGTGTAGTAGTCACCGAGGGCTCCTACCAGCTTTTCGGCATACCTACCAGGCACCCAGGACACGCAGTCACTCAGCACAATCTTGCCGACGACCGGGCTTGCCGAGACGCCCGGCGAACCCAGATCCAGCGCCGGATCAGCCCATTCGGGCCGCGTGCAGCCTGGCCGCCTGCCGGGTTAGATGGTCACGCTCAGCGAGGTTGCTCGCGGCTTGGGCCGCGTCGGCGTACAGCCGGGCGGCCAGCGCCAGATCGCCGGCTCGCTCGTGCAGGTAGGCCGCCACCGCGGCGTGCCTGGGCACCGTTGGTTCCACCTGGTCGAGCAGCGCCAGCCCGGCCCGGGGGCCGTCCGCCTCCCCCACCGCGACCGCCCGGTTCAGCCGTACCACCGGGCTGTCGGTGAGCCGGACGAGCTCGTCGTACCACTCCACGATCTGCACCCAGTCGGTCTCGTCCGGCGTCTGCGCGTCGGCGTGCAGGGCGGCGATCGCGGCCTGCGCCTGGTACTCGCCCAACCGGTCGCGGGCAAGCGCCGACTGCAGGATCTCGACGCCCTCGGCGATCAGCCGGGTGTCCCAGCGTGACCGGTCCTGTTCGGCGAGCGGCACCAGGGCGCCGTGCTCCGTGGTCCGGGCCGGCCGCCGGGCGTGGTGCAGCAGCATCAGGGCGAGCAGGCCGGCCACCTCCTCGCCACCTGCCAACCCCGCGGTCAACGCGTTGAGCTGCCGGGTCAGCCGGATCGCCTCCTCGGCCAGGTCGACCTGGCCGGTGTAGCCCTCGTTGAAGACCAGGTAGAGCACCCGGAGCACGGTGACCGGGTCGCCGGGCGCGTCGAACCGGACGCCGGCCACTGCCCGCTTGGCCCGGCTGATCCGCTGGGCCATCGTCGCCTCCGGCACCAGATAGGCCTCGGCGATCTGCCGGGTGGTCAGGCCGCCCACCGCCCGCAGGGTCAGCGCCACGGCCGAGGCCGCAGTGAGGGATGGATGAGCGCACAGGAAGTACAGCCACAACGTGTCGTCGGTGCTCCCGGCCGGTCCCGGCACCGGTTCGGCCTCGACCCGGGCCTCCCGGGCCTGCCGGGCAGTCGCGCTCCGGGTCGCGTCCAGGAACTTGCGCCAGGCGACCGTCACCAGCCAACCCTTCGGGTCCGCGGGCGGCGTGGACGGCCAGCTGGCCAGCGCCTCGACCAACGCATCCTGCACGGCATCCTCGGCCGTCGCGAAGTCGGCACCGCGACGGACGAGGATCGCCGTGACAGCGGGGATCAATCCCCGCAGCAGGACTGGGTTCAGCAGGACGGGGTCCGCGAGCACTCGGTCCGCCGACTCAGTCGGTGACGGCCGGCGCGGCGGTCAGGAACGGGCGCAGTTCCAGCCACTCGTAGATCGGCTTGCCGCCGGGACCGGGCGCCGCCGACAACTCCCCGGCCAGCTCGAGAGCCCGGTCGTAGCTCTCCACATCGATCACCATCCAGCCGGCGATCAGGTCCTTGGTCTCGGCGAACGGGCCGTCGGTAACCGGTGGCCTGCCCGGACCGTCGTACCTGACGAAGGTGCCATTCGGCGACAGAGCCTGGCCGTCGACGAACTCCCCGGTGCCTTCCAGCTTGGCTGCGAAGTCGTGCATGTACCGCAGGTGCGCGTCCACCTCTTCCGGCGTCCACTGGTCCATGGTGCCGAAATCGACGTACGGCGCCGGTCCGCCGCGGTAGTGCTTGAGCAGCAGGTACTTGGCCATGAGCTGTCCTCCTCGATCGTCGCGACCATTGTGGGCGCGGTGCACCCCTGGGACGGAACAGGTCGACGGATCTCGACATCGCCGCGACAAGATTTTTCTCGACCCGAACCGCAAGCTCTACCGAGGCGGCGCTTCAGCTTTGGGCAGGTTGCTTGGGCCTGTTCTCGATCGCAGGCGCCTGGACTGGCCGTGTTGTCCATCGTTGGGGTGGGTGGCCGGTGTGGTGGTGGCCTGAGTGGGTGGTCCAGCGGTAGCCGCCGTCGGGTTGGCGCCGGTATCCCCAGCCGGTGCCGGTTGTCTTGGTGTGGTTGTGCCGGCGGCAGGCCAGCGCACCGTTGCCCCGCATGGTGGCGCCGCCGTCGGCGTAGGGGACGGTGTGTTCGTATTCGCAGCGGTAGCCGGGCTGGTTGCAGGTCGGGAACACACAGGTCCCGTCCCGGGCGCCAATGAAATCCCGTAGTCGCTGGGCGGGCCGGTAGCTGCGGGCGCCGATATCGAGCAGGTCGCCGGTGTTCGGGTCGGTGAGCAGCCGCCGCCAGGTCCCGGACTCGTCGGCGGCCAGCCGGCGGGCGGTTCCGGCGGTGATCGGGCCGTAGCCGGTCAGGTCGGCCGGTTCCTCGTCGAGCCCGAGCAGGGTGTCGGCGGCGACGATCACCTGGATACTCGGCCGGCGGCCCTGCAACTCCGGTAGCGCGTCGTGCGGCAGCCCGCCGAGCACCGCGTCGATGAGCAGGTCGGCCCGCTGCTGATCCACCGTCCGCTCATCCTGGGCCGGCAGCAGCCGGGAGGCTGCCGTCAGCCGGGCGAAGATCAACTCTGCCTCCGGCGCGGGCAGCAGCGCCGACAACTGCACCATCCCGTCCGGCAACGGCAGCAGCCGCACCGACCGATCCTCCATCGCCTCCCGGTGCCGGGTTTCCGCGATGGCCGGCGCCAGCCGCAGCTCGGCCCGACGCGCGGCCCGCTGCAACTGCGACACCGTCTGCTCCCCCGCCCGCCCCAGCAGCGCGGCCTCGAACTCGGGCAGCAGCTCATCAGCCAGCCGCCACGACGTCTCGATCAGCACCTGGGCGTGCCGGTCACTGATCACGCCCTTACCCAGCAACGCCAGGGTGTTGGGCAGGTCGCGGGCGAGGGTGCGGGCCGACTTGAGCCGGTTCTGCGCCGTCCGCGGCGCCACCTTCAACGCCAGCGACACCTCCTCCTGCGCCAGGCCGAGCTCGGAGTCGTCCGCCCCGTCGATCTCGGCCAGCACCCGCGCCTCGACCGCCGCCAGCCAGTTGCGCTGCTCGGCGATCAAACCCACCAACTCGACCCGCTCGGCATCGGACAACCCCGCCGCATCCAGCCGACCCAACTCATCGGCCGGACGGGCCGCCGGGGCCATCGACCGCAACTCCGCCAACCGCTCACCGGCCGTCAGCGACTCGGCATACACCGGATGCGCGAACCAGTCGGGAGCATCGTCGAACATACTATCGATTCTACCGTACAGGCGAACTGCGCGCCACCGCGAGACAATCGAGTTTCACCCGTCGGAACAAGGTCAATCCCAAATGCCAAACCCCAAGGCACTCACAGCCCGACGTCCTCCAGCATCTCGGTGACCAGCGCGGCGATCGGTGACCGCTCCGACCGGGTCAGGGTGACGTGGGCGAACAGCGGGTGGCCGCGCAGCGCCTCGATCACCGCGGCCACCCCGTCGTGCCGGCCGACCCGCAGGTTGTCCCGCTGCGCCACATCATGGGTCAGGACCACCCGCGAACCCTGGCCGATCCGCGACAGCACGGTCAGCAGCACGTTCCGTTCCAGCGACTGGGCCTCGTCCACGATCACGAACGAGTCGTGCAGCGAGCGGCCGCGGATGTGAGTCAGCGGGAGCACCTCGACCATGCCCCGGTCGAGCACCTCGTCCAGCACGTCCTTGCTGACCAGCGCCCCGAGGGTGTCGAACACCGCCTGTGCCCACGGCGCCATCTTCTCGTTCTCGCTGCCCGGCAGGTAGCCGAGTTCCTGGCCGCCGACGGCATACAGCGGCCGGAACACCACCACCTTCTTGTGCGCCCGGCGCTCCATCACCGCCTCAAGCCCGGCGCACAGCGCCAGCGCGGACTTGCCGGTGCCGGCCCGGCCGCCCATCGAGACGATGCCGACCTCCGGATCGAGCAGCAGGTCGAGCGCCACCCGCTGCTCCGCCGACCGGCCGCGCAGGCCGAACGCCTCCCGGTCGCCACGCACCAACCGCAGCCGCTTGTCGGCGGTGATCCGAGCCAGCGCCGAGCCGCGCGTCGAGTGCAGCACCAGCCCGGTGTGGCAGGGCAGCGAGGCCAGCGGCAGCAGCTCCTCACTCTCGGTCAGCTCGATCCGATCGTCGGAGTAAAGGCTGTCGACCAGTTCGGCCGACACCGACAGCTCGGTCATCCCGGTCCAGCCCGAGTCCACCGCCGGGTGCACCCGGTACTCGTCCGCCGGCAGCCCGACCGCGGCGGCCTTCACCCGCAACGGCATGTCCTTCGACACCAGGGTGACCGCGCGCCCCTCGGCGGACAGGTTCAGCGCCACCGCCAGGATCCGGGAGTCATTGGTGTCGACCCGGAAACCAGCCGGCAGCGATGACAGGTCGGAGTGGTTCAGCTCGACGTGCAGGGTGCCGCCGTCATCGCCCACCGGGATCGGGGTGTCGAGCCGGCCGTGCCGGATCCGCAGCTCGTCCAGGAAGCGCAGTGTCTGCCGGGCGAACCAGCCGAGTTCGGGATGGTGCCGCTTGCCTTCCAGCTCACCGATCACCACCAGCGGAAGCACCACGTCGTGGTTGCCGAACCGGCCGATCGCGCCGGGATCGGACAGCAGGACGGAGGTATCCAACACGAAGGTCTTGCGCGGGTGCTCGCTCACGGTCGGCTGGTCGGCCGCCGAGAAGGCCGAGTGGGACGCGGGAGTGGTTGGTCGGCTCACAGGACGCTCCTGGGCGCTGGCAGGACGGCGCAACCTTCACGTCGCCCGGCAGGCGCGGCACCGGCGCCTACCTCGGTTGAGGGTTCCGGACGTCCCCGGCGTACGAGGGACGATGCCGGCCCCTCGCTGGTTGTCACCACCGTCAGGGACCTCCCGATGTCCAGCGTACGGCCGGCCATCTGGCCAAACCGTACGTCGGCCCGGCGGCCGCGAAGGCACCGCCACGCCGAAATTTGTCGCACTGTTATGTGCTGGTGAGGTAAACACCGGGTTGCCGGGATGCGCAACCGGGTATGTGCTCATCAGCAACCCTTTACCGCGAACCGCCCCGAGCAGGAAGGCCACCGGACGTCGATGAGCCAGCCGGAGCCCAGCTACCCGCCGCCGAGCTACCCGCTGCCGCCCAGCTTCAACGGGTCAGAGCCCGAGCGGCCGGCCGCCGGCGAGGGCCAGGACGGGCTTCGGCCGCCCTCGCCTAGCCTATCTGACCGAACCGGCCGAGCGGTACCTGAACAACGGCCACCCGGCAGCCGACACGTACCAGCCCACGGTGCCCACCAGCCAGCATTCCGGGCTGGCCGAACCGCCGCCGGCGCCGGCACCGGTGCTCGACCCGCATCCGCAGCACGCCGCCGACTGGACCTACCAACCGCTCCAACCGGCCGAACCCGGCCGCCCCGCACCGGCCGAATGGGGCTGGCGGGCGCGGGTGCGCGAGTTCTCCGGTGGGCTGATCGCGCCGGCGCCGGGACCGGCCGAGCAGGCCCACCGAGCCGCCATCGCACAGATCCGCGCCGTGCTGCCGGGCAGCCGGACCGTGGTGGTAGCCAACGAGAAGGGCGGCGCCGGCAAGACGCCGACCGCACTGATCCTCTCCGCGCTGATCGCCGAGCACCGCCGCGAGCCGGTGGTTGCCTGGGACGTCAACGAACTTCGGGGCACCCTGGGCCGTCGCGCCGAGGTGACCGAGCCGTCGATGACCGTCACCGACCTGCTGGCCGCCTCCGGCGAACTCGCCCGGCCGGATGTGGAGGTCAGCCGGCTCACCGACTACCTGCGCCGGCAGCCGGAGGGCAACCTGGTGCTGGCCTCCAGCGAGGACGGCAACGCGATGCGCCAGATCGGCCATCGGGAGTGCGACATCGTCCGGCAGCTGCTGCTGCGCCGGTTCGGGGTAGTCGTCTGCGACACCGGCAACAACGCCGCGGCCACCAACTTTCTCTACACCGTCGACTCGGCCGACGTGCTGGTGGTGCCGACCGCGCCGTCCGACGTACACCTGGAGGTGGCCCGGGCGATGCTGCGGATGCTGGCCAGCCGGGAGACCACCCGGCACCTGGTCGACCGCGCGGTGCTGGTGGTGACCTCCACGACCGGCGCCGGGTTGCAGCCGGAGGAGGAGCGCTGGTTCGCCGACCGGGTCGGCCGGGTGGTGCAGGTGCCCGCCGACCCGGTGATCGCCCAGGGCGGCAAGCTCGCCGTCTCGGCCCTCTCCGCCGAGTCGATCCGGGCCTGGACCCAGGTGGCCGCCGCCGTGGTGCAGGCGGCAACCGCACCGTCGGAGAACGACAAGCCGCGCGGCCGGCGCCGAGCCGCCGACTGAGCAACCGGCACTACCGTCCGCTACTCCTCGCCGGAGAACCGGCCGCTACTCCTCGCCGGAGAACCGGCCCCAAGCCGACTGGCGGGTCATCTGCAGCGCCTCGCCGATCCGCGACCAGGTGATGCCCCGCTCCCGGGCCCGCAGCACCCACTGCCGCAGGCTGGTCTCCACCTGCTCGCCGACCCGGGCAACCCGGGGCAGGTGGGCCAGCAACTCCTCGTCCGACATCCCGGCCCAGTCGGGCAGCCTCGGTTGGTCGGCCGGCGACCGCCGATCCTCGGCCAGGATCTGGTTGCAGAGCTCGACGCACTCGTTGCAGATGTACACCCCCGGCCCGGCGATCAGCTTCGCAATGGCCTGATCCGCCTTGCCGCAGAACGAGCAGCGCAACTCGCTGTCGGTGGGGGTCATGTCTGCTCCAAACGTAAGGTACCGCCTGACAGCTTGTCAGGCAGTACCTTACGCATGTCAGGTTCGCCCTGACAAGGTCCTCAGTGCAGCCGGCCGCGCAGGTACTGCGGCGGCCAGTACGTCTCGGCCCCGAGCTCGCGGGCGGCCCGCTGCGGCCAGGATGGTTCGCGCAGCAGCGCCCGGGCCAGCAGCACGGCGTCGGCGGACTCCTCCGACAGGATCTGCTCGGCCTGCGCCGGCTCGGTGATCAGCCCGACCGCCGCCACCGGCAGCCCGCTGACCTGCCGGACGGTCCGGGCGAACGGCACCTGGTAGCCGGGGCCGACGGTGATCCGCTGGTCCGGCGAGTTTCCCCCGCTGGAGACATCGATCAGATCGACGCCGCGACCGGCCAGGTCCCGGCAGACCTCGGCGACCTCGTCGACGGTCAGCCCGCCGTCCACCCAGTCGGTGGCGCTGACCCGGACGAACAGCGGCAACTCGGCCGGCCAGACTGCCCGCACCGCGTCCACCACCTCGCCGAGCAACCGGCTGCGGCCGGCCAGGTCGCCGCCGTAGGAGTCGGCCCGCTGGTTGCTCAGCGGCGACAGGAACTGGTGCAGCAGGTAGCCGTGCGCCGCGTGGAGTTCGATCACGTCGAAGCCGGCCCGCCGGGACCGGTCGGCCGCATCCGCCCAGCTGCGCACCAGGTCTGCCAGCTCCGCCTCGGAGAGCTCCTTCGGCGCCGGCCAGTCGCCGTAGCCGATCGGGGACGGACCGACCGCCTGCCAGCCGCCGTCCTCGACCGCGACCGGGCCGCCGCCGTCCCAGGGACGAGCGGTGGCCGCCTTGCGCCCGGCGTGCCCCAACTGGATGCCGGGCACTGCCCCCTGGGCACGGATGAAGTCAGTGATCGGACGGTAGGCCGCGGCCTGCTCGTCGGTCCAGATTCCGGCGTCGTACGGCGAGATCCTGCCCTCGGGCGTCACCGCCGTCGACTCGGCCAGCACCAGGCCGGCGCCGCCGCGGGCCAGCGCGCCGAGATGCACCAGGTGCCAGTCGGTCGGCAGCCCGTCGACGGAGGAGTACTGGCACATCGGGGCCACCCAGGCCCGGTTCCGAAAGGTGATGCCCCGAAGGGTCAGGGGCGAGAAGAGTCTGCTCACGTTCCCAGCCAACAGCACGGCCCGGACGGAACTTCCGGATGGTCGCGGAGCAGGTCGCCAAATGCCCGGAACGGGGTTAACATTCGGATTTGTGAGAGCGCTCTCACGCCTCACTCCCTCGTCCCCGAAAGAGGTCCCCATGAACCGACCACCGCGGTTCCGAGCCGTCCTGGCCGCCAGCCTGGCAGCCGCCACCCTCGCCGCACCGCTCGCGCTGTCCGGGCCGGCCGGCGCCAGCCTGCCGCCACCGCCGACCGGCTGGACCCAGGTCTTCGCCGACGACTTCTCCGGCGCCGCCGGCACCGGGCTGAACACCGCGAACTGGCTCTACGACACCGGCACCGGCTACCCAGGCGGTGCCAGCAACTGGGGCACCGGCGAGGTCGAGACGATGACCTCCAACACCGCGAACGTCTATCAGGACGGTGCCGGCCACCTGGCCATCAAGCCGATCCGGGATGCCAGCGGAAACTGGACGTCCGGCCGGGTGGAGACCCAGCGGACCGATCTGGCCGCCCCTGCCGGCGGGGTGCTCCGGGTGGAGGCCTCGATCCAGCAGCCGAACGTCACCACCAGCAACGGTGCCGGTTACTGGCCGGCGTTCTGGATGCTCGGCGCGGCGGCCCGTCCGGTCGGTGCGACCAACTGGCCCAGCATCGGCGAGATCGACATCATGGAGGACATCAACGGCCGCAGTTCGGAGTTCGCCACCTTGCACTGCGGTACCAGTCCGGGCGGCCCGTGCAACGAGACCACCGGCATCGGCAGCGGTGAACGCGCCTGCGCCGGCTGCCAGACCGGCTTCCACACCTACGCGATGGAGTACGACCGGTCGGTGAGCCCGGAGCAGTTGCGCTACTACCTGGACGGGACGAACTTCTTCACCATCAGCGCCAACCAGGTCGACGCGACCACCTGGGCCAACGCCACCCAGCACGGCTTCTTCGTGATCCTCAACGTGGCGATGGGCGGCGGGTTCCCGGCCGCGTTCGGCGGCGGCCCGAACGGCTCGACCATCTCCGGCCAGCCGATGCTGGTCGACTACGTGGCCGCCTACACCCGCGGTGGCAGCGGTGGCGGCACCGGCGCCACCTCGACCATCCAGGCGGAGTCCTACAACGGCCAGTCGGGCACCCAGACCGAGGCCTGCTCCGACACCGGCGGGGGCCAGGACGTGGGTTACCTCTCGAACGGCGATTGGCTGCAATACAACAACATCGCCTTCGGTTCGACCGGCCTGCACACGATCTCGGCCCGGGTTGCCAGCGGCGCGGCGGCCGGCGTCAGCGGCATCATCGAGGTGCACCTGGACAGCCTGTCGAACTCGCCGGTCGGCACCTTCTCGGTCGGCAACACCGGCGGCTGGCAGAACTGGCAGACGGTGCCGGGCTCGGTCGGCACGGTGACCGGCACCCACACCGTCTACTTGAAGTTCGTCACCGGCTCCGGCCAGGACTTCGTGAACCTGAACTGGTTCACCTTCAGCTGATTGGCAATGTGCTGCTGCAGTCACCCAGAGTGACTGCACCGGTTACTCGATTGCGTCTTGTTTGGTCACTGTGAAGGACTTCATACTGACTGGGCAACACCGAGCGGGGGACGGGGGAAACCCGCTCGATCGACCCGGGGACTTTGGGGGAAGCGGACCGGGCGAGCAGGTCGGGTCGAGGCGGGATGTCGCGCCGCGCGCTGGTTCGGGGGTTCCGGCGCCGGGAACGCGACTCCCGCCTCATCCACTTCGGGGGCCGCTCAGGCGACTTCGGGGGCCGCACAGGCGACTTCGGGGGCGGTCAGGTGAGGTCAGCCCAGCGCGGCGAGCAGTTCGGCCGCCGTGGTCACCGGCCGGTCGCAGACGAAACCCCGGCAGACGTAGGCCGCCGGCTGGTCGGCCACCAGTGGACGGTCAGCCAGCAACGGAACGCCGGGCGCGTCCGGCTCCCCCGCCACCAGCACCAGCCCCGGCGACAGGCTGCTTCGGGCGATGCCGGCCAGGGTGCGCGCATCGTCTCCTGACCCGACCACCGCTACCTGCAGCGGTCCGGCCAGCGCGGCTTCAGCACCGGCCAGCGCCCAGCCGGCGAACCGGGGCTCCCGGACGGCCAGCTCGCCGGAGGTGGCCAGCGCAGCGTCCGCTGCCTCGCGATACGTCGACCGGCCGCTCAGCGCGGCATAGCCGATCAGGGCGCCGATCACCGCCGACTGGCCGGACGGCGCCGCGTTGTCGGCCGGATCCCGGGGCCGGGTGAACAGTTGCTCGGCATCGTCGGCGGTGTCGAAGAAGCCGCCGTCCGGTGCCCGGAACCTGGCGAGGGCGGTGTCCAGCAACTCTCCGGCCCAGGCCAGCCAGTCCGGGTTGCCAGTCGCCTGGTGCAGGGCGAGCAGCCCCTCGGCCAGGTTGCCGTAATCCTCGGCCACCCCGGCCGCGGCGCCGGCCGAGCCGGCCCGGGACGAGCGGACCAGCCGGCCTTCCCGCCAGTGCAACCGGCGGAGCAGTTCCGCGCACCGCTCCGCGCCGGCCAGGTAGCGCGGCTCCTCGAGCAGCACGCCCGCCTCGGCGAGGGCGGCGATGGCCAGCCCGTTCCAGCCGGTGATCACCTTGTCGTCCCTGGCCGGCTGCGGTCGGCGGTTGCGTTCGTCCAGCAGTCGCAAGCGAACCTGCTGCCACCAGGCGGCGTCGTCCGGGTCTTGCGGCAGTTGCAGGGTGGACGCGCCGAGCTCGAAGGTGCCCTGGGCGGTGACGGCCAGCAGCTCGGCGGCCCGGGCGCCGTCGGCATCACCGAGGACCGACCGCAGCTGGTCAGGTGTCCAGACGTAGGTCAACCCCTCGACCCCGTCGGTGTCGGCGTCCAGGGCGGCGGCGAAGCCACCCTCGGCGGTGCCCAGGTCGCGGAGCAGGAAGTCGGCGGTCTCCCGGGCGACCCGCTCGGCCAGCGGCGCCCTGCTGGCCCGCCACAGGTGCAGGTACACCCGCAGCAGCTGGGCGTTGTCGTAGAGCATCTTCTCGAAGTGCGGCACCGTCCAGTTCGCATCCACCGAGTACCGGGCGAAGCCGCCGGCCAGCTGGTCGTAGATGCCGCCGCGGGCCATCGCCTCGCAGGTGCGGCTGGCCATCCGCAGTGCCTGCTCGGAACCGGTTCGGCCATGGTGGCGCAGCAGGAACTCCAACACCATCGACGGTGGGAACTTCGGCGCTCCGCCGAACCCGGCATTGGTCTCGTCGAAGGTGGCCGCCAGCCGGTCCAGCGCCGTCTGCAGCTCGGCGGCGCCGATCGGACGTTCCGCGGCGTCGCCGCCCAGCACCTGCTGCAGCGCGCCGACCACCTGGCCGCCGGCGGATTCCAGCTCGCCGCGCCGGTGCTGCCAGCCGTCGGCGGCCGCGGCCAGCAACCGCAGGAACTGCGCCTTCGGAAAGTAGGTTCCGCAGAAGAACGGTTCGCCGGACGGGGTGAGCAGGCAGGTCATCGGCCAGCCGCCCTGCCCGGTCAGCGCGGTGGTGGCCGCCATGTAGACGGCGTCCACGTCCGGCCGCTCCTCCCGGTCGACCTTGACCGGCACGAAGCCCGCGTTCAGCACCTGGGCCACCTCGGTGTCCTCGAAGGACTCGTGCGCCATCACGTGGCACCAGTGGCAGGCCGCGTAGCCGACGCTCAGCAGGATCGGCACGTCCCGGCGCTGCGCCTCGGCGAACGCCTCGTCCCCCCACTGCCACCAGTCCACCGGGTTCTCGGCGTGCTGCAGCAGGTACGGGCTGGTCGCCTCTGCCAACCGGTTCGGCATGCGGACCTCGTTTCCGTTCGTCGGGCCGCCCGATGACGGCTCGCCTCGGTCGGGTTCCCTCGACGATACGAGGAAGCCATCGGCGCCGCCGGGGCGAGGCAACCGACGAGCCCGGCCCGCATTGAGTACTGTCCGCAACCGCTCGGTGCTCTATTCGGGAGGCGTCTCACTGTGGTCTCGGCTCCCGACCCGCTGCTCGGCCAGTTGCGCGCCCGCCGGCGGGACGGGACCGTGTCGATGGACATCCGCCAGCTGCGTTTCCTCACCCCGGCCCACCTGGTCGGCATCGCCGCCAAGGCACACCGGGCCCGGCACAGCGAGCTGCACTTCGTCCTGCACGGTCCCGACGACGACGACGTCGCCCGCTACGCCGCCCGGATGCGGCTGGGCGAGATCCTCGACTCGCTGCAGGCAGATCACCGGTTGCCGTCCCGCCGCGCCCGCGACCGGCGCGGGCACCTGCTCGAGATCATCCAGATCAACAGCGAGGCCGAGGTCGAGGCGCTGGCCACGCTGGTCTATGAGAAGGTCAACGGGACGAGCCCGGTCCGGGCGGAAGCCCTGCACAAGAGCCTCGGCGAGATCGGCATGAACGTGGCCGAGCACGCAGCAGCGGCCGGCTTCCTGGCGGCTCAGACGATGCCGAACCTGGCCGAACTGCGGCTGGCCGTCGGCGACGGCGGCCGGGGGTTGCTGGCCACCCTGGAACCGTGGAGCCCGACCGACGACGGCGAGGCTATCGAACTGGCGCTCAGCAATGCCTCGCGGTTCGCCAGGCCGGGCCGGGGTCGCGGGCTGCCAACCACCCTGGACGCCATCCACGGCCTGCGCGGCTCGGTCTACATCGCGACCGGGAACGCCGCCGTGCACGCCGTCAGCCCGACGAAACGCCGGCGCCGCGAGGGTTCGGCGCGGTTCCGCGGCACCCTGGTCGAGGCGCGCATACCACTGCCACACTGAGTCGCAAGTACAGTTGCTTGCAGGGTTGCATCGATGCAACGGGGTGCACGAAGCGATTTGCCCTCGCACGCCTCGATCGACAACTCGCGGTACTGGAGATCTCGGTACGAGGAGGAGGGCCATGTACGTCACGCTGACCCTTCCGCAGCTGGTCGCCGGGCGGGAACTGGCCAAGGCGTCGTTGCTGCGTCTGGGAGCGTTGGCCGACCGGGAGGTCGTCGTCGACGCACGGCAGTTGGCCAGCGGCACGGCATCGTTCGCCGGCGAGATGGTGCACGTCGCGCTCGTGCAGAACCAGGCCCGGTCGTTGACGGTGGTGGGTGGACCCGCCGACTTCCAGCGGTTCGCCGCCGACGCGGCCCGCGCCGAACGGGTCGAGGACCGGCTCAGGCTGACCGAGCGGCTCCCGTCACCGGTCGATGCCTAGCTTCTACTGCCTAGCTTGTGATGCCTCGCTTGTGATGCCCAGCTGACGGCGGGTGCGCCGGGTCGTCCGGCCGAGCCGGCCCCGCAGCGCCGCCGCCGACGTCCGGTTGAACTCGTCCAGCCGGTGCTGCTCGGCCGCCCGATTTCGGTCTCGGTCGAACATCAGCGTCTCGACCGCCTCGTCCCGCCATCCCCTGGCCGCGGCCAGCACCCGATCGTCCTCCAGGTGGGTCAGCCGCACCTCGAACAGCTGACGGGCCGCCGCCACCCGGCGGTCCAACTCGGCCGGGATCCTGACCGCGAAGCTCCCCGGCGCCTCGTCCGCGGTCACCGAGTCAGTCACCGCGTCGCCGTACTCCAGCAATGCCTCGCGCAGGTCGAGGGCCGCCGCCTGGGCCAACTCCACCGAGCGGCTCCGGCGGAGACGGTGCCGCTCCCGGGCCGATCGGACCGATCCGGCCGCGACGGCGATCACCGCCGCGGTCAGCGCCACCGAGGAGGAGATGATGGAAGCCGTGACGGCCGCATCCAGATGCGCCGGATGCCACCAGGTCAATGCCACCCCTCCCGAACGTCAGGTGGTGACGATGCTAACCAGGCCCCAAACCCGTTCGAAGGCGGCGGGGTTACGGCAGGGATGCGCCCGGGAAGCCGCGGACCGGATGGGCTTCGTAGTCGAAGATGCCGGCGCGCACCCCGGGGTCGTCGGCCATGATCTCACCTGTGGTCTCGAGGTCGGCGGCGAACACCCCGATGCCGGCCAGCCTGCTGTCGTCACCGACCGGCAGCACCACCGCGAGCAGCCCGGCGTCGACCAGGGCCATGTTCCGCCGGCCATGCTCCCAGACGATCCGGTCGACCGCGGGCCGGACGAACGCATCGGTCGCGTTGAGCAACACCGCGGTGTAGGTGGACGCGGCCGCGAGACGCTCGAGCATGGCGGCGTCGCTGATGACCGGGAGCGTCCGGCCGGCCACCTGGTTGGCGGCCTCCACCCGATTGGCCAGCGACCCCAGGTTCCAGCCGCTGCCGACCGCGTCGCGCATGCTCTGCCAGCCCTCGCCGTGCCGGTCGAGATGGCGATGGACGAGCACCACCCGGGTCCGGTGCGGGCTGAGCTCTTCGAAGGTGATCTCCACCTCGCTGGTGCGGTCGTGGTCGGTCTCGATCTGCCACCGGGTGTTGATGTCCCAGCTGAAGCAGACCCGGGACGGCGGCTCGTAGGCCAGCACCCGGCCCCACCGGCATTCGCTGCCGTCGGTACCGCGGTCGATGATGTGGCCGCCGACGAACGGTTCGAAAACCATCTCGGCGACGGGCGCGGTGAGCAGGTGCTTGTCCTCGTCCCACCAGGTGCCGATCTCGGCGGTGAACACGTGGAAGGCGCGGGCGGCGGGGGCGTCCACCTCGATGGAGGTGGTCACTGAGGTGGCGTCGACGGTGGTCATGGAGTGTCCTCGGGTTGTCGGGCGACCCGCTCGAACGACGCGAGGGATCGCTTCCAGAAAGAGTCGAAGTAGGCGCGGATGATCGCCAGCGCGTCCGGGTCGACGTGATAGACGCGCCGGTTGCCCTCGGCATGGTCGTCGACCAGTCCGACGGCTTTGAGGATCTGCAGGTGCTGCGAGACGGCGGACCGCGAGATCGGCAGCTCCCGGGCGAGCTCGGTCACCGAGGACGGCCCGGTCGCGAGACGTTCCACGATCACGCGACGGGTCGGCTCGGCGACGGCCTCGATCAGGGCAACTGCGTTAGTCATGACTAACGCAAGCTACGACTAACGCTGGCGGCTCGTCAAGCCCGGCCTAATCTGGTGCCTATGTCCAGTCTGCGTGCGGTGATCGCTGGCGGCGGCATCGGCGGCCTGGCCGCCGCGGTGGCGCTGCACCAGCGTGGGTTCGAGGTGTTGGTGCTGGAACGGCGCGCCGAACCGGCTGGCGGCGTCGCGCTCAGCCTGTGGCCGAACGCGCTGCGGGCCCTCGACCGGCTCGGCGTCGGTGACCGGCTGCGCGGGCACGGCGCGCTGGCCGGCGCGAGCGGCGTCCGCCGGCCGGACGGGCGCTGGCTGGCCCGCAGCAACCTCGGGTCGGCGATCACGGCCCGGTACGGCGACCCGCTGGTGCTGGTGCGCCGGTCGACGCTGGTCGAGTCGTTGCTCGGCCAGTTGCCGGAATCTGCCGTCCGGTACGGGGTAACCGCGACCGGAGTGAGTGCTGGCGGCTCTGCCCAGCCGGCGGTGCTGCACGCCGGCACCGATGGGTACGAGGCCGATCTGGTCGTCGCTGCCGATGGAATCTCCTCCGCGCTGCGCGGGCAGCTGTTCCCAGCCGCGGACCCGCCGCGCTATGCCGGCTACACCGCGTGGCGGATGCTGGTGCCGGACCCCGGAAACGCGGGCAGTTCCGGGACTCAGAGCGCCGAGACCTGGGGACCGGACGGCCAGCGGTTCGCGATCCTGCCGCTGGCCGACGGCAACTGCTACTGCTACGCCACCGCTCTCCGGCCGGCGGCCAGCAGCGATTGCGACGAGATTGCCGAGCTGCGCCGCCGGTTCGGCGACTGGCACCAGCCGATCCCGGCGGTGCTGGACTCGCTGACCGGCACCGTGCTGCGCAATGACATCTACACGCTGCCGCCGCTGCCGGCGCTGCACCGCGGCCGGGTGGCGCTGCTCGGCGATGCGGCCCATGCGATGACCCCCGACCTCGGCCAGGGCGGCTGCCAGGCGCTGGAGGACGCGGTGGAGCTGGCCACGGCGGTATCCGGCAACCGTCCGATCGAGGCCGCGCTGTCCGACTACACCGCTCGCCGGCTGCCCCGCACCAGCGCGATCGTCCGACGCTCGGCAAAGGCCGGTGCGCTCTACACCCGACCGTTGCCGGCGCAGTACCTGGCCGCCCGGCTGCTCGGCCGGTTGCCCGCGTCGCTGATCGCCCGCGGCCTGAAGCCGGTCCTCGACTGGCAACCGCCCGCTTCGCCCTGACTCGTCCCACCAGTCGCGGCGGACCGGCAGTCACCGCTCGAACCACCGCGTAACATTGACCTGCTCGGCCGCGCCCAGTCCGGCCGGCAGCCCAACCATTCGAGTTCCAGCGGGTCCGTCCAGGAGGTGGTAGCCGTGTCCGGTGAGCCTCCCAGTACCGGCACCCGGCGGCTGTCCCGTGCGGCAGCCCGCCGGCTACGTGCCCTACTCGTTCTGACGCCTGCCCGTCTCCCGCTGCACTGAGCGCTTCGCGCGGGCGTCCTCTGCTTGGAGCCCGCCATGGTCTCACCCACCTCACCCCGCCGGCTGGTGGCGCCAGCCGCCGGTGCGCTGCGCCGGCGCAACGCCGCCCGCAGCAACCGGCTCACCACCACCCGATCGGTGCGCCAGGCGATCGTCAGCGTGGCCGGGCTGGTCGGCGCGCCGGTCGCCAACCAGTCCGGCCAACGGGTCGGCAAGGTGGTCGACCTGGTCGCCCGGATGCACGCCGACGAGCGGTACCCACCGCTGACCGGCGTGCTGGTGCAGGTCGGCTCCCGGCTGAGCTTCCTGCCGGCCGGCAGCGTCGCGAACATCGGCCACCGCGGCGTCGGGCTGCGCACCGCCCGGCTGGACCTGCGCGACTTCAGCCGGCGCCCGGGCGAGGTGCTGCTGGCCAAGGACGTGCTCGACCACCAGCTGGTCGACATCGACGGCCGGCAGGTGATCCGGGCCGCTGACCTCTACCTGGCGCCGGTCGCCGACCAGTTCCGACTGGTCGGCTTGGACGTCAGCCTGGCCACCCTGCTGCGCCGGATCGGCCCGAAGCGGCTGCGTCGCCGGCCGACCCCCGAGCGGGTGATCGACTGGGACGCGGTCAGCCCGTTCGGCGAGGACGTCACCAGCTCCCCCGCCACCGTCCAGCTGCGCCGGTCGGACGAGCAGCTGCGCCGGCTGGCCCCATCCGACCTGGCCGATCTGCTGGAGGACCTCGGCCGGCCCGGCCGCCAGCAGCTGCTGTCCCGGCTGGACGCGGCCACCGCGGCCGACGCCCTGGAGGAGATGGACCCGGACGAGCTGGAGGCGCTGCTGCGCGAGGCCGGTCCGGACCAGGCCGCCGAGCTGGTCGCCGCGATGGAGCCGGACGAGGCGGTGGACGCGCTGCGCGACCTGACCACCGACGAGCGCGAGACCATCCTGGACCGGATGGCCGACGACACCGCCGACCAGCTGACCGCGCTGCTGGCCTATCCGGAGCACACCGCCGGCGGCTTCATGACCAGCGTGCTGGCCCGGGCCGAACTCACCGAGACGGTCGGCGAGGTGGAGCGCAAGCTTGCCGGCTTGCGCGAGCACCGCGACCAGATCGACGCGGTGGTGCTCTGCGACAGCGACGGCGCGCTGCTGGCCGACGTCCCGCTGTTCGACCTGGTCGCCCACCCGGATGGCCAGCTGCTGGCGGATCTGCTGGTGGCGGAAGGGCATCCCGAGCCGCTGACCGTGCCGCCCACTGCCTCGGTGGCCGAGGTGGCCGAGCAACTGGTCCGCACCCGGCGCTCGTCCCTCCTGGTGGTTGACGAATCATGCGTTCCGCTAGGACGAATCCTTGCCGACGACGTGCTCGACGCGCTGCTGCCCGAACGCGGCCGGCTGCACTTTCCGAGGTTGCTCCAGTGACCCCGGCGGAGACTCTCGCGATCGAGAGCCCCGAGACACCGGCCGGCCGCCGGCCGCTCGCCGCGCTGCGCCGGCTGCCCGGCGGCCGCCGGCTGCTCGGCTACCTGGCCATCGCCGGCCCCGGCCTGGTGGCCGCGAACGCCGGCAACGACGCCGCCGGCATCGCCACCTACTCCAGCGCCGGCTCGCAGTTCGGCTACCGGACGCTGTTCTTCATGGTGCTGGTCACCGTCGCGCTGGTGCTGGTGCAAGAGATGGCGGTGCGGCTGGGCACCTTCACCGGCAAGGGCATCGCGGCGCTGATCCGGGAGCAGTTCAGCCTGCGCCTCACCGGATTGGCTTTGTTCTGCGTGCTGTTGGCCAACACCGGACTGGTGGTCAGCGAGTTCGCCGGCATCGGCGCCGCGTTCGAGCTGTTCGGGATCAGCCGCTACTGGGTGATCCCGCCGGCCGCGGTGCTGATCTGGGGGCTGGTGCTGTTCGGCTCGTACCGCTACGCCGAGCGGATCTTCCTGATCCTCTCGCTGGCGTTCTTCGCCTACCCGATCGCGGCGATCCTCGGCCACCCGCACTGGTCGACCATCGGCAGCAACCTGGTGCTGCCGCACTTCCTGCTGTCGAAGGACTACCTGCTGCTCGGGGTGGCGCTAATCGGCACCACGGTCAGCCCGTACATGCAGCTGTACGCCGCGGCCGGGGTGGTCGACCGGGGCGCGGCACCGGGCAACTACCGCAACGCCCGGCTGGACGCGATCAGCGGCGCGCTGTTCGCCTGCCTGGTGAGCATCACGATCATCATCGCCACCGGGGCCACCATCGGCGGCCGGGGCCCGCTGGACTCGGCCAAGGAGGCCGCCGAGGCGTTGCGTCCGGTGGCCGGCAACGGCGCCGAGGCGCTGTTCGCGATCGGCCTGCTCGGAGCCAGCGCGCTGGCCGGCGCGGTGGTGCCGCTGTCGAGCAGCTACGCGATCAGCGAAGCGGTCGGAGTGGAGCGCTCGGTGTCCCGCCGGTTCGCCGAAGCTCCTTTGTTCCTCGGGCTGTTCACCTTTCAGGTGGTGCTCGGGGCGGCGGTCGCGATGACCCCGGTGAACCTGATCAGCCTGCTGATCGGCACCCAGGTGCTGCAGGGCGTCGTCACCCCGGTGGTGCTGATCTACCTGTTGATATTGAGCAATCGCCGCGAGGTGCTGGGGGCCGCCGCAAACGGCCCGGCGTTCCGGGCGGTCGCCACCGTGGTGGTCGGCGGGATCAGCGCGATGTCGCTGCTGCTGCTCGGCAGCACCGTGCTGGGTTGGCTGGGCATCGGCTAGCCGATGCCAGTCGGGCTCAGCATCAGCTAGACCGGGCGTTCTGTCCCGGCTCCGGCTTACTTTGCTGGCATTGCGCACCAGACCGGACGGCCGGTCTGATCGACATCGGAATGCATCTTGTGAGCCGGGCAGCCCCCCGCTAGCGTCCGCCCTCGGAGGGCTCCGGCCCATCCGGGGGCCGGGCCCGTCCGCGAGGAGGGGGAGCTCATGCGGACAAGGCTGATCAACAGAAGGCTCATCAACAGAAAGCGAATCAGCGCCTACACGGCGGTGCTGGCGGTTCTGGCCGGCGGCCTGGTCGCCATCGCGGCGCCGGCCGCGGCGGCGACCACCTCGACGGCGACCGCCGGGCACGACCACGGTCATTCCCAGCGACACGGCCAGAACCTCTGGGTCACCGTCACCGGCGACGGCTCGCACGCCAGGGTCAGCGACCGGCACCTGCGCCCCGGTTGGGTCACCCTGCACGTAGCCGACCACACCTCGCCCACGATCGGCGTCCAGCTGACCGTGGTCCGGATGCGCGACCACTACTCGGTACAGCGGTTGCTGCACGACATCGGCGTGCAGGTCGCCGGCAACGCGACACCGGCCCAGGCTGCCGCCTCCACCCGGGACATCGACAGGATCGCGGTCGCCTACGGCGGTGCCGATGTGGTCGGCAACCAGGGCAACTTCAGGTCCAACAGGGTCAACCTGAACCACCCCGGGCGCTACTACCTGGTCAACTCCGGCGCCAAGAACGGTCCCGCGGCGGTCGGCCGGCTCGAGGTACGCGGCCACTGGTGGTCGTCGGCCGACGGCGACGACTGGTCGCGCCACCACCAGCGCGTCTCCGGCACCATCAGCCTGGGCAACGGCACCGCCGACACCATCACGCTGAGCGGCCGGATGCCGTCCTACGGCACCGTCCGGGTGCGCAACAACGGTGACAGCATCCACCTGCTGCAGATCACCAACGTTGCCAACGGAGTGACCGACGCGCAGGTTCAGGCCGAGTACGCCATCCTGATGGCCGGCGGCAAGCCGACCTCCGACCCGGCCGGCCTGTTCACCCCGCGCAGCGTCACCACCGGCATCGACGCGATCTCGGTCGGGCACTACAGCGTGTTCAGCTACCGGTTGCCGAAGGGCAGCTACCTGCTGCAGTGCTTCGTGGCCGACGCCGAGACCGGCATTCCGCACGCCTTCATGGGCATGCACCTGGTGGTGCACGTGCACTAGGGCAGCGGTCTGACTGAGGTCTGCCGGGCGGACCGCGCCCGGCAGACCCAGGCCGGAAATCCGATGGCCCGGGATGCCAGGATTGCGTTATGCGCATCGTCGTGGCCGGTGGAACCGGCGTCGCGGGCAAGGTGGTCGTGCGACTGGCAGCCGAGCGAGGCCATCAGGTGCTGGCGCTCTCCCGGTCCGGCCCGACCCGGGGCGACCTGATCACCGGCAGCGGGCTGGCCGAGGCGCTGGCCGGCGCCGACGCGGTGATCGACTGCAGCAACGCCGGCAGCCAGAATCGCGCCAAGGCCGAACGGTTCTTCGTCACCGGCACCGAGAACCTGGTGCGGGCGGCAGCGGCCGCCGGCGTCGGCCACCACCTGCTGCTGTCGATCGTCGGCATCGAGCGGGTGCCGATGAGCTACTACCAGGCCAAGGTCGCCCAGGAAGCGGCCCTGATCGCGACCGCGGCCGAGACCGGGATAGGCCACACGATCGCCCGGGTCACCCAGTTCCACGAGTTCGCCGGCCAGTTGCTCGGCCGGCTGCGGCTCGGTCCGCTGGCCGCGATACCGCACCTGCGGATCCAGCCGGTCGAACTGGCGGCGGTCGCCGAGCACCTGCTGGACCTGACCGAAGCCGGTCCGGCCGGCCGGGTGCCGGACGTCGGCGGTCCCCGGCCGGAGGACCTGACCGCGCTGGCCCGGCAATGGGTCCGGCACTTCGGCGGCCCGAGGGTGATCGGGCTTCCGCTGGCCGGCAAGGCCGCCCGGGCGATCCGGGACGGCGCGTTGCTGGTGCCCGGGGAGTCCGGTCAGCGCGGCCGGACCTTCACCGACTGGTTGGCAGCCCAGCCGGCCGGTTAGGCCGGAACCGTGCTCTGCCGGACCACCAACCGGTAGCCGGGAAACACCTCCTGCGGTTCGGCCGGCCCGCCGCGCTGCAGCCGCTGCAGCAGCAGGTCGACCGCGTACCGGGCGATCGCCGCCTTGTCCGGCGAGATGCTGGTCAGCGGCGGCGACGAGTAGCGGCACTCCTGCACGTCGTCGAAGCCGACCACCGCGACGTCCTCCGGCACCCGGCGGCCGGCCTCCGCCAGCGCCCGCAACGCCCCGAAGGCGAGCAGGTCGTTGAAGCAGAACACCGCGTCCAGCTCGGGGCAACGCCGCAGCAGCTCGCGCATCGCGAGGTAGCCCGGCTCGCGATGGAAGAGGTCGACATCGCCGTACCGAGCCCGGTCCAACGGCAGCCCGGCCGCGGTCAGCGCCTGCTCGTACCCGCGCTGCCGCTGGGCCACCGTGCCGGCCGGTCGGCGGCTGGTGCCGATTGCCGCGATCGACCGGCGCCCCAACGAGAGCAGGTGGTTCACCGCCTCGCCCGCGGCGGCGACGCTGTCGACCGCCACGTGATCGACCCCGACGTGTGACAGCCGCTCGCCGAGCAGCACGATCGGGTGGCTGTCCCGGAGCTTCTCCACGTCCTGCGCGGTCATCGAGAGCGGGCTGGCGATGGTGCCGTCGGTCGGGTGGTCGCGGATGCCCGCGGCGACCAGCCGCTCGTGCCCGCGCTCACCGCCGGTCCGGTCGATCAGCACGGTGAAGCCACGCTGCTCGGCGGCCGCCACCACGTGCTCGGCCAGCTCGGCGAAGTAGGGCGTGAGCTCGGGCAGCGACAGCGCGATCAGGCCGGTACGCCCGCTGCGCAACCGGCGGGCCGACAGGTTCGGCCGGTAACCGAGCTCGTCGATGATGGCCTGCACCCGGGCCCGGGTCGCCGCGCTGACGAACGGATAGTCGTTCACCACGTTCGAGACCGTCTTGATCGACACCCCGGCGGCCGACGCCACGTCCTTGAGGCTGACGGGCATGATCTCCCCTTCGGCTGGTGCACGCCGGCGCGCCGCGGCGCAATCCGGTCCATCAGACAGTGTGAGCCGGCGTCGTTACCTGGACGTTAACACAGCCCCTCCCGGCGATTGACTGTTTACAACGATGTATTCAACGTTGTACAACGGAAGGCATCGATCCGAGGGAGACCCGTGCCTGTCAGTCCCGAGAGCGCCAACATCGTCCTGCATCCCGAGTTCAGCGTGGGGCCGGTGGACCGCCGGCTGTTCGGCTCGTTCGTCGAGCACATGGGGCGCTGCGTCTACGAGGGGATCTTCGAGCCGGGCCATCCGGAGGCGGACGAGCACGGACTTCGGCAGGACGTCCTGGCGCTGACCCGCGAGCTCGGGGTGAGCGTGGTGCGCTATCCCGGCGGGAACTTCGTCTCCGGCTACCGCTGGGAGGACGGCATCGGCCCGGTCAGCGAGCGGCCGACCCGGCTCGACCTGGCCTGGCGGTCGATCGAGCCGAACACCTTCGGGCTGCACGAGTTCATGGGGTGGGCCCGCCAGGCGGCCGTCGAGCCGATGCTCGCGGTGAACCTGGGCACCCGCGGGGTGCAGGAGGCGGCCGACCTGGTCGAGTACTGCAACCTGCCCGGCGGCACCCTGATGTCGGACGAACGGGCCAAGAACGGCCACGGTGACCCGTTCGGCGTCAAGCTCTGGTGCCTGGGCAACGAGATGGACGGCCCGTGGCAGATCGGGCACAAGACCGCGGCGGACTACGGCAAGCTCGCCGCCGAGACCGCCAAGGCGATGCGGATGGTGGACCCGTCCATCGAACTGGTCGCGTGCGGCAGCTCGAGCCGGCAGATGGCCACCTTCGCCGGCTGGGAAGCGACCGTCCTGGAACACACCTACGAGCACGTCGACTACATCTCGATGCACGCCTACTACGAAGAGACCGATAACCTGGCCGACTTCCTGGCCACCGGTGTCGACATGGACGGCTTCATCGAGGACGTGATCGCCGCCGCCGACTACGTCCGGGCGAAGGTCCGCAGCCCGAAGCAGCTGCGAATCTCCTTCGACGAGTGGAATGTCTGGTACCAGACCGCCTACAACCAGCTGCCCCAGCGGGACTGGCAGCACGCGCCGGCGCTGATCGAGGACGACTTCACGGTGGCCGACGCGGTGGCGGTCGGCTCGTACCTGATCTCGCTGCTCAACCACGCCGACCGGGTCGGAGTCGCCTGTCAGGCCCAGCTGGCCAACATCATCGCGCCGATCCGCACCAAGGCCGGTGGGCCGGCCTGGCGGCAGCCGATCTTCTACCCGTTCGCCCAGATGGCCCGGCTGGCCACCGGCGAGGCGCTGCGGCTGCCGGTCCGCTCCCCCGAGGTGATCACCCCGCGGTACGGCGCGGTGCCGGCCATCAGTTGCGCCGCGACCTGGGATGCTGCGACTGGCGAGGCGGCCCTCTTCCTGGTCAACCGTGACCCCGACCGCGCGCACACCGTCCATGCCGACCTGCGCGGGTTGCCGGTGACCACGATCGCCGAGCAGCTCACGCTGGCCGGTCCGGACATCCGGGCCACCAACACCGCAACCGAACCCGACCGGGTGCGACCAGACGCCCGGGTCTCGGCGACCCTCGACGACGCCGAGCTGTCCCTGCAACTGGCGCCGGTGTCATGGACCGCACTCTCGCTCAGCTGACCGCCGTTCCAGATCCCCGTTCGAGTTTCCCATTGCCCTCCAAGGAGAACCGATGAACCAGTTCGACACCTCGCTCAGCCGGCGCGGCTTCTTGGGCGCGGTCGGTGCGCTCGGCGGCGCCCTGGCGCTGGCAGCCTGCGGCGGCAAGAGCACCCCGCCCGGCGCGGCCGGCGCGACCGGCTCGGCCGCCGGCGGCGCCAGCTACTCGGGCCCCGCGGTGAAGCTCGCGTTCTGGAACGGCTGGACCGGTGCCGACGGCGACTTCGCCAAGAAGATGGTGGACGAGTTCAACAAGGCGAACCCGAACGTCCAGGTGCAGATGAACGTCTTCCAGTGGGCCGACTTCTTCCAGAAGTTGCCCGCGGCGGTGCAGAGCGGCAACGGCCCGGACGTATCGGTGATGCACATCGACGACATCCCGACCCAGGCCGCGCAGCAGGTGATCGTGCCGATCGACGCCATCGCCAGCGCGCTGAACCTGTCGGCGAGCCAGTTCGCGCCGGCGGTCTGGAACGGCGGGATGTACCAGAACAAGCGGTACGGCATTCCGATCGACGTGCACAACCTGGGCCTGTACTACAACCAGGACCTGTTCGACAAGGCCGGCATCAGCGCTCCGCCGACCAACGAGTCGGAGTACATGGATGCCCTCGACAAGCTGAAAAGCAAGGGCATCCAGGGCAGCTGGGTGAGCCCGTTCCAGTTCACCGGCGGGTTCATGTTCCAGTCGCTGCTCTGGCAGTACGGCGGCGACCTCTACAACAACGACAACACCCAGGCGACCTGGGACTCCGACGCCGGCGTCAAGGCGCTGACCTGGATGACGAACCTGGTCAAGCAGGGTTACAGCCCGGCCAACGTCGGCCAGGACGCCGACTACATCGCGCTGAAGAACAGCAAGAACGCGATGAACTGGCAGGGCATCTGGCAGGTCAACGACGTCGCCAACCTGAAGTCGCCGAAGATCGCCATGGCCCCGCTGCCGAAGATTGGCAGCCAGGGCGGCGTCTGGGGCAACTCGCACCAGTTCGTGCTGCCGCGCAACGGCAGCAACGACCAGCACAAGCAGGACGCGGCCCGCTACTTCATCCACTGGTTCACCCAGCACGAGGCGGAGTGGGCGCAGAGTGCCAAGGTGCCGGCCGAGACCTCGCTGCAGCAGAGCCCGGAGTTCACCAAGCTGACCGCGCTCAAGCCGTTCGCCGAGGAGGTGCCGGACGTGCACTTCCCGCCGGCGGTGGCCGGCATCGGCGACGCCACCGGCAAGCTCTACGACGCCCTGCAGGCCGCGGTGCTCGGCAAGAGCGACCCGGCCTCGGCGCTGCACAGCTCGGCCAAGACCGCGACCGGGATCCTGGCCGCGAACAAGAAGAAGTACGGCTGAGCCGATGACCAGCACTGCCGTCGAGCAGCGCGCGCCGCACGCCCCGGCGCCGAGCAGGAACCGCCGGGGCGTGCGGCGGCACGGCCGGGCCACGCCGTACCTGTTCCTGCTGCCCTACGGCGTGCTGTTCATCGGGTTCATGATCGTGCCGGCCGTCTACGGCATCTGGATCAGCCTGCATGACTACGACTACCTGCTGCCGAAGCAGCCCTGGGTCGGCCTGCAGAACTACACCAACCTGTTCTCCTCGAGCGGCCGGGACACCTCCGACTTCTGGCACAGCATGGAGGCCACCGGCATCTTCACCGTGTGCAGCGTGCCGTTCCTGGTGGTGGTGCCACTGGCGGTCGCGCTGCTGCTGAACCGGCGGTTCCACGGCCGGACGGTGTTCCGGGCGATCTTCTTCACCCCGTACGTGCTGGGGGTGGCGGTGGTCGGCGTGCTGTTCCGGTTCCTGCTCGACCCGAACATCGGGGTGGTGAACTCGTACCTGCACCACCTGGGCATCCACCGCAACATCCCGTGGACCACCCAGCTGCCGTGGGCCTGGGTGTCGCTGATCGGCATGACGGTCTGGTGGACGCTGGGCTTCAACGCGATCATCTACCTGGCCGGCCTGCAGGACATCTCGCCGGAGCTCTACGAGGCAGCCGAGATGGACGGGGCCACCGCCTGGGACAAGTTCCGCAATGTGACGCTGCCGGGCCTGCGGCCGGTGATGCTCTTCGTCACCACGCTGACCATCCTGGCCTCGGCGAACATGTTCGGCCAGGCGTACCTGGTAACCAACGGCGCGCCGGCCAACCAGACCCGCACCGCGATCATGGAGATCGGCACGGTCGGGCTGCGGCAGTACCGGCAGGGTGCGGCGGCCGCGATGAGCTACCTGTTGGCGATCGTGCTGATCCTGATCAGCCTGATCAACTTCCGGCTGTTCCGGACCCGGGGTGAGTCATGACCGAGCAGGCAGTAGCCGACAACTCGACGGTGCCGGACCGCGCGGCCGGTGGCGGGAATCCCGCGGGCCGGCCGGCCGGCAGCACCGGTGGCCGGGTCGCCCGGCGGACCGTGTTCTGGCTGGTCATCGCGGCACTCACGGTGATCTTCGTGGCGCCGCTGCTCTGGATGCTGGTCACCTCGTTCAAGACGCCGAACGCGGCAACCAACCCGAACAGCTCCTGGTTGCCGCACCCGGTGGACACCTCCAGCTACCACACGCTGCTGCACTCGGGGTCCATGCCGGTGCTGCGCTGGTTCGCCAACAGCCTGATCGCCGGGCTGGCGAACATGGTGCTGATCGTGGCGGTGGACGCGCTGGCCGCGTACGCGCTGGCCCGGATGGAGTTCGTCGGCCGCCGGCTGATCTTCGGCACCGTGGTGGGCACCATCTTCCTGCCCGGCTTCATGTTCCTGGTGCCGAACTTCCTGATCGTCAGCAAGCTGGGCTGGCTCGACTCGCTGTGGGCGATCATCGTGCCCAGCGCCGGTGGCGCGTTCGGGGTGTTCTTCCTGCGCCAGTTCTTCTCCACCCTGCCGAGGGAACTGGAGGAGGCGGCGATCATCGACGGCGCCAACCAGTGGCGGGTGTTCGTCCGGATCGTGCTGCCGCTGTCCCGGCCGGCGCTGGCCACCCTGGCCGTGCTTACCTTCCTCACCAACTGGAACGACTTCCTCTGGCCGGTCTTCGTGCTCTTCACCGCCAGCAACCTGACGCTGCCGGCGGGCTTGTCGACCCTGCAGAACGCGGCCACCACGAACTACCCGCTGATCATGGCGGGAGCGGTGATCGCCTCGGTTCCGGTGATCATCCTGTTCATCCTGGCGCAGCGGCAGGTCATCGAGAGCGTGTCCCGCTCCGGCTTGAAGGGATGAGGTCGCGGCGGATCCTGGCGATCACCGCGTTGCTCGCCGCCGCCGCATGCTCGTCCTCGGCTGGTCCGTCGCCGTCCGCTCCGCCCGGCGGCACATACCAGAATCCGGTGTACCAGTCGGACTTTCCCGATCCGGCGGTGCTGCGGGTCGGGAGCACCTTTCAGGCCTACGCCACCCAGGGCAACGGCAAGAACATCCAGACGCTGACCTCGCCGGATCTGGTGCACTGGAAGCCGGGACCGGACGCGCTGCCGAGTGTCGGCCGCTGGGCCAGCACCGGCAGCACCTGGGCGCCCGAGGTGATCGAGCTCGGCGGCCACTACGCGCTCTACTACGTCGCGCACGACGACCGGTCCGGCAAGCAGTGCGTCGGCCTGGCCGAGTCGAACGCGCCGGCCGGTCCGTTCACCGACAGCAGCGACCAGCCGCTGGTCTGCCAGAGCGACCTCGGCGGCTCGATCGACCCAGACCCGGTCCGCGGGCCGGACGGTGCGCTGTACCTCTACTGGAAGAACGACGGAAACTGTTGCAATCAGCCCGTCCGGCTGTGGGGCGAACGGCTCGAATCAGACGGCAGACACTTCGTTGGTTCAGCGATCCCCTTATTGGGTAACACGAAAACGTGGCAGGGCAGGCTGCTGGAAGCACCGGAGATGGTTGCGCACTCCGGGCTCTGGACGCTGTTCTACTCGGCGAACGACTACGCGTCGGATCACTACGCGATCGGTTACGCCAGCTGCCGCGGCCCGCTCGGGCCGTGTGTCGACGCCGCCGGCCCGGTGGTCTCCTCCGACCCCGTCGCGGCCGGGCCGGGGCACTGCTTCGTGCTCCAACTCCCCCACGGCGGCTGGTGGATGCTGTTCCACGCCTGGCCGCCGGACGCGATCGGCAGCACCTACCCGGGCCGGCTGCTCTGGCTGGAACCGGTCAGCTGGCAGGGCAGCCGTCCGGTTGTCAGCAAGCCGGACAGCCGGCCGCAACCTCTCCCCCGATGACACTCTCCCGGCCGGCCAACGGGGCCGACCGGGAGTGATGGACCGAAGCTGGCCGGACCGTGACGGCCCCGGCCCGGCCAGCTTCATCACTAGCGCTGGTTACCTGCCAGCCGAGCCACATGGACGAACGCGAAGCGGCTGGTGAAACCGGTACCGCCCATCGAGATCAGCCCGATCCGCGGGCTGCTTCCGAGGGCATGAGTCCAGGTGCCGCCCTTGTCCCAGTGCCGCCCGTCCAGGCTGGTGTAGGCGGTGTAGTAGTCCTGGCCGCCCTGGCTGCGGTGCACGATGCGCAGGTACGTCCAGTCACCGACCGGGCCGACCACCGTGTTGCCGTAGTTCGGGTAACCGGCCGGCTGCGGCGAAACCTCCTTGCCGAACTCGGTCTGCCGGGTGTTCCAGATCGAGACCGAGGCCAGCTTGACGTAGTTGCCGTCGTCGCCGTAGATCACCAGGCCGCCCTGCACGTAGTTCTGGCAGCAGCCCTCGGCCGGCACGTTCACCGACACCTTGGTGTCGACCAGGTAGTCCCCCTTCGGCGCCGGCTCGGTGAGCACCGAGGCCAGCGGGGTGGCCGGCGGGTGCAGGTCGGCGTTCTGGGTCTGCCAGCTCAGGCTGCCACCCGATACCGAGTAGCTGGCCGGGTCAGGCTGCCGGACCCAGCTCCACTGGCTGTCCAGGGCGTTGCCGGTGAAGTCGTCCGACAGCTGCCGGATCGGCTGGCCGGCGTAGGCGTCCGGCAGGTACCTCGGGTGGTACGCGGTGCGCTCGCCGGGCTGGGCGGCCGGCCCTGGCTGCGGGGTGTCGGACGGCCCGCGACCGCCGCGCACCACCGGCCAGCCACCGTGCCAATCCAGCGGGTCCATCAGCACCGGCCGCTTGGTGTAGCCGGTGTCGCCGGCGTAGTACGGGTCGGTGCGGTCCACCGCGTGGTAGACGATCCACTGCTGGCCGGTGAAGTCGGTGATCACCGCGTTGTGCCCGGTGCCCACCCAGCGGTTGCCGTTCTGGGTGAGGACGGGGGTGCCGCCGACCCGGCCGGCCAGGATCGAGACGCCGTGCTGGTCGAGGAACGGCCCGAACGGGCTGCGCGATCGCGCGGTGAACACCGAGTAACCGGTCAGCGGTCCGGCGCAGCAGTTGGTGGCCGAGCCGAAGAAGTAGAACCAGCCGTCCCGCTGCACGATGAAGGTGCCCTCGTAGCGGTTGTCGATGGCGATCCGCTTCTCACTGGCCGGATCGGAGCTGGTGCCGTCCGCCGAGAGCTGCCGGATGAAGATCCCGCCGAAGTAACTGCCGAAGTAGATGTAGGACTTGCCGCCCGCGGTGATCACCTCGGGGTCGAACTCCCAGCGCCGGCCGCCGCCGTTCGCCGCGTCGGTGGGCGGTACCACCGGGGTGCTTTGAACCTGCCACGGACCGGTCGGGCTGCTGCTGGTGGCCAGCCCGATCGCCGAGCCGCCGCCCGGCAGGTTGGTGTCGGACGCGGTGAAATACATCCGATACTGACCGCCGGCATAGACCACGTCCGGCGCCCACATGCCACCGGTCACCCAGGACGGCTTGGTCGGGAACGCGTCGCCGGCGTAGTTCCAGTGCACCAGGTCGGTGGACGAGAACATCGGCACGTTGTGGATCAACGGCTTGCCGTCCGGCCCGAGCTCGGTGGCGGTCAGCGCGTCGGAGGTGCAGTACAGGTGCCAGTGCGAGTCGCTGGCGCCGTGCAGTACGAACGGATCGGCGCAGCTGGCCGCGTGCTGGCCATCCGGCAGCCGCAGGTTGAGCGGGTTCTGGTAGCTCGGCGCTACGTTTCTGGGACCGGTCGGGTAGGAACTCGGTGTGGCCTGGGCTGCCGCCGGTACGGCGATCAGCCCGGCAGCCGCCAGCATCGCGCTGACGGCAGACCGAATGCGCATGAGGGCTCCTCGGGGGCGGTGCCCGACGGGTTCGCGGGCGTATCAGCCAGTCTGCCCCGCGCTCTACAACGTTGTAAATGCTCAGTCGGAGAAGACTTCAACCTCGGTCGGCTCGGCGAGCAGGGACGATCCGCGGACCCGACGGCCGGCTTCTACCAACCGCTGTCCCCAGGACCAGAGACGATCCGGTTCAGGGTCCTTGCGCAGGTCGGCAGCCCGCTCGATGCGCTCGATCACCCGCGCTCGGGTGCTGGGCAGTCGCTTGGCCAGCCAACCGGCTCGCACAGACAACCCGGCGACCAAGAACGGCCCGAACAGCGTCGCCAAGCTCAACACCAGCCAGAGCACCGCGGGCACGCCAGTCGTAAGAGCCACGCGATCGACCGGGGCGACCAGGGCTACGACGGCAATGAGAATCGCCGACGCGATGACGAGCGCAGGCAGCACCAGGCTCGACAGTGGCCCCACCACGAAGGCGGAAACCATAGATCTGACCGATCGCCGGCCGGCCAGCGTCGCGACCAGCAGTCCGGTGAAATACCAGCCGACATAGCCTGTTACCGCGGGCCAACCACCAGCGATCAGGAGCACCGCTGCCTGACCGGACGCGCCTATCAAGAGGATCGACAACACCTCGCCAAAGCCGCGAAGCCTTTGCCGGCGTGGCGGCTCCCAGTCGATCCGGCGACTCCGGTCGTGCCAATATCCGACCGCCGCAGCCAACCTGTCCGATCGCAATTGGGAGTTCAGGTCGGTGAGCCCGTCGTACACCGCTCGGTCGCCACGCATCAGCACCGCCACATCGGCAGCGATCCACGCGAACACTGCGGCTAGGCCGACGCAGCCCAGGCAGCCGAGGATGTTGGAGGCAGGTCCCAGCAGATGCACCGCGACGGCCAGGGCGACGACGACCCCGCCGATTCCGGTGGCAAACACCAGCGCGTACTGCACTTGTCGCCGGCCTCTTGAATGCGCCGCGTCACGATCACTGCTGACGGCGGTGGTCCAGGCGGTGGCTACCAACGCGATCAGCACGGTCGCGGCCACCCCGAGCATGCCCAACCCAAGGTCGGGGGCGAGGGTGATCCGGAGCAAACGCCGCTCTGACCCCCCGCGTCGCAGCCCGATTCCCAGCCACACCATGGCCAGGAACAGGTACGCCACCGCGCCGCTGCCCAGGATGACGAGCGCGCCGCGGTTGATCGCAGCCACCACGGTGCGGACTTCGCGAACATCGGGGCTCGGCGTCAGGTCTTCGGGCACCGCTGCCGATCGGCAGCTGCGGGCGTTAGATGAGGTGGGCCTTGCGGTAGAGGGCCATGCCCGGACCGGCGGCGATGCCGACCTCGATCAGGAACGGCATCACCTTCTCGGCCATCCAGCGCCGGGTCTGCTGGTGGTGCGGGTTGGCCAGCGCCGCCTTGCGGCCGACCTCGGGCTCGATGCCCACCGACCGGTACACGGCAGGGTCGACCAGCGCGTTCGCCAGCAGGTACGACACCGTCGCGGTCACCAGCCGGTGCCTTGCCAGCTCGCCCCGGCTCAGCTTCGGCATGATCCGCACCAGCTCCTCGCGGGCGTACCGGACGTGCCGGGCCTCCTCCACCACGTGGATCTGGCTGGTGCCCCGGATCAGCGGCTGGGCACCCTCGTCCGCCATGATCTCGCGCTGCAGCCGGTCGGTGATCTCCTCGGCCACCAGCACCGGGGCGAACATCGCCGGGCCGCCGGCAGTCGCCTTGTACAGCCGGCCGAGCGCGTGCAGCCGGGGCGAGGCGGTGTACCGCGGGGTAGCGAGCTTCTCCGCGGCCCGGGCGAACATCACCGAATGCCTGGTCTCGTCGCCGATCTCGGTCAGCGCGTACTGGGCGTGCGGGGTGCGGATGTCGAGGTCGTAGGCGTACCGCAGCAGCATCTGCATCAGGATCAGCTCGAACCACAGGCCGACCTGCATGATGCTCGACATCTCGTGATCGGCCAGGGTCACCCGCTGCTCGGGGGTGAGCCCGTCCCACAGCCGGGTTCCGTAGAGCGAGACCCGGTGCAGCGGCATGCTCGGCCGGCCCGGCTCGAGGTCGGCGGCCCAGTCCAGATCCTCGGCTGGATCGAACGAGCTGTGCGCGGACGAGACCAGCAGCCGCATCGCGGTGCGCTGCCGGTCGTTCACCGGCCTGCTTCGCCGATCGGATCCTGCTCGGGTCATCCGTCGCTCCCGTCCTGCTTACGCGCCTGGCCGCCCGACCAGTCGCTTTTACAAAACCTCTCGATTTGGAAAATAGCGGTTCGGTGCCGTGCTGTCCACCAGATCGAACCGGAACCTCACCCGATAGCGTGACCGCCGACGGCGAGGAGGGCGGTCGGATGAGCAGCAGCCCGCTTGCCGCGCTGACCGCCGCCGGATTTCGGCGGGGTGAGCTGCTGGCCCTGGCGATCGGCCCTGGCGGCGAACTGGGGCTGGCGTGGACGTCCGGAAGCTGGGCCGGTGAGCTGGACCCGGCCGCGCTCGCCGCGGTGGAGGCCGAGCTGCGGCCGCGGTGGACCTGCTGGTCGGTCGATCCGCTGCGCGAACTGGTCCGCCGGGACCTGCGGGTGGCCACCTGCTGGGAGCTGGCCGCCGTCCACCGGCTGCTGTTCGGCGGCTGGCGGGCCGACCCGGCGCTGAGCTGGGCCGCGCTGCACGACCTGCCGGCCAGCGGCCTGCCGGAGAGCGGGCAGCTCGACCTGCTCGGCCCGGCTGGCGACGAGGGGGTGGACCCGGAGCAGCCGGTGCGGCCGGACGGCTACCTGCGCCCGGAGTGGACCGCTGGCGGCTGGGCGGCCAACCCCGACCGGCTCACCCGCTGGGCCGCGTTGGCACTGGCGGGCGCCGAACTGCAGCAGCAGCGGCTGGCGACGCTGAAGGTGCTCGGCAACGCGCCGGCCACCGCCCGGTCGGAATCGACTGCCGAACTGCTCGGCGCCGAACTCGGCGAGGACGGGTTGCCGGTGAACCTGGCCACCGCGGAGCAGCTGATCGGCTCGATCATCGGTCCGCGTCCGGCCACCGCCGCCGAGGCCGCCGCGCAGCGCGAGCGCCGGGACCGCGAGGTGCTGTCGCTGGTGTCGGGCGACTACGACCTGCGCAGCCCGGGCTCGGTGAAGGCGCTGCTGGCCCGGATCGGCATCGAGGTGCCCGATACCCGGTCGTGGCGGCTGGAGGCGTTCCGCGAGGTGCATCCGGCGGTGGCCGCACTGCTGGCCTGGCGCAAGGCCGAGCGGATCGCCACCACCTACGGCTACGACTGGCTGGACCGGCACGTCGGGCCGGACGGCCGGCTGCGCGGGCAGTGGACCGGCTCGGACGGTGCGGCCGGCCGGATGACCGCCTCCGCCGGCCTGCACAACCTGCCCGCCGAACTCCGGCCGGCGGTCGCCGCCGACCCGGGCTGGGTGCTCGTGCGGGCCGACCTCGGCCAGATCGAGCCCCGGGTGCTGGCCGCGGTGTCCCGGGACCGGGAGCTGGCCCGGGCCAGCGCCGACGCCGACCTCTACGCGCCGGTCGCCGAGCGGCTCGGGGTGCCGCGGCCCACCGCCAAGGTGGCGGTGCTGGCAGCGATGTACGGCGGCACCTCCGGCAACGCGGCCGCCGCGCTGCAGGGCCTGGACGCCGCCTACCCGGTGGCGATGCGATACCTGCGCCAGGCCTATGACGCCGGCCGGGCCGGCCGGTCGGTGCGTACCTACGGCGGCCGACTGGTCCGGATGTGGGCCACCCCTGATGGACTTTCCTTCGAGGAAGAAAGAGCAAACTCCGCCGCCCGGGGACGGTTCGCACGCAATGCGGTGATCCAGGGCGCGGCCGCCGAGCTGTTCAAGGTGTGGGCGGTGACGATCCGGGCCCGGGCCACCGCGCTGGACGCCCGGGTGGTGCTCTGCCTGCACGACGAGGTGCTGGTGCACGCGCCCGAGCCGGTCGCCGCCGAGGCGCAGCGGCTGGTCGCCGACTGCCTGATCGAGGCGGTGCGCCGGTGGGCGCCGGACGACGCGGTGCACTTCGTCGCCGACCTCAGCGTGGTCAAGCGCTGGTCAGAGGCCAAGTAACCCCTCAGGTCTCCTCGACGCTCAGGTCTCCTCGATGAACTGCCGCAGCGCGGTCACGAACCGGTCGGCGTGCACGTGGTGCGGCTGGTGGCTGCCGCCGGGCAGGATCTCGAGGCGGCTGGCCGGCAGGTGCGCGTGCAGCTGGTAGGCGTGCGCCACCGGGACGATCGGATCCTCGGCCGACCAGATGATGAGGGTCGGGAGCGCCCGCGACAGGTAGTCGAGCTCGATCATCGAGCCACGCTGCCCGGCCGCGGTGATCGCCCCGCGCAGGGTGTGGAAGAAGGCGGTCCGGCCGCTGGGGCTGACTAGACCTCGTCCGGCCCGTTCCAGGTTCGCCAGCGCGTCCTCGGACAGCCGCAGCGACCGGTGCAGTCGCGGCCGGCTGAGCACCGCCGCGGTGCGCCGGTTCAGCGTCAGCCGGAACAACGGGTGCGCGCCGGGCAGGGTGGCGGCCCGGAACACCGGGTGGACCCGCCGGCCGAGGCCGCCGGCCGACACCAGCACCAGCCGGCGAACCAGTTCCGGATGGGCGTACGCCAACTGCATGGCCACCGCGCCGCCAAGCGAGTGGCCGACCACGGTTACCGGACCGGTGCCGAGCTCGGCCAGCAACTGCGACAGGCTGTCGGCGAAGTCGGTGATCAGGTAGCCGCCGCCGGCCGGCTTGCTCGACTCACCGTGGCCGAGCAGGTCCGGCGCGATCACCCGCAGCCCGGACGCCGCCAGCAACTGGGCCGACCGGGTCCAGGTGGTGCTGTCCGAGACCATGCCGTGCACCAGCAGCACCACCGGACCGTCCGCCGGTCCCAGGTCGGTGTAGACGATGGTGTTGCCATCCTGGTCGACCGCGCCCTTGGCCCACTCCATCGGCGTCGGCTCGTCCATTGACTCCTCGAGAGCCAAGCCGTCCAGAGTCAGGTCCTCGGGCTTCTCGCGCACGCTTCGATGATGCCTGCCGCACCGAGCAGCCTACGAGTTCGGGGGTGCGCCGGCAGGAATTCCCCGGCCAAATCAGGCAGAACCAGGGCGGACGAGGTCGCCGGCGCTTTGCAGGCGCGACCGCTGCTCGCATAATCGGCAGTCATTGCGGTCGCGATGCTGCCGCCGCAACGCATTCGCTGGCCTCCGGGGGGCGAGATGGAGCGGGTAGCGGCGGTTGCCAACCAGTTGCAGGACGAGTTCAGCGCGGTCGAACCGAGCCAGGTGACCGGTTGCGTCGAGGCAGTGGCCCGGCAGGTCGACGATGCCCTGCCGGCGGCCGAGTTCACCAAGCAGGTGCTGGCACGGGCCCGGCTGCGGCTGGCCATCGAACTGCTAGGCGGCGATGTCCGGCTGGCCACCGAGTTGATGACCGCCGGCAGCCTGGCCGAGGTCGGCCGGGTCGCCCGGACCGCCGCCCGCCAACGGCTGCGCTGCGCCGGCGCGACCTTCGTGCTGCTCGACGGCGACAAGTGCTTCTACGCCGACGAGGACTCGATCGCGCCGCTCTGGGCCGGCCAGCGCTTCCCGGTGAACGAGTGCGTCAGCGGTTGGGCGATGCTGCACGACGAGGCGGCGGTGATCGACGACATCGCGCTGGACGCCCGGGTACCGCAGGAGGCGTACCGCAGCACCTACGTGCGCAGCATGCTGGTGATGCCGATCAGCGGCCGGCACGGGCCGGCGGCGGCCATCGGCGCGTACTGGCCGGAGGCTCACCACGCCGGACGGGCCGACCTGCCATGGCTGCGTGGCCTGGCCCGGGTCACCGGCGCCGCGATCGCTGCGATCGGGTTGGCCGACGCGCCGTGGGCGCCGAACTTCCGGATCGGCGACCGGCTGCGCTGATCCAGGTCAGGGGTGGATGGCCAACCGGACGGTGCGGAACTGCTCGGGAGTGGCCTGCAGCACCCGCAGCCGGGGATCGGGCACCGCCAGGAACGGTTCCACCCGCAAGTCCAGCAGCGGCGCCAGCCGCGGCTCGGTAAGGGCGGCGGCGACCGCCGCACGGTCGCCGCCGCAGACCAGCGCTTCGAGTTTGTCCTGGTACGGCAGGAGAATCCGCACCGCCACCTCGGCCGCCTCGGCGAACGCCGCCCTGGCCTGGTTGTCCCGGCGCCGGGCGAACCGCTGCTGGGACCAGCCACCGGCCTTGGTGCCGCCCTGCACGTAGCCGGCACCCACCTTGGACGACAGCAGCCGGTCGCCGTCGAACACCCCGGCCGCGTAGCCGCCCCGACGCACCAGCAGCACCCCGATCAGCCGGTCCTTCGTCAGGTGCAGCTGCAGCGCGGTGAGCGTCCGCGAGGATGGCGCCGGCCACGGCCCGAACGGCACCTCGATCCACACCCGGCTGCCGTCGGACGCGGTCACCTGCACCTGGTCGGGGCCCGCCTCGGTGGTCAACCCGCCGTGCCGGTCGGCGAACCCGTCGAGCCAGCGGGGCAACCGGCGGACCGCGACGGTGAGCCGGCGCGCGTCCGGCGGGATCGGCTCGATCACCGGCTATCCGGTAACCCGGTCGAGCACCAGCGGCAAGTGCGTGAACGTCCCGGCCTGGTCGATGTCGAAACTGCCGGCCAACGCCTCGATCGCTCGGTCGAACCGGGACGGCTCGTCGGTGTGCAACTCCAGCAGCGGCTGGCCGGCGGTCACCTGGTCGCCCGGCTTGGCCAGCATCACCACGCCGGCGCCGGCCGACACCGGATCCTCCTTGCGGGCCCGGCCGGCGCCGAGCCGCCAGGCCGCCACCCCCACGCCGTAGGCGTCGAGCCGGGTCAGCGTCCCGGACGCCGGTGCGGTCAGCACGTGCCGCTCGGCCGCCCGCGGCAGCGGCGCGTCCGGATCACCGCCCTGCGCCGCGATCATCCGCCGCCAGACGTCCATCGCCCGACCGTCGGCCAGCGCCGCGGCCGGGTCGACGTCGGTGATGCCGACCCCGGCGAGCATCTCGCTGGCCAGCGCGACGGTCAACTCCACCACGTCCGCCGGGCCGCCGCCGGACAGCACCTCGACCGACTCGGCAACCTCCAGGGCGTTGCCGGCGGTCCGGCCGAGCGGGGTGTCCATGTCGGTGAGCAGGGCGACCGTGTTGGTGCCGGCCGCGGTGCCCAGCTCCACCATGGTCTCAGCCAGCCGACGGGCGTCCGCGAGGTTCTTCATGAAGGCGCCGCTGCCGACCTTGACGTCCAGCACCAGCGCCGCCGAGCCCTCGGCGATCTTCTTGCTCATGATCGAACTGGCGATCAGCGGGATCGCCTCGACCGTGCCGGTCACATCGCGCAGCGCGTACAGCTTGCGGTCGGCCGGCGCGAGTCCGTCGCCGGCCGCGCAGATCACCGCGCCGACGGTGTTCAACTGCTCGACGAAGTCGGCGTTGGAGAGCTGGGCGCGCCAACCACGGATCGACTCCAGCTTGTCCAGCGTGCCGCCGGTGTGGCCCAAGCCGCGACCGGACAGCTGCGGCACCGCCGCGCCGAGCGAGGCGACCAGCGGCGCCAGCGGCAGGGTGATCTTGTCGCCGACGCCGCCGGTGGAGTGCTTGTCGGTGGTCGGCCGGGATACCGCGGAGAGGTCCAGCCGCTCACCGGAGGCGATCATCGCGGCGGTCCACCGGGACAGCTCGGCGCGTTCCATGCCGTTGAGCAGGATCGCCATCGCCAGCGCGGCCATCTGCTCGTCGGCGACCGCGCCGCGGGTGTAGGCGTCGATCACCCAGTCGATCTCGGCATCGGGAATCCGGCCGCCGTCCCGCTTGGTCCGGATCACGCTGACAGCATCGTATGGCTCAGTCACGGGTAGCAGCGTCGCATACCGCCGCACCCGCCGCCGCAGCCCCGACCGGACCGGTGCCGCGAACGAAACGCTGCCCCCTGCTCAGTCAACGTGTCTCAGCAACGGCAGCGCGACGAGCGTTCCGACGACCATGATCGCGGCGTAGCCGAACCAGCCCAGCAGGCCCAGGCCGACCACCCCGACCATCACGCTCGGCGCGAGCAGGTTCACCGCCGGCACCGAGATGTCGAAGGCCGCGAGGTACTCCTCCCGGTGCGCGGGCGGCGCCATCAGGTAGGAGATCGTCCACCAGGCGCCGCTGTTGCTCATCTCGGCCAGCGCCGCGACGACGGTGGCGAGCACCAGGACGGCCAGCACCACCGGCACCGGCCCGTAGGCCGAGACGCCGTAGCCGATCGACGCGACCGCGAACAGGACGCCGGTGGCGAGGACCGCCCGGCGGGCGCCGGGGAGCTCGCCGGAGGTGCGGGCCACCCGCACTTGCAGCAGCACCACCAGCACCGTGTTGATGGCCAGCAGCACGCCGACCGACCAACGCGGCGCAGTGGTCCTGGTGACCACCCACAGCGGCAGTGCCACGGTCAGCAGGCTGTTGCTGGTGCTGAAGACACTCGAGACGCCGACCAGGGACATGTACCGGCCGTCGCGGATCGCTACCCACGCCGACACCCGGCCCGCCGGATCGGTCGGGCGCCGGTTCCCCGGCAGCCGGGACGTCAGCAGCGCGCTGCCCAGGAACGCCGCCGAACTGGCGAAGAACGCCAGGTCGTAGGCAGCGGTACGCCCGATGCCCACCACCAGCGAGGTCAGCCCGGCCGCCAAGGTGAAACCGACGTTCGCGATGGTCCGCCGGATCGCGATGCCCTCGGCGCGGGCCTGCTCACCGAGCGCGTCGGCGATGATGATCTGGAAGCTCGCGGTGCTCGCGGTCTCCGCCACCCCGACCACCGCCAGCACCAGCACGATCCAGCTGAGGTTGCGGGACAGCGGGAATGCGGCGAACGCGGCCGCGCGGACGAGGTTCGACCCGACGGCGTACCGGCGGGCGCCGACGATCCGGATCAACCGGCCGACCGGCACCGTCGCGAGGATGGTGGCGACCGCGCCGACGGTGAGGCACAACGCGGCGGTGCGCTTGGACAGGTTCGCCGGCCCGATGAGGTACAGCGCGAGCACCGAGATCGGCAGGAACATCCCCACGGCGGTCAGCAACGATTGCCAGGCCAACGCGCCGCGATGGCCGCCCCGGCCAAGTTCGGCGAACCAGCGCGGCACGAACCTCGAGCGCAGCGAGTCCCGTCCAGCCGAGTCCTGCCCGGCCGCCTCGACGGCGCTCACGACGGGGGCGCCGTAGCGGTCAGCCAGCCAGCCACCACCCGGTCGTGCGGGCTCTCCAGCAGGGCGAAGTGATCCACCGGCAGCTGCCAGCACCGGTCCGCCGGCACCACCGTCCGCCAGTCGTCCGGTGGGCTGGCCGGCTGCCAGCCAGGATCGCCGGCGTTCTCACCGACGCAACGGAGCAGGGTAACCGGGACGTCGGCGGGTAACGGCGCCGGACGGTAACCCGGCATCAGTTGCGCGTTCGCGAGGTAGACCGCCCAGGCGCGCTCCACCTCCGCCAGCTCGGCGTGGCCCGGCAACGTGCCCGCGGCCCGGGCGGCGTCCGCGACCGCGGCCAGGTCCGGCGAACCGTCCGGTCGGCGGAAGGCGGCGGCCGGTTGGCCGAGCTGCCATCCGTTGCGGACGAACAGCTCGAACAGCTCCGCTTGGTCAGCCACCGGCTCGTCCGGGCCCACCGGATCGAGCAGCTGGACCGCGAGCCGGTGGGCGCCCGCACCGGGCAGGTTCCGCAGCGCGCGGGCCACCTCCACGGCCAGCACACCGCCGAGCGAGTACCCGACCAGGCAGATCAGCTCGAAGTCCGCCAGTCCCCGCTCGCGCAGCGCCTCGGCCAAGCCCTCGGCCAATGCCGCCAGGCCCTGGGCCGACAGCTCGGCCGGCGTCTCACAGGCCCACACCCCGTCGGCCAGCGGCAGCAGTCGGGCCATGCTGGCGTACCGGGTGACCGCGCCGGACAACGGAGGCAGGAAACACCAGAGCCGGCCGGCACCTGCCCGCCGTAGCGGAACCACGGTGCGGCCGGTGGCGTGGTGGGCAGCTGGCACGCCGTCGAGTTCGGCGATCAGCACCGCGACCAGCTCCCCGACCGTGGGAGCGGAGTACAGCTCCTGCAGCTTCAACGAGCGGTCCAGCCGCTGCTTGATGCCGGCGAGCAGGTCGACCGCCACCAGGGAGTTGCCGCCGTCCTCGAAGAAGTTCGCGGCCGAGCCGTCCGGCGGGTAACCCAGCACCTCGGTCCAGCTGTCGGTGACGGCGGCCTCGACGGTGCTCACCCACTCCGCACCCGGCGGTCCGGCGTTCGCCGTCGGATCGGCGCTCATACCCACTCCCACTCGACGGTTTCGGCCAGGAAGTCGCGGACCCCGGCAAGATTGTCCCTCAATCGATCGATATCGGCGTCTCGGAGCCAGACCTCGTACACCACCGCCGCCAACCCGGCCCGCCAGTCGGTGACAGCACCGGCCCGGGCCAGTTGCTGGGCCCGCAGCACGCCGGGCAGCCGCCGCACCTGCGGCACCGGCGGCAGCCGCAGCACCGACCGGGCATCGACCGGCGGGTGCAGCAGGAACAGCAACGCCTGCTCGCCGGGCGGCAGCTCAGGTGGCGGCAGCGGCTCCCCAGCCGCCAGTGCCAGCGCCAGCGGCACCGGGTCCGCGCATCCGACATCACGCATCAGCTGGCCGATCTTGCCGCCCAGCCGGCCGTTGACCTCGATCACCCGCGGACCATCGGGCGACATCTTCACCTCGGTGTGCACCAGGCCGACCTCGATGCCGAGGGCCCGGATCGCACGCTCGGCCGTCTGCTCGATGGCCGCCGCGAGGTTGCCGGGCGGCCGGACCGGGAACAGCACGCCGGCTTCCCTGGCCGGTGGCGTGAGCGGCAACCGGCCGGTCAGCCCCAGGTGCCGCACCCGGCCACCGGCGACCGCGCTCTCGACCGAGAGGTAGTCGGCCAGCCAGTCCTGTTCGGCGTACGGCGCCCCTTCGATGAACTCCTCGGCGACGAAGGCCCGACCGGCTGGCAACCGGGACAGCACGCCGGGTAGCTCGTCAGCCGATCGAACGATCACCGTGTGCTCGCTGCCGGCGCCGGTGACCGGCTTGATGACCGCCGGAAAGCCGACGTCCGGCAGCGACGTCGGGCCGGTGCCCGGAACGAACGAGGCGGTGGCCACCCGCGGCAGCCCTGCGTCGTTGAGCCGCCGGCGCTGCGCCGCCTTGTCGGTGAGCAGTCGCCAGGTGCCGCCGGTCGGACCGGGCAGGTCGAAGTGCTCGGCCACCACGGCCGCGACCGGCAGCATGGTGTCGGCGAAGGTGACCACCCCGGACGCCGGTCGGCCGGCAAGCGCGGCCTCGACCCCGGCCATGCCGGCCGCGGTCGAGACCACCGAGCCGAGTTCGGAGAGCACCGTGACCACCGGATCGAGTTCCGGATCGGCGGTCTCCGTCACGAACAGCACGCCACCGTACGGTTTCGCCGCGGCGGCGATCTCCACCGGCCCGGCAGCGCCGGGCGCGTACGGGACGACCATCATCCGCAGGGCCACCGACTGGTTCCGGGCCGGCCGGGCATCAGCTCGGGCCGGCCAGGTGCAGGTAGGGCGCCAGCTCCCGATAGGTGACCGGCTCCAGCAGCTCCTCCAGACCCTGCCCGTCCGCCAGCGTGCTGCGGACCAGGGTCCCGCTGACCTCTGGCAGGTGGGCGACCGGGATCCGCTCCACCGACTGGCCCAGCTCCTGCCAGGCCGCTGCCTTGGCGTCCTCGAACTCGTCCCGGGTCGGCACCGCGAAGATCCGACCCTCGGGGAGCAGCCGATCGTAGAGCGGCCAGTCCAGGTCGAGCCGGTGGCCGCCGAGAACGGTGATGTCGGCGTCCGGAAAGGTTGCCGCGAGCGTGCGCTGGACCAGCCGGTGGCGCAGCCACAGCGGCCACGGGTTCTTCTCCGACCGGTGGTGCTCGTCCACCACGGCCGAGAATGCCGGCACCGCCGAGGCGCGCTCGTCCGAGGTCTCGTTGGCCACCACCACCACGACCAACCGGTCGGCCCGCGGAACCAGTTCCCGGACGAAGGCGACGTGCCCCCGATGGACGGGTTGGAACCGGCCTTCCCACACCAATACCCGGTCGCCGCTCATGCGTGGGTGAGTCCCCCTTCACGATCTATGTGCAGGAAGCCAGGATAGTCACGGGCTAACCCGGTTAGGTCCCGTCGCCGGCGGCGGTCGGCCGGCTTGCAGACCACTGCCGGGATGCCGCGGCGGTGGCCGCGGGCGAACTCCGCCGCCACCGCGCACCGCATCGCTTCGTAGAGGTTCAGCCCGGCGGTGGCTCCGATCGGGGTGGCTCCGATGGTGAGCGTGCCGATCAGCGGCCACCGCACGTCCAGCCCGGTGTCGGTATCGGAGATCACCACGTCCACCGCGAACCCGGTGCGCTCGCGCACCGCGGCAGCCAGCTCGGCGGCCCGGGCGTTCGGCTCGTCGGTTCCCAGGCTCGCCTGGTCGTCGGCGTGCTCGTCCGCGATCAGCAGGTGCAGGTCGCTGACCGGCATGCCCAGCCGCTGCTCCAGCGCGGCGGCCAGCTCCCGCCGCTCCTGCACCGGAATGGTCTTCGGATCGGGGGTGAGCAGCACCGAGCGGTCGGTCAGCCGGCCGAGGCTGACCGCGAGGATCTTGTCGGCCACCACCACCACGTCGCCGTCCTGCAGGTGATCGGCGACGCCGTCCACCACGGCTGACCGGGTGGCCGGCCACCCGTCGTCGAGCCGTAGCCACTGTTCCGGCGCCTCGACCCGGGCGCAGATGTGGCCCGATTCGCCGAGGCTGCCGAGCAGGCCCTTGACCGCCGCGTTGACCGCGATCGCCAGCTCCCAGAACTCATCGCTGCGGTTCATGCGCCGGACGGGCGATGCGCCAGCAACGCGGCCTCCTCGTCGAAGGCCTCCTGCTCCACGCCGTCGAAACCGGGGTGTCGCAGGGCATCGTCCGGATCCACCACGTGCACGTCCGGCAACGGCGCCCTGGCCGGGGCCAGCAGGTTCTCCAGCCGGAACACCGCAACCGCCAGATCGGCCAACCGGCACTCCGCCGGCGGCCGGTCCAGCAGGGCGCCCACCCCCAACTCCTCGGCGACCGCCCGGCCGGTCGACCCGCACACTTCGGCCAGCCGGGAACTCAACACCTGCCGAGCCGCCAGTTCGGACGGCGTCAGCGCGGCGGGCGCGGCAAGCTCGGTGAGGTTGGGGGCGCTAAGCGGGTGCGGCATCGAGAAATATCTCCTTCAGTACCTGGGTGAACGGCTCGTCCGGCGCCCCCTGCGCGAACCGCTGGCGCAGGTCGGCCAGCAGTTCCAGCAGGTACGGCGGCAGGTCGGAGAGTTCGCGCTCGATCTCGGCCAGGTCCTTGACCACCAACCTGTTCCGGTAGGAGCTGGCGGGGGTCTCGGCAGTCAGATCGCGCACCAGCGAGGACTCGGCCAACGGGCGTCCCGCCGTGCCGGTGCTGAGCACCCGCAGCAGGCCGTCGGCGTCAAGCCGTCCCCGGCCGCCGCCGAGCAGCGCCAGCAGGCTCTGCTGCATGAGCAGGTAGGCGTTGTGCAGCATCTTGGCCCGGGCGCCCTGCTCGGCCGACTCGAACCCGATCACCGAACCGAGCACGTCGAGCACCGCTCGCACCGGCTCCGGCGCCGGCCAGGGCCCGACCAGCAACACCGCCGTCCCACCCGCCAACTGGGCTGCGCCGCCGGTGAGGCCACCACCGAAGTAGTCGAGGCCGCACCGGTCGGCGGTGGCCGCGGCGACAGCCGCGCTGGTGGACGACTGGGTCGTCAGGTCGAGCACCGCGTCAACACCGCGCAGCCGAGTGAGCAGATCGCCGACCTGGGTCCCGTGGGTCAGCGCCAGCAGGGCCAGCCCCCCGGCGGCCGGATCCACCGCCAACTCCTCGGTCTCCGCCAGGTCGGCCAATCGGATATCGAAGCCGGAGCTGAGGCATCGCCGCGCCGCCGCCTGTCCGATCCGGCCGGCACCGAAGATGCGAACCCGCATGTCAGGAGTCGAGCAGTGCGGCTGCGGTGGTGTTCGCACTGTGCGAGCGCACCATCGCCACGTGCGCCTCGCGAATGAGCTCGGCGGCTCGCCAGGCCCGGTCCTGAGCGGCCTGGGTTCGGGCGAAGACCTGCAGGCCCATCCGTCCGAGCTTGGCGTGGAACCGCTCGTCCGGGTTGATGTGCTTCTCGAACATGGCGGCAGTCTCCGGGTCGAACCGGCTCAGAGCCAGCTCGTTGCGTTTGATGCTCTGGGTCTCGACCGTCAACTGCTGGGCGGCGAAGAACTCCTCCGGGTACACCATCGCGTCGAGCAGGTCCCCGAACCGCACCTGCTCAGGGGACGGGACGAAGCTGAGCACCGAACCTCCCAGCGCCTCGATCCGCCTGCGACACTGCCGGGCGTGCTTGGCCTCGTCGCCCACCTGGCGACCGACCAGCGCCTTGAGGCTCAGATCCGGCACCCGGCCGATGAACCGGCCGATGATCTCGACGCCGCGAATCTCGTTGTACCAGCGGGGAAGCAGCGCCTGCGCGGCCGCCAGGCCGTCCAACTTCTGCGTCCAGTACACGGTGTCCTGCTCCGGCAGCGCTGAGAAGTACGCCTCGTTGTCGGCATCGAGCCGGTCGATGAAATCGTCGACGTCCAACGCCATCTGTGCCTCCGTTGCAGAGATCGCTGGTCGACATCGGACCGCATCGGCCAGCAGCGCATAGTCGTGCATTCGACTGTCAGTTCGCCCGCAGCGCACTGCCGGCGCGCCGACCCTCCGGCAGTTTCGCCGGCGAAATCGACCACCCTTAGTGGACACACGGTAGTCGAACTGGACAGGCGAGACAAGGCAGGCATCGATCCGGTTCATCGAGCCCCTCAACAACCGTTCGACCAGGATTATCATCCGGTGCGCTGTCCCGAGAATTGGTATCGGAGGATTCTGCGTGAGTTGTTGTGACTGAACCGGTCTCGTCCTATATTGATGCTCTTGCTACCACGAGGGTGAGCGCCGAGACCTGACTCCTGCCGGGTCGGGAGCGTGCCGCACGGTTCGCTCCACAGCCGGGCCTGCTCGATGAAGACATGCCAAGGAGGCAGGGTGATCAGACCCGTTTACCCAAGCTTTGCCAGCGTTCTCAGCCGTGGTGGCATGGTCAGGGTCGCCGGCGTCCATTCCGCCTTGGGCGGCCTGCTGGCCAGGGATGCCGGCTTCGACGCGGTGTGGGCGTCGAGTTTCGAGATCTCAGCGGCCCGCGGCGTGCCGGATGCCAGCCTGCTCACGATGACGGAGTACCTGGCCGCCGCCGCCGATATCCAGAGGGTGCTCGACATTCCGGTGGTCGCCGACTGTGACACTGGTTTCGGCGATGCGGCGAATGTGGTTCGAATGGTGCACGAGTACGAGGCAGCAGGAATCACCGCCGTGTGCATCGAGGATAAGACCTTTCCCAAGATGAATAGTTTCGCTAACAGTCAACACCTGTTGATCGAGGTGGAAAGCTTCTGCGACAAGATACGGGCAGCCAAACACGCCCAACATTCCTCTGAATTTCTGCTGATCGCGCGCACCGAGGCGTTGATCAGCGGCCTGGGCCACGACGAGGCTCTCTACCGGGCGCGTGCCTACCGGAAGGCCGGCGCCGATGCGATCCTGATCCACTCCAAGGCGCCGGCGGCCGACGAGATCAAGGACTTCTTGCAGGCCTGGGACGACGACTGCCCGGTCGTCATCGTGCCGACCACCTATCCCGACTGGCACATCGCCGATGTCGCCGAGGCCGGCGCCTCGGTGGTGATCTATGCCAACCAGGGTCTCCGCGCCACCGTCCAAGCGTTGAACGCCACCTTCCGATCGATCATCGACGAAGGCTCCACGGCTCATCTGGAGTCAGAGATCGCGTCGATCTCGGAGATCTTCCGGCTGCAGCGGCTCTCGGAGTGGCAGGCGTTCCAGGCGTGAGCCGGCCAGTGGATGCCGCGGACCTGGGCACCCTGTTCCGCCGGGTGGCGGCCGACCGCCGGGAGGCACCGGCGCTGGTGGAGTCGAACCGGTCCTGGAGCTACCGGCAACTCGACGAGTGCTCCGAGCTGCTGGCGGCCAGGCTCCTCGAGGGCGGCCTCACCAGGGGCAGCTTCGTCGGGGTGGTGGCCGATCGCAGCCCCGCGGCGGTGATCGCGATCCTCGGCGTGCTCAAGGCCGGGGCCGCGTACGTGCCGCTGGATCCGTCGTATCCGGCCGACCGGCTGGCCTTCGTCGTGGCAGACGCCGGCCTCGAGTACGCGGTCGGAACGGCCGGCTCGGCGGCCATGCTGCCGTCGTCACTCCGGCTGATCGACGTGCCGGTGGAGGCGTCCGGCGGCCGCACCCCGGACCCGGTCGGCCTCCGGGTTCAACCCGACGATCCCGCCTACGTCATCTACACCTCCGGTTCCACCGGGACGCCGAACGGCTGCCTGATCAGCCATGCCAACGTGCTTGCCCTGTTGCGAGGTGCCTTGCCGCTGTTCGCCTTCGACACCGGCGACCGTTGGTCACTCTTCCACTCGGCAAGCTTCGACTTCGCGGTCTGGGAACTGTGGGGCGCCTTCACCACGGGCGGCTGCACGGTGGCCGTGCCGGCCGAGGCGGCACGCTCACCGGAGGACTTGCTCGAACTGCTGGTCGAACAGCGGGTGACAGTGCTCAACCAGGTGCCCTCGGTGTTCGGCTACCTGAGCCGGGTGCTGTCCGACCGTCCCGGCGCCGACCTGGCGCTGCGCTACGTCATCTTCGGCGGTGAGGGAGTGCGGTTGGCTGACGTACGTCAGTGCCGGTCCGCCCTCGCCGACAGCGCTACACCCGAGTTCGTCAACATGTACGGCATCACCGAGACCACCGTGCACGTCACCTACAAGCTGATCGACGAGGCGGCGCTGTCCGACGGCGCGGCGTCACCGATCGGCAGACCGCTGCCACACCTGGAGATCAGCCTCCGGACGCCGGACGGACACCCTGCGCCGCCCGGTGAGCCAGGTGAGATCTGGGTGTCGGGAGCAGCCGTCGGCGCCGGGTACCTGAACCGGCCCGAGCTGACCGGCCGGCGGTTCGTCGAGATTGACGGCGTCCGCCACTACCGGTCCGGCGACCTCGCCCGGCAGCTGGCCTCCGGCGAGTACGACTACGCCGGACGGATCGACCACCAGGTCAAGGTGCGAGGGTTTCGGATCGAGCTCGGCGAGGTGGAGGCCGCCCTCGCCGACTGTCCCGGAGTCCGGACTGCCGCCGCGACGGTCGTCGCGACCGGGCCGAACAGCACCGCGTCGCTGGTCGCGCTGGTGGTGCCCGAGGGCGAAGCCGATCCGGCATTGGCGCGCGTGGTGCGCGGGCACCTCGCCGCGAAGCTGCCGCCGCAGTCCGTCCCCGACCGCATCCGGCTCTGCCCGGCCCTGCCGCTGACCGCCTCCGGCAAGATCGACCGGTCGGCGCTGCCGGCCCTGGCGATGCCCCGCCCGGCCTGACCGACCTGCCTCTGCTCCCACCGAAAACCGGAAGGTGTCGTGACTGCCGAAGCCAGATCCCGGCTGGTGCTCCTGGACCCGATCGACCAGACGGCGCTCGCGGCCCTGCGCTCGAGCTACGAGGTCGCGGTCGCCGTCGGGGCCGGTCCGGACCAGGTCGCCGGGTTGCTCCGGTCCGCCGACGTCGTCGTGCTGCGCAGCGGCGCCCGGATGGACGCCGAGGCCATCGGGCAGGCCGCCAGGTTGAAGGTGATCGCCCGGGCCGGCGTCGGGCTCGACAACGTCGACACCGCCGCGGCCGCCAGCCGGGGCATCGTGTGTTTCAACGTGCCGGGCCTGTCCGCCCGGGCGGTCGCCGAGTTCGCGCTGGGACTGACCTTCGCCGCCTGTCGAAACATTGCCCTGGCCGACCGCCAGATCCGAGCCGGCGTCTGGGACAAGCCGGGCCTGCTCGGCGGCCAGCTCGCCGGCCGCACGATGGGCATCGTCGGACTGGGGGCGATCGGTTCGGCGCTGGCCGAGCTGGCCCAGGCGGTCGGCCTGCGGGTGATCGGATCGCTCGGCAGGGCCGACGCCGAACGGGTGGCGGCCTTCGCCGAACGCGGGGTGGCGGTGCGGCCGGTCGGCGACGTCCTGCGGGCTTCGGACCTGCTGGTGCTGGCCGTCCCGCTGACCGCCTCGACACGCCACCTGATCGGACGGGCCGAACTCGCCGCGATGCCGTCGCACGCCTACCTGATCAACGTCGCGCGCGGCGGGGTGGTGGACGAATCGGCCCTGCTGGCGGCATTGCGCCGGCGGCAGATCGCCGGCGCCGCGCTGGACGTGCTGTCAGCGGAACGGGCACCGAGCCCGTTCACCGAGCTGGACAACGTGGTACTGACGCCCCACATCGGTGCGATGACCCGCGAGTCCCAGCAGCAGATCGGCCAGGAGCTGGTGCGGCGGATCGCCGAGGAGCTCGCCGGCTGGTCGGGGAACGGCGGCCGACCGGCCTGACCAGGGGTACGGCGCCCATCCCCTGCGTGCCAAGCTCAGCGAGCCAAGTCGTCCCGGCCGAACGCCCGGGGCAGGATCTCGGTCATCGGCACCGGGCCGTCCACCGTGTCGACCAGCATGCCGTCGGCGGCGTGTTCCCAGAGCAGTTGCCGGCACCGACCGCACGGCATCAGCACCGCCTCGTGCTGGTCCACGCAGGCGAACGCGACCAGCCGGCCGCCGCCGGTGGCGTGCAGGCTCGACACCAGCCCGCACTCGGCGCACAGGGTCAGCCCGTACGAGGCGTTCTCCACGTTGCAGCCGGACACCAGCCGGCCGTCCTCGGTGAGCGCCGCGGCGCCCACCGGGTAGTGCGAGTACGGCACGTAGGCCTGCCGCATGATCCGGCGCGCCTCGGCCCGCAGCGCCGGCCAGTCGACCTGCTCCCCGGCCATCACGCGCTCGCCGCCGGTTGTCATGCGCTCGCCACGTAAGGTTGGCCGTCGGCGGCCGGCGGCTGCACCCGGCCGATGAAGCCGGCCACCGCGAACAGCGTCACCACGTAGGGCAGCATCAGCAGCAGGTTGGCGTCGACCGGCGCGCCGGCCAGCGACAGCAGCGACTGCAACTGGTCGGCGAAGCCGAACAGCAGCGCCGCCGCCACCGCGCCGAGCGGCCGCCAGCGGCCGAAGATCACCGCGGCCAGCGCGATGAAGCCCTTGCCGCTCGACATGTTCAGCGAGAAGGTGACCGCCGAGCCGGCGCCCCAGATCAGCGCCGCGCCGCCCAGGCCGGCCACCAGACCGGCCAGCAGCACGGTGCGGAACCGGGTCCGGTTGACCTTGATGCCGACCGTGTCGGCCGCCCGCGGGTGCTCGCCGACCGAGCGCACCCGCAGCCCCCACCGGGTGTGGAACAGCCCGAAGTGGATCACCGCGACCAGCACGTAGGTCAGGTACAGGAAGATCGTGCCCTGGAAGAACACCGGTCCGATGATCGGGATCTGGCTCAGCAGCGGGATCTTCACGATCGCGAAGAAGCCCGGCTGGTTGTAGGTCTCGGCCTGCGGCGACAGCAGCTTGTTGAAGAAGAAGCTGGTGATGCCGAGTGCGAAGACGTTCAGCACCACGCCGATGATCACCTGGTCGACGTAGTACTTGATCGCCAGCGCGGCCAGCACCGCCGCGATCAGCAGGCCGGCGAGCATGCCGCCCAGCGCGCCGAACCAGATGCTGCCGGTGACGGTGGCGACGACCGCGGTGACGAACGCGCCGAGCAGCAACTGGCCCTCGATCGCGACGTTGACCACGCCGGACCGCTCCCCCATCACACCGGCCAGCGCGCCCAGGATCAGCGGGATCGCGGCCGGGAACAGGGCGCCCTGCAGCAGCGAGACGACGTTGAGGCCGTTCGGGTTGCCGGCCACCGCCCAGCTGACGAACGCGACCACCAACCCGAGGATGGCCATCGCCACGCACCAGCGGGCGGCCAGTCGCTGGCTGATCCGGGCCAACCCGGCGATCACCAGCAGCAGGCACATCAGCAGGATCACCGGCCGGGCGGTGAAGCCCAGCGTGCCCAGGTGCCACTTCTCGCCGCCGAGCGAGAACTCGAACAGCGACCGCTGCCCGGCCCGATGCCCGAGCCCGAACCGCCAGCCGGCGAGCACCCCGATCACGATCATGGTCACGCCGGCCGAGACGTTGCGCGGCACCCGGGCGGCCCGGATGTCGCCGATCGCCATGGCCAGGTTGGTGGTGGCGGTGGCCACCGGCGGGATGCCCAGCCGCTTCAGCCGGAAGATGTTCTCCACCAGCTTCGGCGCGGCGATGAAGATGACGATCAGCGCCTGTACCACGGTGATGATGTCGATCGGGGCGTGCACGGTCGAGGCGGCCTGCATCTGCGCGCCGCCGGTGCGCAGCGCGCCGAACAGCAGGCCGGCGCCGACCACGCCCCACGGCCGGCTGCGGCCGAGCAGCGCCACGGTGATCGCGTCGAAGCCGACGTTCGAGGCGATGTTCGGGGTCACCACGTACGAGGTGCCGCCGCCCAGGGCCAGGGCGGTGCCGGCCAGGCCGGACAGCCCACCGGCCAACGCCATCGCCAGCATGGTGACGCCGCCGACGCTCATCCCGGCGGTCCGGGCGGCCGCCGGGTTCACCCCGACCGCGCGCAGCCGGAAGCCGATGGTGCTGCGGGTCAGCAGCCAGGCGACGCCGGCTGCGGCGGCCAGCGCCAGCAGGATGCCCAGGTCGATCGGCTCGCTGCCGCCGAACAGGTGCGGCAGCCGGGCGGTGCCGTGGATCGGCTTGCTGGACTGCGGGTTGGTCGGCGACACGATCGACTTCTTGGCCAGCAGGTACAGCAGCCCGAACTGGGCCACGTAGTTCAGCATGATCGTGGTGATCACCTCGTGGGCGCCGGTGCGCGCCTTGAGGAAGCCGGCGATGAAGCCCCAGAACGCACCCCCCGCGAGGCCCGCCGCGATCGCCACCAGCAGGTGGATCACCGGCGGCAGTTGCACGATCAGGCCGACGTAGCCGGAGGCGAACGCGCCGGCGATCACCTGGCCGTTGCCGCCGATGTTGAACAGGCCGGCCCGGAAGGCCAGCGCCACCGACAGGCCGGCCGCGATCAGCGGGGTGGCGGTGTAGATCGAGCTGGTGATCGGCCCGAACACCTGGGCCACCGTGGCCGTCCGGTGCGGGTCGAAGACCGCCCCTTCGAACAGCGCGACGAACGAGTCGCGAAAGGTGTACCAGCCGTCGGTGAAGAAGTCGCCCGGCGAGTTGAAGAAGTAACCGAGGTCGGTGCGCACCTGCTGGTCGGAGAAGACCACCATCAGGTTGCCGATCACGAGCGCCAGCACGATCGCCAGCACGGTGACCACCCAGGAGCGGTTGCGCCGGCGGCCCGGCGGCTGCTCGATCGGGGTGCCGGCGACTTCCGGCGCGGCGGACAGCTCGGTGGTCATCGGACGTTGCCTTCCGACGGGTCGGGACGATCGGTTTGGTCGGGGCGATCGTTCTGGTCAGGCTGATCAGGCTGATCGGGTTGGGAAGGCGCCGGTCCGGCTTCATCGGCGGCCGGCTCGTCATAGCCGCTCAGCGTGCTCTGGTGCTCGGCCGCCGCGGCGATCGCCTGGTCGGCCGGGACGCCGGCCATCATCAGGCCGACCTCGTCCCGGGAGGCGCCGGCCGGCAGCTCGCCGATGATCTTGCCCCGGTACATCACCAGGATCCGGTCGGCCAGCCCGAGCACCTCGTCGAGCTCGGTGGAGACGATCACCACCGCGGTCCCGTTGTCCCGCTCGGCGACGATCCGCCGGTGGATGAACTCCTGGGCGCCGACGTCCACGCCCCGGGTCGGCTGGGAGGCGACGAACACGCTCAGCGGCCGGGACATCTCCCGGGCCACCACCAGCTTCTGCTGGTTGCCGCCGGACAGCGTCGCCGCGAGGGCCTCGGTGGACGGCGTCCGGATGTCGAACTCGGCCACCCGCTCGGCCGCGTTGGCGGCGATCCGGTCGCGGCGCAGCGACATCCGGCGGGAGAAGTCCGGGCTGTGGAACAGGTCCAGCACGAGGTTCTCGGCGACCGTGAAGCCGCCCACGATGCCGTCGTGCTGCCGGTCCTCCGGGATGTACCCGACGCCTCGACCGAGCACCTCGTCGACCGAGCTGCCGGCGATGTCGACGCCCTTTACCAGCACCGAGCCGGCCGTCGGCAACCGAAGTCCGAGCAGCGTCTCGACCAGTTCCTCCTGGCCGTTGCCCTGCACGCCGGCCAGCGCCACAATCTCGCCGCCGGCCACCGCGAAGCTGACGTCGTCGACCGCCGGCTGGCCCCGGTCACCGGCCACCGACAGGCCGCGCACCTCGAGCCGCGGCTGGCCGGGCCGGGCCGGCTCCTTCTCGACCTGCAGGCTGACGCTGCGGCCCACCATCATCGCGGCCAGCTCTGCCTCGGAGTCGGTCGGCTGGGCCTCGCCGACCACCTTGCCGCGCCGGATCACGGTGATCCGGTCGGCGATCGCCTTGACCTCGCGCAGCTTGTGGGTGATGAACACGATCGAGGTGCCGGCCTGCCGCAGCTCGGTCATCACCCGGATCAGGTCGTCGATCTCCTGCGGGGTGAGCACCGCGGTCGGCTCGTCCAGGATCAGCACCTTGGCCTCGCCGAGCAGCGCCTTGAGGATCTCCACCCGCTGCTGCACGCCCACCGGCAGGTCGGCGACCAGCGCGTCCGGGTCGACGTCCAGCCCGTACCGCTCGGAGAGCTCGCGGACCCGGGCCCGAGCGGTCTTGCGGTCCAGCCGGCCGAGCGGCCCGGACGTCCACTCGTGGCCGAGCATCACGTTCTCGGCGACGGTGAACACCGGCACCAGCATGAAGTGCTGGTGCACCATGCCGATCCCGGCGGCCAGCGCGTCGCCCGGACCGGTGAAGGAGTGCGGCACCCCGTCCAGCAGGATCCGGCCGCCGTCGGGCTGGTAGAGCCCGTACAGCACGTTCATCAGGGTCGACTTGCCGGCCCCGTTCTCACCGAGCAGCGCGTGGATCTCCCCCGACTCGACCACCAGGTCGATCGCGTCGTTGGCTACCAGCGGGCCGAACCGCTTGGTGATCTGCTCCAGTTCCAGGCGCACGCTCTCTCCTCACCGACTCGCTCCGGCGGCCGTGCGGGCCCCGCGGCAGCGCCGAGACACGTCGACGCTGCGCTGGTCATCCAACCAGCGCAGCGTCGACGTAGGTAGTACGGGTTCGTTACTTCGGCTGGGACGGCGAGGTGATGGTGATCTTGCCGCTGACGATGTCCGCCTTGACCTGGTCGAGCTCCGACTTCAGCGACGAGTCGACCTTCGAGTCGAGGTCGTGGAACGGGGCCAGCCCGACGCCGTTGTTGGCCAGGGTGCCGATGTAGTCGGTGGTGGCGTAGTTGCCGGCCGAAGCGTCCTCGACGGCCTTCGTCACCGCGTCGGCCATGTTCTTCTCGGCCGTGGACAGGAACACCGAGGCGTACTGCGGGGCCGAGACGAAGCCGTCGGTGTCGACCCAGATCACGGTCGCCTTGCCCGAGGACTTGGCGTACGCGGCGCTGCCCAGGCCGGTGCCGCCGGCGACCGGGAAGATCACGTCGGCGCCCTGGTTGACGAAGTTGGTGGCCAGCTGCTGACCCTTGTTCTGGTCGACGAAGGACGCCGCGAAGCTGCCGTTCTGGCCCTTCTCGTCCCAGCCGAGCACCTGGACGCTCTTGCCCTTCTGCTGGTTGTAGTAGTTCACGCCCTCCTGGAAGCCGTCCATGTAGACGGTCACCGGCGGGATCTTCAGGCCGCCGTAGGTTGCCACCTTGCCCGACTTGGAGTACCCGGCGGCCAGGTAGCCGGCGAGGAAACCGGCCTGGGCGGTGTTGAACTGCAGGCCCTGCAGGTTGGTGCCGTTGCCGGCCGAGTCGACCTCGACGAAGTGCTGGCTCGGGTTGGCCTTGGCCGCCGCGTTGGTGGCGTCGGACATCAGACCGCCGACGGTGACGATCAGCTTGCAGTTCTGGGTCAGCAGCGAGGAGATGTTGGTGGCGTAGTCGGTCTCCTGCTTCGACTGGACGTAGGAGACCTGTGCCTTGCCGTCGGACTGGGCCTTCTGCATGCCCTGCCAGGCGGCGGCGTTGAAGGACTTGTCATCGATGCCGCCGGTGTCGGTGACCATGCAGGCCTTGTAGCTGGCTGCGGTGGCGCCGTTGCTGCTCGATCCCGAGTTGCCGCTGCCGGTGGTGGTGCCGCTCTTCTTCGAGCCGCAGCCGGCCAGCAGCAGCGCGGCCGCGGTAGCCGTGGCCAGGACCGCCGTGGTCCGCCGGGTGGTCAGATGCTGACGCAAGACCCTCTCCCTCTCCAGGTGTGTGGGGGCCGTTCAACCCCCGATCGCCGGTACGGTAGCCCGCTGCCCGGGGCAGCCGAAATCCGGCACCCCGAACGTCACCACATTGTTGCGGTGACAGCATCGTTCACCGGCGGACCGGTGGGCAGACCGGGCCGGTCCCGACGATCGATGTGGACGGGCGGTGCCGGACGAACCGGACAACTGCCGAGGCCTGCTGTCCGACGCGTCACATCGGCAACTGCCCGGTCGGCCGGTGGTCGCGAAGGTGACTACTGTCGAGGCGGCTCTCTGCGGCGTACCGGCCCGACTCTCGACGCGGCCCGGCGGCCGGTGACGAGCCACGCAGCGCTCTCAACTCAAGGAGATCGGGTGTCGACTGGAACCAGCACGTCGCGGGCCGGGACGACCGGCCGGCTGGCCGGCACGCTGTACCGCGGCCGGGAGGGCATGTGGTCCTGGGTGCTGCACCGGATCACCGGGGTGCTGACCTTCTTCTTCCTGTTCGCCCACGTGCTCGACACCGCCCTGGTGCGGGTGTCGCCGGAGTCCTACGACTCGGTCATCGCCACCTACAAGAACCCGGTGGTCAACCTGCTGGAGCTCGGCCTGGTCGGCGCGGTGCTGTTCCACGCGCTGAACGGGCTCCGGGTGATCGCGGTCGACTTCTGGAAGCGCGGCCCCCGGCTGCAGCGGCAGATGCTCTGGGCCATCGTCGCGATCTGGGTCGTGGTGATGGTGCCGGGCGCGTTCTTCATGCTCAAGCACTCCGTCGAGCAGATCTTCGGGAGCTGACGATGACCATCCTTGATGCCCCCCGCTCACCGCAGCGCCGGACCCGCGGCCGGACCAACACCGAGCTCTACGCCTGGCTGTTCATGCGGGTCTCCGGCGTGCTGCTGGTGGTGCTGGTGCTCGGCCACCTGTTCATCATGAACATCCTCGACGGCGGCGTGCAGCGGATCAATTTCGGCTTCGTCGCCGGCCGCTGGGCCTCGCCGTTCTGGCAGGTCTGGGACCTGCTGATGCTGTGGCTGGCGATGCTGCACGGCAACAACGGCCTGCGCACCATCATCAACGACTACACCCGCCGGGACGCCACCCGGTTCTGGCTGAAGATGGCGCTCTACACCGCGACCGCAGTGGTCATCGCGCTGGGCACGCTGGTGATCTTCACCTTCGACCCCACCATCAGCTAACCGGCCCGGCTCTCGATCGGCGATTGGGTTCTCAACGACATGCAGACGCACAAGTACGACGTGGTGATCGTGGGCGCCGGCGGCGCCGGGATGCGCGCGGCGATCGAGTCCTCCGGCCGGGCCCGCACCGCGGTGCTCACCAAGCTCTACCCGACCCGGTCGCACACCGGCGCGGCCCAGGGCGGCATGTGCGCGGCGCTGGCCAACGTCGAGGACGACAACTGGGAGTGGCACACCTTCGACACCGTCAAGGGCGGTGACTACCTGGTCGACCAGGACGCCGCCGAGGTGATGTGCCGCGAGGCGATCGTCGCGGTGCTGGACCTGGAGAAGATGGGGCTGCCGTTCAACCGGACCCCGCAGGGCCGGATCGACCAGCGCCGGTTCGGCGGCCACACCCGCAACCACGGCGAGGCGCCGGTCCGCCGGTCGTGCTACGCCGCCGACCGCACCGGCCACATGATCCTGCAGACGCTCTACCAGAACTGCGTCAAGCAGGGCGTCGAGTTCTACAACGAGTTCTACGTGCTGGACCTGCTGCTGACCCGGCGCGCCGACGGCGTCGAGGTGGCGTCCGGCGTGGTCGCCTACGAGCTGGCCACCGGCGAGATCCACGTGTTCAACGCCAAGGCCGTGGTGCTGGCCACCGGCGGCTTCGGCAAGGTCTTCAAGACCACTTCGAACGCGCACACGCTGACCGGTGACGGGATGGGCGCGGTCTGGCGCAAGGGTTTGCCGCTGGAGGACATGGAGTTCTTCCAGTTCCACCCGACCGGCCTGGCCGGCCTCGGCATCCTGCTGTCCGAGGCGGCTCGCGGCGAGGGCGCGATCCTGCGCAACGCCGACGGCGAGCGGTTCATGGAGCGGTACGCGCCGACCATCAAGGACCTGGCCCCCCGCGACATCGTCGCCCGGTCGATGGCGAACGAGGTGCGCGAGGGCCGCGGCGCCGGTCCGAACAAGGACTACGTGCTGCTCGACCTGACCCACCTGCCCCGGGAGCAGATCGACGCCAAGCTGCCCGACATCACCGAGTTCGCCCGTACCTACCTGGGCGTCGAGCCGTACACCGAGCCGGTGCCGGTGTATCCCACCGCGCACTACGCGATGGGTGGGGTGCCGACCAACATCGAGGCGGAGGTGCTGCGCAACAACACCGACGTGGTGCCGGGCCTGTACGCGGCCGGCGAGGTCGCCTGCGTCTCGGTCCACGGTTCGAACCGGCTGGGCACCAACTCGCTGCTGGACATCAACGTGTTCGGACGCCGGGCCGGCATCGCCGCCGCCGAGTACGCCACCGGCGTCGAGCTTCCGGAGCTGCCGTCGGCGCCGGAGCAGGCGGTGGTCGAGCTGGTCGGCACGCTGCTGAACTCGACCGGTTCGGAGCGGGTCAACGTGCTGCGCACCGAGCTGCAGAACACCATGGACCGCAACGCCCAGGTGTTCCGTACCGAGGAGTCGCTGGCCCAGGCCGAGGCCGATATCGCGGCGCTGAAGAAGCGCTACGCCCAGGTTTCCATTGCGGATAAGGGCAAACGCTACAACTCCGACCTGCTCGAGGCGGTCGAGCTGGGCTTCCTGCTCGACCTGGCCGAGGTGCTGGTGGTCAGCGCCCGCAACCGCAAGGAGTCCCGCGGCGGGCATGCCCGGGAGGACTTCCAGGAACGCGACGACGAGAACTTCATGAAGCACACCATGGCCTACCGGGAAGCTGACGGCTCGGTACGGCTGGACTGGAAGCCGGTGGTGGTCACCCGCTACCAGCCGATGGCCCGCAAGTACTGATCCGGAAGGCTGGCTGGCAATGACTGCTGTCGCTGAACGCTCCACCACGGCCACCGCCGCGCCGCCCAAGCCGCGGCAGGTGACGGTCAAGATCCGCCGCTACAACCCCGAGGTGTCGGACGAGCCCACCTGGGTGTCGTACACCGTCGAGGCCTACCCGACCGACCGGGTGCTGAACCTGCTGATGAAGATCAAGGGCGAGCAGGACGGCACCCTGACCTTCCGCCGGTCCTGCGCGCACGGGGTCTGCGGTTCGGACGCGATGCGGATCAACGGGGTGAACCGGCTCGCCTGCAAGGTCCTGATGAAGGACATGCCCGACAAGCTCACCATCGAGCCGATCAAGGGCCTGCCGGTGCTCAAGGACCTGGTCGTCGACATGGAGCCGTTCTTCGAGGCGTACCGGGCGATCAAGCCGTTCCTGATCACCGCCGGCCGCCCCGACCCGACCAAGGAATGGCTGCAGTCGCAGGCCGATCGGGACCGCTACGACGACACCACCAAGTGCATCCTGTGCGCGGCCTGCACCACCTCGTGCCCGGTGTTCTGGACCGACGGCTCGTACTTCGGTCCGGCCGCGATCGTGAACGCGCACCGGTTCATCTTCGACTCCCGCGACACCGGGGCCGAGGAGCGGCTCGAGATCCTCAACGACCGCGAGGGGGTCTGGCGCTGCCGGACCACCTTCAACTGCACCGAGGCCTGCCCGCGCGGCATCGAAATCACCAAGGCGATCCAGGAGGTCAAGCAGGCCCTGCTGTTCCGCCGGGTCTGACCACCCGGTTGCCGCAGTTGCTGTTCGTCGCATTGTTGCTCGCCGCGCGGATTCCCGAACGTGACTAGATTTTGCAAGGTACCGCCGCCGTCCCGAACCGTCCAGCCGTACTCCCTGCTGCTCGGGCAACGGCAACCCGGCGGCGCGACACAGCCGGATGAAATCGATCTCGGTGAGCGCCTGCGCGCCACCGGCGATGTCCTCCACCGCCGCCCGCAGCGCCGCCCGGTGCCTGGTCCGGGACGCCGCATCCAGCGCCCGGCGTAACGCTACGGGGGTCGTCAATCGCTGTTGCACCGCGGCGGCCAGCAAACCGCAGGCCGGGCGCGACGAGTCGAAGCTTGCGGCAGCGCGCAGGAGGGCACCACTCAGTTCCTGGCAGCGGTTATGCCGCGCGGTCCGGACCGGCCAACTCGAAGCGGGGTGTAACACCACCGGCAACTCGGGTACCCGACGCATCGACACTCCATGTGGGACGAGCACATGCGTCGCGTCACGCTCCCAGCCGGTCAGGCCCAGGAACTCTGCCGCGGTGAACGATGTCAGAACCCTGCGCTCGCCACTGTTGATCAGTGCCGCGTGCCATTGCTCCGGTCGGGCAAGCGGGCCGGCGTGCAGGATGATCGCCCGACCGCAACGCCGCCATCGCCGCGCAGCCAGATTGGCGGTGACCTGCGACCTGGTCGCGCCGCGTCGGGTCAGCTCCGGCACGGCCATCACCGATCGGCTGCCGTGGAGAGCCATCGCCCGCGCGGCAGATCCGGTCAGCACCGTCCCAGTCTCAGCCGCTGCGGTCGCAGGTTAGCGTCCTCGGACCGGACTGTGGACACTCCCGACAGATTGCGACGCGCCTTCGAACGCCCTGACGAACGAATTCCAGTCCCATCCGGATGTGAAGCTGTTGTGTGGTTCGGCCCGACCTGCAGTCATTCGCGGATTTTGACGGGCTTCCTGCTGACTTCATTCCGGCATTGGCCTCGTTTTTGTCGTACCGCCGTGGTTGTATCTGCGGCGGTGCTCATCCGGGCACCACTTCCACGTCAGAAAAGGTGGCGTACGTGCAGACATCCGCACGCTCACTCACCGCGGCAACGGCGCTCGTCGGCGCCGCGGTACTCGCATCCGGACTTATGGCCCTCCCCGCCGGCGCCGCGGCGTCCGGTCGCAGCACGCTGGCCGGCAGCCAGCCCAGCTGGGCCAACGCCAAGGCGCTGCGCTCGGAGGCGCCAGCTACCGATTACGTCAACATCCGGGTCAACCTGGGCTGGCGCAACGAAGCAACCGCCCAGCAGACCGCCCTGGCCATCGCCACTCCCGGCTCGGCCAGCTACCACCAGTACCTGACGCCGGCCCAGTTCCGGCAGCAGTTCGCGCCCAGCCAGTCGGACGTGGCGGCCGTTCAGCAGTTCCTGCACAACGCCGGCTTCAGCATCGTCGACACCCCGAGCAACAACCACTTCGTGTCCGCCGAGGGCACCGTGGCGCAGGCCGAGGCCGCCTTCGGCGTGCAGCTGGGCGAGTACTCGGCTTACGGCCTGACCCTGCGCGCTCCGGAGTCGGCGGTGTCGGTGCCGTCCTCGCTGGCCGGCATCGTGCAGAGCGTGACCGGACTCGACCAGAGCTTCCAGTTGCTCGGCGCCGACAACACCCAGGACAACAACTCCGCCAAGCAGAGCCACGGCGACCCGAGCGTCGGCTTCCGGGCCGGCCAGCCGTGCGCCAACTGGTACGGCGAGAAGACCGTCGCCACCCCGAACGCCCCGGCCTACGGCACCTCCAGCAAGCCGCTGGCGCCGTGCGGCTACACCCCCGCCCAGGTCCGCGGCCTCTACGGCCTCGACGGCGTGGCCGCTGACGGCTCCGGCCAGACGGTGGCGTTCGTCGGCGCCGACGCGAGCCCGACCCTGGTTCAGGACGTCACCACCTACAGCGCCCGGCACAGCCTGGCCGCGCCCGACATCACCGAGATCGTCGCACCGGGTGTCTACAAGCACCCGGACACCCCGCAGCAGACCCCGGGCGACTTCTACGGCGAGGAGACCCTCGACGCCGAGGCGATCCACACCACCGCGCCGGGCGCCAAGCTGCTCTACGTCGCCTCGTCGAACGCCTACCAGGACTTCGACGCCTCGATCAACCACATCGTCGACCGGCACCTGTCCGACATCATCTCGATCAGCTACGGCTTCTCGGGTGAGGCCGTCCCGCCGGGCTTCGTCAACAGCCTGAACGACACCTTCATCCAGGCCGTCGCGACCGGCATCGGTGTCTACGTCTCCAGTGGTGACAGTGGCGACGAGGTGAGCAACTACGGCTCCCCGCAGGTCGACTTCTACGCCGACAGCCCGTTCGTGACCGCGGTCGGTGGCACCTCCGCCGCAGTGGTCCCGTCCGGCGCCGCTCCGACCGGCCTCGGCTACGCCGCCGCCGACGACCCGACCTCCGCGCTGAACCAGCCGGGCTGGCGGCGCAGCTTCGAGGTGGGCTGGGAGACCGGCTTCGACCCGATCTCGGCCTCCGCGACCGACCACATGTCGGGTGCGCCGTACGAGCTCGACGGCACCCTGTCCGCGCCGCTGCCAGGCTCGTTCAACGGTGGTGGGGGCGGCGGCGTCAGCCAGTTGTTCGCCGAGCCGGGCTACCAGCAGACCGCCATCGGCTCCTACTCCGGCCGGGCTGTCCCGGACATCGCCGGGCTGGCCGATCCCTCGACCGGTTTCCTGGTGGGCCAGACCCAGTCGTTCAGCGACGGCACCTACTACGACGAGTACCGGATCGGTGGCACCTCGGTGGCCGCTCCGCTGACCGCCGGTATCGCCGCGGTCGCCAACCAGGTGGCCGGCGCTCCGCTCGGTTTCCTGAACCCGCGGCTCTACCAGAGCTACGCCAGCCACTCCTCGGCGTTCTACGACGTGGACCAGGCCGACAACTTCGGCAGCACGGTCAACGCGCCGCTGCCGTCGATGGTGCGGGTGAACTACCGGAACAGTGAGAACGCGACGGGTGGCCTGAGCTACAGCCTGCGAACCCAGGAGGAGCCGGCCCAGACGCTGCACAGCAGCCGTGGCTACGACACCGCCACCGGGGTTGGCACCCCGAACGGCGCGGCTTTCTTCGCCGCGATCGCCGGCCAGTAGTACCCACCGGCGCAAGCCGGCCAGCAATACCCGGCCGTCGCAAGCCGGTCAGCAATACCGCTCCACCAGTAGGGGGCGCTCGCCGCGAGGCGGGCGCCCCCGCTGCGTTTCCGCTGGGAACCACCGCGGCGACCGGAAGCCCGGCGAGCACCAGTTCGGACGCCGATTCGCACGCCCTGGCGAGCAAAACCCAGTCAGGTCGGGCAGCGGGAGGGCTGGGCCAGCCAGCCTCTTACCGGATCGGGACGATCTCGGCCGCGCCGAGCCGGGCGGCATCCGCGCTGGCGTCGTCCGGCTGCTCCTGGGAATCCCGTTCGGCGGCCACCCGGGCCAGGTAGTGCTCGACCTCAGTCGCGGTGTGCGCCGCGTCCCAACCCAGCGCGGATGCCATCAGCGAGGCGACCACCGGGGCGGCGGACACGCCGCGGTCCCAGGCCTCGATGGAGACCCGGGTGCGCCGGGCCAGCACGTCGTCCAGGTGCCGGGCACCCTCGTGGGTCACCGCGTACACCACCTCGGCCAGCAGGTAGTCGTCCGCGCCGGGCAGTGGCTCGGCCAGCCGCGGGTCGGCCTCGATCAACTCCAGCACCTCGCCGATCAGGCTGCCGAACCGGCCCAGCAGGTGGTCGATCCGGGCGACGTGCAGCCCGGAGCGGGCAGCCAACTGGTGCCGCTGGTTGCGCATCCCGTCCCAGCCCTCGGCGCCGACCAGCGGGATGTTCTCGGTGACCGAGTCCGGCACCGCGGCGTCCATCCCGCGCACCGCCTCGTCCACCGCGTCCCGCGCCATCACCCGGTAGGTGGTGTACTTGCCGCCGGCTACCACCACCAGGCCGGGCACCGGATGTCCGACCACGTGCTCCCGGGACAGTTTCGAGGTGAGCTCGGACTCCCCCGACAGCAGCGGCCGCAGTCCGGCGTAGACGCCCTCCACATCGGCCCGGGTCAGCGGCGAGGTGAGCACCGAGTTGACGCGCTCGAGCAGGTAGTCGATGTCGCGGGCGCTGGCCGCCGGGTGGGCCAGGTCGAGGTTCCAGTCGGTGTCGGTGGTGCCGATGATCCAGTGCCGGCCCCATGGGATCACGAACAGCACGCTGGTCTCGGTGCGCAGGATCAGCCCGGTGCTGGACTGCAGCCGGTCCCGCGGCACCACCAGGTGGATGCCCTTGGACGCCCGCACGTGGAACTGCCCCCGGGTGTCGGCCAGCTGCTGGGTCTCGTCGGTCCACACCCCGGTCGCGTTGATCACCTGCTTGGCCCGCACCTCGAACTCGGCGCCGGTCTCCAGGTCCACCACCCGGGCACCGGTCACCCGCTCGCCGGTGCGCAGGAAGCCGACCACCCGGGCCCGGTTGGCGGCCAGCGCCCCGAACGACGCGGCGGTGCGCACCACGGTCATGGTGTGCCGGGCATCGTCCACCTGGGCGTCCCAGTACTGCACGGCGCCGACCAGCGCGTCCGGCTTGAGGCACGGCGCCTCGCGCAGCGCACCCCGCCGGCTCAGGTGCCGGTGGTGCGGCAGGCCGCGGCTGGTGCCGAGCGCGGTGCCCATCGTGTCGTAGAGCGCGATCCCGGCGCCGACGTACGGACGCTCCCAGCCGCGATGGGCCAGCGGGTAGAGGAACGGCACCGGCCGTACCAGGTGCGGGGCGATCCGCTGGATCAGCAGGCCACGTTCGGCCAGCGCCTCGCGGACCAGCGTGAAGTCCAGCATCTCCAGGTAGCGCAGGCCGCCGTGGATCAGTTTGGACGACCGGCTGGAGGTACCGCTGGCCCAGTCCCGGGCCTCCACGATGGCGGTACGCAGGCCACGGGTCACCGCGTCCAGCGCCGCGCCGGCGCCCACCACCCCGCCGCCGACGATGAGCACGTCCAGCTCCGGAGCGTCCCGCATGGCCGCGAGCGCCTGCTCACGGCCGGCCGGCGACAGCCCCGCCTGACTCTTCACGATCCGCCGTTCACCTTTCCGCACCGGGTCAAACGCCTAGTCGACGTCCACCCAGCCCAGGGTACGTTCGACCGCCTTGCGCCAGCCCGCGTAGCCCTCCTCCCGCTGCTCGGAGCTCCAGGACGGCTGCCACCGCCGATCCTCGTTCCAGTTGGCCCGCAGCTCGTCGGTGTCCCGCCAGAAGCCGACCGCCAGCCCGGCCGCGTAGGCGGCGCCGAGCGCGGTGGTCTCGGCCACCACCGGCCGGCTGACCGGAACTCCGAGGATGTCGGCCTGCAGCTGCATGCACAGCTCGTTCGCGGTCACCCCGCCGTCCACCTTCAGCACGTCCAGCGGGACGCCGGAGTCCTGTGCCATCGCCTCGGCGACGTCCCGGCTCTGGTAGCAGATCGCCTCCAGGGTGGCCCGGGCCAGGTGCGCGTTGGTGTCGAACCGGGACAGCCCGACGATCGCGCCCCGGGCGTCCGAGCGCCAGTACGGCGCGAACAGGCCGGAGAAGGCCGGCACGAAGTACATCCCGCCGTTGTCGGGCACCTGCCGGGCCAGGCTCTCCACCTCGGCCGCACCGGAGATGATGCCGAGCTGGTCGCGCAGCCACTGCACCGCCGAGCCGGTGACGGCGATCGAGCCCTCCAGCGCGTACACCGGCGGCTGGTCGGCGAACTGGTAGCAGACCGTGGACAGCAGCCCGTGCTCGCTGCGCACCAGCTCCTCACCGGTGTTCAGCAGCAGGAAGTTGCCGGTGCCGTAAGTGTTCTTGGCCTCGCCCTTGGCGAAGCAGACCTGGCCGACGGTGGCCGCCTGCTGGTCGCCCAGCGCGCCGGTCAGCCGGATGCCGCGGGCCGCACCCGGCGTGCCGATCTCGCCGTAGCCGGCCGGGTCGGACGACGGCCGGATCTCGGGCAGCATCGAGCGCGGGATGTCGAAGAACGACAGCAGCTCGTCGTCCCAGTCCAGCGTCTCGAGGTTCATCAGCATCGTCCGGCTGGCGTTGGTCACGTCGGTGACGTGCACCCCGCCGTCCGGGCCGCCGGTCAGGTTCCACAGCAGCCAGCTGTCGGTGGTGCCGAAGATCGCGTGGCCGGCCTCGGCCGCCGCCCGCACCCCGTCGACGTTCTCCAGGATCCACTGGATCTTGCCGCCCGAGAAGTAGGTGGCCGGCGGCAGACCGGCCTTGCGCCGGATCACCTGGCCCCGGCCGTCCCGGTCCAGCGCGGCGGCGATCCGGTCGGTGCGGGTGTCCTGCCAGACGATCGCGTTGTAGTACGGCCGGCCGGTCCGGCGGTCCCAGACCACCGTGGTCTCCCGCTGGTTGGTGATGCCGAGCGCGCAGAAGTCGGACGCGGACAGCCCGGCCGCGTTCATCGCCGACTGCAGCACCGAGATGCTGCGCTCGATGATCTCCACCGGGTTGTGCTCCACCCAGCCGGCCCGCGGCAGCAGCTGGGAGTGCTCGAGCTGGTGCTTGCCCCGCTCGGCGCCGGAGTGGTCGAAGATCATGAACCGGGTGCTGGTGGTGCCTTGGTCGATCGCCCCGACGAAGTCAGCCATGACGGGCCGCCCGCCAGCCACGCAGGCCCAGCCAGCCGATGGCGGTGCCCAGCGCCAGCGAGGCGACGGTGAGCAGCAGGTGCACCGTGAAGAAGCCGGTGGCACCGTGGTGCCAGGACCGTGGGTCGTGCCAGATGTTCTTCAGGAAGGTGGGCCAGATGACCCACGACCACACCCCGAATCCGACCAGGAACCCGGATACCCGCCTGGACAGCAGCATGCCCTAAGTATCAGTGTCGGCGCGTCGAGCCGGTCGCGGAGGGTCCGAACCGGTCGTTGGTCGATAGCCTGTGCGTGTGCTCCGGCGAAACGCGCTCCGGACGGTCGGCTGCCTGCTCGCGCTGACCGCGCTGCTGGGCTGGGCGCCGGCCGCCGCCGCGCAACCCACCGGGGTGCCGAAGGCGCCGAAGCCCACCTCCGGCGCGATCTCGCCGGACGCGCCGGACCCGCGACCGCCGGCCGGTGGGCTGGCTCCGGACGGCACCGTGCCCGGCGGTCCCCGGCTGGCCAGCCGCAGCCTGATATTCCCGGCCGGCGCACCGGCGCTGCCGCACGGCATCCCGGCCCGGGCCTGGATCCTGGCCGACCTCGACACCGGTGACATCCTGGCCGCCCGCGACCCGCACGGCCGCTACCAGCCGGCCAGCATCCTCAAGCTGCTCACCGCGCTGACCGTGCTGCCGCACCTGCCGGGCAACCGGGTGGTCACCGTGTCACCGCAGGCCGCGAACGCCGAAGGATCGGCGGTCGGGTTGCTGGCGGGCGCCCGCTACTCGGTGGACCAGTTGTACGAGGCGATGCTGCTGGTCTCGGGGAATGACGCCGCCACCGCGCTGGCCGAGGCCAACGGCGGGGTGGCCCGGACGGTGCTGCAGATGAACGCGGTCGCCGCCTCGCTCGGCGCGTACGACACCTACGTGCAGACGCCGTCCGGGCTGGACGGCTGGCAGCAGCTGACCTCGGCCTACGACATGGCGCAGGTGCTGCGGCAGGTGGTGCAGCAGCCGCGGCTGCTGCACTACGACCGGCTGCCGAGCGCCAGCTACCCGGCCCGGTCCAGCAAGTACGGCAAGGTCGGGCCGTACGAGTTCGACAACCAGACCAACGACTTTCTGGCAGGAGTGCCGGGCGCGCTGCTGGCGAAGTCCGGCTACACCGACGCCGCCCAGCACACCTACGCCGCCGCGGCCCGGCGAAACGGGCGCACCCTCGGAGTGATCCTGCTGCGCAACAACCGGCTCCCGCTGGACCAGTACCAGCAGGCGGCCAGGCTGTTCGACTGGGGCTTCGCGCTGCCCGGCACCATCGCGCCGGTCGGTCAGCTGGCCGGCCGGATCCTGCCGGCCGCCCCGATGCCCCGGTCCAGCCTCGGCTCGGCGCTGGCGATGGCCGCACCCCGGCTGACCGCCGGCACCGCGACCGGCAACTGGGTGCTGATCCCGATCACCGCGGCGGTGGCCGGGGGGTTGTGGCTCGGTTGTGTCGCCCTGGGAGGGCAGCGGATGCTGCGGCACCGGGGGACGCTGCCCCGCCAGCCGGACGCGTAGGACCGTCGACGCCGGGTCAGTTGCCGGTCAACGGGAACTCGCGGTAGACCCGCCAGCTGCCGTCCGGCTCCTGGGTGTACATCCGGAAGTGGTCGATCACGAACTGGGCGACGAAGTCGTGCAGGCCGGCGAACGCCTCGTCCAGTGCGGCGTCGTCGACGTCGTGGCCGACCGTCACGTGCGGGTGGTAGGGAAAGGCGACCTCGCGCTCGATCGGTGGCCGGCGCACCGCACGCTCCAGTTGCTCGCACTGCGCGATGCCGGCCGACACCTGGGCGAACACCACCTGCGAGACCGGCCGGAAGGTACCGGCGCCGGCCAGCTGCATGGTGAACGGTCCGACCGATCCGGCTGCCTCGGCGAGGTGCTTCTCGACCAGCTCCAGCTGGTCCGGCTCGAACTCGGTGGGCGGCAGCAGGGTTACATGCGGCGGGATCTTGCCGGCCTCCGGATCACCGATCCGGCGGCGCCAGCCGACCAGGATCGAGGCGTGCGGCTCCGGAATCTGCAGGGCGACCCCGATGCGTACCGTGCTGGTCATCGCGCTCCACCCTACGCGGGTCGCAGGAAGCCGACCTTGGCGTAGGCGTCGGCGACCGTCGGACCGGCCACCCGCCGGGCCCGCTCGGCGCCGCGGGCCAGGATCCGGTCGAGTTCGGCCGGGTCGTCCAGCAGCTCCCGGGTCCGGGCCGCGAACGGCTGCGCGAAGCCGACCACCGCCTCTGCCACCGCCGACTTGAAGGCGCCGTAGCCCTGGCCGGCGAAGTTCTTCACCACCGTCTCGACATCGGTGCCGGTGACCGCGGCGTGAATCGCGATCAGGTTGGACAGGCCCGGCTTGAGCTGCGGGTCGTACCGGATCTCGTTCTCGGTGTCGGTGACCGCTCGCTTGATCTTCTTGACGATCGCGGACGGCTCGTCGGCCAGGTACACGGTGCCGGCCTCGGGCCGCGACTTGGACATCTTCGCGGACGGGTCCTGCAGGTCGAGGATCTTGGCGGCGGCCTTCGGGATGTAGGCCTCCGGCAGCACGAAGGTGTCGCCGTAGCGGGCGTTGAACCGCTGGGCCAGGTTGCGGGTGAGTTCCAGGTGTTGGCGCTGATCCTCGCCGATCGGCACCAGATCTGCCTGGTAGAGCAGGATGTCGGCGGCCTGCAGGATCGGGTAGGTGAACAGCCCGACGCCCTGCCGGTCGGCGCCGGAGCGGGCCGACTTGTCCTTGAACTGGGTCATCCGGCTGGCCTCACCGAACCCGGTCAGGCACTCCAGCACCCAGGACAGCTGCGGGTGCTCGGGCAGCTGCGACTGGACGAACAGCGCGCACCGATCCGGGTCGAGCCCGGCCGCCAGCAGTTGGGCGGCCACGATCCGGGTGCGCTGACGCAGCGACTCGGGTTCCGGCGGGTCCAGCGTGATCGCGTGCAGGTCGACGACGCAGTAGTAGGCGTCGTAGCCGTCCTGCATCGCGACCCAGTTCTGCACCGCGCCGAGGTAGTTGCCCAGCTGCATCGAATCGCCGGTGGGCTGGATGCCGGAAAGTACCCGTTGTTGCGAACTCACGTACCGATCCTGCCACCCGGGGCCGGGCTCGATGCAGCCGAGGGCGGCGGGATCAGGGTGCGCAGCGAGTGGGCGTGCTGCTCGCGCTGCTGCTGGCGGTGCTCTTCGGTGCGGTGCTGGCCGGCGCCGCGGCCGAGTCACCGGCCAGGCTGGCGCTGCCGCCGTCGGCCGAGCTGGTCGGCGCGGTGGCCGCCGCGGCCCGGCTGGTGCTGGTCGTGCTGGCGGTCGCGGTTGGCGTGGTGCAGCTGGCCGACGGGGTCGCGGCGGACGACGAGCTGGCCGGCGACGAGCTGGCCGGCGACGACGCGGCCGTGGTCGAGGACGCGGCCGACGAGCTGGCTGCCGTGCTGCGGGCGGCCGAACTGCTCGCCGCGCTGCTCTTGGCCGACGAGCTGGTTGCCGGCGCGGCCACCTTGCGGGGCTTCTTCGGTGGCCGGGCCGACAGCGGCGGCCGCACCTTGGTCACGTCGTTGACGACCGGGTTGCTCAGGTCGGCCACCGCGGCCACCCCGTCCCGGTAGGCCATGCCCCAGGCCAGCACGGTGTCGAGGTAGGCCTGCGAGTGGTTGTAGCTGAGCACCGCGGCCTGCAGGCCGGGCAGCGTGGCCAGGTTGCGGTTGTCGGCGCATAGGTAGCGGCCGGCCGCCAGGGTGGCGTCGAAGACGTTGTTCGGGTCGGCCTTGCCGTCGTGGTTGGCGTCAACACCCCAGAGCGCCCAGGTGGACGGGATGAACTGCATCGGGCCGACCGCCCGGTCGTAGTGCGGGTCGCCGTCGTACACGCCGTGGTCGGTATCCGGGATGACCGCGTTGTCGGCCAGGGTGCCGTCCAGCACCGGGCCGAGGATCCGGCCGCGGGTGGTGCCGTCCGGGTAGAGCCGGCCGCCCTCGGCGTGACCGGACTCGGTGTGCCCGATGCCGGCCAGCAGCCACCAGGGCAGGTGGCAGCTGGGTTGCTCGCTGGCCATGGTGGCGGCGGCCTGCTGGTAGGCCTTGAGCACCAGCACCGGAATGCCCAGCTGACCGGTCACGCCGGCCGGGCCGAACACCCCGCCGGGCACCGCGGCGCCAGCACCGGGCGCGGCGGGCTGGGCGGTGCTGACCCGGGCCGGCCGGATGCGCAGGTCGGCCAGCCAACCCGGCTGCGCGGCCGGGACCGCGACCGGCGCGGCCGGCGCCCCCGCCGCTTCCGGCATCCGGTCGCCGACAGTGGCCCGGCTGGCGGCTGGAACCCCCAGCACCAGGGCGAGCGCCAAGCCGCTCAGTGCGACGATGCCTCCCTGGCGGGACAGCTGAAAACGGGCCGGTGCGTACCGCGGTCGTGACACAAGCAAAATCCCTTACAGCTTCGTTACGTGCGTCGGTCGTCAAACCATCATTCGGCAAGCCACCGACGAAACGCCAGCCGAAATGGCCCTCGAATCGCGAAAAAGGGTCGAACGTCCTCAGATGTTGTTCAGCCTTCAACCTGGGGTTGACCCCAGGTTGGTCAGGACGCCGGCTGTACCTCTGTGGCCGACGTCAGGACGCCGGTTGTGGCTCGGGAGCCGGTTCCGGCGCGGGTTCAGGCTCCGCCACCGGCGCCACCCGCAGCCGGGCCGCCCGGTGCCCGTCCACCTCGAGCACCCGGACCGAGTGCCCGGCGACGGTCACCTCGTCACCCGCCACCGGCAGCCGGCCAAGCTCGGCCACCACGAACCCGGCGGCCGTCTCGTACGGCCCGTCCGGCAGCACGATGCCGGTGAAGCCGGCGAACTCGTCGAGGTTGCAGCGGCCGTCCAGCTCGACCACCCCGCCGGTCAGCCGCCGGCTCTCCTCAGCGTCCTCGTCGTACTCGTCGCGGATGTCGCCGATGACCTCCTCGATCAGGTCCTCCAGGGTGACGATGCCGTCGGTGCCGCCGTACTCGTCCTCGACGATTGCCACGTGATGGCCCTCGCGGCGCATCTCGCTGAGCGCGGCCAGCACCTTCTTCGAGCCAGGCAGCCGCTTCACCTCACGCACCAGATCGCCGACCACCCGGGCCCGGTCGTCCGATCCGGAACCGCCGAGCAGCAGGTCCCGGATGTGCACGAAGCCCAGCACGTCGTCGCTGTTCTGGCCGATCACCGGATACCGGGAGTGCGGCGAGTCGCCGGCCTGCCGGGCGGCCCGGCTGATGGTGGTGCTGGCCTCCAGGAACACCACCTCGGTGCGCGAGATCATCACCTCGCTGACCGACCGCTCACCGGCGGCGAAGACGTCGTCGATCAGCCGGCGCTCGTCGGTGGACAGCGCCTCGTGGGCGGCCACCAAGCCGCGCAGCTCGTCCTCGCTGATCGCCTCCCGGCCGGCCTGCGGGTCGCCGCCGAGCACCCGCACCACGCCGTTGGTGCACACCGAGAGCAGCCAGATCACCGGCCGGGCGATGGTGGCCAGCCGGTCCAGGGTGGGCCCGAACAGCTTGGCCGCTCCCTCGGTGCGCTGCAGCGCCAGCCGCTTGGGCACCAGCTCGCCGATCACCAGGGTCACGAACGAGATCACCAGGGTCACCCCGACGATGCCGATCGCGCCGGCCAGCCCGGCCGACATCCCGTGCCTGATCAGGGCCTTCTTGGCGGTCTCTGAGAGGGTGACCGCGCCGAACGCCGAGGACAGCAGGGCGGTCGAGGTCACCCCGATCTGCACCGCGGCGAGGAACCGGTTCGGGTCCTCCAGCAGCCGGGCCACCGCCTGGCCGCGCCGGCCCTGCTCGGCCAGCGCCCTGGCCTGACCCTCCCGCAGCGACACCAGCGCGATCTCGGAGGCGACGAACAGCCCCTCGACCAGGATCAGGGCCAGCACGATGAACAGGTTGAGCACGGTGCCGTTCATCTGGCGTCGCTCCCTGCGGATCTCGGCGGTGCCTGTCCGCTGCCAGTGTAGGGTCGGCCGGGTTCCAGCCACGAAGTCCCGGTGGGGTGTTCGAGGGGGTATCTCGGTGATGGCAGGCCCCGGCTACCTCGGCGGAGCGGTCCGCTCCGATGGCTGAGCCGGTCGAGACGCGCTGGCGGGCGCCCGGCCGGGTGAACCTGATCGGCGAGCACACCGACTACAACGACGGCTTCTGCCTGCCGCTGGCCATTCCAGCCGGCTGCTCGGCCACCGTCCGGCCGCTGGACGAGCCGGTGCTCGAACTGACCTCCGCCCAGATGGACGGTTCGGTCGAGGTTCCGCTGGCTGAACTGGCGCCCGGGGTGCTTCCCGAATCCGAGGCCTGGGCCGGCTATCCGGCCGGAGTGGTCTGGGCGCTGCGCGAGCGCGGCCACCGGCTCGGCGGCATGTCGATCGAGGTGGACGGCGATGTCCCGGCCGGTGCCGGCCTGTCGTCCTCCGCTGCGCTGGAGTGCTCGGTGGCCGGTGCGGTGGCCGAACTGTTCGGGCTGGAACCGTCCCGGGACGAGCTGGTGGCGGTGGCCCGACAGGCCGAGAACGAGTTCGTCGGCGCTCCCACCGGCGGGTTGGACCAACTGGCCTCGGTGTACGGCGAGGACGGTCACGTACTGCTGTGCGACATGCGGTCGCTGTCGGTGCAGCCGGTGCCGTTCGACCTGGCGGCGGCTGGCCTGACCCTGCTGGTCACCGACACCAAGGCCCCGCACCAGCTGACCGACGGGCTGTACGGCGAGCGCCGGGCCTCCTGCGAGCAGGCCGCCCGGGAGCTCGGGGTGCCGGCGCTGCGGGACGTCCCGCTGGCCGAGCTCGACGCCGCGCTGGCCCGGCTCGACTCGGAGCGGTTGCGCAAGCGGGCCCGGCACGTGATCACCGAGAACGACCGGACCCTTACCTGCGCCGAGTTGCTGCGGGCCGGCAAGCTGACCGAGATCGGCCCGTTGCTGACCGCCTCGCACGCCAGCATGCGCGACGACTTCGAGAACTCGGTGCCCGAGGTGGACCTGGCGGTCGAGGTGATGCTGGCGTTCGGGGCGTACGGCGCCCGGATGACCGGTGGCGGCTTCGGCGGCTGCGTGATCGGGCTGTTCGAGCCCCGGCAGGCCCGGGCGGCGACGGTGGCGCTGGACGGCGCGTTCGGCGGCCGCCGCTACACCGCCCCGGTCAGCTTCGAGGTGCGGCCGGCCGCCGGCCTGCACCGGCTGTAGCGGGGTTGGCGGCGTTGCTCGACCGAACTGTCACTACCCGCTTGTAATTTCATCGACATGCGGTTCCTGCACACCTCCGACTGGCACCTGGGCCGGTCGCTGCACGGCGTCGACCTGCTCGACGCCCAGCGGACGGTGCTGCGGCAACTGGGCGACCTGGTCGCCGAGCCGCCCGACGGGGTGCCGATCGAGGCGGTGCTGGTGGCCGGCGACGTCTACGACCGGGCGGTGCCGCCGGTCGAGGCGGTCACCCTGTTCGGCCAGGCGCTCGGGTGGCTGGCCGAGCACTGCACGGTGATCGTCACCTCCGGCAACCACGACTCGGCGATCCGGCTGGGCTTCGGCGCCCCGCTGTTCACCGACCGGGTGCGGTTGTGCACCGACCTGGCGTCGGTGGGCACGCCGGTTCTGCTGAACGACGAGGTGGCGGTCTACCCGCTGCCCTACCTCGACCCGGACGCCGCCCGGTTGGCATTGGCAACCGGCGACGAACCACTGGCCAGGTCCCACCAGGCGGTGATGGCGGCCGCGCTCGACCGGGTCCGGGCAGACCTGGCCGGCCGGCTCGGGGTCCGCTCGGTGGTGATGGCGCACGCCTTCGTGGTGGGCGGCGAGCCGTCGGCCAGCGAACGGTCGATCCAGGTCGGCGGGGTCGACAGCGTCGCCGCAGAGACCTTCGCCGGGGTCGACTACGTGGCGCTCGGCCACCTGCACGGGCCGCAGCGGCTGCGCTCGGCCACCCGCACCGTGCTCAGCTACGCCGGTTCGCCGCTGCGCTACTCGTTCTCCGAGCTGGCCCAGCCCAAGTCGGTGAACCTGGTCGACCTTGCCGCCGACGGCGCGGTCACGGTGACCCCGGTGCCGATCCGGCAGCCGCGGCCGATGGCCGAACTCACCGGCACCCTGGACGAACTGCTGGCCACCGACGGCTACGCCGAGCACTGGCTGGCGGTGACCGTCACCGATCGGGTGCGGCCTGACCGGCCGATCGACCGGTTGCGATCGAAGTTCCCGCACCTGCTGCACGTCGGGTTCGCACCGGCCGGCCGGACCGAGGCCGCCGCGCCCGGCCTGCCGGCGGCCGGTCGCAGCCCGCGCGAGCTGGCCGGCGACTTCATCGCCCACGTCACCGGTTCCTCGGCTGAGGACGTCGAGCTGGCAGTGTTCGAGCAGGCGTACGCCGCGGCGCTCACCGAGGCCGGGGTCGGCTGATGCGGCTGCACCGGCTGCGGATGACCGCGATCGGCCCGTTCGCCGGGCCGGTGGAGCTCGACCTGGCCAGGCTCGGCGACACCGGGCTCTTCCTGGTCGAGGGCCGCACCGGCTCCGGCAAGTCCACCGTGCTCGACGCGATCAGCTTCGCGCTGTACGGCAAGCTCGCCCGCGCCGCCGGTGGCACCGAGCGGCTCAAGTCGCACCACTGCCCGCCCGACACCGAGCCAGTGGTGGAGCTGGTCTTCGAGACCCAGAGCGGCCGGTACCGGATTCGGCGCACCCCCACCCACGACCGGCCGAAGAAGCGTGGCACCGGCAGCATCCGGGCGAACATGACGGTCAAGCTGTTCCGGCTGACCGACCCGGACGATCTCGACGGCGGTGAGCTGATCTCGAACAACCTGGGCGACGCCGAGGACGAGATCACCCGGGCGGTCGGGCTCAGCCACGCCCAGTTCGTGCAGACGGTGCTGTTGCCGCAGGGCGAGTTCGCCAGCTTCCTGCAGGCCAGCACCGCGGAGAAGCGAGCGCTGCTGCAGCGGCTGTTCGGTACCGAACTGGTGGCGCGTACCCAGCGGTTGCTCGAGGAGGGCCGGGCCGAGGCCAGCCGCAGGCGGCTCGGTGCCGAGCAGGCGGTGCGCAACGCGGTGCACGGCTACGCCGGCGCGGCCGGTCTGGCCGAACCGGACGCTCCGGAGCTGGAGCAGCTTGCGCTCACCGTCGAGCCGGCCGCCCTGACCGCCCGAGTGGCCGAGCTGGCCGCCGGCCTGGCCGACCGGGTGGCCGCCGCCGAGGCCGAACTGGTCGACCGGCGGCGGCTGCGGGTCACCGCCGAGCAGGCCGAGCAGCAGGCTGCCGACCTCGCCGACCGGCGCCGGCTGCGGGACCGGCTGCGGGTCGAACAGCGCCAGCTGGCCGAGGCCGACGACGAGCAGCAGCTGGCCCGGACCGCGGTCGCCGCTGCCGAGCGGGCGGTGCGGGTCACCCCGGCCGCGGCCGGGCTGGCCGCCGCGATCACCGCCCTCGACGTGGCCCGCACCGCCGAACTGGCCGCCCGGTCAGCGCTGCCGGAGCCGGTCACGGCCGCGACCGAAGCCGAGCTGCGGCGGGGGGCTGCCGAGCAGACCCGGCTCCTCGGCGAGCTGGCCGCCGAACTGACCCGGGAACGGCAGCTCGCCGACCGGCACCGGGAACTGGCCCAGCTGCAAGGAGAGGTGGACGACCAGCACCGGACGGTACAACTGCTCGAGCCGCAGCTTGTCGGGGTGCCGGAGCGGCGCGTCGAGCTGCTCGCCGGGTGCACCGCGGCCGAGGTCGCTGCCGACCGGCTGACCTCGCTCACCGCCGAGCTCGATCGCGCGGTGCAGCGGCAGGCTGCGGCGGAACGAGCTGCCGCGCTCGCCGCCGAGGCCGCCCGGGAGCGACAGCTTGCCCAGCAGCTATTCGACGACGCCGCCCGAGCGCAGCAGGAATTCGCCGCGTTGCAGACCCGCTGGCAGGCCAACATCGCCAGCGAACTCGGCCTGGCGCTGAAGGCCGGCGACCCGTGCGCGGTCTGCGGTTCGGTGGAACACCCGCGCCCCGCGCTCCCCAGCCCGGACCACGTGAGCCAGGACCAGGTCCGGCACGCCGAACGGCGCAGCAGCGAGCTGGCCGCCGCGATGGAGGAACGCCGGCAGCAGTTGCTGCAACAGCAGGAGGAGCTGCTGCGGCTGCAGGTGGAGGCCGACCAGCTGACTCCGGAACTCGCCGCCGCCGGCGTGGCGAAAGCGGGCGCGGCGCTGACCGAGGCCCGGCAGCTGGCCGACCAGCTGCCAGCGCTGCGCCACGAACTGACCGAACTCGACCGGCGTGAACGCGAGCTGGCCGAGCAACTGCGACAGGCCGCCGGCCGGCATCAGCAACTGCTCGAGCGGGCCGACGGGCTGGCCGCCGCGCTGGCTCGGGACGAGGCGGCGCTGGCCGCCGCCCGCGCCGAGTACCGGACGGTCGCCGAGCGAGTCGCCGCACTCGACGACCTGGTGGACGCCCTGCAGCGGGCAGCCGACGCGGCGGCTAGCACTGCCGGAGCGCTGTCAGTTGCCAACTCGGCCGGTGAGACCTTCAGCGCCGCGTTGGCCGACGCCGGCTTCGCCGATGAGGCGGACTGGCAGCAGGCGCGCCGGCCGGCGCCGACGCTGGACCGGCTGCGGCAGCAGCTGGCCGACTACGACGAACGGGTCCGGACGGTCGCCGGCCGGCTGGCCGCCGAGGAGCTGACCGATCCGGCACTGGACGCCGAGCCGGCTGACCTGGTCGCGCTCGCGGCAGACGTCCGGCACGCCCGGCAGGACGAGGCGGCGGCGGCCGAGCGGCACGGTGCGGCCCGCGACCGGGCGCGGCAGGCCACCGCCGCGGCCGGCCGGCTGGAGCAGGCGCTGGTGGCCAGCCGGCAGGTGCTGGCCGACACCGCCGCGGCGATCCGGGTTGGCAACCTGGTGGCCGGGCTGGGCGAGAACCGGCTGAAGATGGAGCTGACCAGCTACGTGCTGATCCGCCGGTTCGCCGAGGTGCTGGCCGCGGCGAACGGCCAGCTGGCCCGGGTCTCCGGCGGTCGCTACCAGCTGGAGCACACCGACGAACGCACCGGCTCGGCCCGATCCGGACTGAACCTGCGGGTGCTCGACCTGCACACCGGCCGGCCACGCGACCCGGCGACCCTGTCCGGTGGTGAGACCTTCTACGTCTCGCTGGCGCTCGCGCTCGGCCTGGCCGATGTGGTGCGGGCCGAATCCGGTGGCATCGAACTCGGCACGCTGTTCATCGACGAGGGCTTCGGCACCCTCGACGCCGAGGTGCTCGACGAGGTGATCGAGGTGCTCGACTCGCTACGCGATGGCGGCCGGGCGGTCGGCATCGTCAGCCACGTCAGCGAGCTGAAGATGCGGATCGCCGACCAGATCAGGGTGATCCGCAACCCGGATGGAACCTCCCGGCTGGCAATGACCTGCTGACGGCTTCGGGGACGGCCGAGGGTCCGCGTTTCGGCCGGTCAGCTGAACCAGGCGTGCACCGGCGCATGGTCGCTCCACCGCTCGGCGTAACTCGCTGCCCGGCCCACCTCCACCTTCACCGAACGGGCCGCCAGCCGCGGCGTGGCCAGCAGGTAGTCGATCCGCCAGCCGGCGTCGTTGTCGAACGCCTTCCCGCGCCACGACCACCAGGTGTACGGCCCGGGGCCGTCCCCGCCGTGCAACCGCCCGAGGTCGGACCAGCCACTGGCGAACCAGCCGTCCAGATAGGCCCGTTCCGCTTCCAGGAAGCCGGCCCGGCCGAGATTGCCCTTCCAGTTCTTGAGGTCCTCCGGGCGGTGGGCGATGTTCAGATCGCCGGTCAGCACCGCCTCACCGCCGCCGGCGGCCGACCGGGCGGCCAACTCGGCGAGCCGTTCGGTGATCGCGTCGAGAAAGGCGTACTTCTCCACCTGGCGCGGCGTGTCGGCCTCGCCGGTGTGCAGGTAGCTGGAGATCACCGTCAGCGGGCCGTCCGGCAGGTCGAGGTCGACCTCGACCCAGCGTCCCTGATCGGCGAAGCCGTGGTTGCCGGGCGCGGACCAGCGGCGCACCGCCGACTGCTCGGCCCGGGTCAGCACCGCCACCCCGGCGTGGCCGGCCCGGGCCGCGGGGGCGCTGGCCACCTGCCAGTCGCCCAGCCCACCGGCGGCCAGCACGTCGGTCAATTGCTGAGCGGTGGCACGAACTTCCTGCAAACACAGCACATCCGCCTCGGCGGCGGCCAGCCAGGCCAGGCCGCCGCGACGCAGCGCGGCCCGGATTCCGTTCACGTTCGCGGTGACGATCGACAGCACCTGCCAGACGCTAGCCGTCGGACCGGCCGGCTGGCGAAGCGGTGGTACTCCCCCGACCGGCTCGAATGGGCGAGAATGATCACCGTGAACGCCCCTGACCGGCAACGGCTGATCGTCGAACGGCTGGCGCTGCGCGACCGGCTCTCGGTGGCCGAACTCGCCGAGCTGACCGGCTGTTCGGAGATGACCATCCGGCGTGACCTGGAACTGCTGGAGGGTCGCGGGGCGCTGCGCCGGGTGCACGGCGGCGCGGTCCGGATCGCGCTCAGCGCCGCCGACCTGCCGTACGGCATGCGAGAGCTGACCAGGTTCGACGCCAAGGAACGCATCGCCAAGGCCGCCGCCGACAGCCTGCTGGCTGGCGAGTCGGTGATCCTGGATACCGGCTCGACCATCGCCGCGGTGGCCCGGGCGATCGCCGGGCTGACCCTCACCGTCACGCCGCTGTCGCTGCACTCGCTGTTCCCGCTGGTGCTGGGTGAGGGCATCACCGTCATGCTGCCGGGCGGCCGGGTGCGGCCCGGTGAGCTCTCCATCGTCGGCGACCTGACCGAGGCGGCGTTCGCCGGCTTCTGGTACGACACGTTCATCGTCGGCTGCTGCGGCATCACCGCCGAGCACGGGGTCACCGCGGTCGACCTCGACGACGTGCGGGTGAAGCAGGCCGCGCTGCGGGCCGCCCGGCGCACCATCGTGGTGGCCACCGCGGAGAAGCTGGGCCGGGTCACGCTGGCCCGGCTCTGCCCGGTGAGTGAGGTTGACCTGTTGATCACCGACGCCGCCGAGACCGCCGAAACGGTCACCACCCTGCGCGAGGCCGGGATCTCGGTGCTCTGCGTCTGACCGCCGGGAGTTAGACCCAATCGGCACCGGTTGCGCCGGGCGGCTGGCAGTTCGGGCACCAGTACAGGTTGCGGCCGACCAGCACCTCGGTACGCACGTCGGTGCCGCAGATCCGGCAGGGCAGCCCGGCCCGCCGGTACACGTATCCCGCCTCGTGCCGGGCCAGCGGGCCACGCTTGCGGGGCCGGTCGTCCGGGCGCAGCGTTTCGATCCGGCCGACCCGGACGCCGTGCCGCATCAGCCGCACCAGGTCCAGCCACATCGCGTGCCAGCGCTCCGGCGGCAGTGCCCGTCCGGGCAGGTACGGGTCGAGCCGATGCCGGAACAGCAGTTCTGCTCGGTAGACATTGCCGATTCCGGCGATCACCCGCTGGTCCATCAGCAGCGCGGCGATCGCGGTACGGCTGCCGGCCAGCCGCTGCCAGGCCCGTTCGGGGTCGGCGTCCGGGCGCAGCGGGTCAGGGCCGAGCCGGCCGAACAGCCCGGCCACCTCGGCCGGCTCGAGCAGTTCGCAGGCGGTCGGACCGCGGAGGTCGGTCCAGTGCCCGCCGGCCACCAGCCGCAGCCGCAGCGCGCCGACCGGCTCCGGTGGCTCGCCGGCGCCGGTGGTGAACTTTCCGTACAGGCCGAGGTGGACGTGCAGGGTGGGCGCGCCGGCGTAGTAGTGCAGCAGGTGCTTGCCGTACGCCTCGGTGCGGATGAGCAGTTGCCCGTCCAGTAGCGCGGCGCCCTCGGCGAACCGCCCCTGCGGGCTGGAAACCCGAACCGGCCGGCCCGCGAACAGCGCACGCTGCTCACGGGCCAGCCGGTGGAGGGTGTGCCCTTCAGGCATCGATCGACGACCTGAAGCGAGGCGTCAGGCCATCGCCTTCTGCAGGTTGGCGTCGATCGCGTCCAGGAACTCCTCGGTGGTCAGCCACGGGCTGTCCTTGCTGATCAGCAGCGCCAGGTCCTTGGTCATCTGGCCGCCCTCGACGGTCTCGATGCAGACCCGCTCCAGGGTCTCGGCGAACCGGGTGACCTCCGGGGTGTTGTCCAGCTTGCCGCGGTGCGCCAGGCCCCGGGTCCAGGCGAAGATCGAGGCGATCGGGTTGGTCGAGGTCGGCTTGCCCTGCTGGTGCTGGCGGTAGTGCCGGGTCACCGTGCCGTGCGCCGCCTCGGCCTCGACGGTCTTGCCGTCCGGGCTCATCAGCACCGAGGTCATCAGGCCGAGCGAGCCGAAGCCCTGCGCCACGGTGTCGGACTGGACGTCACCGTCGTAGTTCTTGCAGGCCCAGACGTAGCCGCCCTCCCACTTCAGCGAGGCGGCCACCATGTCGTCGATCAGCCGGTGCTCGTAGCTGATGCCGGCAGCGTCGAACTTGTCCTTGAACTCCGACTCGAAAACCTCGGCGAACAGGTCCTTGAACCGGCCGTCGTAGGCCTTGAGGATGGTGTTCTTGGTGGACAGGTACACCGGGTAGTTGCGCTGCAGGCCGTAGTTCATCGAGGCCCGGGCGAAGTCCCGGATCGACTCGTCGAGGTTGTACATGGCCAGCGCCACGCCCGCGCCCGGCGCCTGGAACACCTCGTGCTCGATCGGCGCGGAGCCGTCGGCCGGGGTGAAGGTGACGGTCAGGGTGCCCTCGCCAGGGAACCGGAAGTCGGTGGCCCGGTACTGGTCGCCGAACGCGTGCCGGCCGACCACGATCGGCTTGGTCCAGCCCGGCACCAGGCGCGGCACGTTGGACATGATGATCGGCTCGCGGAAGATCACGCCGCCGAGGATGTTGCGGATCGTGCCGTTCGGCGAGCGCCACATCTTCTTCAGGCCGAACTCCTCGACCCGGGCCTCGTCCGGCGTGATGGTGGCGCACTTGACGCCGACACCGTGCCGCTTGATCGCCTCGGCCGAGTCGATGGTGACCTGGTCGTCGGTGGCGTCCCGGTGCTCGATGCCGAGGTCGTAGTACTCGAGGTTCACGTCGAGGTACGGGTGGATCAGCCGGTCCTTGATGAACTGCCAGATGATCCGGGTCATCTCGTCGCCGTCAAGCTCGACGACGGTGCCTTCTACCTTGATCTTCGACATCTACGAGACCTTCTCCTCTGCTCTGCGGCTCTGCGGCTCTACTGCGACGCCACGTGCGTCCCCGGCCAACCGACGGCCGCGAACGGGCGGCGGCCTGCTGGTAGGCAGCTTACCGACGACCGTTCAGCACACCCGGCACGGGAGCGCCCGACCACCCGGCGCGGAAGCGCCAGACCACCCGTCGCAGGAGCGTCCGAAGCGTCCCGGGCGGCCCGGGCTCAACGAGCGGTTCGCCCCGGTATTAAGTTCAGCACTCGTGACTGAACCCGCGGCCCGCGAGGCCACCGCCGTCGACACCCTGGCCGAGGACTATTTGGCCGCCGCTGCCGGCCTCGACCCGATCATGGCAACCACGGTCGGCCTGGCCGGTTACGACCACCAGATGCCGGACCTCTCGCCGGACGGCCACGCCGCCCGCGCCGAGCTGACCCGCCGCACCCTGGCCGAACTCGACCAGGCGGCGCCGGCCGACCAGGCTGACCGGGTCACGATCGCGGCGATGCGCGAGCGGCTGCGGGTGACCGCCGACCTCGACGCGCTCGGGGCGCCGCTGGCCGAGCTGAACAACATCGTCAGCCCGGTTCAGGAGGTGCGGGCGGTGTTCGACCTGATGCCGACCGAGACCGAGGCCGACTGGGCGGTGGTCGCGCAGCGGCTTGCCGCGGTGCCGGCTGCGCTGGCCGGCTACCAGGCGTCGCTGCGCCAGGCCGCGGCGGCCGGCGACGTGGCACCGCGCCGGCAGGTGCAGGCTTGCATCACCCAGAGCGAGGCGAACCTGGGCCCGGACGGCTTCTTCGCCACCCTGGTCGCCGGCGCCGGCGCGGACCTGCCGGACGCGCTGCGCACCGACCTCGACCGGGGCGCGCACGCCGCCCAGGCCGGCTACCAGCAACTGCGGGACTTCCTGGCCGGCGAGTTGCTGGCCAAGGCGCCGGCCGCCGACGCCGCCGGCATCGAGAAGTACGGTCCGCTGTCCCGGATGTTCCTGGGTGCCACCGTCGACCTCGCCGAGGTCTATGACTGGGGCCAGCAGGAGCTGGCCCGGATCACCTCGCTGATGCGCGAGACCGCCGAGCAGATCAAGCCGGGCGCCAGCGTCGACGAGGCGATGGAGGTGCTGGACGCCGATCCGGGTCGTGGCCTGACCGGTACCGACGCGCTGCAGGCCTGGATGCAGCAGCGGGCGGACGAGGCCATCGAGGCGCTCGGCCGCGACCACTTCGACCTGCCGGCGCCGGTCCGCCGGCTGGAGTGCCGGATCGCGCCGACCAACACCGGCGTCATCTACTACACCAACCCGTCCGACGACTTCTCCCGGCCGGGCCGGATGTGGTGGTCGGTACCGCGCGGCGTGACCACCTTCAGCACCTGGCGCGAGCTGACCACCGTCTATCACGAGGGCGTCCCCGGCCATCACCTGCAGGTGGCCCTGGCGACCTACAACCGGGCCCAGCTGAACAGCTGGCGCCGGCTCGGCACCTGGGTGTCCGGGCACGGTGAGGGGTGGGCGCTGTACGCCGAGTGGCTGATGGCCGACCTCGGCTACATGGACGACCCGGGCAACCGGATGGGCCTGCTGGCCGGCCAGTCGTTGCGGGCCGCCCGGGTGGTGATCGACGTCGGGGTGCACTGCGGCTTCCCGGCGCCGGCCGAGGTCGGTGGCGGCGAGTGGACCTACGACAAGGCGTGGCAGCTGCTCACCCGGCACGGCTTCATGTCTACCGAGGTGCTCCGGTTCGAGCTGGAGCGCTACCTCGGCTGGCCGGGGCAGGCACCGTCCTACAAGCTCGGCGAGCGGCTGTGGCTGCAACTGCGGGACGAGTCCAAGGCCCGGGCCGGCGACGCGTTCGACCTGAAGCAGTTCCACAAGCGAGCGCTGAACCTGGGCAGCATGGGGCTGGACGTGCTCCGGCAGGCGGTGCTGGACGAGCTGTAACGGGATGCCCTTGACTCTCTAGCTGGTCGAGACAGGAGGGTCGTCGGCATGGAGAGCGAACTGCTGGGCATCGGCCGGCTGGCCTCACTCAGCGGCCTGAGCATCAGCGCCCTGCGGTTCTACGACGCGGCCGAGGTGCTGGTGCCCGCCTCGGTCGACCCGGCCAGCGGCTATCGCCGGTACCGGCCGGACCAGGTGCGGGTGGCCAGGCTGATCGCGCAGCTGCGCCGGGCCGGCCTGCCGGTTCCCGAGATCCGCGCCGCGGTGCGGGCCCCGGAGGTGGCGGGTCCGATCCTGGACCGGCACCTGGCGCAGCTGGAGTTACGGCTGGACGATGCCCGCCGGCAGCTCTCCATCGCCCGTTCCCTGCTCACGATGGAGGACCGTCCCATGTTCACCCTGCAACTGCCCGCCGCCGACCTGCTCGCCGGCCTGCTCGACATCCGGTTCGCGGTCAGCACGAACCCGGAACTGCCCATGTTGGGCGGCGTGTTGTTCGACGTCGACGCCGACCGGCTGCGACTGGTCGCGACCGACCGCTACCGGATGGCCTGCTCGTCGGTCACCGCGTCCGGGTTGACCGGCGAGCCGGCCGAGCTGCTGCTGCCGGTGGAGCTGGTCGACCGGCTGATCGAAGCCCTGGCCGGAGCCGGTTCCGACGCCGGGGTGACCCTCAGCAGTGCGGCCGGCGAGGTCGGTTTCCGCTGCGGTGACAGCGACATCTCCGGCCGGGAGCTGCCGCACGAGTTCCCCGCCTACCGGCCCTGGCAGGCCGAGCCGGCTCAGTCGAGCGCCCAGCGGGTGCCGGTGGACGTACCCGCACTGCGCTCGGCGCTGGCCACCGCACCGACCGAGGAGCGGGTCCGGGACAGCGACGGCGTCGGCTACCGGCTGAGCCTGCTGGCGGTCGGGCCGGACGGCCTCCGGGTGGCCGACGACGGCCCGATCGGGGTCAACCGGGAGTTCCTGCTGCAGGCGCTGGAGGCCGGTCGCGGCGACCAGTTGACGCTGGAGCTGGACAGCCCGGCCGGACCGCTGACCTTCCGCAACCCGGAGCGGGCCGGCAGCCTGTCGATCCTGATGCCGGTCCGGCTGGACTGAGTACCGGCTCTCAATCGGCTGCTCCTGGCCGGCGGTCGGGGACGGCGTCCCCGGTCGCTGCCAGGTAGCGACGGGCGCCCTTGATGTTGCGGTACTGCCACGGGGCGATGCCGAGAAAGATCAGTGCTTCGGTTCCGCCCATGATCCGCAAGGCCAATGGCCGTCCCGGCAGCACCGCGTTCACGATGCCGAGCAGGACGAGCACCCCGATCGCCCAGGGGGTGAGCCAGGCGTAGCGGATCAGCCGCTGGGCCGTCGAAACGCCAACCGCACGCATGGTCGGGTCAGCAGGCGGTTGGCCGCCGCGGACCGCCTTCGTCACCTGGCGGCGCTGGCGGTAGGGCAGTCCCATGATCAACTGCGGTCCGTAGAGGCCCTTGTGCTTCTTGGCCATCCAGACGAAGAACGCGATCTCGGCGGCCAGGATCAGCACCCCGACCCCCAGCAGGATGACCGCCAGGTACGGGCTGTGATGCCGCACCGGGTGCCGATGGTGGTGGCCGTGATCGGCCATCACACCAGAGATGACGCCGACCAGGATCACCACCGGCAGGACAGTGAATACCACCAGCTTCCAGCGCCGGCGCGCCCGGCGCTCGATCTCGGCCAGCTCCCGCGACGCGGTATCCCCCGTAACAGTCATAGGGAGTTTCTAACCCGATTCGGGGAAGCCGAACCCGTCAGCCCACGGGCGCCGGCTCCGCTGCCCGGTCGGCGGCCGGCCGGGCCAGCAGCAGGGCCAGGCCGCACAGCAGCAGCTCGGCGGTGAACCACCACTGGTTCTCGAAGGACTGCTTGTTGAACAGGTTGAACGCGTAGAGCACCAGCGCGCACCCGATCAGCAGGCCGCCCGGGCTGCGCGGCACCCGGCGGTACACCAGCAGGTAGGCGCCCAGCACCGCCAACACCGGCACCACCGGGGCGACCGGCGACGGCACGAAGTGCCACAGCGAGATCGAGTCGAACCGGGCCACCCCGTGCACGAAGAAGTCGACGGTGCAGCCCTTGAACCGGCCGAAGTTCCAGAACACCCACGGGGCGCTGACCGCGGCGGCGACCGCGACCGCGCCGCCGGTCCGGCGCCAGCCGAGTCCTGGCCACAGCACGAACACCGGCAGCAGCAGCGCGATGTGCTGCTTGGTGGCCAGCGCCAGACCCAGCAGCAGCACCGCCCAACCGGCCCGTCCGGCCAGCAGCGCGCAACAGGCCAGCAGCAGGAAGCCGAGCAGCAGGCTCTCGTTCCAGGCCTGCTGGCCCACCCGCAGCGCGCCGGTCAGCGACACCGCGACCGCCAGCAGCAGCAGCGCCCGCAGCCGCGGCTCGCCGGCCGACCGGCGCAGGATCGTCCGGGCGAGCACCGCCCAGCCGGCCAGCAGCACCGCCACCTCCGCGTACCGAGCATCATCGGCCACCGCCCAACTCGGCCACACCGAGAGGAAGGTGACCGGCAGGTAGTTGAAGCAGCCGGCGGTCTGGCCCGCCGGGATGTGCTGGTAGCTGACCGCGTACGGGTTCACCCCGTGGCCCAGGCCGGCCGCCGCCTGCTGGAAGATCTGCCAGACGTCGATCGCCGGATGGTGCGAGCTGGCCACGATGGCGAGCTCGCAGACCCCGAGCACCACCAGCACCGCGAGCACGCCGCGCTCGGTGAGCCGCTTGCCGAACCGGTCGAGCAGGCCGCCGGCCAGCACCGCGATCGCCAGGGTCGCCAGCGCCGACACCGCCAGCACCGCCGGAAACACCAGTGCCCGCTGCACGTTGCCGATCGGTGGCTTGTACAGCTGCACCGCCACCGAGAGCAGCGCCGAGGCCACCAGCGGCCAGCGCCGGTACGCCGACCAGCCGCCGCCCGTACCTCCCATCACCAGCACCGCCAGCACCAGCGCCACCGCGCCGACCGCCACCGCGATCTGGTTGAAGAAGCGTCCGGTGGTCGAGTAGCTGCAGGCGGCGGCCACCACGGTGGCGGTGAGCACCAGGGCGGGGAAGCCGGCCCGGGCCAGCGCCCGAGCCCGATCGGGCGCCGCCAGCAGTGCGGTGTTGCGGCCGGCCCCGATCACCGGAGCATTCTGTCACGCTGGCTGATAAAGCCCGACGGCCGCCGGGGACGTTCCCGGCGGCCGTCGTGAAAGCGTTGGGCCAACTGCTGAACAGGCCCAGCTGCTAGACAGGCGCAGCTGCTAGATCAGACCCAGTTCCTTGACCGCGTCCCGCTCGCCGACCAGCTCGGCCACCGAGGCGTCGATCCGGGCGCGGGAGAAGTCGTCGATCTCCAGGCCCTGGACGATCTCCCACTTGCCGTTCACCGAACGGGCCGGGAAGCCGGCGATCAGGCCCTCCGGGATGCCGTACGAGCCGTCCGAGACCATGCCGACCGAGACCCAGTCGCCCTCGGCGGTGCCGTTCACCCAGTCGTAGACGTGGTCGATCGCGGCCGAGGCGGCCGAGGCGGCCGAGGACGCGCCCCGGGCCTCGATGATCGCGGCGCCCCGCTTGGCGACCGTCGGGATGAACTCGTTCTCCAGCCACGCCTGGTCGTTCACCAGTTCGGCGGCGCTGCGGCCGGCCACCTCGGCGTGCACCAGGTCCGGGTACTGGGTGGCCGAGTGGTTGCCCCAGATGGTCATCCGGCGGATGTCGCTGACCGGGTTGCCGGTCTTGGCGGCCAGCTGGCTGATCGCCCGGTTGTGGTCGAGCCGCATCATCGCGGTGAACCGGTCGGCCGGCACGTCCGGCGCGTGCGAGCGGGCGATCAGCGCGTTCGTGTTGGCCGGGTTGCCGACCACCAGCACCCGCACGTCATCGGCGGCGTCGGCGTTGATCGCCTCACCCTGGGGCTTGAAGATGCCGCCGTTCGCCGAGAGCAGGTCACCCCGCTCCATGCCGGCGGTACGCGGCCGGGCGCCGACCAGCAGCGCCACGTTCGTCCCGTCGAAGGCCTTGCGCGCGTCATCGGTGATGTCGATGCCGGCCAGCAGCGGGAAGGCGCAGTCGTTGAGCTCCATCGCGGTGCCCTCGGCCGCCTTGAGCGCGGGGGTGATCTCGAGCAGCCGCAGCCGCACCGGGGTGTCCGGTCCGAGCAGCTGGCCGGCGGCGATCCGGAACAGCAGGCTGTAGCCGATCTGCCCGGCGGCGCCGGTCACGGTGACATTCACGGGAGTAGTCGTCATGCGGCTGAGATTACCGCCCGGTCCGGGACCTTCCGGGCGCCCCGGGGCCTGACGAGAGCGGCCTCACCCCGGCCCGCCTCAGCGTTGGGGCAGCGCCAGCGCCACGATGATGGCCATCATCCCCAGCGCCCAGTAGCAGGCGACGTCGAAGCTGCGCCGGCGCACCCGCAGCAGCCCGGCCTGCTCGTCGGAGAGCAGCAGCCGCAGCAGCCCGGCGACCAGCATGCCGATCGACAGCACGCCGACCGCCCGCAGCCAGTGCTGCGGGGCGATCGCCACCGAGCAGATGCCGGCCAGTTCGATCAGCAGCACCAGGCCGAACGGCGCCTCGCCGAGGTCCCGGCTGTGCAGCCAGCTCATCGAGCGGCGGCCTGCTGCTCGGCGGCGGCGACCACGTTGGTGAGCAGCATCGCCCGGGTCATCGGCCCGACCCCGCCCGGGTTCGGCGCGACGTGGCCGGCCACCTCGGCGACCTCGGCGGCCACATCGCCGGCGATCTTGCCGGCCACCCGGCTCACCCCGACATCGAGCACCGCTGCGCCGGGCTTCACCATCTCGGCCGTGATCAGGCCGGGCACGCCGGCGGCCGCTACCACGATGTCGGCCCGGCGCACCTCGGCGGCCAGGTCGCGGGTGCCGGTGTGGCACAGCGTCACGGTGGCGTTCTCAGACCGCCGGGTGAGCAGCAGGCCGAGCGGACGTCCCACGGTGAGGCCGCGGCCGACCACCACCACGCGGGCGCCGGCGATCGGCACCTGGTAGCGACGGAGCAGCTCGATCACGCCCAGCGGGGTGCACGGCAGCGGTGCCGGCCGGCCGAGCACCAGCGAGCCGAGGTTCAGCGGGTGCAGGCCGTCCACGTCCTTGGCCGGGTCGACCCGGCTGAGGATCGCGAACTCGTCCAGCCCGGTCGGCTGCTGCACCAGAAACCCGGTGCAGGCCGGATCGGCGTTGAGGGCGTCCACCACCTCCTCGACGGCGGTCTGGGTGGTGCCGGCGGGCAGTTCGCGCTGGATGCTGGCGATGCCGATCTCGGCGCAGTCGCGATGCTTGGCCGCCACATACCACCGGCTGCCCGGGTCGTCGCCGACCAGCACGGTGCCGAGTCCGGGCACCACGCCGCGCTCGGCCAGCGCGGCCACCCGCAGCTTCAACTCGGCCTTGATCTTCGCCAGGGTGGCCTTGCCGTCCAGGATGGTTGCGGTCACCGCCCCGATTTTGCCAGAGCCGGCCGCGCGGGCCCTCAGCTGATGACCAACCCGAGGTAGCGGGCGAACTCCAACGCCTGGCCGACCTCGACCCGGGCCCCGGTCAGGTCCACCGTCCGCGGGTCGAGCCCGTCGAGCAGCGCGCCCCGCAGGTCGGCGTCGCGCAGCGAGGCGTTCCCCCAGCGCAGCCCGGTGAGGTTGGCCCCGGCGAACCGGCACCGGTCGAGCTTCGCGCCGACCACGTTGGCGTCGGTCAGCTTGCAACCGGTGAAGTCCAGCCCGCGCAGGTCGGCGCCACCCAACGTGGTGGCGGTGAAGTCGCCGCCGGACAGGGTGATCGACCGCAGCGGGGTGTCGACGAAGCTCGACCCGATGAACTTGCAGTCGGTGAACGCGCTGTCGGCCAGCCGGGTGCGGTTGAACGAGCAGGCGACGAAGGCGGTGTGCAGGTGCGATGAGGCGAGCAGCTCGGCGCGGTCGAAGCTGCAGTCGGTGAAGCTGCAGGCCTCGGTGCGCCAACCCTCCAGCGACGCCTCGTCGAACCGGCAGCGGGTGAAGCTGCGCCGGGTCAGGGTGAGCCCCCACAGGTCGGTGCCGACGAAGTCCTCGTCGCAGATTTCCTCGTTGGCGTCGAGTAATTCGGCGAACCATGGCGGCGGTTCGGCCGGACGTCCGGCGTTGCGGTTCACGGCGTCGGGCTAGTGAGCTCGGCTGCTCTAGTGAGCAAAGTGCCGGACGCCGGTCAGGTACATGGTGATGCCGTGTCGCTCGGCGGCCGCGGCCACCTCGGCGTCCCGGATCGAACCGCCCGGCTGGGCGACCGCCCGGACGCCGGCCTCCGCCAGCACCTCCAGGCCGTCCGGGAACGGGAAGAACGCGTCCGAGGCGGCGTACGAGCCGGCCGCCCGGTCACCGGCCCGGGCCACCGCCAGCCGGGCCGAGTCGACCCGGTTGACCTGGCCCATCCCGACGCCCACCGAGGCGGTGTCCTTCGCCAGCAGGATGGCGTTGGACTTCACCGCGCGTACCGCCCGCCAGGCGAAGGCCAGTTCGGCCAGCTCGGCACCGGCCAGCGGCTGGCCGCAGGCCAGCGTCCAGTTCGCCGGGTCGTCGCCGGCGGCGTTCACCCCGTCGGCGTCCTGCAGCAGCAGGCCACCGGAGATCGGCCGCGGTTCGACGCCGAGCGGACGGGCACCGGGTACCACCATCAGCCGCAGGTTCTTGCTGCCCGACAGCAGCTCCAGCGCGTCCGGGTCGAAGGCCGGCGCCAGCACCACCTCGGTGAAGATTTCCTTGATCTGCGCGGCCAATTCCCGGCTCACCGGCCGGTTGCAGGCGATCACCCCGCCGAACGCCGAGACCGGGTCGCAGGCGTGCGCCTTGCGGTGCGCCTCAGCGATGTCGGCCCCGATGGCGATGCCGCACGGGTTGGCGTGCTTGATGATCGCGACGCACGGCTCGGTGAAGTCGAACGCCGCCCGGTAGGCGGCATCACCGTCGACGTAGTTGTTGAAGCTCATCTCCTTGCCGTGCAGCTGGTCGGCCTGCGCGATGCCGGCCTCGGCGCCCTGCTGGATGTAGAGGGCCGCCCGCTGGTGCGGGTTCTCTCCATAGCGCAGCACCGCCGCCCGCTCCAGGGCCAGCCCGACGTACGGCGGGAACGCCGAGCCGCGCAGCTGGCCGTCCTGTTGCTGGCCAGCCTGGCCGGCCGCCTCGGCCAGCACCTCCTGCTCGGCGAACCAGTTCGCCACCGCCGCGTCGTAGGCGGCGGTGTGCGCGTACGCCCGGCCGGCTAGCCGTTGCCGGGCGGCCAGGTCGAAGCCGCCGCCGCCGACTGCGGCGAGCACCTCTGGGTAGCTGGCCGGATCGACCACGATGGTCACCGAGCTGTGGTTCTTCGCGGCCGAGCGCACCATCGCCGGGCCGCCGATGTCGATCTGCTCGATGATGTCGGCCGGATCGGCGCCGGCGGCCACCGTCTCGCGAAACGGGTAGAGGTTCACCACCACCAGCTGGAAGGTCTCGATGCCCAGCTCGTCGACGGTGGCGACGTGCTCCGGGTTGCCCTGGTCGGCGAGCAGCCCGGCATGCACGTGCGGGTGCAGGGTCTTCACCCGGCCGCCGAGGATCTCCGGAAAGCCGGTGACGTCGGCGACCGCGGTGACCGGCAGGCCGGCTTCGGCGATAGTGCCGGCGGTGCTGCCGGTGGAGATGAGCTCCACCCCGGCCTCGTGCAGGCCCCGGGCCAGGTCGAGCAGGCCGGTCTTGTCGTAGACGCTGATCAGGGCGCGCCGGACGGGAATCTGGGTCATCGTGCTCTCTCCTCGAACCTCGGCAGGCACAGCTGGCGGATGGTCTCGACGTACAGCGGCTTCTCCACCGCTTGGATGCGCTCGCGCAGGCTGTCCGGGGTGTCGCCGTCCCGCACTTCGACCGCAGCCTGGGCCAGGATCGGCCCGGAGTCGAGGCCGGCATCCACCCGGTGCACGGTCACCCCGGACACCTTGACGCCGTGCTTCAGCGCATCCTCGATCGCATGGCCGCCGGGAAAGGCCGGCAGCAACGACGGGTGGGTGTTCACCATCGCGAACCGTTCGACTGTCGCGGCCGAGAGCACCCGCATGAAGCCGGCCAGCACCACCAGGTCGGGACGGTGCTCGGCGATGGTGTCGGCCAGCGCGGCATCCCAGCTGGTCCGGTCCGGGTAGTCGGCCAGCGCCAGTTCGAAGGTGCGGACGCCGGCGGCAGCGGCCCGGCGGATGGCCGGACAACCCGGCCGGTCGGTGCCGGCGGCGACCACCTCGGCCGGGAACTCCGGCTGGCCGGCCGCGTCCAGGATCGCCTGCAGGGTGCTGCCGGTGCCAGAAGCGAGCACGACGAGCCGGGCGGTCACCCGCCTACCCTACTGAACCGCCGCCGGCCGGCTGGGCGTTGCCCGCCAGGGGTTGCCGGGCGGTCAGCCAACCTGGCGTGACCGGTTCGACGACTCGGCAGATTGCCGGCCGGTTGCCGGCCGGTCGTCCTCACTGGACCGCGGGACCGCCCGCAGCCGCGTGGTCCTGGACTCTCCCGCGTCAGCCGCTGGCTGGGTGGTCTGGGTAGGGGCGACCGGCAGCCGGCGCGCCCAGAGCAACTGGCCGGCGAGGCCCAGCGACGAGGCGAGCACGATCAGCAGTACCGCGCTGGCACCGACGCTCCACCAGGCGGCGCCGACCCCGCGCAGCGCGCCGGAGCCGACGTCTCCACCGGCCAGCCCGGCAAGCACCGCCAGCGCGCCGCCGGTGAGCACCGCCGTCCCCACCTGGTCGAGCAACCGGTGCTGCCAGGGGGCGTCCGAACGCAGCAGCCGGACGGTCAGCCCGCCGGCGAGCGCGGCCATCAGCACGATCGCGCCGACGCCGAGCGCCGACACCGTGCCGTTGTGCGGAAGCGCCGCGAGCACCGGGAAGCTGGGCAGCCGCCCCCGGCTGCTCCCCCAAGCCGATACCTGGGTGTGCGCACCCACGGAGAAGCCCGGTCCGAGCAGGTAGCCAGCCCCGGCGGCAGCGGCGTTCGGCGCCCCGGCAATGCCCAGCAGCGCCACCGGCAGGCCAGCCGCTCCGGCCGCGACCTGGCGCTGCAACGTTTCCGCGCGACCGAGGTGGCCGATCAGTGAACCGGCCACCAGCAGGCTGCCGGCGCCGAGGTAGCAACTGGTGAGAGCACCGGCCGCCCGCAGCATCCGCTGCTGGCGCTCCGCCAACCGGGGCCACCACCGCTCCCAGCCCCTGGCCAGCACCGAGACGACCGCGACGAACACCGCGCCGGCCAGCATGGTGCGCAAGGCGGGTGCGCGAGTGGCTCCCAGCCGCGCCCAACCGGCCAGCACACCGGAGGCCAGGCCGTACCCGACGGCCAGCCCGATCACGGTCGACCAGGACTCGGAGCGACGGGCCTGGCCGGCGATCAACCAGGCCAGCAGCCCGGTGACCAGCAGCGGCGCCAGGGTGACCGGGTCACCGTCGAGCCGCAGCCCACCGTGCGCTCCGGCGAAGGCGAGCAGCGCGCCCGACTTGACGGCTGAACTGGCTGGCGTCGAGTCGGCCCCGGGCACCAGCCAGACCGCGAAGGCCGGGACGGCACAGGCCGCCACCGCGATCAGCAGCAGGCCGGCACCGGACAGCACACCCCGGCGGAACTGGGTCAACCAGCCCGCGGGCAGGTCGTCGTGCTGCCGGGTCACCACCCCAGGCTGACAAAGCCGGCGGGCATCCGCAGCCAGGCGCGCCGGGCTGGCGACGCACTGTGACGATCTCTGATCGGGTACTCAGGCGGCTCGTCACCGGGTAAACAGCGGCCTCAGCCGGGTGGTCGACGCTCGCCCTGCCCACCCGCTGGCTGCCCGGCCCCAGGCCATTGACCGGGTCCACCGGTCCGGTTCGGGTAGGGATAGTTGCCCCGCGGGTCCGGTCCGGTGGGTGCCGGAGAGCCGGGCGGGTAACCGGCTGGCTGGTAGCCCGGCCCCGGGTAGCCACCCTGGGGGTATCCCGGTTGCGGGTAGCCGACCGGCTGCTGACCCGGGTTCTGGCGAGCAGCACCATAGGCCGGCCCCCCGTACGCCGGAGCACCGTAGCCCGGCCTCCCATACGCCGGAGCACCGTACGGCGGAGCACCGTACGGCGGCGGCCCGTAACCCGGCGCGCCGTAGGGCTGGTATCCGGGTGCGCCGAAGCCGGCGGCGAGGTCCGCCGCCTCCTGGCGCGCGTTCAACGCCCGGACGTTGGCCGCCTTCACCGTCTTCTGGCTGCCCTTGAACCAGCCACGCACCAGTACCCCGGCCTGGCTGAGCGCGGTGAGCAGGCCGGCGACCGAACCGGCCTGGATGGTGCTGCTGTCGGGTTTGGCCACCATGCCACCGAGGATCACGATGGCGGCCGCGGCGGCGAGCAGCACCGCCACCGGCGGCGCCGACCGGTCGTGCGGACGACCGCTCAGCAACTGGTTCACCATCAGCGCCGCCGCCGCGAGCACCAGGCCGATGCCGGCCGCGCCGGCACCGGAGTAGTAACCGGAGGTGCCCCCGCCGGAGTCGCCGACCGTGCCGAACCAGGACAGGAAACCCCAGAGCAACATGGGAGCGGCCAGTCCGGCTCCGATCACGTCCCACGGACGGGCCCGCACCATGGCGGCGGCCGGCAGTTGCTCGAACTGGCTCATGCGCTTGAATCTAGCCCCGGCCGCCGACAGTCGGCCGTACCGCGTTTCCGGGATGACTGGACGATCTCGGTTGCCTGGCCCAGCATCCAAGGATGGAGACTGATCGTCCTGATGGACTACTGGACGATCAACAGTGCGCGCTCTCGCTCTGTTACAGATCGCCCTTCTGCCGAAACAGCGCACCAACGAACAGCACGAAGCGTGCCCATCGGCCGGTGGGCGGCTGCCCCACCTTGGCATGGCCCGGCAGCCGACCGCCGAGCATCATGTTCTGGACCACCTCGCCGCCACAGCTCGGGCAGGGCGGAGCCTTGGCCGCGTCGCACCATCCGGTCCACGCACACACCAGGCACGAGCAGGGAACAGCTCCCATCGCTTACGAATCGCCCGTCGCACGGCGGACCGCCGCCCCTCGTCCGGGCCGGGTGCCGCCGGTCGCGGTGAACCGCAGGTAGCTGAGCACCGCGCCGGCCAGCACCGCCAGCAGGGTCAGCCAGTAGCCGTAGCTGTGCCCGGTGCTGATGTGCACCCCGAGCAGCCGGCTCACCCCGCTGTCGCCGCCCGGCACCAACAGCAGGGCGAGCAGTTCACTGACCAGGCCGACGACGAAGGCACCGAGCACCGCCAGCCGGCTCTGGAACGGCAGCCGGACGCCGCCGACCAGTTCGGCCGCCAGGATGATCGCCGCCGCCAGCGCGAGCAGCGCGCCGAACCAGCCGAAGAAACCGTGCCAGGCGTTCAACGTCGCGTGTGCCTGGAACACCCGGACCGAGGGAATCGTCAGCCGGTAGCTGTAGAAGGGCAGCAGGGAGAAGATGAACGCGAGCAGGCCGGCGGCGATGATTGCCCAGTCCAGCGGATGCACCGAGCTGGCGTCCAGCCTGCGGCCGGTGCCGGAACTGCGGGTCGGCGTGCCGAACCCGTCCCCGGCGAAAGGCTGCTGCGGGGCCGCCGCCACCGGCGGCGGTTCGTACCCGGCCGGTGGCTGTAGACCGGCCGGTGGCTGTAGACCGGCCGGCGCCGTCGCGGCTGGCTGGTACCCGGGAGGCGGCGGCTGGAAGGCCGGCGGTGCAACAGCCGGTGGTTCGACCGGCGGCTGGTGTCCAGCGGCTGCCGGTGGCAGGTACGCGGTGGGCTGGTCGGCCGCCGTCCGGTCAGCCGCCGGGTCCGGCGACGTCCCAGGGGTCTCGGTCATCTCGTCTCTCCTCGGCCGATCCGCTTACCGGTCGGTTGACGCGGCACTGAGGTAGCTATACCCCGTGGCGGCCGGTGGAACCCACGCCAAACAAACCGACGGGCGGCCCGGGGGACCGGCCGTAGCCGGCAGCCCCGAGCCGCCCATCGGCGGAAAAGGCGGAAAAAGCGAAAAGGCGGAAAATGATCAGCCGAGCAGTTCCCGCATCAGCCGCGCGGTCTCGGACGGCGTCTTGCCGACCCTCACCCCGGCGGCCTCGAGGGCTTCCTTCTTGGCCTGGGCGGTGCCGGACGAGCCGGACACGATGGCGCCGGCGTGGCCCATCGTCTTGCCCTCCGGCGCGGTGAAGCCGGCCACGTAGCCGACCACCGGCTTCGTCACGTGCTCGGCGATGAACGCGGCCGCGCGCTCCTCGGCGTCGCCGCCGATCTCGCCGATCATCACGATCGCCTGGGTCTCGTCGTCGTCCTGGAAGGCCCGCAGGCAGTCGATGTGGGTGGTGCCGATGACCGGGTCACCGCCGATGCCGACGCAGGTGGAGAAGCCGAGGTCGCGCAGCTCGTACATCATCTGGTAGGTCAGCGTGCCTGACTTCGACACCAGGCCGATCGGGCCGCTCTTGGTGATGTCGGCCGGGATGATGCCGGCGTTGGACTTGCCGGGGCTGATCAGGCCGGGGCAGTTCGGGCCGACGATCCGGGTGCGCTCACCCTTGGCCTGGTTGTAGGCCCAGGCGTGGGTGGTGTCGTGCACCGGGACGCCCTCGGTGATCACCACGGCCAGCGGGATCTCGGCGTCGATCGCCTCGACCATCGCGTCCTTGGTGAACGCCGGCGGCACGAACAGCACGCTGACGTCCGCGCCGGTCTTGCCCATCGCATCGGCGACCGAGCCGAACACCGGCACCGACGTGCCGTCCACGTCCACCGACTCGCCGGCCTTGCGGGGGTTCACGCCGCCGACGATGTTGGTGCCCGAGGCCAGCATCCGCCGGGTGTGCTTCATGCCCTCCGAGCCGGTCATGCCCTGCACGATGACCTTGGACTCGGCGTTGAGGAAAATCGCCATCTGCGCTCAGGCTCCCGGGTTGGCGTTGTGGGCGGCGCTGGCAGCGAGGTCGGCGCCTTCGTCCATGGTTTCGGCGAGGGTGACCAGCGGGTGCGCGGCCTCGGCCAGGATCCGCCGGCCCTCCTCGACGTTGTTGCCGTCCAGCCGGACGATCAGCGGCTTGCTCGCCGAGTCGCCCAGCATCGACAGCGCGGTGACGATGCCGTTGGCCACCGCGTCGCAGGCGGTGATGCCGCCGAACACGTTCACGAAGACCGACCGCACCGACTGGTCGCCCAGGATGATGTCGAGGCCGTTGGCCATCACCTCGGCGGACGCGCCGCCGCCGATGTCCAGGAAGTTGGCCGGCTTGACATTGCCGTGCTTCTCGCCGGCGTAGGCCACCACGTCGAGGGTGGACATCACCAGGCCGGCGCCGTTGCCGATGATGCCGACCTCACCGTCCAGCTTGACGTAGTTGAGGTGCTTCTCCTTGGCCTTGGCCTCCAGCGGATCGGCGGCCGCGACGTCCACCAGGGCGGCGTTGCCGGCCTGCCGGAAGTTGGCGTTGTCGTCCAGCGACACCTTGCCGTCCAGGGCCAGCACTGATTCACCAGCACCCGAGGTGCTCACCCGGGCCAGCGGGTTGATCTCGACCAGCGTGGCGTCCTGCTCGACGAAGGTCTCCCACAGCTTGACCGCGGTCTCGGCGGCGGTGTCGAGCACCTCGGCCGGGAAGTTGGCCTGGGTCAGGATCTCGCGGGCCTTGGCCAGGTCGACCCCGACGGTCGCGTCGACCGGCACCCGGGCCAGCGCCTCGGGGCGGGTGACCGCCAGCTCCTCGATCTCCATGCCGCCCTCGGCCGAGGCCATGCACAGGAACGTCCGGTTCGAGCGGTCCAGCAGGTAGGAGAAGTAGTACTCCTCCTCGATCTGGGCGCCCGGGTCGACCAGCACCCGGTGCACGGTGTGGCCCTTGATGTCCATGCCGAGGATCGCCTGGGCGGCCGCGTAGGCGTCGTCCGGGGTCTTGGCGACCTTGACACCGCCGGCCTTGCCGCGGCCGCCGGTCTTCACCTGCGCCTTGACCACGACCACGCCGCCGATCCGCTCGGCGATCTCGCGTGCCTGCTCCGGGGTGTCGGCCACCTCGCCCAACCCGACCGGGACGCCGTGCGCGGCGAACAGCTGCTTCGCCTGGTACTCGAACAGATCCACGTAACTTCCTTCACCGTTGAATGTGGCGCTCTCGAAGCGACGTACTCGTCGGCGTCCGTCCGGCCCTCGCGGGGAACAGACCCGGCCCGAGCCAGGCTAGCCCGGCTCTCCTTCCGGCCGCAGCGGGCACCTGCCAAGATGTCGGCCAGCCCACACGCAGACTGTGCTGTGTGTAACAGTGGAGATCGACAGCGGGACGAGGAGGTGCGGCGGTGCTCAGAGCTTCGGCTGCCCGCACCCTCGGCCGGGCGCCGCGCCTGCTGCTGACCGCCGGCCGGGCGACCGGTGAGGAGCTGGCCTGGCTCGCCGCCCACGCGCTGACCTATCCCGGCGGGTTGTGGGCCGAGCATTCGGACCTGCACGACCCGCGGTACCGGATCGACACCCTCTCGCCGGTGACCCGCGGCCTGATCACCGAGGACATCAACGCCGCCGGCCGGCCGATCCTGCTGGTGCACGGCATCGCTGACAACCGGTCAGCCTTCTCGGTGCTCCGCCGGACGCTCCGGCGGCGCGGCTACGGCCGGATCAGCACCGTCAACTACTCGCCGCTCATCTCGGACATCCGGCGGGCCGCGGCCGACCTGGGGCGACACGTCGAGCGGATCTGCGCGCAGACCGGCTACGACCAGGTGTTCGTGGTCGGCCACTCGCTGGGTGGCGTCATCGCCCGCTACTACGTGCAGTGCCGCGGCGGGGACGAGCGAGTGCACACCCTGGTCACCCTGGGTTCCCCGCACGCCGGCACCCAGCTGGCCCGGCTCGCTCCGCTGGTCCGGGTCGCCCGGCAACTGCAGCCGGGATCGGAGCTGATGCGAGAACTGGCTGGCCCCGCCCGGCACTGCCGCACCCGGTTCGTGGCGATCTACTCCGATCGCGACGAGGTGGTGCTGCCGAACCGCAGCGCCAGCCTGCAGCATCCGGACCTGCAGGTGACCCGGCTGCCCGTGCACGGCGTCGGGCACCTCGCGCTGCTGGTGAACGGTGCGGTGATGCACGCGGTGGCCGGCGCGCTGGCGTTGCGCGATACCGATCCAGCCCGGGTGGCGGCGAATCCCGCCAGTTGATCCGAACGGCTTGCCAACCTCCCCGCGAGCTGCTACCGATCGATTTCTTCCTGTATCCGACACGTAAATCTCAGTCGAACCCGGCGCGTCCGGCTTGCTTGCCGGCGGCCCCGTAAGTTACGGTTCTGCATCGTCATCACGAACGATGTATGAAACGCGATCATCGTGTATGGCGCATAGTGCCTCAACCCCGTCTTTTTGATCACCGAAGGAGCCTGCGTGGGTCGTCATAGCGCTCCACGCGCGGCCGACGTGATCGCCGCAGCCTCGCTGGCCCACCCCGCAACCACCGGACGCGGCCGGCACGCAGCCCCCAAGCCGCTCTGGCGGCGCGCCCACGTGCTGCCGACGGCAGCAGTGGTGCTCACCATGTTCGTCGGCTCGGACGCCCTGCACCTGGCCGGCAACGTCGGGCACGCCGACCCGCTGAGCAAGGGTGCGGCCGACATCCAGGGCACCGACCTGTCGGCGCTGGCCAGCGGCCAGCAGGCCAACCAGCTGATCGCCGGCAGCCAGCGGGTGTCGCGGGCCACCCGCACGGTCGCGCTGCCCGGCAGCAGCGTCTACACCTTCCAGGCCCGTCCGGGCCTGCCGGCGCTGAACCCGGACAAGACGGTGGACGGCACCTGGATCCGGCCGAGCGCCGGGCCGGAGACGTCCTGCTTCTGCATGCGCTGGGGCGTCATGCACGAGGGCATCGACCTGGCCGGACCGATGGGCTCGCCGATCGTCGCGGTCGGTGACGGCGTGGTGATCGACGCCGGGCCGGCCGAGGGCTTCGGGCTCTGGGTGGTCATCCAGCACCCCAACGGAGACGTCACCGTCTACGGCCACATGTACCACTACTACGTGACGGTCGGGCAGCACGTGACCGCCGGCCAGCACATCGCCGACATCGGCGCGAACGGCCAGTCGACCGGCCCGCACCTGCACTTCGGGGTTCGCCAGGGCGGCCCGAACGGCCCGTACATCGACCCGGTGCCGTGGCTGAAGGAGCGCGGCATCGACGTCGGCGCATACAGCCCGGACGCCTGACCGCTCCCCTCGCCGGCCGGCCGCTGAGCCTGATCGGCCATACTCGAAAGCACGCCGATCCGTACCGCCAGCCCGCGCGGACCTTCGCGGACGGCGGCCAGCCAGGACGAGCGGAGCGCAGGCTTGAGCGACACTGCCACCAGGCGTAGCGGAACCGGTCTGGTACTGCGGCGATCGGCGCTGCCGACCCTGGACCTGCCGCCGGCGATCGTGGCGGAGGGACGCCGGGCGATCGCGCTGCGCTGGCTGCTGTCCCGGGCGCTGGTGCTGGCGATCCTGGTGTTCGCCCGCGAGGACGGCGTCTCCGGCGACGTCACCTACTACGCCACCAGCCTGCACCAGATGTTCGCCGGCGCCGGCATCGGCAACACCCTGCAGGAGTACCCGCTGCCGGTGTTCGCGGTGATCCTGCCGCAGTTCCTGCTCGGGGCGCTGAACCAGGTCGCCTTCACCCTGCTGTTCGCGCTGTCGATGCTCGGCGTGGACGCCGCCTTCACCGCGCTGCTGTGGCGGGCCGACGGCCGGCGCCGCGGCGACGCGGTGAACGTCTGGCTGTGGTTCGTGCCGGCGATCGGACCGCTGGCCTACTTCCGGTTCGATCTGGTGCCGGCGGTGCTGGCCGGTGGCGCGGTGCTCGCCGCGATCCGCCGACCCCGGCTGGCCGGCGTGCTGACCGCACTCGGCGCGGCGCTCAAGCTCTGGCCGGTGGTGATGCTGCCGACCTTCCTGCTGCGCCGGTCCGACCGGCGTCCGGTGCTGGCCGGCTTCCTGGGCACCGTGGTCGTGGTCGGCGGCCTGTCGCTGGCGATCGGCGGCCCGCGCCGCACCCTGTCGCCGCTGCACTGGCAATCGGCCCGCGGCCTGCAGATCGAGTCGATCGCCGCGACCCCGCTGATCCTGGCCCGGGCCGTGCACCCGGTCGGGGTGTGGACGATCCGGCTGTCGCAGTACAAGGCGTTCGAGATCTTCGGTGCCGGCGTGAAGCTGCTGCTCGCCGTCACCACCGGGCTCACCCTGCTCGGCGGCCTGCTGCTGGTGGTGCTCTGGTGGCGAGCGGTACGGCTGCGCACCCCGTCGGCCCAGACGCTCGGCTGGCTGTTCCTGGCCACCACGCTGATCGTCACCGTCACCAACAAGACGCTCAGCCCGCAGTACCTGCTGTGGCTGGGCGGCCCGATCGCGGCGCTGGCGGTGCGGGCGCCGCACAACCACGCGGTGCGGACGTTCGCCCGGGTGCTGCTGGTCACCGCCGTCGCCACCCAGCTGACCTATCCGATCGGCTACGACGCGCTGCTGAAGACGCACTCCTGGATGCCTGCGGTGGCGCTCGACCTGGCGATCCGCAACGGCCTGCTGGTCTGGCTCACCTGGTACGCGGTGCGCCAGGTGTGGCGGCAGACCCGGCCGATCGCCGCCTGATCTAGAGCCTCTCGACCGGGGCGAACCGCAGCACCAGCCACTTGGTGCCGGCGCTGCCGAAGTCGATCTCGGCCTGGGCCTTCTCCGCCACGCCGCGCAGCGCGACCACCGTGCCCAGGCCGAAGCTGTCGTGGCTGACCCGGTCGCCCACCTGCAGCTGCGGGATGTCCCGGTCGAGCTTCTTCGACCCGAACGACAGCGCCGGTCCGGAGCTGGTGCGCACCGGCGCCTTGGCCCGGTAGCCGTGGTCGGCGTACCGGCCGCTGCCGGACTCGTCCGGATAGCCGGCGAGCGGCCGGCGGTCCACCGCGCCGGTCCAGCGGACCAGTTCGGCCGGCACCTCGTCCAGGAACCTCGACGGTGGGTTGTAGGTCGGGGTGCCCCACGCCGACCGGGCCACCGCCCGGCTCAGATACAGCCGTTGCCGGGCCCGGGTGATGCCGACGTAGGCCAGCCGGCGCTCCTCGGCCATCTCGGTCGGCTCACCGAGGCTGCGCTGGTGCGGGAAGATGCCGTCCTCCAGGCCGGTCAGGAAGACCACCGGGAACTCCAGCCCCTTCGCGGTGTGCAGGGTCATCAGGGTGACCACCCCGCCGGTCGCGTCCGGCACCGAGTCGGCGTCGGCGACCAGCGAGACATGCTCCAGAAAGGCGTCCAGGTCGGCCGGCTCGTCCAGCTGGGCGCGCTGCTCCTCGAACTCGGCGGCGACGCTGACCAGCTCACGGAGGTTGTCGACCCGGCCCTCGTCCTGCGGGTCGGAGCTGGCTTCGAGCTCGGCCAGGTAACCGGTGCGGGCCAGCACCTGTTCGAGCACGTTGCTGGGCGAACCGTGCTCGGGGCTGGCCGCCACCTCGCGCAGCTCGCCGAGCAGCCGGACGAACCCGGCGATCGCGTTGGCCGATCGCGGTGCCAGCCCGCTGATGCTGTCGGCCCGGATCAGTGCCTCGGCGAACGGGATCCGCTCGCGCTCGGCGAACGCCTCGACGAAGCCCTCGGCCCGCTCACCGATGCCCCGGCGCGGGGTGTTCAGGATCCGGCGCAGGCTGACCAGGTCGGTCGGGTTGGCGATCACCCGCAGGTAGGCCAGCGCGTCGCGGACCTCGCGCCGCTCGTAGAACCGGACGCCGCCGACCACCTTGTAGGGCAGACCGAGCCGGATGAAGATGTCCTCGAACACCCGGGACTGCGCGTTGGTGCGGTAGAACACCGCCACGTCGGACGGGACCGCCTGCTCGGCGTCGGTGAGCGCGTCGATCTGCTGGGCGACCCAGCGCGCCTCGTCGTGCTCGTTCTCGGCGATGAAGCCGGCGATCGGCTCGCCCTCGCCGGCGTCGGACCACAGGTTCTTCGGCCGCCGGTCAGGGTTGCGGGCGATCACCGCGTTGGCGGTGTTCAGGATCGTCTGGGTCGACCGGTAGTTCTGCTCCAGCAGCACGGTCCGGGCGTCGGGGTAGTCCCGCTCGAACTCGTCGATGTTCCGGATGGTGGCGCCCCGGAAGGCGTAGATCGACTGGTCGGCGTCGCCCACCACGCACAGCTCGGCGGCCGGCACCGACAGCTCCGGCAGCGCCTTGCAGAGTTCGGCCACCAGCACGTACTGGGCGTGGTTGGTGTCCTGGTACTCGTCGACCAGCACGTGCCGGAACCGCCGCCGGTAGTGCTCGGCCACGTCCGGCACCGTCTGCAGCAGCCGGACGGTCGCCATGATCAGGTCGTCGAAGTCCATCGCCGAGGACTCGTGCAGCCGCTGCTGGTAGATCCGGTAGACGTCGGCCAGCACCTTCTCGGGGCCGCTGACCGCCTGCTCGGCGAAGTCGTCCGGTGAGATCAGCTCGTTCTTCAGGTTGGAGATGCGGGTGGCAAGTGAGCGGGCCGGGTAACGCTTGGGGTCGAGGCTCAGCTCCCGCGCCACCAGGGTGAGCAGCCGGCGGGAGTCGTCGGCGTCATAGATCGAGAACGACGACCGGATGCCCAGGTGCTTGGCCTGCGCCCGCAGGATGCGCACGCACATGGAGTGGAAGGTGGACACCCACATGGCGTTGGCCCGGGGTCCGATCAACGCGGCCACCCGCTGTTTCATCTCGGCGGCAGCCTTGTTGGTGAAGGTGATCGCCAGGATCTCGCCGGGTTTGGTGTCACCGGCCAGCAGGTAGCCGATCCGCTGGGTCAGCACCCGGGTCTTGCCCGAGCCGGCGCCGGCCACGATGAGCAGCGGCACTCCCCGGTGGGTCACCGCCTGGCGCTGCTGGGGGTTCAGGCCGGCGAGCAGCCGCTCGGGGTCCGGCGCGGGCCTCGATCGGGCAGCCGGCCGCTCCGGGACCGGGTCGAACATGGTGTCCGGGGCGAGGTCGACGGTGCCGGATCGGCCGGGGGCGGGCTGCGCGTTCATCGTCGCCAGCCTACTTTCGACCACCGACAGAATCCGATCCGGCAAATCCGGTCCGCTACGCCGAGAGCGGAACATCGCCGACCAAACGCCCTTGATCTCGGGCCGCCGGCCGTGGCAGCATCGTCGCCATGCTCCTCACCGGCCGCTGCTTTAGCTATGGGTACCGCACCGCGGCACCCATTGCGTCCGGTTGAGCTGATCGACCGATCCGAACGCCCTGGGCCCGCACGAGGTCCGGGGCGTTCTCAGTTTCGCTCCTCGTGCGGTCCTCAGTACGAACACCGAACCGAGCTCACCGGAGCTCGACGAGAGGATGCTTGACGATGAGTGGACTGCTGGACTCCAGCCCCGTCACCGACCCGACCACCGAACTGGTCGACGATCCGGAGGCGATCGACACCCTGCGCACCCAGATCGACGCCCTGGACACTGCCATCGCCCGGCTGCTGGCCGAGCGGATGCAGCTGTCGCGACGGGTCCAGACCGCCCGGGTGAACGCGGGCGGCCCGCGGGTGGCGCTCAGCCGGGAGCGCGCGATCCACGAGCGCTACCGGACCGCGCTCGGCACCGCCGGCACGCTGGTCGCGGACGCGATCCTGCGGGTCTGCCGGGGAAGCCACTGAAGCACTGAGGTCGGTCGCGGTCAGAGGATTCGGCGTTCGGCCGCCCACCGGGTGAGCTGGTGCCGGGACGACAGCTGCAGCTTGCGCAACACGTTCGAGGCGTGCGTCTCCACCGTCTTGATCGAGATGAACAGCTCGGCGGCGATCTCGCGGTAGGAGTAGCCCCGGGCCAGCAGCCGTAGCACCTCCTGCTCCCGCGGCGTCAGCTGGTCGAGCTCCGGGTCCGCGGAGCGGGCCGGCCCCGGGTCGCTGTCGCGGAAGGCGTCCAGCACGAAGCCGGCCAGCCGCGGGGAGAACACCACGTCCCCGTCGGCCACCCGGCGGATGGCGTCGACCAGGTCCGGGCCGGAGATGGTCTTGGTGACGTAGCCGCGGGCGCCGGCCCGGATCACCGCGATCACGTCCTCGGCGGCGTCGGACACCGACAGTGCGAGGAACCGGGTCTCCGGCGTGGCCGGCAGCACCGCCGGGATCACCGCCGGGCCGCCGCCGTCGGGCAGGTGCACGTCCAGCAGCACCACGTCCGGCCGGGTGCTGCCGATCACCGCGACCGCTTCGGCGACCGACGCCGCCTCGCCGACGATGTCCACCGCGGCGCCGATCTCGGCGCGCACGCCGGCCCGGAACATGCCGTGGTCGTCGACCAGCACCAGCCGTGGCCGGTTCGGGTTCGCTGCGGTCACGCCGACTCCATTCTCAGCCGTACCTCGGTTCCGTCGCCCGGCGCCGACCGGATGGTCGCGGTGCCGCCATGCCGGGCCAGCCGGCCGACGATGGAACCGCGAATGCCTTGCCTGGTCGGATCGATCCGGTCCGGGTCGAAGCCGGCGCCGCGGTCCCGGACGAACACCTCGACCACCGGATCGGCCACCTCGGCGTAGACCGAGACGCCGGCCACCCCGGCGTGTTTCGCGGCGTTGACCAGGGCTTCGCGAGTGGCTGCGACCAGCGCGTCCAGCCGGGCGTCCAGCGCCCGGTCGCCGACCACCACCACGTCCACCGTGATGGCATAGGTGTCCTCGACCTCGGCCGCGGCGGCGTGCAGCGCGGCGGCGAACCGGCCGTCCGGGACCCCGCCCCCGTAGAGCTTGCTGCGCAGCTCCCGTTCCTGGCTGCGGGCCAGCCGGGCCACCTCGCGCGGTGACGACGCGTTGCGCTGGATCAACGCCAGCGTCTGCAACACCGAGTCGTGCAGGTGGGCGGCGATGTCGGCCCGCTCCTCGTTGCGGATGCGCTCCCGGCGCTCGTCGGAGAGGTCGCGCACCAGCTTGAGCCACCACGGCCCGGTGATCAGGCCGATGCCGACCACGGTGATCAGCATCGCGGCCAGCCCGACGCCGACCGCCGAGATGCCGGCCCGGGCCAGGATGAAGCCGCCGCCGGCGAGCACCAGGCTGACCCCCGCCGCCACCCGCAGCGCTCCGATCCGGTCGCCGGCCGAGGCGGACAGCGACGAGCGGGACAGCCGGCGCCAGCGCTCGCGGTCGGTCTCGGACGCCTGCCGCCACAGCAGTGCGACACCGAAACAGGCCAGCACCGAGGGCAGGAACCACCAGCCGAGCGGCAGCGTGTGCATGTTCAGCAGCAGGACGAACGCGGCAGCGAGGGCGGCACCGACGTACTGGGCAGCGGTGCGGATCGCGCCCTCGGGCTTACCGTACGGCGCCTGGGGCAGCACGATCCAGAACGCGCCGTACAGCAATAGGCCGAGGCCGCCGCAGAACGCGAGCACCAGGAACGCGGCCCGGACCACCCGGCGGGACATGCCCAGGTGGTCGGCGAGCGCGCCGGCAACCCCGCCGATCAGCCGTCCGGAACTGTTCCGGTACAGCCGCGGCGGGTTAGCGGGCAGGTGCGCGGTGCTGGTCATCGTCCTCATCATGTCGCGTCCGGGCGACAGTTCCATCGGGTGTCACCCCGATATCCACTCCCCCGGCAAGATCAGGGCCTGACTCGGGGTGGTTCCCGATACCGTGACGCTGGCGTTGACCCCAGGCTGAACGGCATGACGACGATGAGCGATTCGTACTCCGGAGTTGCCGGTCCGCCGCCAGCCGGCAGCCCGCGGATGCTGCGCCGCTCCGCCACCGACCGGGTGATCTCGGGCGTGTGCGGCGGGCTCGGCCAGTACTTCGGGGTCGATCCGGTGCTGTTCCGGGTGCTGTTCGCGGTGCTGTCCTTCTTCGGTGGCGTCGGGTTGCTGGCCTACGGCCTGACCTGGCTGCTGATCCCCGAACCGGACGTCGACCGATCGGCGCTCGATCGGGCACTGCACGAACTCCGGGTACGCCGGGTACCGCCCTGGCTGGTGGTGATCGGCGGGGCGACGCTGCTCTGGCTGGGCTGGTTCTCGTGGTGGGCGCCCAACACCCTGCCGGCCCTGCTGTTGCTGGCCGCGGTGACCCTGGTGCTGCTGCGCAAGCTGAGCCGGCAACCGGCCGCTCCGGCGCCGTTCCCGCCACCGGCCGAGACCTCGGTGGTCCCGGCCGAGACGTCCGTCCTGCCGAGCGTCCGACCCGAGGAACCGGAGGCGCACCTCACCGGCGAGCGGACCGTGGACCCGGAACACCCCACCACCGCCTGGCCGCCACCGCCGACGCCGGGCGGTTCGTTCACCGCGCCGTTGATCCCGCCGCTGAACGACACGCGCCGCAGCATGCAGGCGTGGCTGGCCGAGGCCGGTGAGGCCCACCGGCGGCGGGTGCTCCGCCGCCGGCCGGTCAAGATCGCGGTGTTGCTGGCGCTGGTGCTCGGTTGGGGCCTGGTGGCGATGCTGGACGCGTTCACCCGGGTGCCGTTTCCCGCCTACCTCTGGGTGGGCATCGCGATCCTGGGCGCCGGGCTGCTACTGAGCATCATGACGCGCCGGATGATGCTGTCGCTGCTCATTCCGCTGGTGCTGCTGGCGATGGTCGCGATCGGGCTGGGCGGCACCCGGGCCAGCCTGTCCGACGGGTCCGGCAAGATCGGCTGGCGTCCCACCACTGCCAGCCAGCTCGGCGCCTACCGCCAGTTCGCCGGCCAATCCACCCTCGACCTGACCGCGCTCGTGCCGCCGACCGCGCCCGCTTCGGCACAGATCACCCAGGCCGCCGGCGAGGTGGTGGTGCGGGTGCCCCGCAAGCTGAACGCCACTGTCATCTCCGACGTCCACTTCGGCGACATCGCCGACGGCACGTCCCGGGCGGTCGGGCAATACCAGGCGGGCGGCAACGTCCACCTGCAGCTCGACCCACTGCCGGGCGCGTCCGGGCAGCCGGTGACCATCCACGTGTCGCTGACCGCCGGGCACGTCGAGGTCGACCGGGTGGGCTGAACCGACGAACGGCAGGCCGGACGTGATCAGGGGAACGATCATGGTCCGGCCTGTCGGCCGTTGCGGCCAGGCGCGCTGATCTAGCGTGCGGCGAGGCAGGCGTCCCCAGTCGGGCCCGGCGCCGCAGACGAGAGGATCAGCCACCGTGGTCGGAGAGACGAGGGGCCCCGCCAAGCGCGGAGCGTTCCGCAGCGCGCTGATCGCGGTGCTGGTGCTGGTGGTGGTGCTGGTCGGGTGCATCGCGCTGTTCGGCGGTTACGGGTCGACGGACGGCGGCCACATCGCGGTGGTCCGCAACGGCGGCCCGCTGGACAACACCAAGATCCGGCAGATCGTCACGCCGGGCTCGGGGCGTACCCGGATCGGTCTGTACTCGACGATGCACAAGTACCCGACGTCGCAACGGTTCTTCACCATCAGCTCGACCGGAAACGCCGATGCGAACGAGTCGGTTACGGTGCCGACTGCCGACGGGGTCAGTGTCGGGGTGGAGGGCACCGCCTACTTCACCCTGAACACCCAGCCGGACCAGGACTACGCGGTGCTGCGCAGCTTCGACAACGCCTACGGCACCCGGCAGTTCAAGTGCACCAACGGCGGCGAGTCGCGCGACCTGTGGGACGGCGACGCCGGATTCTCCTGTTTTCTCGACCAGATCTTCTCGCCGGTGATCAACAACGACCTGCGCACCAGCATCGGCGACGTCAAGTGCTCGGACCTGGTCAGCTCGTGCTCGCTGGTGCAGAACAGCAACGCCTCGATCGATGCCAGCAAGGTCGGCCAGGGCAACGTCAACCTGGCCAACATCGAGAACAAGATCAGCTCGTCGCTGACCAGCGACCTGAACACCACGCTGGGCGGCAACTACTTTCTGAACGTCAAGTTCAACCTGGCCAAGATCGACCTCGACCCGGCGGTGCAGAAGGCGATCAGCACCGCGCAGGCCAGCTTCGCCGACGTTTCGCAAGCGCAGGCCGATCTGAAGAAGGCCCAGATCGAGGCGCAGGCCAACGCCGCGAAGCAGCGCGGCTACACCTCATGCCCGGTGTGCGCGCAGCAGGACCTGCTGGCCAAGCTGCCGCAGGGCATCACCGTGTTCGCGCCCGGCAACAACTCGGGTATCAGCCTCGCCGTACCGAGCAAGTAGCGGTGCCGAGCGGCCGAGAAGAGGGATGCTCGCGAGGTGATCAGGTTGGTTGTCGAAGGTCTGCTGCTGTTGCTGATCGTTGCCGGGGTGCTGTACGCCGCCCGGCAGATCGACGGCCGGCGGGTGGCAGGCGGCTCCCCGCGCGCGCTCAGCGCACCGCCGACCGCGCGGTGGCAGGCGGTGCACGCCGGCACCACCGACCAGCGCACCGAGGTGTCGGTAGTGCTGCGCTCCCCCGATTCAGGACAGGTGTGGGACCAGCGGCTGTGCGCCACCATCGGCAACCAGGACCCGGACTACGACCGGCTGCTCTACAACGCGATGGAGGACGCCCGGCAGCGGGCAGTGCTGCTCAACGGCATGCTCGAGAATTGATGGTTACGGTGGAGCGATGGTCTTTGGTGGCGGTTTCCGACGACGGCGTGGATACGGACCGTACGGGCAGCCGCCCGGTTACGGGTACGGGCCACCACCCGGCTACGGGTACGGCTACCGCGGCAACTCGTGCGGACGCGACCTCTGCCTGGTGGAGAGCGGCTGCTGCCTGGCCGAGGCGCTGGGCTGCGGACCACAGCTAGGACTGCTGGCGCCGTCGCTGGTGCGCCGGTCGGTACGGGCGGCCCGGCAGCCGGACGGCTCCGGTCCGTGGCGGCAGCGGGTGGTGCTGGCCGCGATCCGGCTCTACCAGACCGAGATCAGCCCGAAGCGCGCGCCGGTCTGCCGGTTCTCACCGACCTGCTCGCACTACGCCGCCGAGGCGGTGCGAACGTACGGGACCGGCCGCGGCGGCTGGCTGGCCGTCCGACGGCTGATCCGATGCCGGCCGGGAGCGGCCGGCGGCCCGGACCCGGTGCCCGAGCGCTGACCTTCGACCCTGGTTGCCGGCCGGTCACCGGTTCACCCTGACGGTGAGGCGCAACCTTCGTCGTGGGAGGGGTTGAGACCGATGGCCGAGGTCGAGACCACCGATACGGTCCTTCGCGACCGCGCGGTGAAGCGGTTGAAGAAGCGGCGCGACTTCAAGGGCCACGTGCTGGTCTACCTGCTGGTGAACACGTTCTTGGTGATCGTCTGGGCGATGACGTCCGCCGGTTTCTTCTGGCCGATCTTCCCGATCGTGGGTTGGGGGATCGGCGTGGTGATGAACGCCTGGGACGTCTGGCGCGGCGACGACTTCAGCGACGAGCAGATCCGTCGCGAGATGGACCGGCTCGATCGCTAGATCAGCCAGCGTTCCATTCGCCAGGCGGCGTCCCAGAATATCCACTCGTAGCGGCTGGTCAGCGCGAAGTGCCGGTCGGCCCTGCGGAGGTCGGCCTCGCTGAAGGATGGGGCGACCTCGTCGGCCAGCGCAAGTACCTCGGCGACGACCGCGGTGAAGTCCTCGCCGCCGTAGGTGTCGATCCAGCGCTGGTAGCGCTCGTCCGGTGAGCCCTTGGCCAGCAGCGCCTCGCCCACCCGGGCGTAGATCCAGTAGCACGGCAGCACGGCGGCGAGTCCCTCGGCGAAGCTGCCGCCGTAGCAGGTGGCCAGCAGGTAGCTGGTGTAACTCGTCGTGGTCGGCGAGATCTCGACGGTGTCCAGCTCGGCCGGGTCGAGTCCCAGCTGCGGCAGCAGGGTGGCGTGCAGCGCCAGCTCGACGTCGACGGTGCCAGCCGCGTGCCGGGCGAACATGCCGGCCGCCTCGTGAGTCGGCGCCTTGGCTCCGACCACCGCCAGCGCCCGGGCGTAATCGCGCAGGTAGTGCGCGTCCTGCGCGACGTAGTAGCCGAACCGGTCAGGCGTGAGCGTGCCGTCGGTGAGGCCGGTCAGGAACGGGTGCTCCAGGATCGCCGCGTACACCGGCTCGATCTGCGACCACAGCCGCTGCGTCCACGTCATGCCGGCGATTCTGCCGTCCGCGGCAAGCCACCCCGACCGGTGGGCCTACACACCCGCCACGGTTGGGAACTCAAGTACTGAGCGGTGTTAGACGAAATGAACCTTGCGCTTTGGAAACCGATGCCGAAGGGCCGAGAGATCGAGATGCTGTGCCCGGAGGGAGGCCGTCGTGACGCAATGGGTGATCAGGCGCTGGGCGAGGTACGGACACGAGCGGCTGTACGCCGAGACCCCCGGCGGCACCGCCCTTGGCTATTACGATGTCAAGACCGGCCGATATCACTCGGACGACCTGTCGAACCTTCCGTTGCTCGAGCGCGCGATCAGCGACCACCGGGAGGTGACGGGTTCGGAACCTGTCGACGGCTCGCCAAGCCCCCCGCTCGCTGCTGCGCCTGAATCAGCCCCGATTGCAAAACCGCCGGATCCGGCACCGGATCGGACCGAGCCGACCTGGTTCGACATCAGCACCACCCGAGCAGGCGCGGCTGCCAGAGAACGCGCGATCGCCGAGCGGGAAGCGGCCCCGGTCCGTACCGCGCTGGCGCGACTCCTCGGCGTCCGCAACGACGAGCGGGCCTGGCGGATCGGCGCGGACGGCGAGGAGGCGGTGGCCGCACAACTGGCCAAGCTCGGTCCGGCCTGGCACGTGCTGCACGCCGTCCGAGTGGGCGAGCGCGGCTCGGACATCGACCACGTCGTGATCGGACCCGGCGGGGTTTTCACCGTGAACGCCAAGCACCATCCGCAGGCCAACATCTGGGTCGGCGGCGACACCTTCATGGTCAACGGGCAGCGCGTACCGCACGTCCGCAACAGCCGCCACGAAGCCCGACGAGCCTCGCGTTTACTGACCGAGCGCACCGGATTCCCGGTCGCCGTCACCGGCATCATCGCTGTGATGGGTGCGCACCGCGGCTTCGACGTCAAGGAGCAACCCCGCGACGGTGCGGTCGTCGTTGTACAACGCAAGCGGATCAGCCAATACCTACTGGGTAGGCCGAGTGTGCTGTCCGAACGAGAAATCGGCGCCGTCTACGAGGTCGCCCGCAGATCGACCACTTGGCAATCGACCGGCGCGTCAGGGCATTGAGCCGGCGACTGCTGGCGCTTCACCGGCACCGTCCGGTACGGAGATGAGGCGGCCACCTCAGAACCCGCGAAATACTCCGTCCGCCTGCGCCTTGTCGGCGAATTCTGCGAAGTCCATGTTCGCCAAGCAGAGGTTTATGACGATGGCTTCGGCTTGTCGCGGAATGGACCGGAAGGTGCGCCCGGATTCGTCACGCGGCTCATCGAGGTTCAAGAAAAGAATCGTGTGATTAGCATCGTGCGAGTGTCGGCCACCGCGATCGCGCTGAGGTAGCCATTTCGCGGCAGGGCGCGCAGGCGCTCAGTAGTCGGTCCGTCGGGCTCCGGCGACTCGACGGGCACGAAGGCGGCTCCGGTCCGGTCGAAGTCATCACTCGGGTAGACGGCGGTCGCCGTTTCGAGAGCACGCGCCCAGTCCGCGTCGTCCGCGTAATCGGTACGCACGAGGAGCATGGCCATTCCGAGGTCGCCCCGCAGGATGATTACGCGAGCATAGAAAGCCAATCACGCATTTCCGGACGACAACGCCAGTGCTACTCCCACTCGATGGTGCCCGGCGGCTTGGAGGTCACGTCCAGCACCACCCGGTTGACCTCCCGCACCTCGTTGGTGATGCGGGTGGAGATGCGCTCCAGCACGTCGTAGGGAACCCGGGTCCAGTCGGCGGTCATCGCATCCTCGGACGACACCGGCCGCAACACGATCGGATGGCCGTAGGTGCGCCCGTCGCCCTGCACGCCGACCGACCGGACGTCCGCCAGCAGCACCACGGGGCACTGCCAGATCTCCCGGTCCAGCCCGGCCGCGGACAGTTCCGCCCGGGCGATCGCATCGGCCCGGCGCAGCACGTCCAGCCGCTCGGCATCCACCGCGCCAACGATCCGGATTCCCAACCCGGGACCGGGGAACGGCTGCCGCCAGACGATCGCCTCCGGCAGCCCGAGTTCCAGGCCGACCCGGCGCACCTCGTCCTTGAACAGCGCCCGCAGCGGCTCCACCAGCTTGAACTGCAGGTCCGCCGGCAGGCCGCCCACGTTGTGGTGGCTCTTGATGTTCGCCGCGCCGGTGCCGCCGCCGGACTCGACCACGTCCGGATAGAGCGTGCCCTGAACCAGGAACTCGAACGGCGGCCCGTCAGCCGACGACGCGATGAGCTCCCGCTCGGCCTGCTCGAACGACCGGATGAACTCCCGGCCGATGATCTTGCGCTTCTCCTCGGGATCGGTCACCCCGACCAGCGCGTCCAGGAACTGCTGACGGGCGTCCACGATCTTCAGCGACACCCCGGTCGCCGCCACGAAGTCCTGCTCGACCTGCTCGGCCTCGCCGGCCCGCAGCAGCCCGTGGTCGACGAACACGCAGGTGAGCTGATCGCCGATCGCCTTCTGCACCAGCGCCGCGGCCACCGCCGAGTCGACGCCGCCGGAAAGCCCGCAGATCACCCGCCGATCGCCGACCTGCGACCGGATCAGCTCGATTTGCTCGGCGATGATGTTCGCGTCGGTCCACGACGGCTCGAGCCCGGCGATGTTGTAGAGGAAGTTCTCCAGCACCAGCTGGCCTCGCTCGGTGTGCAGCACCTCCGGGTGGAACTGCACCCCGGCCAGCCGGCGGGACGGGTCCTCGAACGCCGCCACCGGCGCGCCGGCGCTCGACCCGGTCACCGTGAAACCGTCCGGCGCCCGGGTCACCTCGTCGCCGTGCGACATCCACACCTGCAGGATGTCGGCCTGGCCGGCGAACAGCCGGCCCGGCTCGACCACGTTGAGCAGCGTCCGGCCGAACTCCGAGCCGCCGGTGTTGGCGACCTCGCCGCCCAGCGCCCGGGTCATCGCCTGGAAGCCGTAGCAGATGCCGAACACCGGCACCTCGGAAGTGAACAGCGCCGGGTCGGTGGCCGGCGCGTCCGGCGCGTACACCGAGGCCGGCCCGCCGGACAGGATGATCGCCTTCGGGTTCTTGGCCAGCATCTCCGCCACCGGCATGGTGGACGGCACGATCTCGGAGTAGACGTGCGCCTCGCGCACCCGGCGGGCGATCAGCTGCGCGTACTGCGCCCCATAGTCGACGACGAGCACGGTGTCGGTCTGCACCGGCCCATTCTCGCAGGCATCCCGACCGGCCTAGTCCCGCACCCACTCGTACCGGACGCCGGTGAGTTCCTCGCTGCGCTGCCACAGCTCACCGGCCAGCTCGACATCGCAGGCCAACCGGCTGGGTTTGGCGGGGCCGGGCCGGCCACGCATGCCGTTAGGCCCGCGCGGCCCGGTGTAGCTGCCCGGCTCGGCCCGCAGCGCCGCGTACAGAGTCGACTCGGCGCCGGCCGCCGCCGACTGGAAGAACAGCGCGCCGAACAGCCTGCTGCCGTGCCGGATCACCGGGTTGGCACCCATCCCGTCCCGGCTGCGAACCAGGTTGGTGCTGGCCACGCCGGGATGAGCGGCGGTGGAACTGAGCAGGCCGGCCGCCCGGCGCTGCAGTTCGAAGGCGAACAGCAGGTTGGCCAGCTTCGAGTTCGCGTACGCCCGCTGCGGCGAATAGCGCTCAGCCGGGTTGCCGCGCAGCACGTCCCGGCTACCGCGCCGGTGCAGCAGCGACGAGACAGTGACCACCCGGGCATCGCCGGCGGCCAGCAACGCCGGCAACAACCGTCCGGTCAGCGCGAAGTGACCCAGGTGGTTGGTGCCGAACTGCAGCTCGAACCCGTCCGCGGTCGGCGTCCAGGCCGGCGGCGCCATCACGCCGGCGTTGTTCACCAGCAGGTGCAGCGGCCCGTCCCAGGCCTCGGCGAAGGCCTGCACCGACCGCAGCGAGGCCAGGTCCAGCCGGGCCACCGTCAGCTGCGCGCCGGGCACCGCTTTCCTGATCTGGTCGGCGGCCCGGTGGGCCGGCTCGGCCTTGCGGCAGGCCAGGGTGACCTCGGCACCAGCCCGGGCCAGCCCGAGCGCGGTGGCGTACCCGATGCCGGAGTTGCTCCCGGTGACCACGGCCCGCCGGCCGGCCAGCTCAGCTGTCATACCGCCACGGTACGGCTGCTGCGCGGTTTGCCGAGGTGGCCACGCAGCCACAGGGCACTATTGCGGAATGACCGCAGCAGCAGTGCGTACCCGGCTCTGGCGTAACGGAGTGGTGGTGCAGGAGAACTTCCCGTTCTCCGAGATCTCGGATTACCTCACCCAGGACGACTGCGTCGTCTGGGCGGACCTGATCAACCCGGACGCCGAGCTCCTCGAGGCGCTCGGCGACGAGCTGTCCCTCGACAAGCTGGCCATCGAGGACGCGGTGGCCCACTTCGAGCGGCCCAAGGTCTCGCGGTACGCCACCCACACCTTTCTCACCGCGTACGCGGTACGGCTGGAGAAGGGCTCCGGGGAGCTGGAGCTCGACCGGATCTCGGCCTTCGTGCTCGACCGGGCCTTCGTCACCGTGCACCGCGGCGACTGGTTCGACGTGGACGAGATCGTCCGGCGCTGGGACGACAACGCCGACCTGATGAAGTACGGGGTGCGCGCGCTGGCCTGGGGGATGCTGGACGTGCTGGTCGACGGCCACTTCGACGTGGTGCAGCAACTCGACGACGAGATCGAGGACCTGGAGGACATCCTGTTCGACCAGACCCCACGGTCGCAGAACGTGCAGCGGCGGACGTTCGCGCTGCGCAAGTCGCTGGTGCGCACCCGGCGGGCGGTGCTGCCGATGCGCGAGGTGGTGAACACCATGATGCGCCGCGACCTCGAGCTCGACCCGCACCTGCGGCCCTACTACGAGGACCTGTACGACCACGTGCTGCGGGCCGCGGAATGGACGGAGTCGCTGCGCGACATGGTGACCTCGGTGTTCGAGACCAACCTGTCGCTGCAGGACGCCCGGCTGAACACCATCATGAAGAAGCTCACCGCCTACACCGCGCTGATCGCGGTGCCGACCGCGGTGACCGGTTTCTACGGCCAGAACGTGCCCTATCCGGGCTTCGGCCACCACAACGGCTACCTCGACAGCCTGACCATCATCGTGGCGCTGGTGCTGGCGCTGGTCGTGGTGTTCAAGCGGCAGGGCTGGCTGTAGGCCGGCCCAGCCTGACGCTCACTGGACCGGCCGGCTGCTGATCTGGACGAAGGTCATCCGGTTCAGCGCGGTGACCACGTCGGTCTGCACCATGCCGCAGTTGTTGGTGGGCAGCTTCGGGATGAGCACGGTGCCGTCCGGCTCGACCAGTCCGAAGTTCGGCAGGTAGATGGCCAGCAGCGGACAGACGATCTTCTGCCGCGGCACCGAGGGCGCTCGCAGCGCCCGCAGCAGCGCCGCGGTGTCGCTGGTGGACCGTTCGGCGACCAGCAGGCCCTTGCCGACGGCGGTGCCCTGGACGATCCGGCAGCGCAGCACCCAGACCACCGGCAGCTTGGCCGGCAGCGGCTTGGCGGCCGGGTTGTTCTGCGGCGTGTCCGGCGGCATCGGGCAGTGGCTGGCCGCGGCCACCGCCACCGAACTGGTCGGCTGCGGCGAGCTCGCGGTGCCACCCATGCTCGGCCCGGTGGTCACGCCGCCGCTACTGATCCCGCCACTGCCCGTCCCGCTACCGGACGGGGCACCGGTAGGGCTGATCGCCGTACCGGTGCCGCCGCCCGGGGCTGCGGACTGGGTGGTCGAGGCGCATCCGCACAGGAGCAGGGCTAGTGCTCCGGCCACGGCGGTGCTCACTGCTGACAGTCGCATCAGGTATCCCCTCGTCCGTCATCTCCAGTCACTAAGGGGATGCGACGGACGGCGGCGGACGTTGCGCTTAGGGCGCCAGCGTCTTCTCCGACGGGGCGAGGGTCTTCTCCAGCGGCGCCAACGTCTTCTCCGACGGGGCGAGGGTCTTCTCCGACGGCGCGAGAGTCTTTTCGGCCGGCGCCAGCGTCTTCTCCATCGGCGCGAGGGTCTTCTCCATCGGCGCCAGCGTCTTCTCCATCGGCGCCAGCGTCTTCTCCATCGGCGCGAGGGTCTTCTCCATCGGCGCCAGCGTCTTCTCGAACGGGCTGAGCGTCTTCTCGGCCGGCGCTGGGTGGCTGACCGGTCCGCTGGCGCTGGCGCCGGCCGCGGTCGCCACGCCGCCGATGCTCAGGGCGGCGAGTACCGCGCCAGCGAGCGCCGCCTTGCCGGAACGAAGGCTGATAGCCATCTGTGTGCCTCTCTTATCGGGGGGTCGGATACCCCTCACCACCGCAGCGCGGACGCCTCCGGCGGAATGTCGGTGTTATCCAGATCGTGCCCGGGCAGTATGTCCGGCAGCGCTCACCCGATGCAAGGCCTTCGACGATTGTCGGGTCAGGCGTCATCCAGCCGCCCGGCTACGGCAGCGGCCGTACTTCAGGCGGCCCGCCGCGACCGTTCCGGACCGCGCACGTCCAGGCCGCGGGACCGGAGTTCGAACTCCACCCGGTAGAGCTCGGCCAGTGGCGGCGGCAACTCGCCCCGCCGCTGCGGCGGCCGGACGTCGAGCTGGCGGCAGGCGGTGCTGAGCACGTCGACGTACGCGGTGCGCAGCGCGGCCATCTTCAGACCCTTGCCGGCTGTGCCGGGCCGGTTCTCCCGCTCCTCGAGCTGGCCGCGCAACCGGCGCAGGTCGGCCGTCACCCGCTGGATGGAAGGTTCCATCGTGTGGCGCGCTCGCTGCTCGGCGATCTGGTCCCACTGGCGTGCCACCAGCCTCCCCAGTACCCGGACCATGAGCGGGAGGCTCAGCATGAAGAGCAGCACCAGTGCCAGCAGCACGGCTTCAGTGTGCGCGCCGGGTCGGCGGCGCTCAACCGGTTCTCACTAAAAGCAGGCGCTACCGTCCGGTGATGATCAGCTCCGCCCGCTGGAACTCCTTCACCGAGGAGTAGCCGCACTTGCCCATCACCCGGCGCAGCGCGCCGAACAGGTTCCGCTCACCGGTCGGGTCGGCGGTCGGGCCGACCAGCACCTCGGCCAGCGACGGCCGGTCGGTCCCGTCCAGGCCGAGGTCGACCAGCGCGGACCGCGGGATGCTCGGGTGCGAGGCGGTCGGGTCCCAGTACCGGCCGCCACCCGGCGCCTCGGCGGCGACCGCCAGCGGCTCACCGAGCATCACCGCGTCCGCCCCGCAGACCAGCGCCTTGGCGATGTCACCGCCGGTGGCGGTGTCGCCGTAGGCGATCAGGTGGACGTACCGGCCGCCGGTCTCGTCCAGGTAGGCCCGGCGAGCGGCGGCCGCGTCGGCGATCGCGGTGGCCATCGGCACCTCGATGCCCAGCGCGCTGTGGGTGGTCGAGCCGGAGTGCGCCCCGTACCCGACGATCACGCCGGCAGCGCCGGTGCGCATCAGGTGCAGCGCGGTCTGGTAGTTCGACACCCCGCCGACCACCACCGGGATGTCCAGCTCGGCGATGAAGGTCTTCAGGTTGAGCGCCTCGTTCGGGGCGTGCTCGGACGAGACGTGCTCGGCCGAGATCACGGTGCCCTGGATGACCAGCAGGTCGACCGAGCGCAGCACCGACGGCGCCAGTGCCACGGTGTGCTGCGGCGACAGCCGGACCGCCACCCGGACCCCGGCCGCCTGCAGTTCCGAGGTCCGGCGCACGAGAAGCTCCGGCGACACCGGCTGGGCGTAGATCCGCTGCAGCGTCTCGGTCGAGCAACCGGCCGGGTCGGTGATCTGCTCCAGCACCTCGCCCGGATCGTCGTACCGGGCCCAGAGACCTTCGCCGTTGAGCACCGCCAGGCCACCCAGCCGCTCGATCTCGACGGCGGAGGCCGGCGAGACCACCGCGTCCGACGGTGCCGCCATCAGCGGCAGGTCGAAGGTGTGCGCGTCGATCTGCCAACTGGTCGACACCACCGACGAGCCACGGGTGCGCCTGGTCGCCACCAGCGCCACCTCGTCCAGGTGGTAGCCGCGCCGCGCCTCGCGGCCGAGTCCGATCTCCACGGTGTCGGGCATGTCGCAAAGTCTGCCTCATGCCGACCGGTGAGTTCGCGCCGCGGCTGCCGCGCCGGCCGGGGTTGGCAGAATTGGGATATGCGAGGCCGCCTGCACCATGTCGTCCTGGACTGCGCCGATGCCCAGCAGCTGGCCGAGTTCTATTCGGCGCTGCTGGGCTTCCCGATCACCTACTCGGCACCCGATTGGGTGGTGGTGGCCGAGAACGACCACAGCTCCGGGCTGGCCTTCCAACCGGTGCCGCACTACCTCCCGCCACTCTGGCCCGATCAGGTGCCCGGCCAGCAGCTGCACCTGGACGTGATGGTGGACGACCCGGACGCCGCCGACGAGTGGGTGCTCGGCCTGGGTGCCCGGCGACTGCCCACCGACGATGATCGGTCGCATGTCTACGCCGACCCGGCTGGTCACCCGTTCTGCCTGATCCCCCGGCCGGACTGGGTGGCGGGGCGGATCGGCTGATGTTCCGGATCGCCTTCCTGGAGCCGAGGATCGCGCCGAACGCCGGCAACGCGATCCGGATGGTGGCCGGCACCGGTTTCGAGCTGCACCTGATCGGGCCGCTCGGCTTCGACCTCTCCGACGCCAAGCTGCGCCGGGCCGGCCTGGACTACCACGACCTGGCCTCGGTCACCGTGCACGAGAACCTCGAACAGGCCTGGCAGGCGCTGCTGCCGGCGCGAGTTTTCGCCTTCACCGCAAAGGGAAACCGCACCCACGTCGAGGTCGACTACCAACCCGGCGATGTGCTGCTGTTCGGCACCGAGCCGACCGGGCTGCCGGCTGAGGTGCTGGCCGATCCCCGGGTGACCGAGTGGGTGCGCATCCCGATGCTGGCCGGCCGCCGCTCGATGAACCTCTCCAACGCCGCCGCGGTCGCCGCGTACGAGGCCTGGCGGCAGCACGGCTTCGCCGGAGCCCGTCCGGGCGAACCGGAGGGCACTGTCGCCGGAGCCCGTCCGGGGGAACCGGGCGGTGCCGAACAGGCCGGCGCGGCCGATCCGGCATGATCTCGCCATGACTGTCGCACCGTACGGAAGCTGGCCCTCGCCGATCACCGCGGCGGACCTCGCCGCGACCGAACACCCGGTCGGCGGTGGCGTGTTCGTCGGCGACGAGATCTGGTGGCTGGAGGCCCGGCCGGAGGAGCGGGGCCGGCAGGCCATCCGCCGGCACACCGCCGACGGCGTCGTCGACGTGCTCCCGCAGCCGTGGAACGCGCGAACCCGGGTGCACGAGTACGGCGGCGGCTCCTGGCTGGCGCTGCCGGACAAGCGGCTGGTCTTCACCGAGTTCTCCGACCAGCGGCTGTACCTGCTCACCGCCGGCAGCGCCGAACCGGTGCCGCTGACCCCGCCGAACGGCTGGCGGTACGCCGAGCCGCGGCTGTCCCGGGACGGCGCCGAGGTGTGGTGCGTCCGGGAGGCGCACGCCGCGGACGGCCGGATCACCCGCGACCTGTGCGCGGTCCCGCTGGACGGCTCGGCCGCCACCGATCCGGCGGCGGTCCGCTCGATCGTCGGTGGTTCGGACTTCCTGGCCGCCGCGCGGGTCTCCCCGGACGGCAGCAAGCTTGCCTGGATCGCCTGGAACCATCCGCAGATGCCGTGGGACGGCACCGAGCTGCGGGTCGGCACGCTGGCCGCGGACGGCACCTGCCAGCAGCCGCGGACCGTCCTCGGTTCGACCACCGAGTCGGTGCTCCAGCCGGAATGGGTCGATGATGAAAGCCTGTTCGCGATCAGCGACCGCAGCGGCTGGTGGAACCTCTACCGGGTGCCGTTAGCCGGCGAGCCGGTTCCGCTGCACCCGGCGGAACAGGACTTCGGCGGCCCGATGTGGCTCCTCGGCAGTCGCTGGTACTCGAAACTGGACGACGGCCGGCTGCTCACCGTCCGCACCTTCGGCGGCAGCACGCTGGGCATCCTGGACCCGGCCGACGGCTCGCTGACCGACCTGCCGCTGGCCGACACCGGCAGCATCGGCCTCGGCGCGGTGTCCGGGGGCAAGGCGTTGCTGGTCAGCGCCGGCGCCCGGCAGCCCAGCGGGCTGCGGCTGCTCGACCTGGCTTCCGGAGAGCTGACCGAGGTCCGGCTCGGGGTGGATAACCTGCCGGACCAGCGGTACCTGCCGCTGCCCGAACTGAAGACGTTCAGCGGTCCCGGGGGCCGTCCGGTGCACGCCATCGACTACCCGCCGACCAACCCCGACCACACCGCGCCGGCCGGCGAGCTGCCGCCGTACCTGGTCACCGTGCACGGCGGCCCGACCAGCCACGACCGGCCGGTGATGAGCCTCGACATCGCCTACTTCACCAGCCGCGGCATCGGGGTGCTGGACGTCAACTATGGCGGCTCCACCGGCTACGGCCGGGAGTACCGGGACCGGCTCAAGGGCCAGTGGGGCGTGGTGGACGTGGAGGACACCGTGGCCGCGATCCAGGGCCTGGTCGCCGAGGGCTCGGCCGACCCGGGCCGGCTGGCCATCTCCGGCGGCTCGGCCGGCGGCTTCACCGTGCTGGCCTCGCTCACCGGCACCGACGTGTTCGCCTGCGGCACGTCCTACTACGGCGTCGCCGACCTGCTCAAGCTGTGGGAGCACACCCACGACTTCGAGTCGAAGTACCTGGTCGGCCTGGTCGGGCCGGTGCCCGAGGCGCTCGACCGCTACCGCGAGCGGTCGCCGCTGAACAACGTGGCCGGCCTGTCGTGCCCGGTGCTGCTGTTGCAGGGCCTGGAGGACCCGGTGGTGCCGCCGGAGCAGGCGGAGTCGTTCCGGGACGCGCTGGTGGCGAAGGGGATCCCGCACGCCTACCTGGCCTTCGCCGAGGAGTCGCACGGCTTCCGGCAGGCGGCCAACCAGATCACCTCGCGGGAGAGCGAGCTGTCGTTCTACGGCCAGGTGTTCGGCTTCACCCCACCGGACGTGCCGGTGCTGGAACTCTGGCGGCCGTCCTGAGCCGGCGGTTTGCCCGTTCCCTGCCGTCCTGTCCACCCCGCCGGTGGCCATCCTGAGTTCGATTAGTCTCGACGCCGTGACCGCATCCGGGATCGTTCCCGTCCCCGCTGAGCCGCTCACCGTGATCGTCCTGGCCGCCGGCGAGGGCACCCGGATGAAGTCGACGGCCAGGCCCAAGGTGCTGCACGGCTTCGCCGGCCGGTCACTGCTCGGGCACGCGCTGGCCGCCCCCGCCGGCCTGCCGGTGACTCGCACCGCGGTGGTGATCGGGCATCGGCGCGACGAGGTCGCCGCCCACCTGCGCGAGATCGATCCGGCCGCGGTGCCGGTGGTGCAGGCCGAGCAGAACGGCACCGGGCACGCGGTGCGGGTGGCCCTGGACGAGCTGGCCCGCCAGGACGGGGCGCCGGTCACCGGCACCGTGCTGGTGCTGCCGGGTGACGCGCCGCTGCTCGCCCCGGCCACCCTGGCCGAGCTGCTGGCCGAGCACGCCGCCGGCGAGGCCGCAGCCACCCTGCTGACCAGCGTGCTGGCCGACCCGACCGGCTACGGCCGGGTGATCCGCTCCCCGGACGGCGGCGACCGGGTGTTGCGGGTGGTCGAGCACCGCGACGCCAGCCCGGCCGAGCTAGCGGTGACCGAGGTGTCGGCACTGGTCTACGCCTTCGACGCGGAGTTGCTGCGAGATGCGGTGACCCGGCTGTCCACCGACAACGCGCAGGGCGAGGAGTACCTGCCCGAGGTGGTTGACATCTTCGTGGCCGAGCAGCGCCGGGTGCTGGCCAGGACGGCGCCGGCGTACGAGACCGCGGGCGTCAACGACCGGGTGCAGCTGGCCGCCGCGCACCGCGCCTACAACGCCCGGCTGCTGGAGGAGCACATGCGTGCCGGGGTGACCGTGGTAGACCCGGCGACCACCTGGCTGGACGCCGGCGTGGTGATCGAGCCGGACGCGGTGCTGCAGCCGAACGTCCAGCTGCATGGCGCCACCCGGATCGGCCGGGACGCGGTGATCGGCCCGGACAGCACGCTCACCGACACCGAGGTCGGCGCCGGCAGCGTGCTGCAGCGCACGGTGGCGAACGGCGCCCGGATCGGCGCCGGGGTGACCGTCGGCCCGTTCGCCTACCTGCGGCCCGGCACGGTGCTGGCCGACCGGGTGCACATCGGCACCTACGTCGAGGTGAAGGGGTCAGACATCGGCACCGGCAGCAAGGTGCCGCACCTGAGCTACGTCGGCGACGCCACCATCGGCGAGCACACCAACATCGGCGCGGCGACCGTGTTCGTCAACTACGACGGGGTCGACAAGCACCGGTCGGTGATCGGCAATCACGCCCGCACCGGCGCCGACAACATGTTCGTCGCGCCGGTCACCGTCGGCGACGGCGCCTACACCGCGGCCGGCTCGGTGATCTCCAGTGACGTACCCCCCGGCGCCCTCGGGGTGGGGCGCGCCCGCCAGCGGAACGTGGCAGGCTGGGTACAGCGCCGTCGGGCGGGCACGGCAGCGGCGAAGGCAGCCGAGGCCGCGCAAACGGCGGCCGGGTCCGCCGACAACCCCGGATCCGTGGACAACCAGAGCGTCAACGAACAACGCGACAGCGGGAGTAACCAGGCATGAGCCATCTGGAGCTAGCCGGACGCAAGAGCCTGACGCTGTTTTCCGGCCGGGCGTTCCCCGCGCTGGCGGATGAGATCGCCGAGCGCCTGGGCACCCAAGTCACCCCGCTGGCCGCCTACGACTTCGCCAACGGTGAGATCTTCGTCCGGCCCGAGGAGTCGGTGCGCGGCTCGGACGCCTTCGTCATCCAGTCGCACACGGTGCCGATCAACCAGTGGGTGATGGAGACACTGCTGCTGGTGGACGCGCTCAAGCGCGCGTCGGCCAAGCGGATCACCGTGGTCGCGCCGTTCTACCCCTACGCCCGGCAGGACAAGAAGCACCGCGGCCGGGAGCCGATCTCGGCCCGGCTGATGGCCGACCTGCTCAAGACCGCGGGCGCCGACCGGATCATGTCGATCGACCTGCACACCGCGCAGATCCAGGGTTTCTTCGACGGCCCGGTCGACCACCTGTTCGCGCTGCCGCTGCTGGCCGACTACGTCGCCCGCAACTACCCCACCGAGAACCTGACCGTCGTCTCACCCGACACCGGACGGGTCCGCGCCGCCGAGCAGTGGGCCGACCGGATGGGTGGTGCGCCGATCGCCTTCATCCACAAGACCCGTGACCCCAACGTGGCGAACCAGGTGGTGGCCAACCGGGTGGTCGGCGAGGTGGACGGCCGCACCTGCGTGCTGGCCGACGACATGATCGACACCGGCAGCAGCATCGTGAAGGCCGCCGAGTTGCTCTACGACGCCGGCGCCGCCGACGTGATCATCGCCGCCACCCACGGCATCTTCTCCGAGCCGGCCGCCGACCGGCTGAAGAACAGCCGGGTGCGCGAGGTGATCATCACCAACACGCTGCCCATCCGCCCCGAGCAACAGTTCGACAAGCTGACGGTGCTCTCCATCGCGCCGATGATCGCCCGGGCGATCAAGGAGGTCTTCGAGGACGGCTCGGTGACCAGCCTCTTCGACGGCCGCAGCTAGCTTCTCAGCTCTGCGGCGATCCGGGTGAACGCCGCGACGTCCAGCGTTTCACCGCGGGCGGTCGGATCCACCCCGGCCCGCAGCAACGCCGCCTCGGCCGCCGCCGAACTGCCGAACAGGCCGGCCAGCGCCGACCGCAGCATCTTGCGCCGCTGAGCGAATGCCCCGTCGATAACGGCGAAAACTCGATCGCGGGACGCGCCGGCGGGCGGCTCGGTGCGGCCGAACCGGACCAGGCCGGACTCGACGTTCGGCACCGGCCAGAACACCTGCCGGCCGACCAACCCGATCCGGCGGGCCGGGCCGTACCAGGCCAGCTTGGCGCTCGGCGTGCCGTACACCTTCGAGCCCGGTGCGGCGGCCAGCCGGTCCGCGACCTCCAGCTGCACCAGCACCAGGCCGTGCCGCAGCGAGTCGAAGGCCGCCAGCAGGTTCAGCAGCACCGGCACCGCGACGTTGTAGGGCAGGTTGGCCACCAGGGCGGTCGGTGGCGGCCCGGGCAACTCGCGCACCGACATGGCGTCGGCGGTGACCACGGCCAGCCGGTCGGCACAGTGCGGCGCTTGCCGGGCTACGGTCACCGGCAGCTCCGCGGCAAGCCGCGGGTCGATCTCCACCGCGGTCACCCGCGCGCCGGCGTCGAGCAAGCCGAGGGTGAGCGAGCCGAGGCCGGGGCCCACCTCGAGCACGTGCTCGTCCGGCCCCAGCTCGGCGTCCCGGACGATCCGGCGAATGGTGTTCGGGTCGTGCACGAAGTTCTGGCCGAGCGTCTTGGTGGGCTTGATCTCGAGCCGGTCCGCCAACTGCCGCACCTCGACGGGGCCGAGCAACGCACTCACCCGGCAAGTATGCCGAAGCCAGCAGCCGGACCCGGCACCGGCCATCCTGACTGGATTTCGCTCGCCAGGCGGGTCGAAATCCAGTCAGCTCGCCCAGGGCAGAACGCAAACGGGCGGCCGACCCCGGAGGATCGACCGCCCGCTCAGGCCTGCCGGCTTAGTACCAGTTGGTGGCCTGCGAATGCGCCCAGGCGCTGCACGGGGTGCCGTACACGCCGGAGATGTAGTTCAGGCCCCAGGTGATCTGGGTGGCCGCGTTGGTCTGCCAGTCGGAACCGGCCGAGGCCATCTTGCTGCCCGGCAAGGCCTGCGGGATGCCGTAGGCGCCGGACGGGTTCTGCGCGTCGGTGCGCCAGCCGCTCTCCTTGTTCCAGAGGCTGACCAGGCAGTTGAACTGGTCGTTGCCCCAGCCGCGCGCCGACACCATGTTCGCCGCGATCTGCTGGGCGCTACCGCCACCACCGGAGTAAGCCGGAGCCGGGGCCTGCTGGGTGCCGACCGCGTCCCGCTCGCTCACCGGCTGCCGGACCACGACGCTGGAGGTCGGAATCCGACCGGTCAGCTTGCCGTCCACGTAGACCAGTTGGTAGGTGATCTGCTTGACGCCGTTCTGGCCCTGCTGGACCACCGCGCTGGAACCGGCCGGCCGGTTCGGGTCGTTCTGCTTGACCACGTCGAACGGAATGGCCTGCTGCGCCACCGAGCTGCCGTAGCGCACCCGGTTGATGGTGACCACCTCGCCGTCGCGCAGGGCACTCCCCCGCGGCGCCGACAGCCGGTCGTGCGCGCCCACGGTCAGGTGCGCGTCCTTGATCGCCGCGGCGACCGTCGGACCGCCGCTGATCACCGGCACCACCTTGTGATCGACCTTGAACACCACGTGCTTCGGCGAGGTGATCGACAGGTCGGTGACCCCGCTGTCCAACCGCTTGGAGCGGGACACCGACACCAGCTCGGACGGGCCGTAGCCCAGCTGGCGCAGCGCCTCGTCGACCGAGTCGGCGTTCACCCAGACGTCGCGGCTGGCGCCGTTGACGTTCAGGTGCAGCAGGTGACCGCGGGACACCACGATCTGGCTGCCGTTGGCGATCCGCGCCGCCTCGTCCGGTGCCACCAGATCGTGCGGGCCGACCGCGATGTGCGCCGACTTCAGTGCACCTTCGACGGTGCCGGCGCTGGTGTGAATGGTTCGCTGCTGGCCGTCCACCTTGAGCGCGACCGACTTGGCGTCGTCCGCGGTCGCCCAGGCGGCCGTGCCGCCGAGCAGGCCGGTCAGCACCAGGCCGTAGATGCCCAGCTTGATTCCACGATGCAAAACAAATACTCCCCGATTGTTTTTTCGGCGCGTGCCGAACCGGCTGCGCACAGGCAGCCGGTGGACCCCAGGTCGACTCAGGCGCGGCGCGTCAGCACCGGCACCCGAGCGGGGCCCGACTTACAGGTATTGGCCGCACACCGGCCACGGGCTGGAGCCACGCGCGGCGTACAGCTTGTTGCCGATGGCGATCTGCTGCTCCCGGCTGGCCAGGTCGGCCCGCGGCGCGTACGCGCCACCGCCGTTGGACAACCAGGTTCCGCTGTCGAACTGCAGTCCGCCGTAGAAACCGTTACCGGTGTTGATGTGCCAGTTGCCACCCGACTCGCACTGCGCGACCGCGTCCCAGTTCAGGCCGCTGGAGTTGGGCGGCGGGGTGGCACCCCCGCCACTGCCACCGGAGCCACCGCCGCTGGGCGGCGCCGGCTGGGTGGGAGCCGGCGCGGGCGCCGGCTGCTTGGAACCGATCTTGTCGACCTCGGACACCGGCTGCCGCAGCACCTGGGAACCGACCGTGATCTTGCCGGCGAGCTTGCCGTCGACGAACACCAGCTGGTAGGTCACCTTCTTGGCGCCGGTCTGGCCGGCGGTCGCCACCACGCTGGTGCCGACCGGCGAGCTCGGGTCGTCCTGCTTGACGGTGCCGTACGGCATCGGGACGACCGAGCTGGTGGTGCGGTAGCTGTACCGGGCGACCCGGATCACCTGGCCGTCCCGCAGCTTGCTGGTGGCCGGAACCGAGAGCTTGTCATGCGGGCCGAGGAAGATCATCGACGCCTCGAGCGCGTCCTGGACGGTCGGTCCGGCGCTGTGCACCACCATCCGCTTGCCGGCGAGCAGGAAGGTCACCTGCTTCGGCGAGGCGATCGACAAGGTGGTGGCGCCCGGGTTCAACCGCATCGAGCGGGACACCGAGATCAGGTTGGCGGAGCTGTAGCCGAGCTGGCGCAGCGCCTCGTCCACCGAGTCGGCGTTCACCCAGACGTCCCGGCTGGCGCCGTCCACGGTCAGGTGCAGCAGGTGGCCGCGCCGGATCACGACGGTTCCGTCGTTCTTGATGCTGGACGCGAGGTCGGGAGCGACGAGGTCGTGCGCGCCGACGGAGATGTGAGCCGCCTTGAGAACTCCGGCGACGTTGCTGGCAGAGGTGTGGACCTGCTGGTTCTGACCGTCGACTCGCAGGTCGATGGTCTTGGCGGCGGAGCCGTTGGCCCACGCCACCGTGCCACCGATGACCCCCGCGATGACAAGGCCGTACAGGCCGGTCTTCACGCTGCGACGCAAGAAGAAACCCCTCAATGTTCGCGGCTCAGGCATGCCGCACCAGTCAGTTGCTGTGTCGATCGGTCACAGCACGGTAACCACAGATTGGCGCCCGAGCCAAGTTCTCACGCAGATTTTCTTCAACAAACCGGCTCTTACAGGCCCAAAAATTGAGCTCCGGTGGCTGAAATCGTGTCGCAGACCACGCTCTCGGGCAGGTCTTTCAGCCCTGCCAGGGCCCGCACCGTGTGTGGTACCAGGTACGGCGCATTCGGCCGGCCGCGGTACGGATGCGGGGTCAGGAAGGGTGCGTCCGTTTCGACCAACAGCTGCTCGAGCGGGGTGACTGCAGCCGCCGCGCGCAGAGCTGGCGCGTTCTTGAAAGTGAGCACGCCAGAAAACGACAGTAAGTAACCACGGCGGACACACTCGGTAGCCATTTCGGCATCACCGGAGAAGGAATGGAAGATCACCCCGGCACTCGGCGCGCCCGTTTCGGCCAGGATGCGCAGCACGTCGGCGTGCGCGTCGCGGTCGTGGATCATCAGCGGCTTGCCGACGCGCTCGGCCAGCTCGATGTGCCGGCGGAAGTGCTCCTGCTGCTCGGCCGGCGTCGTGCGATCCCAGTAGTAGTCCAGGCCGGTCTCGCCGACCGCGACCACCCGGTCGTGTCGCAGCAGGCATTCCAGCCGGTCATAGTCGGCGTCCGTCAGCCCGGCCACCTCGGTCGGATGCACCGCCAGCGCCGCGTAGATAGCCGGGTGGTCGGTCGAGTCCACCGCCGACTGCCACTCGCCGACCTCGCAGCCGACGTTCACCAGCCGGGTGACGCCCACCGCCGCGGCCCGCTCGACCGCGGCCGCCAGGTACCGCTCGTCGGCCGGCTGGTCCCGGGCCGCGACGCCGGCCCGGTGCGCCATCGCGTCCAGGTGGCAATGCGCGTCGAAGACCGGGCTGGCCAGCGGTGGCGGGTCCGGTGGCAGCGAGTCGGCCATCAGCCCTGCTCGAGCCGGGCCAGCTCCTCCTCGACCACCGACGGGTCGAGCTTGGCGATGATCGGGGTGGGCGGCTGCAGCGGCCGGCCGGCCTCGATCGGTCGGGAGGCCCAGCTGGCCTCGGTCTGGTAGTCACCGGTGAGCACCGAATACGACGGCGAGCCGGCCGCGGTCGGCTCGGCCACCTCGACCAGCTCCGGCATCGCCGCCCACTCCCCGGTGCCGCCGAGCGCGGCGTGCACCTTGGAGCTGATGGTCGGCAGGAACGGCGTCAGCAGCGTCTTGGCGTCGTCCACCACCTGCAGCGTCGTGTGCAGCACGGTGGCCATCCGGTCCGGGTCGGTGTTCTTCAGCTTCCACGGCGCGGTGTCGGACAGGTACTTGTTCGCCTCGCCGACCACCCGCATCACCTCGCCGAGCGCCGCCTTCTGCCGGTTCCTGGCAATCAGCTCGCCGACCGTGTCGAAGGCCCCCCGGGAGGTTGCCAGCAGCGTCCGGTCCAGTTCGGTCAGCTCGCCGGCCGCCGGAATGGCGCCCAGGTTCTTCGCGGTCATCGAGATGGTCCGATTGACCAGGTTGCCCCAGCCGGCAACCAGTTCGTCGTTGTTGCGCCGGACGAACTCCGACCAGGTGAAGTCGGTGTCCTGGTTCTCCGGGCCGGCCGCGGTCAGGTAGTAGCGCAGCGCGTCCGCGTCGTAGCGCGAGAGCATGTCGCCGACGTAGATCACTACGTTGCGCGAGGACGAGAACTTCCTGCCCTCCATGGTCAGGAACTCGCTCGACACCACGTCGTGCGGTCGGTTCAGCGCCCCCAGCTCGCCCGGCTGGCCGCCCTTGGCGCCGATCCCCGAATAGCCGAACAGCATCGCCGGCCAGATCTCGGCGTGGAAGACGATGTTGTCCTTGCCCATGAAGTAGTAGCCCAGTGCGTCCGGGTCCTGCCACCAGGCCCGCCAGGCATCCGGGTCACCAGTCCGGGCTGCCCACTCGATCGAGGCGGACAGGTAGCCGATCACCGCGTCGAACCAGACGTAGATCCGCTTGTCGGTGCGGTCCCGCCAGCCGTCCAGCGGCACCGGCACGCCCCAGTCCAGGTCGCGGGTGATCGCCCGCGGTTTGAGATCGTCCAGCAGGTTCAGCGCGAACTTCTGCACATTCGGCCGCCAGTGCGACTGGGCGCGCAGCCAGTCCGAGATGACGTCGCTGAAGGCCGGCAGGTCGAGAAAGAACTGCTCGGTGTCGACGAACTTCGGCGTCTCGCCGTTGATCCGGGACCGCGGCTCGATCAGGTCGATCGGGTCGAGCTGGTTGCCGCAGTTGTCGCACTGGTCGCCCCGGGCGCTCGGGTAGCCGCAGATCGGGCACGTGCCCTCGATGTAGCGGTCGGGCAGGGTGCGTCCGGTGGACGGGCTGATCGCGCCCAGCTCGGTGCGGGAGAAGATGTAGCCGTTCTCCAGCAGGCCGAGAAACAGCTGCTGGGTCACCTGGTAGTGGTTGCGGGTGGTGGTGCGGGTGAACAGGTCGTACGAGAGCCCGAGCTGCTGCAGGTCCTTGGCGATCACCAGCGCGTTGCGGTCGGCCAGCTCGCGCGGCGAGACGCCCTCCCGCTCGGCCTGCACCTGGATCGGGGTGCCGTGCTCATCGGTGCCCGAGACCATCAGCACCTTGTTGCCGGCCAGCCGGTGGTAGCGGGAGAAGACGTCGGACGGCACGCCGAAGCCAGCGACGTGCCCGATGTGGCGCGGTCCGTTGGCGTACGGCCACGCCACCGCGGTCAGCACGTGGGCGGGGGAAGTCATCGAACCACCTTCGTCATCGGCCGGACAGCGGTCACCCTGCTGCGGCACCCAGCCTAGTGAGCGGCCCGGTAGGGCATTTGTCCACCGTCCGGCCACCGGCCCAGCCGCGCCCCCTACGATCGGTGCGTGACAGCGACCCTGGCGGCCACCCGGCCGGCGTCCGCCGCCACCAGCCGGGACCTGGCCGCCCGGCCGCTGCCGCCCGGGCTGCGGACCTGGGCCGGCACCCGGTCGGCGGCCGGCTGGGCGTGGGCGCTGGCGGTCACCGTGCTCGCCGGCGTCGCCCGGTTCTGGGCGCTCGGCTTCCCGTCCGGCAAGAGCTTCGACGAGATCTACTACGCCACCGAGGCGCAGGAGATGCTGCGGTACGGGTACGAGGACAACCGCGACTACATGTTCATCGTGCATCCGCCGCTGGGCAAGTGGCTGATCGCGTACGGGTCGGCGATGTTCGGCGACAACTCCTTCGGCTGGCGGGTGGTGCCGGCGGTGGCCGGCACGCTGGCGGTGCTGATCGTCGCCCGGCTGGCGATGCGGATGTTCTGCTCGGTGCCGCTCGGGGTGCTGGCCGGCGGCCTTCTCGCGATGGACGGCATCTCGCTGGTGCTGTCCCGGGTGGCCCTGCTCGACATCTTCCTGCAGTTCTTCGTGCTGGCCGGCTTCGCCGCCCTGGTGGTCGACCGGGACAAGCTGCGCGACCGGCTGGCCGGGCTCTACCTGGCCGGGGTGGATTTCAGCGACGGGGTGCCCCGGCTCGGGCCCCGGCCGTGGCGGCTGGCCGGTGGGGTGCTGCTCGGCCTGGCGTTCGCGGTCAAGTGGAGCGCGCTGTCGTTCTGGGGCGGCTTCGCGCTGCTGTCGCTGCTGTGGGATCGCGGTGCGTTTGCCAGCGTCGGGGCCGACCACCCCAGCGTCGGGGTACTGCGCCGGTCGCTGGTGCCGGCCGGCTTATCGCTGCTGGTCGCGCCGCTGTGCGCGTATTTCCTCAGCTGGACCGGCTGGTTCGTCGGTGAGAACTCCTGGAACCGGCACTGGGGTGACAGCCATCCCGGCACCGGCCTGTTCGCGCTGCTGCCGTCCGGCTTCCGCAGCCTGCTCGATTACCACCACCAGGCGTACCAGTTCCACAGCCATCTCTACGATCCGCACCCGTACAAGGCGAATCCTTGGTCGTGGCTGGTGCTCGGCCGGCCGATCTCGTTCTACGCACCGCAGAACGTCACCGGCTGCGGCGCCAGCTCGTGCACCCGGGAGATCCTCTGCATCGGCACCCCGATCATGTACTGGGCGTTCGTGCCGGTGCTGGTCTGGCTGCTCTGGCACTGGGCCACCACCCGGGACTGGCGGGCCGGCGCGGTCTGGATGGCCTTCCTGGCGGGCTGGGTGGTCTGGCTGCAGAACACCCGGCGCACCGGCTTCCTCTTTTACATGGCGCCGCTGATGCCGTTCCTGGTGCTGGGCACCACCTTCGCGGTGGGCGTGCTGCTGACCCGCACCGCCGGCGAGACCGCGCGGGCGGCGGCCCGGCTGGCGGATGCGCCGGAGCCGCCGGGCGAGGTGCGCACGGTCGGGCTGCGCGAGTGGGTGGTGCTGCAGGGCATGTCGAACGCCCAGCTGCTGCGCACCGCCGCGGTCACCCTGTGGCTCGGGGCGGTGGTCGCCGACTTCATCTGGATGTGGCCGATCTTCACCGGCGGCATGCTGACCAGCGCGGAGTGGCGCATGCGGATGTGGTTCCCGAGCTGGATCTGAAGTCGCCGGTTCGCTCGGCATACTGGGAACTACGGGCGGTCCGCCGGTCGTTCACCTGGCGACCGGCAGCCACGATTGCGAGGGTGTGCGATGGCCATTTCAGCGAACGTCCCGAAACCCGGCCTGGACCTGGAGTTCCCACTGTCGTTGGGTGTCTACGACGACTACGCCCAGGCCCAGCGGGTAGTGGACTACCTCTCGGACAACGCCTTCGAGGTGAACCAGGTCGCCATCGTCGGCACCGAGCTGAAGACGGTGGAACGGGTCACCGGCCGGCTCACCCGTGGCAAGGTGGCGGCCGCCGGCGCGATGTCCGGCCTCTGGATGGGCCTGTTCGTCGGCATCGCGTTCTCCTTGTTCGCAAAGGGGAACGGCCTGGGCTTCCTGATCGCGACACCGATCTTCGGCGCCGTCTTCGGCCTGGTCTGGAGTCAGGTCGGGTTCACCGCAGTGACCCGCGGCGGCACCCGGGACTTCTCCTCGGTCAGCCAGGTGGTGGCCACCAAGTACGAGGTGCTGGTCGAGCACCGGCTTTTCGAGCAGGCCCAGCAACTGCTGGCGAACATGCGCTAGTTGCTCTCCACCGTCCGGAAGGTGATGCCGGCGGCCTGCAGCCGGTTCAGCAGCGGTTCGCCGAACGCCACCGCCGGGGTCAGCTGGCCACCGCCGACGGGCAGCTCGTCCAGCGCCGCGCACATCGCCGCCTCGGCCAGCATCTTCGCGGTCTCGGCGTAGCCCGGGTCGCCGCCGGACACCTCGGTGACCAGCTTCTGTGCCCCTGCGGTCGCGACGAACCGGACCCGGAACCAGCCACGGGCCCGCTCCTGCTCGGACGGGCCGGCACCGGGCGCCAGCCGCGCCTCCAGCAGCCGGCGGGCCGGTGGCAGCTGCGCCAGCCCGACCAGTCCTGCGGCGCCGGCCGCGCCGGCCACCGCGACCGGCAACCGCCGGACGCCGGCGTAGTGGTGATAGGTGAACTCCGGGCCGTAGGCGGTCAGCGCCCGGGCCGAGCGGGCCACGATCTGGCCGTCGATGGTGGGCAGCGGCAGCAGCCAGAACCCGGCCAACCGGCGGGGCGGGGTCGGCACCGCCCGGGCCTTCCGGCCGTCCGGCCGGCGTTCGAGCTTCCGCCGCTCCCGGGCTGCCTGGGTGGAGCTGCGTTGCCGGGACAGCGCGGTCAGCGCCGACGCCAGGGTGCCGCCGGAGACCCGGCCACCGGCCCGGACGATGCCGTCCACCGTGATCGGCAGGTCATCCGGCAACTGGCGCACCGTGTAGTAGACGCCCAGGTCGTGCGGGATGGAGTCGAAGCCGCAGCAGTGCACCAGCCGCGCACCGGTCCGCACCGCCTCGGCGTGGTAGCGCAGATACATCGTGTCGACGAACTCCGGTTCGCCGGTCAGGTCGAGGTAGTCGGTGCCGGCCGCCGCGCAGGCAGCCACCAGCGGCTCGCCGTAGCGCAGGTACGGCCCGACCGTACTGGCCAGCACCCGGGTCTGCCCGGCCAGCTCGTGCAGCCGTACCGAGTCGGTGCTGTCGGCGGTCAGCAGGGGCAGCTCGGCAAGCTCTGGCCGGATACCGGCCAACCGCTGCCGCACCGTGGCCAGCCGGTCGGAGTTGCGGCCGGCGATCGCCCAGCGCAGGTCTGCCGGCGCGTGCCGGGCCAGGTATTCGGCGGTCAGGCCGCCGGTGAAACCGGTGGCGCCGAACAGCACCAGGTCGTACGGACGATCGGTCATTCGGCCTCGCCTTCGATCGTGCGGTAGGCCTGACGTTAGTTGATGCAACCGGCCTGGGCGGCGTTGGTGGTCACGGTGCCGTCCGAAGGCGCCTGGCTCGGAGCGCTGCTCTTGCTGGCTGAGTGGGTCGGGGCCGGCGAGAGGGTCTTGACTTGCACCCCGTCGTTGCCGAGCACCAGGGTCACCTGGCTGACGCTGGAGCTCTGCTGCACCGCGGCGCCGGGCACCGCGGCGGCCACAGCCTTGGCGTCACCCTCCGAGCCCTTCGGGTACTTGATCACGGTCTTGTCGGCGACGTCCGAGGTCGCCGGCGGCAGGGTGGTCTGAAAGCCCAGCTTCTGCAGCGCGTCGGCGTTGGCCTTCTCGACCCCGTTCGAGTTGGTGTCGTTGACCACCGCCACGGTCACCGAACCGGGGTCGGCGGCCTTGGCCTTGCTGTAGGCATCCCCCGAGCCGGCGGCGCCGATCAGCCGGTTGATGAACGTCGGCATCGCGGCGGTGTTGACCACCACCACGTCGCCGACCGGTGAGTTCGGGTCGTCGCCCGAGGTGGGGATGGTGGTGAAGGTGACGTTGCCCGCCGACAGGTTCTGCATCTGCTGGGCCAGCTTGATCGGGTCGAGCGACTGGTCCATGGTCAGCGACGAGGTGACCGCCTTGAGCAGGTTCTGCAGCTTGATCGGGTTGAGCAGGGTGCCACCGGAGATCATCTTGCGGAACACCGCGGAGAGGAAGTACTGCTGCCGCTTGATCCGGTCCAGGTCGCCGTTCGGCAGGCCGTGCCGCTGCCGGACGAAGGCGAGCGCCTGCAGCCCTTGGATATTGCTGGTGCCCGGCGGCAGGTTGATGCCGGTGTAGCTCGGCACCCAGCTGCCGTCCGGCTCGTAGCCGGAATCGATGCCGCTGCCCTGATCACCGACGTGCTTGGCCGGCCGGGCGCCCTCGTTCAGGCAGACGTTCACCCCGCCGATCGCGTTGGAGATGCGGTAGAAACCGAGCAGGTCGACCTGCACGAAATGGTCGATCTTCAGGCCCGTCAGGTTCTCGATGGTGGTCTCCAGCAGGGACGCGCCGGCCGCTCGCTTGGTGTCGACGTCACCCTTCGCGTCGTTGAAGGCGTCCACGTAGGCGGAGTTCAGCTTGTTCTTGCCGTAGCCGGGGATGTCGACGTAGGAGTCGCGCGGGAACGAGATCACGGTGGCCTTGCTGCCGTTGGCCGGCACGTGCAGCAGCATCATCGTGTCGGTGTTCAGGCTGCCGCCGTCCCGGGTGGTGCCCAACTGCCTCAGCTCGGCGTCGCTGGCGGTCTGCCGGTCGTCGTTGCCGACGATCAGGATGTTCTGGTCGCTGCCATCGATGTTCTTCGCGCCGGCCGCGGAGTCGCTGTTGATGGCGAGCCGCTTGATGTTGGAGTTGAAGCTGCGATAGCTCGCCCAGGCCCAGCCGCTGCCGATCACGACCGCCAGCGACAGCGCGGCGGCCACCACCTTGGCACCCAGCATCGCGCCGTGCGCGGTCGCGCCCCGGGCCCGGTTTCGGCGCTCCGCCGCCCGCCGGGCGTTGCGCCCGCGCGGATCGAGCCCCGGCGGCAATCCGGCCCCGCCTTCCGCCCGCTGGCCGCCGGCCTGCTGGTTGCGGGCCGGCTGGTTGCGGGCCTGCTGGTGCCGATCGCTGCGCCGCGGCCGGGAACCGCGCGGATCGAGGTGCGGTGGCAGGCCCGAGCCGTTGTTTCCGCCGCGGCCGTTGGGGTCGGAATTCACCAGTCGATTCTACGGTCCGGCCTGACCGGCACGTCCGGACGCGCTAAGAACGGGCTAAGTCTTCAAGAACGGATATGACCGAGCTGTCATGAATTCCGGTCGCCATAGCGGTCGAGATCCATGACAGCTCGGGTCGGCATTTGCTTTAGTCGGCATTGCCGAGGGCGGCGCCGACCTGCAGCTCATCCTCCCGCTCGACCCGGTCGAGCTCGGTGGGCTCCGGCTGGCTGACCTCGCCCCGGTCGGCCGCCTCCAGAGCCCGGTGCACGGTGGTGAGCACGGCGGCCGCGACCACCAGCACCACCGCTGCCAGGATGAACGGGACGTGCGCGTTGTAGTGCTCCACCAGCTTGCCGGCGGCGAACGGCGCCAGGCCGCCACCGATGAACCGGACGAAGCCATAGGTCGCCGAGGCCACCGGACGCTCCACCGGCGCGACGCTCATCACCGCGGTGGTGACCAGGGTGTTGTTCACGCCGATGAAGGCGCCGGCCACGATCACGGCCACGATGACCACGGTGCGGTTGTCCGGGAACAGCCCGATGGCCAGCAGGTCGATGCCCATCAGCACGAAGTTGCCGTACAGGGTGCGGGCGGTGCCGAACCGGGCCTTCAGCCAGGGCGCTCCCCAGATCGCGAAGATCGCCACCAGCACGCCCCAGCCGCAGAACACCAGGCCGAGCTTCTGCGGGCTGGCGATCCGCATCAGGAACGGCGAGTAGCCGAGCAGGGTGAAGAAGCCCCAGTTGTAGAGCAGCCCGACGACGCTGGTGGTGGCCAGGCTCCGGTGACGCAGGGCGGTGAGCGGCTCGCTCAACCGCTGACGCCGGGCCGGCCGCGGGGTGGCCGGCAACAGCACCAGGGTGGCGATAAGGGCGATCGCCATCAGCACCGAGACGCCGTAGAACGGGCCCCGCCACGAGACGCTGCCCAGCTCGCCGCCGAGCAGCGGGCCGAGCGCGATGCCGACGCCGAGGGCGGTCTCGTACAGGATGATCGCGCCGGCGAAACCGCCGCTGGCCGAGCTGACGATGACCGCCAGCGACGTCGCGATGAACAGCGCGTTGCCGAGGCCCCAGCCGGCCCGGAAGCCGACGATGCCGCCGATCGAGTTGGACGAGCCGGCCAGGAAGGCGAAGACGACGATCAGCACCAGGCCGCTGATCAGCGTCCGCTTGGCGCCGAGGTGGCTCGACACCCAGCCGGTGACCAGCATCGCGATCGCGGTGACGACCAGGTAGCTGGTGAACAGCAGCTCGACCTGGCTGGGTGTGGCGTGCAGCTTGTCCCGCAGCGAGGCAAGGATCGGGTCGACCAGGCCGATGCCCATGAAGGAGATGACGCAGGCCAGCGCGACCGCCCAGACAGCCTTCGGCTGCCGGAACGGGCTGGCAGTGGGGGTGGGGTGACTCATGCGGTGGTTCCTCTATCGGTGAGTTCGGCAAGCGCCGGCAGCGCGGCGGCCAGATCGGCCCGGTGCTGCGGCGACAGCCGCTGGATGTCGGCAAGGATTGCCTCGGTGCGGGCCCGGCGCCGGTCGACGAGCACCTGCCGGCCGGCCTCGGTGATCCGGACCAGGCTGGCCCGGCCGTCGGTCGGATCGGACACCCGCTCGGCCAGGCCCTCGGCGGCGAGCCGGTTGACCAGGGTGGTCATGCCGGGCTGGCTGACGCCCTCGCGGACCGCCAGGTCGGAGATCCGCAGCGGGCCGGCCGCCTGCAAGGTGTCCAGCGTGGTGACGCTGGTGGCGCTGAGGTGGGTCGGGCTCTTCCGCCGGGCCCAGAGCAGCATCCGGTCGAGGACGTCGGCGATGGCGAACTCGTCGGCGGCCATGGCGGGAATGGGCATGGCTCAAGTGTATTGCGGATTTATATAACTTGCTAATGCAGCTGCTCGGGCTGACCACCCCGTGGGCGGCCGACTACACCGCGTCGAGCGGCACCTCCGGGTTCGCCAGCCGGTCCACATCCACCTGGCGCCGGCTGCGGATCAGCTGCTTGATCGGGTCGGTGACATCCCAGACGTTGACGTTCATGCCGGCCACCACCCGGCCGCCGTCCAGCCAGCAGGCGACGAACTCGCGCCGCTCCAGATCGCCCCGCACCACCACCTGGTCGTAGCCCGCGCCGGTGTACCCGAGGAACTCCATGCCGAGGTCGTACTGGTCGGTGAAGAAGTACGGCAACTCGTCGTAACCGGCGCGCGGTTCGGCTGCCGAGCCCCCGAGCATGCTGCGCGCCGCCACCGCCGGCTGCTTCAACGCGGTCGCCCAGTGCTCGACCCGGATCCGTCCGCCGTAGAACGGCGACTCGACGTTCGCGATGTCGCCACAGGCCAGGATGTCGGGGTCCGAGCTGACCAGGCCGGCGTCGACCAACACTCCGTCGTCCACGGCCAGGCCGGCTTCGACGGCCAGCTCGACGTTGGGCGCGGCGCCCACCGCGACCAGCACCGCATCGCCGGTCACCAGCTCCCCGTCGGCCATCCGCAGGCCGGTGGCCTGACCCTCGGCGACCTCCACACCGGCCAACCGGGCACCCAGCCGCAGCTCCACCCCGTTGGCCCGGTGCAGGTCGGCGAACACCGCGGCGAGCTCCGGGCCGAGCACCCGCAGCAACGGCAGCTCGGCGGCCTCGACGATGCTTACCTCGACGCCGGCCTTGCGCGCCGCCGCGGCCACCTCCAGGCCGATCCAACCGGCGCCGACGATCAGCAGCCGGCCGATCCGGGAGAAGGCCTCGGCCAGCACGTCGGAGTCCTCGACCGTGCGCAGAGTGTGCACGTTGGGCGCGTCCATACCGGGTAGTGGCAGCAATCGCGGGGTGGACCCGGTGGCCAGCAGCAGCTTGCGGTAGGCCAACTCGGTGCCGTCAGCCAGCCGGACCCGGCCGGCCACCCGGTCGATGCCGGTCACCCGGACGCCGGTGCGCAGGTCCACCTCGTGCTCGGCGTACCAGCCGGCCGGATGCACGAAGGCCTTCTCCAACGGTTGCTCGCGGGCCAGGTAGCCCTTCGACAGCGGCGGCCGCTCGTACGGCCGGTGCCGCTCGCCGCCGACCAGGGTCAGCGGCCCCGAATAGCCCTGCTCGCGCAGCGCCTCAGCCGCCTTGCCGCCGGCCAGGCCGGCCCCCACGATCACGATGCCGTCGGACTCGCCCATTCCGGCCTCCCAGCGCATGCTCGGCTGAGGCCGACGATAGCCGGACGAGCCGGTCAGCGGCAGCAGTTTCAGCCGGCAACTCCGGCATTGTCGGCGGCCGCCGAACCTGGCAGCAGCTGCGCCACCTGGGCCCGGATCGCGGAGTCGACCGCGGCCGCGGTGGTGCCGCGCCGCCGGGTGATCGCGTCGACCAGCGACACGTGCCAGAACTCCTCGGTGCGCAGGCACCAGTCACAGTCGGCACGGCGGAACTCGTCCGGATGGGTCAGCCCGGCGTGCAGCAGCGAGCCGTAGACCGCCAGGTCGAACATCGCCTCCACCGAGCGCCAGGCGACCTCGTCACCATGCACCACGAAACCGTCCTCACGGCCGTACCGGTCGTCGCATTGCAAGATCCTCGCTGCGTACAGGTGCGGCGCCGCATCGTTCGACGGCCGAATGCCCTCGCTCCACAACTCCTGCCGAGCGGCCAGCAGGGCATCGGCCGCATGCGCTGAGCGCAAATGGCTGATCGGACGGTCAGACACCCCTGCACGGTATCGAACATCGATTCGACTCGCTGCTGATCGCATCGATTTCGTGACCCAATCCACCGCAGCGGCAGTCAATTCTCGATCGGACTAAGCGAATTACCTTTGTTCACAAGGGTTTTCATCAACAGCTGTAACCATTGCCGCATCGTTCATCGGCGGACGGTCAGCGACTCGGACCACCCGCCGAGGCAACCGTGCGCACCGAGCATGATCGCGATCGTCCAGCCACCGCCGACCGCCAACCGTTCAGACAGCGCACCGTCGCCAACGGGCACCGTTCGTTTCGAGTGGCTGAACCCGTCGGGTGATGGGAATATCCCCGCCAAGCACTCGCAAAACGGGCGAGCTGCTTGGTGCCGCGCAGGAGGCGCGCACCCATCCCCCACAGGAGCTGACTTGTTGAGGAAGAGCACAAGACTGGCACCACTCCCCCTGCTGTTGGCGGCCGTCCTGGCCGTCGCCGGAGCGGCCACCCCCGCCGCCGCCGGCACCATCCCGGCGCTGACCGCCGGCGCCACCATCTCGGTGCAGTACATCCCGAACGAGGACTCGCCGCTGAGCTACGAGATGGACTCGGCGAACCACATGTCGTGGATGAAGAGCTATTCGGTTCCGGTGCAGAACGTGACCCTGGGCGCCACCGCCACGCTCACCAGCACCGACCTGGCGACCGATCACTACGTCTATCGCACCTCCTCCGACGCCGGCAGCTACGACCGGCCACCGAACCCCGACTACCTGAGCTCGTATCAGTTCATGCCCGGCGCGCAGTACGTCACCAGCCATGGCGACCTGAACCTGGTCGCCGGTCAGCAGGTCGGCATCGTCTGCGTCTCGTCAAGCGCGCAGGCGCTGGTCGCGTTCCAGGTGACCGTCCAGTCGGTGGCGCACACCTACGCGGCCTGGATCAGCGCCGCGGAATGGAACACCGCGGCTCTCACCGGCGGTCCGCTGGCGCCCTGCTAGCTGACTGATTGCTGGCCGGCCGGCACCGGATGTTGAATGACCGCAGCGGGTCGTGCTGACCGTGGCGGGAAGGAGACGAGCCGGTGCCGGACCGGATCCAGCTGCACCGCACCCGGGGCTGGCGCAAGCCGGCCGGCGCGGTGGTGGTCGCCCGGCCGTCGAAGTGGGGCAACCCGTTCCCGGTCGGCCGGACGGTGGACGGGGTGCTGGTGCGCGACCGGGCGCACTCGGTGCAGCTGTACCGGCGGCTGATGGCGGCCTCGCCGGACCGCTGCCAGGCCGCCCGCGACGAGCTGGCCGGACGGGACCTGGCGTGCTGGTGCCCGCTGCTGGACGCCGACGGCAACCGGGGTCCGTGCCACGCCGACGTGCTGCTCGAGATCGCCAACTCCGACCACTGGCCGTGACCGGTGATCTCGATTGTCGGCCCGTCCGGCGCCTGATCCCGATTGTCGGGCCATCCGCCGACTGGGTAACCTGAACCCAGCACGGCGATGATCCGGCCATCACCGGTGAGCCTCCGGAAGAACGGGCTGACTCCCCCAGAAACAGGAGCCGAGCCTCAGTAGAACCGGACGGGTGGGCCCGTCACAGCCCGCGACGAGAGGTCGCGACTCGTCCGGTTCGCCGGGCGGGATGCGGCAACCGAGGTGGTACCGCGGTACCCGGCGTACGTCCGGGTGTCGTCCTCGATCGAACGGACGAGTTTCGACCGAGTTTCGACGAGGAGCGCGAGGACCACCGATGAGCTACCCGAAGGCTTCCACCGACGCCACCGAGCCCGACGGCCAGTCCGCCGGCGTGCCGGCCAGCCCGCGGTTCCCCGAGATCGAGGAGCGGGTGCTGGCCTACTGGGCGGCCGACGACACCTTCCGCGCGTCGGTGGAGAACCGGCCGGCCGGTGAGGACGGCGGCAACGAGTTCGTCTTCTACGACGGGCCGCCGTTCGCCAACGGCCTGCCGCACTACGGTCACCTGCTCACCGGTTACGTCAAGGACCTGGTGCCGCGCTACCAGACCATGCGCGGTCGCCGGGTGGAGCGCCGGTTCGGCTGGGACACCCACGGCCTGCCGGCCGAGCTCGAGGCGATGGCCCAGCTCGGCATCAAGACCAAGGAAGAGATCCTCGACCTCGGCATCGAGACGTTCAACGCCAAGTGCCGGGAGTCGGTGCTGCGCTACACCGACGAGTGGCGCGAGTACGTCACCCGGCAGGCCCGTTGGGTGGACTTCGACGGCGACTACAAGACGCTCAACCCGGACTACATGGAGAGCGTGCTCTGGGCGTTCAAGTCGCTCTACGACAAGGGCCTGATCTACGAGGGCTTCCGGGTGCTGCCCTACTGCTGGAACGACCAGACGCCGCTGTCCAACCACGAGCTGCGGATGGACGAGGACGTCTACCAGGTGCGGCAGGACCCGGCGGTGACCGTCGGGCTGCGGCTGGAGACCGGCGAGCTGGCGCTGATCTGGACCACCACGCCGTGGACGCTGCCGGCCAACCTGGCGATCATGGTCGGCCCGGAGATCGACTACGTGGTGGTCGAGTCCGACGTCACCGGGGTGACCGAGCGGTACGTGATCGCCGAGGCCCGGCTGGCCGCCTACGCCAAGGACCTGTTCGGCGACGCGGCGGCCGAGGCCGCCAGCCGGATCGTGCAGCGGCTCACCGGCGCCGAGCTGATCGGCCGGAGCTACGAGCCGCCGTTCCGCTACTACCGCGGTCACCCGCGGGCGCATCGGGTGGTGGAGGCCGACTTCGTCACCACCACCGACGGCACCGGGCTGGTGCACAGCGCCGGCGCGTTCGGTGAGGAGGACAAGGAGGTCACCGACCGCGAGGGCATCGATCCGGTGATGCCGGTCGGCCCGAACGGCGCGTTCACCTTTCCGGTGGTGGACTACGAGGGTCTGCTGGTCTTCGACGCCAACGCCCCGATCATCGACCACCTCAAGGCGGCCACCCGGGCCCAGCACCCGGACGCGACCGGCGACTTCGACCTCGGCGCGGTCAGCCCGGGCACGGTGCTGCTGCGCCGGGAGTCCTACGCCCACTCCTACCCGCACTGCTGGCGGTGCCGGCAGCCGCTGATCTACAAGGCGGTCAGCTCCTGGTTCGTCGAGGTCACCAAGTTCAAGCAGCGGATGCTCGAACTGAACTCCCAGATCACCTGGGTGCCCGAGCACATCAAGCACGGCCAGTTCGGCAAGTGGCTGGAGAACGCCCGGGACTGGTCGATCAGCCGCAACCGGTTCTGGGGCAGCCCGATCCCGGTGTGGCGTTCGGACAACCCGGAGTTCCCGCGGATCGATGTCTACGGCTCGTTCGCCGAACTGGAACGCGACTTCGGGGTCGAGGTCACCGACCTGCACCGGCCGTTCATCGACCGGCTCACCCGGCCGAACCCGGACGACCCGTCCGGCCGGTCCACCATGCGCCGGGTCGAGGACGTGCTGGACGTCTGGTTCGACTCCGGCTCGATGAGCTTCGCCCAGGTGCACTACCCGTTCTCCAACGCCGACTGGTTCGAGCACCACTTCCCCGGCGACTTCATCGTCGAGTACATCGGCCAGACCCGCGGCTGGTTCTACACTCTGCACATCCTGGCCTCGGCGCTGTTCGACCGGCCGGCGTTCGCCACCTGCGTCTCGCACGGCATCGTGCTCGGCTCGGACGGCCAGAAGATGTCGAAGTCGCTGCGCAACTACCCGGACGTCCGGGACGTCTTCGACCGGGACGGCGCCGACGCGATGCGCTGGTTCCTGATGTCCTCGCCGATCCTGCGCGGTGGCAACCTGATCGTCACCGAGCAGGGCATCCGGGAAGGCGTCCGGCAGGTGCTGATCCCGCTCTGGAACAGCTGGTACTTCTTCGCGCTGTACGCCAACGCGGCCGGCTATCAGGCGTCCTCAACCAGTTCGTCGCCGGACGTGCTCGACCAGTACCTGCTGGCCAAGACCCGCGAGTACGTCGAGACCATGCAGCGGCAGCTGGACGGCTACGAGGTGGCCAACGCCTGCGACTCCACCCGCGGCTACCTGGACGTGCTGACCAACTGGTACATCCGGCGGTCCCGGGAGCGGTTCTGGGACACCGCCGGTTCCGACCCGGCAATCGCCCGGCACGCCTTCGACACCCTCTACACCGCGCTCGAGATCGCCTGCCGGGCGGCCGCGCCGCTGCTGCCGCTGGTCACCGAGGAGATCTGGCGCGGGCTGACCGGTGAGCGGTCGGTGCACCTGGCCGACTGGCCGGACGTGTCCGGGCTGCCGGCCGACCCGGCGCTGGTGTCGGGCATGGACCGGGCCCGGGAGGTCTGCTCGGCGGCGTCCGCACTGCGCAAGGCGAACGGGTTGCGGGTCCGGCTGCCGTTGCCGGAGCTGACCGTGGTGGCCGACGACGCGGCAGCTCTTGCCGATTTCGTAAGCCTGATCTCCGACGAGATCAACGTCCGCCGGGTGCGGCTGCTCGACCCGGCCGAGGCCGAGCGGCTGCAGCTGGGCGTGTCCCAGCGGCTGACCGTGAACGCCCGGGCCGCCGGCCCCCGGCTGGGCAAGCAGGTGCAGCAGGTGATCAAGGCCAGCAAGGCCGGCGACTGGACCCTCGCCGACGACGGTGGCGTGACCTGCGGCGGCATCCCGCTGGAGCCGGCCGAGTACACCCTGGAGACGGTGGTCGCCGAGGGGCAGGGCGCGACCGCGATGCTGCCGGGCGGCGGGTTCATCCTGCTCGACTCGCAGGTCACGCCGGAACTGGCCGCCGAGGGCCTGGCCCGGGACGTGGTGCGGGCGGTGCAGCAGGCCCGCCGGGCAGCCGGCCTGGCGGTGTCGGACCGGATCGCGCTGACGATCGCAGCCTCGCCCGAGGCACGGGCCGCGATCGAGACCCACCGGAGCCTGATCGCCGACGAGACGCTGGCGGTCGAGGTGGACCTGCTGCCCACCGACGGACTGGACACCGAGCCGGTGCCGGTCGGCGATGGCGAGACGGTCCGGCTGGCGGTCACCGCGAGCTGAGCCTGGCAGGGTTGACCCGGTCGGCTCGGCCGGGTCAACCCTGCGAGGCGATGTGCAGGAAGTAGTCGTGCCCGGTGCCCGAGCCGATTCCCCGGTAGCGCAGGAAGCGCACTACCGTCGCCAGTCCGATCGCAACCGCTCCGGCCACCGTCAGCAGGAACAGGATCGACCAGCTCAGCTCGGGTAGCAGGAAGACGCTGCGGCCGTCCGGGAACATCCAGTCGACGAACTTTTGGCTGTGCAACAGGTAGAGCCAGGCCGAACCGATCGAGAGCAGCGTGCTGAAGAACAGCGAAATGCGGCTGGTCAGGCTCGGAACCGGCCGATCCGCGCCGCCGCCGGCCGCGGCGAGATAGGCACCCAGCACGCCCGGCACCGCGAGGATGAAGGCGACGATGTCGACGCCTGGCGTGCCCGCTGCCTGGTTGGGAACAGCACGCCGCAGATCCACACGGTGACCATGGTGCTGAATGCCGCTACGAAGGCCCGGCCCATGGAGCCGGGCGGAACCTCGTTCACCTTCACCACGAAGACCGGGCGCTCCATCTCGCTCGTGGCCAGCCCGTTCGTGTGCAGGTTTGCCGACGGGCGTCCCCGATAGGTGTCCCAGCTCGCGAACTGGGTGTAGCGCTGCCCGTGCTGCAGGTTCTCGGGCGCGAGCCGCTTGCTCTTCCGGTCCCACAGGGCGGAGTCGTAGACGTAGTAGCCGCGCGGCGGCCGGACCCGCGCCTCGAAGCTGGCGGCCGACCTGGTCCTGCTCACGTCGATGAGCAGCTCGTTCGGCGACGCCGACGCCACTCGCCGGACCCACCGCTTGAACCGCGGCCAGCCGGCCACGATGGGCACGTCGCGGTCGCTGGCGACCTTCTGCTCCGAATACTGGAAGAGCAGCTCCACCACGTCGGTCGGCAGCGGGACCGGCGGGCTGGTGTGCGTCAACTGGGCCACCAGCGGTCGGCGGTAGAAGCACAGCTCGGAGAAGGTCCGGAACTGCTCCAGTTGCCGGCGCAGCGCCGGGTCGAAGGTCAATCTTTCGACCTCGGCGAGCTGACCGAGCCAGGCTTCGGCCTTCTCCCCGCTGATCAAGCCGGCCTCGGCCAGGCTGCTGAACGTGGCCAGCTCCAGGCGTCCCACCTCTGGCAGGGCTGGCAGCAGATCGTCCCGCAGCAGCACGAAGCATCGGATGAGCAGGGCCACCGTGTCGCCGTAGGAGAGGGTGTTCAGGTCCTGGCCGGCCTGGTCCCGAACCACCAGCCCCTCGAAGATCGCCCCCTTGTCGGGTGCGGCGTACGGCACCAGCAGCACGCCCTGCGCGTCCTCGGGCAGCACCCGGTACTGGCAGCGCACCAGGCGCATGATGTGGTCGTCCTCGATGTGGATGTCCTCCACCACCCGGGTGCGGTGGATCGCCAGGCCGGTGAGCCGCTCGACGAACCCGGTGAGCACCTCCTGCGAGGTCGATCCCCAGAGCGCATTCGTCCGCTCCTTGAGGTCGTCGGCGGAATAGGCAGCCAACTGGAAGCTGTTCTGCCACGCTTCCCGAGCGGCCGACTCCCGGACGTCGAGCCGGCCCTTGGCCGCCCACAGCAGGCAGTGCCACCAGAGCAGCCCGAGCGCCCCGGCCTCGAGGACGAACCGAGCGGGGTAGCGAAGAAAGGCCGGCGCGCCCCGGACCTCGACGAGGTTGTCGAGGAGGCCCGCGGTACCGAGGGAGGCGGCCAGAGCCAGCCGCAGAAAGGTGGACCGCCGGAACGGCGGAGCGAGCACCCGACCGATGCGGGCCAGGGACCGAAGGTCGTTGCGCAGCAACCAGAACGGGCCCGCCCCCGGCCGCATCACGACGGCGACCAACCCGACGAAACAGAAGGTCATCAGCGCGAACTTCATCCCCGACCAATCTTTCGGCAGCCCGGCCGGGATGTTAACGACGAAATTGTCGCCTTGCGGCTAGTTCCGGATCATCGGGACGTTCTCTCGGTCGGGCCCGGAGTTGCCGGCTCAGTGCCGGAAGCCGGCCGGACCGCTCATCCGGCCACCGCCCTGGTCGGCCTCGAGCTGCGAGATGGCCGCGTCCAGGTCGGCGAGCAGCACCTCGGCCAGGTCGTGGCTGAAGCCGTTGCGGCAGACGATCCGCAGCACCGACAGGTCCTCCCGATCGGGCGGGAAGGTGTAGGCGGGCACCTGCCAGCCCCGTTCGCGCAGAGCCCGGGACAGCGCGAACACGTCCCACCCGGTGACCTGGTCGGTGGTGGTGAAGGCGAACACCGGCAACTGGTCGCCCCGGGTCAGCAGCCGGAACTCCGGACGCTCGGCCAGCCGGCCGGACAGGAAGGTGGCGACGTCCCGGCACGCCTGCTGCACCGCCTGGTAGCCGGAGCGGCCGAGCCGGAAGAAGTTGTAGTACTGCGCGACCACCTCCGCGCCCGGCCGGGAGAAGTTCAGCGCGAAGGTGGGCATGTTTCCGCCGAGGTAGTTGACGTTGAAGATCAGCTCCTCGGGCAGCGCCGCCGCGTCCCGCCAGAGCACCCAGCCGACGCCGGGGTAGACCAACCCGTACTTGTGCCCGGAGGTGTTGATCGAGGCGACCCTCCTCAGCCGGAAGTCCCACTCCAGCTCCGGATCGAGGAACGGCGCGATCATCGCGCCGGACGCGCCGTCGACGTGCACCGGCACGTCCGGGCCACCGCCGGCCGCGAGTTCGTCCAGGGCCGCGGCGATCTGGGCCACCGGCTCGTAACTGCCGTCGAAGGTGGAACCCAGGATCGCCACCACCCCGATCGTGTCCTCGTCGCACAGCGCCACCGCGTGCTCGGCGTCCAGGTGGAACCGGTCGCCCGACATCGGCACCAGCCGCGGCTCGACGTCCCAGTAGCGGCAGAACTTCTCCCAGCAGACCTGCACGTTGGCGCCCATCACCAGGTTCGGCCGGCGGCTGCGATCGTTCACCCGCTTGGCCCAGCGGCGCTGCAACGCCAGCCCGGCCAGCATGCACGCCTCGCTCGAGCCGGTGGTCGAGCAGCCGATCGCATGCTCCGGATCGGGCGCGTGCCACAGGTCGGCCAGCATCGCCACGCAGCGTCGCTCCAGCTCGGCGGTCTGCGGGTACTCGTCCTTGTCGATCATGTTCTTGTCGGCGCACGCGGCCATCAACCGGCCGGCCTGCGGTTCCATCCAGGTGGTGACGAAGGTGGCCAGGTTGAGCCGGGCGCTGCCGTCCAGCATCAGCTCGTCGCTGATCAGCTGGTAGGCGACATCCGGCGGCACCGACTCGTCGGCGAGCCGGTGCTTCGGGGTCTCCAGCCTGGCGCCGAGCGCCGGGTTGGCCTCGGTCAGCATCGCGTTGGAACCACGACCTGATTCGCTCGGACGGGACGGGCGGGCGGCGGAACCGCGGTGCAGGGCCATGACACCACTATGGCGGGCAGCTGATTGCGGCGAAAGATGCCGACACCCAGGCAGAATGACGGAATGAACCCGGTTGAGCGCGCCGTCCGCAGCATCGACGGCTGGCAGCAGCGACACCGGGCGCCCGCCTTCCTGGTCGCGGTGGTCAAGAAGTTCGGCGATGACGAGGCCGGCAACCTGGTCGCCCTGCTCACCTACTTCGCCTTTCTCTCGACCTTTCCGCTGCTGCTGGCGCTGTCCGGCATCCTCGGCCTGGTGCTGCGCGACAGCCCGTCCCTGCAGGACTCGATCCGGTCCTCGGCGCTGACCGAGTTCCCGATCATCGGCCCGCAGTTGATCAAGGCCCAGAGCGCGTCGTCGCTCGGGCACACCACCCCGGCCTTGGTGATCGGCATCCTGGGTGCATTGCTCGGTGGCCGCGGGTTGGCAAACGCGGTCCAGCACACCTTCAACACGGTGTGGAACGTGCCGAAGGTCGACCGGCCCGGCTTTCCGGCGAACCTGCTGCGCACCCTCGGGCTGCTGGGGCTGCTCGGGCTCGGGGTGCTGGCCACCGCCGGCGCGGCCGCGCTGGTCGCCGCCGCGCACAGTCTCGGCATGGACGCCGGCGGCCTGCGGGTGGTGTCGTTCGCCGTCTCGGCGTTGGTGGACGTCGCGCTGTTCCTCGGCGCGTTCCGGCTCGGCACCGCGCGCAGCGTGCCGACCCGGCAGTTGGTGCCCGGCGCGGTGCTCTCCGGCATCGCCTGGCAGGTGCTGCTCAGCCTGGCCGGCCTGATCGTCAACCACTACCTGCGGCACGCCCAGGCGGTCGCCGGTTTCTTCGGGGTGGTGCTCGGCCTGCTCGCCTGGTTCGGGCTGCAGGCGACGGTCACCGTCTACGTGGTGGAGGCTGACGTGGTGCGCAGCCGGAGGCTGTGGCCGCGCAGCCTGGTCCAGCCACCGCTGACCGGCGCCGACAAGACGGTGTTCAACGCCGCGGCCCAGGCCGAACGCCGCCGGCCCGAACAGGAGGTCTCGGTGGAGTACCAGCCGACCGAGCAGCCGGAGCAGAGCCACTGATCGACACCAGCACCTCGTGCAACCGTTTCACCGGCACTGGCCTAGGCTGAGGGAATGTCTCAGCCCTCGGCAGTACGGAGCGAAGGGGAGGAACCCGGCCATCCGGACACCCATCGCGACCCTGTCGAAGTGCTGCGCGGCACCGACGACCTGAGCCAGTTGCTGGACGAGGTACGCGAGCTCCTGGGCGCGGACACCGCGGTGGTGCTGCTGCTGGACGAGTCCCGGACGGTCCTGGAGGCGGTCGCCTGGTCGGGCCTGGAACTCGCCCGCCGGGCCGGCGCCCGGATTCCGGTGGGCCGGGGCTTCGCCGGCCGGGTCGCCCACACCCGCGAACCGCTGGTGCTCGACGAGGTTACCGACGAGAACGTGCTGAACCCGCTGCTCCGGCGCGCCGGCATCCGGTCGCTGCTGGGGGTTCCACTGCTCTACGGCAGCACGATGCTGGGGGTGCTGCACGTCGGCTCGTTCAGCCCGCGGACGTTCACCGCGGCCGAGACCCGGCTGCTGCAACGGGTCGCCCAGCAGCTCGCCCCGCTCATCCACCTGCGGGTGCAGGGTGAGGAGCACACCGCCGCACTGGTGCTGCAGCGCAGCCTGCTGCCGACCACCCCGACCCCGATCCGAGGGCTGGACATCGCCGGCCGCTACATCCCGGCCGACGGCGACCTGGGCGGCGACTGGTACGACGTGTTCCGGCTGCCGGACGACCGGGTCGGCATCGTGATGGGCGACGTGGTCGGGCACGGGTTGACCGCGGCGGTGGTGATGGGACGGCTGCGCAGCGCGCTGCGCTCCTACGCCCTGGACTATGCCGACCCCGCCGAGGTGCTGGGCCGGCTGGACCGGAAGATCTCGCACTTCGAGCCCGGCGCGCTGGCCACCGTGCTGTACGGAGTGGCCGAAGCGCCGTACTCGGAGTGGAAGTTCAGCTCGGCCGGCCACCTGCCGCCACTGCTGGTCGAGCCGGGCGCCAAGCCACAGCAACTGCAGGTGCCGCACGATCTGCTGCTCGGGGTGAACGCCAGCACCGAGCGACGTTCCACCTCGGTTCACCTGGCCGCGGGCGCCTCGCTCTGCCTCTTCACCGACGGCCTGGTCGAGCGGCGGCAGATCATCGAGTCGGGCGCACCGGACATCGTCGAGCGTGGAACGGCTGACATCATCGCGACCCTGCCGCCCGGTGACGCCGAGACGGCGTGCACCGTGGTGGTCTCGAACACCATCGGCACCGAGGTGGCCGACGACGACGTGGCGCTGCTGGTGGTCCGCCGGGTCGCAGCCTGATCTCACGTTCGGCGCTAGTCGTTGCCGGTCCAGCAGCCGAGCACGTCCGAGGCCACCTCGTACGCCAGATCGGTCCGCTTCTGCTGCTGGTTGCCGAACTGCGTCGGCAGGCCGGTCGCGTCCACGGTGAGGGTCTGCGCGTCCTTGCGCACCAGCACCACACCGCTCGGAGTGCTGAATGCCGCCTCGCCCAGGCCTGGCACCGGCTCGCCGTGCAACGCGCGCTGTCGTTGCACCAGGTAGCTCGCCGCGCCGGCCTTCGAGCCGGCGTCCTGCACCGAGAGCACCAGTTGGCCGTACGGCAACCGGTAGCCGCAGGTGTAACGGCCGCCGGTGAAGGTCGCCGCGGTGGCCGGAAGTGCCGGCAGCGCCAACGCTTGCTGGACCTTGCCGCGGATCTCGGGTCCGCACACCATCAGCGCGGCGGCCGACGGGTGACCCGGGCCGGTGCTCGACTGGCTGCTGCTGGCGGCCTGGCTGCTGGGGGTCTTACTGGCGGCGTTGTCCGGAGTGGCTGCGGTGCCGGTGGCGCAGCCGGTCAGCAGCAGTCCGGTTGCGGTCAGGGCGAGCAGGCGCATGGTGCCTCCTTCAGGCGGGACGGCTGGTGACCAGCGACGCGTAGGCCACGATGTTGGACTCGTAGTTGCGGGTGCTGAAGTCGAACTTGCCGCCGCAGGTGATCAGCCGCAGCGCGGCATTGCTCGTGTTGCCGTAAACGGCCAGCGTCGGAAAGTGGTCCTTGGGGTACGACACCACCCGGTCGACGCGGAAGACCGCCACCCGGTGGTCGGCCCGGGTCACGCTCACCTGGTCGCCGGGACGCAGCGCGCCGAGCCTGAAGAACACCCCGGGCCCGTACTGCGCGGAGTCGACGTGACCCAGCAGGACGGACGGGCCGAGCTGGCCGGGCGCCGGCGAGTACCGGTACCAACCGGCCTTCGAGTCCCGGCCGAGTGGTGGCACCTGGACGGTGTGATCGGGATTCAGGCCCAGTTGCAGGAGATCCGAGTGCACGTCGATCGCCGCGATGTCCAGGTGGGTCGGTTGGGATGCCGGCAGCACCGGGCCCTTCGGCTTGGCCGCGGTGTGCTTGACACCCGGCGTCGGTCGGGTTTCCGCTGTTGCTGCCGGTGGCACCGCCGCCGCGGCCGGTGGCTGCGGCGGGTGCTGCTGATAGTGCAGCGCGCCGACCACCAGTGCCGCGCCGGCGAGCAGCAGCACCGCGGCAAGCACGGCCAGGGCCCGACCACGGTGCTGCTGCTTCATCTCGGTTTCGCCTTTGCAGTTTGGGCTGTTACCGGTTGGTGGCGGTCCGGCGACGGAGCGCCAGCGCACCAGCCGCGGCGCCGAGCGCAACCAGGCCGGTGCCCGCACCGATCACGCCCTCGTGCTGCAGGCCGGCGGTGCTGCCACCACCGGTGTCGGCCGCACCACCGGGCATGGCGCTCATCTGCGAGGCGACCAGGGTGCCGCAGAGCGCCGGCGAGGTCGCGGCCAGCGGCAGCGACGGCACCAGGTCGCTCTTCTCGCCCTGGGCGGTCTTGCTCAGGGTGGCCGGGTCCAGGCCGTGCACCACGATCACCGCATTGCCGGACTGCACAGCGGCGAGCGTCTTCGCGTCCAGGGTGAAGGTGCGGCTGTAGTGGTAGGAGGCACCGGACGGCGCCACCGTCAGGGTGGTGCCGGCAGCCGGGCTGGTGTCGCCGGAGGTGGAGAGGGTGGCACCGATGCCGCCGTAGGCAGCGCCGCCCTCGGTGGTGGAGATGACCCCGTCGTTGTTGGCGTCCGCCGCGGTGGTCGGGCACTGGCCCATGCCGCCGATGTGGATGTGCTGGACGTGCGGGTACGGCTTGCCGCCGAAGCTGGCCGCCAGGCCGGAGACGTCCTCGGTGACGGTGGCCTGCGAGCCGTTGAGTTGCAGCATCAGGCTGCCGGACGCGGCGGCGTGGTTGAGCGGCTGCAGGTTCGCCTGGAACGACGAGCCATCCGCGGCGCTGGCGGTGCCGGGCATCGCCAGCGCGGCCAGACCGATCGCGGCGGCCGGGGCAAAGGCGAGCAGGGACTTCTTCATGTTTCCTCCGATGGAGAAAGAGAGATTGGTCGGCGCCGCTGCGAGTTCAGATCGGCGCGGGGACGTCCGTGATTCGGAACGCCGGGTGGAACGGATTGGTTTTGCCTTACCGCACAACCAGAACGCCGTGCATGTTGGCGTGGTAGTCGCAGTGGAACGGGTAGCTGCCGGGCTTGCTCGGCACGGTGAGCATCACAGTCTGACCCGCCGGCGCCTGCACCTTGAACCCACCGTCGTCGGCGGTCACGGTGTGCGCCTCGGCGTCCATGTTCATCACGGCGATGAGCTGGCCGGGCTTGACCGCGCCCGGAACGACGAACTTGAAGTTCTCGATGTGCAGGGTGGGCATGCCCTGGCTCGTCGCGGTCGTCGCCGTTGTTGCCGGCATTGCCATTCCGGTCATGCTGTTCATGCTTGTCTTCGGGGCGGTGGCGGTGCTGCTCTTGCTACAGCCGTCGACGGCGGTGAGCGCGAGCACCGCGGTGCCACCGATCAGGACGATCCGGCGGGCGGCCGTCCAGGACCATCGCCGGCTGGTAGGAGGATCTGTCACGGGTCTGCCTTCCTGGTCGGGAGGTTGCCGCCCGTGCTTCGTCGCGAGGCGACGCTTCGGATGGGACCACTTCGTCCGAAGCCGCCTCCGTGAGGACTACCGCCCGATGACGGCCGGTCCGGTACCACTACTGGAATCTGCGGCGCGGCCCCGTAACGGCCGGACCGCAACCGTCACGCTGCGGGCGGGCCGGAGCCGTCCGGTGCTGGGGCTCCGACGCCAGCGGGCTCTAGCTCGTGCCGGGGACGCCGACATCCGAACTCACCGACCCGAGGAAGCTGAAGAAGGGCCGAACCCGATCGGAGTTCGGCCCTTCTTCGGTGTCTTGGTTTAGCTGAGGGGTTTTAGCTGAGGGGACTCCGTCGACGCTCGTACCTCGCGGCTCCTCCTCGAATCGCTGAGCCTCAAAAATCCGATGAGCCCGCCCCAAAAGCGGGGCGGGCTCATCGGATTGGTGGAGCTGAGGGGATTCGAACCCCTGGCCCCCTCGATGCGAACGAGGTGCGCTACCGGACTGCGCCACAGCCCCCAACCAGGTCGTAGATTACCAGCCTGCCACCCAGCTCGTGCACCGGGTGGTGGCGGCTCAGACCGCCCGGCGCATCGCCCGTTCGTCGTACTCCTCCTGGACGTAGAGGCCGGTCAGGTCGATGGTGTCGGCCATACCGCGCAGCTCGACGTCCTCGTCGTCGATCCGCACCACCGTCTCGGACTCGGCCACCTGGAAGCTGAAGTGCTCACTGGCCTCGTACCCGCGCTCCGATTGGTAGCCGACCCGCTGTACCCGGGCCTGGCGCCGGTCGCGGTCGCGCAGCGCCTGGTTGCGCAGGAACATCAGGTAGCCACCGAGCGAACCGGTGAAGGCGAGCGCGACGAACCAGGCCAGCGCACCGCCGGCGGCGATCCCCCAGAGCAGGCCGAGCACGGTGCCGGCGGTGAGCAGGGTCAGCGAGCGGCGGCGCCGGGCGAGCATCTGCCGGCGCGCCTCCGACATGTCGGCATGGGCGATCCGGTCTGGGTACAACGTGGCCTCCAGGGCGGCGGGAACTGGACGACGGTCGACCACCGGCTGGCGAGCGGCGCGACCGGGGACGAACACCTGGGCGTGCGAGTCAGGCACTCGCTCTGCTTGCGGGCCGAGGTCGGCCTGGGGAACGGCGCGAGCGAGTCCCGCGAGCGCCCGCTTGCTCGACAGGGCGCGCATCGCAGAGTTGAACCTCGACGCCGAGCGCTCCGCGGCCCGGTCGTCGTTGCGCTTGACGAGCATGGGTATGACGACGATCAACCAGAGGACGGCCAGCACCACCACCGTCATCATGGGTGAGAACATCAGCATCTCCCGTCACACCTGTCACAGCCTGTCAGCAACGCTAAGGCGCGGTGTCACTCCGGCCGTGCAGGCGCGCCGAATCCAGTCTGAACATCAAGTAGTGGTTGAGGCTGGAGGCTCGAGTGCCCGGTCGTCAGCCGGGTGGCACCGGCAGCGCGGAAAGGCGGGACAGCACCGGCTTGTCGAGCCGCTCCTCGATGGTGATCGCGTACGTCACGTGGTCCCGCCAGGCACCGTCGATGTCGAGGAAGCGTTCGTGGTAACCCTCCCGGCGCAGCCCCAGCTTCTCGACCACCCGCAGGCTGGCATGGTTCTCCGGCCGGATGTTGACCTCGACCCGGTGCAACCGGACCTCGGTGAGGCAGTGGTCGATCACCAGGGCCAGCGCGGTGGGCGCGATCCCCCGACCCGCCACCCGGGAGTCGATCCAGTACCCGACGCTGCAAGACCGCAGCGCACCGCGGATCACGTTGGAGACGCTCATCTGGCCGACCACGTCATCGCCGTAGACCACGAGGAACGGCAGCATCGAGCCGACCCGGGCAGCCGCTCGCATCCGGGAGAGGGTCCGCCGGAACTCGGACGGCGAGTTGCGCTCCCCCCAGCCCTGGATCGAGGTGGGCTCCCAGGGTGCCAGCCAGGCGGCGTTCTCGATCCGCACCCGGCTCCACTCGCGGGCGTCCGAGCGCCGTGGTGGCCGCAGGGTCACCGGCCCGGCGGTCAGCACCGCCGGCCAACCGGGATGGATGCTCGCCATCTCAGCGCTGGGCGAGCATCAGCGGCTGCACGCTGACCCGGGAGCCGGGCACCACCTCGGTGACCTCCTCATCGATGATCACCAGGCAGTTGGCTGCCGCCAGGGCAGCCACCAGGTGCGGACCGGGGCCGCCGGCCAGCGACACCGAGTAGCGCCCGTCCGGTTCCCGGTGCAACACGCCGCGGCGGTAGTCCCGCTGGCCGGCGACGCTGTCGATCCGTTCGAGCGCGGTGGCCTGCACGGTCTGGCGGTGCAGCGAGCGCTTGCCGAGCAGCTTGCGGATCGCCGGCCTGACGAACACCTCGAAGGCGACCAGGGCCGCCGCCGGGTTGCCGGGGAGGCAGAAGATCGGGGTCCGCTCGCGACCGAGCAGACCGAATCCCTGCGCGGAGCCCGGGCTCATCGCCACCTTGGTGAAGTCCACCGAGCCGAGCTGGCTGAGCGCCTGCTTGACCATGTCGAAGGCGCCGAGGCTGACCCCGCCGGTGGTGATGATGAGGTCGGACCGCAGCAGTTGCGAGTCCAGCTTGTCCAGCAGCTTGGCGTGATCGTCCTCGATGATGCCGGCCCGGTACGCGTCCGCGCCTGCGTCCCGGGCGGCCGAGGCGAGCATGTAGGAGTTGGTGTCGACCACCTCGGCGTAGCCGGGCCGGGTGCCCACGTCGACAAGCTCCGAACCGGTGGCGATGACGACCACCCGTGGCCGGGGCTGCACGATCACCCGGTCGCGACCCACCGCCGCGAGCAGCGCGATCTGCTGCGGCCCGAGCGTCGCGCCCGGGCCGAGCGCGACCGCGCCGGCGGCCAGGTCCTCACCGGCCCGGCGGACTCCCTCGCCGGTGCGCATCGCCCGCCTGATCGCCACCCGAGCAACCCCGCCGTCGGTGTCCTGCAGCGGCACCACCGCGTCCGCGCCGGGCGGGATCGGTGCGCCGGTCATGATCCGCATGCACAGTCCGGGCCCCATCCCGGACACCGAGCGGGTGCCGGCGAGCACATCGCCGACCACCGGCAGCACCAGCGGATGGTCCTCCGAGGCCTGGCGCAGGTCGATCGCCCGCACCGCATAGCCATCGGTAGCAGCGTTGTCGAAGGCCGGCAGCGGCGCCTCGGTCACCACCTGCTCGGCCAGCAGCAGGCCCTGCGCGTCGAGCAGGTGAAGTTCGATCGGGTCGATACTGCCGATCTGCGTCAGCACCCGGCTGACCTGCTCGTCGACCGAGCGCCGTCTGGGGGCCGGTGCCGGCTTCGGCGCGGTCTGGGCCGCTGGCACCTCCGGGACCACCTCGGTCGGCAGATCGCTGTTGTCGGTCACCTGGTGTGCGTTCCTCGCCTCGTTGTCGCCCATCGCGCTGGGGGTGTTCGGCTGCTGGCTGTTCAGCTACCGGCTGTTCGAGCTGCTCAAGATCAGCTGTGCGCCGTCAGGCGCCGTCGGTCGTCGGCAGCGTGGCCGCGAATCTCGTCAGCCAGGCTGAGAAGTCCTCGCCCAGATCCGGATGCTCGCAGCCGAGCCGGACGACCGCCTGCAGGTAGTCCAGCCGGTCACCGGTGTCGTACCGGCGCCCGTTGAAGACGACGCCGTGGATCGGTACCCCATCCTGCCCCAAAGTGCGCATCGCATCGGTCAACTCCAGCTCGCCACGCTTGCCGAGTTCGGTCCGGCGCAGTGCGTCGAAGATGCCGGGCGGCAGCACGTACCGGCCGATGACCGCCAGGTTGGACAGGGCCTCCTCCGGCTTCGGCTTCTCGATCAGCGTGTCGATGGCGATCACCCCGTCGATCACCTCACCGGCCGGTTTGATACTGCCGTAGAGGGAGATGAACCGGCCCTCAACCTCGATCAGTCCGACCACGATGCCGCCGGTCTCGGCCTGCACGTCCAGCATCTTGGCCAGCAGCACGTCCCGTTCGTCGATGATGTCGTCGCCGAGCAGCACCGCGAACGGCTCGTCGCCGACGAACGCCTCCGCGTAGGAGACCGCGTCACCCAGGCCGCGCGCCTCGTGCTGCCGGACGAAGTGCAGCCGGGCGAGCTGACCGGAGCCCCGGACCCGGTCGAGCCGGTTGGAGTCACCCTTTCGCTCCAGCGCCTGCTCGATCTCAGGCGCTGCGTCGAAGTGGTTCTCGATCGCCTCCTTGCCCCGCGCTGTCACCACCAGGACGTCGGCCAGACCCTCGCGGGCGGCTTCGGCCACGATGTACTCCAGCGCCGGCACATCGACCACCGGCAGCAACTCCTTCGGCACCGCCTTCGTCGCCGGCAGGAACCGGGTGCCCAGGCCCGCGGCCGGGATCACCGCCTTACGAGCCCGCTTCGGCCTGGCCTCGGAAGCTGAGTTGGGGGCGTCGGTGGCTGGCGGCGTCGTCATAACGCGAGACTAGCCAAGTGACGACCAAGGACTCACTCCGCGCACAGCTGAAGGCAGCCCGTTCGTCGCTGTCCGAGGCCCAGCGCGCCGCCGCCCGCCACGCCATCTGCCGGGTCGTGCTGTCCCGGTGCACGGAGCTGGGACTGCCCGCCGGCACCGTGGTCGCCTGCTACCAGCCGCTGCGAACCGAGCCCGGCTCGGCGGAGTTGCTCGCCGCGCTACATGCCGCCGGCTACCAAGTACTGGTCCCGCATACCTTGCCGGACCGGGATCTCGACTGGCTGGCCTGGCCGGCCGGTGACGAGCGGCCGCTCGGCGTCGACGCCATCGCGGGCGCCCGGCTACTGCTGGTGCCGGCCTACGCGGTCGACGGCGAAGGGAACCGGCTGGGCCGAGGAGGTGGTTCCTACGATCGCGCGCTGGCTCGGGTGCCGGCGTCGACTCCGGTTGCAGCCTTGCTGTTCAGTGGCGAGCTCCTCTCGCACATTCCGACCGACCCGTGGGACCGGCCGGTGACCGCGGCGGTGACGCCGACCGGGTGGCACGAACTTGCCTCCGCTGGACGGGGGAACACCTGATACCGCACCATGGTTAGCAGTCATGCAGCTAGAGTGCTAATACAGTTGCGGAAGCGAACCAGTTCGGCACCGTTGAGAGAGGTCAGGCGGCAATGCCCACTTACCAGTACGCGTGCACCAGTGAAGCGTGCGGCTTGCAATTCGAGCGGGTGCAGGCATTCACCGACAGCGCGATCACCGACTGCCCGGAGTGCTCGGGCCGGGTTCGCAAGGTGTACGGCTCGGTCGGCGTCGTCTTCAAGGGCTCCGGCTTCTACCGCACCGACAGCCGCAACTCCGCCGGCAAGGAATCCAAGTCGACCGGTTCATCCAGTTCCTCCTCGGAGGGCTCGAGTGCCAAGTCTTCGGCACAGTCTTCGGCTGCACAGTCGGGCTCTGAGTCCAGCGCCAAACCGGCCAGCTCCGACGCTAAGGCGCCAGTCGCCGCCGCGAGCTGACAATGTGACGCCCTGTGGATAGCCGTCCCGGTTATCCACAGATCGCCGTGCGGTTCCCACCGGCGCGGTTCCGCGCGCCAGGGTGGTCGGCATGGCAACCGTCTCTCCCTCGTTGCGCCGCACGCTCCGCTACCTGACCGGTTGGCCACGGTGGGCCGCCGCAGCGCTCTGCCTGCTGGGCGCCGCCGCGTCGGTTCTCGGCAATCCCCGGCCAGCCGCTTCCGGCACCGTTCCGGCGGTCGTCACGCGGCACCCGGTCAGCGCTGGCGCGGTGTTGGCAGCACCGGACCTGGCCGCTGCCCGGTGGCCGATCGGCTCACTGCCGCCCGGCGCGCTCCCCGCTCCCAGATTGATCGGCCGTCGGGTCGCGCTGCGCCTCCCGGCCGGCGTCCCGCTCACCGACGAGTTCCTGGTGCAGCCAGCGATCGCGGCCGCCCTGGCTGCGGGACGGGTCACCACCACGATTCGACTGGCCAACGCCAGCCAGCTGGCGGTCCTGCAGCCTGGCTGCCAGGTCGACCTCTACCTGCCGCCGCCAGATGTCACCGGAACCGATTCGGCAGCCTCAGCCGGACCGATCGCCCACGCGGCCCAGGTGCTCGCGGTGCTCGCCGAAACCAGCGACCCACCGGTTGCAAACTCGGACCCGGCTTCCGGTGCCGGCCTGATCGTCGCAGTGACCAGGAGCACCGCCGCCCAGTTGGCACCCCAGTTGGGGTCACCGCTGCTGGCTACGCTTGTCCAGCCGCCATGACGGCCCGGTCGGTGCTCGGCCAACCAGGAACGTAGCCAAAGGAGAACCACGCCGTGCTCAAGGGTTTCCGGACCTTCCTCATGCGAGGAAACGTCGTCGAGTTGGCGATCGCGGTGGTCATCGGAACCGCCTTCACGAACCTCGTCAATGCCTTCGTCTCGGCGATCGTCAAGCCGGTGATCAATGCCTTCCCGGGCGCCACGGTCAACGGCTGGGGCATCCATATCCGCGGTGGTCGCCTGGTGAAGCCGACCTTCATCGACGTGGCGGCGGTGCTCAACGCGGCCATCGTCTTCGCCATCACGGCTGCGGTCGTGTACTTCGTCTTCGTGATGCCGATGACCAAGCTGCAGCAACTCCGGGCTCGCGGCGTGGCACCGGAGCCGGAGGCGGTACCGGAGGAGATCCTGCTGCTCCGGCAGATCCGGGACGCCCTCGGCGCACGACCACTGGACGGGACCGCCGGTCCGACGCCGCAGCACCCGGTCATCGACCGGGCCGACGGCGGCCCAGCTCACCCGTGATGCGGCGGCCGCTCCCGCAGGTACCAGTCGTCGTCATACCGGGACTGCTCATCCCCCCAGCCGACCTCGGTCTCGTCGGTCGAGCGGTCGGGCAGCACCGGCGAACCTTGGCCGGACCGGCGCAGGTGGCGAGCTGGGGGCGATTCGGACGATGATGAAGCGTCGACGGATTCGTCGTCCGACGGTTCACCAGAGTTGTCGGCAGAGGCGGCCATACATCCAGTGTGCCGCTGACGTCGACGGACCCATGAGGAGGCCATCGCGGTGTTGGACAAACTGAAGAAGCTCGCCGACCAAGCTAAGGAGAAGGCCGCTCCGCTCGCCGAGCAGGCCGCGCACCGAGCCGCCGAGCTTGCCGCGGAGGCCAAGGAGAAAGCCGCCCCGCTCGCCGAGCAGGCCGCGCACCGAGCCGCCGAGCTTGCGGCCGAGGCCAAGGAGAAAGCCGCCCCGCTCGCCGAACAGGCCCGGGAGCGGGCCGCTGAGTTCGCGGTGAAGGCAGCGCCGGCTGTCTCGCACGGCGTGGACAGGGCCACTGAGCGCATCGACCGAGCGACCGGCGGCCGCTACACCGAGCACTTGGACAAGGTGCAGGGCGTCGTGCATGACACCGCCGACAAGGTTGCCGGGTCCTCCGACGGGACGCCGTCCGCCAACGGCGCCGGTCCGGCGGCCGAGACGGTCGCCGGCCCAGCGGGGGGAGCGGCGGCGGAGCCCCCCAGCCAGCCGGCTCACGATTCCGCCGCCAAGGCGGAGCACTCCGGGTCGGACGCCGCCGACGCATCCGCTTCGGGCACGACCGCGGCACCACCAGATCAGGGCTGATGCCGGCTCAGGTCACCGTCCGCTACTGGGCGGGCGCACGGCGGGCGGCTGGCCGGGATTCCGAGGAGTTGCTCGCGCGGGATATCGCCGACCTGCGCGAGCAACTCGCCCAGCGCCCCGAACTGGCCTCGGTCATCGCGGCGAGCTCAGTACTGGTGGATTCGGCACAGACCGAAGACGACCACCCGCTGCAGGCCGGGGCGGTGGTGGACGTACTGCCGCCGTTCGCCGGCGGCTGACCGCTGGCCTACGGGCAGTTCACCCATTCGTCGGTGCCATCGGCGAAGACCTGCCGTTTCCAGACGGGCAGCCGCGCCTTCACCTCGTCGACCAAGCGCTGGCAGCTGTCGAAGGCCTGCTTGCGATGGGCGGCAGTCACCGAGGCGACCAGCGCGACGTCACCGATCCTCAGCGTGCCGATTCGATGGCTCACCGCGACGGCGATGACGTCCTGGTCGGAGGCGATCTCCTCCGCGACCTCGCGAAGCACCTGGTCGGCGGTCGGGTACGCGCTGTATTCGAGTTCGACGACCGACCGGTCGGCGTCGTGATTCCGGACGACGCCGCAGAAGGTCACGTCCGCCCCGGCCGCCGCCGCCCGTACCGCGGCCGAGTGCGCCGCCACGTCCAGCGGCTGGTCGGTCACCGCGACCAACTTGACCTTCATACCCCACCTCCGGGCCGGTGATCGCCGCCGGCGACCTGGTCGAGAACGTGCCCGACGAGCGGGGCGAGCACCGCGATGCCGTCGCGGACGCCGCCCGGGGAGCCGGGCAACGTGACGACCAGCGCCTGACCGATCACCCCGGCCACGCCGCGCGACAGCACGGCGGTCGGCACCCGGTCGGCGTTCACCGCGCGCAACCGCTCGGCAATGCCGGGCAGTGCACGTTCGAGCAGCGGGCCGACTGCCTCCGGAGTGACATCGGTCGGGCTGACGCCGGTGCCGCCGGTGGTCAGCACCAGCCTGGCTCCTTCCTCGAGCGCCTGGCGAACCACCCGCTGGATCTCGGCGATGTCGTCCGGCACCACGGTCTGGCTCAGCAGCCGGAAACCCCAGCCCGTCACCGCCTCGGCGAGCAGGTGCCCGGAGTCGTCCGGCCGGGCACCGGCTGCCGACCGGTTCGAGCAGGTGATCACCGCCGCGGCGAGGTCGCCGGTCACGTCCGCTGCCATTCGCCCCGCCGGCCGCCGACCTTGTGCTCCAGCCGGATGTCGGTCAGCACCGCCGACCGGTCCACCGCCTTAACCATGTCGTAGAGCGCCAAGCCGGCGGTGGTGACGCAGGTCAGCGCCTCCATCTCGACCCCGGTCCGGTCGGCCGTCCGGACCGTGGCGGTGATCCGCACCAGGTCCGCGTCCGGCTCCAGTTCGACGGTCACGCCGTGGATCGCGACCGGATGGCACAGCGGGATCAGGTCGGGGGTGCGCTTGGCGGCCGCTATCCCGGCGATCCGGGCGACGGCCAGGGCGTCACCCTTCGGCAACGCCGCCGACCGGAGCAGCTCGACCACCTCGGCGGTGCTGCGGAAGACCGCGCTCGCGGTCGCCTCGCGGACGGTGACCTCCTTGCCGGAGACGTCCACCATCCGGGCGGCGCCGGTGGCATCGATATGCGTCAACTCCACGGGCCCAAGCCTACGGTTTGCGGCGCCGGGAGATTCCGGACGGACCGAACACCAACCCCGATGGCATCTCTCACACCGGACCTGGAATTGTTGATTGCTCAACCTAGTTCCAGTCGACGGCACATCCATCCAGGTAAGGAGCTTCCCGATGACCGCCCTGCACGAAGACGCCCCCGCGCTGCCACTCGACCCGGCCGCCCAGAACCTGCTGTTCCGCGAGGCACGTACCGCGAACAAGTTCACCGACGAGCCGGTGACCGACGAGCAGGTCCGGGCGATCTACGAGCTCGTCAAGTACGCCCCGACCTCGATGAACCAGCAGCCGCTGCGGATGGTGCTGGTGCGCAGCCCGGAAGCACGCGAGCGCCTGGTCGGTCATCTGAGCGAGGGCAACAAGGCCAAGACCGCCGCCGCCCCGCTGGTGGCGATCCTCGCCGCCGACGTGAACTTCCACGAGGAACTTCCAACGGTCTTCCCGATCTTCCCCGGCGCCAAGGCGATGTTCGAGCAGGACGACGCCGCGCGCGAGGAGACCGCCAAGTTCAACGCCGCCCTCCAGGTCGGCTACTTCATCCTCGGCGTCCGCGCCGCCGGCCTGGCCGCCGGCCCGATGACCGGCTTCGACGGTCCAGCCATCGACCGCGACTTCTTCCCGGACGGCGAGCACCGCACCCTGGCCGTGGTCAACATCGGCCAGCCGGCCGCCGAGGGCGCCTGGTTCGACCGGCTGCCCCGGCTGGACTACGACGAGGTCGTGCGCACCGTCTGATCTTGCGAGGGTCTCCGCGACTGGCCCGATCAGCGGCCGGTACGGACATGGGATGATGAGGACCGCGCCGGGTTTCCGGCGCGGTTCGCCCTCGTAGCTCAGGGGATAGAGCGCCGGACTCCTAAGCCGGGCGTCGCAGGTTCGAATCCTGCCGGGGGCACCAAAGCACTCATATACGAACCCTGGCCAACAAGAAGGCGGTCGGGGTTTTCTGCGTTGCTGGCCATGTGGGCTTGGAACGTAGGGTCGAGGAGTACCGCCCAGGCATCTTGAAGGATCGCTCCGGTGACCTGGACACCGTCGTCGGTGTAACGCAGGAGCAGCTTCTTGAAGAAGAACTGGTTCGACAGTCGGCGCACCTGCGGGCCACCAAGGGAGTACATCTCCTGTACCCGCGTGACGTACTGCAGGGCGATGGCGAGAGTGTCCGCGATGCGGGCGTAGACGGTTTCGGCCGTCCGCTCGATTGCTATCGCCTGCTTCAGGTCTGTTGCTATGCGATCTTGTTCCTCCTTAGCGAGGTCATCGGGGATGGTGCCGTTGATCACGCCCCTCACGAGCCGTCGCCGCTCCTGTTCCAGTTCGGCGACTCGTCGTCGTGCGTGGGCGATCTCTGGTTGGGACCGGCGGTGTTGGCGATCCAGTTCAACCCGTAGGCCGGTGCGGATGCTCTCGGCGACGTCGGTGGGCATCTGAACGGTCGCGTAGTAGCGCCTGACCGCTTCCTCGACCTTGTCGATCGGCATGTAGCGCTGCTGGCAAGCGCTGCGACGTTGGTGGCGTCCGAGACAGAAGTAATACATGTAACTGCGCTTAGCGTTGATAATGCAGAGCCGATAGCCGCAGTCGGCACAGAATACGGACCCCTTGAGATAGTGGTTATATATGCGCTGCTTCTCTCCGGCACGATTTCGGGCTCGAAGTAGCTCCTGCACCTGATCGAAGAGAGCCTCGGGTACAAGGCTTTGATGCAAGCCCTCATATTCGGCACCATTGAACTTCACCTTGCCGATGTAGTAGCGGTTCGAGAGCATCCGGTGCACCGCGGCCGCTTGAAGCGGCCCTGCCGGTTTCGCCTGGGTCGGCAAGCCGCGAAACCCTTTTGCCGCGAGGGCCTCGGCTAGCGTCCGGACGGTATATTGATCTGTCGCATAGGCCTCGTATGCCCACTGAATGAGCTGGGCTCGTTCCGGATCTACGACCACGGTACGGATCTCGCGGCCACCCTCGCCGCGACGCCGTGTATTCAGATACCCAAGGGGTGCGCGCCCAGGCGTTCCGCCGCTTAACGCTTTCTGCGTCATCCCCTTCATGGTTTCGGTAGCGAGGTTTTTTGAGTAGAACTCCGCGATGCCGGCCATGATGGCGTGGAGCAATTGACCCGAGGGTGTCTCGTCGATGTTCTCCTTGACCGAGACGAGTTGCGCTCCGGCCATGCGCAGCTCGAAGAGGATGTTGGCGTCGTCGCGTCGGTTGCGCGCGAAGCGGTCGATCTTGTCGAGGATGACGTAGTCGACGTCGCGGTGGTCTCGGATGCGGTTGATCATCTGCTGGAACCGCGGGCGCTCGGCGGTCTTGGCCGACTCACCGCGGTCGACGTAGATCTCGACGACATCTGCCCCGAGCTGGGCCGCCTTGCGTTCGCAGGCGTCCTGCTGGGCGGGCAAGGAGTAGCCGTCGGCATCGTCAGTCTGGGCCTGCTTTAGGGTCGAGACGCGAAGGTAGAGGACTGCCCGCTTACGACCTCCGACCGTCGCGGGCGCCAGTGCGTACTCAGTGCTCATGCCGCGCTCCCAACTCGTACGCCTTCGCAGCGGCGCTCTGGTCGGGTGAGGCCGATCTGCTGTAACCGAAACGTGATTGCAGCTTGTGAGACGTCGAAGTGTTGTCCCAACGCGCGCCTGCTCTGCTCGCCGTTTCGCCAAGCCCGCTTGACCCACAGGCGTGGCATGAGGAGGCAGCCAGCGAAGTAGTCACAGATCTGCTCGGCCCGGTCCGCGCTGCTCATCGAGCTGGTGTCGGGGTAGAGCACCTCGATGAAGGGGTTGTCGAGAATGTGCTTGAACTCGTGCGCGAGGGAGAAGCGCTGTCTCGCGCGAGGCTCTGAGCCATTGAGCACGATCAACCATCGTCCGTGGCTCCACTGCGTCGCGCCGGACACTGGAGCAGGGCTCATGCGCTCGACCTGGAGGCGAGGAAGGCCGGCGATGAGGGTCTCGGGTACCGGGCCATCTTCAAGACCGCCGAGCGCCAACAGCTTGCTCGCCTGCAGTTCCGCCAGACGCAAGCTCTCGGTGAATGTTAATGCCCGGGTGGGCATGACGTCACGCAGATTGCTTATTATCGTCGTCATGATCGACTCCTCCCTGATATTTATCGTTAAGTAATGCAAAGTGGGACTCAAGCTGACTTATGGCATCGTCTGGCAGCGCATATTTCGCACGGAGATACGGCGCAAAACCCGGCAGCCCTCGCCCGTCACTGAGCCCGGCCACGATGTAGAGTTCTTCGACATCAACCCCGTAGCCCTTCGCGACCTTTGCGATCCCACGTGTATTGGGAGTGACGTACACCCCCTTCTCAAGTCGGAGTAACCAGGTCGGGTCGACGCCCGCCGTGCGAGCCGCCTCGCGTAGGCCAAGGCGACGTTCCTGTCGCAGTCTCTGCAGGTAAATTCCGAGCGATCGGTAACCGCGCGCTTCTTCGTGATTTACAATCGGCATTTCTTTTCTCCTTTGCATTTGAGTATAGGGCGTCCGTTGCCATTTATCGACGGAATTCTTCCAATTAAAGCCCGAAAATAAGACCAGTTTTTGGCAAAGGGCTAATGGCCGGGAAGGGGCGCTATGGCCCCTTCCCGGACCGATAGAGGTAGCGGTTAGGCAGACGCTTCGCCTTCACGTCGCCGGCCGGCTTGCTTGGTGGTGGCGGCCGGTGTCGCAGGCTTAACCGCCGGCCCGATGAGGGCCTGCAGGGCGGTGCGCCGGGCCGTCACTTCGCGGTCAACCATCTCGAGTGCGGCCTGGGCCCGTTCGGCGAGTTCGCCACTCTCCCGACGCCGGGTGATGGAGTCCTCAACCGCGCTACGGATAGCTTCGGCGAGTGACACGCCATCGAGGCCAGCGATGAGTTCGAGCTGAGCCCGGAGCTCATCGGGGAGACGGACGGCGAGGGTTTTGACCCCGCCTGGGAGCGGTTGTTCGGTCATGTTTGGTTCCTCCTCGATGTTGGTGCGGCCGGTCACCCTCTCTGTTGGGTGACGGGGTCGGCCGCACGGCACCGACGAGGCGCCTTTACCTATGCCGCCCGATCCACCTCCTCTCCGAGGCGGCCCATCGCGAGGTCCACGTAGGCGGATTTGAGTTCGACCCCGAGCCAGTCCCGGCCGTTCTCGCGCGCCACCGCGCCGACGGTGCCAGTGCCGAAGAAGGGGTCAAGGACCAGCCCCGGCCGCGTGGCTGCTCCACAGCCGCAAGGCACGAGTGGCCCGACCAGATGCACGGTGCGCCAGCGGACGGGGTAGCGGCGGACGAACTGGTCACGCCGGATCCGGGCCGACGGCCCGATGCGTCTGGCCGCCACGTCGTGCTTCCAGGGCACGCCGCAGTTCGTGCAGACCGCCTCCGGACAGCCGGCGAGGAGTGGGCGACGAACGAGCTCAGGAGGGAAGGTCGCGAAGTGCGCCCCGGCGTAGCGCGCGCTTGGGATCCGCCAGACATCTCCTGGGTTCTTGCCGACCGCTGCCGTTAATCCCGCTGCGGGCGCATCACGCGTCGCGATGGTCGCGGTGTCGATTGGCTCGCGGATCGCGGCCAGATCGAAGAAGTATCGCGGCGAGCGTACGAGCAGATAGACCGGGTCGTAGGTGGTAGTAAGTCGATCAGAAACCGAGGTGGGCATCGGGTTCGGCTTCGCCCAGATGATCTTGTTGCGGATGATCCACCCGTCGGCGGCAAGCGCAAGCAGAAGCCGCTCGGGCGCAAGAAGTAACCCCTTCGTCGGTGCCCCGTAGCGCTGGTGGCGGGAGTAGGTGTCGCCGAGATTGAGCCAGAGCGTGCCGGTAGGTGTGAGCACCCGAGCGAGTTGCCGCATGACGGGACGTAGGTTCTGCACCCACGCCTCGACCGTGGGTTCAAGACCAAGTTGTCCGTCAGCCCCGTAGTCGCGCAGCTGGTAGTAAGGCGGGGAGGTGATGACGCAGTCGACCGATGCTGGGGCAAGCTCTGCTAGCCGGTCGAGCGCATCTCCTTGGAGGATGGTGTTACGCGGTGTGGTCATGCGTTCGCTCCCCCGAGGATGCGACTAACCGCCTCCTCGGATGTCGACGCGGCGAAGAGTGGCCAGCTCTCAGCTGGTAGGCGGCCGAGGGCGTCGATCATCACCGCCCGGCGAGCATCGTCTGGCACGACCCAAAGCACACGCGGGAAGACCCCCGTCGCCGCTTGCTCGTGGCCCGTGCGCCAGTAGTCGAGGTAGCGCTGAAGCTTGCGATCAAGGGCGGTCCGTGACTCGGTCGCGCGGTCGACCTCGATAAGCCAGCGGTCTTCGAACCGGCCGAAGGTGAGGATCACTTCGGCGTCTGGCTTCAAGACCGCTCGTGCACCGCCGGGGCCGGTGAAGGGCCGCCAGCAGCCCGGCTCCCCCTCGTACTGGGCAAGGGCTGCCCCGTCACAGCGAGCCCGCACTGCTTCGGCCAGGCCGACAATCAACTCGGTGACCGCGAGGCTATGGGCGAGGAAGATTTGTCCCACCTCCCACGGTCGCTGGGGCCGGCTCTCGATCGAACGCGTCAGGCGCTGGCCGGCGACGTCGAGGGCGTAGACGAACCCTGCTGAGCCGGCCCGGACTCCGCCAACCTGCCGGGGCAGGCGGGCAAGCGCCCGACGAGAGACCAGCGAGGCGAGCGCGCTCCGCGCCTGGCGACGGCTTACGCCCGCGAAGTGCAGCCGCTCGAGCTGGGACGCGGTGGCAAGCCGCACGCGGGCGAGCGTGTGCAGCACCGCCCAGTCTCGATCCGACAGGTGACGGGCGAGGTGAGCGAGGCGGCCTTTCGTGATGTACGGCCCGCTCATCGGTTCATCTCCGGGTGAGGGCCAGGAGTCGTTTGCACTCTTGCGCTGCGCGGCCCGAGATGGGCGGCCTCCGAGAAGCCGTTGACTGATCCGACCGGAGGAGCGAGCGGTAGTTGCAAGGCTCTCATCACGACACCTCCCGTCGACCGACCGCGCCGGTCTCGGTGCCGCGACGGCGCCGGAGCCGGATGGCCGCTTCCACGTCCTCGGCGTCCTGGCCGTGGCGCTGCCGGGACAGGTGCCGCACCTCAGCCGCCAGGCCGGTCGAGGGCGGTGCCGGAGGGGTGCGCCCGGTCGCAGGTGTTGCCACCTGTCCGTCGGCCGACAACGAGACCGCGACTTCGTAGGCACCCAGGTTCTGCAGATCGTGCGAGGTGAGGTGGGGCGCCAGTTCCCGGGCCAGCCGCTGCGCATCTGTTGCTGCGCTCTGAAAGATCACCCGGGACCGGGCGTTGGCCAGTACGTCTTCGCGGAGCGTCCTGGGCAACTGGCCGAGGTGCTGATGGGCCAGTGTTAGCCCGAACCTGAGTCCTCGGGCTTGTGCTAGGACGTCTGCGAGGCTCGTGGGCAAGCGCAGGACGTCCTGGAACTCATCGATATAGCAAAACACCGGACGACGCTCCGCGTTCGGCGCGGCTCCACGTGCTGTCACGGTCTGCCAGAGCCGGGCGACAAGGAGCGATCCAAGCAGGGCAGCAGCCTCTTCGCCAAGGGCGCCCTTGGCCAGTGGAACGATCAGAATCCGGCCCTCCCGCAGCACCTCGGCCAGGTCGAGCGCCGGCGTCGCCTGCCCGAGGATCAGTCGCAACCGGCGACGCAGGAGGAAGGCGCGCAGCTTGTTGAGTACCGGCCCGATCGCCTGCGCACGCTCGGCATCGGACAGGCTCTCAAACCAGGCCCAGAACGGCTCCAACGCGACCGGCTCATCGAGTTGTCCGACCAGCTGACGACGGAATGCTTGGTCGGTCAACAGCAGCGGCACCTCGCACAGCGTCATACCGGGCCGGCCGACCAACGTCAGGAGCGCTGAGCGCAGGATGTCGTCGGTGCGCGGGCCCCAGAAGGCGGCGTACAGATTGTGAAGCGTGCCGACGAGTTGATCAACGACGAGTTCCCGGCTCTCCGCCGACGCGGCAAGGAGATTGAGCCCGACCGGTCGCCTCTCGTCACTAGGGTCGAGGACAACGACGTCGCCTTTACGCCGACGCGGTACGCGGTCAAGGACGTCATGCGCCAGATCACCCTTGGGATCGATCACGACGACGCCGCGGCCGGCCACCATGTCCTGCGTGATGAGTCCGAGGAGCAAGGTTGATTTGCCGACACCTGTCGGGCCGATGACATGCAGGTGACGCAGCGAGTCTTCGACCGACAGGGCGAGCGGTCGCTCGGCTCCGGGGAAGTTGGCCTCGGCAACTACCCGGCCGTGCGAGGGGATCGCCGGCGAGGGTGCGAGCAGTCGTGATGTACCGAGCCGCAGCCCAGCAGCTGCCGTCACACCGCCCGGGAACCCGGCGAGCATCGCAAGCTCTCCCGCGTTCAGCAGGCAGCCTGGCACCAGAAGCGGCAGTCGTCGGCCACTTAGGTTCCTTGCGACAACCCAGGTCGGCAGTAGTCGACGATAGAGGTGAACGCCGGGTGCGTTGGCGGCGTGGAAGGCCGCCAGAACGCGACGTATGAGAGCGCGAGCCGCAGCTGAGGTTTCGGCTCGCACCCCGACGCGAGGAGTGACGGTGAACAGCGCCGACGAGGTCTTGGCTCGATCTGTTCGCCGCGCCTCGGTCTGGGCCGGAGCAGCACCGAACACGTGCTGCCACCAGGTACCGGTGCGACCCACGCTGGCGCCCTTGATCGGTCCCGTCGGCTCGACCACCCATTGCAGCACGACCTTCGCGCCATCCGGCATCGGCTGCAAGCTAGCGAGGACACCGCTTGCCACCGCGACGGTCGCATCCACCGCCAGCGGTTTCGTTGCATCGGAGAGGCCCAGCTGTGCCGCGACGGTCAGACGCTCGATCGCCGGTACGGCGGCGAGCTGCGTAGTGCGCACCGCGGGCAGCTGAGCGCGCAGAGCCGACAGCACCACGCCGGCTTGATCGCTCGGCACAAGAAGTCGGTGCCCGATACCGGACGCGTCTGCGGTCACTTCGAAGATGAGTCCTCGGGCTTCGCGCCATTGCTGCCAGCGCGGCGGAACAAGTCCGGACAGCCCAGTGAGGAAGGCGTGACCTCAGCGGGCTTGACGCCTTGAGGGAATCGCAGCTCGTAGCCAACGAATGAGGCGGAGAATCCTGCGTTCGTACCCGCCCGCCACAGGGCCACGCTCAGGACAAGGAAGCCACCACTGCCGGCGAGCCAGATCAACTCAGCCACGTATCACTCCTTCCTCCGGTTCTCGTTGTTGCTGCAGTTGCCGGGCGAGCGCAATCAACGCGAGAACGTACAACCGAATGTTCACCTGCTCGCGCGCCTGCGCAGCCGTCACCACCACCTCTCCCTTTGCCATGTAGTACCTCCTTCCACCGACGTGAAGGCCTCACCAGCAAGCAACCAAGCGCTGTCGCGATCAGCACACGTCTTACTGTTGTTATACGTCGACAGCTGAGACCGATTCACTGGTCGGATTTCCAGAAATCGTTCGGAATTTGTACGGACTTTGGACGGATCCGACTAGCGGCGCATGCCACCAGCGACAAGAACTGCTACACCGAGCACAACGAGGGCGCCACATAACAGTGGCAGCGCGGTACCTGCCGCGGCCGCGACGATCCTTAGGACTACACATCCGAGAACAAGTAGCGCAAACGTCCTCGCCAGTCTGGCTACTAGCGGGGCCAAGTCGCGTCCTCCGCAGTGGCACGGCGCAAGTCATCTCGTGCCTGCCGCGTGATCTGATCAATCACGCGGCAGGCATCCACCGTCTGCTCAGCGAGTTGCCAACGCTCGCGATGCGCCCGCAGCTGTGAAGCGACCCCGGCGGCCCACCAGCCGAGCAATACGCCCAGCGCTATCGATGCGGTAACTACCACGCCCAGCAACGCGACGAACATCAGCCGGAGACCCGGTTAACCTGCGCCGCCATGCCCAGCGCCGCCTGCGTTGCGATCAGATCGAACTTGGCCGCATCCTCCGGCACGAGCAGCGCCGCCTCGCGCTTGGCCATCGCCACGCTCAGCACGCCCATCATTGCGGCCTGCGAAACTTGCATGACGCTCGCAACCCGCGCCGCTGCAACGTCCGCCTCCCGTCGAACCTGAGCAACGACTCGGCCTAGTTCCCGCTCGGCCGGCGAGGCCCCGGCAAGCCACTGCGCCAATTCACCAGCCATCAGTAGCTCACCTGACCGCCGCAAGCGCAGCGCCGCAACCGCCGGCAACCGACCACCTTCTGCCCGCACCTACCTACGCACCGCCCCCTCGCCTGGTACGAATGTCGCTTCTTCTTATGCATCAGTCACGCCCCAATCCATCTTGGCCATCGGATATGGCCGTGTAGACCCAGCCTGACGCTTACCCGAAGCGAGTCGCAACAACAAACTGGAATGCTTACGCACATTTCGGCGAATGATTGCGGGAGGACGCGAAGATACGCGTTTCCTGTACCTACGTCAGCCGAAGGATGGCTGACTTGACAACTAAAGCTAAATGACGCATGTTATTGGCGTGCTGCTGGGTCTAGCGGCGTGGCATAACGCCTTGTTGTAGGCACGCCGCTAGACCCAGCCTTCCATCCGGAAGGCTAGAAGCTAAATTCCGGCGAGAGGTGAGAGCACAATGATTAAGCTCAGTTACCAGATGAACATCACTCATGGAGGCGATGACTACCAACTTCTTCTGGACGTCGAGCGACGGTACGGCAGGGAGCCTTTACCCGGCGAACTCGTATTCGTCGATCGCGATAGCACGCCCCTGGCGGTTCGCGTCCTAAGCATTTCCTGGTTTCCTGATCACTGCAGCGTCGCAGTCGAGCCTGCGCATGGCGTAACCCCCGGCGCGCCATTTCCTTCGTCGCCACTTGAAGAGATCAAATGGTACGTTCAAGCAGGCTTTCGGTGCCCCTGGACTGGCTACCCCGAAGCCATGGTAGCTCCGGTGGAGTAATCGAGTCACGTCTATGCCCTCGCCAGCGGCGAGGGCATAGACTCTACATACGGCTCTTACCGAGACTCCGTGCCGCCCACATCACCATTATCTGTTCCATCGTCATCTCCGCGACCGAACATCGTCCACCAACACATCAGGCGCATCCCAACTCTATAGTAGATATCCGAGAATACGGATCGCCATTTCCTTCGATATTATCGGTTCCGTCGTCGTCGCCTGACATGACAGCACGTACATTCCAGCAGAGCATTCGTACCTCCATTATCGTTGGTGAGCTACCATTCCCACGCGACACCGTAAGCCAAACCACGCCGCAGATGCGTAAACGTATGAGACAGCGCAGAACCGGTCGATCTAATGGCGCAGGCTTCAGAATAGTCCCCCGGTCTCAGGTGTGCTGGAATTTTGTCGAAGTGCCAACTGCGACTTGGTCGCCTACCCCCACCATGACGAACTTGAACGGTGTAGCGCTCGATTGGGACGATCGGATTGACCCACACTTGGTTGAGGTCACCGACGGCTTGGTATTCTCCTGGATCGGCGAGCGGCACCGCCTTACGCAAGATGAACCGAGTAGACTCTCCCGGCTCAAGCGGACGAGGAAAAGTCACTTGTAGATCTTGTCGCACCCGCCCCTCTCGATCGAGAGGCGCGACTGTCGCCGTAAATTCGCCATCACCATAGAAGCGAACTTTCGGATTCTCTTCAAGTGAGTCCACGTACTCTAGAGTTCCTTGCCAATTCGTTGCTCGCCGCATTGCGACAACTTCCCGAACCTCGATTATCTCACGTAAGCCCGTGTGAGTAGGCGGATACACATAACTGACATAATAGTCACGAAGACGATAAGGCAAAAGTTCTTGGTATGCGTCTTCATCCGCAAGGTAGGGAAGGTAGTCGTCCTCGTGTTGTCGCTCCCAGTATCTAGCCCCTTGCCGCTCCAAGGCAACTACAAGCTTGTGAAGTTCGCGATGACGTCCTTGGTCGCGAAATTCGTCCCAGCTCCGAAGGCCCAGGGACTCCCTAATGAACGCGGTTCTGTCGGTCAATTTGAAAGAACCAAACCGCCCTAACGCAAGTAGCGCTCGTATCACATCGCCGTCAGGAGGTTTAAAGGTGTCGGCCATGACCGCCTCCACCGCCGCAATGAATCCCCGAGCTTGGACCTGCCGGTCGTGAGAACCCTCCGCGTAATACCAGACGACCTTCATGTCGATGAGCGACAGCGATTCTAGGTCGGTGCGGTAGAGGCCGTCGTGAATACAGCTAACAAGCTCGTTCACGTATGTTTGCGCTTCGGTACTAATTTGAAATCTCGCCATCTCGACCTCCGTGAGCAACCATAGCCGCCAAGGGGCGACTCCGGAGGAAAGCGCGGAAAAGCGCGACGGATCGCCTCTGCTCCCTTGACTGAGGATTGCTTCGTCCTAGGCTCACAGCTGCTTTCAATGCGACAGCGAAGACGCTCCAAGATCTGGTGAGCTTCGTGGCGATCGCACCAGCAGGCGTCCTGCGGCGAACCCCTCTGGATGCCGGCTGCCGATGACGGGTTCGGGCCGCAACCCATCACCCTGTTCGGCCGGCAGGTGTTTGCTCCCAGCTCGGGGTCGGAGAACGAGCGGCGCCCACGCACCGCCGAACCTGCACGAGAGCCTCGCGGCGTCCGGTCAGGCAGAGTCTGCCCGGACGCTCCCATGCGGCGTGACAGAACGATTCCGTGTATGTACGCTCTGTCACGAGCGTGACAGTGTGAGGGATTAAACCCACTCCCAGCTATGCATGAGGCGCGCCGCCCTTCGGAGGCTGTGCGAACGAGGGGAATCCAGGTGACGCGATCTGAAGATGTGAACGCTCGGCTAGAGCGAGTCACCTCGCAGCGAGACAATCACCGTCGGGAACGACTCGGCCGTGAGGCCCGTGCCCGTAGGCTCTACAGCACCGCGGCCGGCGAGCCGGTGTTGCGGCGCTCGTTCGTGATCTACATCGACGAGCTCGGAACGCGGAGTGCGGCTGAATCGATGACCGATGAGGATCTGCGGCGCAACATCGCCGACCATGATCGGCTTCGCGGCATGCTGAGTGACCGTGACGGAATCTTCGATGACGCCGAACGTATGCTCACGTTCAGCGACAACATCGTAATCGGGTCGCCGACACTGGCCGATCCGGAACTCTATGGCGATGAGGGCCAGTTCTTTGGCATCGTCTCCGTGGCCGTCTACCTGCTCAACCAGGCGGTTTTGGGCCGCTTCTACCGCGGCGGGATCGCTGTCGGTGACCTTTATATCGACGACTCGTACGTCGCTGGGCCAGCTTTGATTGAAGCCGTTGATCTTGAGGAAAAGGTCGCCAACAGCCCTCGGGTGCTACTTAGCGAGACGAGCGCCTCGCTCGCCCTGGCGCATCTACGCCATCACAGTGGCGGCGATCCGTGGGCAGACCCGTACAACCGCTACCTATTGCGAGACGCCGACGGCCGACTGTTCGTCAACTACCTCGGCGCTGCGGCCGAGGATGAGCCATACATCGAAGGCGCTGTTGAGGACGCGCTAGCCCGTCACCGGGACGCAGTGCTGGTGCGCGCCGCGTCAGCACCGCCTGATCCCAAAGTCACGGCGAAGTACGAGTGGCTAGTCGGCTACCACAACTGGATCTGCTCGCGGTTTTTCGACCACCCAGAAGCGCTCATCGGTTCCAGCCAGTCAATCCCCGAATTCCAGTTGCTCGTCGATCGTTCGGGGCAGTTCGGCTAGCTGGTGCTGAGGTCAGACAATGGAGGCTTGCCATATCTCCGAACGTCGGAAACCCGGGTCGACCACTTCACGACTCCTTCGGACGCTCGACGCTTTGGCAACCTGGCATCCGGTGGTGGACAGCCCCAAAGTGCGACGGACAGACGCGATGCGCGCTTACTCCTTCAGGTGGGCGGCCTGTGTCCTCGGTCGCTAGCTCCACCCACCGATGGTGGCACGAAGCCCGGTCGAGGTCGTGTCGATGTTGCGCGCTCCGTCGGAGCATGAGTCATTGACAGTCAAGTGACTGTTAGGCGGAGACCCGGCTGAATAGACCGTGATGATTTTCCCGTCCGTTGCTGACATTGTGATCTGCAAGGTGACGCTGTCCCCAGCTTTCACCTGAGTGGTGGTGAAGTTGAAATGCGTATCGCCTACCGCCTGGGCATCTGCGGCGGCGGCTTGCTGACCATTTACAAGAAGGACAGCATGGGCTGTAACGTTCGCGGGGTCGACTTGCACCATCGCGCTGTCGATCGACGACACGCCAGCACCTACTGTGAAGGTCTCTGCCACTGTTCCGCCAGGCATAGATTCCGGTCGGCCGGGGTTGCCTCTGCACATTGCGATACCGGGTTCGTTCGCAGTCCCGTAGTTGTCGTAGGGCGTAACACGCTGGGTTCCAGGTGGCGGCGGGGGTGGGGTGCTGATTGCGCCAATAGTGAATGGCACCCAACCGCTCGATCGACCCGTTGTGTCGTCGGTGACCATTGTGCTGTACGTCCCTGCGGGGTCTCCGGCGCAGGGCCATATCCATGAAATGGACCCATCACTATGAACGTGACCTCGGGTGGCTAGTCCTGGATACGGGGAACCGTCTGGCCGACGGGCAGCAATCGTGTCGGTACCGCCGGGGGTGAAGCCGGAGGAGGACCCGTTTAACGTCCCGCCACCCGTCGTGCAGGAGCCCGTCACGGAGAAGGTAACCGGCCCCTGCGGGCGAGAGCCGGATCCGCCTGATCCCGACCCACCTGGTCCCAATCCACCAGAACCGGAGCCGCCCGACCCCGACCCACCCGATCCAGGTTGATCAGATCCCAATCCTGACCCACCGGTGCCGGATCCACCCCCCGACGACGCAGGATCGATGGTCAATGATTGAGCGGCCCGACCGAATTGGTCGAGGTCGGAGCTTTGTCCGACCTGGTCCCAGCCGCCAAAAAGGGTAGTCAGCAAGGCCTTCACGAGTTTGCCAAGCGAGGACACAGAGATGACAAGATTTACCGCCAAGCGGCTGACCGCAAAGGTGATATTGCCAGCCATGCCAACTGAGCACCCAGCACGGGCGAAGAAGTTCTCCGCGTTGGCATCGCATCGCTTACGGTTCGCATAGACGTTATCTAGTTCGGATACAAAGGACGCCACTGCGCCCCAGTCGCTGACTATCGGGATGTATCCAGAGATCAATTGCCACTTTGCATAACTCGCATTGTCCGCGGCATCGATAGAGGCGTTCAGGGTGGCACCACCAGGCCCGACAGCGATGGTGGCGTAACCAGTGGGAGGCAACACATGATTGTCAGTTTTTAATATCAGGTAAGCGCCAACCGTGGACGGCGCTTCTGCCAAGCGCACCACCGTTCCAAAGTCGCCGGATCCGGTGATGCGTACCACGAGCGAGGATCGATTCTTAACTACCAAGTTGCGACCGTCAAAGCATGCGCTAAGCGCAAAGTTTGCCGCGATGTGGGCTCTACTGCCGGCAGGTGTGCACAATGAGGTGTCCGTGCCACCTGTGGGATAACCCAGCGCTGGCACGGCTATGACGAACCCCACAACCCCAGCTGCAACTAATGCCGTCGCGAGCAGATATCGGATACGGGTCGCTGAATGGTTCAGGAGAAATGGCATTGAGTCTGCGCCTTCTGTCCAAGGGCCGTGAGCGCGTCCCCGGCCGCAGAGAGGTGGATCGACGTAGGTGCTGACGCAGCAATGGCGAGCGTATTCGCGGCACTACGCATCAGGCTTGCCGTTTTGGCTTCCGCTTCGCCGGCTGTACTCGTCAGAGTTGCTGCAGCCGCTAAAACGCGCTGCTTAGCTTTGTTAGCGGCAGCTCCGCTCTCTGTGATCAGGGAAGGGAGGTCTGTCGCCAAGCTGTGTAGATCCGCGTCAGACGCGACCTTGGTGCACCACATCGCTTTGGAGGCGTCGGGGGGTACCGAGTGTGGCTCAGTTGGCGCCACAGGTACCAGGCGCCCACCAGCCGTGCTTGCGCCCGCCGCCATTGGGCCTGTGATTGTCGTCGTTGGCGACCTTGAGTGCTGGCTGACTAGCAGTCCCGCGCCGGCCAACAGGACAAGGGCGACGGCCGCAGACGCGATACCTCTGCGAGATGCCGACGGTCCCGGCGCCTTGCCAAGGCTCTCAAGGCGCCTACGTGTCGCTCGATCAATTCGCGCCCGCTCGATCTGCGCCTGCTGGGCGGCTGCGAACTGATGCAGCTCGGCGAGCTCCGGCGATGCTCCTACCGGCACTGGAATGGTCAGCGCCGACGCTAGCTGATCTCGGAGCTTACGATTTAGACGGCGACGGCGATCGAAATCCGACTCCCCAAGCAGGCCCTTAAGAAGCGCGACGACCAAGTCTACAATGATAAAGAATATGGGCCAAAGCCACGCCATCCAGTCGTGCTTCAAAATTTTCCACAGGGCATTGTTTTGGGCCTGCAGACCCATGCTGTCCTTGACGTTTTCAATCGCGTGCGCAATTTCAGCATTGCGGTTTGCGGTTGCAGCGGTCACCACGGCGTTCTGTTGCTTTATATCCTCTTGCGCAGCGCTAACCGCGGCATTGTGATCCGACTGCGCCTTTGCCAGGTCGTTGTCTCGATAGGCGATCCAATTGTTGTACAACTTCTGCGACTCGGGTCCCGCACCGCAGAGATCTCCATTCGCCGCCAGCTGCCCGTGGATACAGACGGTGTCGGCCTGCCAAAGGTCTCGACGACGCCGCTCCTCGGCCTCTACAGTTTTGAGAGCACCGTTGGCGTCCTTAATATTGTTGTTGTCAGTTGCGGTTGCCGAGTTCGCGTTATTGATGATGAGGGTCTGAGACGAACTCGCGATCGTGTTCTTAGTTATCTGCGCCACATCCGCGTTATTGATCTGTGAGACGTCCCGGCTGAGATCATCCCGGTAGATGAAGAGGATTGTGGCGTGAGAGATTACAAGCCCCATAGCCAACGACAGCGCACCTCGCGCGCCGATCAATACCAGCTTTGATCGGACTTTGTCGTCTTTGAAGGGCGTGACCGTTATCAGCGTGTCAATACTGGCGACGACGCTAGCAATCAAGAACCCGCCGATCGCCGCCATCGGCCAAGGTGCACGCAAGTTGCTATGAAAAGCAAGGGTCGTTGCCACAAATGCCCAGGTTGCGATCAGCAAGATCACCACGCCCACGGTGACGTGCCGGACCCGATTCTCTGTCTCCAGCGGGTCGTCCGGATCGGCACCGCCTATAACTGCTACAGCTGACGCGAGTGCCATCTCATCCCCCATCGTGACTTTCTGGTGGCCTAGCAGGAGGGGCCATAACTCATAAGCGCCGCTCACCGGCTGTACCTAGCAATCTGACCTACCTGTTAAGGAAGCATCAAATATCATGATGTGGACCCACGCTAGACTCGCGTGATCGATCCCTAGCAACAATTTGATATACGTAACAGCGTGTGGCCGTGTCACTACGGAGCGTAGGAGGTCGAATTTGCCACTTAAACGCACCGGACCGCCGACCGGGCACCGACCGCCCGCCCATACATTTCCAACGATAGTTGGCATCGACGCCGCAGTCCGCAAAAATCGTTTAGTCGCGAATTTGCCGCTCTGCTACTGATAATGCGAGATGCGGCGTGCCCATTCCGTGGCTAGCGCAACCTCAGCACTCCGCCGCTTAAGGTGCGGTCACGCCTGCCGCTGTTCGGTCCGGGTATCGGCAACAACAAACACGCGCCGCTCGTCAGGGTCGAACAGAATCAGCGGCTGACCGGCCGCAGGAGGATCGATCGACATCCGGCTCGCGGCCGCGTGGAGGTCATCCACCGCGAGCGTGATCTGAGCGTCGCTGCTGGCGTGATCGGACTCGATCAGGCGCAGCCATGACGTCAGCACTAGGGAGCGATCCCGCAGGTTGTATTCTCGGTCGAGCAGGCGTGCATAGAATCCGGCGCACCGGGCCAAATTCCGGGTGGCAAGGGAGATCGCTTCGAACCGGCCACCGGCGGAGGACCGCGCTGGTGCCGACTCCTCCGATTGAGCCCGCTTGCCCGACACGGTGGCGTCAAGGGTTTCTGCCTTGGAGGTCTCACTCTGCACAGACACCGTGGCGGCCGGCCTCGGTGCGGTCGGTTTGCCGTCCTCCAGTATGTCGATGAGGACGGACTGGCCGTCGTCGAGTCGGAGAGCAATCCGGGTGCCGTTCGCGTGTCCGAGTGGTTCGACGTTGCGGATAGAAGCCTTGCGGCCATCAGGAAAGTCATGCAGAGCGCCGAGATCCAGATGCCTGCTCAGCTGCGCCAGCCGGTTCTTGTACTTGGCGACATTGCCGTGTCTGTGCTCAGCCGGGTTGCTCTCCCTAGCGGCGCTACGCGCCGCTAGGGAGAGCAGGTAATCACGATCTTGCACGCCATCGGCCAGACTCTGTGGAATCCAGCCGGTGCCGTGGATGGCGCCGAGGAGGGCACCTGTCATGGACGCAAGGGTGTCGGTGTCACCGTTGGGCAGGTACGCCGCCGACAGCAGCGCACTTTCTGGGCGCGAGGCGAACCGAGCAGCCAGGTACAGGGCACCGGCGGCGGTTATGGTGCCGGCTCCATTGATCTTGACGTCGGTGCAGCCGAGCTCCTCCAGCGTTGCGGCTGGTCGGCTGACTGCTCCGCGGCGGAGTGACAGTGCCGCGGTCTCCAGGAGCTGCGCCATCTCGGAATTGGTGCGCTGCCATGCCTGAGCAAACTCGTCAATGTCGGGCCAGGGTGCCGGCAGCAGATTCAACAGCTCGTCGACGTCGACCAGACCGCGATAGCCGGCTTCAACTATTTCCCCGAACTCCAGCGTGTGCGTGCTATGCGCCGCGTGGTTCAGCGCGCTGGCGTATACCAGTGCGCCGACGAGGGCCCGTGGATGGCCGTGGGTGGTGATGCCGTCGCGGAACACCCTCGCGTGAAGCGTCGCCATGTCATCGGCCCAGCACACATGCGGGGCGATTCGCATGGCCACGCCGTTGGCGCCGGCACCTCGGTAGCGATGCAGCGTGTCGGTGTCCCGTTTAGTCCGCCCCCGAAGCCAGGGCGGCTTTCCCTCGGCCCAGGCCGCTGTCGCCTTCAACACTGCGCCGCCACCGCCCCGCTGGTACAGCGGCCAAACTGGAAGCTCCACCTTGGTCAACTGCTCCCACCAGCGATCCCCGGTCAGACAGGCGCGAGCGGCGGCAAGCAGCAGCTGTGTGTCGTCGCTGTACTGGCCAGCCATTACCGGGTCGTGGTAGCGGTGGGCCCGGTAGCCGCCGTTGCGGACCCAATCCCGAAACTGGGGCACTTGCTCGGCGCCATCACGTGCCCTTTTGCCGCCAAGCAAGCCGCCGCGCAACTCCTGGGGCCAGCCAAGTGCGTCACCTACCGCAGCGGCCAGGAAGATTCCTTGCGCCGTGTCGGTGCTGATCCGGTGCTGGGAGCTCACAATGTTCCTGTCGCGGGGCTGGTGGACGGAGCCCAGATCGTCTCGTCGATCGCCATGGAGAAGCGTACGGCGTTGCTGACAGCGTTCCGATTAAACATGCCAGGACTGATTATCCAGCTGATGAACGCCGGTGCGGGCAAACCCAGTTGGTCCAGCCGGCTATGCTCCTGCACGGCCGCTTGCTGACTCGGAACCGCGATCGCCCGCACCGCCGACAAGGGAATCGGGCCCGGGATCAGCGCCTCGGCCTGGACATCGGTAGGGCAGGCTGGAGAGTGCCGGGAACCTCGCGTCCAGGTACGTCCACCCGCACCTAACACCGCCGGAAGATAACAGCCGCGGATGCCTTCGACACCGGGCACACAGACGGCGTCGTAAGCAGCCGCGTTGCGTGGGCAGAACAGGGCTCCATCCGCGGCCGCAACCTGCTTATCTAGCAGGAGGCAGACCCAATCGCTGTAGTTTGCCGCTTCAGGCTTGGACGCAGCCTGGGTGTAATAGTAGGCGTTGGGGTACTCCAGGCTGCAGGAGATCCGATCCTGGTAGCCATCGAGGCGCCTCAGATCGGTCGAGGTATAGCAGGCACGGACGTCCTCGGCCAGATCCTTAACACTGCGCAACATCCGATCACTCATGATGTGGGGCAGATTCCGGGCTGGGGTGAAGTGCGTGATGCGAGTGAGTGGCATCGACGTCAGTTCTGCCTGCATCTCCAGGTTGGTACCCATCAGGACACCACGGTGTAGAGATCGGAGTCCGGCGGGGGTAGCAGCGGAGTCAGCTCCCCCGAGTAGGTCAAGATCAGCTCGGCTCTCGCGCGGGTGACACCGACGTAAAGCTGCCGGCTAACCCGTCCGGCTGCCTCGTCGAAGCCGAAGGCCTCGACCGTCTCAGCGTCAGGTCGGGTGTCGGCGTTGCAAAACGGCAGCAGCACCGAGTCGAATTCCAGACCCTTGGCGCTGTGATAGGTGCCAGCGTAGACGCCGTTGCTGATATCCCAGCTGATCATCTTGTCGTGCAGCATCCTACGGCTGGGGATACCGGCAGTGGCCATCCGGGCCTCTGCTCGGGTCCGGCCCAGGACCGCGACCCGGCCCGTCCGGCCCAGTTCGGCGGCCGTATCGGACACCAGCTTGGACTCCTCCGTCCGGTCCGCACACTTGACCAAGGTCGGCTTGGCACCAGATGCCCGCGCGGGCAGCTTTGGCTCGACTAGGTCGGGCGAATCCTTGAAGTGGGGCATGTCGCTCATCGCGATAGCCAGCCGAGCGACCTCGGGGCTGTTACGGTAGTTGTCGAGGAATCGCTCTTGTCGCGCCACCCGTAGCCCGCAGGATTGCCAGGATACCCGTTGTCCGTAAATTTGCTGCGCGTAGTCGGCGAACAGGGTCAAGCTGCCCTCCGGTGGGATCGCTGCCGCCAGCGACCGGATCGCCTCCGGTGACATATCCTGCGCCTCGTCGACCACGACGTGCTTGTAGAGCCGAGCGCGCCCATCCGCCGCCAAGGCCTCGAGCACCGCACTGGGAAGTGACGGCCAATCGTAGGGTTTGCCGTCAGCGATCCGGTATGCATGGTATTGCTCATGGATCTTCCATACAGCTTCTCGCGCCGACGGGTGCAGCGGCGCCATCCGACCAACCCGTTTGATAGCCAAATATTGGGCCAGCGTCTTCAGCCCGTTACCATCGATCCACTCCAGTTCGTCGGAGAAGAAATCTAACGGCCGATCGAAGAATTTCTCCCCGGCCATGTAGGTCGCAGCGACGGCTTTGATGGCCCGCTCGATTTCATAGGTTCGGAACTCCGGTTTGGCGATCTGGTTGTACCCCATGCGGCCTATTGAGTTTAAATAGCCACGGCCGAACGAACCGTAGGTCTCCACCGTCACGTTCAACGAGGTCGAGCCAATGAGGTGCCGCAGGTAGGTGACCAGCGAGTTGGTGTATGTCAGCAGCAAGGTGGGTCCGTGGTTCACCGATGCTGGGTTCGCTAAGCGCATCGCTCGGTGGATCGCCATCACTGTCTTGCCGGTTCCGGCGGTCCCGAGGACGACGATGTGGCCGCTGGCGTTGAGATAGACGACATCGCGCTGTCGCCCAACAGGTGCAGGTAAAGCCATCACGTCTCCCTGTGAATCACTGACGGTGGGGAGATGCCGCGGTCGCGGCGCCCGTCGAGAGGACCACAGGATATCTCCGCCAAGCCGATCGGAACCAGGTCTTCGGACGGAATCGATCCTGATCGTTCAACGACGGATCAGGCCGATGTCAGTGTCCGCCAAGTTTGGTCCGCGCGGCGGCGCAGAACAGGCCCGCGACCGACCTCGCCGCCTTCCTTGGCTCCCCTGACTGGCGAAGGCAGAAACCTCGATTGGACAAGGCTACGAGCCGAGATACTCACACAGGGTCACGGTGAGCAGCAGCATGAGCCGAGCATCCGCTTGGCAGCGCTAGCGGGAAGCTGAGGCTCCGACGTGACCATACTAAACGTGAAGGTTCGCGAGATAAGTTTCATCAAGCGGGTAGATGTTATTCGGGTTGTCGATGCGAAGCCTTTGACCGAAGGCTCGTTGAACAACGCCTTCGACGACGACGGTGCGCGCTGTGCGCATCCAGTCGTGCGTGGGATCAAGTTGATGTTCGTTGAGTCGGACGCGTACCTCGACCTGACGACCATTCCGAACCGTCTGCAGAGCAACCTCGCCATACAAATCACCGGGGATATGGCGCACTTCTACGATCGGACCGATAATGGTTCGCTGCGGATCGCGCTTGGACGCGGTAAGCAGCCGAGAAGCTTTGATGAGTAGTTCGTTAGCGTCCGCTGGCACCGTCACTGTTGGAGGCACGGCCGCAGGAGGAGTCGCGCTCGGCGACCAGTCAAAGATGAATTTGAACTCAGCCACCGCTGGGTCAAGCAGCACCGCACTCACCGCGAGTACCAGTTCGCGTGAGGCGCCGGCTGCAATGACATCGTGCATATCGGTAGCGCGTGGCTCGCGAGCCGGTTCAACGATGCGCTTCTCGATTACGGTCACCGCTTGTGCGAAAGTCCGGGTGACTCTCCGCTCCGGCGGCTCGGGCGAAACGCGCTCAACGCCTGGTTCTGGTTCTAGTAGTGAATCCCGAAGGCCTGATGAGACGTCGCTAAGCTGCATAAGTATCGGGACGATATACGAGCCCTCTTCTGTGTGTCCCAAGCGGGCTTGCGCAGCGATCTGGTCGCCCAGTCGCGAGAAGTTGCCACCGATATGGGCTTGTGGTCGTCTTGCAGTAGTTGCGCTTGCCCTCAGCATTCGATAAGCGGCACCGACGAGGCCAGCTCCCGCCGAGAGTGGGATCGAGCTGTTGATTACGTAGTCGTTCGCGGCCCGAAGCCGTGTCACATCGACTAGAGGATTAGCCAGCCTGAATCCGATGTCGCGGCGGGGTCGCTTCTCGTAGTCTGCGACCCGCTCAACTATGCCTCGCCATTCAGCGGTGTCTTCATTCAACCTGAACGGCACAGCCACGGTCACAGAGGAACCGTCACTTCGGCCCTTCACCCACAGCGAGCCAGAGTTTCCTGGCGGTTTTTCGGACCACTGCTTCACCGCCAAGTACGTCCGTACATTGTCAGCAAGACTCGTTGGGTTGCTCATTTGCTCTGGCCAGGACTGAATGCAGCGATTAAGTCGGTGTGCCACCTAGCCAAGGTTGCAGCGGTCAACCGTTGCGATTTAGGGACCGAAATAGAGCTACCGAGCATGCCGGTCTCGATACGCTTCCAAAAGGCTGCGGTGCGATGAACCGTTTGGCTGATCGGATGATCCAACCAGACGTGTTCCTTGCGAGGAACAACGACGATCACGAAGTAGACCGGCAATAAGCTCTGATCCCATTTGCGGATCCATTCCGGCTTCAATCGCCAACTCTTTGTCTTTCCAGTAAGCGTGAAACTGCTTGTACATTTGATTTGGAGTCTGACGTTGCCCTCTGCGAAGAGTATGTCACAATCGTTTGCCAGGACGTCTTCATCGGGGGAGGTTTCATTCAACCCAAAGCCGGCCTGCGCGCAGATGTTGCGAACATACGAGACTCCATATCGAGCGCGTTGCGCGTTCGGTGACAGCGTGCAGCCGGGGGCAGCCACCGTCGGAACCACCGCACTTGACATGATCCCACCCTAAACCAAGCGCGCTCCTGAGCACGCGTAAATGGGTGATAACCACGGCTACTGCACTATTGCCGCGCTCGGGTGGACGCGCGGGCCGCAGGCAACGACGCGCGACCTCACACGATGAACGTGCCGTTCACCCTGCCCGTCACGAACCTCCTGCCCGACGTGGCAAGTCCCTGCCTACGCCCCATCAGACCTGACAGGCCTTAGATGGAGTCGGTCAGCCCGATGCCCTGGGTGCTCACCCTCGGGTCCTTGGCCCCGGACCTGGCCGCCCGCGTAAGCGCAATCTTCGAGACCGACGGCGGGGATTTCCGGCCGGACTTCTACCCCGTGCCTCGGCGAACTAGAGCGGAACGCCGTAGTGGCGAAACAGGGCAGCCGCAGTTCCGAGGATTAGGCTCCCAAGCTTCTCACCTGCACCGCTAAGGAGCTTGACCTTGGTGCTCTGAAGCACTGTCGCGACTACACCTGGTTCCGTTTCACCGGACGCAGCTAGTTCGCGAAGTGCCGCGGGTACCTCTCTTGCGCCGGAACCAAGGGCTGGAAGTGCTTCCTCGACCGTGGTGGCGAGTTCCACGAGCTGTCGACGGTGATCCTCGGTCACCGTCACGGCAACATGAGCGCTGGCACCGGGGCTCGCCGCTTGGACAACGTTGTTATTGCCCTGAATGGTCACGTTAGCAAAGGGCACGTCAGGCGCGGCCGACCCGACGACTTCGTTCACCGAGCGTCCGGACTCCGCAACTAATTCTCCCTTTGCCGTGATCTTCGGGCGAGGTACGCCGCCCCCTAGCACGGACGTTCCCGCCAAGAGATCGTTCTCCTTGAGCCATCTTGTCGCCGCAGCTACTTCCTCGGCAGTGAAGTGCTGCCCTAAGAAACGCGAGTAGTTACTCAGACTGAAGTCTTCGATGTTGGGAACCGGTCGATTTTGAACGGTCTCGCTATAGAGCCACTGAAGGAATGCGTCGCGGACAACGCGCCGCCTTGCCGATAGGTCTCCGCGTCGGATCCTGATCTGCTCAACGAAAGTCACACCTTGGCCCGTCATCGCGCAATCGGTGCTCTCAACGTCATGGGTCACGTCAAGGTCGATCCAACCGCGCGCGTCGAGTTCTTTTAAGTCTGATAGAACTGTAGCTTGAGTGGCGGCGTCAGCAGCTGGCTCGAATAACGGGGCCAGATTTACACGCGCTCCGGCCTGGCCAGCGTCATATATCCAGTCGAGGAAGATGAGTCGACGTACATCAGACTCCGGCTGATTCCAGCCTGGCTCCAGCGTCATACCGCTGTCGGTCACCACAACCACTCTCCTCGTCTCTGCAACTGGCGGTCGGTAGCGCGGGAACGACTCCGGTGTTGTCGCTGCCTCGCGGCTTGCATCTGCCACCCGTTCCAGATACTCGGCGGCGGTCGTCAAGTGCCGGAACTTCTGGAGCCACCGATTGCCAAGCCGAACCTGCCAACTCTCCTGATTCTCGAGCAACATCACAGGAAAGAATTCACGCTGGATCAGCTGGGCGATCGTGGTCGTGGGGACGGCGTACGGCCGACCCACCGCCGGCGTGGGGAACGGCCGAACATAGTCATCGAGCAAGACATCGACGCTTCCCGGCCCGGCGACTGTCGCCGGGGCAAGGGCCCGCTCGGCTTCAGCCAAGGAAGCCAGCGCCGCCACTAGACCATCGGCAAACCCGGTTGCCCGGCCGAGCTCATGCAATCGATAGAGCCCCGCGATGCTAAGACCCACACGTTCGTCCGGCGTTGGATCGGTCGTTCGGTTATCCGCGCGCCAGACGAGTCCGTAGTTGCGTCCACCGGGTAACCCTCTGATCCGAGGGAGGTTTTGGAACGCCTCCATAGGGTCAATCGCACTACTCACGGCCTCAAGCTGCTCAACGACATAGGCCCACGCCGGCCATCCCGCGTGGCCCCCGTGAAGGTGAGGCGCAACGACCGGCTGGACGATTGTCTGAAGTAGCACAGCCTGGGAGTTGGAGATGGGCGACAACAACGACGCGTCAGCCACAGAGCACCACTCTCGCGAGTCCATTACGGAACGATCCAATGTCGCATACGGTGGCGCGCATGGGCCTTCGCCGCGCCGCGCCGTCGGCTGATGCGCTCGACGGACTCGAGCGTGAGGTGCTCGCCTCGCGCGCAGGCCCTATGTAGGTGCGGTGAACGCGTCAGCCCGTCCTAGATAGGCTAGGTCCCGCTCTGAAGCGGACGCTGCGTCACGGTGCGCTACTCCGCGGAGTAGATGGCCCATGTCGAGATCGGCCACATCCTCACCAACCGCCGGTGCAGCACAGAGGACAGGCGGCCGCCGACATCAACCACCAGCTTTCATGTGATGCCGATTCGTAAGCTGTTCGATGGGCGATCAAATCTGACGGGAGTTCAATTTGGGCATAAGCAGTTTCAAAAGGGCGCAGCCGCCTAAGCCAGAAGACAGGTAAGTAGGGTCCTCGTCAGAAACCGCTGGAAGCTCGCTTTTGTGGCCTTCTCTCGATTAGCGTTCCACCCTGCCAACTTGGAAGGATGGGAAATGACTGAAGCCGGCCCACGCGAGATTCTGAGTGCTCACGTTTATGCTGTCGCGACTGCGATTACGGAACTCGCATGCTACAAAAGGTCGCGGAGCCGACCTGAAGGCCCGAATAGTAATTGCGGGACGTTCGACCGCGTGCACGTCGGTTACTCCGCCATGAGAGCGCCCACCATCAGGAAAACGCGAGTGACTCCCCTGCATTTTGGCATGTCGCATTGCAAGCGGCAGCCCTATCGCCTGGACCTCAAACATCTGCCTGGAGAAGGAATTCCGGTGGTGCGATCCGTATGAAGCTAGGCAATCGCATAGTCCTTGTGGCGCTGCTCGACAACGCTCGGATCTCCGAACGGGAACTCGCCCGGCAGGCTGGCCTCAGCCATTCAACAGTCAACCATCTGGTCACTGGCCGCCGGACGACATGTTCTGCGGAGACAGCTATCGCAATCTCCGATGTGCTGGGGTGCCCGGTCGGGATGCTGTTTAGGGTGCAACGCGCGGCAGAAGAATTAACGATCAGGCAGCACGAGGCGATGCATCCACCCTGTCGGGGACCTGCTGCAACGTGAAGGTTTTGGACTATGTGAGTTTGGGGCTCTGCCCCAAATGGGATGGAGGTCGCCACCACCGGCCAGCCAGTCGCGTCCCCAAGCTCCCGGGCAGAACACCTAGTCCGCCGGGAGTCAAATGGGTACCCATGCGGCCCAATGATGACGCAACCCTTGACGGGCGTGACAGACCTTGAGCGCCTCGTGGTTCCCGTCGAAGAGGATCCGGTTCGGCGCACCATCGGCAATTCGTGGCACGAGTCGGGCTGGACCGCTGGCGGCTCGACTACCAGGACGCGGGGCGCTCGACCGGTTGCGGCCCATCCGCGACGGGCTATCGCTGACGATCCGCCCGAAGCAGGCTGCCGCAGTAAGAACCTGCCAACCAGGAAGGTGTTGACGCCTCAGGGTGTGTGGCGTTTGTGCGATATATGTCCTCCGATGGGTTTTCTGGTGTAGAACCTAACTTGCTAGCATTCCAATCGATTAGTAGGGAGATCCATCGTGGCAGTGAGACGTTCACGCGTCGCAGGGGTTGCATCCTGTGTCGCTGCTTCAGCTTTCGTGCTGGTCGCCGGCACGGTCGCGGCAAGCGCCGACCCGATCGGCTCGCATGCGCCTGCTAAGGCCGGACGAAGCGTGAGTGCTGGTCCGGCAACGCTCGGGGTGTACGCCCCCGGCAAGGCCACCGAATACGGCAAAACCCCGCGGTCGCTTGTGCCCGCCGGCACCGGCTACTTCACTCAAGGACGGGGCCAGCAGGTCTTACGCGGGTCGACGGGCACCAGCCCGCAGGTCGCCTCGTCCAGCACCTACTACGTCGGGACGAACTACGGCGCAACGGGTCGCTGCGGTTACAAATTGTGCCTGTACTGGGGTGGGAGTGAAAGCGGCGCCGCGATCGCGTTCAACTCCCAGATCGCCAACTACTACGGTTACGTATTCCCGAACAACGGAAGTGGTAGCGGCTCGGCAGTCAAGAACAACGCTGCCTCCGCCGAGGACCAGGGCAACGTCGAGGCCAGCACCTACTACAACGAGAACTACCAGGGAAACGAGGACTGGATGAACCCGCAGTCCTACGGCAACCTCTACCTAACGTGGAACAACGAGGCGTCCGGCGGACCATGGTTCTAGCAATGCGGCATCGACGGTCCGGGTGCATCCCCCTGCGGGCTCGCGCCCGGACCGTCTCCATCACGCTCACCGCCATGGTGTCGCTAGTCGCGGTCGGCAGCAGCTGCACGCCGAATCGCCACAACGACCCGCAGCCATCGGCTTCACAGCACTCTGGGTCCAGCGCCCCCAACGCAACGACGACGCCGGCACAGCTGGCGCTCAACCGCAGTACCGACGGAGTGTTCGTCCCCTGGCTTCCAATCCAGCTGAGGTCCTTCACACTCGCCGATGCCCGCATTCTTAACGTGGCCCGCTTCAAGGCTGAGGCCAGCTGCGTACGCTCGTTCGGCCTCCCATTTCCCGACGTCCCTGTTGCCCCGCTCGACCAACGCCAAATCGCGTTCCAGCAGAACCGCAGGTACGGCATCACCGACCGGGCCGAGGCCAGCCAGTTCGGCTACCACGTCGACCCATCACTCGCGGGCGGCGACGGGGGAACGCCGCTGATCCAGCAGCTCGATGACTCTCAGAAGACCGTGCTGTACAACAGCGCCCACGCAACAAGCTACGGCGGCACGCCGCTGGCCCCGGATGGCTGCCTGGGCGTGGCTACCCGATCGATTGCCCCAAGCGCCGAATACGCACATTCAGCAATCGGCGCCTCGATCGCTCAAGACGGCTTCGTGCAATCAAAGAACGATCCGCGCGTCGCCGCCGCCTTCGCACAATGGTCCCAGTGCATGGCAGCCCACGGGTACAACTACCCCGACCCAATCACCGCCGGCGCCGACCCTCGCTGGACCGGGTCCCAAGTCACCCGAAGCGAAGTCACCGCGGCGCTCACCGATATCGACTGCAAGACCACGACGAACCTCATCAGCATCTGGTCCAAGGTCGAAGCACAGATCGAGACGACGATGATCGCCCGGAACAAGGCAGCCGTCGCGGCCAGCGAAGCCGCATTGCACGCACAACTAGCACGCGCCGACCAAATCCTTGCACGCGGGTAAACAAACCCCTTTAGGTGCTCCCTTCAGCAGCCGTCGGGTCGACGGCGCGAATAGGTCAGCCGCATGGCCGATGGCGCGATGACCTTGGTGCACGCCTAGAACAGCGCCGGGACCTAACGGTCAGGAGCGCGCCGGCTTCTTGCTGAACCGTTGAATGATGCCGTTCGCCAACAGGCCGTGAGAGGTCAGCGCGGCGACCACAGCTTTCGTCTGGCCCCACGTGCCGGCGGCAGCGAGTTCGTTGACGAACCCCGTCACAGCGTCTTTAAGGCGGTCCAAGGATTCTGGATCGATGATGCGCGTTCCATTAGGCGGGTAGGCCTTCTCGTCCAGCTCGATCGTGGGGTGGACGAGAACGGGGAGCCTGACGGTCGCATCTGGGTTGTTGTTCTCGTCCCAGTTCAGGGCCCCAGCTAGCTGGTCGACCTCGCTCTTCACGATTGTTACCGGCGAGCGGGTGACGCCGGTCTTCAGTTCGATGATGGCATTGGTCGACGGCGACAACGCCCAGTGATTATCCGGCCCGCTCCCGAACTCGCGTTCGGGTTGCGACGAGACGATGCCCAGATGGAGGCCAAGGAGGCGTAGACCGTTCTCAGCCTCGTCTGTACGGTGTTCGTCCCAGGCGATGTCATCGAGAATGCTTCCGATCTTGAGCTGCATCGTGATCGCGTCGCTGTACTGGCTGGCTAGGTACTCTGCCGAAGCCTCGCCCTGCTCGAGCGGCCTTCAGCGTGCGCTGCGCGTCGGCAGGGACCGCCAGGTTCTCGTAGGCGGCGACCTCTTCGAGATACCAACCCTTTGTCGTCTCATCAGACACCGAGTCCAGCGCGTTCCGCAGGATTGTGGTGGCGGTCGCCGGATCATTCACGGCTGCGGAGTTGAACGCTCGCCGACGCCCGATAGCAAGCTCCGTGACGTGTCCTTCCCGGTCGTATTCCACCGCGGCAGTGGCGCGCTTACTCAGCGTCCGCCACGTTTCGTCCCGACTGAGGAACGTTTGCAGCGCATCTCGTACTGCGTCCAAACCCTCCCCCGAGATCTGCGCCGCAACTTGGGTACTCAGCGCAATCTGCGCGCGGGTGGCTGGCGAGAACAAGGCTTGCGACTCCGGCTCCACCAATGCAAGAGCCGGTTTGCGGCCTAGCAGCAGTACCGCGCAGTGGTCTTGCTCGTCGCGGATTCCACGGCCCATACCCTGCTCCAACCGCTGGATCTCGCGAGCGAGATAGGTCGCGCTTCCGGCTAACGCCGCTGACTCCCTACGCTCGGAAGCATCCAATGGCGAGGGAATACCGTCGATAATTAGCAGCCGACATGCGTCACCGGGCAGGTCTACACCGTCGTACTTGTTGACCAGAACCACTAGCCCGACATGCTTACCGTCGGTCATCCGGTCAACGACAGCTTTCATGTCATTCACGTGGAGCGTCGCGTCCGCGTACTCAAACCAGTTGCCAGCTGCCCGATCGCTCGGCACCAGGACCACGACATTCAGCGGGTCCGCGTCTGGCTGCCCATCGCCGTTACGGTCGCCGTCAGCGAATGCGCGCGCCAACTGCCGAACGGCATCCTCGGTCAGCTGAGGGTTCAACGCGAGCGGTGCAAGAATCATCCGGTCGCCGAGGTCTGCGGCGCGCTCCGGCGTGATCGGCCTCCGAACACTGTCGGGGTCGGCCCCCAAATCAGTAACTAGCACTCCGTCATCGGCCAGGGTCGCCGTCAGATAAATGCGACGTTTCGCTTGTGCGAACGCGGTTAGCATGTCGATCGGCGGGCACGGGTTTCGTATCTCGATGACCCGGTCGGTGATGGTGGCGACTGTCAACTGCAAATGTTCGGCGACCAGAGGCCAGGGGAAGAACAGTGACTTCAGGGACGCATCGTCGCCATAGCGACGCAGCACATCGAGCACCTTGTCCTGGCGTTCGACCCAGGCCCAAAATGGGATCCGCATCGGAGAGCAGTGGTCGCCGGCGTCCAGGTCGGCGTAGTTCTTCGGGTTCTGCGCACGCAAATCACCTGCGAACCTCGCGAGCAACTGCTCATAGGCAGGGTGAGTGGCCGGAATCGTTACGGTGAACTGGTTGCGGGCAGCGGCAAGGGCGGCGTGTGCGTCATCAACGATGACGGTGCCCAGGCGGACCGTATCCTTATAGCCCGCCACCCCGAAGGCGCTCCGCCCGTTGATTACCTTGTCAAAGGTAGTGATTAGAATGGCCTGAGACGATCGAAACGCTGTATCACGGGCATCGAGAGTGTATGGCAGGCCGAGGGCTTTCGCCTCATCTGCGACCTGCCGCACTAGGTAGGTATCCGGGACCAGGTAGACGGCGGGGCCCATGTCCTCGTTAAGGCTCGACTGGGCTGCCAACAGGCCGATGACAGTTTTCCCGCCGCCGGTGTTTTGCTTGATCACGAGGTCGCGTTCGGCCCGGCGGTCGAACCACTGTTTGAGGACCTCACCCTGTTCCAGACGTAGCCGAGACCAAGGCTTGTCGGGCAGCGATGCGAAGATGTCGCGGGGTACGAGCAACTTCGTCGCGTTGTCGATGTGGATGTTGTTCAGGTTCAGCGGCACCCATCCATTCTGCACTTCGCGTGCGGAGATTGGGGACCGTTTTCTGGTCTGCTCGTCAGTTCAGCAACTCGACAGCCCTCGTGCCGGCGCGACCGGTGATCTGTCGCCCGCCACCGAGTTGACGGCGGCCGACTGCCAGCTGCACCTTCCACCGCGACAGAAGGTCGCACTTTCAATTGCTAAAGGAGGGGCGCGACGATGCCCTCCGCCGCAAGGTCGAGGGTGACTGGTTTCAGGCCCCACCCGGCCAATGTCTCGGCCCAGATCGTCCTATGCAGTAATCCCCAGATAGGTACGGCTCCAGGCTGGGCGCTACGGCGGATTTATTCCCTAGCCCGTGACCACATAAGTTGTTCGGATCGTTAGGTGTCTATCGATGAGATCTACAAATACCAAATATGTGCCCGTTGGACTTGTCGGAGCAGTCCCGATCCCGGTCTGAGCCATCTGGGAGACTGTCCCCGCACCCTGCGCGTTGTCCAATCCGCAACGCTTCGTCTCATCAGAGCAGAACCCGGTTTCGGAACCCGCGGGCGGAAGGACTTCGACGCGCACCCTCTCAGACGCCGTTGCGCCTCGGACGCCAAAGTAGAACGCCTGGTCGTTCGGGTGCGACCGTGATAAGGATCCTGGTGTCACGTACGCCGTGACCGCATACCCAGCTGGGGCAAGCGGGTATGGGCCGTTATCGGTTCCGGGATACCCAATGGGGGCTGATGTCGACGTTGGGCCGACAGACGCGACCGCGCCGACGATCTGTGGTGTCGAGGGGTTGCCACCTGCAGGCAGCGACAGTTCAGGAATCTGGACGTTCGGCCGCGACGAGGGAGAAGATGCGGGCGTCGAGGGAGCTGATGCGGGCGTCGCCGACCGGGAGGGCTTCGCAGGTAGCTTTCGCGCGTGATCGGGCGTGGGCCTCGATGCTGTTGTGCCTGCCGGCGTACTCGGCGAAAGAGGCGGGGCCGCCGCACTGAAGGGCGACTGCGCCGTTTTTACAGCGCCGCGATGCGTCGTAAGGGCCCCGTTCGAAGACTCGACGGCGGCTGCAGTCCCTACCGCCACTGCAGCAACAAGACAACTGATGAACAGTGCCATAAGCATGGGTCTACCTACGGTAGGTGGCCTAACCCACCCTGCCACCAGATTGAGAAGCCCCGCAAACAGCAATGAGAGGCAAACCACGACAAGGCCGACCACCATGAGGGGAGTGTGCCCCGGAGGGGCGCTTCAGGGAGTTGACCGTGACCGAATTGAGTCCCGGCCGAGGGTGTTGCGACGCTCACAGCTCGCCCCCTGCTCCGAACTAAAGTTCATCGGGTGCGGCTGGCGCCTCGCCGACTCACGGGTCACCCATCGATCTTGTCTGTGAGATCTCGGCGGGGGACTCATCCGTTGCAATCTGAAGCCTGGCAAGCTTTTGAGCGAAATGTCCGTTCGTAAGCTGTTCGGTGAGGGGCACCAGACAGCCGCAGGTAAGCGAAGGCAGCCGCGTCCGCGGCCAACCACCTGTTCAGAACTGCGGCATCGCATCGCCCCGCAATAGTCCCTGATGTAATTGCTGCAGTTGGCGTGACGGATCGATTCCGAGCTCGTCCCGCAGCCGTTGGCGCAGTTGCCGGTAGACCTCGAGCGCCTCACCCTGCCTGCCGCATCGAGACAGCGCGAGCATCAGTTGGCCGTAGAGCTTCTCGCGCAGTGGCGAACCGCTCGTCAGAACCGCCAGTTCGGGACACATGGCCTGATGGTCGGCCGCCTCGAGCCGCGCATCCATCCAGTCCTCCAGGACGTCCAGGCGTCTCATCTGCAGGGCATTCACTTCCGCCTGAAGCGGCTCGGGAACCTGGTCTCCGGCGAATACCGGTCCTCTCCAGAGTCGGAGCGCGCCGGCAAACTCGTCCAGCGCCCGCCCGGTGTCACCAGCTTTGGCGAACGCCCGGGCACCCGCCACGCGGGCCATGAACGACGCAGCGTCGACGCTGGCCGCGTCCGCCCGCAGCCGATATCCGGCCCGGTCGACGCAGATCTCAACGCCTCCCCCGGTTCGGCTCGGAAGGAGCCGGCGCAATTGGGTGACGTAGCCCCGCAGGTTGGCCGCTGCGGAGGCCGGCGGCTGGCCACCCCACAGCGCCTGAACGATGAATTCGCGGGGGACGGACTGGTTCGCCCTGAGCGCGAGCAGGCCGAGCAACAGCCGGGCAAGCCTCGGCGTCGGCACCGCCGTACTGGCACCGCTTCGGATCTGGATCGGGCCAAGGATCTCCACCGCCATCAGGCCTCCAGATCATGTAGCCCCATAACGCATAACCAGATCATTAAGGAATATATACCGCTACATATGCTCAAACCTATACAACCGGATGTTTCAATCATTGCCCCGAGACGGCGAGGCACCCGGCGCAGCCGCCACCTCACACGACGGGTAGCGATTCCAGCGAGCAACGAGAGGAGGTTCTCCGATGAAGAAGATCACTGTCCGCAAGGCGGGTGCGGTGCGTCTCACCAGCACGGTTGGCTACTGCCCGCCGTGCGTGGCCAGCGCCTGAGTTCCTGGCGGGACGGCCCGCTGGGCCGTCCCGCCAGCCCAACAATGTCGAGAGGAATTGTGACCGTGATCGTCCAGCCGCCGGTCGGCACCGAGCCCATCTCCCGTGGTGCTCTCGCCTTCCATCAGCTGACCTTCCTCCCCGAGGGGGACGAGGTCACTGTCGGCCGCACGGAAACCGATTCCTACTGCGTCCTTCCCGCCGACGGTGCGGAGTTGTTGCAGAGGCTGGTGCGCGGGATGGCTCCGGCGCAAGCGGCGGCCTGGTATGCCACGGAGTACGGCGAGCCGGTCGACGTCGAGGAGTTCCTCGAAGCGATGGACGAGCTCGGCTTCATCCGAAAGAGCGGCGTCGAGACTTCTACCGGACCGATCCGCTGGCAACGGTTCGGCGCTGCTCTGTTCGCTCGGCCGGCGTGGGCGGCGTACGCGTTCCTGGTTGCCTCAGCCGGCTTGGTGATGCTCCGCCATCACGACCTGCTCCCGCGCACCGGGAACATGTACTTCTGTTCCTACGCGACGCCGGTGCTGCTGCTGGCGGTGTTCGGGCAGTTTCCCCTGGTGCTGTTGCACGAGGCGTTCCACGCGCTGGCCGGTCGCCGGCTTGGTGTGAACTCCCGGCTCCGGATCAGTCGCCGGCTCAACATCCTCGTCGCCGAGACTGCCCTCGACGGCCTGGTCGTCGTGCCGCGCCGCAAGCGGTACCTGCCGATCCTTGCCGGCATGCTGGCAGACCTGCTGGTTATCGCAGCGCTCACGCTGGTCGCTGAGGCGTGCCGACGCGACGGCGGGGGCGAACCGATGGCTGGTCGGATCTGCCTGGCGCTGGCCTACCTGACCCTGCTGAGGTTCCTCTGGCAGTTCTATTTCTTCCTCCGGACAGATCTCTACCAGTTGATCGTGACGAGCCTGGGTTGCGTCGACCTGCATCGAACCGCGAGTCAACTCATCGCCAATCGCGTCGTGCGCCTCCTCCGGTGGGGCCGTCCGCGATACGACGAGACGAGCTGGCATCCACGTGATCGGTCAGCGGCGCGGTGGTACAGCTGGGTGCTTGTCTCCGGTTACGCCATCTCGCTCGGCACCTTCGTGATCGCGATCGTGCCCTTGCTCTTCCACCTGTTTCGGAACGTGCTGCGCCAGTTCTCCCAGTCGCGGAGCGTCAGTCTCGACTCGCTGGCAGATGCCTGGCTGTTCTTGTTGCTGACCGTGGCCCAACTGGTCGCGGTGGGCTACCTCATGCTGCGTGAACGGCGTCAGCGGCACCGCGCCGCGGTCGCCCATGTGATCGGATGACCTGGAGAAAACGATGACTCAACCTCGCCACCGCTGGATTTCCGGGCCAGGCCGCACCGGCTCAGCCGCTGGGCTGACCGGCGGCCCGCTGCTGACAGCACCGATCAATGCCCACCGCCGGCTGCGCGGGCCCTACACGGCGGCGGGCACCCTGCTCCGCTCGATCGTGCCGGCAGAGCTCCAGTCGAACCCGACCTTGCCGCCCCTCTACGACATCGAGATCCTGGCCGCCGCACCGGAGCTCGCCGAGCTGATGCCGATGGCGCGCACCACCTTGACCTCTACGGCAGAGGCACGCGAGCGCACCCGGTTCTACGGCGCGGATCGGACGGCGCAGCTGGCCAACGGGATCGCCGAGTTCCTGATCCGCTACCTTGCCGCCACCTCCGGCGGACTCCGCCTCGTGGTCGAGAACGCGGCCGAGGCGGATCATTCTGATCAGGAACTGTTGGCAACCCTGCTCCGTCGGATCTCGCCGGAGCAGCTTCAGCTGATCGTCGACACCGGAAGCGCTGAGCCCCTGCCGGTGCTCGCTGAGGCTCTTTCGCAGTATGCCGACCATCATCGAGCCGACCACCATCGAGCCGACCCACAGCGAGCCGGCCAGGTCGAGGACGCGGAGCCGTCGGCGGGAAGCACCGAGCAGCTGGCAGCGGCCTACGTCGGTACCGAATGCCTGGCGTCGAACGCCGAGTGGCTGCGCGCCTACGATGCGCTGCCAGACGAGGACCGGGCCCGGCTGCACGATGAACGCGCCGACCAGCTCGCGGGCCTCGGCGAACTGTCGCTGCGGCTCGGTGCGATCCCCTTTCACCGGCTGCGCGGCAGCGACCCGCACGGAGCAGGGGCGGCGGCGTTGGAGTTCGCCATCGAGCACTGCAGCGTGATGGGCTTCTACCCGGCGACGATCGAACTCACCGCACTGGCCAGGCCCGTCGTCGACTGGGACCGGCCGAAGTTGAACCATCTGGTGACCGCCCGTCGGGCGCTGGCACTGATCATGACCGGTCGCGCGGACGAGGCAGAACCGCTCTACCAGGAGGCGCGGCTGTTCACCGCCGACCCGGAGATGCACATGATGGCCGCCTACAGCACGGCCATGCTCTACACCCGGTACCTCGATCGAGCACGGCAGGACCAGGACCTCGCGATCGCCTGGATAAATCAGGCGATCGCCTTCGCCACCACCTATGCGGAGCCGGCGAACAGAGCGTTCCAGACCGTCTTCATGCAGAACGGCAAGGCCCTTATCGAGACCCACCGGGGAAACCTGCCGGAGGCCCTGCGGCTGGTCGAGGAAGGCCTGGCCAGGCTCGATACCGAACTGGCCGCCGACGCCCACCGCCTGCACCGCTCGGTGCTGATCTTCAACAGCGGTCAGGTACGTGCTGCCCTCGGTGACCTCGAGGGCGCCGTGGCTGATTTCACCGAAGCGATCAACCGGGATCCGCACTACGCCCCGTACTACTTCGACCGGGCAGGCCTCCAGCACCGTCTCGGCCGGGACGAGGAGGCCATCGCGGACTACGAGGCTGCCATCCGGATGTCACCTCCGCTGCCGGAGGCGCACTACAACCGGGGTGACATCCGGGCCCAGCTCGGAGATCCGGAGGGTGCGCTCGCGGACTTCGAGTATGCCGTCGAACTCTCGCCGAACTTCGTCAACGCCCACCTGTACCGGGCCAGCGTCCTCTCCGAGCTCGGGCGTGATGCCGAGGCGGCCGTCGTGGTGCGGGCTGGTCTGAGCCTGGATCCGGCCAATCCCCATCTGCTGGCGTTGCAGGGACAACTCGCCGCGACGGACGGCGACGAGGCCACGGCGGAGGCTTGCTTCAGACGCGTCACCGAACTCGATCCCGCCGTCGAGGCTGCCTGGGCCGGCCTCGCCGCCATCGCCTTCGACCGCGGCGAACCAGCCGACGCGGTGTCGTACCTGAGCAAGGCGCTGGAGCTGATGGATTCGGCTGCGCTCCGGTTCAACCGTGCTGCTGCCTACATCGCGGCCGATCGCTGGCGGGAAGCGCTGGATGACTTGATCCGGGCCGGTGAACTCGACCCGTCGGACCCCGACGTCGCGCAGGAGCGGGACCGCTGCCTGGCGAAGATCGGCAACTGACTGCGCCGCTGACAAGCGCCGGGCATCTCGCTAATCGGGCAAAAATAATGCACGTGACAACTCTTGTATTTGGGTAAAGCGGGCGTTACCGTGCTGCCACGATCTTGACTGCAAGATCCCCGCAGCCCCCAGGAGGGCGCATGTCGCACGTCGCCGTCACCGGTAAGCACCGCGCTCGTCGAGGCCGTCGGAGGTTGGCGGTGGCGCTTGCTGCCGCCCTCGCATTGGTCGCGACGATGCTGAACGTCGGCCTCCGTCCGGGGCATGCGGCGGCGGCGTCGGACATCGGTGGCCTGATCACCTCTCCCGAGGTGGCCGCCCGGGCCGACTACTGGTACCAGCAGCAGGTTCCCTACAGCCAGGGCGCCTCGGCCTGGGACCTCGGCCACACGATGCAGTACCGCACCGACTGCGGCGGCCTGGCCGACATGGCGCTGCACCTGGCCGGCGTGCCGAACACCGGCAGCATCCCCGGCTACAACGGCGGCGGCGGGTCGTACTTCGACCGGATCGGCGCGGCGAACCACTCGCTGACCCCGGCCGACGTCCACCCCGGCGACGTCTTCGACGACCAGACCGACGGGCACGCCTTCATCTTCGAGGCCTGGGACTGGGACCGGGTGCACTTCTCGTACTACAACTTCGGCGGCGGCTCGTCCGGCACCGCCCCGCCGGAGCACCACACCGGCGAGACCTTCGCGCAGAACGAGGTCGGCTACGAGCCGCTGACCAACTACGTGATCTACCGCTATCACAACCTGATCGACCTCGGTTACAACTCGACGGCGCCGGACGTGGCGGTCACCCCGACCGGCCAGTCGTACGCGTTCTGGAAGGGCACCAACGGCGACCTCTTCGAGGCGCAGGGCACCGCCGGCGGCAGCTTGAACGGCCCGATCGACCGCGGCTACGGGACCCTCGGTTCGGCCCCGTCCGCCGGGGTGGACGGCACCGGTGCGACCTACGTCTACTGGCGTGGCTCCGGCTCGTCCCACGATCTGTTCGAGGCGTTCTGGAACGGCACCGACTGGGTCGGTCCGTTCGACCGGGGCATGGGTCCGCTCGGCTCGGCGCCCAGTGTCGCGATCACCAAGGCCGGCAAGGCATATGTCTTCTGGACCGGCACGAACGGCGACCTGTTCGAGGCGCAGGGTCCGGCCGATGGCGCGCTGGACGGCCCGGTCGACCGGGGCTACGGCACGCTCGGCTCAGCCCCGACCGCCGGCATCGACAGCAACAACGCGACCTACGTCTACTGGCGGGGCAGCGGACCCGACCACGACCTGATCGAGGCGTACTGGAACGGCACCGACTGGGTCGGCCCGGTCAACCGCGGGATGGGCCCGCTCGGCTCGGCGCCGTCCGTCGCGGTCAACGGCGCCGGCAAGGCCTATGTCTTCTGGACCGGCACCAACGCCGACCTGTACGAGGCGGTGGGCCCGGCCGACAGCCCGCTGACCGGACCCACCGCGCGCGGGTTCGGCATCCTGGGCTCGGCACCGACGGTCGGCATCGACAGCTCCAACGCGACCTACGTGTACTGGAAGGGCAGCGGCAACAACCACGACCTCTTCGAGGCGTACTGGAACGGCAACTCCTGGTCCGGCCCGAACAGCCACGGCATGGGCCCGCTCGGCTGACCCGAGTAGGCAACACCCGCTCTTCACCCTCATTCGTCGCTCCACCCAAGTCACCTCGGGATCAGTCATGCGCGCATTCGGTCCACCGCTGCGGGTCAGAAACCGCTTCGGACGTAAGGCAAAACTCGCTGTCCTCAGCAGCGCGGCGTTGGTCGCCAGCCTGCTGGCACTGCCCACCCCCGCCTCGGCCGCCCCGAGCGGCACCTTGGGCTTCGCCCGCATCGAGGGGTACTGGGTGGCCGCCGGCGGGCCGGCCTCGAAGGCGGCCACCGCGGCGGCCATCGCCGGCGCCGAGAGCACCTACTACCCCGGCAACATCCAGCCGAACCAGGCCTACTCGCAGACCGGCTGGGGGCTCTGGCAGATCACCCCGGGAAACTCGGAATCCCAGTTCTGCGTGGACTTCCGGCTGCTCGACCCGTGGAACAACGCCGAGGCGGCGGTGGCGAAGTTCCGCGCGGCGGGCGACTCGTTCTCACCGTGGACCACCTACAACGACGGCGCGTACCGCAGCTTCCTGCCGGCCAACCCGCCGGCGCCGAAGCAGGCCAGCGACCCCGGCGAGTACATCCAGGTGCACTCGGCGCCGTCCGGCACTCACAACAGCGCCAACCCCGGTGGCACCTGCGGCCCGAAGCTGTCCACCCCGGCCTTCGCGTTCTGGAAGGGCACCAACGGCGACCTGTACGAGGGCCAGGGCCCGGCCGACGGAAGCCTGAACGGTCCGTTCGATCGGGGCATGGGCCCGCTGGGGTCCGAGCCGAGCGCCGGCGTGGACGACAGCGGCGCGACCTACGTTTACTGGAAGGGCACCAACGACCAGTTGATGGAGGCGTACTGGGACGGCAACAGCTGGGTCGGGCCGTTCAACCGGGGCATGGGACCGCTGGCCTCGGCGCCGACCGTCGCGATCAACGGCGCCGGCAAGGCGTTCGTGTTCTGGAAGGGCAGCAACGGCGACCTGATCGAAGCGCAGGGGCCGGCCACCGGGGACCTGAACGGTCCGTACGACCGGGGCATGGGCCCGCTGGGGTCCGCGCCGAGCGCCGGCATCGATGCCAGCGGTGCCACCTACGTCTACTGGAAGGGCACCACCGGCGACCTGTTCGAAGGTTACTGGGACGGCAACAGCTGGGTCGGCCCGTACAACCGGGGCATGAGCGTACTCGGCTCAGCACCGAGCGCCGCGATCACCAGCGACGGACGCGCGCTGGTCTTCTGGAAGTCCAGCACCACGGGTGACCTGATCGAGGCCCAGGGCCCGGCGAACGGTGACCTGAACGGTCCGTTCAACCGGGGCATGGGCCCGCTGGGGTCAGCCCCGAGCGCCGGGGTCGACTCGACCGGGGCGAGCTACGTCTACTGGAAGGGCACCACCGGCGACCTGTTCGAGGGTTACTGGGACGGCAACAGCTGGGCCGGTCCGGTCAACCTCGGCATGGGGACGCTCGGCTCCGGGCCCGGAGTGGCCGTCTCCAACTAGCGTCGGCTGCCCGTCCGGCGATTGCCGGACGGGCAGCGGCGCCGGGAACTAGGCTCTACCGGACTGCGGCATCCGCCGGCTTGTCGGCGGGAGGCTTGGACGATGGACCGTAGCGCGGCGCGGCGCCCCACTCGAGGGCTCGGGACCGGCTCGACCGGGGTGACGCCCGAGCCGGACGGCGCCGCACAGCCGGCGGCGCCGGTGCCGGTCGCCGGGCTCGCCGTCCGCGAAGGCCTGCTGGCGCTGGCTCCCCGCCCGAAGCTGCAGGTCGGTAACGCCGACGATCCCGCCGAGCACGCGGCCGACGCCGCAGCCGACCTGGTGGTGGCCCGGCTGCGGACCCGGGCCACAGTCGGCCCGGTCGAGGCGGGTGCTGCCGACGCGGAAGCCGGGGTGGCGCTCCGCTCGCTGCGTCGGGCGGCACTCCCGGCGGCCCGCCGTCAGGCCGTTGCAGATCGGCCGGTCGGCCTGGCTGGTGGTCCGGTGGACCAACGAACCGAGCAGGCGGTGCAGGCCGTCCGCCGCACCGGCACGCCGCTGGCGCCGGCCGTCCGGGCGGACTACGAGCAGGCGTTCGGCGCCGACCTGAGTTCCGTCCGGGTGCACTCCGGACCGGCCTCCGCCCGGTTGAACCAGGCACTCGGCGCCCGCGCCTTCACCCTCGGTACGGACGTCTTCTTCGGCGACCGGCTGCCGGACCCGACCCGGCCCGACGACCAGCACCTGCTGGCCCACGAACTCGCGCACACCCTCCAGGACGGTGCCACCGCGCACCGGACGGTCCGGCGGCTCGCCGTACAACTCGTGCCAGGCACACCCCCGACCCCCGACAGCGGGATGGGCGCATCAGCCGCCAGCGCGTCGGCCCCGAGCTCCGAGCAGGGCGAGCTGGTGATCAAGTCGTTGGCCATCGTCGGACGCCCCGACGGCGCCTTCGGTGACTCGATGGGCGACCATCTGACCGCCTTCGTCACGCATCGAGCGGGCGTGGAACACGCGGTGATCGGCAGGCCGTTGTCGGTGGCGATCGCGGCGGTGCAGGCAATCATCGACGACCTGCCGACCCTGCCCGGTTGGCAGCTCATCGAGTCGCTCCGACCGCGTCAGACCGGCGGCACCCCGGCGCCCCAGCCGACCACGGAGCTGTCCGAGGACGCCGAGATGACCGAGCCGACCGGTCCCTCGACCAGCACCGAGCCGGTCTCCAACGCCCGCACCCGGCAATCGCACTACGACCAACTGCTGGAAGCACTCGCCGGTATGCGCCGCAACCAGCTCCTGCTCGGTGCGGAGCTTGCTGGCGAGGATGCCGACGAGGAACGGGTGGACGACGAGGAGCGGAAGGAGGACCGGCCGCCGAAGGCCAAGACCGGCAACGACGACCTGAAGCTGCTGCGGCTACAGGACTGCATCGCCAGTTACCTCGAGGTGCGCGAGCTGTTGCCGCTGTCGGTGGTGAACTGGAAGGGCGCCGAGCGTGGCCTCGGCGGCAAGGGCACCGGCGAGCCGTACCCGCTGGCCCTGACGGCCAAGCCCGGCACCCAGCGACCGCACGAGCTCCGGATGGAGTTCCTCAGCCTGGTCGCCAGCCGCCGGATCGCCGAGGTCGCCGTCGAACCCGACCCGGAGGCACTGGCCATCTTCGCCCCCGGGCTCGATGCCCGCCTCACCGTCGATCAGCGCACCGAAGTGCTCGCCCGGCAACACGTCGCGTCGCTGCGAACCTACTTCGGGGCCAACTTCGCCGCACTGGCCGACGACATCGCCGGGAGCACCGGTGGCCCGTCCGATGCCGAGTTGACCCGCGACGACAACGAGAACGAGACGATCGTCTGCAACGAGTTGATCAGGATCGTCCAGGGTCAGTACGCCGACGCCGCCAGATACGAGTTCCACAGCCAGGTCAAGGTCGCGACGACGCGATCAGACAGAGCCGAACAGGCCTGGGCCAACGCCAGGGCGCTCCGGGACATCTTCGCACCGGGCAGACAGCTGCACGAACTGTCCCCGCTGGTGCCCAAACCGCCGCCGCCCTCCGTTTCGTCGGCGTCCGCCTCGGCACCCACCCCGACGCGGACCGGCGCCTCGAACGCGTCCAAGAAAAAGAAGAAGCGAGTGCCCAAGAACCTGCCCCCACCCAGGGAGCCTTCGACGCGTGATCGGAAGCAGCGGGTGCCGGACGCCGACTTCAAGCGCACGTCGGCCCCGAACTACGCCAAGAAGCAACAGGCGATTCTGCGCGAGAAGAAGCGGAAGGCCGACGAGCTCCAGGGCAAGGACCGCGTCCGCGGCAGGAAGAAGACGGCCAAGCCCCAGGCAACGCAGTACCTCAGCGTGCAACTCTCGCTCAACTCCGACGGCACCATCGCGCAGGCGACCGTCGAACGGAGTGGGGTGCACACCAAGGGTGCGCACACCATTGCCTGGGTCGACTGGGTTGCCGAGATCAACTCCGCCATCGAGGACAAGGAGCCGGCGCTGGCGCTGGCGATCTTCCGCGAGGTCACGGTGCCGGCCATCCGCCGATCACTCGGCCGGATATCGGGCTCGGTGACCGGTGGGTCGGTGGCGACGCCGATGACCGGCTCGAAGATCGAGCCAGCCACGGATCGGCTGCCGCTGATGGCGCTGCAAAGCGAGATTCGTCTTGTCCTGGAGGAGATCACCGGCACCAAGGGGGTCAGCGAGCACGATGCGGTCAACACCGCAGGCAAGGCCGAGGCCCACTATCGGAGGGCGCTGCAGCAATTCCAGGACGACGAGACCGTGGAGCTGACCGTCGAGGAGTGCAAGAAGTACCTGATCGGGTTGTGCGATGTCGCCGAGGTGGATGAGGAGACGGCCGGCAGGGTGCTGACGCTGCGCCTCGAGCAGGCCGCGAAGGAGTACCCGCGGGCGTGGGCCGTCAGCGGTCTGACCGTCGATGATCCGGAGCTGCTCGGCTGGGCGCAGGCCGCGGGCGACGACAGCTACGAGTTGGAGCAAGACCCTGACGAGTCCGATTCTGACGACTCCGACGACTCCGACCTGGCGGAACTCGAGCCCGACGACGAGGTGGCGGAGTCGGACACGAAGAAGCAACGCCGTAAGCCCCCGGATAACGGGCGCGGGACCAGCACTGTCCGAAACGTTCAAGACCCGGGCTCGTGGACGGATTAGCGTTCCCACCATGAAAGCGCAGCTCTCACTCATCGAACTGGTGGTGGCCGACATGCCGGCCACGCTGGCCTTCTACCGCCGGCTCGGCCTGGAGATCCCCGCCGACGCGGACGGCCAGCCGCACGTCGACCTCGAACTCGGCGGCGGTCTGCGGATCGCCTTCGACACCGAGCAGACGATCAAATCCTTCGACCCGAACTGGACGGCGCCGGCCGGTGGCCACCGGGCGGCGCTGGCCTTCGACTGCGGCAGCCCGGCCGAGGTGGACGCCGCCTGGACCGAGCTGACCGATGCCGGGTACGCCGGTCACCTGCCGCCGTGGGATGCGTTCTGGGGTATGCGGTACGCCGTCGTGCACGATCCGGACGGCACTCCGGTGGACCTGTTCGCCTTGCTGTAACGGGCTAATCCAGCAGTTCGGTGGGTGTCTCGCCGGTGAGCGCCCGCACCTCCCGGCTCAGGTGAGCCTGGTCGGCGTAGCCGCAGTCGGCAGCTACGCCGGCCCACGGCCGTCCGGCTCGGGCCAGCTCCAGCGCCCGGTTGAGCCGCAGGATCCGGCCCAGCCGTCGCGGCCCGTAGCCGAAGGTGATCAGGCTGCGCCGGTGCAGTTGCCGGGCGCCCAGCCCGAGCCGGTCGGCCAGCGTCGCCACCGAGGCGCCGCCGGCCAGCAGTGCGCGGACCCGGGCGCCGAACGGGTCGACCTCAGCCTCGCCGAGCGCCGTCGCCGACCACCGTTTCAGGCCGGCCACCGGGTCGTCGGCGATCCGGTCGGCCAGCCGGCGCACCGCCGCCGCCGGCCACAAGTCGGCCAGCTCGACGACCTGGCCGGTCAGCTCGTCCGCCGGCACCCGGAGTGCTACCGGCCCGGTGCCGGCGGCGAACCGTAACCCGAGGTAGCCGGTGCCGGCCGGGCTGGCATGCCAGCGGGCGACCGGGTCGGGGCCGGCGACCAGCAGCGCGCGGCCGTCCCAGAGCAGGTCCAGGCAGCCGTCCGGCAGGATCCGGCTCCGGGTCGGCCGGTCGACCGGGGCCCGCTGCCAGAGCACCACCTCGGGCACCCCGGCCGGCTGCTCGGTGTAGCTCACCCGCTCGATCCTGCCAGGTCACAGCTCCGATTCAGCTTGTTTGAAAGCTGTTGCCAGGGCACCCGGCCAGGGTTGCTGGGGTAACCGTCCCCAACCCACGGAGAAATGCCATGGCAGACAACGAATGGACGCCGCCGCCGGTGACCGCCCCACCCGCCGGCTCTTCACCCGCCGGCTTTCCACCGGCACCGTCCCGCCGACGCGGGCTGGCGGTCAAGGTCGGCCTGGTCGGCGCCGGGGTGGCGGCCGGAGCGATCGCCGGCACCACCTTCCTGTCCAGCGCGGCCACCTCGAGCAGCGCACCGAACAGCGCCGCTCCGCCCAGCAGCCAGTGCCAGGGCGGCCATCGCGGACCCCACCTGAACCTAAGCGGCACCGTCACCGCGGTCGGCAGCTCGTCGGTCACCATCAAGACCGGCAGCGGGACGACCACCTACCAGGTCGACGCGAACAGTGACATCGACAAGAACGGCGAGGCCCAGCTGAGCTCGCTGAAGGTGGGCGACGCGGTGCGGTTCAGCGTCCGCGGCGGCAACGTGATCGGCATCCTGCACGCCGGCAACGAGGCGCTGGACCGGCCGCCGATGGGACCCGGCCCGGGTTACGGCGGCTGAGTGCGGCGAGCCGGCCGGGCACTCCTCCCCCGGCCGGCTCGTCGACCAACGCTCAGCCGCCGATGACCTTCGCCTTCATCGTGGCGAACTCGTCGTCGCTGAGCACGCCCTGCTGGTGCAGCTCACCGAGCTGCCTCAACCGCTCGATCGGGTCTTGCGCCGGCGGTTGCTCGGCCGGCGGCGGGTAGTCCGGCTGCTGCTGGGCGTACTGCTCGTCAGCCCGCTGCTGCTGCTTCGCCTGCTGGTGCTCGGAAACCCGGCCGGCGACCGCCGTCGCGGTGCCGGCGACCACCGCCGTCCGGGCCATCGTGCCGACCAAGCCGGGCCGGCCGTACCTTCGTCGCAACATCATTCTGCCTTTCGTCAGCGGCCTGAAGCCATCAGCTGGGCACCGGATCTGGTCAGGTTGGCACCGGGTCTGGTCAGGTTGGCACCGGGCTTGATCAGGTTGGTACCGGGTTTGATCAGGTCGGTACCGAGGCGAGTACCTCTTCGACCGTGCCCGCCGGTACGTGCAGGTCGGTCAGCAGCACGCCGCCGGCGGCCGCCATCGCATCCCGGACCGGTTTCAGCCAGGTGTGCTCGAAGGCCAGCACCAGCGCCGAGGATCCCGGCGCCAGGTCGCGGGCGAACGAGTCGACGTCGTCACCGGAGACCAGGTCGAGTTGCTGCGACAGCACCGAGGTGAGTTCGGCCAGCTCGGGATCGTCGCTGATCTCCTGCAGTTCCAGCAGCCGCACCGAACCGTCGTCGGCCTTGCGGACGAAGACCGCGTCCACTATCCGGACGATGCCGCGGTGCACCAGGTCCTCGATCTTCGGCCGGATCTCGCCGGTGAACTTGCTGCCGGGAAAGCCCAACACCACGATTTCGATAGGTCCGAGGGTCATCGCCGCCGCCTTTCGCTGCCAGCCGGTTGGCGATCACCATGCGATAGCGGGGTCATCCCGGACATCACCCGTCCGGGATGACCCCGCCGTCACCTCAGGTCACGGTGCCGGATCGGCGAAGAAGCCGCCCCGGATGTTGCTGTTGCCGAAGTTCGCCGGGCAGGAGCCGAGCACGTCCGGCGCCGGCAACGGCGAGCTGGTGTAGAGCGAGGCCCGGTAGGCGTCGATCGCCGGGCAGTCCGCCGCGTCACTGGCGTCGTTCCAGACCCCGACCGCCCCGGCGTCGGTGGCCGACGCGTACACGTAGTCACCCAGGAACTCGGCGGTCAGCCCGTTCTGGCTGGTGCCGCGCGGGTCACCCGGCGCCGACCGGTCGATCTCGCTGAACGCACCCGGCGTGCCACCGGCCACGTCGGCGTGCAGCACCACCCCGACCAGCGTGCGCGGATCGGTGGTGTTGTCACGGTACGGCGTGGTGTAGGCGTTGTAGACCAGGTACAGGTCCTGGCCGTTCGGTGACACCGCGGGCGCGGTGAAGACCGGCCGGTCACCCGCCGCCAACGGCACCGCCTCCGGAGTCGCCCAGCTCTGCCCGCCGTCAGTGGACCAGGTCAGCATCAGCTGCTCGTGGTTCAGCCCGTTCCGCCCGTCCGACCAGCTCATGAAGATCTCGTCGGTGGCTCCCGTTCCGGACGGCCGGCCATTGGCGATGTCCACGCTCGGGCCAGGGGCCAGGTCGACCCGGGCACCGGCGATGCCGTCCATCACCGGCCGACCGAGCACCGGGTCGAACACGCCCGGCGCCACCACCGGCGCGATCACCGTCGGGCCCACCCAATGGCTGCCGCCGTCGGTGGACTTGTACATCATCTGCACCGACTGCCCGTTGCGGGTGCCGATCCCGAAGACGTAGGCGTTGCCCTGGCTGTCGGTGCGAACCGTGCAACCGTCCGGCTGGCTGTTGTTCCGGTTGTCGGTCGCCGGGCCGACCTGCTTGGTGGTCCAGCTGTCACCGCCGTTCCGGGACACCGCAACGGTCAGCGGAGTGGGCAGCGCCCGGCCCTTGCTGTTGCTGCGGAACGATGCCCAGCACACGTAGACGTTGCCGAAGAACGGGCTGCTGGTGGCGCTGTCGGCCCAGATCTGTTCCTTGTCGGAGAAGGTGGTCGACGATTGCTTCGAGATGATCACCGGCGACTGCCAGGCCGCGTTGCTGCTGGCCGCGGCCGCGGCGACGTCGTCGGTGCGGGAGACCGCCACCGCCTCGAAGCCCCGGAAAACCTGATCGGTCCGGGTCGCGGCGAAGTTCGCCGTCAGGTTCGCGTAGTACAGCCGCGAGCCGTTCGCCCAGGAGAAGCCACCGGACGGGCTCGGCCGCGGGCCGAACGTCACCGCCGGGTCGCCGCCGGAGACCAGGCCGGCCTCGTAGTAGCCGGGCAGCGTGCCGATCGGGCCGACGTGCGGCGTGCACGGCGCCGGGCCGAGGCAGTCGCGGGCGGTCCAGCCGGTGTAGTTGGTCGGCTGGGTCCAGGACGATCCGCCGGTGAAGGAGAAGTACACGCCGGACGTGCCCACCCCGTCGGTGAACGGGCAGGTGCTCGGATTGCCCGCCGCGCACGACTCGTCGTCCATCTCCTCGTTGGCACCGGCCACCACCACGTTCGGATGCGCCGGGTCGATGGCGACCGCCGGCTCGTTCTGCTTGTTCTGCGAGAACGGCGTGGGCGGACTGCCCACGCTGACCAGCTGATCGGTCGGCGGCGCGGCCTGCGCGACCGCCGCAGCGGTACACCAGGCCACCGCGGCCGCAAGGATTACCAAGACCGTCCTGGGCTTTGCCATCCTTACCCCCTGAAAGGTGAGTAGGCCCAGCGAGCAGAGCACTGGGCCCTGACCGGGTCAGGATCACTCCGGTTCGGGCATATGGCAAGAGTTTCTCTCGATCGTCAGGTCTGACCGGCCAGTTGCAGCAGCGGCAGCACCCGGTACGGCACCCGGGTGCGCATGGCGATCTCGGTGCGGCTGCGCACCACGCCGGGCAGCGCCAGCATCCGTTGCACCACCTGCTCCAGGTGCTGGTTGTCCCGGGCCGCGACCCGGCAGAGCAGGTCCGGATCGCCGGTTGTCGAGTGCGCCTCCAGCAACTCCGGCAGTTCGGCCAGCCGGGCCGTCACCTCGTCGAGTTTGCCCTGCGCCAGCTGCAGCTGGACGAACGCCTCGACCGAGAACCCGAGCGCCGCCGGTGACAGCTGCGCCGGGTAGCCGGTGATGACGCCGGCCTGTTCCAGCCGGCTGATCCGGGACTGGACGGTGCCACGGGCGATGCCGAGCAGCCGGGCGTACTCGCGGCTACCGTCCCGCGGCTGGGTGATCAGCAGCCGCAGCAGTGCCAGGTCGAGGGCGTCGAGTCGCATCGTCCGTTGGTCCTCTCCGGGCTGATGAGTGCCATCAACTGCTGGGCCGGTGGCCCAGTATCTGCTGCGGAGTATGGCTCAATGGCACCGATGCCAGTAGCTTTCCACGGCAATCGGTCTATTGCACTCGGTCTACCAAGGAGCCCCCGTGTCCGAGCTTGCCGACGTCAGCACCGCCCACCTGGCCGACGCCTGCGTCCGGCTGGCGGTGCCGGTGCGGGTGCTGCCCGTTATCGCGGTCACGGCGCCGGCTCGGGCGGCCGGCCGGGTGCTGCCGGCCCGGCACGCCGGCAGCGTAGACATCTTTCTGGAGGCCATCGAGTGGTCGCGGCCGGGTGACGTGCTGGTGGTGGACAACGGCGGCCGGGTCGACGAGGCGTGCGTCGGCGACTTGGTGGTGCACGAGGCGGCGCTGGCCGGGCTGGCCGGCGTGGTGATCTGGGGACTGCACCGCGACACCGCCGATATCCGCTCGATCGGGTTGCCGGTGTTCAGCCTGGGCGCGCTGCCGGCCGGGCCGCCGCGGGCGCGGGATCGGGCTGCGGATGCTTTGACGCTCGCCCGGATCGGCGACGCCACTACCGGCCCGGACGATCTGGTGGTGGCCGACGAGGACGGCGCGCTGTTCCTGCCTTCGGCCCGGCTGGCTGAGATCGTCTCGGTAGCTGTTGGCATCCGCGACTCCGAGCGCCGGCAGGCCCAGGAGCTACGCGCCGGCCGGTCACTGCGTACTCAGCTGGGTTTCGCCGACTACCTGGCCACGCGCGACCAGAATCCGGGCTGGACGTTCCGCGACCACCTGCGCCTTGGGTCCGGTGCGATCGAGGAGTAGTTGTTCGCCGGGCTGGTCCCTCGGCGGGACTCAGTCGCGGACTATGCCGACCGGGCTGATCGCCGGCACCGCGCCGCTGTCGATCACCGCGTCGGCCAGCGGTCGTAGCAGCTGAAGCAGCCTGGCGCTGCCCTGCTCGCCGAGCGCTCGCCAGGGCTGCTCGCAAGCGGCGTCGGTCAGCTGCTCGATGAACTCGTGCTCGCGGTGGCCTGCGTCCGTCAGCTTGTTGGCGTCGTCCAGCCAGCCTCGTTCGCTCAGTTCGTCGCGGGCGGCGGCCCACTCGTCCTCGGTGAACCCGCGACCTGTTCGCAGCAGCTCGCCGTCGGATTCGCCGGTCGCGATCTTGAGTTCGTGCGCCTGGGTCGGGCCGATGCCGCGGGTCACCAGCACGGCGTTGTGGCCGTCGCCGCGGTGCTCCCGCAGCACGGTGGCGGCCAGCCAGAGCGCCAGGTGCGGCGCTTCGGGTTTCGGCAGCGCCTGGTTGGCGGCGGCCAGCGGGCGTCCGGTGATGTCGGCAACCTGCGCGGCGGTCCAGGCCAGCTCGGCGGCCTCGGCGAGCTCGGCGGAGTCGATCGCCGGACCGAACACCGCGCGCATCGACCGGTCGACGGCACTCTCGCGGGCTGCGAGCACTGCGGCCGGGCTGGCGTAGGACCAGGCGTCCGGCAGCGCCCTCCGGACCCGGGCGGGCGCGAAACCGTAGAAGGTGGCGACGACGACCGCCGGATCCACCGGGCCGAGCGGGGCGGCGCGGAAGGCGAAGTAGCCCATCCAGAAACCGCGCAGGCCGAGCTCCTTGGCGGCCGTCAGGGACTCGTCGCTGAAGTAGATGACGTCGTGGATCGGTTCGTACTGCTGCCACAACCGGCGCGCGAGGGTCGACATGCACCAGAGCATCTCAAGACCGCGATCTCCCCGCGAGGTGCGGTGGCACAGTACGCCGCCGTTGCACCTTGCAATCATCGCGCAGGGCCGTTGAGCGTCGGGCCGCTCGGTGCATCGAGCGCCTCGGCGGCGCGCCGCAGTGAGGACAGCACATCGGCGTCGTGCCTATGAGGGGCAGCAGTTGGTCGTCCTCGACAGCGGCGACGTCGTGCCGGCTGCTCGGACCGCGCGCGGGGAGTTGTAAGAAGTCCTCGCGCCGGAGTTGCGGGCCAGCAAGGGGCCTTGGTCCCAATGACCATAAGTGGACTGTGGTCGCGAGGAACCCTGATCTTCCTTCGCTGGCTAGACCGACGACCGCAATGCCGTGGTGATCAACGTGAGCCGGCGCCAAACCTCTGCCCGTTGTATGGGAATGAAATTTCTTTGGCCTGGCGGTTGTCCAGTGCCGGGTGGGTACTTATAGTGGCGTCGAGGTCGGCTGGCCAACTACGCGTCCTAGGCGAGACTCAACCGGGGGGACCAATGAGGAGTCTGCACTGATCAGAAGTAGGGCTTGATCACGCTGCCGGGTAAAACAGTTGGTGCGTGTCGGGAAACAATTTGAGCGTGCCGGGGAAACGCTTGGCGCGCTGAGCCCATCAGAAATCGCCTCCTACATGGAAGGCCCCTGAAGCATCCGCAGTAATAACTGGGATGCATGGTCGGTCGCAGGCGACCGCGGACGCTCGCCTTAGCTTGGGATCGCGCATCCGCTACGCCGCTTATATATCGCGGCCGCACTGGGGCGCGCCGCGATCAATTCGTATTACGCGATCAAGGCATCGCGATCTATGAGGTGCTGAATTCGGCCTTGGGGGGTCTGAATGAGCGATGTTCCTGTCCGCCGGCGGGTATTTGACTTTTCATACCGAGCTAATTCCCGCTTCGTCAGGTTCATCCTGGTAGGAGCGACCTGCACCTGCTTGCAATTGGTGCTGTTCTATGTCCTTGTCTCTGGACGCGCTGACGGACTGCCCGCTTTTATTGTCAGCTTCGCGGCATCGGCGCAGCTGAACTTCCTCCTCAGCGCTCGATTCACCTGGGGCAGCCGGCGGCTTCCCCAAGGTCCGCGCCGGCGTCCGGCGGTCGTCCGACGCTGGGCGATGTTCAACGCCTCAGCCCTGATATCCCTCGGCGTCAGCTCGACCACCTTCGCTCTCGCCTCCCAACCGGTCGGCAACCGGTACGCGGCACCGTGCGGGGTCCTGGCCGCCATGTCGGTCAGTTTCCTGCTGGGCGATCGGGTGATCTTCCGTGCCCCGCCAACGGGCCAGAACGTGTCACCCCGCCCGACATCGAATGTTTCGACGCGAGATGTGGACCGGCCGCCCCGCCCCGGCACGGCGCCCGACAGCCAGCTGGACCCGCCGCCCCGGGTACGCGTTGACTGTGAATCGACAATCGGGCGCGGCATCTCGATGTTCCTGCCGGCATACAACGAGGCCGCCAATCTGCCGAGCGTAGTAGCTCAGACGCTTTGCAGCCTTGAGGCGATCACCCCGAAGCACCACCTGATCGTTGTCAACGACGGTAGCCACGACGATACCGTCGCCGTCACGGAGCGTCTCGCGGCCAGCTATGCGCCGAGGCTGAGCGTGGTGAGTCATCAGCACAACCTCGGGTACGGGCACGCACTGCGCAGCGGCTTCGACGCCGGCCTGCGACAGGACGGCGACTGGATCGGGTTCATGGACTCCGACGGCCAGTTCGATGCCGGACAGCTTGCCCTGCTCATCGAACAGGCGCATCGCGAGCGGGCGGATCTCGTCGTCGGCTTCCGGAAGAAGCGGGCCGATGGCTTGATGCGGCTGATCACCGGCAGGGCGTGGCATTTCCTGACGCGCCTCGTGGTCGGCATCGATGTCCGTGACGTCGATTGTGGTTTCAAGATCGTTCACAGATCCGTCTTCCGGCAGGTCACCTTGCGGGGCTCCTTCGCTGCCGTCTCACCCGAACTGCTGGTGAAGGCGCGTCGGGCCGGGTTCCGCACCGCGCAGATCGGAGTCGATCACTACCCTCGCCGTGCCGGGGAACAGACCGGCGCGAACCTCGGTGTGATCCTGCGGTCGCTGCTCGGTCTGGTATCCCTGCGTCTGTCCTTGTCGCGTCGTCCGGCAGACGCGGTACGGGAAGGCCACCCCGGGAGCGCTCGCCCCCCGCGGGCCACCGGGGTGGCCCTCGTCGCGACGGCAATGTCGGTGCTGAGCTTCGGGTACTTCTACGCGCGCGGCGTCACCCTTGCCTACGACGACAGCATCTCGCACCTACTCATCGCCCGGCGAACGTTGCGAGGCTCGACGCCGGGCCTGGCCCAATTGGGTTCGGTGTGGTTGCCGTTGCCGCATCTGCTGATGGCGCCGCTGAGCAGCAGCAACTATCTGTTCTACAGCGGTATCGGGGGCAGCATCGTTTCGATGCTCGCCTTCATCGCCACGGCCGTGCTGATTTTCAAGACCGGTGCGTTGATGACGATGTCGCGGGCCGGTGGTTGGGTCGCCGCGCTGATCTTCATCGCCAACCCCAATGTGCTCTACCTGCAAAGCACGCCCATGACCGAGACGCTGCTCTTCGCGTGCATGGCTTGGGCGGTGTACGAGCTACTCCGGTGGTCGGTTTCCAATGACTGGCGTCACCTCGCCATGTGCGCGCTCGCGACGCTGCTCGCAACGTTGACCCGCTACGAAGGCTGGGTTCTGCTGGTCAGCATCGTCTTTGGTATCGCCATCGTCATGTTGCGGCGGCGAATGCCGCTCGCGGCGCTACAGGCGCACGCGATCTTCTTCCTCACCCTGGCCGCATCGGGCATCGTCGGGTGGCTGCTGTGGAACCGGGTCATCTTCGGCTCGTTCCTGAACTTCGAGAACGGCAAATTCGCCAAGTCGACGCTGTGGGTCTCGACGACTGATCGAACGACCGGACACCTCGGCGTCGCAGCACGAACCTACCTGATCGCAATGACCGAGAACGTCGGAATGCCCTTCATCGTGATGGCAGTCGCGGGGATCGGACTGTTCCTGTGGCGTACGAGGACCGGACCCCAGGCAGTGGCTCCGCTGACGCTGCTCAGCTTCCTGCCGTTCTTCGTGCTGGCGCTCTACACGGGCCAACGTCCGTTGCACGTCACCCAGGTCTCCGGCGACCTGTACAACACCCGTTTCGGCCTGGTGATGCTCTTGCCGGCAGCCCTGTTCGGTGCCGTCACGCTGGTAACAGCCGGCCGGGCAGCGCATAGCCTGACGCGACATGTGCACCGCGACCTCGTCACAGTAGCCGGCCGCCGCATCGGCAAGCTGGTCACCGCGATCAGCGTCTGCGCAATGGCGCTGCTGGTCACGGCAGCCGATGCCGGGGCGGTCGATCTCGAGGCGGGCGTGGTGACGCTCAACGAACCCCTGCACTGGAATGTCACGCGTCGGCAGGCGATGCCAGCGGCCACGGCACTGCACGAGAGCTATCAGGGCGGCCTTGTCCTGATGCAGGGATTCGGCAACGAGTACGTGACGTTCGCCTCGCGGATACCCCTCGACAAGGCAATCTACGAAGGCAGCTACCGACTGTGGGAACCCGCCCTGCATGATCCTGCCGCGCACGGTATCGCGCTGATCTATATGAGCATGTCCAGGTCCGACCAGGTCTGGCAGGCGCTCAACGACTCACCGATGCTGCGGCCGTACCAGCTGATCTATGACGACGGGACGCACCTGATCTATCGAATTCGGACGTCAGCCGGCAGCCCGGTGACCCACAGTCGCCTGACCAGCAGACGGTCCGGCTGATCATGAAACCGACGCGGGGCTCGGCGATGCCTCCGGCCAGGGACAACGCTCGCGAAGTGATGTGCGCGTGGCAGCGACTGGCCGTCGCCACATTGCTGATCGCTGTCGTGCTGCTTCCCGGCCTGGCCTGGCTGCAGGTTGCTCCGCCAGCCTTCGGTATCCGGCACGTCGCGACGCTGGTCATCGCGACGTTCACCGCCGCCTACGTCCTTATCATCGGGTACAAGACATTACTGGTGCTGCTCGGGATGCGGCAGCGAACCGCAGGCAGCCCGAGCACATCTGACAAGCACCGGTGGGTGCCCACCTACACCATCCTGGTTCCGCTGTACAAAGAGGCAGCGGTGCTCCGGCAACTGGTGGCGAACCTCTCGGCGATCGACTATCCGACGGACCGGCAGCAGGTCCTGCTCCTGGTCGAGGACGACGACGAGGAGACCCTCGCAGGGCTACGCGCCGTCGTTCTTCCCGAGCACTTCCAGGTCGTGGAGGTCGCCGAGTCGTTCCCGCGGACCAAGCCCAAGGCATGCAACGTCGGACTCATGCAGGCGACCGGCGAACTCTGCGTCATCTACGACGCAGAGGACCGGCCCGAGCCGTCCCAGCTGCACAAGGCCGCTGATGCGTTCGCAAGCGCCTCCCGGGCGACCGTGTGCGTGCAAGCCGAACTCCAGTACTACAACCCGGAGACGAACCTTCTCACCCGCTGGTTCGCCGCCGAATATGCCTGTAATTTCAGCCTGATCCTGCCCGCACTCACCCGGCTGCGGGCTCCGGTTCCGCTCGGCGGCACCTCGAACCACTTCCGGACCGAGGTGCTGCGCGAACTGGGCGGCTGGGACGAGTACAACGTCACCGAGGATGCCGACCTCGGCATGTGGATCGCTCGCAGCGGACTGCGGGTGGCCGTTATCGACTCGGTTACCTGGGAGGAGGCCAACAGCCGACCCGGCAACTGGATCCGGCAGCGGTCGAGGTGGCTCAAGGGATATATCCAGACCTACCTGGTCCACATGCGCCATCCGTTCCGGTTGCTGCGAGAACTCGGGCCAGCCGGATTCTTCTCGTTCCAGTGCGTAGTCGGTGGTACTCCGTTCACGCTGCTCGCGAACCCGGTGTTCTGGAGCCTCACCATTGCCTACATCGCTTTCAGCCAGCGGTGGGTGTCTGATGTCTTTCCCGCGCCGGTGTTCTACCTGGGGATTGCCAGCATGGTGGTCGGCAACCTCCTCTCTCTCTGGTATTTGATGCTGGCAAGCATGAAACGTGCGCTCTACCCCGGAATCAAGTGGCTGCTGATCGTCCCGGTGTACTGGGCGTTCATGTCACTGGCTGCTGCCAAGGCCGCTTGGCAGTTGATGAACCCGCGCCTGCGGCACCACTGGGAAAAGACGACGCACGGCCTGATCGTCGACGACGCCAGGGCGTCCCTATCGGAAAGTGCCTGACGATGACCACTGCCCGCCACCGCCGCCACCCCGCTGGTGCCTCGAACCGCCGCCGACAGCGGATCGAGCGACAGCTCCCGATCTGGCATGGCGTCGTCGTAGCACTGGCGATTTCACTGATGTCGCTGGTCGGCCAACCAGCGGTCGGAGCCGGCGCCACCGGAACCGCGGTCGCCGGAGGCGATTGGCCCAGCTACCTGCACGACGTGCAACATAGCGCCGCGGACACCGTACCGAGCGGTCTCAACCCATCGACGGCATCGAAGCTCGCCCCCTTGTGGACGTTCAAGACCGGCGGCACCGTCGCCGCCTCGGCGACGGTCGTGAACCAAACCGTGTACCTCGGCTCCTGGGACGGCTATGAATACGCTCTCGACGCCGCCACCGGTGCGCTGAAGTGGCGGACCTACCTCGGCGTCACCTCGGCGCCCAACTGCTCGCCGCCGAACGCGGGAGTCACCTCGACCGCGACGGTCGACAACAACGTCGTCTACGTCGGCGGCGGTGACTCCTACTGGTACGCCCTCGACGCAAATTCGGGCGCGGTGTTGTGGCAGGTTTACACCGGTGACAACAGCGCAACCGGTGGCCATTACAACTGGTCGAGCCCGGTCATCGCCAATGGGTTCGCCTACATCGGAATAGCCAGCCTCGGAGACTGCCCGCTGGTCCAGGGCGAGGTGCTCAAGGTCGACCTGAGTACGCACCTGGTGGTCGCCACCTGGAAGGCGGTTCCCGACGGCCGGGTCGGCGGCGGTGTGTGGACCACCCCGACGCTCGATCCGTCGACCAACACGTTGTTCGTCAGCACCGGCACCGAGGGCGGCACCGAACCACTCGCGCAAGCCTTCGTGTCGCTGGACGCAACCACTCTGGCATTCAAGGACGTCTGGAAGCTGCCCGAGAACCTCGCAGTCACCGACTCCGACTTCGGCACCAGCCCGGTGCTGTTCACCGACAGCACCGGCCGCGCTCTGGTCGGCTCGGTCAACAAGAACGGTCTCTTCTACGCCCTGGATCGCGGCAACCTCAGCGCCGGACCGGTATGGCAGGCCACCATCGCGGTCGGCGGCAGTTGTCCGACCTGCGGTGACGGCAGCGTGTCCTCGGCGGCCTGGGCGCAGGGCACGATCTTCCAGGCAGGCGGCAACACGAGTATCGGCGGCGTCTCCTCCCCCGGATCGGTGCGCTCGATCGACCCGACGACAGGCAACTTCAACTGGGAACACGCCGATCCCGCACCGGTGGTTCCAGCCATCGCCTACTCGAACGGGCTGGTGATCGACGCGGCAGGCAAGCTCCTCGAGGTCCTCGACGCGAACACCGGAAACACCTTGTTCGCCACCCAATTGCTTGCCAGCTCCTACGGCCCGCCGAGCGTTGCCGAGGGCATGCTCTTCGCCAACTCGGTGGACGGGACCGTGTACGCCTATGCACCGAGCGGCTGCCCCACCGATTGGGGCTGCGCCGACGTCGGGCCGGTCGGCCTGGCCGGCAACCAGGGCACGAACGGCACGACGTGGACGGTGCAGGGCGCCGGTGCGGACATCTCGGCGGCACCGGATGCGTTCCACTTCGTCTGGCAGCCGTTGCCGGCGGACGGCAGCGTGAGCGCCCAGGTCGTCTCCCAGCAGCCGACCAACAGCTACGCCAAGGCGGGCGTCATGCTGCGGGCGACGCTCGACCCAGGCTCGCCCTATTACGCCGCTCTGATCACGCCGCAGCATGGCATCCGGATCCAGTACCGGTCGGCGCAGGGCGGCGCGATGAGCAACGCCGCGACGCCCGCGGGGGTTGTCCCGGCGTACCTGATGGTCAGCCGGGTGGGCCAGGTCTACAGCGCCTATACCTCCACCGACGGGACGAACTGGTACCCGGTGGCCGGATCGACGCGCAACCTCGCCGGCTTCACCGGTACGGCGCTGGCCGGCATGGCGGTCACCTCACATGACGTGACGAAGTTGTCGACAGTCACCTTCAATGCCTTCACGATCGGGCCGCCGCCGCAGGCACCCTGCCCGTCCTCCTGGTCGTGCGCGGATATCGGCAACGTCGGCCTGGCCGGATCGCAGTACCTGACCGGATCGACCTGGAGCCTCCAGGGTGCCGGCGCCGACATCTCCAGCACCGTCGACGCGTTCCACTACGTGTGGCAGGCACTGCCGTCCGACGGAGCCGTGAGCGCCGAGGTCACATCGCAGCAGGCGACGAACTCGTACGCCAAGGCAGGTGTGATGTTGAGGGCGAGTACCGATCCCTCAGCCCCCTATTACGCCGCGTTGATCACCCCCCAATACGGCATCAGGGTGCAGTACCGAGCGGTACCAGGCGGCACGATGGCCAATGCGGCGACCCCGGCAGGAGCCACTCCGGTGTACCTGAGGGTCGGTCGGGTCGGTAGCACCTTCACCGCCTACACCTCCGCGGACGGGGTCACCTGGACCGCGGTCACCGGCTCGAGCCGGACGTTGACGAACCTATCCGGCTCGCTGCTGGCAGGTATGGCAGTGACTTCGCACAACGTCAATGCGCTGTGTCAGGTGACGATGACGGCGGTGTCGGTCGGATGAGGCGCCGAAATGAACCAGCACATCCCGCAACTAGCGGCAAGGACGGACGTCATGACGATCCAACGAACGCTGAAATCCCGGTTCTGCGCGGTGGCGTGTGCCGTGACCGCGGCGATGGCGACAGCCGTGCTCGCCCCACTCGTGCCGTCGACCGCCCATGCCGCCACCGCCGTGGCGCAGACCGTACCGGCCGGCTTCGTCAAGAGCCAACTCGCCAGCGGTCTGCATGACCCGGTGGTGCTGGCCTTCGCTCCCAACGGCGATATCTACCTCGGCCAGCAGGGTGGAACGATCCTGATCTACCGCAACGGTGCGGTGCTGCCGACCCCGCTCGGGACGCTGAACGTCTACAACCAGGGCGAGACCGGCCTGCTCGGGCTGGCGCTTGACCCCAACTACGCCACGAACGGCTACCTGTACGCCTCCTACAGCCTGACCGTCACGAACAACGGCGTCTCCAAGCCGTTCACCCAGCTCTCCCGATTCACCGTCGCCAACGGTGCGATCAATCTGGCTAGCGAGAAGGTGTTCCTGCGTGGCAATCAGGTGCAGAACCAGCATCACGCCGGCAACGACTTGAAGGTCGGTCCGGACGGCAAGCTCTGGTGGAGCGTGGGCGACAACGTCCCGTCGATCAAGAACGCTCAGACGTTGACCAACATCTACGGCAAGATCCTCCGCTTCAACCTGGACGGAACTGTCCCCAGTGACAACCCGTTCGGCAACGTCAGCCGTGCGGTGCCCTACATCTACGCCTACGGCCTGCGAAACCCGTTCCGTTTCACCTTCCTGCCCGACGGGCGCGCCATGACCTCGGACACCGGCTCCAGCTACTGGGAGGAACTCGACACCATCCAGCCGGGGGCGAACTACGGATGGCCGTTCTACGAAGGCCAATGCTTCGGCTGCGGATACGTCGATCCGGCGTACGCCTACGGCCACCTGCCCACCGACGGGGCGATCTCCGCTATCGCAGCCTATTCCGGGACGGGCTTCGGTCAGCGTTACGCGCACACCGTCTTCATCGGCGACTACAACCGGGCGGATATCGAGGCCATCACCTTCGATCCGACCTACAGCACCGAGGTCTCACAGGTTCCGTTCGACACCGCGGCGGGCACCATCGCGGATCTTGTCCAAGGACCGGACGGCAACCTGTACTACGTGAGCATCTTCGAGGGCACGTTCACCGAGATCTCCGCGAACGGACCGATGGTGCCTGCCGCGAGTGCGAGCGGCAGTCCGTCCGCGGGGCTGGCACCGCTCACCGTGCAGTTCTCCTCGGCCGGCTCGGCTGACCCGAACAGTCTTCCGCTGACCTACAGCTGGGACTTCGGTGACGGCTCCGCGCTGTCAACCGAGGCCGACCCGACTCACACCTACACCTCCAACGGCACGTACACCGCCACGCTTACCGTGAGCAACGGAGGTCAATCAGCGAGCGCCACGGCCAAGGTGGTGGTCGGGGCGATGCCGCCGACGGCGTCGATCTCGGCGCCAGCAACCTACAGCGGCGGCGACACCCTCTCGTTCAACGGCACGGCGACGGACCCGCAGGACGGCACGTTGCCGGCCAGTGCCTACACCTGGCAGGTCGACTACATCTCCCACGGCGTGGTCCAGCCGTTCTACAACAGCGAGGTTGCGCAGCCGTTCTACGGTCCGACGACCGGTTCGACGAGCGGTTCGGTGGCACTGCCTGACACCTACTCCAGCGACCTGGGCAGTCTTTACCGGATCACCCTGACCGTCGTCGACTCGGCGGGGGCGACCACGACGGTCAGCCGGGATGTCAAACCGACGCTGACCTCGTGGAGCGTGTCGGCCAACGTCGCCGGAGCAGGCTACTTCCTCGACGGCGCGTTGCAGACCGGCCCGGTCACCTGGCAGGACCGAGTGGGAACCAGGCATGTGCTGACAGGCATCCCGAGCCAGTCGATCAACGGGGTCAGGTACCGGTTCCGTGGCTGGTCGGACGGCAGTGCCCTCACCGACACCTTCATCGCGAGGGCCGGCAGCGGCTCCCTCACGGCGATCTACGACCCGGTCGGCGGCGCATTGCCGGCACCGTGGCAGAGCGTCGACATCGGCGCGCCGCTGATGGCGGGGATGGCCGACTACGAGCCGACGACGGCCACGTACTACCTGGACGGGTCGGGGTCGGACGAGTACACGACCAAGGATCAACTCCACTACGTGTTCCAGAACCTGGCCGCCGACGGAAGCATCGTCGCCCGGATCCGGTACCAGACGGCAGTCGATCCGTGGGCCAAGGCCGGCCTGGAGATCAGGCAGGCGGCGAGCGTGGGCTCGTCCTATGTCGACGCCCTGGTCACGGCCGACCAGAGCCCAAACCTGCCGAACGTCAACGGTCTCGGCTGCACCACGGACGGCTGTCTGGCCCCGTTACCTCCGGTCCAGCCCACCGTCGGCTACGGGGTACGGATGCAGGCATGGCAACCGTCCGGCGAGAGCACCGCGACCGCGGTCAACCTCCCCGGTTACCAGTCACCCAACAAGTGGCTGAAACTGCAGCGGGTGGGCAGCACCATCACCACCTACGAGTCGGTCGACGGCACGACCTGGACGAAGATCGGCACCTCGAAGGTGTTGATCAGTGGCCCCGCCGTGATCGGTCTCTGGGTGACGTCGCACGATGTCGGACAGGTCAGCTCGGTGGCCTTCGACAACGTCAAGCTCACTGGCCAGCTGAGCTGAGAGCCAGATCTGATGCCAGCCCTGCGCTTGAACAGCCTGCTCGCATTGGTCGGGCTGAGCGCGTCGATGTTCGCCGCGATCACGTTCAGCCCGGCGATGCCGAAGGCGGATGCGGTCACCGGACAGGATTGGCCCACCTTCATGCAGAACGTCGGCCGTACCGGCGCCACCGTCGACCCGACCCTGAACGTGGCCAAGACGTCCCTGCTGAAACTCAAGTGGAAATTCACCACAGGCGCGCCGATCGCTACCTCGGCCAGCATCGTCGGCACGACCGCGTATGTGGGAAGTTGGGACGGCTATGAGTACGCAGTCAGCACTACGAGCGGTGCTCTCATCTGGAAGCAGTATCTCGGGATCACCCAGGACCCGGGCTGCCAGCCGCCCACCATCGGCATAACGAGCGCCGCGGCCGTGGTCAACGGGGTCGTGTACGTAGGCGGCGGGGACGCATACTGGTACGCCCTCGATGCGACGACCGGCGCCATCCTGTGGAAGGTCTATACCGGCGACAATTCCCAGGCGGGTGCTCACTACAACTGGTCGAGTCCGCTGATCGCCAACGGCGCCGCGTACATCGGTGTCGCCAGCAACTGTGACAACCCGCTCGTGCAAGGGCATCTGATGAAGGTGGACCTTGGTTCGCACGCTGTGATGGCCGACTATGATTTCGTCCCCAACGGCCAGCTCGGTGGGGGAATCTGGACCTCGCCGACGCTCGACACCGACACCAACACCGTGTTCGTCTCCACCGGCACCATCAACGACTACACCCAGACGCAATCACAGGCGCTCGTCGCGCTCGACGCGAACACCCTGGCGTACAAGTCGTCCTGGCAGCTGCCATTCGAGGCCTCCGTGCAGGATTCCGACTGGGGGACCACACCGACACTGGTGACCGACGGAAACGGCGACAAGCTGCTGTCGTTGGCCAACAAGAACGGGGTCGTCTACACCTTCAACCGGAACAACCTCGCGGCCGGACCGATCTGGCAACGCCGCATCGCCCTCGGCGGCGACTGCCCGACGTGCGGCGACGGCAGCATCGCATCAGGGGTGTTCGCCGGCAACGTTCTCTACTACGCGGGCGGCAGCAACGTGATCAACGGTCATGGCAGCGGCGGCTCGATCAGCGCGCTGGACCCGGCCAGCGGAACCGTGCTGTGGAGCCGCCAAACCGAGGGGGCGGTGATCGGCGCACCGGCGATCGTCAACGGGGTCATCGGCCTGGTGGCGGGATCGACGTTCGAGGCGCTCGACGCGGCCAACGGCACACTGTTGTACTCCTACGTGATGGGTGGCCCCGGGTACGGAGCGGTGTCGTTCGGACGCACCCAGTTCTATGTCGGGGACTACGACGCCAACCTCTACGCCTTCGGGCTCGGCTCGGCAACCTCCGTCCCAGCCGACCCGAACTGCCCGGTCGGGATGACCTGTCAGGACATTCGCAATCCAGCGATCGCCGGCTCGGAGTCCACCAGCGGTGGCGTTTTGACCGTCACCGCCTCCGGTGCTGCGATCCACGGAACCTCGGACCAGTTCCGCTACCTGTGGGCCCCGGTCTCTGGTGACTCCCAGCTCAGCGCGACGATCATCGCTCAGTCAACCCAGAACACGCAGCCGCAGGCTGGGGTGATGCTGCGCCAGAGCGTTGATCCGGCGTCACCGTTCTTTGCCGCGCTGGCCTACCCCAATGATCTCACCGAGGGCTTGCCAGCGCCGGACGTGGTGATCTGGTACCGGCAGTGCTTCGCGTGCAACTCCATCGAGCTGACAAAGTGGTATCCCGCCAACCGGCCGGTGTCATTGATGCTTCAGCGCAAGGGCAACATCTTCAGCGCTGGCATATCGTTCGACGGAACGAACTTCCAACTCATCCCCGGCGCGAGCGTCGACCTGGATCTACCGAATGCCGTGATGTCCGGTCTCGCCGTGGATTCCGGGTCATCGACGAACGCCGGGACCGCCGCCTTCACCAACGTCTCCTACGGCACGTCGCCGGCCACCGCGCTGACGGCTCAACCGCCGGTAGACCCGTGCCCGGCATCGTGGACCTGCGAGGACATCGGCAATCCGAACCCGGTCGGCGACACGACCGTGTCCAACGGTTCGTACACCCTCGACGGCACGGGCACCGGGATTGGCGGCCACAGCGACTCGTTCCACTACGTGTTCACCCCGGTAACCGGCGATCAGAGCATCAGCGCCCAGGTCGTCACGCAGAGCACGTCGCCCAAGACAGCCCAGGAAGGCCTGATGATGCGGGCGAACGACTCGCCGACAGCACCGTTCTACGGCATCTTCTTCAACCCGACGGCATACGCCATCATCAACTGGCGAACCTACGACGGTGTGGTGCAGCGTTCGAAGGTGCCGCTGCCGAATGTCACGTCACCTGCCTGGGTGCAGTTGATCCGGTACACCGACACGTCAACCTCCCCGCCGACGACCACCTTCTCCGCACTCACTTCTTCCGACGGCGCGAACTGGAGCCCGGTGCTCGGCTCCACGGTGTCTATCGACATGGGCTCCGGCTCCTACCTCGTCGGCATGGCGGCGACGGCGGCCGCGCCGCGGGTCTCACCGCCGGTCGTGATCAACGGCCTCACCATCTCGCCGAACCCGGCCCGTCCTCCCGGTATCTGCCCGTCCGGCTTCACCTGCTCCGACATAGGCGTCGACGGCCTGCCCGGAAATCAGCTGTACGTCAACGGCACCTGGACGGTGCAGGGCCGCGGCTCGGATATCTGGGCCACCTACGACTCGTTCCGGTTCGCCTACCAGGCTTTCCCGCTCGCCCCTGCCAACTCGGCCAACGGGGACGGGACGGTGAGCGCCCGGGTGCTCTCCCAGACCAACCCCGGCGGCGACTGGATGAAGTCGGGGGTGATGATCCGATCGGGGGTCAATCCACAGGCGCCGTACTACGGTGTGTTCGTCACCCCGCTGCACGGCATCGTCGTCCAATGGCGCGGTTCCCAGGCCGCACAGACGAACAGCCTTGCCGCGACGGGCGGCGCCGGTAGTTGGGTGCTGGCGTCCCGCTACACCGACACCGCGCACGGCATCGTCTATTACAGCGGGTGGACTTCCACCGACGGCAGCAATTTCACCCTCATCCCCGGCTCGGTGGTCGCGCTGAACCTGCCGGGGCCGCTGGTCGCCGGGATAGCGACCGACTCCTACAACTCCGCCCAAGTGTCGACCGCCGTTTTCGACAACCTCGCCCAACTGGCCGGATCCCAGCCGCCGCCGGGGATCTGTCCGTCGGGGTGGACGTGTACCGATGTGGGTGG